>Ga0209963_1000070_pt1 | contig 446868 bp, 405 predicted proteins | sample ThiBio_1000_biof_2_FD_183957 | JGI IMG/M metagenome (GOLD analysis project Ga0209963, IMG submission 183957) | Wastewater bioreactor microbial communities from Cape Town, South Africa - Thiocy_cont_1000_biof (SPAdes) | ecosystem: Engineered > Bioreactor > Thiocyanate-remediating >...
CTGCTCTGGCGCATCTGCCAAAGCATCTGCAGACTGCGATCGTGAGTTACCGGCGGCAGGTGGATCAGTTTGGTCAACTGGATCCTGCCATTCGCCAGTTTCTCGATCGCATTGTCGAGAAGGAAACGCGATCGTCGGTGATGGCAAAGCTGATCACCTTCGATCGCAGCCAGACCGAGTTGAAGGCGGGCACCATCCTGTCCCGTGAGTGGAATGGCGCTACGCATCGGGTGGTCGTTGCCGATGGTGGCTTCCTTTGGGATGGGATCACCTACGATAGCCTGTCAAAGGTTGCTTTCGCCATCACGGGCACCCGCTGGAACGGGCCGCGGTTCTTCGGCTTGCGCGATGCAACTGGGAACGAGGATCAGCCGTGATCAGGCGGAGTAACAGCAGCCAGTCGAAGGCCAGGATCGCGGTCCGTTGTGCTATCTATACCCGCGTCTCCACCGACAACGGTCTCGACCAAGAGTTCAACTCTCTGGATGCCCAGCGCGAAGCTTCCAGCGCCTATATCAGGAGCCAGGCCCATGCCGGCTGGGTCGAGGTCAGGACTCGCTACGATGACGGTGGCTTCTCCGGCGGATCGACGGATCGTCCGGCACTTCAGAATCTGCTGGATGATGTCCGGGCGCGCAGGATCGATATCATCGTGGTCTACAAGGTCATTTGGGTCGGAGGCCCGTTGCCGCTCGGCTATGCCATGAATGACGGGAAGGTGGCGGTCGTTGAGGAAGAGGTAGAACAGGTCCGGCTGATCTTCACCCGTTATCTCGAACTTGGCAGCGTCCATGCCTTGATGCGGGATCTGAAGGAACGCGGCATCGTCAGCAAGCGCCGCCTGCTCAAGACCGGCAAGGTCCGGGGGGGAGTTCCGTTCGGTCGCGGCGCCTTGTTCTATCTGCTGCGTAATCGCTTCTATATCGGAGAGGTCAATTACAAGGGACAAATCTATCCTGGCGAACAGGCGGTCATCCTCGATCGTGAACTGTTCGACCTTGTTCAGCAGACGCTGTCGGACCAGTGGGGACATTCCACCAGAACCAGGACAGCTTTCACGCATCTTCTGACTGGCCTGATCTTCGACGACGCCGGTCATCGCATGACCCCGACGCAAGCGCAAAAGAATGGTCGACGCTATAGCTACTACGTCTCGCGGCCCCTGTTGTTCGGTAACGCCGCGTCTACGGAGGTCGGCTCGGTCTCTCGTGTTCCGGCTCAAGAAGTTGAGGAGCGGATCCGCACCATCATATTGCAACCGCGACTCCCAAACCATAAAGCCGCAGCTATCGATAGTGGATTGGCTAGCGATGTGATCGAACGGATCGAGGTGCGCAAAAGTCAACTCGTCGTGCAGCTAAAGCGAAACGATGCGGATGAGGGGATTGCCGAGGATGATCAGACCGTCATCATTCCATGGACTAAACCGCCGTCACGAATGGCACGGTCGATTCTGCAACCGACATCAGCGAAACTCCCGCTGCGCCCGATGAAACTGGAACGGCGTGCCACGCTCGTCGCAGCGATTGCCCGTGGCCGCCGATGGCTCGACGAACTCATCGCGGACTCGGCAACAAACGCACAAGCTATTGCACAGCGCGAGCATTGCAGCCTTCGTCACGTCAACATGACGCTGTCACTGGCGTTCCTGTCACCGACGCTGGTCAAGGCGGCCGTCGAGGGGCGGCTGCCTCGTGGTATCGGTGTCGAACAGCTTCGCGACCTGCCGATCCAGTGGGATCGTCAGCTGGAGGCACTTGGCCTCGCACCCGCCTAATCAGCAGCGTGCATTCCGAATGAGCATCTAGCGATGGCCTGTGGCCCATCTGAGACCTGAACCTCAGGTGCGGCTCAGATCTGCATCAGGACTGGATGCCCTGTGCCAGCTGGCCCGCATTCTTCGCTTCCTTGATCGTCTGAAATGCGATGAGTTGGACTTTTGACCGGTCGGCCAGGAACGGGAATTTGCACCGCAGAGACGGGCGGTCTGAAACCATTGAAATTTGTCACTATCCGCGAGCAGAGACAGACACTCGGAATGACTACCCCGGAAAGCCCGCGAAAAACGGCCGGTTTGCTCAATACGCAAAGATGTCGGGTTTGCCGGGACTGGATGGTGGGCGCGACAGGGATCGAACCTGTGACCCCTACCATGTCAAGGTAGTGCTCTCCCGCTGAGCTACGCGCCCGCTTGAACCTGTTCGGTCGGATACTGACCGGCGGCTCCAGCCTGGTGTCCCGGCGGCCTCGCGGCGCATCCGAAACAAATTCCGGCGTGTTTGGGCACGCCGGTTGGGTCGGCATCCCTATATCGGCTCCCCTTCGGCGGTGCAAGCCATGATGTCCGAAAGTTGCCGTTCGCGCCGCTCGGGAAACGGTGCCAAAGGGTCGTCACCTCGGCTGACGCCGCGAAAGCTGACGATAGGGGGGCGGATCGACGCGAGGGCCGTCGAATGCCCGGACCGACAATCGCCGGGATCACAATCGCCGGCACCGCTGCGTGCGCGGCAAGCCGATGGGTGCTGCCAGCGCGAGCGGTCCCGGAATGGGGCGTTGCGATGCCCGCAGCTGTTCCGGTCTGGGCGTGGGGATCAGGCCGCCAGCAGCTTGTTCACTTCGCTGACCAGTTCGCGCAGGTGCACCGGCTTGGCCAGCACCTTGGCATTCTTCGGCGCCGCCGAATCCGAATTCAGCGCCACAGCCGCGAAGCCGGTGATGAACATGATCTTGATGTCCGGATCGAGTTCCGAGGCGCGGCGCGCCAGCTCGATGCCGTCCATTTCCGGCATCACGATATCGGTCAGCAGCATCTCGAAAGGCTCCTCGCGCAGCCTCTGATAGGCGGAGAGGCCGTTATCGTACGAGGACACCTGATATCCGGCGTTTTCCAGCGCCTTGACCAGGAACCTGCGCATGTCGTTGTCGTCTTCGGCGAGAAGGATCTTGTGCATGGCGGTTGATTATCGAATCCGGTGAGAGAGAACAGGCCCTAGTTGGCCAGAGGTTTGGTAAATTTCGGGTGAAGGGCGGGAAATGCGGCAACATCCTGTCGGGTTCTGACAGCCGCCGCAAGCCTGGACCCATTCCGGACGAAATGACGGTTTCGCCGCTTTTTCACTTGGCAGGTCGCCGGCAAATCCTGACAATGAGCGCTCGGGCCAGCCTTGATGTCCGGTCGCGAACCGCCGGAATCATTTTCGGGACAGCGCACGCCAATGCCTCAGTTTGACGGCGAACTGTCGCCTCCGTTCACCATCGTCGAGCCGGCGGTCTGGCGGGCGCCGATCATTTTCAATTCGCCGCATTCGGGCTCGGTCTATCCGCGGGCGTTCCTGGCGGCGTCGCGGGTCGATGTCGCCGCGCTGCGCCGCTCGGAGGATTCCTTCGTCGACGAGCTGATCGCGGGGCTGAGCGCGCAGGGGTTTCCGGTGGTCAGCGTCCACTTCCCGCGCTCCTATGTCGACGTCAATCGCGAACCCTATGAGCTCGATCCGCGGATGTTCACCGGGCGGCTGCCGAGTTTCGCCAATACCCGCTCGATGCGGGTCGCGGGCGGTCTTGGGACGATTCCGCGCGTGGTCGGCGACGGCCAGGAGATTTATCACGAGCGCCTCGACGTCGATGACGCGCTCGGACGCATCGAGGCGCTGTACAAGCCCTATCATCGCGCGCTGCGCCGCCTGATTTCCAAGGCGCATCAGGCTTTCGGTACCGCGATCCTGGTGGATTGCCATTCGATGCCGTCGGTCGGGGTGTCGCGGGAGGAACCGCCGCGGCCGGACGTGGTGATCGGCGATCGCTACGGCACCAGTTGCGCGGCGGTGCTGCGGGACCGGGTGGAGCAGACCTTCGCGGCGCTGGGCTATTCGGTGGGCTGCAACAAACCCTACGCCGGCGGCTTCATCACCGAGCACTACGGCAATCCGACCAGCGGTCTGCACGCTGTCCAGATCGAATTGAATCGCGCGGTCTATATGGATGAGCGGCGGCGGGAACGAAGACCGCGCTTCGGCGAGGTCGCGGGCGATTTCGGCCGGCTCGCCGAGGCGCTGACCGCGCTGCCGTTCGGCGATCTGGGGCCGTACGTCGCCGCCGCGGAATAGCGGAGCCGGGCGCCCGCTGCTTCACCATCCTGCCGAAGCAGCGCGTAGCGATCGTTCGCGCAAAGAAAAAGGGCCGCTCGCAAGGCAAGCGGCCCAAGTCTAGGGAGGAAACGCCCAAGGAGGGCAGCGATAACGCGAGGCGTTACCGCACCGCATCAATATGCGACCGCAACGCACAAAACGCAAGGTTTTTTTGCTATTTTCGTATGCGAAATTTGCATATCTGTTCCTATGAACGGCGCATTCCAATTTTTAGATTTTCCAACTGAAACAGCAGCTTAGCGATATGTGGCTAAACTATGTGCATGTCATAAAGTGAATTATTGTTCGATTTTATGGCGAGGGCCACGTTTTGGGTCGGCTTTGGACTGCCGTTCGATTCGACCCGGTGGAAAGCCGACAGCGCGCCTGAACCAAAAAGGACCATGGCGGACGTGCCGTCATCGAGCATCCGCTCGCTCGTTTGGACGCAGACACCCGGGCCATTTGGCGCGCCGGTCGGGGGCCGAGCCGTTGCGTTATGTCTGCCGAAGCGGAGCGACGCTCAGTGCATCTGGCCGGCGCGCCGCCGTCATGCGGATTGGTTTTCCCGGTCCAAGCCGTTAAGCAGGTCGGATTCGCGCAATCAGGGAGACGCTTCGTGACGGTCGTCGATTTTACCGCTTTCATTGACCGCCTGGCGACCGCCTCCGGCGAAACCATCCTGCCGTTCTTCCGCACCTCGCTCGGCATCGAGGACAAGAAATCCAAGCAGGGCTTCGATCCCGTCACCGAAGCCGATCGCGGCGCCGAGGCGGTGATGCGGCGGATGATCAAGGCCAGCTTTCCCCAGCACGGCATCGTCGGCGAGGAATTCGGCAACGAGCGCGAGGATGCCGATTATGTCTGGGTGCTCGATCCCATCGACGGCACCAAGTCGTTCATCTCGGGCTTCCCGATCTGGGGCACGCTGATCGCGCTGATGCATCGCGGCCTGCCGGTCTACGGCATGATGCACCAGCCCTATGTCGGCGAGCGCTTCAGTGGCGACAACGGCTCCGCCAGTTATCGAGGCGCCGGCGGCCAGCGCAAGCTCGCGACGCGGCGCTGCGAGAGTCTTGGCGACGCCACGCTGTTCACCACCAGTCCGCTCTTGATGAATGAGCCCGATCGCGACGCCTTCACCCGGGTGCAGGACCAGGCGCGGCTCGCCCGCTTCGGTGGCGATTGCTATTCCTATTGCATGTTGGCGGCGGGGCACGTCGATCTGGTGATCGAAACGGAATTGAAGCCCTACGACATCGCCGCGCTGATCCCGATCGTCACCGGCGCGGGCGGCGTCGTCACCACCTGGGAAGGCAATCCTGCGCAGCATGGCGGTCGCATCGTTGCCGCCGGCGATCCGCGCGTGCACGCGCAGGCATTGAAGGTGCTGGGCGGCTGACGATCCACGTCATTGCGAGCGAAGCGAAGCAATCCAGTCTTACCTTAAGAATCTCGGATCCTTAAGAATCTGGATTGCTTTGTCGCATCGCTCCTCGCAACTCGATGGCGATCTGCGCGGCTACTTCTTTGTAATCTTGTAGATCGCGTTCTCGATGTCCGACGTCATGTAGATCGTGCCGTTCGCACCGACGGCGACGCCGGTCGGCAGATTGGTCGGCGGCAGTCCCGGCGCCGCTTCGAGGCCGATCGGCAGATTGCCGGCGATCTCGGTCACTTTACCGTCCTTCGGATCGATGGCGACGATGCGCTTCGCTCCCACCTCGGCGACGATCAGCGTGCCGTCGGCCGCGACCGCAAGGCCTTCCGGCATCTTCAGGTCTTTCGCCACCACGGTCTTCTCGCCGCTCGAGAGTTTCACCCGCAGCACGTGTCCTGCGAAGGCTTCGGTGAGATACGCGGTGTCGGCATCGGTCACCGCGAGGCCGACAGGCCCCTTCAAGTCGGAGAGGATCACCTTGCGGTCCTTGCCGTGCTCGCCGGAGAGCCGCACCAGCGAGCCGGTGCCGAGTTCGTTGACCAGAAGGCTGCCGTCGTCGAGCCGCACGGCGTCGTAGGGCGCTTTCAGTCCGTGGATCATTTCCAGCGTCTTGCCGGACTTGCGGTCGATCACCTGCACGGTGCCGGTGAACCAGCTCGACAGCACGACATGATCGCCCTTCGCCGTGGCGCTCATCGGATATTCCAGCGTCGTGCCGGCGGCGTGCATCCGCGCGTGCTCGGTGATCGCGCCGGAGGCGCCGTCGACGCTGCGATAGGCGAAGACGTCGGCGACATGCAGCGTGTCCTTGCCGTCGTCCGACGTGACCGCAAGCCCGCCGGGATCGGCGAGCTTGCCGATGATGACCTGTTTCGCGCTGCCGGTCGTCGGGTCGATCTCCTGAATGCCGTTGTCGGCCATGTTGGAGACGAAGATATGATCGTTCTTGTCGATGGCGAGATTGTCGAGCGACGGCTTCAGCGTCGCCACCGTGGTCTTGGCGCCGGATTTCGGATCGACGCGGATGAGTTCGCCGGTCGCGGTATCGACCACCCAGAGCTGCCCCTTGGAATCGAAATTGACGGCGGCGGGCACCTTGAAGCCGTCCGCCACCACGGCGAGTTCGCCCTTGTCGACATCGACCTTCACCACCTGGCCCTTGAACCACAGCGGACCGTAGAGACGATCGTCGGGACCGAATTCGAAGCCGTTGAGGCCGCCCATCTTCTCCATGATCTTGCGCGGCGGCTTTTCGCCGGCGGCGTCGATCTCGTAGAGCGCATCCCCGAGGAACACCTGCGTTGCGTAAAGCCGGCCGTCCTTGCGATAGGCCAGCGAGTTGATGCCGGGCAGGCCGGAGGCGAGTTTCTTGATCGGCCCATCGCCCTTGCGGGCATAGATGTCGCCGGTCAGGAAGGCCGTCCATGCCATGGTGCCGTCGGGGGCGAAGGCGATGTCGTCGGCCATGCCTTGCGGGATCGGCACCACCACCTTCGCGGTGCCCGCCGCGCGATCGACCTCGTACAGCGCGGCGCCGGCGACGCTGCCGGCGAACAGTCGGCCGGAGGAATCGATGCCCAGCCCGTGGACGCCGTGGAATGCGGAGCCTGTTACCAGTTTCGTCACCTCATAGCCGTCGGCGCGGGCCGGAGCGGCGGTCAACGGTACGAGAAGTGCGACAGCCGCGCACGACAGCAGCGCGGTCGCCAAAGACATCCGTTTCATCGAAGCCTCCCTGTATGATCGTTGGGCGATCATCTTGACGCGGCTCCACCGCTTGGCAAGCGGCGTCGCGTCGCAGGAAACTTGAATCAAATACCGTTGCCGCGCAGGTGTGCGACCAGTTGCTGTGCCGGTCGCGGCAGCGCCTTCAGGTTGCGCACGCAGATCGCGAGGCGTCGCGTCGCCCACGCATCGCGAATCCGCACCGGCTTGATCGCCATCACCCGCGCGCAGCGTTTCGCGGCCGCTTCCGGAACGACGCCGATGCCGACGCCGGCCGCGACGAGGCGGCAGACCGCATCGAAGTCGCGCAAGCGGGCGCGAAACCGCAGTCGCGCGCCGAGCCGCGCCGCCTGCGTCGCCAAATGCATCTGCAACGCGCTGGTGGTGGCAAGCCCGACGAAGTCGCGTGTGGCCACCGTGCCGAAATCGATGACGCGGCGCCGGGCGAGATCGTCCTGCGCGGAGACCGCGAGCACCAGCCGGTCGTCGCGAAACGGGAAGCGCTCGAGACTCGGCGGCAACGTCGTCTCCACCGCGATGCCGATATCGGCGCGGCCGGCCGCGATGGCTTCGGCGATGCCGATGCTTTCGCGTTCCTCCGCATCGATGTTGACTTGCGGATGATCGCGCAAAAAGCTCGCCAGCGCCGGCGGCAAATGCTCCGACAGGCTCGACGTATTCGCCAGCACGTGGATGCTGGTCTTGATGCCGCGCGCGTAACCGGCGAGGTCGCCGCGCAGATTGTCGGCGGCCGCCAGCACCACGCGGGCATGATCGAGCAGGCTTTCGCCGGCGTCGGTGAGCGTCACGCCATGGCGTCCGCGCCGCAGCAGCGCGACGTCGAGCGCGGCTTCCAGCAACTTGATGCGCTCGCTCGCGGAGGCCAGCGCAAGGTTGGCGCGCGCCGCGCCGCGCGTGATGCTGCGCGCTTCCGCCACCGCGACGAACACCTGAAGATCGACCAGATCGAACCGCATTGCCGCCTGCGATCTTGCTTCGGATATTCCGAAGGCTATTTCCGGAATCTCCAGATTGCGCCGTCCGCGCGGGTCGGTCAATCTGCGCGCATGTCCGAACCAGGCTTCCTTCTGATCGTCGCTGTGTTTCTGCTCGCCGGATTCGTCAAGGGCGTGATCGGCCTTGGCTTGCCGACCGTGGCGATGGGATTGCTGGCGACGCGCATGGCGCCGGCCCATGCGCTGGCCATCGTCATCGTGCCCGCGATCACCACCAACATCTGGCAGACTTTCGGCGGGCCCTATCTTCGCGACATCCTGCGGCGGCTATGGCCGATGCTGATCGGGCTGCTGTTCGGCATCTGGTGCGGATCGGGCCTGATGGTCGGTCCTTACGCGCGCTACGGTACGTTGATTCTCGGCGTTCTGCTGATCGTCTATGGGATCATCGGGCTCAGGCAGGTTCGCTTTTACGTTCCGCCGGCGTGGGAGAAATGGATCGGCGGCATCGTCGGCATTGTCACCGGCGTGGTGTCGGCGGCGACCGGGGTGCAGGTGATCCCGTCGATGCCGTTCATGCAGGCCATCGGGTTCGAGAAGGACGAACTGGTGCAGGCGCTCGGCGTGTTCTTCACCACGGCGACGCTTGGTTTGATGCTGGGCCTCGCCGATGCCGGCCTTCTCACCTTGTCGGTCGCGGTGCCGGGATTGGTTGCGCTGGCGGCGGCTTTCGCCGGGATGTTCGTCGGCCAGATCGTCCGCACGCGGCTGCATCCGGATGCGTTTCGTCGCTGGTTCCTGATCGCGATGATCGGGCTCGGCATCTATCTCGGGATTGAGGCCATCCAGAGGATCGCCGCTGGAATCTAGCGCGCGTCCATCAGCGCGACGCGAATGCCGAGATAGACGAACAGCGCGCCGATGCCGCGGTTGATCCAGCGCATCACGGTGCCCGATTGCCGCATCTTCCGCGCGGCGATGGCGGCGAAGGCTGCGACGCCGAGGCACCACAGCGTGCCGTTGGCGACGAAGATGACGCCGAGCACCAAGAGCGCCAGCGAAAGATGCGGCGCGCCCGCGTCGACGAACTGCGGCAGGAAGGCGAGGAAGAACAGCGCGATCTTCGGATTGAGGATGTTGGTCAGCGCGCCCTGCCAGAACACCTGCCGCAGCGTCACTGGCCTGGCGGCGGCCTGTTCGCCATGTCCGCCGACGTCGCGCGCCAGCACCATGCGAATGCCGATGCAGCAGAGATAGATGCCGCCAATCAGTTTCACCGCCGTGAACGCGGTGGACGAAGCCGCCAGCAGCGCCGACAGTCCGACCGCCGTGGCGAAGACGTGCACGAGGCAACCGGAGCCGATGCCGATGGCCGCCACCGCGCCGCCGCGCCAGCCGAGTTGCAGGCTGCGGCCGGTGATGTAGGCGTTGTCGGGGCCGGGCGTGATGTTGAGCAACAGGCCCGAGACGATGAACAGCCAGAGATCGTGAATGCCGAGCATGGTGGTCGTTCTTCCTCTCCACGGTCGTCCCCGCGAAGGAGGGGATCCAGACTCCGCAGCAGTGGTGATGCGGAAGCGCCCGTTGCGCGCGCCTGCGACGACAATCAAGGCCAGGGGTTATAGGTCCCCGCCTTCGCGGGGACGACACTGTGATATGTATCGTGTTCCTTCATCTCACCGTCGAGCCCGGCACGAACGCGTCGAACGCGGCCCAGAACTGCGCGCGGTAGCGGTCCTGCTCCTGCAGGATCTCGTGCCGCGATCCCGGAATCACCAGATGCGAACTGCCGCGCAGGTGGTAGGCGAATTCCTCGATCGCCGGCGTTGAGACGATGGTGTCGGCGCCCGCCGCCATCATCAGGATCGGCTGCCGAATCTTCGATGGGTAATGCGTGGCGCGAAAGCCGTGCATGGTGCGAAACGCGGTGTCGGCCCACGCCACCGTCGGCGCGGCGATGCCGACGCCGGGGTCTTCCGCGAGGATCGCGGCGTTGCGGGCGTAGCGCACCGGGTCGCTGGTCAGGGGATTGTCGGCGAACGGCGCTTCGCCAACCAGCACGTCGGTGCCGCCAGGCACGTAGTTGCCGCCCATGCCGGCGAACCGCATCGCGCGTAGCAGCGTCCGCACCGGCCATGACGTGGTGCGGCCCGGCAGGTCGATCATCGGCGCCGACAGCACGATGCGGTCGAACCAGCGTCGGCCGGCGTGGGCGATCCGCAGCATCACCGCCCCGCCCATCGAATGCGCCAGCGCGAAGTAGGGCGGTGGACAGTCCGGCAGCACCACTTCGCGATAGAACGTCTCGACGTCGATTTCGAAGTCGGCGAAGTTGCGCACATAGCCCTTGCGTGGATCGCTCAGGCCGCGCGCGGAGCCGCCCTGTCCGCGCCAGTCCATCGTCGCCACCGCGAAACCGCGATCCTGAAGATCCCGCACCGTCTCGAAGTATTTTTCGATCTGCTCGCCGCGGCCGGTGAATACGCAGACGGTGCCCTTGCGGCCCGGCGGCGGCGCGAAGCGTGCGTAGCGCAGGTTGACGCGGTCCGGCGTGGTGATGGTGCCGCTGACGGCGCCGTCGGGAACCGGATTGGCGGGAATCGAAACCAATGTCATGGGCGGCCGTGTCGGAGGAAACACCTTGAATCAAGGCACGGAGCGATCCGGAAGACGGTCAAGAGAAGCGTCGCCACCCTCTTGAAGCCGGTTGGAGCCCTCCCATATCACCTTCGTGCAGGCCGCTCTACAGGCTGCACGCGAAAGACAGCCCGGCCCGATTGGCGGGCGGGTTGATACATATGTCGCTCAATGGAGGACTGAATATGCGTACGTTCGATCTCACCCCGTTTTATCGTTCCACCGTCGGTTTCGACCGTCTCTTCTCGCTGCTCGATCAGGCGCCCGGCGACACCGCCGCAGGTTATCCGCCCTACAATATCGAGCGCACCGGTGAGAATGCTTACCGTATCAGCGTCGCCGTTTCCGGCTTCGCGCAAAACGAACTCTCGATCGTCGCCAAGGAAAACACCCTGACGATCAAGGGCGAAAAGGTTTCCAACGACAACGCCGAGAAGAAACCCGAGGTGCTGTATCGCGGCATCGCGGCGCGTGCCTTCGAGCGCGTGTTCCAGCTTGCCGATTTCGTGCAGGTGAAAAACGCCTCGCTGGAGAACGGCCTGTTGCATGTCGATCTGGTCCGGGAGATTCCCGAGGCCAAGAAGCCGCGCCAGATTCCGATCGACGGCGTGGCGCCGACGCAGCCCGTCATCGAGAACAACGGGGAAAAAGCCGCCGCCTGATCTCGGGCGTGGCCGTTTCTTCACAAGCTGACTGAGACGCGAACGCCCCGGTTTCCGGGGCGTTTTGCTGTCTTTTGGGCTCATTCGGTAATATTCGGTCGCGGCAAGGCCACGATCCCGCAAAAAATTGCGTTAGAATGGGTCCAGGCGCTTGTATGTTGAAAAGAAGTTTGGCAATCTCAATCTAGGGCAGCAATGCTGTCCTAATTTCGAACGGATTTTCGCCCGCCGGGTCGCTCCGCTAGGATGATGGCCGTCGCGGCGCGAAAGAGGGTCGCTCGCCTGTCATGATGGTAGCGAGCCACGCGATCTAAAACTAAGGTCTGGTGATTGCCGCCGCTGGGTGCCTAACAGGGTGCCTGCCAAGGGTTCCTTGAGCCCTGATGTCAGCGAGCGGAGACGCCGACGGCGGTGAAACGTTCAAGCGACGTCGACGCCGGTTTCGCCCGTTCGGGTGAGGCCGCACAAAGAGGAGAGAGGGCCGGGGTTCCGGGATCGGAATGAAGGCTCGCAAATACTATCGAGGATAAGAATGTGAGCACGAACCGGGCAGGATTTGCGCAGCAACCGTTCGCAGTGATTTCGGAACCCACCGTTCCGGCACGCGAGACTTCCGCACACCCTTCGAACCTCGCCACGGATCGTAGCAAACACGGCCACACCGAACCGATCGCCACCGCCGCGCAGCACGAGCAGACGCGCGAGCATACCTGGCGGCCGCCGGCGGAGGGCTTGTACGACCTCTCGATGGAGAAGGACTCCTGCGGCGTCGGCTTCATCGCCAACATCAAGGGCGAGAAGTCGCACCAGATCGTTGAGGACGCGCTGTCGATCCTCTGCAATCTCGAGCATCGCGGCGCGGTCGGCGCCGATCCGCGCGCCGGCGACGGCGCCGGGATTCTGGTGCAGATTCCGCATACCTTCCTGGCCCGCAAGGCCGAGGAGCTTGGCTTCACCTTGCCGCGGCCGGGGCACTATGCCGTCGGCAGCCTGTTCATGCCGCGCGACGATGCATGGCGCGGCGTGATTCAGGGAATTCTCGCCGATCAGATCAAGGCCGAGGGCCTGACGCTGCTCGGCTGGCGCGATGTGCCGACCGACAATTCCACGCTCGGCGTCACCGTGAAGCCGACCGAACCTCGCCATATGCAGGTGTTCATCGGCCGTGGCGATCAGGCCACCGACGACGGTTTCGAGCGCACGCTTTATATCCTGCGCAAGTCAATCTCGAACGCGATCTATCAGCGTCGCGACCGCGGCCTGTCCGGCTATTATCCGGTGTCGCTGTCGTGCCGCACGCTGATCTACAAGGGCATGTTCCTCGCCGATCAGCTGGGCACCTACTATCCCGATCTGCGCGAGAAGGATTTCGAGAGCGCTCTGGCGCTGGTGCATCAACGCTTCTCCACCAACACCTTCCCGACCTGGTCGCTGGCGCATCCCTATCGCATGGTCGCGCACAACGGCGAGATCAACACGCTGCGCGGCAACGTCAACTGGATGGCGGCGCGGCAGGCGTCCGTCTCTTCCGACAAATTCGGCAAGGACATTTCGCGGCTGTGGCCGATTTCCTATGAAGGTCAGTCGGACACCGCGTGTTTCGACAACGCGCTGGAATTCCTGGTGCAGGGCGGTTACTCGCTGCCGCACGCCGTGATGATGATGATTCCGGAAGCCTGGGCCGGCAATCCGCTGATGGATGACGAGCGCCGCGCGTTCTACGAATATCATAGCGCGCTGATGGAGCCGTGGGACGGCCCCGCCGCCATCGCCTTTACCGACGGCCGCCAGATTGGCGCGACGCTGGACCGCAATGGTCTGCGTCCGGCGCGCTACTTCGTCACCAAGGACGACCGGATCGTGATGGCCTCCGAGATGGGCGTCATCAAGATTCCGGAAGACCAGATCGTCGCCAAGTGGCGTCTGCAACCCGGCAAGATGCTGCTGGTCGATCTCGATCAGGGGCGTCTCATTCCGGACGATGAGATCAAGGCGAAGCTGGCTGCAAGCCATCCCTATCGCAACTGGCTGGACCGTACCCAGATCGTGCTGGAAGAACTGCCGGACGCGCCGGCCGGCGGGCCGCGCTCGAATCTGTCGCTGCTCGATCGCCAGCAGGCCTTCGGCTACACCCAGGAAGACATCAACCTCTTGCTGACGCCGATGGCGGCGGTCGGCGAGGAGGCGTCCGGCTCGATGGGCACCGATACGCCGCTTTCGGCGCTGTCGGATCACTCGAAGCTGCTGTTCACCTACTTCAAGCAGAACTTCGCGCAGGTCACCAACCCGCCGATCGATCCGATCCGCGAAGAACTGGTGATGAGCCTGTTGTCGATCATCGGTCCGCGGCCGAACCTGTTCGACCTCGAGGGCCTGTCGCGCACCAAGCGGCTCGAAGTGCGTCAGCCGATCCTGACCAACAGCGATCTGGAGAAGATTCGCGCGATTTCCGACATCGCGGAATCGCACTTCCAGTCGCGCACGCTCGACACCACCTTCCACAGCGGTCTCGGCGCCGCCGGTCTTGAGCAGGTGCTGGACGAACTGTGCGGTCGCGCCGAAGGCGCGGTGCGCGAGGGCGTCAACATCATCATCCTGTCGGACCGCATGACCGGCAGCGACCGCGTGCCGATCCCGGCGCTGCTCGCCTGCGCCGCCGTGCATCATCATCTGATCCGCGTCGGCCTGCGCACGTCGGTCGGCCTCGTGGTCGAATCCGGCGAGCCGCGCGAGGTGCACCACTTCGCCTGTCTCGCGGGTTACGGCGCGGAAGCGATCAATCCGTATCTCGCCTTCGAGACCATCATCGCCATGAAGGGCCGCCTGCCGGTGGCGCTCGACGACAAGGTGCTGGTCAAGCACTACATCAAGGCGATCGGCAAGGGTCTGCTCAAGGTGATGTCGAAGATGGGCATCTCCACCTACGAGTCCTATTGCGGCGCGCAGATCTTCGACGCCGTCGGACTCAAGGCCGACTTCGTCGCCAAGTACTTCACCGGCACCCACACCCGTATCGAAGGCGTGGGCCTCGACGAGATCGCGGAGGAGGCGGTGCGCCGCCATGCCGACGCGTTCGGCGACAAGCCGGCGCTCAAGAACGCGCTCGAGGTCGGCGGCGAATACGCTTTCCGCGCGCGCGGCGAAGACCACGCATGGACCTCGGAATCCGTCGCGGCGCTTCAGCACGCGGTGCGCGGCAATTCGCAGGACCGCTATCGCGCGTTTGCGAAGATGCTCAACGAGCAATCCGAGCGGCTGTTGACGCTCCGCGGCCTGTTCAAGATCAAGACCGCCGAGGACGACCGCCGCAAGCCGGTGCCGCTGGACGAGGTCGAGCCCGCCAGGGAGATCGTCAAGCGCTTCGCCACCGGCGCGATGTCGTTCGGTTCGATCTCGCGCGAGGCGCACACCACGCTGGCCATCGCCATGAACCGGATCGGCGGCAAGTCGAACACCGGCGAGGGCGGTGAGGAAGCCGACCGCTTCCAGCCTATGCCGAACGGCGATTCGATGCGCTCGGCGATCAAGCAGGTCGCATCGGGCCGCTTCGGCGTCACCACGGAGTATCTCGTCAACTCCGACATGATGCAGATCAAGATGGCGCAGGGTGCCAAGCCCGGCGAAGGCGGTCAGTTGCCCGGCTTCAAGGTGGACGCCACCATCGCCAAGGTGCGGCATTCGACGCCGGGCGTTGGCCTGATCTCGCCGCCGCCGCATCATGACATCTACTCGATCGAAGACCTCGCGCAGCTCATCTACGACCTGAAGAACGTCAATCCCGCGGGTCAGGTGTCGGTGAAGCTGGTGTCGGAAATCGGCGTCGGCACGGTGGCCGCCGGCGTCGCCAAGGCGCGCGCCGATCATGTTACCATCTCCGGCTTCGAGGGCGGTACCGGCGCAAGCCCGCTGACCTCGATCAAGCACGCGGGCTCGCCGTGGGAAGTCGGTCTCGCCGAAACCCATCAGACGCTGGTGCGCGAGCGGCTGCGCTCCCGCATCGTCGTGCAGGTCGACGGCGGCTTCCGCACCGGACGCGACGTGATCATCGGTGCGCTGCTGGGCGCCGACGAGTTCGGCTTCGCCACCGCGCCGCTGATCGCGGCCGGCTGCATCATGATGCGCAAGTGTCACCTCAACACCTGCCCGGTCGGCGTCGCGACGCAGGACCCGGTGCTGCGCAAGCGCTTCACCGGCCAGCCCGAGCACGTCATCAACTTCTTCTTTTTCGTCGCGGAGGAAGTGCGGGAGATCATGGCGGAACTGGGCTTCCGCACGTTCAACGAGATGGTCGGCCAGACCCAGATGCTGGACCAGACCCGTCTCGTCGCGCACTGGAAGGCCAAGGGCCTCGACTTCTCCAAGCTGTTCGTCAGGCAACCCGAGGAGCCCGGCCAGAAGGTCTATCAGTGCGAGCAGCAGAACCACCACCTTGAGAAGGTGCTCGACCGCAAGCTGATCGCCGAGGCGCAGCCGGCGATCGATCGCGGCGCCAAGGTGCGGTTCGCGGCGGAAATTCACAACACCGACCGCAGCGCCGGCGCGATGCTCTCCGGCGTCGTCGCCAAGCACTACGGCCATGCCGGCTTGCCGGACGGCACCATTCATGTCGATCTCAAGGGAACGGCGGGGCAGGCGTTCGGCGCGTGGCTGGCGCGGGGCGTCACCTTCGAACTGGAAGGTGAAGGCAACGACTATGTCGGCAAGGGCTTGTCGGGCGGCCGCATCATCGTCAAGCCGCCGGCCAATTCCGGCATCGTGCCGGAAGAGTCGATCATCGTCGGCAACACCGTGATGTACGGCGCGATCGAGGGCGACTGCTACTTCCGTGGCGTCGCCGGCGAACGCTTCGCCGTGCGCAACTCCGGCGCCGTCGCGGTGGTCGAGGGCGCGGGCGATCACTGCTGCGAATACATGACCGGCGGCATCGTCGTCGTGCTCGGCAAGACCGGGCGCAACTTCGCAGCCGGCATGTCGGGCGGCATCGCCTACGTGCTGGACGAGGACGGCGAATTCCCGAAGCTGTGCAATCTGGCGATGGTTGAGCTCGAACCGTTGATCTCGGAAGAGACGGTCAACGAGGAGGTCTATCATCAGTCCGGTGATCTCGAGGCGCACGGCCTGGTCGATGTGTTCTCCAATCTGCTCGGCGAGGACATCAAGCGGCTGCACGTCCTGATTTCGCGGCACGCCCGGCTGACCGGTTCGAAGCGGGCCGCCGAAATCCTGGCGAACTGGAAGACCTGGCTACCGAAATTCCGCAAGGTGATGCCGGTGGAATACCGCCGCGCGCTGAAGGAATTGCAGGCGGCCGAGGCCGTCGAGCCGCAGATCGCGATTGGCGCGTAGGGAAGACAAATCTCGCCGTCATTGCGAGCGAAGCGAAGCAATCCAGATCGACACGAAACAGGACTGGATTGCTTCGTCGCTAACGCTCCTCGCAATGACGATTGGCCGGAGACGGGTTAGAGGCAGTAGTCATGGGCAAGATCACAGGTTTTCTTGAAATTGATCGCAGCGATCGCAAGTACGCGCCGGTCGCCGAGCGGCTGAAGAACTACAACGAGTTCGTGATTCCGCTGGAGGACAAAGACCTCCGCGATCAGGCTGCGCGCTGCATGAATTGCGGCGTTCCGTATTGCCACGGAACCGGTTCGGTCGCGCCCGGCACGCCGGGCTGCCCGGTCAACAACCAGATCCCGGACTGGAACGATCTGGTCTATCAGGGCAACTGGGAAGAGGCCTCGCGCAACCTGCACTCGACCAACAACTTCCCGGACTTCACCGGCCGTATCTGCCCGGCGCCGTGCGAGGCGTCGTGCACGCTCAACCTTATCGAGACGCCGGTGACCATCAAGACCATCGAGCACGCCATCGCCGAGCGCGCGTGGGAGAACGGCTGGCTCAAGCCGGAGATCGCCCCCCACAAGACCGGCCGAAAGGTCGCCGTGGTCGGCTCCGGTCCCGCCGGCATGGCTTGCGCGCAGCAACTGGCGCGCGCCGGCCACGACGTGCATCTGTTCGAGAAGAACGCCAAGGCCGGCGGCCTGCTGCGTTACGGCATTCCAGACTTCAAGATGGAGAAGGACGTCATCGACCGTCGCGTCAAGCAGATGGAAGCCGAAGGCGTGACCTTCCACTACAACGCGCCGGTCGGCGGCGATGCCAGGGGCGCGATCGATCCGCAGCAGTTGCTGAAGGAATACGAGGCGGTGGCGTTGACCGGCGGCGCGGAAGCGCCGCGCGATCTGCCGATCGCAGGCCGCGATCTCGACGGCATCCATTTCGCGATGGACTTCCTGCCGCAACAGAATCGCCGCGTCGGCAACGAACCGCTCGGCGATGCCCGCGATATTCTCGCCGGCGGCAAGCATGTAGTGGTGATCGGCGGCGGCGACACCGGCTCCGACTGCATCGGCACGTCGCTGCGGCAGGGCGCCACGTCGGTGACGCAGCTCGAAATCATGCCGGCGCCGCCGGAGCATGAGGACAAGGCGCTGACCTGGCCGAACTGGCCGTTGAAGATGCGCACCTCGTCGAGCCAGGCCGAAGGCGCGGAGCGCGAATTCGCAGTGCTGACGCAGAAGTTCGAAGGCAAGGACGGCAAGGTCACCAAGCTGCACTGCGTCCGCGTCGACGAGAAGTTCCAACCGATCGCGGGCTCCGAGTTCAGCCTCGACGCCGATCTGGTGCTGCTGGCGATGGGTTTCGTGCATCCGGTGCATGAGGGCTTGTTGAAGACCCTCGGCGTCGAACTCGACCAGCGCGGCAACGTCCGCGCCAACACGGCGGACTACGAGACCTCGCTGCCGAAGGTGTTCACCGCCGGCGACATGCGACGCGGTCAGTCGCTCGTGGTATGGGCGATCCGCGAGGGTCGGCTCTGCGCCCGTGCGGTCGATACATTCCTGATGGGATCGACCAATCTGCCGCGCTGATCGCGCCACAAACCTGCTGCTGGGGCCCCATTCCGATAGAATCAGAATGGGGCTCCAGCCTCTTGTTTTGAAGTGTTTTCTTGACGCGAACCAGTACCCGCTTCGCTCGCAAACGCCATGAAAAGACCCTCGCGGAGGCCTCCGCGAGGGTCTTTTCATCAGGAATGCATCACAAGGTTATCGCACCCGGATACGAGCGCCATCGTGGTGGTGACGATGGTGCCGGGGTCGATAGTGGTGGCGATGCCGGTGCGACCGCTCCATGCGATGATGCCGGCGGCCGCGGTCGTAGTGCCGGTGGTGGCGATGTCCGGAATCGACATGCACACCGACGCCGCCGGGGCCGACGCCGATTCCCACGCCTTGCGCCTGCGCGGTCGATCCCACCGCTCCGATTCCCATCAGCGCCACGACGGCGACGCCCATTACGATCAGTTTCCGCATCGAAATCCTCCTCAGCTCGGCTTCAGTGCTGAAGATCAACGCAACCCATCGCAATGAGTTCCATCGAGGATGGCCTCGCAAGTCGCGCGTGCGACGATGCTGTGTGTGGTGAAGCGGCTCACTCCGCCGCCTGCTGCGCCACCGTCGGCGTGTCGCCAGCCACCGTGGCGCGGCGCATGTCGCGCGGCTGCGACTGATCGTAGCGCCGCACCCGATGCACGGTCTGGCGATTGTCCCACATCACCATGTCGTGCAGCTTCCATTTGTGGACGTAGACGAACTCCGGCTGCGTCGCGTGCTCGGTGAGATCGCGCAGCAGCACGCGCGCTTCCGGCACGCTCATGCCCTGAATGGCGCCGGCGTGCGACGACAGATACAGCGACTTGCGGCCGTGCACCGGATGGGTGCGCACCAGCCGCTGCAGCACCGGCTTGAACATCTGTTTCTCCTCCTCGCTGTAGTCGAGGAAGCCGAGGCTGCCGCGCGAATACATCAGCGAGTGCTCGCAGATCATGCCGTCGATCTCGGCCTTGGTCTCGTCGTCGAGGGCGTCGTAGGCGGCGCGCATGTCGGCGAATTCGGTGTTGCCGCCTTTCGGATTGACCACGCGCGCCGACAGCAGCGAGAACTTCGCCGGGATCGGCCGGAACGAACTGTCGGAATGCCACAGGCAGTTGCCGAGATTGAACAGGTGGGTGCGATGGTCGCGCGGCAGCGGCTTGCCGCTCTTGTCGAGATTGCCGACGTCGGCCAGGCCCGACGACAGCCGATAGTCGCCCTTCTTGGTGACGCTGCCGCCCTTGCGATTTTCCCGCGGTCCGAAATTTTCCGCGAAGGCGAGCTGCTGATCGTCGGTGATATCCTGATCGTGGAATACCAGCACGGCATACCTGTCCATGCCGGCCTCGATCTCGCGCGCCTGATCCGGCGTCAGCGGCCTGGTGAGGTCGATACCGGAGACCTCGCCGACGAAATGCGGATGAATCTGGCGGATGTCGATGGCCATGGCGCGGTTCCTCATTGTCATTCTTGTTTCGAGGAAAGGCTACGCCGCGCCACTTTGATGTCAATCGACGCTGGTGTCAGGGCGCCATGCAACGACGCGACCTCTCGGACGGTCGCGTCGGACGCCCATTACCCTTAGGCGTTGCGCGCCATCAGCCCGCCGTCCACCGGGATCACCGCGCCGGTGAGAAACGAGGCCGCCGGCAGGCACAGGCTCAGCGTCATGTGCGCAACTTCCTCCGGATCGCCGTAGCGATTGAGCGCGGTGCGGCGCTTGGCGTAGATCGCCTTGTGCTCGTCGGCGATGCGCGCCGTCATACCTGTGGTGATCGGTCCGGGACAGATGCAATTGACGGTGATGCCCTCGCGCCCCAGTTCCACCGCAAGCGAGCGCGTCAGCCCGGTGACGCCGGCCTTCGCCGCGGAATAAGGACTATGCAGTGCGGTCGCGCCCAGCGCCTCGGTGGAGGCGATGTTGACGATGCGCGGGCAGGTCGATTTGCGCAGGTGCGGCAATGCGGCGCGGATGATGCGTTGCTGCGCGGTGAGCAGCACCGCGATGCCGCGATCCCACAACGCGTCGTAGCCGTCGCCGTCGATGGCGCTGACGGTGGAGATGCCGGCATTGTTGACGACGATATCGAGCCCGCCGAAATGTTTCGCGACCTCGTTGACAACGCGCGTCACCGCCGCGGCGTCGGCGACGTCGAACTGCCAGGCCCTCGCGCTGCCGCCGCTGGCGGCGATCGCATCCGCCACCGCCTGCGCGCCGGCGCCGTCGTAATCGGTCACCGCGACATTTGCGCCCTCGGCGGCGAACACCCGCGCGGTGGCGCGGCCCATGCCGCTGGCGGCGCCGGTGACGAGCACGGTGAGCCCGCGCACCGAGCGGCTGAGCTGTTTGAAATCTGTCATGGGACGCATTCTCCGAAATGGTTGTGGCGCATACGCTTCCGCGCGCGGCGCATTTGACAAGCGCGATGCTTCAAGGCTTGCATCGTTCCCGGCAAAGGTCAAACCTCCGCGCAACGCGGCAACAGGAGTGAAACGCACCCATGAACGAACTCGATTTCAGCGGCAAGCGCGCCTTGATCGTCGGCGGCTCCAGCGGCATCGGCAACGGCGTCGCGCAGGCCTATCGCGCGCGTGGCGCGAAAGTGCATATCTGCGGCACCAGGCCGACGTCGGCGGGTTACATCGGCGTCGAGGGCTCCGATCTCGATGGCCTGGACTATGCGCAACTGGACGTCAGCGATCCGCGCGCGGTGGACAACTACACGCCGGCGTTCGACAGCCTCGACATTCTGGTGCTGGCGCAGGGCACGGTGATCTACAGCCGCGGCGAGTTCGAGATGGACGGCTTCCGCAAGGTGATGGAAGTTAATCTGATGAGCCTGATGGCGTGCGCGGCGAAATTCCACGCCATGCTGAAAGCCAGCAAGGGCTCGCTGATCATCGTCAGCTCGGTGGCGGCGTTCCACGCGACCAAGGGCAACCCGGCCTACAACGCTTCCAAGACGGGAGCCTACGGGCTGACGCGCACGCTGGCGCAGGCCTGGGCCGAGGACGGCATCCGCGTCAACGGCATCGCGCCGGGGCTGGTCGACACCAAGCTGACCAAGGTGACGACGGAGAATCCGAAGCGCCGCGAGGGAGCCATCGCCAACATTCCGCTGAAGCGGTTCGGCACTCCGGAGGACATGGCCGGCGCGGCGCTGTTTCTGGCTTCGCCGCTGGCGAGCTACGTCACCGGCCAGACGCTGATCGTCGACGGCGGGCTGATCCTCTAGCTGGCGTAGCAGGCGGACGCGCGCGGCCGGTTGCGATATTATCAGCCATGGCATCGACACCGATTCGCATCGTGGGCATCGACCCGGGGCTCCGCCGCACCGGCTGGGGCGTGATCGACATCGAGGGCAACCGGCTAATCTATGTCGGTTGCGGCTCGGTGGAGACGCGCGAGGACATGGAATTGTCGCGCCGCCTGCTGGCGATCCATGACGGCCTCGCGCAGGTGCTCGGCGATCTCAAGCCAGCCGAGGCGGCAGTGGAGCAGACCTTCGTCAACAAGGACGGCGTCGCCACATTGAAGCTCGGGCAGGCGCGGGGCATCGCCATGCTGGTGCCGGCGATGTTCGGCATTCCGGTGGCGGAATACGCACCCAACAAGGTGAAGAAGACCGTCGTCGGCGCCGGTCATGCCGACAAGACCCAGATTCAGGTAATGCTGAAGATCCTGCTGCCGAAGGCCGCGCCGTCTTCGGCGGACGCCGCCGACGCGCTCGCCATCGCCATCACCCACGCGCACCACCGGCAGAGTGCGGTGCTGCGAATGAAGGTGGCGGGATGAACGAGATGGACACAAAGCGTAGCCGCGACGAGTGCCACCTCTCCCCCCCCTTGTGGGGGAGAGGTGGAGAGGGGGGTAAGCTGCACGATCAGAATTCGTGGTTTACCCCCCTCCCTGATCCTCCCCCACCAAAAGGGCGTTCACGCCCGTCTTCGACAGGCTATGGGGGGAGGGAACGAGCGGCATGTGCCGAGGATGCCACCATGGCTGCCGCTTTCTCCGAGACACTCGCATGATCGGCAAGCTCAAGGGCCTCATCGATTCCTACGGCGAGGACTATGTGATCCTCGACGTGCAAGGCGTCGGCTATCAGGTGCATTGCGCTTCGCGCACCCTGCAGGCGTTGCCGTCGCCGGGCGAGGCCGCGGTGCTGTCGATCGAGACGTATGTGCGCGAGGACCAGATCAAGCTGTTCGGGTTTCGCAGCGATCTGGAACGCGAATGGTTTCGTCTGTTGCAGACGGTGCAGGGCGTCGGCGCGAAAGTCGCGCTGGCGGTGCTCAGCACACTGTCGCCGTCCGATCTCGCCAATGCGATAGCGCTGCGCGACAAGGCGGCGGTGGCGCGCACGCCCGGCGTCGGCACGAAGGTGGCCGAGCGCATCGTTACCGAACTCAAGGATAAAGCCCCGGCCTTCGCCGATGTCGATCCGGCGGTGGTGAAACTCTCCGGCGCCATCGACGACGCCCGCGCCCCGCGTGCGGTGGCGGACGCGATCTCGGCGCTGGTCAATCTCGGCTACGGCCAGCCGCAGGCCGCCGCCGCCATCGCCGCGGCCTCGCGCGACGCCGGCGAGAGCGCCGAAACTGCGCAACTCATCCGGCTCGGGTTGAAGGAGTTGTCGCGCTGATAACCGACGCCACGCCTGTTACGCCGCCGCCATTGCCCGCCGCTTCGGCGGAGCCGACGCTTGGCGCGCGGTTGCGTTGCCTCGTTGCCATCGTCGCGATCTTCCTCGTGTTCGGGCCGCCGGTCGGCGCACTGGCGTTCATGCTGTCGATCGCGGCCGTCGCCATGGGTGCGAAGACCGATCTGGCGAGCCTGTCGTGGATCGGATTGTTCGCGCTGATTTACGCCGCGCCGCTGAGCTATTTCATCGGCGCGGGGCCGGCGGCGGTCGGTGGCCTGATCTTCGGCATCCGGCAGGCGTTCTTCGGGCCGGTGATCTGGCCGGTGGCGGCGCTGATCGGTATCGGCCTCGGGATCTGCGTCCTCGTCATGTCGGGCCATTCGCTGCCGTCGATGCTGACCGATGCGGAGCAGCCGGAATATGTCCCGGTGATGGTGGCGACATGCCTTGCCGCCACCATGGCGTGCTGGGCCATCGTTCGCCGCTGGCATCTTCCGCCGCGCGGGGTTAAGGGGTGAACATGAGCGATCCCTCCCGCCTCGTCACGCCCGAGCGCCGCGCCGACGATATCGGCGACACCTCGCTGCGCCCGCAACTGCTGGCCGATTTCGTCGGACAGGCCCAGGCGCGCGCCAATCTGCAGGTGTTCATCGACGCCGCGCGCAAGCGGAAGGAGGCGCTGGACCATGTGCTGTTCGTCGGCCCTCCGGGCCTCGGCAAGACCACGCTGGCGCAGATCGTGGCACGGGAACTCGGCGTCGGCTTCCGCGCCACCTCCGGGCCGGTGATCGCCAAGGCCGGCGACCTCGCGGCGCTGTTGACCAATCTCGAGGAACGCGACGTGCTGTTCATCGACGAGATCCATCGCCTCAATCCGGCGGTGGAGGAAGTGCTCTATCCGGCGATGGAGGATTTTCAGCTCGACCTCATCATCGGTGAGGGGCCGGCGGCGCGCTCGGTGAAAATCGATCTGGCGAAATTCACGCTGGTCGGCGCCACCACGCGCGCGGGACTGCTGACCAATCCGCTGCGCGACCGTTTCGGCATTCCGGTGCGGTTGAACTTCTACACCGTCGCCGAACTGGAACACATCGTCAGCCGCGGCGCGCGGGTGCTCGGCATGGGCATGACGGCGGACGGCGCCAACGAGATCGCGCGGCGCGCGCGCGGCACGCCACGCATCGCCGGCCGCCTGCTGCGGCGGGTGCGCGACTTCGCGGAGGCCGCCGACGCGGCCGCGGTCGATCGCAAGATCGCCGATCACGCGCTCGGCGCGCTGGAGGTCGATGCGGCGGGCCTCGACGCGATGGACCGGCGTTATCTCACCACCATCGCGATGAACTACGGCGGCGGTCCGGTGGGCGTCGAAACCATGGCGGCGGCGTTGTCGGAGCCGCGCGACGCCATCGAGGACATCATCGAGCCGTATCTGATCCAGTGCGGCTATCTGCAACGCACGCCGCGCGGCCGCTTGCTCACCTCGCACGCCTTCAGACATCTCGGCCTCGCCGAGCCGTCGCGCGATGCCTCGCAGTTCGGCCTGTTCGGCAAGGACGACGACCAATGACCGTGCCGGACATCGCATCGGTCCCGATGACGGGGCATCTCGACGGCGAAATCCGCGACGGCCGCCATCACATGCAGGTGCGGGTCTATTACGAGGACACCGATTTTTCCGGCATCGTCTATCACGCCAACTACCTGCGCTTCATGGAGCGCGGCCGCACCAACTACCTGCGGCTGCTCGGGGCCGATCAACGCGCGCTGTTCGACGAGGCGGAAACCGAGGCGCCCGGCTTCGCCTTCGTGGTGCGGGCGATGCAACTCGAATTTCTGCGGCCCGCGCACATGGATGACCTGCTCGACGTCGCCACCCGGCCGCTGGAGGTGCGCGGCGCCTCGATCACGCTGCATCAGGAGATCAAGCGCGGCGCGATCCTGCTGCTGGAAGCCGACGTGAAAGTCGCCTTCGTCTCCGGCGGTCGGGCCCGGCCGATCCCCAAGGCGCTGCGCGTGGCGATGAAGGCGGATCAGGCGTAGTTTCCGTTGCAGGCAAGGCAGCCGGTCCTGCTCCCGGTGGGCTGAAAAAAATCTTTCCCCCTGTCGGATCGTCCCGCCCTCGCGCGTCTTGGAGATGAAGACGCTCAACACGGGAGTTCCGACGTGGCCAAAATCCTGAACAAGATCTCGCCCTGCCTGTGGTTTGACAGGGAGGCCGAACAGGCGATGAATTTCTATCTGTCGGTGTTCAAGAACGGCAAGACCGGCGAGATCCTGCGCTATGGCGAAGGCGCGCCGATGCCGGCCGGCACGGTGCTGACCGCCACGTTCGAGATCGAGGGCGTGAGTTTCATCGCGCTGAACGGCGGGCCGCATTTCAAGTTCAACGAGGCGATTTCGCTGAGCATCGACTGCCAGTCCCAGGATGAGGTCGATTATTACTGGAACGCGCTGACGGCCGACGGTGGCCAGCCAAGCCAGTGCGGCTGGCTCAAGGACAAGTTCGGCGTGTCATGGCAGACGGCGCCGGCGCGGGTGATCGAACTGTTGCAGGACCCCGATCCCGCCCGCGCCCAGCGCGCGATGGCGTCGATGATGACGATGACCAGGATCGACATCGCTACCGTGGAGGCGGCGGCGAACGGGTGATGCGGTCATTACGAGGAACGCAAGCGCCGAAGCAATCCAGATTGATGAAGAAGGACTGATTGCTTCGCTTCGCTCGCAATGACAAGAATTGTGTGACGCGCGACCCATAACCTGAAGGCAAGTCGCGAAACCGGACACCACACAGGAACCCGCATATGCTCTACGCCATCCTCTGCTATCACGACGAAGCCATGGTCGGTTCCTGGAGCAAAAACCACGACGACGCGGTGATGGAAAAGCTCGCGGTGGTGCAGGACAACCTGACCAAACAGGGCCGCCTCGGTCCGGTGGCGCGGCTGTTGCCGACCACGGCGGCGACCACGCTGCGCAAGGAAGGCGATCCGCCGCTGGTGCTGGACGGGCCATTCGCGGAAACGAAAGAGCAGTTGCTCGGCTTCTATATCATCGACGCCAAGGATCTCGACGACGCGCTGGAAGTCGCCCGCGATCTCGGTCGCGCCAATCCCGGCGGTTCCTACGAAATCCGCCCCGTTGGCGTGTTCCGGCCCGGGAGCATCGCATCGTGAGCGATATCGCGTCCGATCTCGCCTGGATCGATGCCGCGCTGATCTCGGCGCGGCCGCAGGCGGTCGGCGCGCTGTTGCGTTACTTTCGCGATCTCGACCTGGCGGAGGAGGCCTACCAGAACGCCTGCCTGCGCGCGCTGAAGACCTGGCCGCAGAACGGGCCGCCGCGCGACGCCACCGCGTGGCTGATCATGGTCGGCCGCAATTCCGGGATCGACGACGCCCGTCGCCGCAACAAGCTCACGGCATTGCCGCCGGAAGACGCCATCTCCGACACCGACGATGCCGAAGGCGAGATTGCCGAGCGGCTGGACGGCTCGCATTACCGCGACGACATCCTGCGGCTGCTGTTCATCTGCTGCCATCCGCAATTGCCGGCGACGCAGCAGATCGCACTGGCGCTGCGCATCGTCTCCGGCCTGACGGTGAAGCAGATCGCACGTGCGTTTCTTGTCGGCGAAGCGGCGATGGAACAGCGCATCACGCGGGCGAAAGCCGCGGTGGCGAAAGCGGACGTGCCGTTCGAGACGCCGGGCGCGGTGGAGCGCGGCGAGCGCCTCGCCGCGGTGGCGGCGATGATCTATCTCATCTTCAACGAGGGCTATTCTGCGAGCGGCGACACCATCGCGGAGCGCGCGCCCCTGTGCGACGAGGCGATCCGCCTCGCGCGGCTGCTGCTGCGGTTGTTTCCCGCCGAACCGGAAATCATGGGGTTGTTGTCGTTGCTGTTGCTGCAACATGCCCGCGCCGGCGCGCGCTACGACGCCGACGGCGGCATCGTGCTGCTCGACGATCAGGATCGCGGCAAGTGGAATCGGCCGATGATCGCCGAGGGCATGGCGCTGATCGACAAGGCGATGCGACACCGCCGCTCCGGGCCCTATCAGGTGCAGGCGGCGATCGCGGCATTGCATTCCGGCGCGGCGCAGCCCGGCGAGACCGACTGGACCCAGATCGAATTGCTTTACCGTACCTTGGAGATGCAGCAGCCGTCGCCGGTGGTGACGCTCAATCGCGCGGTGGCGGTGTCGAAAGTGCAAGGGCCGCAGGCGGCGCTCGACCTGATCGAGCCGCTGGCCAAGCGGCTCGCCGGCTACTTCAATTTTCACGGTGTGCGGGGTGCGCTGCTGTTGCAACTCGGCCGTGCCGCCGAGGCCCGCTGCGCCTTCGATCAGGCCATTGCGCTGGCCGGCACCACGGCGGAGGCTACCCACATCCGGATGCATATCGATCGGCTGATGGCGGAGAGCCGGGCGGCGGCGCATCAAGCGAACTGAATCCGTCGAGAAAATTCTCGGAGCCGTGTCGGCTCGTTGCCGCCCCGTTCGTCCTTGGATCGCAACACCCGTCACAATGACGTCACCGCGGCAGCGTTGATGCGGTGGCCGCGATAGTCGTCCTCAACCCAGGAGAGACCCATGCTGCTCAACCCCTATCTGTTCTTCGACGGAAACTGCGAGGAAGCGTTCAAGTTTTACGAGAAGACGCTCGGCGGCAAGATCGAGGCCATGCTGCGCACCGAGGAAGCGCCGCAGGAGGCGCAATGCGCGATGGGCGACGGCATGAAGGGCAAGGTCATGCACGCCTTCATGCGAATCGGCGATTTCTCGCTGATGGCGAGCGACTCGCCGCGTGAGCATTTCCAGAAGCCGCAGGGCTATGCGGTGTCGCTGAATTACGACGATCCGGCGGAAGCCGAGCGCATCTTCAAGCTGCTGTCCGAGGGCGGCAATGTGCCGATGCCGGCCGGCCCGACCTTCTTCGCCCGCTACTTCGGCATGTGCACCGACAAATACGGCACGCCGTGGATGGTGAACTGCGCGTTGCAGACCTGTCCCTAGACCCGGCGGCGCGACGTCGCGCAATTATCCCAGCATCTGGGTGTCGCCGCAGATCGAGATTGCCTGCCCGGAGATCGTCTTGCCGCGCGGGCTGCACATGAACACGATCTGGTCGGCCAGTTGCTGCGGCGTCACGTAGTCCTTGATGGAGGTGTAGGAGAACGCAATCTTCTCCATCTCGGCATAGGAGAGGCCGCGCTGCTGGGCCTTGGCTTCCAGCACGCGTCGCTGGCGGTCGCCGGCGACTAGGCCGGGCAGAATTGCGTTGACGCGGATGTTGTCCGGCCCGAGTTCGATCGACAGCGATTTGGTGAAGCCGATCACGCCCCACTTCGCCGCCGCGTAGGGGCTGCGCATGGCGAAGCCGAGCCGCCCCGCCGCCGACGAAATGTTGACGATGGAGGCGTTCTTGCTCTGCCGCAGCAGCGGCACCGCGAGCCGTGCGCAATTGAACTGTCCGGTCAGGCAGATGGCGAGGCAGCGGTCCCAGTCCTCCGGGTGCATCTCGTCCACCTTCGCGGTGGGGCCAGCGATGCCGGCATTATTCACCAGCACGTCGAGACCGCCGAGCGCGCGGCTGACGTCCTCGAATAACGTCGCCACCGCCGCGCGGTCGGCGACGTCGCAATGGCGGGTCGAGATCGCGGGATTGCTCTTGCGCAGCGCGTCGAGCCCGGCATCGTCGACGTCGCAGACGTGCACCCTTGCGCCTTCACCCGCGAAAGCCTGCGCGATGGCGAGGCCGATGCCGTTGGCGCCGGCGGTCACGAGAACGCGCAAACCCTTGATGTCGAGATCCATGATGACTCCGAAATGTTTTGGTGCGAGACGGTTCAGATTGAATCGTCATTGCGAGCGAAGCGAAGCAATCCAGAAAGCAACGAAGCAAGAGCTGGATTGCTTCGTCGTTGACGCTCCCCGCAATGACGAACACAATGCGCCATCGAACTCTCAGTCCTCGCTCTCATCCGGCAGGTTGCCGCGCGACAGGATGAAGTCCGACGCGCCCTTGATGTCGGCGGCGATGCCGGCGCGGGCCTTTTCGGCGTCGCGCCCCACGATGGCGTCGAGGATCTCCGCATGGAAGCGCACGGCGCCGCCGGTATGGATGCGTTCGGGATTTGCGCGCAGATCGAGATTGATCACCGGCCCCACCTTGAGCCACAGCGCGCGGATGATGCCGTTGAGGGTGGGCGACGCCGCCGCCCGATAGACCGCGAAGTGAAACTGCTTGTTGACCTCGACGGCGCGCGGCAGGTCCGGCGAGCCGGACAGACTTTCGGCGCGCATCGCTGCTTCGGCGGAGGCGATGGCCGAAATATCCGCGTCGCCGCGGCGCTCGGCCGCCAGCGCGGCGGCATGGCCCTCGATGGCGATGCGGGTGGCGGTGATGTCGCGAAACTGCGCCGCCGACATGACCGGGACGCGGATGGCCCGGTTCGGCGCGACCTCCAGTGCCCGATCGGCGACGAGGCGCGAAACCGCCGCCCGCACCGGCATGATCGAGACGCCGAGCACCTCCGCGGCGCCGCGCAGCGACAGCTTTTCCCCCGGCGCGAGCCGGCCGGAGATCAGCAGGTCCGCGATCCGCGCATAGGCCCGCTCGCCCAGCGTCAGCCGCTCCAGCGGCTCCTCCAGCACCAGCGCGGCGGGCATGTTCAAGACGGCTTCTCCGGTTGGAGTTCTCCCGTTACGCGGAAACGCCACAAAATGCGAGGACGGGACTCGACAAGCAAGCCAAGTTTTGTCACTCTAACCGTGATCACAGATCACGGCAAGACGCACATCGCTCAGAAAAAGGGTGCGCGCCGATGGGACGAGGACGCCGCCGATGCGCGGCCACGACAGGGAAGGGAACATTCATGGCTGAGACTTCGCAGTTCACGCGCCGGCGCCTGTTGCAATCCGCAGGCGGGCTGGTGCTGGCGTCCACCGTCGCCGCGCCGTCGGTGCTGCTGGCGCAATCGTCGGACGTCATCCGGGTCGGCCACCTGACGCCGCGCACCGGCTTCCTCGGGCCGCTCGGCGAATACGCCGTGATGGCCATCGACCTCGCGGTGGAGGAGATCAACGCCAAGGGCGGCGTGATGGGGCGCAAGATCGAATTGCTCAAGGAGGACTCGGTCAACCCGCAGACCGCTTCCACCAAGGCCGAGCGCATGATCGAGCGCGACAAGGTCGCCTGCATCATCGGCGAGATTTCCTCGGCCTCCTGCCTCACCATCGCGCAGGTGGCCCAGCGCAACAAGACGCTGTTCATCAACACCGGCGGCAACTCCGACGCGATACGCGGCTCGGACTGCAAGCGCTACATGTTCCACGTCGAGGCGCAGAACTCGATGTATGTGAAGACGGCGGGCCGCTCCTACCTGCGCGACGGACTGGTGAAGGGCAAGAAGTGGTACTCGCTGACGGCGGACTACTCCTTCGGCCACGACCTGCTGAGGGTGGCCAAGCGCTTCATGGCGGCCAATGGCGGCGAGTTCGCCGGCGACGACCTGGTGCCGACCGACGCCGCCGACTTCTCGTCGTATCTGCTGAAGATCCGCGACGCCAAGCCGGACGTCGTGATCATCAATCTCTCCGGCAACCAGATCACCAACTTCTTCAAGCAATATGCCGAGTTCGGCCTGACCTATCCGCTCGGCGGTTTCGGCTTCGATACCGCGCTGGCGTGGGCCGCGGGCAAGGGCAACTTCGTCGGCTCGTGGCCGGTGGTGTGGCATCACCTGCTGCAAACGCCGGGCAGCAAGGCGTTCGTCGCGGCCTTCACCAAGAAGTATGGCAAGCCGCCGGAAAATCAGGCGTGGGGTGACTACACCGCGATGAACATCGTGGCGCAGACCATGACGGAAATAAAATCGATGGAATCGCCGAAGATCATCGAGCACTTCGAGAAGGGAGCCAAGTTCGATCTTCTCAAGACGCGCGAAGGTTATTTCCGTGCCTCCGATCACCAGCTGATGCAGGAAATGTACATGATCACGGCGCTGCCCGCCGACAAGATCAAGAACCAGTGGGACATCTTCACCTCGGGCGATCCGGTGCAGGGCCCGAACGAAAGCCTCGAAGTCATCGCAGCGACCAAGGAAGAAAACAGCTGCGTCTTCCCGACCTGATCGGGAGACTCAAGAAGGGCGAACGACGCGGGAGCCGGATAAAGTCGTCATTGCGAGCGCAGCGAAGCAATCAGAAGGTCACAAAGCAAGGACTGGATTGCTTCGGAGCTCACGCTCCTCGCAATGACGGTGAGGTTGATTTCCGCTTCGCGTCGTTCGCCCCTCATTTGCCTTCACCACCGGCGCCGTCTCCGGCGCACGTTCCATCCCGCCGCAGCCGAGGGCCGTGACGTGTCCATGCTCCTGATGCAGCAGATCCTCAATGGACTGCTCGACGGTGTCTACTATCTTCTGATCGCGCTCGGGCTGTCGCTGATCTTCTCGCTCGGCGGCATCGTCAATCTGGCGCACGGCGCGTTCTTCGCCATCGGCGCCTATCTCACCCTTGTGATTTCGCCGTACCTCGGGTTCGGCGGCGCATTGGTGCTGTCGCCGGTGCTGGTGGCGCTGCTCGGCATCGTGATTGAGCGCACGCTGTTCCGCCGCTTCTATCGTTCCGATCCGATCCTGTCGCTGCTGCTCACCTTCGGCCTCGCCATGGTCGCGGAGCAGGCGCTGCGCATGATTTTCGGCGCGCCGCCGCTGTCGTATTCGATCCCGCAGGCGCTGCGCGGGCAGGTGGTCGTCGGCACATTCATCTATTCGTTCTATCGCGTGGTGCTGATCGGGATCGCGATCGCCTGCGTCGCCGGACTCTGGTTCCTGTTGCAGAAGACGCCGTTCGGTCGCGTGGTGCGCGCCGGCGTGCAGAACCCCGACATGGTCGGCGCGCTCGGCATTTCTTTGCAGCCATACATGGCCGCGGTGGCCGCGTTCGGCATCGGACTCGCCGGCCTCGCCGGCGTGCTGCTGGCGCCGATCTACGCGGTGCATCCGGCGATGGGTAACGAAATCATCACGCCGGCCTTCGTCGTGGTGGTGATCGGCGGGCTCGGCTCGTTCTGGGGCGTCGTGGTGGCGGCGCTGCTGGTCGGGCTGGTGAAGGGCGTGATGATCGGCATCGGTTATTCGGCGGCGTCCACCGCCGCGATCTATCTGCTGATGCTGCTGGTGCTGCTGTTCCGGCCGCGCGGGTTGTTCGGCGAACGCATGACGCGGCTGGAGCAATAACCATGCGACGGATGTTTCCCGCGCCGCTGATCGCCGCCTTTATCAGCCTCATCGTGCTGCCGCCGATCTTGCTGGCGCTCGGCCTCACCATGACGTCCGCCACCGAGGTGGTGGTGTTCGCCATGGCCTGCATGGCGCTCAACATTCTCGTCGGTACCACCGGCCTCGTGTCGTTCGGCCATGGCGCATGGTTCGGGCTCGCGGCCTATGCGGCGGCGCTGATCCAGCGCGACCTGATGCCGGGTTCGTTCGTCGGCCCGGTGATCGGCGGCGTCGCCGTGGTGGCGCTGATCGCAGCGCCCTTCGGCTATCTGTTCCTGCGCCGGCGCGGCGTCTATTTCGCGCTGCTGACGCTGGCGCTGGCGGCGATGCTCTACGTCGTGGCGTTCCGCTGGACCGAGGTGACCGGCGGCGAGAACGGGTTCGGCGGCATCACCCGGCCGACCTGGTTCGGCATCGATTTCGAATCCTCCGCCAACTACTATTGGCTGGTGGCGGCCATCGCTGTCGTCGTGCTGATCGTGCTGTGGCGTTTCCACAATTCGACTGTCGGCACGGTGCTGGTGGCGATTCGCGAAAACGAGCAGCGCGCGCGCTTTCTTGGCTATCCGGTCAATCGCTACAAGCTGGCGGCCTTCGTGCTGTCGGCGTCGCTGACGGGGCTCGCCGGCATCCTGCTGCTCTACAAGAACCGCATGACCTCGGCCGATCCCATCAACGTCGCCTTCTCCGGCGAACTGCTGGCGATGGTGGTGATCGGCGGAATGCGCAGCTTCATCGGTCCGGCCATCGGCGCGCTGTTCTACGTGCTGTTTCGCGAGTTTCTCTCGATCTACACAGAGAATTGGCTGTTCTGGCTCGGCCTGATTTTCGTGACCTTCGTGGTGTTCTCGCCCACCGGTCTCGTCGGCGTGTGGGAGCGCGCCACCGCGCCGTTCCGCAAGACAGTGGTGGAAGACGCCGCGATGGCGGCGCGCAAGATCGAGGCGCTGCCGCTGCCGGATTTCCTGCGCCCCGCCGCGCATGTCGACGGCGCGGTGCTGGCGGCCGACAACATCGTCAAGAGTTTCGGCGGCATCAAGGCGGTGCAGGGCGTCGATATCGCGGTCGCGGACCGCACGCTTCATGCGCTGATCGGGCCGAACGGCGCCGGCAAGACCACGGCCTTCAACCTGCTGTCCGGCATGTTCGCGCCGGACAGCGGCACGGTGTCATTGCTCGGTAAGCCCATCGCCGGCCGCACGCCGGAAGCCATCGCCAGCGCCGGCATCGGTCGTTCGTTCCAGATCACCAACCTGTTTCCGGCGCTCAGCGTCGGAGAAAACATTCGCCTTGCGGTGCAGGGCCGCCACCCGCGTCGCTTCGATCCGTGGACCAATGCGCTTTCGATCGCCGACATCAATCGCGAGACCGATGCGGTGATCCGTTATCTCGGCCTCGCCGGCATCGAGCACGCCGAGGCCGGTGCGCTGTCTTACGGAGGGCAGCGGCTCCTGGACATGGGCGTCGCGCTTGCCACCCGGCCGCGCGTGCTGCTGCTGGACGAGCCGCTGGCGGGGCTTGCCGCCGCCGAGCGCGAACGCATCGGCGCCATCATCAAGCGCATCTCGTCGGACCTGCCGGTGCTGCTGGTCGAACACGATATCGACCGCGTGTTTCAACTCGCAGACCGCGTCACCGTGATGAACGAAGGCCGCGTGCTGCTCGACGGCACGGTGGAGGACGCGCGCGGCAGCGCCAGGGTGCAGGAGGTCTATATCGGCTCCGGCGCGGCGGCGGTGGCGGCGAAGCCGCGCGAGGCGGCGGCCACGCAAGAGCCGCTGCTGGACGTGTCGAACGTCGACACCTTCTACGGCAAGAGTCACATCCTCAACGACGTCAACTTCACGCTGCATCACAACGAGATCATCGCGCTGCTCGGCCGCAACGGTGCCGGCAAGTCGACGCTGCTGAAAACCCTCATCGGCATCGCGCCGGCGGCCAACGGTTCGATCACGCTCGCCGGCCATGAGCTTGCCGGGCGCCCATCCGCCGAATGCGCGCGGCTCGGCATCGGCTACGTGCCGCAGGGGCGCGGCCTGTTCGCCGGCATGAGCGTGGCGCAGAACCTCGAACTCGGCGGCCTCAAGCGCCAGACCGGCCACGGCGTGCACTGGACCCGCGAGCGCATCTACGAGTATTTCCCGCGCATTCGCGAGCGGCTCGACAGCCCTGCGGACTATCTCTCCGGCGGCGAGCAGCAGATGGTGGCGGTGGCGCGCGCGTTGTCCGGCGACGTCCGCGTGCTGCTGCTCGACGAGCCGTTCGAGGGGCTGGCGCCGGCGGTGGTCGAGCAACTGTTCGAGACCTTCGACCGGTTGCGCAAGGAAGTCGCGATCATTATCGTCGATCATCATCTCGATCTCGCGCTGGCTTTGTCGGACACCACCGTTGCGCTGGAACGCGGCCGGGTGATTCATCAGGGGCCGTCGCGGGCGCTGCGCGACGATCTCGACCTGCGCCGTCAGGTGCTGTGGTTGTAACGAAGCGTTGTCGAGCGAAGTGGATGCCGGTACGCGTAGAGAAAACGCGTCAAACAGAGACTCTAGACGGACACGAAAATGCCAGAGCCGAAAACTGTCGCCATCGTCGGAACGGGCCTGATCGGCTGCGCCTGGGCCGCGATCTTCGCCCGCGCGGGCTGGCAGGTGCGCTTGACCGATCCGCACGCGCCGACGCTCGCGGCGGCGCCGCAGCGCATCACAGACGAATTGCGCGGGCTGGCGCGGCACGGGCTGTGCGACGATCCCGAGGGCGCTGCGAAGCGGCTGACGGCGGCGCGCGATCTCGCCGATGCCGTCGCCGGCGTGGCGTTCGTGCAGGAGAACGGCCCCGAGAAGGTCGAGGACAAGATTGCGATCTACAGGGAGTTGGATCGCCTCGCGCCGCCGGATGCGATTCTTGCCTCGTCCACCTCCGCCATCGTCGCCTCGCGCTTCACCGAAAATCTGCCGGGCCGGGCGCGCTGCCTCGTCGGCCATCCCGTCAACCCGCCGCATCTGGTGCCGCTGGTCGAACTGTGCGGCGCGCCATGGACCTCGCCGGAGACGATTGCGCGGGCGCGCGAAATTTATCTCGCCATCGGTCAGGTGCCGGTGACGGTCAATCGCGAGATCAACGGCTTCGTGCTCAACCGTTTGCAGGGCGCGCTGCTAGCGGAAGCGTTCCGTCTGGTGGGCGAAGGCTATATCTCGGCGGAAGACCTCGACCACACCGTGAAGGACGGTCTCGGCCTGCGCTGGTCCTTTCTCGGCCCGATGGAGACCATCGAACTCAACGCGCCGGGCGGCATCGCCGATTACTGCGCGCGCTATACCGGCTTTTACAAAGAGCTGGCGAAGGGCGCGGCCGGTCCCGAGGTCTATGAGAGCCCGAACGTCGATCGCGTGATCGCGGCATGGCCGCATCAGGCGACCCCCGAACGCCTTGCATCGCTGACGCGGCGGCGCAACGAACGCCTTGCGGCTCTGGCCGCGCACAAACGGAAGCAAGCCGCGAGCGAAGCGTGAGCGCGGTGCGAGTCATTTCGATCAAACGAGGAAGCCTGTCATGAGCCGTAAAGTCATCATCACCTGCGCCGTTACCGGCGCGATCCACACGCCGTCGATGTCGAAGGCGTTGCCGGTGACGCCGCAGGAGATCGCGGACGCCGCCATCGGCGCGGCGGAGGCGGGCGCCGCCATCGTGCATCTGCACGCGCGCAATGTCGAAACGGGGCAGCCGGACCAGTCGCCGGAGGCCTTCGCGCCGTTCCTGAAAATCATCAAGCAGCGCTCCAACTGCGTGGTGAACCTCACCACCGGCGGCTCGCCGACCATGATGGTCGAGGAGCGCGTGCGCCCGGCTGCGGTGTATCAGCCGGAAGTGGCGTCTCTCAACATGGGCTCGATGAATTTCGGCCTGTTCGGCATGCTCAACCGCTTCAAGGATTTCAAGCACGACTGGGAGCGCAAGCACCTCGAGAACAAGGACATCGTGTTCCGCAACACCTTCAAGGATATCGAGTTCGTGCTGCGCACGCTGTCGGAATCCGGCACGCGCTTCGAGTTCGAATGCTACGACACCGCGCATCTGCACAACCTCAATTACTTCCTGATGGAAGGTCTGGTGAAGCCGCCGCTGTTCGTGCAGACGGTGTTCGGCCTGCAAGGCGGCATCGGCGCGCATCCGGACGAAGTGCTGCACATGAAGCGCACCGCGGACCGGCTGTTCGGCGACAAGTATCGCTGGTCGGTGCTGGGCGCGGGCCGCAATCAACTGCCGATCGCGGCGATGGCGGCGGCGATGGGCGGCAACGTCCGCGTCGGCCTCGAGGATTCGCTGTGGGGCGGACCGGGCCGTTTGGCGGAGTCCAACGCCGAACAGGTCCGCGCGGTGCGCAAGATCATCGAGGGGCTGGGGCTTGAGGTTGCGTCGCCGGATGAGGCGCGCGAAATCCTGCATCTCAAGGGCGGCGATACGCTGAAGGTCTGAGTCGAGGATGCGTGCGACTCGTCACAACCTCATGGCCGGGCTCGTCCCGGCCATCCACGTTTTTAGGCCCTTCTGTCGTTGCAAGCAGCGATAGGCAATCGGGAAAAGAACTCGCCGCTGTAGATTGCTCATTGGCGTGTCAGTGCGAGGAGCGTGAGCTCCGAAGCAATCCAGTCCTTGCTTCGTGGCATTCTGAATTGTTTCGCTTCGTTCGCAATGACGGAGAGAAATAAGGTCGCAAGACGCCTCAACAATCTCGGCGTCATCCCCGCATTCGCGGGGATCCAGGGCCTCTGGCGTCAGTCATTGGAGCAACTTCGCTCGTGGCCAGAGCTGAACCGCTGCGGAGTCTGGGTCCCCGCCTGCGCGGGGACGACAGTTCTTGTGTTGCACGTCATTGCGTTGACGTCGCGGTTAACCACGCAATGCCGCCAGCGTCTGTTCCGGCTGCTCCAGCATCATCATGTGGCCGGCGCCGGGCAGCACCACGGTGCTGGCGTTTTCCAGCGCCGCGCCCAGCGCCTTGCCGGATTTCAGCGGCGTCATCATGTCGCGCTCGCCGAGGATGAGCGTCACCGGCACCTTGATCTTCGCGGCGGCGTCGAGCGCGCCCTGATAGGCGTTGCAGGCGTTGAGATCGGTGAACAGCACGTCGCGCGCGGTGGTCTTCAACACGCGCTGCGCGCCGCCATGCATCCACAGGCCGGGCAGCGGGCAGCCGCCGAGTTCGGCATGGAAGCCGAGGCCCCAGATCGACACCATGTCGATGGCGCCCTGATCGTTGTCCCTTGCGTTCTGCAACAGCTCGGGGCCGACAGCCATCGCGGACGACGTGCCGAGCAGGCCGAGCCGGGTCACCTTGTCGGGATGCCGCGCGGCGGTCTCGATGGCGATCAGCGAGCCCATCGAATGGCCGATCAGCCACGCGTCTTTCGCGCCCGCCGCTTCGATCAGCGCCGCGGTCCAGTCGGCCAGTTCGCCGATGGTCGCGAGCGGCTCTCCGCCGGAATGGCCGTGGCCCGGCAGGTCCGGCGCCAGTAGGTTGTAGCCGTGATGCGCGAACCAGCGGCTGTGCAGCGACCATGTCGATGAATCGAAGCCCGCGCCGTGCAGCATCACCACGGTCGGCAGCGACGGATCGAAATCGCGTCCGCCGCAGGCGATGAAAGTGTCGATCCCGTTGACCTTGAGCTGCATCGTTCAAACCTTCTGCGAAATGCGGAGCGCCTGGCCGAGATCGTCGAGGATATCCTGCGCCGCCTCGATGCCGACCGAGAGCCGCACCATCTCCTCACCGATGCCGGCGGCCTTGAGCTGCTCGGCGTCCATCTGCTGATGCGTGGTGCTGCCGGGATGGATCACCAAGGTCTTGGCGTCGCCGACATTGGCGAGATGGCTAATCATGCGCAGCGTTTCGAGGAATTTCTTGCCGGCGGCGCGGCCGCCCTTGATGCCGAACGAGATGATCGAGCCCGCGCCCTTCGGCAGCAAGGTTTTCGCCAGTTCGTGATCGGGGTGGTTTTCCAGCGAGGGATGCAGCACCCACTCCACCGCCTTGTTGGCGGTGAGGAAATCCAGCACCGCCTTGGTGTTCGCCATGTGGCGGTCCATGCGCGGGCCGAGCGTTTCGATGCCTTGCAGGATCTGGAAGGCGTTGGTCGGCGACAGGCAGGCGCCGAAATCGCGCAGGCCTTCGGTGCGCGCGCGCATCATGAAGGCGATCGGGCCGAATTGCTCGTCGAACACGATGCCGTGGTAGCCGGCATAAGGTTCGGTCAGCACCGGGAATTTGCCGGAGGCGCGCCAGTTGAAGCGACCGCCGTCCACCAGCACGCCGCCGATGGCGATGCCGTGGCCGCCGAGCCATTTGGTGGCGGAGTTCATCACGATGTCGGCGCCGAGATCGATCGGCCGGCTCAAATACGGCGTGGCGAAGGTGTTGTCGACCAGCAGCGGAATCTTCGCATCGTGCGCGATCTGCGCCACCTTCGGAATGTCCAGCACCTCCATGCCGGGATTGCCGATTGTTTCGCCGATCACCAGCCGCGTGTTGTCCTTGATCGCGGCGCGCATCCCGTCATGGTCGCGCGGATTGACGAAGGTGGTGGTGATGCCGAAGCGCGGCAGCGTGTGGGTCAGAATGTTGATCGAGCCGCCGTAGAGCGACGACGAGGCGACGATGTGTTCGCCGGCGCTCACGAGCGTCGCGATGGCGAGGTGCAGCGCCGCCATGCCGCTGGCGGTGCAGACCGCGCCGACGCCGCCCTCCAGCGCCGCGATGCGCTCCTCCAGTACCGCGACAGTGGGATTGGAGATGCGGCTGTAGATGTGCCCCGGCCGTTCGAGATTGAACAGCGCCGCCGCGTGATCGGCGTCCTGAAACATGAACGACGTGGTCTGGTAGATCGGGACCGCGCGCGAGCCGGTGATTGGGTCCGGATGCTGGCCGGCATGGAGGCTGAGGGTCTCGAAGGCGGGCGGTTTCGGTGCGGGCATGTCGGCTCGATCTGCGATGAAGGGATCATCGCCTATGCCACATTTCGCCGGGGAATGTTAGGGCGTTGTCCGCCGGGGGCGGAGACCTCCCAGTCGTCATGGCCGGAAGGTAGGCGAGCGAAGCGACGCCGTTCTTCGGACGGCTATGCCCGGCCATGACGAGTTTTCGTCATGCGCGTTAATGTTACTGCCGCCGCATCAATCCCCTTGCCCCGGCTTCGGCGAAAAGAATTGCTTCAGCTTGTCCTTGACGCCGTCGAACGCTTTCGCATCGGGCGGCGGGTCGCGCTTCTGGGTGATGTTCGGCCATTGCGGCGCGTAATCGGCGTTGAGTTGCAGCCAGCTTTCCAGCCCCGGCGTCGAGTCGGGCAGGATCGCTTCCGCCGGGCATTCCGGCTCGCAGACGCCACAGTCGATGCATTCGTCCGGATGGATCACCAGCATGTTCTCGCCTTCGTAGAAGCAGTCTACCGGACAGACTTCGACGCAGTCCATGTACTTGCACTTGATACAGTTGTCGGTGACGACAAACGTCATCGTCGCAACTCCGTTCTCGGGTTGTCGTTGAGGGTTTAAGGCACGCGGCAGCGTTTGCGCCGGCATATCCGGCGGTGCGCCGCGGACCGCTGCGAATGAAGATGCGCGTGCGCTACGCCACCAGTGCGACGACGATGACGCCGAGCACGGTCCACACCAGTGAATTCACCAGCATCCGGATCAGGTCGCTGTATTCGGAGCGGGGCAGGCCCAGCATGTCGCAGGCGATGTTCCCCGGCAGCAGAAACGGCCATGCGAGGGCCGCGCCGATTGAAGAGCCGGATGACATGGCGTTCTCCTTCATTCTCATGGCGACAGCCTAATCCTGTCTCGCGCTAAAAGCAATATTATATATATATCTTTTAAGGCGTGGCAGCTCGGACTTTGCAGCTCTAGCCTGACAGTTGGCCGCGCGCGGCCGGCCAGCGCAGGGCAGCCATGAGCCCGCCCGGTTGCTCGGGTGAATCCGGATCGGCCATGATGCGGGGGCAGCAACTTCCCCGCCGACCTTTTCGGAGACCTTCATGAATCGCATCACCGGCCGTTCCGCCTTCCTGGCATTGCTCAAGGACGAGGGCATCACCCATCTGTTCGGCAATCCGGGCACCACCGAACTGCCGATCATGCACGCGCTGAAGGACCATCCGGACCTGACTTACGTGATGGCGATGCAGGAGAGCCTCGTCGTCGCCATCGCTGACGGCTACAGCCGCGCCTCGGGACGGCTGGTGGCGTGCAACGTCCACGTCGCGCCGGGGCTCGGCAATGCGATGGGTTCGCTCTACAACGCGCAGTTCACCGGCACGCCGATGATCCTCACCGCCGGCCAGCAGGAGCAAGGCCACGGGCTGATGGAGCCGCTGCTCTATGGTCCGCTGGTGCGGATGGCCGAGCCGCTGGTGAAATGGGCGGTCGAAGTGACGCGTCTGGAAGACCTGCCGCGCATCGTGCGCCGCGCCGCCAAGATCGCCACCACGCCGCCGACCGGGCCGGTGTTCATCTCGCTGCCGGGCGACATCCTCAACGCCGAAGCCGGCATCGAACTGGGCGCATCAACGCGGGTGGACACGCGGGTGCGGCCGTCGGACGAGGCGGTGAAGGCGCTGGCGCAACGGCTGTTGAAAGCGGAGCGACCGGTGATCATTGTCGGCGACGAGGTCGTGAAAAGCGATGCGCTGCAGGAAGCGGCGGACTTCGCAGGCGCGCTTGGCGCGCCGGTCTATCAGCAATCGGCGCCCTACGGCTCGCACTTCCTCTCCGAACATCCCTGTTTCATGGGCGCGCTGTCGCGGGTGCAGACGCAGGTGCGCGATCTGCTCTCGGCTTACGATCTTGCCATCGTGCTCGGCGGCGATCCGCTGCGGATGTCGGTGCACAGCGAGGTCGAGCCGCTGCCGGCGAATATGCCGCTGGTGCAGATCGGACTGGTGGATTGGGACATTGCCAAAAATTTCCCCGCCGAGATCGCGATCAAGGCCGACGTCGGCGAGACGCTGCGCGCGCTGACGCCGGCGCTGGCCGAAGCCGGCGGGGCGGCGTTATCGTCGCGCGCCAAGGCGAACATCGCGGCGCTGGCGGCGAAGAACTGGACCGCGCGGCGTGCACAGCTCGTGACAGAGATCACCTCGCGTGGCGATCGCACGCCGATCGATCCGGACTGGCTGGCGCTGCAGGTGGTCGATGCGATGCCGGCAAATGCCATCCTCGTCGATGAAGCATTGACCTCGTCGCGCTACATGCCGGCGTTGCGCGCGCATCGCGACCGCTACGGCTATCATGCGCTGGCGTCGGGCGGCATCGGCTGGGGCGTGCCCGCCTCGGTCGGCGTCAGCCTCGCGCAGCCGGGGCGGCCGGTGGTGTGCTTCTCCGGCGACGGCAGTGCGATGTATTCGATCCAGGCGCTGTGGACCGCGGCGCGCAACAAGCTGCCGCTCAATGTCGTGATCGTCAACAACGGCGGTTACCGCATCATCAAGCAGCGGCTGCTCGCATTCCACAAGGACGACAACTACGTCGGCATGGATTTCGTCGATCCGCCGGTGGATTTCACCGGGCTCGCGCGTTCGCTCGGCGCGGAGGCGTTGCGCATCGAGGATCCGCGCGAATTGAAGCCGAAGTTGACGGATGCCTTCGCACGCCCCGGCACCAAGCTGATCGAAGTGATGGTCGATCGCGCTGTGTGATCGGTTTCGTCAAGCGACGCTTTTCAACACGAAAATTGTCGTCCCCGCGCAGGCGGGGACCCAGACGCCGCAGCGGTTCTGCTCTCTCACCGAGGCGAGTTTATTTGATAACAACTGAGGCCAGGGGATATGGGTCCCCGCCTGCGCGGGGACGACTCTGAGAATCGCATCGAAGCTCACGCTCGTCGCAATGACGCCTCTTTTCGATCTCAACCCTACCGCCGCCCGAACAGCTTCTCGATGTCCGCGAGTTTCAGTTCGACGTAGGTCGGCCGCCCATGATTGCACTGGCCGGAATTCGGCGTCGCTTCCATCTCGCGCAACAGCGCGTTCATTTCCTCCGGCTTGAGGATGCGCCCGGAACGCACCGAGCCGTGGCAGGCCATGGTGGCGGCGACGTGCAACAGCCGCCGCTCCAGTGGCAGCGCCTCGTCCCATTCCGCCATGTGCTCGGCGAGATCGCGCAACAGTCCCGCCGCGTTGGCTCGGCCCAGCAGCGACGGCGTCTCGCGCACGGCGACTGCACCGGGTCCGAAGGATTCGATGGCGAGGCCGAATTGCCCGAGTTCGTCGGCGCGCGCCAGCAGCTTCTCCACGGTGGCCTCGTCGAGTTCGACGATCTCCGGGATCAGCAGCATCTGCCGCTGCACGCCGTTTTCCGCGAGTGAAGCCTTGAGCCGTTCGTAGACGATGCGCTCATGCGCGGCGTGCTGGTCCACCACGATCAGGCCGTCGCGGGTCTGCGCCACGATGTAGTTCTCGTGGATCTGCGTGCGCGCCGCGCCGAGCGGACGGTCGAGCAGATCGGGCGCGGGCGCCGCCTCGAAGCGCACGTCGGCGGACGGCGCACCGACATCGAAGGTCGATTGCGCACGTTCGGCGAATTCCGGCGCGCGGTCGTAAGCAAATGCGGGCGAAGCCGGCGAGCGCCGCCAGTCCCAATTGGCCGGGCGCGGCGAGAACGCCGGACGGAACGAGGCGAGCGCCGCGCCGTCGCTGTTCGCCGCCGTGCGCTGGCCCTCGCGCGCCAGTCCATCCTTGAGCGCGTGCACGATCAGCGCGCGCACCAACCCGGCGTTGCGAAAACGAACCTCGGTCTTGGCCGGATGCACGTTGGCGTCGACCTCTTGCGGATCGAGCGTGACGAACAGCGCCAGCACCGGATGGCGGTCGCGCGGCAGATAGTCGGCATAGGCCGCACGCACCGCGCCGACGATCAGCTTGTCGCGCACCGGGCGGCCGTTGACGAACAGGTATTGGCCGAGCGCGTTGGCGCGCGTCAGCGCCGGCGTTGCCGCATAGCCTTCGACGCGCACGCCCTCGCGTTCGCTCGCGACCGGAATGGCGGCGGCGCGAAAATCCGCGCCGAGAATATCGCCGAGCCGCGTCAACTGTCCCGGCGCGCCGGGCAATGCGGCGGCCCAGGTCACGGGCGCGCGTTCCTCTCCACTGAGCGTGAAGGCGACGTCGGGTCGCGCCATCGCCAGCCGCCGCACCGCCTCGCGGATCGCTTCCGCCTCGGTGCGGTCGGTCTTGAGGAATTTCAGCCGCGCAGGCGTTGCGTAGAACAGGTCACTGACCTCGACGCGGGTGCCCTGCGTCAGCGCCGCCGGCACGATGGCGGATTTCGCGCCGCCCTCGACGCTCATCGTCCAGGCGTGCGGTTCGCTTTTGTGCCGCGTGGTGATGGTGAGCCGCGCCACCGCGCCGATCGAGGGCAGCGCCTCGCCGCGGAAACCCAGCGTGCGGATGCGCAGAAGGTCCTCGTCATCGAGCTTCGAGGTGGCGTGGCGGTCCACCGCCAGCGCGAGGTCGGCATGGGTCATGCCGCCGCCGTTGTCAGTGATGCCGATGCGCCGCCGCCCGCCGCCGTCGGTGAAAATGTCGATCCGGCTCGCGCCGGCATCGAGCGCGTTCTCCACCAGCTCCTTCACCACGCTCGCCGGCCGCTCCACCACCTCGCCGGCGGCAATGCGGTTGACGATGGTTTCGGGCAACTGGCGGACGGGCATCGCGGGGCAGGGCTCCGGTCGATTCGGCTGGGAGGGTCTAACTTAGGCGCTGACGGCGGCAAATGCATGGGTGCAAAACCGGATGTCCCGGGTTGATTGTATTTCGTCGTCCCCGCGCAGCCGCACCTCTCCGTCGTCATGGCCGGATTTATTCCGGCCATCCACGTCTTTGCGGAGATTCAGAATGAAGAACGTGGATGGCCGGGACATAGGCGAGCGAAGCGACGCCGTTCTTCGAACGGCTATGCCCGGCCATGACGGTGGAGAGTTTGTTTATCGCCACGGATGTCGTCCGGCCTGCGCGGCGATAACGAAGGCAAATACCTCAATCCTCATATCCCGCCCGTCCGCGCCTGGACTTCACATCGGCGCGGCGCTTCTTGCTGTCGAGCCGCCGCAACTTGGAGCCGAGCGTCGGCCGGGTAGGCCGGCGCGGCACCGGGCGCACCGCCGCCTCGCGCAGCATCTCGATCAGGCGGTCGATGGCGTCGGCCCGGTTGCGCTCCTGGGTGCGGAAGCGTTGCGCGTGGATGACGATGACGCCGTCCTTGGTCATGCGTTGGCCCGCGATGCGCACCAGCCGCGCGCGAGTGTCGTCGGGGAGTTGCAGACGTGTGGTGTCGAAGCGCAGTTGGGCGGCGGTGGCGAGCTTGTTGACGTTCTGCCCGCCCGGCCCAGAGGCGCGGACGAAGCCGATCTCGATATCGTCTTCATGAAGCGCGATGTCGCGCGTGATCCGCAGCATGGGTGCACCTAACCACAGTCGTCATGCCCGGGCTTGTCCCGGGCATCCACGTCCTTGCAGGGCTCAACATGAAGAACGTAGATGGCCGGGACAAGCCCGGCCATGACGGAAATCGTGAAGCTGCGTCAAGTGGCGAAGATGCTCTCAATTCGCCTTCGGCGCGGTCGGCGCCGCCGGCTGCGCGGCGGTTTGCGGCGGACGGCCGACCACCACGGTGACCAGCCCCTTGCCCCACAGCCGCTTGGCGACGCGTTTTGCGTCGTCGAGCGTGACCGCGTCCACCATGGCATTGCGCTTCTCGATGTAGTCGATGCCGAGATGGTCGAGCTGGAATTGCAGCAGCGCCGAGGCGAGCTTCACCGAGGTGTCGAGCGCCAGCATCTGCGAGCCCTTGAGGTAAGACTTCGCCTCGTCGAGTTCGGCCTGCGTCGGGCCTTCGTCGGCCATCCGCTTCACTTCCTTCTCGATGGTCTCGACGGTGGCGTTGGCGCGGTCGGCGCGGGTGGCGGTGTTGCCGAGGAACAGCGACGAGTGCTGCATCCACGACAGATACTGCGCGACGGAATAGGCGAGGCCGCGCTTCTCGCGCACTTCGCGATAGAGCCGCGAGGAAAGGCCGCCGCCGCCGAGAATGTGGCTGACGATGTAACCGGCCATGAAGTCGGGATCGTCGCGTTTGATGCCGGGGCCGCCGAACATCACCACGGTCTGCGGCACGTCGAGCGGAATGAAATAACGCTGCGGCGGGGCCGCCGCGGTGACGTCGGCGACCGGCGTCAGATCGGCCTTCGCCGGCAGCGCGCCGAAAGTGTCGTCGAGCAGCTTCGACAGCGACGCGGCGTCGATATCGCCGACCACGGCGATGGTCAGCGTGTCCTTCGCCACGATGCGGCGGGTGTAGTCGCGCAGGTCGCCGACGGTGATGGTCGGGACGCTCGCGAGCGTGCCGTTGCTCGGCTGCCCGTAAGGATGGTCGCCGAACTCCGCCACCATGAATTTCAGTCCCGCGAGCGAGCCGGGATCGGTGGTCTGGCGGCGCAGGCCGGACATGATCTGCGCGCGCATCCGCTCGATGTCGGCGGCCTCGAAGCGCGGCGACGTCAGCGACAGCCGCAGCAGCGAGAATGCCTCGTCGCGGTCGTCCTTCAGCATTCGCAGCGTGCCGCGCAACTGGTCGCGGGTGGCGTTGAAATTCAGATCGATGGCGCGGCGATCCAGTCGCTCATGGAAGGCGCTGGAATCGAGATCGCCCGCGCCTTCGTCGAGCAGGCTCGCGACCATGGTCGCGACGCCCGGCTTGCCGGCGGGGTCCTGACTGGTGCCGCCGTTGAAGGCGTATTGCATGGCGATCACCGGCACGGTGGCGTCCTGTACGAACCAGGCGGAGATGCCGCCCGGCGTTACCAGATGCTGGATCTTGGCGGTGGCGTGCGAGGCAGACGGCCAGCAGGCGGCGACAGTCAGCGTCAGCGCCGCCATCAGTGTCGCGGTCATGCGCATGGCGCGATCGATCACGGTCATGACCGCTTCCCTTCGCTCTTGTCGCTTTTGTCACCTTTTGCGTCCCCCTTGGCCGTAGTGCTCGGGGGCGCGGTATCCTTGATCAGGTAACCGGTCACGGATCGGTTGGGCACAAGCCATGTCCGCGCCGCCTCGCGCACCTGTTCGGCGGTCACCGCGCGGACGCGGTCCGGCCAGCTGCGAATGTCGTTGACGGTGAGGCCGACGGTCAGGGCGGCGCCGTACCAGCGCGCCAGCGTCGCCTGGCTGTCCTGGGCGTAGATCGCCTGCGCCACCAGTTGGGTCTTGGCGCGTTCGAGGTTCTCGGCCGACACCGTGTCGCGCTTCAGTTTCGCGATGACCTCGTCGATGCCCTTTTCGACCTGGGCAAAATCGACGCCGGGCTTCGGCGCCGCCGCCACCATGAACTGGGTCGGATCGACCGCGGTCGCCTGATAGGCGGCGTTGGCGCTGACGGCGAGCGACTGGTCCACCACCAGCGCTCGGTAGAGATAGGAATTGCTGCCGGAGCCGATGAGTTGCGCCAGCACCTCCAGCGCCGCGGCCTGCTCGGGCGATGCCGTGACGGCGGACGGCACAAGATAATAGCGCTTGAGCACCGGCTGTTCGACGCGTGGATCGGCCAGCGTCACCGTGCGCGGCGCGGCCGGCGTCGGCTCCTGCGGACGGATACGGTGCGGCGAGATCGACGGCTGCGCCGGGATCGGTCCGAAGTTGCGTTCCGCCAGCTTGTGCACGTCGTCGGCGTTGACGTCGCCGGCGACCACCAGCGTCGCGTTGTTCGGCGCGTAGAAGCGGCGATAGAACGCCAGCGCGTCTTCGCGGTTGAGCTTTTCGATTTCGTGATGCCAGCCGATCACCGGGCGGCCGTAGGGATGATTGAGATAGAGCGCGGCCATGATCTGCTCGGTGAGCCGCGCGTCGGGATTGTTGGCGACCCGCATGTTGTATTCCTCGAGCACGACATCGCGCTCGGGCAACACGTTCTCGTCCTTGAGCACGAGACCGGTCATGCGGTCGGCTTCGAATTCCATCATGCGGCCGAGTTGGTCGCGCGGCACGCGCTGAAAGTAACCGGTGTAGTCGGTGGACGTGAAGGCGTTCTCGTTGCCGCCGACTTTGAGCACGGTCTGCGAGAACTCGCCGGCAGGATGCTTCGCGGTGCCCTTGAACATCAGATGCTCGAGGAAATGCGCGAGGCCGGATTTGCCGGGCGTCTCGTCGGCGGAGCCGACCTTGTACCAGATCATCTGGGTGACGACCGGCGTGCGATGATCCGGGATCACCACCACATGCAAGCCGTTCGCCAGCGTGAATGTGGCGGGCGGCGTGGATTTATCAGTCTGGGCGGTGGCGGCGTGCGACGCGAGCAGCGTCAGCAGCATGGCGGCCGCCGCGACGCATCGGGCGGCGGTTCGACGAACAAGAGTCATGAATGATCCCGGCTGCGATGGCGGTTCATGAAATCGCGGCCTGTCCTTTGTTCAGAGCGAAAACGATGGAAGGCCTGGCGACACCCGGCAAAGGCTTGCCTGCATTCCATCGCGGGTCAAGTGCAGCCGCGGTCGCATGGCAACACGATCCCGCGATAGCAGGGTGAGGTTGCCGCCCGTTACTTGCGTTCCTTGCCGGTCATGATGTCGTAGCCGCCCTGACCGAGCGGCTGCTTCGGTCCGGTGCCGTAGGCATAGTCCGACGACGGCGTCTGATAACCCGGCGGCGGCTGGGTCAGCGTTTCACGCGCAGGCTCGCCGGTGAACGGCGCGCTCTCTGTCTTGGTGCCGAACATCGAGCCGAAGATGTTGCCCTTGAACCCGAGTTGCGACGGGCTCAGCATCGGACTGGAGGACGCGCCCGGCTTCAGCGGTTCGGTGGCGGCGACATGCTTGGTGCGGCCGACCTCGAGTTCGGCGGGCGTCAGCGGCCGCGCGCCGTCGGGGCCCATCACGCGCTTCTTCTCGGCGGCGCGAATGCGCTTGCGCTCGACCGCATCGACGTCCTTCGGCCAGTTCGCGGGCGCCTCGGCCGAGGCGGATTGCGGCGGCGGAAGATCGATCTTGGGCGGAATCACCAGCGGAGAACGCTCGCGGTAATCGATGCCCGCTTCGGTGCCGTTGGTGGCGCCAATGCCGGTCATGATGTTGTGGATGATCTTTTCCTCGAACGTCGGCTCGTCGTCATCATCCTGGGCGTGGGCCACACCGGCGCCGAACACCAGCCCGACGCTCAGCGCGGCCGCGCCGATCCGCGTGGCACGGGACAGTCGGGTCGGCGCAGTCGTCCCGGCGAAGGCATTGGGCGTGGTCGAGCGGCTGGGTCCGGCTTTGCGCATTACGAGGATCCTGTTCACGTCTGCTTCGATCGGGCCGGTCGCGCTTCGCACCGCTTCCAGACGAGGCGTCGGCAAGCGTCGTCCACCGGCAAAGTCAGCTTTGTGCGTTCCGACAGCGTATCGGCCGGGATCAGGGCGCTTTTACGGCGTCGGGTCTGCGGAAGGAGTCATACAGGAGTGCCGCCACGCCGACAACGATGGCCGCGTCGGCGATGTTAAATACATACCAGTTCAGGGTTTTTCCGCCCCATTGAATGTGGAACAGGGCAAAATCGACCACCGCGCCGTAGGCCGCGCGGTCGATGGCGTTGCCGATCGCGCCGCCGATGATCAGGCCGAGACCGATGGTCGCAAGCCGGGTTTTGGAACGCGCCATCCAGATCGCCAGCGCGATCACCGCCACCACCTTGAAGCCAAGCAGGATCGCGGCGCCCACCGGGCCGTCCTGCTGGAACCAGCCGTAGCTGATGCCGGTATTCCAGGCCAGCACCAGATCGAAGAACGGCGTCACCCGGACCGCGCCCTTGCGGCCCAGTTCGAACACGAACAGCAACCACAGTTTTGTCGCCTGATCGAGCACCAGCGCGATCACGGCTGCGACAATGCCGGCGCGGAGAGGGGAGGTCATGTAAGCAACCAGCCGTCGTGGTCGATTTCGGCGCTCGCCCAAACATCCAGCGTCGTCCCCGCGCAGGCGGGGATCCATACGCCGTGTTGCTGGGACTGAGACATCAAGGGCGGCATGACGGCTGTTTGCTTCCAATCGATAGGCCAGGGGGTATGGATCCCCGCCTGCGCGGGAACGACGAAATGTGGACTACGTCGTCACCCCCAGCGCCTTCCACTCGCGCAGCGCCTGCGCGTCGCGCGGGGTGACGTCGGGATACTCCTTGTCGTCGCCGACCTCCGGCGAGATTTTCCACGAACGGGCGCATTTGGTGCCGACCGCCTTCTCGACCACCACCGCGATGCCCTCGACCGCCGGCAGGCGGAATGCCTCCGCCGGGGCTTCGCCCTCGCGCACCTCGCAATTCGAGGTGATGCAGATTTCGGCCAGATCGGTATCGAACAGCGTAGCAAGCACGGCGCGATCGGCGACATAGATCACCGGCGAGGCCTCCAGCGACGAGCCGATGCGCTTCGCGGCGCGTTCCAGCTCCAGTGCGCCGGTGACGACGCGGCGAACATCGCGAATCGTCTGCCACTTTTTCGCCAGCGCGTCGTCACGGTATTGCTGTAAGTTTCCCGGGAATAGAGTCAGGTGCACCGACGGCTCAGCGTCGGGCCGGTAGAGTTGCCAGGCTTCCTCCGCGGTGAACGACAGCGCCGGCGCCAGCCACTTCAGGATCGCTTCGCAAAGAGTATCGATCACCGTCAACGCCGCCTTGCGTGCGTTCGACGATGGCGGATCGCAGTACAGCGTGTCCTTGCGGATGTCGAAGTAGAACGCCGACAGCTCCGAATTCATGAAGGTCGCGAGAGACGCGATCACCGTCTTGTAGTCGAACGCAGCATAGGCCTTGCGCACCGCCTCGTCCTGCTCGGCCAGTTCGTGCAGCATCAGCCGCTCCAGCTCGGGCATATCCGCGCGCGCGACCGCTTCGTCACGCTTGAAGTGATGCAAGGTGCCGAGCATCCAGCGGATCGAGTTGCGCAGCTTGCGATAGGTCTCGATGGTGTTCTTCAAAATCTCCGGACCGATGCGCTGATCGTCGGCGTAGTCGGTGGCACACACCCACAGCCGCAGGATGTCGGCGCCCGATTGCGCGATCACCTTCTGCGGCTCGACGGTGTTGCCGAGCGACTTCGACATCTTGCGGCCGTTCTCGTCCAGCGTGAAGCCGTGCGTCAGCACGACGTCATAGGGCGCACGGCCGCGCGTGCCGCAGCTTTCCAAGAGCGACGAGTGAAACCAGCCGCGATGCTGATCGCTGCCTTCGAGATACATCACCGAGTCCTGGCCGCCATCGACCTTCCGCTTGATGCCGGCAAGACCGGGGAAGTGCACGGGGTCTTCCAGCACGAAGGCGTGGGTCGAACCGGAGTCGAACCAGACGTCGAGAATGTCGTCGACTTTTTGCCAGTCTTCGTTCGCGCGGCTTCCGAGAAAGCGTTCGCGCGCGCCCTCCATGTACCAGGCGTCGGCGCCTTCCTTCTCGAAGGCTTCACCGATGCGCGCGTTGACGGCATCGTCGATCAGCACTTCGGCGGAGCCGTCGCCGGTCTCGCGCACGAACACCGCGATCGGCACGCCCCATGCGCGTTGTCGCGAGATCACCCAGTCGGGGCGTCCCGCGATCATGCCGGTGATGCGGTTCTGGCCTTGCGGCGGCACCCATTGCGTGACGCTGATAGCCTGCAGTGCGCGGGCGCGCAGCGTGTCGCCTGACTTTGCTTTGCCATGGTCCGCGATGTCCTTGTCCATCGCGATGAACCACTGTGGCGTATTGCGGAAGATCACCGGCTTCTTCGAGCGCCACGAATGCGGATACTGATGCTTCAGGCGGCCGCGCGCCAACAGCAGGCCGCGTTCGATCAGCGCCTTGATGACAGCCTCGTTGGCGTCGCCCTTCTCGCCCTTGTCGGTGAGCACGCGCTTGCCTTCGAAGCCGGGCGCCTGCGCGGTGAGCGCGCCGTTCTCGTCGACGGTGTAAGGGATCGCGGTCGAGATGCCGCGCGCGTCGAGATCGCGCGCGCTCGCGGTCCAGATGTCGAAGTCCTCGCGGCCGTGGCCCGGCGCGGTATGGACGAAGCCGGTGCCGGTGTCGTCGGTGACGTGATCGCCGTCGAGCAGCGGCACCGTGAATTCGTAGCCGCCGTTAAGGCCTTTCAGCGGGTGCGCACATTCGATCGCGTCCATGGTGTCGGCCGGGATGTCGCGGACCTTTTCGTAGGCCGTCACACGCGCCTGCTTGAACACGTCTTCGGCGAGCTTGTCGGCAAGGATCAGCATGTCGCCGGTCTTGGCCCAGTTATCGGCGGGCGCGTCGGTGACCTTGTAAAGGCCATAGCCGATCTTCGACGAGAAGCTGATGGCGCGGTTGCCCGGCAGCGTCCATGGCGTGGTGGTCCAGATCACGACGTTTGCATTCGCGAGCGCACCGTGCACGGGCGAGGTGACCGGGAATTTTACCCACACCGTATCCGAGGTGTGATCCTCGTATTCCACTTCGGCTTCCGCAAGCGCGGTCTTTTCGACCACGCTCCACATCACGGGCTTCGAGCCGCGATACAGCGTGCCGTTGGCGGCGAACTTCATCAGTTCGCGCGCGATCTGCGCTTCGGCGAAGTAATCCATGGTGGCGTAGCGGCCATCCCAATCGCCGATGATGCCGAGCCGCTTGAATTCCTCGCGCTGGATGTCGAGCCACTTGTTGGCATAGGCGCGGCATTCCTTACGGAACGCGACCATCGCGCTGGCATCCTTGAAGTTCGGTTTCGCCTTGCCCTTCGAGCGGTAGTTCTCCTCCTCGATCTTCCATTCGATCGGGAGGCCATGGCAATCCCACCCCGGCACGTAGTTGGAATCGTGGCCGAGCATCTGCTGGCTCTTGGTCACCACGTCCTTGAGGATCTTGTTGAGCGCGTGGCCGATATGGATGTTACCGTTGGCGTAGGGAGGGCCGTCATGCAGCACGAACTTCGCGCGACCCTTCGCGCTCTCGCGCAGTTGGCCGTAGAGGTCGATCTCGTTCCAGCGCTTGAGGATATCCGGCTCGCGCTGCGGCAGGCCGGCGCGCATCGGGAATTCGGTCTGCGGCAGGAATAAAGTCTTTGAATAGTCGGGCCCGTCGGATTTCGGGGCGGCGGATTTCTGCGGCTTGTCGGACATGAATGCTCGGGCTTGGCTAAAGGGCGCTGACAACGATCCTGACCCGGTCTTGCGCCGAGCGAAGCTCAGGCGGAAGCCGGGCCGGTAATGATTATGGTGCGCTGCGCCAACATGGCGCTCTCCATAGCAGGCGGCGGCGGGAACGCAAAGGCCGCGATGGCGGCAGGGTTTATCCGGGCTTTGCGCCGGCGATGCGGCGGGCCGGATTACCCGCGACCGTTGCTCCAGCCTCGACGTTCCGACTGACTACGCTGCCGGCGCCGATCACGGCGCCGTCCCCGATGGAGACGCCAGGCAAGACGATGGCGCCCCCGCCGATCCAGACATCGCGGCCGATCTGTATGGGGCGGCCGAATTCGACGCCGGAGCGGCGGGTCCGTACATCGCGCGGATGATCGGCGGCGTAGATCTGCACCGCCGGGCCGATCTGGGTGCGATCGCCGATCGTGACGGTGACAACGTCGAGGATCACGCAGTTGAAGTTGAGGAAGACGCCGTCGCCAAGACGGATGTTGCTGCCATAGTCGCAGAAGAATGGCGGCCGGATATTCACGTTGAGGCCGAGCTGCGGAATGCGTTCGGCGAGAATCGCACGCAACGCCTCCGGTGACGAGCCCGCTGCAGCATTGTAGCGCGCGAGCCAGCGTGCGGTCTCGGCCTGGTCCGCGACGATTTCAGCATCGTCCGGCCGATACAATTCTCCGGCCAGCATCTTCTGTTTTTCGGTTTTCGTCAGCCGATCGCTCCCAGCTTTGGGAAGGCATTCGGCGCGGCGGCGAGCGCGGCACGCGCCCTGGTGCTGTCGTCGTCCATCTGGCGGATCAATGCGTCGATGCCGTCGAATTTCAACTCGTCGCGGATGTAGGCGATGAAGGCGACGTCCAGCGTCTTGCCGTAAAGGTCGCCCTTGAAGTCGAACAGGAAGATTTCCAGCAGCGGCGCGCCGTTGTCGAAGGTCGGACGGCGGCCGAAGCTGGCGACGCCATCATACAGGCAGCCGTCGAGCCCAACGCGCACCGCATAGATGCCATGGCGCAGACCGCAATGCGGATCGAGGCGAATGTTGGCGGTGGGGTAACCGAGATCGCGTCCACGCTTTTCGCCGTGGATCACTTCGCCGGTGATGAACCACGGGCCATCGAGCATTTCGGTCGCCTCAGCGATCTGGCCTTCCGCCAGCGCCATGCGGATGGCGGTGGACGACACCGGACGTTCGTCGATGTCGATATGCGGCTGGACATGGACCTCGATGCCGAGCCGTGGCGCTTCGCTCTGCAACAGCGCCGGCGAGCCGACACGACCCTTGCCGAAATGGAAGTCGTAGCCGATCGATATTCCGCTGATACCCAGCCGCTCGATGAGATCGCGCTCGATGAAATCCTGCGCACTGGTGCCGGCTCGCGCGGCGTTGAAGGTCATGATCACCGCGCCGTCGAGCCCGGTCCCGGCCAGCAGGCGCAGTTTACCGGTCTCGTCGGTGAGGCGGAATTGCGGGGTGTGCGGACTGAAGAAACTGCGCGGATGCGGTTCGAACGTCACCGCGAAAGCAGGACGGCCCAGCCGCTTCGCCATGTCCATCGCCGCCGCGATCACGGCGCGATGGCCACGATGCACGCCGTCGAAATTGCCCATGGCGACGACCGCCCCCTTCGGAATGGCGGTCGTGGGCGTCTGGTCGCGGATAATGGAAAAGCTGGAAGACATTGATGGATTCACGATTGGGGAGTTGCTGATCGAAGTGACGTGTCGTCGGGCCGGAAGTCAAGCGCGCAGGGTTTCGGATTCGCCGATCCCGCGGTCGCCCGCCGGCATCCCGACACGAACCTCTCGTCCGCAACGCCAGATTCTGCGGGCCATGTCGGCCATCCCGGAAGGGTGGGATCCGTCGTTTTGCCGTCCGCCGATTAACGCGCTGTTTAAGCGGCAATGGTAACAGTCAGCCCGGGGCCGGGACAAACGGAGTTTGCCGTTGCTGTTTGTCGCGCGTCGGTCAGATGTGAGGCAAGGAGCTTGAAATGGCGGTTGATCTATCGATGCCGGTCCTGGTGGTGGACGATTACAACACCATGATCCGCATTATCCGCAATCTTCTCAAACAATTAGGCTTCCAGAACATCGACGATGCAAGCGACGGTTCGGCCGCTCTCGCCAAAATGCGCAGCAAGAAGTACGGGCTGGTGATCTCGGACTGGAATATGGAGCCGATGACCGGTTACGACCTGCTCAAGGAAGTCCGGGCCGACCCCAACTTCGCGACCACGCCCTTCATCATGATCACGGCGGAATCGAAGACCGAGAACGTCATCGCGGCGAAGAAGGCCGGCGTCAACAACTACATCGTGAAGCCGTTCAACGCGGCGACGTTGAAAACCAAGATCGAGGCCGTCTTCCCGGATATCGTTGCGGCGTAACCTCGTCCGCCGTCGAAGCGGACGTTTCAACGGTCAATTCGTCTACCAGCGCAACTCGCGCATCAGGGCCAGTGGCGGATGCCCGAACAGTTCCTGGACGGCGGCCCCGTCCAGCGCGTCGACACCTTCGAATTCGTCGGCGTGAATGCCGCGCGTGACGAACAGACAGTTGATGCCGAAGCCGTGGGCGCCGGTCAGATCGGTACGGACGGAGTCGCCGATCGCCAGCACGCGGCGGAGCGGAGTTTCCGCCTGCCGGCGCGATTGCGCGATGGACATGGCGCGTTCGTAGATCGGCCGATGCGGCTTGCCGTAGAAAATCACCTCGCCACCCAGTTCGCGATAGAGTTCGGCGATGGCGCCGGCGCAGTAGATCAGCCGGTCGCCACGTTCGACCACGATGTCGGGGTTGGCGCAGATCAGCGGCAGATGTCGCGCGCGCGCCTGCTCCATCATGGCGCGATAGTCTTCCGGCGTTTCGGTTTCGTCGTCGAACGGCCCGGTGCAGACGATGTAGTCGGCGCTCTCGATCGGCGCGAACGCGGCTTCAAGCCCGCGATAGATTGAATTGTCGCGTTCCGGCCCCAGCCAGAACATGGTCTTGCCGGGGTGTTCGGCCACGAAGAGACGGGTCAGATCGCCCGAACTGACGATGGCGTCGTAGGTCTGGTCCGCGACGCCGAGCTTGCGCAACTGGCGCTGCACGGAATCCGCGGGGCGGGGCGCGTTGGTAATCAGCACTACGGTGCCGCCGCGCTGGCGGAAGGTATGCAGGGCTTCGCAGGCTTCGGGAAAGGCGACAAGTCCGTTGTGGACCACGCCCCAGATGTCGCTCAGCACGACGTCCACGTCGGCCACGAGGTCGCGCATATTCTCGATAAAGCGTAATCCAGTCATCGCACCGCGCCGTTATCGATCAGTGAGGGCGCACGGCCCGCCGCGCCAACGCGGCGTTGCCGCTGACGCGCGGCGGATCGACCCGTCGGGACTCGATCTTCTGGGAAGCAACGGGGACCTCTTGCTTGGGCTTGCCCGGCAACGCCGGAGAGGAAGGATCGACCTGGGACGTGGTTGCCGTCTCCGGCCGCAGCGGCTTGGGCGCCGCGAAGAGGAAACCTTGCCCGAACCGGACGTTGTAGTCCAGCAGATCAACGACGGCGCGCTCGCCCTCGATACGCTCGGCGATCAGGTCGATACCAAAGCGTCCCAACAAATCCGACAGGTCGGCAGCATGGATGTCGGCGGCCGCTCCCTGCTTCTGGTCCAGCAGCAGCGCCGCCGAAACCTTGATGAAGCGAACGCCGCGATCGGCGAGTTCGCGGGGTTCGATGCGCAGATCCGCGACATGGTCGAGCGAGAACCGATAGCCGCGCTGCGCCAGCGCCGCCAGATGTTCGCGCTCCACGGCACCGAGGCGCTCGAACGCGCTTTGCGTGAACTCGAGAACGAAGGATGCGGCGATGGTGCGGTTGGCGTCGAGAAAATCCAGGCACTGCGCGAAACTGGAAGGGTCGGCGAGCGTCGCGGGGGCGATGTTGCAGAACACGCCGACGTCCTTGTTGCGGACCATCAGCCGGCGCAGCACCTGGACGCTGCGCAGGATCACGCTGTGGTCGATGCGGCCGATCAGTCCGGCGGCCTCCGCAGTTTCGATGAAATCCTCGGCGGCGATGATCTTTTCGTTGCCGTCGCGCAGCCGCGTCACCGCTTCGTAGAAGCGGACCTTGCGCTGGGGCAGCGTGACGATGGGTTGCAGATAGATATCGATGCGGTTGGCGTCGACCGCATCCTTGACGATGTCGATCAGCGCGTCGTCGTCCGACGCCTCGGCCGTATCCTGTGGGGCATCGATGTCGAGGTAATCGTCATCTTCGACCATCGCCGGTGAAGGCAGGGGCTGAGGCGACGGTACCAAGGGCCGGATCGGCGCGGGTGGCGAAACCGTCGCCTGTGGACGCGGGGTCGCTGGCATCGACGGCGTCGCGAGCAGGCCGTCCGCAAGCTGGTCGTCATGGAGCGCGACCGCTTCCGCCAGTTGGTTGACCAGTCCTCCCAATTCGCTGATTTCGTCGTGCATCGCCTTGAGGCGATCCTGCGATGCCGAGGTCGCCGACACCAGGCGGCCTTCGATGGCGCTGAGACGGCGGCCGAATTCGCCGACCTGCCGGGCCAGATCCGCGGTGCCCTGCGAGAGATCGCTGATCTGACTGCCGATCTTGGGGCGATCGCCGAGGCGCATTGAGACTGTGTTGTAGAGGATCATGAAGGTCAGCGCGGCGAGGGCGATGATCGCCGATTGCGGACCGGCGATGCCCGCGACGGCATAGAGAACCAGCCCGAGCGACGCGGCGATCAACGCCATGCAGATGGCGACGAAAATCGTGGATGCCCGAATCATGCTCCGCGTGTCTTTCCCGGTACCCCCGGCCATGGCGCTGAGGCCATGGCGCGAGTATCAGCCATGGCGATTCGTACCAATAGACCTGATTCGAGCGCACGTCTTGCGGGTGATTCGGAACCCGCAAACTCTCCACAACGCAGTTCCGAAGGTGTTCCGAGGGAGTAGCGGAGGATGGTTCCGCCGGTTCAGGCCGGCGGAACCGATAGAGCAGGTCAGGCGACGGCGCGAATGATCTTGGCGACCTTCTCGACGATCTCGCCGATCTGGGCCTCGCTGATGATCAGCGGCGGCGTCAGCGCGATGGTGTCGCCGGCGACGCGGACCATGATGTCGTTGTCATGGAAGCCGTTTTGCAGGGCCTCGAAGCCGCGTTTGCCGGGACCATCCTTGTTCGGCGACAGTTCGATGCCGGCAGTGAGGCCGACGGTGCGGATGTCGACGACGTTCGGCTCGTTGCGCAGGCTCATCACCGCGTCGGCGAACTTCGGCTCCAGCTTGTTGGCGCGCTCGAACAGCTTTTCGTCGCGATAGATATCGAGCGTCGCGAGACCCGCCGCGCAGGCCAGCGGATGCGCCGAGTAGGTGTAGCCGTGGCAAAGTTCGATGACGTGCTCGGGGCCGGTCATGAACGTTTCATAGATGGTGTCGCGGACGATCACGCCGCCCATCGGGGCCGCGCCGTTGGTAACGCCCTTCGCAAACGTGATCATGTCCGGCAGCACGCCATAGCGTTCCGCCGCGAAGGCGAAGCCGAGGCGGCCGAAGCCGGTGATGACTTCGTCGAAGATCAGCAGGATGCCGTGCTTCTGGGTGATCTCGCGCAGTCGCTTGAGATACCCCTTCGGTGCGGGGATCACGCCGGTCGATCCGGCCATCGGCTCGACGATGACGGCAGCGATGGTGTTGGCGCCGTGCAGGTTGACGAGGCGCTCAAGCTCGTCGGCAAGGTCGGCGCCCCATTCCGGTTCGCCCTTGCTGAAGGCCTGCTTGTCGCGGTTGTAGGTGGATTGCAGGTGATCGACGCCGGTGAGCAGCGTGCCGAACATCTTGCGGTTGCCGACTATGCCGCCGACCGAAGTGCCGCCGAAGCCGACGCCGTGATAGCCGCGCTCGCGGCCGATCAGGCGGCAGCGTCCGCCCTGTCCGTTGATCTGGTGATAGGCCAGCGCGATCTTCAGCGCGGTGTCGGCGGCTTCCGAACCGGAGTTGCAGAAGAACACCTGCTCCAGTCCCTTCGGCGCCAGTTCGGCGATACGGCTGGCCAGTTCGAACGCCTGTGGAATGCCGAACTGGAACGGCGGCGCGTAGTCGAGCGCTTCGGCCTGCTTGCCGATGGCGGCGGCAATCTCCTTGCGGCCGTGGCCGGCGTTGCTGCACCACATGCCGGCGGCGGCGTCGATCACCTCGCGCCCGTCGGTAGTGATGTAGTGCATGTCCCGTGCGCCGGCGAGCAGTCGCGGGGCCTTCTTGAAGGCGCGGTTGGCGGTGAACGGCATCCAGAACGCCGCGAGATCGTTCGGGACATTCACGCTGCGCTGGTTTGGGCTCTTGTCTAACATGGGGGTCCCTCGGCTGCTTTTCGGCGGTTGACGGCTGAACTCAACCTAGATCGTTTTGAGCGTCAGTGGAAATGTGACGACCCCGCAGAGCAGATATTTTTGTCGCCGCGAAGGCGGCTACGTAATCTTCCCGAGGGCCAAACCGGCTATACAATCTAAAATTGAGTTTATGCGTCAAAACACAATTAATAGTTGTGTGATCGAGTGGAGCCATGACACGGCTCGCTCACCAGCTCCATCGCCTCGCCCGAAGTCGCCGCGCGGCTTCCGCGATTGAATTCGCGATCCTTTCGCCGGTGTTCCTGCTGCTGGTATTCGGCATCGTCGTGTTCGGTTCCTATCTGGCGATGGTGCACGACGTGCAGCAACTTGCAGCCGAAGCGGCGCGCAGTTCGATCGCCGGCCTCAACGACGCCGAGCGCGCGAGCCTCGCCGCCGGCTATGTCAGCGCCAATGCCGCGTCCTATCCGCTGATCGCCGCGGATCGCCTGACGGTGGCCAGTGCCGCCTCAGGGGCCAATGTCTTCGTGGTCACGGTCGACTACGACGCGTCGCAGAGCTTCATCTACGCCTTGCCGACCTTTGTGCCGATGCCGCCATCGCGGATCGAGCGTTCGGCGGCAATTCCCTTCGGCGGATTTTGAGCGAGGAGACCGGCGATGCCGAACCTGCTGCATCGTTTTCGCGCCGACTGCAAAGGCAACATCGCCATCATGGGTGCGGGCTGCATGATTCTGGTGATTGGCTGCGCCGCGCTCGGCGTCGATGTCGGCACCGTGTTCGCCGATCGCCGCAAGACCCAGAGCGTCGCCGACCTCGCCGCGATCGTCGCAGCCAGCAATCTGCCGAAAGCGGAGAGCGCCGCGCGGGCGACCGTCACGGACAATGCCTATCCGGCGGATGCGCTGCTGTCGGTTCAACTGGGCACGTACACACCCTCGGCGGCGCTGGCGCCGGGTGCGCGCTTCGTGACGCCCGCGAGCGGGCTCGCCAACGCCGCGCGGGTCACGGTACGAACCCGGACGCCGCTGTTCTTCGGACGCGTGTTCGGAGGCGCCGACCATTTCACGATCACGACGACGGCGACGGCGGCGAGCACCGCGGTGGCATCCTTTGCCATCGGCTCGCGGTTGCTGGCGCTCAACGGCGGGTTGCTCAACGCCGTGCTGGGCAGTCTGCTGGGCACCTCGCTGTCGCTGTCGGTGATGGACTATCGGGCGCTGGCCGAGGCGAAGATCGACGCGCTGGACTTCCTCTCGGCGCTGGCGACCAAAGCCAACCTGACCGCGGGAACTTACGCGGACGTCATCGACAGCAATGTGAAAATCGGTGATGTGGTCGGTGCGTTGCTGACGGCGCAGCAGGCGGCGGGCGGCGTCAATGCCGCGACCGGCACATTGCAGCAAATCTCGCTGGCATTGGCAGGCGTCACCACGAAGATCGCGCCGGGCCGACTGATCGATCTCGGGCCTTATCGTGATCTGCCGACCGGGCAGAAGCCGCAAGCCGGCGTCACGCTCTCGGCGCTCGACGTGCTCAACGCGGCGGCCAACCTCGCCAACGGCGCGCATCAGGTTACTGCCGGAGCAAACCTTAATCTGCCAGGCATCGCCAGCGTGTCGCTGACGGCGACGGTGGGTGAGCAGCCGGTCGGCTCGAGCTGGATCACCGTCAGCACGCAAGGCGCGAGTGTTCACACCGCGCAGACCCGTGTCCTGTTGCTGGTGAAACTGATCGGCAGCGGCAGCGTGTCGGCGGTGAACCTGCCGATCTATGTCGAGGTGGCGTCCGGCACCGCGACCCTCGACGCGGTGAGTTGCGGCTATCCGGATGTGAGCGGTTCGACGGTGCGGCTCGGCGTGACGCCCGGCATCTTGGATGCTTGGATCGGCAACGTCTCGACAGCGGAGCTCAACAATTTCACCGCCAAGCCCAATCCCGGCCCGGCGACGCTGGTGGACCTCGGCGCGGTGAAGGTCGCCGGCAAGGCCCATGCTGGCATCGGCAACACCATGCCGTCGCCGGTGTCGTTCAGCTATGCCGACATTCAGGCGATGACGAAAAAGACCGTGACGACAACCAACTTCACCCAGTCGCTGACCGCGAGTCTGCTCGGCGACCTGCGCCTGAATGTTCAGCTCGGCCCGCTGGGCCTGCCGATCCCGGGCCTCGGCGGGCTGGTCACCGGCATTATCGGCGGCGCCACCGGCTCGATCGACCAGTTGCTGGCGCAGGTGCTGGCGACGCTCGGCGTCGGCATCGGGCAGGCCGACGTCTGGGTCACCGGCGTGCGTTGCGACCGCGCCGTGCTGGTGAATTGACGGGCACGCTTGCCGGTTGGCGTCATGGCTGGTACCACCCGCGCCATGGCTGACAAACCGAAAAAACCGCAAAAACTGAAGGCCCGCCTGCCGCGCGGGCTGGTGGATCGCACCGCGTCCGAAATCGCCGCCACGCGGCGGATGACCGAGGTGATCCGCGAGGTCTATGAGCGCTACGGTTTCGAGCCGGTCGAGACGCCGGCGATGGAATACACCGACGCGCTCGGCAAATTTCTGCCGGATCAGGATCGGCCCAACGAGGGCGTGTTCTCGTTCCAGGACGACGACGAGCAGTGGATCTCGCTGCGCTACGATCTCACCGCGCCGCTCGCCCGCTACGTCGCGGAGAACTTCGACGCGCTGCCGAAGCCCTATCGCAGCTATCGCGCCGGTTACGTCTATCGCAACGAGAAGCCCGGTCCCGGCCGCTTCCGCCAGTTCATGCAGTTCGATGCCGATACGGTCGGCTCAGCCTCGCCCGCCGCCGACGCCGAGATGTGCATGATGGCCGCCGACGCCATGGAGGCGCTCGGCATCCCGCGCGGCAGCTATGTGGTGAAGGTCAACAACCGCAAGGTGCTCGACGGCGTGCTGGAAAGCATCGGCCTCGGCGGCGAGGAGAATGCTGGTCGCAGGCTCACGGTGCTGAGGGCAATTGATAAATTGGATCGATTAGGTCTCGGCGGCGTGCGTGAATTGCTTCAAGGAGGCCGCAAAGACGAGAGTGGTGATTTCACCAAAGGTGCGCTTCTATCAGATGATCAAGTCAGCGCAATTATTTATGAGTTTCTTCAGCCGGATAGCACACAAGAATATCACAATAAACGGCAAGCCGTTGTCGAGAACAATCTGACCTTTAAGCAAGGACTCTCTGAGCTAGGGCAGATTGAGGAACTATGCGTTAGGGCTGGGTACCTCGATGATCGGATTGCCATCGATTACACCGTCGTGCGTGGCCTCGAATATTACACCGGCCCGGTCTACGAGGTCGAACTGCTGCTCGAGACGAAGGACGAGAAGGGCCGTCCGGTGCGTTTCGGCTCGGTCGGCGGCGGTGGGCGATATGATGGCCTCGTCTCGCGCTTTCGCGGCGAGCCGGTGCCGGCGACGGGCTTCTCCATCGGCGTGTCGCGCTTGCAGGCGGCGCTCACCATGCTCGGAAAGATCGACACGCGGCCGGATTTCGGTCCCGTCGTGGTGACGGTGTTCGATCGCGAGCGCGTCGCCGATTACCAGAAGATGGTTGCCGAGCTTCGTAACGCGAACATTCGGGCCGAACTCTATCTCGGCAACCCGAAGAATATGGGCAACCAGCTCAAATACGCCGACAGGCGCAACTCGCCCTGCGTCATCATTCAGGGCTCCGATGAAAAAGCGCGCGGCGAAGTACAGATCAAGGATCTGATCGAGGGCGCGAAAGCCGCCGCCGCCATCGCCTCCAACGCCGAATGGCGCGAGACGCGGCCGGCGCAGTTCTCATGCGCCGAGAGCGATCTCGTCGCGAAAGTACGCGAGGTGCTTGCGCGCCATGACGTGGCCTGGAGTTGATCGTTTTCATTTGCCGTCATGCCCGGCCTTGTGCCGGGCATCCACGTCTTGTTTGATCCTCAGATAGAAGAAAGACTTGGATGGCCGGGACATAGGCGAGCGAAGCGACGCCGTTCTTCGAACGGCTATGCCGGCCATGACAAGAAGAAATGAAGCGCAACAAGGAGGCTCGAATGCCCGAGATCACCATCAGCATGGCGGCAGGCCGCAGCGACGAACAGAAGGCCGGCATGATGCGCGACATCACGCAGGCGCTGGTGAAGAACCTCGGCGTCGATGCCGAGGCCGTCGTCATCCAGATCAACGAAGCGCCGCTTCATCACAAGATGAAGGGCGGCAAGACCTACGCCGAGCGCAATCCGGCGACGAAGGGCAAGTAGGCGACGCGCCATCGCGCGTCAGCCTTGCGCCTGAGTCTTGCGCCTCAGCCGAACACCGCGACGTTCTGCCGGCTGGTCATCACTGCTTGCCCGGCCGCGTTCCAGACCGTCATGACCTGGCTGGTGTAGCCGTCGGCGGCGGCGTCGGCTTCGGTGCGGATCAGCCACCAGCCGTCGGTGGTGTCGATAGTGTCGGTCAACAGATCGATCGACCAGGTCATGGTGCTGATGAGGCCGGGCGCGGTCAGCATCGCGACGATGGCGGGCGGCGGTGCGTCGGCCAGCGCCAGCAGCGGCACCAGCGAAGGCTTCAGTGCGGCATCGCGGTGGCGCAGCCACAGTGTCATCATCGGGTCTTTCGCGCCGCTGAACGGAAACGCGCCGCCGGCGTTGCGTCCCTCGATATGCTGAAGAAAGCGCAAGTGCGGCGGCGCGCCGTCAAAGAAGCTCGGGCAGGATTCGGGTTTGCAGAGTTGCGTCGCCGGCGTCGCGGCAAAGGCGACTTTCGATGCCCGGCCCGCGCCGAAGCAGAACGTCGCGCGGGTGGCGAGACCGCTCTCGCCGCACAGGTCGACGCCGACAAACACGGTGGACTTGCCCCTGCGCAATTCGACCGGCGTGAGTTTCAGCGTGCCGGTCGCAGGCCCGATGAAGGATATCTGCGCCGAGCGCAGCGGCGGCAGGTCGCCAAACGCGCGTTGTGCCGCCTGAAGGCAAAGTGCAGCACCGAGGCCGCCGTAGACTGTCCGTCCCTGCAGCCAGTCCTCGCTGACGGCGGTGGTCCAACCCTCGCCGGCACGCGTCATGCCGTTCATCAATTCGCTGAACCCGGTCATTCTGATACCTACTCTGTCCGCCGTTACGTATTGGATGATTATCATCATACATAAACGACGTTGTGAAGTCCGGCAACGCAACGACTGGGGGCGAGTACCCGAGGGGCTCGACGCGCCTTCGATCCGGCTATAAGACCGATGGATGGATGCACGCGATTTCATCAAGGTGGGCATGAGCGCCGAGCGGTTGCTGACGGTGACGCATGACTTGACCGTTCAGCATTTCGTGCCGCGGATGCCGGCGGTCTACGGGACGCCGATGATGATTCTCGAAATGGAGATGACGTCGGGCGATTCCATCGCGCCGCATCTGCCGGCCGGATGGGTGACGGTCGGCACCGAAGTTAACATCCGGCATCTTGCGGCAACGCCGGTCGGGCGCGTGGTGCGTACCACCGCGCGGGTGATCGAGGTGGAGCGTCGGGTGGTGCGCTTCGAGGTCGAGGCGTTCGACGGCGACCGAAAGATCGGCGACGGGCGGCACGGCCGCGGTTTCGTCAACACGGCGGATTTCAGCGCGCGCTTCGGCGTGGTTTGAGGGCTACTTCGGCAGCAGGCCCTTCAGCTTCTGCATATCGATGATGTTGATCTTGAAGCCGCCGGGCATCACGATGTCGCCGGGCTTCTGGCCGGCCTTGCAGGGGCCAAGCCATTTCGCCTCGACCGTCATCGTGGTTTCGCGCGGAGCGCCGGAAGGTGCATCACCGGTCTTCGACGTGACCTGCACGGTATAGGCCGAATTGAAATCGCCGGTGACGTCGGAATGCGAGGTCATCGACATGCCGTTGACGGTGCACACGGCATCGGCCATGTAGCCGGCGGCGGTCTTGCGGACATCGTTCTTCGAACACGTCTGTTTCGCCATCGGCGACAGGTTCGACGTCAGGTCCTTGTCGGTCGCGGCATCGGTGCATTGCTGCATGGTCATGCCGGCCGCCTTGCTGGCGGCGTCGATCAGGCGGATTTCCCACAGGCCGGGCTTGCGCGTCGGCAATTCGTCGGCGCGCGCCAAGGACGTCACGAAGGGGATCGCGATGCTTGCCAGCGCGAGCCCGGGGATCAACCGGGCCGGACGTGACCGGATCGCCGAAATCATGTCCTTGCCCATCGGTGGGGCCTCCCGTCGGTCTTCAGCCGCCCGCTGAACGCGTGTCAGTAACGGACGCGCAACGGCCGCTGATAGCTGCCTTGGGGGATCCAGCGGCAGGCAAACGAACTGTAGCTGCCGTAAGTTCGCTGAATCGACAGCCATTTGACGACCTTGCCGTATTGCGCGCAATGACTGGCGGCGAGGGCGCGGATGTCGGTCTGCCCGATCAGGCTGGCCGAAACGATGCCGCCGGTGTCGTTGCCCTTGAAGGGCGGCACGAAGTCGGCGCGGGCGCTACCGCAAGCCAGAGTTGCCGTCATCGCCGCGATGGCGGCCAGAGCGATCGTTCGCATGGTCATCTCCGATTCATCAGCGTCCAATTTAAGCGGCCCGGGCCGCCAAGGAAAGCACCGGGGCGTCGTAAATCGCCGGTTGTCCCGCCGGTGTGGCTGCGCCGCACTTGACCTTGCGCGGCGATCGCGGCACCGTCCCCGCCACAATTTCAGGATGGATGAAGCGATGACCGCCCTTGTCATGCCTTTCGGAAAACGTGGTGCCTTTGCCGTGCTCGGCGTGCTGCTGGGCGTATTGGCGCTCGCGCCGGCCGCCAAGGCCGCCAATCCGCTGGAAATGAACTTCGGATTGTTCGGTCCGCGCTACGACGGCGTGTTGCCGCCGTGCGAATGGGCGCTCGGCACCATCTCGTCGCAGTTCTCTGAGAAGGAAAGCACGTTCTGGAATTCTGCGTTGCAGATCACCGGCTACGACCGCGTGCACGAGACCGGATTCCGGCCGTGGACGTCGGACAACATTCCGCGCCGCTATTGCCGCGCGCGCGCCATGCTCAACGACGGCAAGCCGCGCATGGTGGACTATTCGATCAGCGAGGACGGCGGCTTCGCCGGTTACGGTCCCGGTGTCGAATGGTGCGTGACCGGGCTCGACCGCAACTGGGCCTATAATCCGCGCTGCAGAGCCGCCCGCCGTTGAGGCGCCCGGTGATGCTGCAGGCTCCGCTCTCCTCCCGCCTTCGTCATTTGTCGGGGCTTCTGCTTGTCGTGGCCACGATGCTGTTCGCGGCGATGCCGGCCTCGGCGCAGGATCGGCGGCAGAACGCCCCCGGTCAGTTCGATTTCTACGTGCTGTCTCTGTCGTGGTCGCCGTCGTTCTGCGAAGCCGCGCGCGAGCGCGGCAATACCGGCCGCTCGCAGCAGGTGCAGTGCGGCGGTCGCCCGTTCTCCTTCGTGGTCCACGGGCTTTGGCCGCAATACGAGCGCGGCTACCCGGATTATTGCCAGCGGCCCGCGCCGCGCCTGCCGCGCAACGTCATGACGTCGATGCTCGATCTGATGCCGGCGCCGGGCCTGATCTACAACGAGTGGGACAAGCACGGCACCTGCTCCGGCCTCAGCCCGCGCGGCTATTTCGAGGCCATCCGCAAGGCGCGCGCGGCGGTGAAAATCCCGCCCGAATACCTCGAACTGACGCAGACCAGGACGGTGGCGCCGGCTGCCGTCGAGGCCGCGTTCATCAGGGCCAATCCCGGCCTCAGCGATGCGGCGATCGCGGTGACGTGCGACCGCACGCGGCTCAGCGAAGTGCGGATCTGCATGACCAGGGATCTGCAATTCCGCGCCTGCGACGAGATCGATCGTCGCGCCTGCCGTCGCGGCACGGTGTCGATGCCGCCGGTGCGCGGCGGTCGCTAATCGTCGCGCAAATTCCTGCGCGTGTATTGCCGACAGAAGCACACTGACGACGGCGTTGCGTGAGGCGCCGGCGTTTTGATGCCGCCGCCCGTGGAACACTCGTGCGCGCCCCGCGTTGCGCCTTCATCCGCAACAACATGGACGACGATCATGCCACGCGGCGACAAATCGAGTTACACCGACAAGCAGAAGCGCAAGGCCGAGCATATCGAGGAAGGCTACGAGCATCGCGGCGTGAGGAAGAAGGAAGCCGAGCGGCGCGCATGGGCCACCGTCAACAAGGAAAGCGGCGGCGGCAACAAGAGCGGCTCGGGCCGTGGGGTGCGCGACACCAAGACTGCGGCGAAGAAGGGCGGGCGGATCGGCGGCCCGCGCGGCGGCAAGGCGGCAGCACGTCGCCCGTCAGCGGCGCGCTCCGCTTCCGCCAAAAAGGCGGCTGCAACGCGAAAACGTCATGCCGCGACGCGTTCGGCAGCCGCGAAGAAAGCCGCGGCGACCCGCAAGCGCAACGCCGCGGCGCGGGCCAGAACGGCGACCAAGCGATCAACGAAGAAAACGACGAAGAATACGGCAAAGAAAAAGTAGGACGAAAGCGACGGGCGACGGAATGGCCGCGCCATGTCCGTCGCCCGTGCATTTCGAAGCTGCGGCGTGAGGAGCCGCGCACGTTTGCTTGTAGCGTTTTCGAGCGAAGTGGATACCGGTTCGCGTCACGAAAACGCGTCAAGACAAGAATCTGAGCCCCATTCCGATTGTATCGGAATGGGAATGGCTCTAGCGGCGCGCCTTCTTGCCGCGCTTGGCCTTGGTGACCTTCTTGGCGGTCTTAGCTGTCTTGGCTTTCGCGGTCTTCACCTTTTTTGCCGCCTTGGGCTTAGGTGCGGTAGCGGCCGGCTTGGCCTTGGAGATGTCATCGACAGCGGCGGCGCCGACGTGCTTGACGATCGAACGGATGGTGCTCTTCGCCGAGGCCTTGCTGACATAACCTTCCGACGCGAACATTTTTTCGCCGTTCGGCGCGACGAAGCGAAAACGGAATTCGTTTTTCTTGTCGCGGTAGATTTCAAATTTGTAGGCCATCGTTTCCCTCCAGGATCGGCAGTGGCGATTGAATTGATTCGCGATCGCCGCAACGTCGATGCGCATGGCGAGGATGTCAAGTCATCGGGGAAGCGAAGCGAGCGCGATGCGGCTCGCACTATCCGCGCGCCGCGACTGCGCGCAGCTGACAATGGTGAGGGCGGCGACGCTGCTCGTCGTGGCCGCCCTCAGCTATCCACCTTGAGCGCGGCGATGAAGGCTTCCTGCGGAATGTCGACCTTGCCGAACTGCCGCATCTTCTTCTTGCCTTCCTTCTGCTTCTCCAGAAGCTTGCGCTTGCGCGTGATGTCGCCGCCGTAGCACTTCGCGGTGACGTCCTTGCGCAGCGCGCGCACGGTTTCGCGCGCGATTACCTTGCCGCCGATCGCCGCCTGAATCGGGATCTGGAACATGTGTGGCGGGATCAGTTCCTTCATCTTCTCGACCATGGCGCGGCCACGGCCTTCGGCGCGGGTGCGATGCACCAGCATCGACAGCGCGTCCACCGGTTCGTTGTTGACGAGGATCTGCATCTTGACGAGGTCGGCGGGGCGATAGTCGGTCAGGTGATAGTCGAACGAGGCATAGCCCTTCGACACCGACTTCAGCCGGTCGTAGAAATCGAAAACCACCTCGTTGAGTGGCAATTCGTACTTCACCATGGCGCGGGTGCCGACGTAGGTCAGTTCTTTCTGCACGCCGCGCCGTTCCTGACAGAGCTTCAGCACGCTGCCGAGATACTCGTCCGGCGTCATGATGGTCGCCTCGATCCACGGCTCCTCGATCTCGGCGATCTTCACCACGTCCGGCATGTCGATCGGATTGTGAATCTCGATCTCCTGCCCGTCGGTCAGGTGCATCTTGTAGATGACGCTCGGCGCGGTCGCGATCAGGTTGAGGTCGAATTCGCGCGACAACCGCTCCTGAATGATTTCGAGATGCAGCAGGCCGAGGAAGCCGCAGCGGAAACCGAAGCCGAGCGCGGCCGAGGTCTCCATCTCGAACGAGAAGCTGGCGTCGTTGAGCCGCAGCTTGCCCATCGCCGCGCGCAGCGTCTCGAAGTCGTCGGCATCGACCGGGAACAGGCCGCAGAACACCACGGGGATGGCGGGCTTGAAGCCCGGCAGCATGTCCGCCACCGGATGCCGGTCGTCGGTGATGGTGTCGCCGACGCGGGTATCGGCCACCTCCTTGATCGCGGCAGTGATGAAGCCGACCTCGCCGGGGCCGAGTTCGTCGACATTGACCATTTTCGGCGTGAAGAAGCCGACGCGCTCGACGTCGTAGGCGGCGTTGGTGCCCATCATGCGGATGCGCTGGTTCTTTTTCAGAACGCCGTCGACGATACGCACCAGCACCACGACGCCGAGATAGACGTCGTACCAGCTATCCACCAGCAGCGCCTTCAACGTCGCGTTGCGGTCGCCCTGCGGTGGCGGCAGGCGGGTGACGATGGCCTCCAGCACGTCGGGAATGCCAATGCCGGTCTTGGCCGACACCATGATGGCGTCGGAGGCGTCGATGCCGATGACGTCCTCGATCTGCTGCTTGACCTGTTCGGGCTCGGCGGCCGGCAGGTCCACCTTGTTGAGCACCGGCACGATCTCGAGGTTGTTGTCGATGGCCTGATAGACGTTGGCGAGCGTCTGCGCTTCGACGCCCTGTGAGGCGTCGACGACCAGCAACGCGCCCTCGCAGGCCGCCAGCGACCGCGAGACCTCGTAGGCGAAGTCGACGTGACCGGGCGTATCCATCAGGTTGAAGATGTAGTCCTTACCGTCCTTGGCCTTGTAGTGGAGGCGGACGGTCTGGGCCTTGATGGTGATGCCGCGTTCGCGCTCGATATCCATCGAATCGAGCACCTGTTCCTTCATCTCGCGATCCTGCAAGCCGCCCGTGGTCTGGATCAGGCGGTCGGCCAGCGTGGATTTGCCATGGTCGATATGGGCGACGATGGAAAAATTGCGGATGTTGGAAATCGGGGCTTTGGTCATCGGCGCGAGATAGCACTGGCGTTCCGGGCCAGCAACTGTCTTGGAATCCATCCAATTCACGGCGGGCTGATTTGCCATCTTCCCGCGCCGAATCTAGTAGAGGGGGCTTCGTCGGTTCCAGAATGCCTGCCCGACGCCGTTCGGGGCGTTCTTCAGGGAACGTGAAAAGGTCCGCGAATGCCTGCTGCTCCATTGCCCGCCCGCCCGCGCCGCCGTTCCGGCTTGCGGCGGATGGCCGCGTGGGTAGCCGCCTGCGCCGCCGACCCCACGGCGAGCCGGGCGCTGGTCCTGGGCTTCATTCTGCTTCATGTGGCGCTCTGGAGCCGCATTCTCACCCTGCTGAAGCAGGGACAGGACATCCATTTCGATATTGCCGAGGCCTATGCCTGGGGGCAGCAGTTCCTGCTCGGCTACGGCAAGCATCCGCCGCTGTCGGGCTGGGTGGCCGGCGTCTGGTTCAGGCTGTTCCCGACGACGGACTGGTCCGCCTATGCGCTGGCGATGGCAGTCGCCGGGTTCAGCCTGTGGGTGTGCTGGCTGATCGCCCTCAGGGTGGTGGATCGCCGCCGCGCTTTCCTCGTCGTGGTGATGCTGGCGATCTACCCGATCTTCAACTTCAAGGGCTACAAGTTCAATGCCGATCTGATCCAGCTCGCGACGACGCCCGTGCTGGTGCTGGCCTATCTTCACGCTTTCGACCGGCGCACGGCGCTGTCGGGCATCTGGCTCGGCCTTGCGGGCGGGCTGGCGATGCTGGCGAAATACTGGGCGCTGACCGTTATCGGTGCCGTCGGCATCGCCGCGCTGTTGCATCCGCAACGGATGGCGTTCCTGCGATCGTCGGCGCCGTGGGTGGCGATCGGCGTCATGCTGGCGGCGCTGGCGCCGCATTTGTGGTGGCTCTGGCAACATCATTTCGAGCCGGTCACCTATGCCGGCGGTGTGTATGAAATTTCCAACCGCATGGAGAGCGTGCGGCTCGCCATCGGCTATGTGGCGCACAATCTCGGGCTGCTATTGCTCCCTATTGCGCTCGCGGCGGTGTCGGTGATCTTCCCGTCGTGGCGCTCGCTTGCGCTGTTGCGGCGCTTCGCGCAAGTGACGCGGCTGAACTGGTCGCGCGCGCCGAACCCGGCGGTGCGGCTGCCGCCGGCGATCAATGTCTGGCTTGTCCAGGCCATTGTCGCGATCGGGCCGCCGCTGGGCGGCATCGTCCTCGCGATCTACATGAAGACCGACTGGGGCATTCCGCTCTTTTTCCTGGTGCCGCTGGCGCTGGTGGCGATCCCGATGTTGCGTATCCCACGCATCGCATTGTTTCGCATCGTTGCCATCTGGTTGGCCGCCAGTCTGATCGTGCTGGCGGTCGCGCCGGAAATCGCCAGCCGCACCATGCCGATCGCTAATAGCAGCGACGGCGTTGGTAACGAAGCGCTCGACGGGCGTTCGGAACTGGCCCGCGATCTGACGCAGCAATGGCGGCTGCGGTTCAATACGCGGTGGCCCGCGGTGGTGGGCTCGACACGGGTTTCGAACCTGATGGCGTTCTACAGCCCCGACCATCCGACGCCGTTCGCGCCGGAAGACCCGCCGTCCGGCCTCATCACGCCGGAGCAGGCGGATCGGTCGGGCTTCATCGGCATTTGCGAGACCGTGGGGCCATTCCATCGCTCGTGCGCGCCGTGGATGAAGGCCCATGCCACGCGCGGCGACCGCATCATCATTACCACGCGGCGCTTCTTTCAGGGTAAGCCGGGACCCGCGATGCAGTGGGAGGTCTATTTCGTGCCGCCGGCGGAAAGGTAGAAACCGGCTTTCGGACAAGATCGGGCTCAAAACCAAGGATAGACGACGGGTCTGATTCACGGCAGCTGGATCAGACCTAAAGGACGGTTGCCGCGCGGGCGACCCGGCTTCATTCTTGCCCTTGTGACTGGCGACGCGGGTTGTGTGCGCCGAGTACGATTCGAAGGAACAGCTATGCAGCCTGATTCAGCGTATCGCCGGAGCACGACGGACGATCGGGGCGGAAATCTCATCGGCACGGGGCGCTCCGTCGCGCATGGCGTGACGGCGACAATCGCCGGGTTTCCGGCGGGACGCCTCGCATCCGTGGGATTGGGACTGAGCGCATCGGCGGTCGCCGCGCTGCCCGCTACCGCGCAGTCGAACGATGCGCAAGCGACTGCCGCGACGGCCATGAGCGCGATGTTGCCGCACGACCTGTCGCCCTGGTCGATGTTCATGAACGCCGATATCGTCGTCAAGGCGGTGATGGTGGGCCTCGCTTTCGCCTCGCTGGTAACGTGGTCGGTGTGGCTCGCCAAGGCCGTGGAATTGCTCGCGGCCAAGCGGCGCGCCCGCAGCGCCACGCGCAAGCTCGCACGAGCCGAGACGCTGGCGGAGGCGCGCGCGGAGATCGAGGGCGGCTGGACCAGACAGGGCGCGGTGGCGGATCTGGTGCAGGCGGCGACCCACGAAACCGGACGCTCCGGCGGTCTCGCGGCGGAAGGCATCAAGGAGCGGCTGGCGATTGCGCTGTCGCGCATCGAGGCGCGCGCCGGGCGCGACATGGCGCGGGGCACCGGGCTGCTCGCCACCATCGGCGCGACCGCGCCGTTCGTCGGCCTGTTCGGCACGGTGTGGGGCATCATGAATGCCTTCATCGGCATTTCGCAGTCCAGGACCACCAATCTTGCCGTGGTTGCGCCGGGTATCGCCGAAGCGCTGCTGGCGACCGCGCTGGGCCTGATCGCGGCGATCCCGGCGGTGATCATCTACAACGTGTTCGCGCGCGCCATCGCGGGCTATCGCGCGTTGTTGTCCGATGCGTCCGGCGAAATCCTGCAACATATGTCGCGCGATCTGGAACGGCAGGCGCTGAACGCCGCGCCGGCCGGGGCGCGCGGCGGCCATCTGCGTTCGGCGGAGTAGTGCGATGGCGGTCACGCTGAAAGACGCTCACGACGGCGATCTCACCGAGGTCTCGGACATCAACGTCACGCCGTTCATCGATGTGATCCTCGTACTGCTGATCATCTTCATGGTGGCGGCGCCGCTCTCTACGGTCGATGTCGCCGTCGATCTGCCGGTGTCGAATGCGCAACCGCAGCCGCGCCCGGACAAGCCGGTGTTTCTCACCGTGAAAGCGGATCTGACGCTGGCGCTCGGCAACGACGACGTGTCGCGCGCGGCGTTGCAGGCAACGCTGGACCAGCAGACGTCTCACGACCGCGAGCAACGGATTTTCCTGCGCGCCGACGGCGCGGTGTCCTACAGCGAACTGATGAAGGTGATGAACCTGCTGCGCGATGCCGGCTATCTCAAGATTGCGCTGGTCGGGCTCGAGGATACCGGGCAGGGGAGTGCCACGCCCGCGACGCTTCCGGTCGCCGCGCCGGCGACCGACAAAGCGCGATGATCGACTGGCGCGATCCCGACGGCCGTCTGTTCACTGCGGTTTCGCCGCGTGTGCTGGCGCGTTGGGGCGCGGCGGTTGTCGTCGTCGTCGCCGTCCACGGCGCGGCCATATGGCTTGCGACCCATTGGCGGTCGGTCGCGGCTGCGCCGGGCGAGCCGCCGCCGGCGGTGATGATCGATCTCGCGCCGATGTCCGTCGCGCCGGAGGCGTCGCCGCAGGAGATCGCGCCGGGGCCGCAAATGACCGAGGCGCAGCCGGAGACCGCGCCCGAGCCGCAGGAGACGCCGAAGCCGGAGCCGGACGTGACGCCCGCGCCGCCCACGCCCGCGCCGGAACCGGATGTGCAGGTGCCGGAACTGCCGGAAGCTGACGCCGCCGCGGCGACATTGACGCCGCCGAAGAGCGAACCGCCAAAACCGGCGCCGCCCAGGAAAGTCGAGCACAAGCCGACGAAGCCCCCGCCGAGAAAGAAGGTCGAGCGCCGGAAACCCCGCGAGCGGTCGGATCACGCCGCGCCGCGCACGTCCGCGCCGCCATCGGCGCAGGCGCAGAGGGCCGAACGTGCCGCCGCGCGCGCCGCCGGCGCTGCGTCGTCGGCCGCCGCCGCGGCGTCCTGGCGGAGTGATCTGATGGCGCATCTCAACCGCTACAAGCGGTTTCCGCCGGGGGCGGGACGGGGCGGCGTCGCCACCATCGCTTTCACCATCAACCGTTCCGGACAGGTGACGAGTTCGCGGTTGCTGCGTTCGTCCGGCGACAGCGTGCTCGACGCCGAGGCGGTTTCGCTGCCGCGCCGCGCCAGTCCGGTCCCTGCGCCGCCGCCGGGCGCCGGCGGGCGATCGATCGGCCTCGCGGTGCCGATCCGCTTCTCGCGCTGAAGACACGACGATCCGTCATCCATTTCCATCGGCGTGGAATTCCGGAGCGGGACGATTTCGAGAAATTTTAAGCTTGAAATAATTTCCGGAGTGGCGAATACTTTGCCCGGTCGCTTGCGTGCGGCGACCGGGCCGGTGAAATCACGTGCGGAGGAAACGCGATGCGGATTGTATGTATCGGCGGCGGTCCGGCGGGTTTGTACTTCGCGCTGCTGATGAAGCGGCTGCATCCGCAGCATCACATCACGGTGGTCGAGCGCAATCGGCCGTTCGATACCTTCGGCTGGGGCGTGGTTTTCTCCGACGCCACCATGCAGGCGATGCGGCAATGGGACCCGGAGACTGCCGCCACCATCGAGGACTCCTTCAATCACTGGGACGACATCGAACTGCTGTTCAAGGGGCGGCGGATCCGCACCACCGGTCACGGTTTCGTCGGCATCGGCCGCAAGCGGATGCTGAATATCCTGCAGGAACGCTGCCTGGCGCTCGGCGTCGAACTGGTGTTCGAGCGCGACGTAACGGGCGACGAGGAATTTCCCGATGCCGATCTGATCATCGCGGCGGACGGCGTCAATTCGCGCATCCGCGCCAAGTACGCCGACGTCTTCAGGCCCGACATGGTGGTGCGGCCCAACCGCTTCGTCTGGCTCGGCACCGACAAGCGCTTCGATGCCTTCACTTTCGATTTCCGCAAGACCGAGCACGGCTGGTTTCAGGCGCACATCTATCGCTTCGACGACAACACCTCGACCTTCATCGTCGAGACGACCGACGAGGTTTTCCGGGCTCACGGCCTCGACAGGATGGATCAGGATCAGTCGATCGCGTTCTGCGAAAAATTGTTCGCGGAAACGCTGGACGGCCATAAGCTGATGAGCAATGCACGCCACATGCGCGGCTCGTCGTGGCTGAATTTCGGCCGGCTGATCTGCGAGACGTGGAGCCATTTCAACGGTCGGGGCCATGTGGTGCTGATGGGCGACAGCGCCCACACCGCTCATTTCGCCATCGGCTCCGGCACCAAGCTCGCCATTGACGACGCCATCGAACTGGCGCGGCAGTTCGATCTCGCCGGCCACGGCCGCGACAGCATTCCCGATGTATTGGCACGCTACGAGGAGATCAGGCGTGTCGATGTCGCACGCATCCAGAACGCGGCGCGCAATGCCATGGAATGGTTCGAGGTCGTGGGTCAGCGCTACGCCGACACGCTGGAGCCGGAACAGTTTATGTATTCGATGCTGACGCGTTCGCAGCGCATCAGCCACGAGAACCTGCGGCTACGCGACAAGGCGTGGCTGGAGAACTACGAGCGCTGGTTCGCCACGCGCGCGGGCGTCGCGGTGTCGTCGAACGGCGCCCCGCCGCCGCCGATGTTCACGCCCTACAAGGTGCGCGACCTGCATTTGCACAATCGCATCATGGTGTCGCCGATGGCGATGTATTCCGCCGTAGACGGCGTGCCGAACGACTTTCATCTGGTGCATCTCGGCGCGCGCGCCGATGGAGGTGCGGCCTTGATTTTCGGCGAGATGACCTGCACCTCGCCGGATGCCCGCATCACGCCGGGTTGTCTCGGTCTGTGGAACGACGCGCAGGAGCGGGCGTGGCGGCGCATCGTCGACTACGTCCATCGCCACACGCCTGCGAAAATCGGTATCCAGCTCGGTCATGCCGGACGCAAGGGATCGACCCGCGTGGCGTGGGAAGGCACGGACGAACCTTTGCCGGACGGCAACTGGCCGTTGATCTCGGCATCGGCGCTGCCATATCTGCCGCATTCCGACCTGCCGCGTGCGATGACCCGCAGCGACATGGATCGCGTGCTGGCGGATTTCGTCGCGGCGACCGAACGCGCCGCCCGCATCGGCTTCGACATTCTCGAATTGCATGTCGCGCATGGTTATCTGCTGTCGAGCTTTCTCTCACCGCTGACCAACGTCCGCGATGACGAGTATGGCGGCAGCCATGAGAACCGCGCGCGGTTTCCGCTGGAAGTGTTCCGTGCCGTGCGCGCGGCGTGGCCGTCGGCAAAGCCGACCTCGGTGCGGTTGTCCGCGCACGACTGGTTTGAGGGCGGCAACACGCCGGAGGACGCCGCGATCTTCGCGCGTATGTTCAAGGAGGCGGGCGCAGACCTGATCGATTGTTCATCGGGGCAAGTCGTGGACGGACAGAAGCCGGTTTACGGCCGGCTCTACCAGACCCCGTTCTCCGATAAGATCCGCAACGAGGAGCACGTCGCCACCATCGCGGTCGGCGCGATTTCGGAGGCCGATCACGCCAATTCGATCATCGCTGCCGGCCGCGCCGATCTGTGCGCCATCGCACGGCCGCATCTTGCCGATCCGTCGTTCGTGATGCACGAGGCGGCGAAAATCGGCTTCGCCGGGCAGGCATGGCCGAAGCAGTATCTGTCGGCTCGCGGGCAATACGAGGCCAATCTGGCGCGGGCAGCGGCGGAAGCCGCTGCGCGTTGAGGCGCCCGCCTAGCGGGCGCCGTCCGCCAGCCGGTAGAACTCGACGAACATGCGTCCGGGTTCGAGAAACGCGACGCGATGCGGCACCTCGGCTTCGATGACGACGGTGTCGCCGGCGCTGACGATCCGCTCGCCGTGATGCGGCGGTTCGAGATGGAAATGCACGAGGCCCTCCAGCACATGCATCAGGCCCCATGTCCCGGCCTTGGTGCTGTGCGCGGATTGAAGTTTGGCCGGCAGATTGTCGGAAAAGAAGTCCGGCGAACGTCCGTAGGCAACGAAGCCGGATGGCAGTTCTGACGGGATTGTCGACATGCGGTGTCGTCCTTTCTTGCTCACGAAACGTGTTTGATCATTCGATGCAGGAAGGCATTGAAGCGCTGCCACGCGGCGGCATCGCCGTGACGCAGCATGGCGCAGGCTTTTCCGGCAAGGCGGCAGGCGGCATCGGCTTCGCCGGCGCGGGCCAGCGCCTCGAGGCTTTCGAGCAAGACCCCGTAAAGCGAAGCGATCTCCGATGAGTTCGCGTGGGCGGGTGTCGCAATCTGCATTGTCATCAGACGATTCCCAGATGAGCCTTCGCGTCGTCGGTCATCATGTCCGGCGTCCAGGGCGGATCGTAGGTCAGTGCGATATCGACGAATTCGACGGAGGGTACGCTCCAGGCGGCGTCGCGCGCGCCGTCCTTGAGATAGCCGGTCGCCGGACAGCCGCGCGTCGTCGTTGTCATGGTGACATGCACGACCCCGCCGTCTTCGACATTCACCTCATAGATCAGTCCGAGATCGACGATGTTGTAGCCAAGCTCTGGATCGATCACGAGGCGCAGCGCCTCCCTGATCTGTCCGGCGAAGGCGTCGTGGGCTTCGGGCGCCATGCGGCCTCCTGTCATGCAACGTCCGTCGCCGCGCCGACGCGAATGAGAATCCTGTAGGTCGTGCCGTCCGGCGCGAAGCCGCCGCGCCAGGCGTGGCCGCGTTTCGCGAGTTCGGGCAGCAGGAACATCGGCTCGCGGCAAAGCAGCGCCGAAAGCACCTCGCCGCTCGCCATCGCTTCGGTGGCCGCGAGAATCCGCACCATCGGTTCAGGCGGGTCGAGGTCGCGATTGTCTATCTCCTGCGCGGGCGATGGCCATGCGCTGGAATCGCTTGCCGGCTTTGCCGGAGTTGCCTCGACGGAAGGTGTCGCGGCGATCGGCGTGAACAGCACTTCCCAATCGCCGCCGTCGATTTCCCTGGCCTCATAGCTGAATCCTTTCGAGCCCAGGACATGAAACAGCGGCACGGGCTGGAATGTCGCCAGCAGCCGCAGGCCTTGACCCGGCTGCAAGCTCGTGACCGCCGCCATGATCTCGCCGAACGGTTCTCTGCCGTCGCGCAGAGTGGGACGAACATCGACGTCCATGAATGATGTTGTCATGCGTGTCTCCTTCAGCTTGGCTGGACCGATGAATGCAGAAGATGCGGTGGCCGCGTGCCCTTCGGCAGTCGTAGCGCGGGTGCGACGTTGGCGAGGCGGCGGGTGCGTATCAGTTGGATGCCGATGCCGACGGTGGCGAGCAGCGTCGCGCCGATGCCGAGCCGAAACAGCGAAGGCATTTCGAACAGCAATGCGATGGCAGCGATCCACACCGCGCCGAAGTACAGCGCGAACCATTTTTGAGCGCGGGGCTCGTTGACGAGATCCTGCACGCGTGGCGTCGCCGTCTTGCCGAGCACCGGGCCGTAACACTCGAGCCAGGTAAGGAAGGCGATGATCTTGTAGAGTTTCGCAAGGCCGAAGCCCGAGAGCCAGGCGAAGGCAATCAGAAACACGATGACGCCGACATGATCGGTGAAACGTCCGGCGACCAGCAACGCGACGCCAAGAACGACGGTAGCGGCGAGATTCGCCAGAGCCACGCCCGCCATGCGGCTGTTGAGTTCGATAACGCGCCGCTTGCGCGCGCAATAGAGATGCCGGATGTCGCCGCCGTAAAGCGCGAGCGTCAGCAGGCCGAGGATGCCGGTGCCGCCGATGGGCCATAACACATTGGCCGACGTGCAGATCGCCACCATGCCGCCGACAATAGCGAGGGCAAGCGCGGCGGTGCCGACACAGAGCGCGCCGCGCGTGGTGCGGCCTTCAAGTTCGGGCGCCAGCATGAACATCGCCAGCAGACGATAGCTGACGCCGAACGCGGTGAATGTCAGCCATCCGCCGAGGCCGGCGATCACATGGATCGGCAGGCCGAGGGCGGCGACATCCAGCAAATGCGGTTTGGTGGCGACGCCGCCCAGCACAAGCGCGAAGACGATGCCAAGGAACACGGTCGCGGCGAGGCTGCACAGCCCGACCATCACGAAACGCGCCGGCAGCGGCAACGGCCGTGCCGCCCATAACGTGCGGCCGAGATTCCACAGCACGAGCGTAAAACCGGCACCGAGCAGGATCGCGGCGGCCGGGAAGAATCCGAATGGCGTCTGGATCGTTCCGCCCAGTTGAGCGAAACCGAGCAGCAGCGCCGCCAAGCCCGCGACCAGCAGGATCAGCGCCGGCAATGGTCGCGCGTCGCTATGGAGCGGACGGTTGACCAGCACCGGCACGAACTGAAACAGCGCACCGCACATCAGCAGACTGAGCCAGCCGATGGCAATCAGATGCACAAGCAGCAGCGAATCCGGCGCGGCGATCGCGGCGTGGGGATAGCCGACGCCCGCCAGCATCAAGGTTTCCGCGGCGATTAGCGCAAGCACCGCCGTTGCGAAATAGGACATCGTCCAGCGCGAGAGCGCGACGCCGGCCACGGCGGTCTTCCTTTCAGGAGAGGGCGCCGGCGGCGTGAGCCGCCGGCGCGTCCGGCAAACCGTCCCTGCGAAGATATCGGTCTGCCGACAAGTTGAATGATGATGGTTCTGTCAGGCGGCCTTGAACTGCTTGCCGATCTCGACCTTCCAGACCGCGGGACCTTTCTCCAGATAGGTCCAGGAGAATTCACCCGGATGCTCGGCTTCGAGTTGGTAGTAGAGCGGCTTCGGGTCGTGATCGTTCACCAGCACGAACGAGTGGCCGGCGGCGAGTTCGCCGACAAGATGAAAGATCTTGGCATGACGTTGCGCCGGGATCAGGCTGCGCACATCGATTTCGGTGACGGCGGCTTCTTCGGTGGTCTGACACATGGTGGCTCCTGTCGCCCGTCTAGGGCTTGCTGGCAGCGTGGGTTGCGGCGTGCCGGTGGTTGCTCGATTGGTGCGCAGCGCCGCCGCATGGCAAGGAGTGTTGCGCCAATAAGATATATTGTCAATACATCTTATATCGCGGCACAGGTCGTCGGGTTGTGAGCGACAACAACGCAACGAGAATTGCGCGAACGCTTGTGATCGAAATGTTATTTGCGGCGTTGTTTCCGGACGGCCTTCGAACCGCGTTCGGTAGAGTGGATGAGAACGATCGCACGCGGGATGGCGGTCAAGCTGAACGATCCCGGCGGTCGGGCGTTGTGGTCATGGAGACGGATGCACCGGGCGGCGGTGATCCGTTCCGGCTTGACAGTCGCAGGCCGAGCCGCAAGTCTGATGACGTGCGATCTTCGCTTCGCGAACCTGAAAAGGGGACATCCGATGACCGACGACAGCAAATCCAATGAAGGCGGCAAAGCGGGCGAGATGCCGCTGTTCGATTTCACCAAGATGCTGAGCCAATTTCGCATTCCGGGCGTCGACTTCGCGGCGATCGTCGATCGGGAGCGAAAGAATATCGAGGCCCTCGCGGAGGCCAACAGGGTCGTATTCGAAGGCTGGCAGGCGCTGATCCGCCGGCAATCGGAAATCCTGCAGGAGTCGATGAAGCAGGCGATGGCCGACGCGCAAATGGAAAACGCGATCAATAAACGGGCCGAACTCGCCAAGGAGCGGTTCGAAGGCGCGCTCAATAGCATGCGCGAGCTGGCCGAAATGGCCACCAAGTCGCAGAAGGATGCGTTCGACGTGGTGCGCAAGCGCGTCGAGGAGAACATGGAGAGTTTCCGCAACTTCGGGAAGAAGAGCGATTAGGCGGGATCTCCCGTCGTGGCGATCAACGCGAAGTCATCCGGTCATCCGGCCGCAGGGTTGCTTCGCAAACGATCGCTTGTGACCGCCGGGGAATTTCGTGGGAAATGACGAAGAAAATGCCCGGATCGCTCCGGGCATTCGTGTTTTAGGCGGGCGGCATCGGGACGCTTAGACCTCCAGCCAGTCCTTCCGGATGGCCTCGTTCGCCTTGAGTTCGTCGGGCGTGCCTTCGAACACGATCTGGCCGTGCCCCATGACATACAGACGATGCGAGATGCGCAGCGCAATCGAGAGCTTTTGCTCGACTAGCAGAATGGCGACACCGGCTTCTGCAATGCGCGCGATCAGGTCGCCGACCTGCTGAACGATCAGGGGTGCGAGACCTTCGGTCGGCTCGTCGATCATGATCAGTTCGGGGTCGCCCATCAGCGTGCGGCAGGTTGTGAGCATTTGCTTCTCGCCGCCTGACAGCACGCCCGCCTCGGTATCGGCGCGCGCTTTCAGGTTGGGAAACATCTCCAGCATGTCGTCGAGCTTCCAGCGTCCGGGCTTGCGCGGGTTCTTGATGCCGAGCAGCAGATTCTGCCGCACTGTGAGACCCGGGAAAATATCACGGTGCTCCGGGACATAGCCGAGGCCGAGATGGGCGATCTTGTAGCTGGGAAGGCCGGCAATGTCCTTGCCCTTGAAGCGGACGGTGCCGTGCGGGGTCACCTCCCCCATGATCGCTTTCACGGTGGTGGAGCGGCCGACACCGTTGCGTCCCAGCAGGCTGACCACCTCGCCGGCCTGGATGTTCATGTCCACACCCTGAAGAATGTGGCTCTTGCCGTAATATGCGTGCAGGTCCTTGACCTCGAGCATCAGTGCTCCTCCTCGCCAAGGTAGGCTTCCTTGACCTTCGGATTGCCGCGAATTTCCTCCGGCGTTCCCGAGGCGATGATGTTGCCGTAGACCAGCACGGAAATCCGGTCGGCCAGCCCGAACACCACGCTCATGTCGTGCTCGACGATGACCAGCGTGCGGCCTTCGGTGAGACGGCGGATCAGCGCCACGGCGCGATCGGTCTCGGTGTTGCTCATGCCGGCGGTGGGCTCGTCCAGCATGATCACGTTGGCGCCGCCGGCGATGGTGATGCCGATTTCGAGCTCGCGCTGTTCCGCATAGGTCAGGAGGCCCGCCGGCACGTCGCGCCGGTGCGTGAGATGAATGTCTTCCAGAATTTCCGCGGTGCGCTGCCGGACCTCGGGCAGACCGTCGACGTTCTTCCAAAAGGCGTAGCGGTGTCCGGTTGCCCACAAGACGGCGCAGCGGATGTTTTCCCACACCGTCATCTTGGCGAATACGTTAGTGACCTGGAACGATCGCGACAGGCCGCGGCGATTGATTTCGAACGGCCGCAGGCCGCCGATCGATTCGCCGTTGAGGTTGATCTCGCCGGAAGTCGGCGCGATGTGGCCGCTGATGAGGTTGAACGTCGTCGATTTGCCCGCGCCGTTCGGTCCGATAATGGCATGGCGCTCGCCCTTGCCGACGGTCAGGTTGAGATCGCGGATGATGTGGACGTTGCCGAATTTCTTTTCGACGGCGCGTATTTCGATGGCGTTTGTCATGCGTGATATCCTCGCTCGCGGGCCACCGACATCGCGCGATCCCATGCGGCGGCGACGCCGCGCCAGGTCATGCGCGCAACCAGGAAGCCGCCAACGGTCAGGACAGCCGCTGCCAGCCAGGTCATCGGATTGGCGGCTTCGAACGGGATACGCAACAGACGTATCGTGCTGCTGTCGGCATTGCCCTGCGAGTAGGCCGCGAGAACTTCGATCGTCAGGATCACGCCACAGGCGAACAGAAGCGTCGGCACGATCGCGATGAGGTAGGCAGGCAAAACCATCGGCAGGGTGCCCGCGCGAACCAGCGGCCGGTGCATCATCAACAGGCTCGCGAGACCGCCGGGGGCGAACATCACGATGCCGATGAAGATGATGCCGAAATAGAGCTGCCAGACGGTGGTGACGTCGGACAACTCCAGTTGCAGCATCGTCACCACGACGGCGCCGAGGATCGGACCGAAGAAATAGCCGACGCCGCCGATGAAGGTGGCGAACAGCACGACGCCGGACTGCACGGCTCCGAGATAGGCGGCGTTGGCGATCTCGAAGTTGATGGCTGCGAGCGCTCCCGCGATGCCGGCGAAGAAGCCGGCGAAGCAGAATGCGAGATAGCGCACCACATGCGGATCGTAACCGATGAACTGGACGCGTTCCGGGTTGTCCCGCACCGCATTGCACATCCGGCCCAGCGGCGTGCGCGTCAACGCGTACATCGCGATCGCCGAGACGATGAGCCAGAACCCGATCAGGTAATAGACCTGGATCTGCGGACCGAAGTTCCAGCCGAACACCGCCGGCAGATCGGTCCGGTTGGTGGTGATGCCGGCTTCGCCGCCGAAGAAGCTGCGCAGGATGAGGGAGGACGACGCCACCAGTTCGCCGATGCCGAGCGAGATCATCGCGAACACCGTGCCGGCGCGCTGGGTCGACACCCAGCCGATGACGATGGCGAACACCAGACCGGCGAAGCCGCCGATCAGGGGTACGAACGGCAGCGGCACCGGCAGCCCATGCGCGGCGATGGCATTCATGCCGTGGACGGCAAGGAAGCCGCCGAGACCGTAATAGACGGCGTGGCCGAACGAGAGCAGGCCGGTCTGGCCGAGCAGGATATTGTAGGACAGCGCGAAGATGGCGGCGATGCCGATCAGGCTGAACGTGGTATGCGAGCCGCCTGACCGGAAGATCAGCGGCAGCACCACGACCGCCAGGATGAAAAAGCCCCAGGCGGCGTAGAAGCCGATATTCCGCGCCGGCGCGGCGTCGGTCGGCGAGGGCGCGGGTGAGGTCAGCTCTGTCATGTTTCGCGAGTCCCCATGAGGCCCATCGGGCGAACGATCAGCACCAGGACCAGCAGCACATAGGGCAGGATCGGTGCGATCTGTGCGATGGTCACGTTCCAGACGTCGGTCAGCAGCGAGGGGCCGATGCCGGGATCGAGCGGCCCGAACAGGCTCGCGAGCGAGCCGTTCATCGACACCGCGAACGTTTGAACCAGACCGATCAGCAGCGAGGCGAAAAACGCACCCGGCAGCGAGCCGAGGCCGCCGACGACGATGACCACGAACAGGATCGGGCCGAGCAGAGCGGCCATGTCGGATTGAGTCACAAGCGCCGGGCCCGCGATGACGCCGGCGATGGCGGCGAGCGCCGTGCCGACGCCGAACACCAGCATAAAGACGCGCCCGACGTTATGGCCGAGATGGGCGACCATGTTGGGATGGGTCAGCGCCGCCTGCACGATGAGGCCGACGCGGGTGCGCTTGAGAACGACAAGCAGCGCGATGAAGATCACCACCGAGACCAGCAGCATGAACATCTTGTAGGCGGGATAGTTCGTCGAGAAGATCGTGAAAGCCGGGAAGTCGAGCAGCGCCGGGACGCGGTAGTCCATCGGCAGCTTGCCCCAGATCATTTGCACCACCTGCTCGATCGCGAAGGCCAGACCGAAAGTGAGCAGCAATTCGGCGACATGGCCGTGCTTGTGGGTCTGGCGCAGGCCGTAGCGCTCGACCGCCATGCCGATGGACGCGACCAGCAAGGGCGCGATGACGAGCGCCGGCCAGAAGCCGATCCAGCGGGTGAGTTGATAGCCGAAAAAGGCGCCGAGCATGTAAAAGCTGGCATGGGCGAAATTGAGCACGCCCATCATGCTGAAGATCACTGTGAGCCCGCTCGACAGCAGGAACAGCAACATGCCGAACAGCACGCCATTCAAAGTGGAAATTACGATCAGCTCAAGCACGGGACAACCACCGGGTTGGAGTTAGAGGTCGTACGTGTGGCGCGGAATGATCGTGGGAATGTCGTGGACGGAAAATAACGATCGGGAAACCGCACCGGAGAGGTCGTGCCGGCCCGACAAGGTATTGTCGGGCCGGTCGCCTTAACCCTCTCGCGCTGCTGAAGTATGAGCGCGAAAGGATGGAGATGTGTTCGGATCAGGGACGCTTCATCTTGCAGGTGGTCGGCAGGGTGGCCTGCGCGGTATCGACCCTGGCGACGACCTTCCAGCCCCAGCCGGTGCCTTCCTCATCGAACGGCTCCTTGTCGGTGCGGCTGCCGAACGACGAGATGTAGATCGGCTGCAGGAACTGATGGTCTTCCTTACGCATCACGCCCTTGCCACCGTCCAGCACTTCGATCTCCATGCCTTCGAGCGCGGCCGCGACCTTGACCGGATCGAGCGACTTCGCCTTCTCGGCCGCCGCCTTGAACATACGCATCTCGTTCACCGCGCGCGGATACCAGAGCGACATGTTGACTTTGGCGCGGAACGCCTTTTCGAAGTCGACAGCTTCCTTGTGCCCCCCATTGGCGACGCCTTCGGTGATCTGGAACACCTGATGATCGAGACCGGTCTGCTTGATCGCAGTGGGGCCGCCGGCGCCGCCGGCATAGTAGGTGTACCAGTTGACCTTGAGGCCGGCATCGGCCGCGGCTTTCAGCAGCAGCGCAATATCCTGACCCCAGTTGCCGGTGACGACGGAATCGGCGCCGGATGCCTTGATCTTGGCGATATAGGGGGCGAAGTCGGTGATCTTCAGCAGCGGATGCAGTTCGTCGCCGACGATCTGGATGTCAGGCCGCTTGGCCGCCAGCATCTTGCGGGCTTCGCTGCGGACCGACTGGCCGAACGAGTAGTCCTGATTGATCAGGTAGACTTTCTTGATCGACGAAACGCCCTTCATGTAGTTGGTGAGCGCTTCCATCTTGATGTCCGAGTTCGCGTCCCAGCGGAAGTGCCAGAAGTTGCACTTCGCTTCGGTCAGGATCGGATCGACCGCGGCATAGTTGAAATAGAGCATTTCCTTGCCGGGATTGCGCGAATTGTGCTTGGCGACGAAATCCGACAGCGCCGCTGCGACCGCCGAGCCGTTGCCTTGCGTGATGTAATGGATGCCCGCGTCGACGGCCTTCTGCGCCTGGATCAGGCTTTCCTGCGGATTGGTCTTGTTGTCGAGCGGAACGATTTCGACCTTCTGGCCGAGGATGCCGCCATCGGCATTAATCTGGTCCGCAAGATACTGGAAGGTCTTCAGGCCGCCTTCGCCAACGCTGGCGCCGCCGCCGGAGAGCGGATCGATGTAGCCGATCTTGAGGGTATCCGCCGCTTGCGCGGGGGCGCCGAAGATCGGCAAAGCCAGCACCGGCAAAGCCAGTGCGGCGAGCATCAATTTACGCATCGTTTTCTCCCTGAGAGGTCATTTCTGGTCGAACGCTGAAAATGCCATTCGCGCGCGCAAGAGTAAATGACTTCGTGCAACAACTTCTACGCCGAGTGGTCACGCGCGGGATTTTCCGGCAATCGACGTTAATTCGTCTCATCCTCAGGAAATGCGTGCGATCCGTTCGGCTGCGCGATTGCGTCGATCCGAAGCGCGTTTGCCGTGTCACGTCAAGCCGATGCAATAGTCACGCTTGTCTCTGACCGGTGAATTCAGGTCATGAGGTTAATTCAGGCCACGGAACGCAAATGACGACGATCGTAATCGTTAAATACTGCAACGTGGAATGTCGCGCGTGTCGCATTCAGCGTCGCGATAGAATTCAGGATTGCCGCGACACGGCTGGCGTCACCCGAGATGCGGTGCGTTTCTGACGATGACGTAGGCCGCAACGGCGAGAACAAGCACGGCGAAGATGCGATTCAGCGTGGCCTTGCGTGGCGCGAGCCGCGTAGCGAGCAGCATTCCGGCAATACCGCCGACGGTTCCACCGGCGATGAATTCCACGGCGAGCGTCCAGTCCACCAATCCGCTGCGCGCGTAGTTGACGGCGGTCGCCAATCCGAATGTTCCCACGGCGAGCAGCGAGGAACCGATGGCGTTGATCATCGGCATCCCCGTTGCAAGAATCAGCGCCGGTACGATGAGGAAGCCACCGCCGATGCCGAAGAAGCCGGAGGCGGCACCAGTGAGGACGGCGATCGCGCCGGTCATCGTGCAGACCCGCCAGTCGATCTCGCGGGGCGGTCCCTCGGCCACACGGCGCGGCCGCAGCATCAGGAGGCCGACCACCACCATCACCAGGCCGAACAGGAACAGCAGCCGCTTGCCGTCGACGATCAGTCCGAGTGTCGAGCCCAGCAGCGCGCCGATCGTGCCCATCGCAGCGAAAATGATCGCGCAACGCCACCACACATGCTTCTGGCGTGCGTGGGCGATGAAATTTGCGTAGGCGTTAACCGATACCGCCAGCGCGCCGGTGCCGATTGCGACATGCGGATTGGCGACGCCGACGACGTACAGCAGCAGCGGCGTGGCGAGGATCGAGCCGCCGCCGCCGATCAGACCCAGGGTGAAGCCGACGAGTCCGCCGGACCCAACGGCCGCCAGAAGCGAGGCAAACGACGTCATCGCAGCCTCCTCGCGGCGATCCTGTCGTGAACGATCATGCCCAGTCCCATCGTGACGACGAACAGCAGAGCCAGCGGCTTCCCCATTCCGAGAATGGAGACCACGGGACCGGGACAGAACCCCGCCATCCCCCAGCCGACGCCGAAGATCGTCGAGCCGACCAGCAGGCGCCAATCGATATGGGATGCCTCCGGTAGGTAAAAGCGTTGATCGAGCAACGGACGCGAGAAGCGGCGCTGAAGCATCAGGCCCGGCACCGCCACCAGCACCGCGCCGCCCAGCACGAAGGCCAGACTGGGGTCCCAGTGACCGCTCAAGATGTCGAGGAAACCGAGAACACGATCCGGATCGGCCATGCCGGACAACGCCAGGCCGAATCCGAAAATCGCACCGGCGACAAGCGCAACCACGACGCGCGCGGAGGCATGATCGGTCATCGGAATGCCCCCATTGCAGTTGCGGTGATAACGCCGGCGACAAGGAACGCAAGCGTCGCCGCGAGCGAACGCTTCGAAAATCGCGCGAGGCCGAGAATGCCATGGCCGGAGGTGCATCCCGACCCCATCCGCGTGCCGAATCCCACCAGAAGTCCCGCAGCGATGACGACCGGCCATGGCGCCGCGATCGTCACGGCGGGAAATCCGCCGGTGAAGGCGGCATAGATGAAGGGTCCGCTGACGAGCCCGGCCACGAAGGCCGCATTGGCGGCGACCTGATGACCGCCGAGCATCCTTCCGACGATGCCGCTGATGCCGGCGATGCGGCCGTTGAGAAGTATCAGGATCACGGCGGAGAATCCCAGCAGCATCCCGCCGAACAGGGAAGGCCAATAAGGGGTCATGCCTTGCGCTCCGGTTGGCAGAAGATGGCGTAGAGCGCCTCGATCAACTGCGCGGCTTTCCTTTCGGTCAGCCGATAAAAGATCTGCTTGGCTTCGCGGCGCGTCTCCACGATGCCTGCGTCCCGCAAAACGCCGAGCTGTTGGGACAGCGTCGGCTGGTGGATTCCGAGTTTTTCCTCCAGCGCGCCCACCGAATATTCGCCCTCAACCAGCGTGCAAGCCAGCATCAGGCGCGCGGGATGCGCCAGCGTCTTCAGCAACGCGGCGACGTCGTCCGCCCGGCCCTCCATCTCGGCCGGGGACAGCCGTTGCCGCGCCGTGGTCGCCTTGGTCACCATGTGGAGTTCTCCAGCGCGTCGAGCGGAAACTTGAGATAGCGGCGGCCGTTGCTTTCCGGTTCGGGGAGCCGTCCGCCGCGGATGTTAACCTGCAACGCGTGCAAAATCAGCTTCGGCATCGGCAGGGTTTTATCGCGCGCCTCGCGTAGAGCGATGAACGATTCCTCGTTCGTGTTCGCCAGATGGGGGTTGCAGCGTTTCTGTTCGGCGACAGTGCTCTCCCATTTCGCGGCGCGGCCATCGGGTTCGTAGTCGTGTCCCGTAAACAGCCGCGTTTCGTCCGGCAGCGACAGGATCGCCTGGATCGATTTCCACAATACCTTCGCGCTGCCGCCCGGAAAGTCCGCCCGCGCGGTGCCGGAGTCCGGCATGAAGATGGTGTCGTGGACGAAAGCGGCATCGCCGATGACGTAGGTGACGGAGGCGAGCGTGTGGCCCGGCGAGAACATCACGTGGCCCTCGAGTTCGCCGACCTTGAAGGTATCGCCGTCGTCGAACAGGCGATCCCAAGGCGAGCCGTCGGTCGGCAAATCCGGCCAGTTGTAAATCGTCTTCCATAGTTTTTGTACGTCGATCACATGCACGCCGATCGCGGTCGGCGCGCCGGTGCGCTGTTTCAGGTAGTGCGCGGCGGAGAAATGATCGGCGTGGGGATGGGTGTCCAGAATCCACTCCACGGTGAGGTTTTCGTCGCGGACATAAGCGAGAATCGCATCGGCGTGCGTGGTGGCGGTGGAGCCGGACTTCTCGTCGAAATCGTACACCGGGTCGATGATCGCGCAGCGCCGCGTCGCCGGGTCGGTGACGACATACTGGATGCTGCCGGTGCGCGAATCGTAAAACCCCTTGACGTGGGGCTTCCGGGCGACGTCGCGCGCGAGCCATCGCGCCGCGCCGCTGAGATCGAAGCCGTGATCCTTGCCGAAAGCCTCGACAGCGTCGCGCGCCATGCGGCCGTCGAGAACCTCGCCGAGTGCATAGAGCGTCAGCGCGCGGGCTCCGCTCTTGCAGTGGGCGAAAACGGGGCCATCGGCCTCGGCCATCGCCTGCTGAAAGGCGCGGATGTCGGCTTCGGTGATCGTCGGACCCGTGACCGGCACGAACGCATAGCCGAGGGAGGCGGATTTGGCGGCCGCCTTCTCGCCGGCGTTGTTGGGTTGTCCGTTTTCCTCGCCGTCGGGCCGCACGTTGATCACGGCGGAAAAACCCTGTTTGCTCAATTCGCGAAAGGTCGCCATATCGGGTTGGCTTGCCACGGTAAGGCGGTCGTTGATTTTGACAGCGGTCATCGGCCTGCTCCGTTTTATCAATATACAATATCATATATTGTATATTGATAAATGCAAGAGCGCACCGTTCTTTTCTCGGCGGCAAGTTTCTGTCGCAGGTTCCTGGCGCAGATTGCTGACGGCAGGCGTTGCGATGACGGTGGGTTATGACATATGGCGGCCGGTCCGGTCGGACTTATTGGTCCATTGGTCCTGTCAGTCCAGGGTTTGGCAGACGTCGACCCACTCGGCGGAGGTGAGTTCGGCCATGCGTTGCGGCGGAATGCGCACGGCGCTGTTGGTGGAACCTGCCGCCGGAACCACGACGTCGAAGGCTTGCAGCGAGATATCGCAATAGACCTGAAGCGGCGTCTTCAGTCCGAACGGACAGACGCCGCCGACCGGATGGCCGGTGATGTCAACCACCTCATCGGCGCCGAGCATGCGCGGCTTGGCGCCGAACGCCGTCTTGGCCTTCTTGTTGTCGAGCCGTGCAGTGCCCTTGGTCACCACCAGCACGTAGCGCTCGCCCACGCGCAGCGACAACGTCTTGGCGATTTCCTCCGGCCTGACGCCGAAGGCCGCCGCGGCGAGCGGCACCGTGGCCGAACTCTTGTCGGACTCCATCACCTCGATCTCGGGTGCGTGGGTCTGGAAGAACGCGCGAACGGATTCAACGCTCATGTTCGGTTTCCGTAAGACATTGTGCGAAAGGATCAGCCGGCGGCGACGAGTTGCGGTAGATCGGAGAGCGCGGCGATGCAGTGGTCGGGTTCGACGCCGAGTTCGTCCATCTGCATCCGCAGCGCCTTGAACATCGTCAGCGGCGCCACGAGATCGGTTCTCGCGCATTCGCGCGCCATCGCTTCCGGCGTGACGCGTTCGATCCAGGCGACGCGCAGACCGAAAGCCTTGGCGCCGCAGGCATCCCACGGGTTCGAGGAGATGAACAGCACGTCGGCGGGCGCGATGCCAAGCTTCTCCTCGATCAGCACATAGGCGTCAGGGTGCGGCTTGAAGATACGTTTCGCGTCGACGCTGATGGTGGCGTCGAGAAAGGCATCGAGTCCGCTGTTGCGCACCAGCGCATTGAGCATGTCGCTGCTGCCGTTGGACAGGATCGCCAGCTTGCGGTCGCGCATCGCGTCCAGCGCCGCGCGCGCGTCGGGATAGAGGTCGAGATGGAGATATTTATCCATGATGCGCGCGAAGGCGGCGTCGTCGCGGGGCAGGCCGAGGCAGCGCAGCGTATAGGCCAGCGCATCGCGGGTGACCGTGGAGAAATCCTCGTAGCGGCCCATCAGCGAACGCAGCCAACTGTATTCGAGCTGCTTGATGCGCCAGATCTGCGTGATGATGTCGCCATGACCCGGAAACGTTTCCTCGGTGATGGTCGCGACCGACTGCACGTCGAATAGCGTGCCGTATGCATCGAAAACGACGGCCTTGATAGTCACGGGAAATCTCCTTCGCTGCCGGACGCCGTGCCGCGCCGATCCGTTGTTGCCTCGTTTCGTCATGCGTTTCAAGAACCGGATGGGATAACAGCCGCGCATCTGTGTCGCTTGTGCTGCGACGCGGCTTCGTTACGCTGGCGGCAAAATTGCCAAGCAACAGATCGACAAATGGGGTGGCGCATGAGCGGAGTGGCGTTCGATCTTCCGGAGGATGTGGTCGCGGTGCGCGACGGCGTGCTGCGCTTCGTGGAATCGCAGGTCGCGCCAAGACTCGAACGGCACCACGCGCTGCTGGAAGACCAGCGTCGGCTCTATGACGAGACCGGACGCTACACGCCGGAGGTGCGGGCGCTGATCCGCGAGGTGCGGATGCTGTCGGCGGAAGCCGGCTTCTATGCGATGTGCGCGCCGACCGAACTAGGAGGCGGCGGACTCGGCCATCTGGTCTATTACGTCGCGTGGGAAGCGATTTACCGCCGGCTCGGCGGGCAGGGCACAGTGATCCCGTGGGTGATCGCGCATTGGGCGTTCGGGCCGAGTCGCCTTCTGACGCAGGTGACCGACGAGGCCCGCAACCGCTGCCTCGCCGGCATGATGAGCGGCGACACCTCGATGTGTTTCGGTCTCTCCGAGCCCGGCGCCGGCTCCGACGCCAGCATGCTCCAGACCCGCGCGGTGAAAACCGACAGCGGCTGGCGCATCACCGGCCGCAAGCTGTGGACCAGCAACGCGCCGACTGCCGAATGGTGCATTGTGTTCGCCATCACCGATACGGAGAAGGCTGCACGCAAGGCCGGTGGCATCAGCGCATTTATGGTGCCGACCGACGCGCCGGGCTTTTCAGTGGAAAGCGTGGTGCGGTTGTTCGGCCATGCCGGCGGCCATGAAGGCGCGCTGGTGCTGGAGGACGTGGAGGTCGCGCCGTGGCAACTGGTGGGACAATTGCACGACGGCTTCAAACTCGCGCTCTACGGTGTTTCGCTCGGCCGCGTCTACAATTCGGCACGCGCGGTGGGGCAGGGGCGCTGGGCCCTGGAGATGGCGCTGGATTATGCGAAACAGCGCGAGGCGTTCGGCCACGTCATCGCCGACTATCAGGGCGTGTCGCTGCCGCTGGCGCAGGCCGCCACCGAATTGCACGCCGCGCACCTGATGGGCTTGAATGCTGCGATGCTGCTCGATCGCGGCGACAAGGCGGTGAAGGAATTGTCGATGGCGAAAGCCTATGCGGTGCAGGCGGGCTTCCGCGCGGTGGATCGCGCGATGCAGACTCACGGCGGCATGGGGCTGACCAACGAGGTCGGGCTCGTGCACGCATGGCACGACCTGCGCATCATCAACATCGCCGACGGCACAAACGAGATCCTCGCGCGCACCATCGCGCAACGGCTGCTCGCCGGTGATGTGGAGATATAGCGCGGACTACATCCCGAGCAGTTTGCGCGCGTTGGCCTTCAGGATCTTCGGCCGCACCTCGTCCCGGATATCGATCTTGGAAAAATCCGACAGCCAGCGGTCCGGCGTGATCACCGGCCAGTCGGAGCCGAACAGCATCTTGTCCTGCAACAGCGTGTTGGCGTAGCGAACCAGAATCGGCGGAAAATACTTCGGCGACCAGCCCGACAGATCGATGTAGACGTTCGGCTTGTGGGTCGCGACCGACAACGCTTCCTCCTGCCACGGGAATGACGGATGCGCGAGGATGATCTTCATCTCGGGAAAATCCACCGCGACGTCGTCGATATACATCGGGTTGGAATATTTCAGCCGCATCCCGTTGCCGCCCGGCATTCCGGAGCCGACGCCGGTTTGCCCGGTGTGAAACAGCGCGATCGAGCCGGCCTCGGCGATCGCCTCATACAGCGGATAGGCCATGCGGTCGTTCGGGTAGAAGCCCTGCATGGTGGGATGAAACTTGAAACCCTTGATGCCGTGGTTCTCGATCAGGTTGCGCGCCTCGCGGGCGCCAACCTTGCCCTTGGCGGGATCGATGCTGGCGAATGGGATCAGCACGTCGGAATTCTGCGCAGCCAGTTCCGCCATCTCGTAGTTGTTGTAGCGGCGGAAGCCGGTCTCGCGCTCGGCATCGACCGGGAAGATCACCGCGGCGATATTCTTGGCACGATAGTAGGCGGCGGTTTCCGGAACGGTCGGCGGGTGCTTGTGCGGCGATTTGAAGTATTCTGCCATCGCCGCCTGGAAATCGTCGTAGCCGTCGTCGCCATGGGTGCCGCAGGGTTCCTCGGCGTGGGTATGGATATCGATGGCGACAACGTCGTCGAGATTGGGCATGGTTTCTCCCCTGGTCGCTTCCTTGGGCGCGCCCTTGAAAGGGCGTCGGCAGAATAGTTATATAAAATAATTAAATCGAGGTGGATCGTAAAGCGTTTTGCGATGATGGAGGCGGCCATCCGGTTCCACTCGTGCACCTTCCGCTCACGCCGCAACCGCAAAATGCGCGTGGATCGCCATGCCAAATATTGACAGGTACGGCGTGCCTGCATTAGAACGCAGCCGTCCCGGGCGGCTTGGCCGCTGGCGGGCTTATCCCGTTATTTGCCAGATTCGGCCTGTCGCACACGGCCTTTCAACGCTGTAGGATGTCCCATGAAGGTCCGTAACTCTTTGAAATCGCTGCGCAGCCGCAACCGCAACAATCGCCTCGTGCGCCGCAAGGGTCGCGTTTACGTGATCAACAAGGTGCAGCGCCGCTTCAAAGCGCGCCAGGGCTAAGCGTTCGCTTTCGGCCGATCGGGCCACGTTCCCCAATTTTCAGAAGCTGAGCCGCGCGGCGCAAGGTGCGCCGGGCGGCTTTGTCGTCTTTTCAGCGCCATAACTCATGGCTAGACTTTCGCCATGGCCGTGAAAGCGATTTTGCGATTCCCAGGGGGCACCCGCCTTTATCGCGGGACGGCGGCCGCGATGCTGCTCGCGGCGTCGTCCGTCGCCGTTCAGGCGCAAGAGGCGCGACCCGCGCCAGGGAAGCCGCTCGAGCGGCAACTGGAAAAGCCGCCGGAGCCTCCCGCCAAACTGCCGACCATCAAGGCCGATCGCACGCGCGGGCTGGATTTCCTGTTCGGCGCATTGAAGGCGGCGCCGGACGACGCCAGCGCCAAGCACGTCGAGGCGCGCATCTGGGCGCAGTGGATGGCGACGCCGAGCGACACCGCGCAGCTCTTGATGGCGCGCGTGAAGGCCGCTGTCGATGCCAAGCAGTACGATGTCGCGCTCGAACTTCTCGATGCCATTGTCAGGTTGCGTCCCGACTACATCGAGGCCTGGAATCGGCGGGCGACGGTCTATTACCTGAAGGATGATTACGACCACGCCCTGCGCGATATCGAGCAGGTGCTGGCGCGCGAGCCGCGCCATTTCGGGGCATTGGCCGGGCTCGGCATGATCATGCGCGACCTCGGCGACGACAAGCGCGCGCTGGAGGCCTTTCGCAAGGCGCTGGCGATCAACCCGCACCTCGACAAGATTCCCGATCTGGTCAAGACGCTGACCGAGAAGGTCGAGGGCCGCGACATCTGACCGCCGCCGACATCGGATCGGATCCGGCCGGCGATGGTCTTGGAGTCTGTTTCAACTGCGCTGAATCAGACTCGTCTTTTTTGTTTGAGCATGATCTTTGCCGAAAGCCGGTCCCCACTTTTCGGGATGATGCTCTAATAGTTCTCCGTCAGATAATCCACGATCTTTGGAATATCGGCGTCGTCGATCGGCGCGCCGTAGACCTTGATCATCTTGTTGACCTCGGCGGTCCAGAAATCCTTCTTGAACTTCGGGCCGCGCGGCTGTGTCTGGATGTAGTCCGCCGAATGGCACGCCGTGCAGTTGTTCATCACCGCCTCACGATTGGTGCCCGACTTGAAGGTCGCGGTTTCCTGCGGCAGCGTGATCTTGAGCGGCTTGGCGTCGGCGCTGGTTGGGGTGCCGGCGGCAACGCCGATGCCCGTCGCGAGCGTAACGGCGACGGCAGCGAGGTGCATCGATACTTTCATGATCGTTCTCCTCAGGCAGCCGTGACGCGGACGGTTTCGACGACGTTGCGCAGATAGCCGGCGGGATTCCATGATGCCTGCATTGGCTGCGTCTTGCCGTCGTTGCTGGTGGCGCGCACCTTCAATTCATGTGCGCCCGCCGGCAGTTTGACGGTGGCGTGCCATTCGCGGAACGAGTAGTTGCCGAGGTTCTTGCCGAGCTTGGTCGGCAGCCAGGTCTTGCCGCCGTCGGTCGACACGACAACCTCCTTGATGCCCTTGCCGCCGTCGAAGGCGATGCCTTTCAGTTTGGTATCGCCGGCCTTCACCTTGGCGCCGTCCTGCACGTTGGTGATGAACGAGCGCACCGTGAAGCGGTTGATCGGCACGGTCGACTTCGGCGCGGTGCCCGGCTCGACGCAATTGCAGTCGTTGTCGGGAATCCGATAGGCGGTCTTCATCCAGAAATTGTCGTAGACGCTGTCGATCACGGTGATTTCGTTGAGGTGCTTGACCCAGTAAGTGCCGTAATAACCCGGCACCACGAGGCGCACCGGGAAGCCGTTGAGCATCGGCAGGTCGGTGCCGTTCATCGAATAGGCCAGCATCACCTCGCCGTCGCGGGCGTGATCGAGGTCGAGCGCCTTGGCGAAGTCCGGCGTCTTGTCGCTCACCGGGCCGTCGAGGCCGTTGAATACAACCTGCTTGGCACCGGCCTGCACGCCGGCTTTTTCCAGCACGGTCTTGAGCGGCACGCCCTTCCAGCGCGCGTTGCCCATCGCGCCGTTGGCGAGCTGGCCGCCGGCGACGCGCGGCTCGAACAGGCCCCGGCTGTTGCCGGAGCATTGGTTGACCGCGACGATTTCCTTCGCCGGCATTTTCCTCAGGTCAGCCAGCGACAGCTTCAGCGGCTTGTCGACCTTGCCTTTAACCTCGATGGTGAACTTGGCGGGATCGATCTCGAGTGGAACGTCGGCGAGGTGATAGCGCACGAAGAACGCGTCGTTCGGCGTGATGACGCCCTCGTCGAACACCGAGAAGGGTGTTTCGAGCTGCGGCGGTCGCTCCGTGAGGCCGATCATCGGCCGTTTCTGCGGATACTTCACCATCGGCCGCTCGCCGTTCCCGAACGGCAACGTGACGGTCTTGGCGAAAGCGTCGATTGAGCCGAGAAGTGAGCCGGCGCCGAGGGTGGCGGCGGTCGCGGCGGTGCCCGCGAGCAGACGACGTCTGTCGAGCATGGTGCTCCTCCTTGTTGGACGCGCAGTCCATTTTTGGCGAGCGACGACCGGATGCCGGTGCGCCCGCTTTTCGACTCCGATGCCGACGACCGGACAGGAGGTCGGCCTTCGAAGCCGCTTAGAGTTCAGGCAGCATGATCCCGCCGCGGATGCTTCGCAAGTCGTCTGAAGGAGAGAGAGCCATGCGCGGATGACGGCGCGTTACGGCGCGGCGTCGCTGTTCGGCCCGACATAGGCGATGCGCAGCATGTTGGTCGCGCCCGGCGTGCCGAGCGGGACGCCGGCGACGATGATGACGCGTTGGCCCGCCTTGGCGAAGCCGTCGCGGAAGGCGATGCTGCCGGCGCGGTCCACCATGTCGTCCTGATCGTGGGCGTCCTCGGCGACGACGCAATGCACGCCCCACACCAGCGAGAGCTTGCGTCCGGTGGCGAGACTTGGCGTGATCGCCACCACCGGCGGCTTCGGGCGTTCGCGCGCGACGCGCAGCCCGGTGGAGCCCGAACTGGTCCAGCAGATGATGGCGGAGAGTTCGAGCGTTTCGGCGATCTGCCGCGCCGCGTCGGCGATGGCGTCGCCGATGGTGGCTTCGGGCTCGGGCCGCTGCGCGGTCAGCACGCCGCGATAGGTCGGATCGCGTTCAACCTCCTCGCCGATGCGGTTCATGGTGGAGACCGCTTCGACGGGAAATTTGCCCGCGGCCGATTCCGCGGAGAGCATGATGGCGTCGGCGCCTTCATAGACCGCGGTGGCGACGTCCGACACTTCGGCGCGGGTCGGCACCGGCGACTGGATCATCGATTCCAGCATCTGTGTCGCCACCACCACCGGCTTGCCGGCTCTGCGCGCCATCCGCGTCATTTGCTTCTGCAAGCTCGGCACGCGCTCGAGCGGCAGTTCGACGCCGAGATCGCCGCGCGCCACCATCAGCGCGTCACAGACCTCCATGATGTCGGCGAGGCGTTCGATGGCCTGCGGCTTCTCGATCTTGGCCATCACCGAAGCGCGCCCGCGGATCAGCTTCTTGGCCTCGATCACGTCCTCGGCGCGCTGCACGAAAGACAGCGCCACCCAGTCGATGCCGGCGACCAGCGCGGCCTCGAGGTCGGCGCGGTCCTTCGGCGTCATCGCCGACATCGGCAGGTCGGTGTCCGGCAGGCTGACGCCCTTGCGGTCCGACATGCGGCCGCCGATGACGACGCGGGTGACGGCGTGGTCCACTGCTGCTTCCTCGACAATCAGGCGAACCTTGCCGTCGTCGAGCAGCAGCGCGTGGCCGGGCCTCAGGGCGGCGAGAATCTCCGGATGCGGCAGTTGCACCCGCGTGGCGTCGCCGGGCTCCTTGCTGGAGTCCAGCGTGAAGCGCGCGCCGTTGTGAAGCTGGATCGCGCCGTCGGCGAACGCACCGAGGCGCAGCTTCGGCCCCTGAAGATCGACCAGGATGCCGATCGGGCGGCCGTAGCTGCCTTCGACATTGCGAATGTTGGCCACCAGCTCGCGCATCTTGTCATGCGGCGTGTGACTCATGTTGATGCGGAACACGTCGGCACCGGCCTCGAACAGCCGCCGGATCATGGTGCTGTCGGAGGAGGCGGGGCCGAGCGTGGCAAGGATCTTGATGCGGCGCAGGCGTCTCATTGCTTGGGTCCGGGCAGCGTCGCCGGCGGCGGAAGGCCGGGAACGCCCGGCGTCGGATTGTGCGGGGCGTTCGGCATTCCGGGCAGCGTGCCGGGCGCGGCGCCGTTGTGATTTTGCTGGCCGGCTTCGGTCAATTGGACGGTCCATGAGCGTTGTTCGCCAGTGTCGACCTCGAAAAAGCCGGTGCGGTCGAAGCCCCGCGCCAGACAGTTCTCGGTCCCCCGGATGGTGAATTCCTTGTCGCGCGAGCACATGAAAGCCTGACCCGACCATTCCCCGCCGCGGTCGTAGTCGAGGGCGTAGATGTAGTAGTACCGCGCGATCAGCGTTCCCCTTAGCAGGGTTTCGCAACTGCGCGACGACACGTTCCACCAGCCTTCGGTGACCCACCCTTCCGCGTCCTTGTAGCCGAGGGCGATGCCGACGCGGCTCGGCGTGTTGTTGCAGAGCCGGAAGTCGGCGCGGGCCGGCGCGATCGACCAGCCCATCGCGACAAGTGCAATGACGCACATCGGGATGGCGGCACGCAGGCGGCGCAGGATCGGGCGGCGTGGAGAATCGTCTCGGGTCATCCAGTCCAGCTATAGCAAAGCATTGCCGATTTGGCGCGCATCAACGAAGCCGGCTCAACCGATGGTGACCGGCCGTCGCAGCCGAAGGCCGGTCCGGACCATCGCGCGCGGCCGCTTTTTTACACACCAGTCTGGAAAAATCTGTGACCCGGCCCATTTTGGGTTAACGTCCCGGACTTCACGATGAGAGTTGCGCCATGGCGATCGACGAGACAACCACCACCGAACTGGAAGCCGCGGTCTTCCGCCGTCTGGTGGCGCATCTGCGCGAGCGAACCGACGTGCAGAACATCGACCTGATGAATCTCGCCGGGTTCTGCCGAAACTGCCTGTCCAACTGGATGAAGGAGGCGGCCGACGCGAAGGGCGTCGCGCTCAGCAAGGACGAGAGCCGCGAAGCGGTCTACGGGATGCCTTACGAGACCTGGAAGGCAAAGCATCAGGGCACGGCGACGCCGGAACAACTGGCTGCCATGGCGAAATCCCAGGCAGGCCATTGAGGCCAAAATTGCGGCGCGCATAGCCCCGCGATTTTCTTCTGTGGGGCCGCTGTGGATGAGCTGGATGCTGCCTTGACGAAAGGCGCGCTACTCATGAGTGTCGCCTGGCAATGCGGTGCGCGTCCGGCCTCCGCCAATTCATCTCAAGTTCAGTAGGAGTGCACGATGGCCACCGCCGCCGCCGTCCAGGACGAGCCCGCGACCCGTTTCGCCAAGGATCAGCTCAAGGCCATCATCGAACGCATCGAGCGGCTGGAAGAAGAGAAGAAGGCGATTTCCGACGATATTCGCGACGTCTATGCCGAGGCCAAGGGCAACGGCTTCGACGTCAAGGCGCTGCGCACCATCGTGCGGATGCGCAAGCAGGACGCCAACGAGCGCGCCGAGCAGGAAACCATTCTCGAAACGTATTTACAGGCACTGGGAATGCTCTGAGGCGGCGATTTGCCTGGTTCGTCATTGCGAGCGAAGCGACGCAATCCAGAAAGCCCAAGAGCGGTTGGATTGCTTCGTCGCGGTCGCTCCTCGCAACGACGCGAAAGTGAGCAATCGAACCTGAAGTCAGTTGCTTTAGCGCAGCGCGGCGGTCTGGAACGTGACCGTCGGCAGGCTGGCCACGGCCGTGCCGGTGAAGCGGTCGCAGACCATGCCGGGTTGCGGATCGCCTGAGAAACTGACCGCGACGCTGGTCTGCGGCTTCACGAAATGAACCCGCATTGCGGTCATATCGGGCTCGCCGAACACGGTCGAGGACATGGCCGTGGTCGCGCTCGGCGACAGGATCATCGCGCGCATCCAGACGGTGTCGCCTTTCGCGGCGGCGGCGAGCCGCGTCGAAACCGTGATCTTGCCGTCGCGACCCTGGCGGCCTTTCGCCACCACCGTCGTCACGTCATTGACGGCCATCGCATTATGCCTCACGTGACGCGGCCGAAGGTGCCGCGGAATCGGCGCGCTGGCGGCGACGATCTGGGCGCGATCGAGCGGCGAGGGCACCGGCGCGAAGGCGAGGGCGTGGAAGGCGTGGTCGATGCTGGCGGTCGGCTGCGGATCAACGGCGTTGGTGAGTGCCTGTCGCGCGCTGATGGCGGCGACCTGCGCCGGCGTCGCGTGCTTCGGCTTGGTGGGCGGCGTATCGCCCCAGAAGCCGCGCGAATTGATGATGTCGGCGGGCGTCCTGAACTTCGGTTCGTTGCCGGCGGTTTCCTGCCGGGCGGGAGCCGGTGCCGGCACCGGGACGATGGTATCGGCCGAGGCGACCTGATAGCTGGCGGCGACGGCGGGCTTGGCGCGTGGCAGCGGCACTGGCTCTGCCGGAATGGTCGCGGCGGCTACGACGGGCGCGGCCTCGGGTTTGGCGGCAGCGGGTGCGCTGCTTGCCGGAGTTTCGTCATCCTCGTCGTTGGACTTCGACTTGAACAGCGATGCGAACAGGTTCTTGGGTTTCTCGAGCGAGAAGCTGTCGTTACCCTTGCCGCGCTTCTGTACATCGGCCAGCGCGAGTTGATACCCCGGCAACGGCTTGCCGTCCGAGGGCACATGTACGGTGCGGCCGTTGGGGAAGACGCGGGCGAGCTGGTCGTGGGTCATGCGCGGCCAGTGACGGATGTTGCCGGTGTCGAGGTGGACGAAAGGCGATCCGGAGGTCGGGTAGAAGCCGACGCCGCCACGTTGCAGGCGAAGTCCGGCGAAGCGGATCTGTTCCAGCGGAACGCCGGGGATGAAGAAGTCCATGGCGCGGCCCAGCATGTGCTGGCTGTGGCGCGCGACGCCGGTGTGGGCGGAACGGCGGCGGAGCATGGCGTTGGTGGCGGGCGAGCGGTAGGACGAGATGATCTGGATCGGTTTCCTGGCGTCGACGTCGCGATAGACTTCCCACAGGATGTCGAACAGGTGCGGGTCCATCGTGGTCTGCGCCTGGTTGCGCCAGTCCCGCAGGAAATGATTGAGCTGCTTCAGTGCGGCTTCGTCGTAACGGCCATTGCGCTTGTAGGTGACGGTCAGGTCCTCACCGGAATGGGTGTGGTGGAACGACAGCGTCCGGGTTTCGCGCGAGGCCGTGGCGTCATGGACCGACCCAGCGCCGGCAAGCAGCAGCAGCGACGTCAATCCGACGCCATAACCGGCGCGCGGCAAGGTCAGCGATTTGAAGACGCGTGCGAAACCAACCGGCACGAATGAGCCCACCCAGAGGACGTTCAGTCAGAACCCCTTTCGCAACCCCATGCAGCGAAAGAGGGATAACAAGGCATAAATCAGGAGGGTTAATCGAGATTTACGCCGAATTCGAATTGAAGAAGGAAATCTAGCCTAGCGAGTATGGCAAAAAATAGCCGCCGGGGGGCCGCGCGGTGGACAATGGTTAACGAAAAGGGCTCCGTCACGATGACGGAGCCCTTTGATATTGCATATAAATTAGCTCTAACCACGCAGAATCGGCCTAGCGATAAATTCTCCGGCGCTGGCCGTATTCGGCGGCCGGCGGTGGGGCCTGGGTCGGAATTCCGAACAGCCGCTCGAAGAAATTCGGGCCGCTGTCGTAACCGTAACCGCCACGATCATTGGCCGCGACGGGAAGCTGGGCGCGGGGCCGGGAATAATTCGGCTGGGCGTGAGCCACCACGGCTTCCAGGTTCTTGTTCTTGGCATTGCGTAACAGCGTCAGCATGGTTGCGTCGCGCCCATAGATGTCGCGGCGAATCTGCAGCTTGCCGGCGTCGTCGACGAACGCGGTCTGGTAGGTGATGTTCACCGGAATCGGCGTTGCGAATTTGATGTCGCGCTCGCTGTTGCCGTACATCGAACGGATTTTCGCCGGCGTGTAATTTTCGTTCGGCATCGCGATGTTCAGCAGAACCGACGCGTACTGATCGGGATTCTGCACCCGCATACAGCCGTGGCTGAATGCCCGGACATCGCGCGAGAACAGGTTCTTGTCGGGCGTGTCGTGCTGATACACCAGGAACTTGTTCGGGAAGTTGAAGCGGATGCGGCCCAGCGCGTTACGCTCGCCCGGCGGCTGTGAAATGCGGATGGTGCCGTCGCGGCTCTGCTCGAGCTTCAGGCCCATGCGGTCGAGCACGGTCGGATCCTGCTGGAGCGCCGGCAGATACTCGTTGGTGATGATCGACGGCGGCACGTTCCAGGTCGGATTGACCGTAATGTATTTCATCGTTTCGGTCAGAAGCGGGGTCGCGTGCTTGCCCGGCTTGCCCACCACCACGCGGGTCTTCCAGACCTCGGCGCCGTTATGCATCACCTTCAGCGTGAAGTCCGGAATGTTCAGGATGGCATAGGCATTGCCGAGCGATGGCGCTCCGAGCTGGCGCGGCAGCCAGCGCCAGCGCTCCATGTTGACGATGACGGTGTCGATCTCGCGATCCCGCTTCGGGCTGTTGAGCGTTGCGACGGTGCGATTGCCCAGGATGCCATCCGGGTGCAGTCCGTTCTGCGACTGGAAAGTGCGGACAGCGGCGGCGACCGTTGCGTCGTAATGCGCGTCGTCGGGATTTTCAGTGATGCCGAGACGGGCGCGCAGCAGCGGAACGCGGTCGTCCTCGACTTCCGTGGCCTGACGGTTCCTGGCGGCCGCGACGTAGCGCAGCGTCGCGCCCTCCGGGATCACCTTCACCGGGCCTTCGGACTTGGCGCGCAATTCGGCGAGCTTGGCGCGCAATTCCTTGTAGAGCTTGTGCGGCGGGTTATAGGCCTGCAATGCCGCCGAGGCATCCTTCGCCGTCGCGATGGTGCCGAGCACCTCGTTGGGATCGACCGGATGTTCGGGATACTGGATGTCGGCGCTGACCTGCGACCAGTGCATCTGGCCGCTCTGCGCCTGACGGGCGTAGTCCAACATGCTCGCGGTCAGCTTGAGGTCTGCTTCCGCGAGGGCGTCGGGGCCAGTGGCGGCGGCGAAGTTCGGCACCGGATATTCGTCCGGATTGAGGCCGTCGGCGCTGGCGTCGTTGAGGCGCGAGACAACGCTCTTGGCGCGCGCGGTGAGAGCGCCGCTCTCGGTCCACAGCGGCGCGTAGTCCCGCGCGGCATAGAACTTCTCGACGGCGGCACGTTCGTTCTTGCGCTCGAAGAACTTGCCGGCCTGGGTTTGCAGCGCGTCGCGCAGCTTCTCGGCGACCGGCTGATCGGCCGGCGCGACCTTGCTGGCGGTTTGGGCGGGGGCCTCGACGGCAGGGGCAGCCGCCGGCTCCTTGGCCTGTTGCGCGGCGCTGTCTTTCGGCGTCGCGGGCGCGGTCACGCTGGCCGCCGGCGCGGTCGCGGGCGTGGTGCTGGCGGTGGTTTCGGTCTTGTCGGCCGCTTCGGGAGCAGCAGCGGTGCCGGTCATCGAGTTCGGCGCTGTCGCGGTGATGTCGGCAGCGGTCGGCGGCGGCACGATGCTGGTGTCAGGCACGGGAACCGCGGCATCGATCGCCAGTTCGGCGGCGCTGTTCTGCGCAGGCGTGGTCTGCGCGAGGGCGCTCGAGGTCGATACCGCCAGGAATGTCGCCGCGACGGCCATCAGCACGCGGTCAAATCCATAACGGCCGGTCGAGTCGTTCCGCATATTTAAATCCCCTGGTGAAGCTGCTCCGTGTCTGGAACAGTTCTGGTTCATGCCTTGCCAGCCTGTCACCCGAGATTGTGCCGATACGACTTTGCCAAAGCGTCAACGTCGTCCGTCGGCACACACACGGTGTCACAACCTGACTGTCCGCAACCAACACTGCGGTGAATAAGCGGTTCCGGACTCCTGCCGCCGCGAAAAACACCATACTTCGCAGCATAACCGCGATTCTTCACGCGGCAGGATACACGCACGGTTCTCAAGCAACCAGCGCGACACCGGAAGGTTCACGACAAACTGACCGGAAAACCCGCTGTTTGCAACGCGAGCCGTGGCGTGCCGGTTGCTTTTGCATGTGTCTGTCACCGTGCCGCAACGGTTCAATTGCGCGAGGCCGTTCGCGAGCGACGCGACGGGTGCGACATTGCGCGCGCCTTGCGTGCGCAATCCGGCCGAACGCCTCACCGGCTTTTGTCCGACGCATCCATGGCGTCGGCGGCGGAGGCGTCATCGAGCTTTCGATAGAGCGTCGATCGCCCGATTTTCAGGCGCCGCGCGACCTCGGACATCTGGCCGCGATAGTGTGAAATCGCGAAGCGAATGACCTCGTTTTCGATATCGTCCAGCGAACGCATCTCGCCGGCTTCGGTCAGCATGGCGAGGGAGCCGTTCGGGAATGGTGCGATGGGTATGTCTGTACCCGCCAATGCCGGCGCGGTGGTATGAAACGCTGGTTCGATGGTCAGCGGTTCGCCGCTGTCGTCGGCGCCGTCGAGGGGAATCGCCGCCAGTTGCGGGAAATCCACGAGCCCCAGTTGATCGCTCTCGCTCAGCACGACGGCGCGGTAGATCGTGTTCTCAAGCTGGCGAATGTTGCCGGGCCAGTCGAGTTGCGTCAGCCGGGCCATCGCCTCGCCGCTGACGCCGGTGATGGCGCGGTTTTCCTCGGCGCAGAACCGCGCCAGGAAATGTCGCACCAGATGCGGAATGTCCTCGCGCCGGGTGCGCAGCGGCGGCATCGTCAGCGGCAACACATGCAGGCGATAGAACAGATCCTCGCGGAAATGGCCCGCCTTGACCTGCTCCAGCAGGTTGCGGTTGGTGGCGGAGATGATCCGCACGTCGACCTTGATCGGCCGGCGGCCGCCCACGGCCTCCACGGTGCCTTCCTGCAGGGCGCGCAGCAGCTTGACCTGGGCGCTCAGCGGCAATTCGCTGATTTCATCGAGAAACAACGTGCCGCCGGAGGCTTCGACGAATTTGCCGGTGTGGCGCTCGGTGGCGCCCGTGAAGGCGCCCTTCTCGTGGCCGAACAGGATCGATTCCACAAGGTTGTCGGGGATCGCGCCGCAGTTCACCGCGATGAAAGGCTTGCTGGCGCGCTCGCCGCTGCCGTGAATGGCGCGGGCCATCAATTCCTTGCCGACGCCGGATTCGCCTTCGATCAGCACCGGAATGGTGGACGCGGCGGCCTTGCGCGCGGTGCGCAAGACGTTGGCCATGGTTTCGTTGCGGGTGACGATGTCGGCGAAGGTCAATTTACCTTCGCGGCTGTGCTTGATGCGCTGGAGTTCGCCCTTCAGCGCGCTGGTGTTGAGCGCATTGCGCAGGCTCACCTGCAAGCGCTCGATCCCGACCGGCTTGACCACGAAATCGTGGGCGCCGGCACGCATCGCCGAAACAACGTTGTCGATACCGCCGTGAGCGGTCTGCACGATGACGGGAATGTTCAGGCCGGCCTCGCGCATCCCGCTCAGCACGCCCATGCCGTCGAGGCCGGGCATCACCAGATCGAGCACCACGGCGTCGATGGGATCGGCGTCCGGGTCCATCATCCGCGCCAGCGCGGCATCGCCGCTGTCGACCACCACGGCCTCGTAGCCGCCACGCTGCACCATGTTCTCCACGAGACGGCGCTGCACGGCGTCGTCGTCGGCGATCAAAACGGTGGCAGCCATGGTACTCTCCGCACGGAACAACTATCTGTTTCGAATCGGGGCACTCTCACCGATGCCGATTAACGCACTCTTAAGACTTGTCATCGGGATGTCGCTTCCTTGTGCCGTCTTGCGAGGCGCTGACAAAAAAGCCAACCTCCGAACCAAACACACCTGACGGATTGATTTCATGGCTTTGCGTTCTTCCTCGACCCTCCGCAAATCGGCTTCCCGACGCGCCGCCGGCGCGACGACATCGCGGACCGCGAAGGCCAAAAGCGCCGCCAAGGCCAGCGCTTCCAAGGCAAGCGCTTCCAAGGCAAGCGCTTCCAAGGCAAGCGCTTCCAGGGTTCCGACCAAAGCCAAGACCAAGGCCAAATCCAGGGTCAAGGCCAAGCCGGAAAACAAGGTCGCGTCCGGGCTCGGCAAGCTGCCGGAATGGAATCTGACCGACCTCTATGCCGGGATCGACGCGCCTGACGTCGCGCGCGACCTCGACGCGCTGGACAAGGCGTGCACCGCTTTCGCCAGCGACTACAAGGGCCGACTGGCGGAGGAGACCGCGCGGCCGGACGGCGGCGCGTGGCTCGCGGAGGCGGTCCGCCGTTATGAGGCGATCGACGATCTCGCCGGCCGCCTCGGTTCCTATGCCGGGCTGATCCACGCCGGCGACAGCGTCGATCCGGCGATCTCGAAATTCTACGGCGACGTCTCGGAGCGATTGACCGCGGCGTCGGTCAACCTGTTGTTCTTCGCGCTGGAACTGAACCGGATCGACGATGCGGTGATCGAGCAGGCGATGCAGACGCCCGAACTCGCGCACTACCGGCCCTGGATCGAGGATAGCCGCAAGGACAAACCCTATCAACTTGAGGATCGTGTCGAGCAGTTGTTTCACGAGAAGTCGGTGAGCGGCTATTCGGCGTGGAACCGGCTGTTCGACCAGACCATCTCGTCGCTGCGTTTCAAGGTCGGGGGCAAGGAACTGGCGATCGAGCCGACGCTGAGCCTGTTGCAGGATCGTTCGCCCGAAAAGCGCAAGGCGGCCGGGCAGGCGCTGGCCAAGACTTTCAAGGCCAACGAGCGGACCTTCGCGCTGATCACCAACACGCTGGCCAAGGACAAGGAGATTTCCGACCGCTGGCGGGGCTTCAAGGATGTCGCGGATTCGCGGCACCTCGCCAACCGCGTCGAAGGCGAGGTGGTGGATGCGCTGGTGGCCTCGGTCCGCGCCGCCTATCCGCGGCTGTCGCATCGCTATTACGCGCTCAAGGCCCGCTGGTTCAAAAAGAAGAAACTGGCGCACTGGGATCGCAATGCACCGCTGCCGTTCGCCGCCACCGGCCGGATTTCGTGGCCGGATGCGCGCAAGACGGTGCTGACCGCCTATGGCGCGTTCTCGCCGGAGATGGCGCGGATCGCCGAACGCTTCTTCGACGATCGCTGGATCGATGCGCCAGTGCGTCCGGGCAAGGCGCCGGGCGCGTTCTCACATCCGACCACGCCGTCGGCTCACCCTTACGTGCTGATGAATTATCAGGGCAAGCCCCGCGACGTGATGACGCTGGCGCACGAACTCGGCCACGGCGTGCATCAGGTGCTGGCGGCGAAGAACGGCGCGCTGATGGCGCCGACGCCGCTGACATTGGCGGAGACCGCGAGCGTGTTCGGCGAGATGCTGACCTTCCGGCGCCTGCTCGGCCAGACCAGGGACGCCAGGCAGCGGCAGGCGCTGCTTGCCGGTAAGGTCGAGGACATGATCAACACGGTGGTGCGCCAGATCGCGTTCTATTCATTCGAGCGCGCGGTGCATACCGAACGCCGGAATGGCGAACTGACCGCCGAACGCCTCGGGCAACTCTGGCTCGGCGTACAGGGCGAAAGCCTCGGTCCGGCGATCGAGATCAAGCCGGGCTACGAGAACTTCTGGATGTATATCCCGCACTTCATCCACTCGCCGTTCTACGTCTATGCCTATGCGTTCGGCGATTGCCTGGTGAACTCGCTCTATGCCGTTTACGAGAATGCTGCCGAGGGCTTCGCCGGGCGCTATCTCGACATGCTCTCCGCCGGCGGCACCAAGCATTATTCCGAACTGCTCAAACCGTTCGGTCTCGATGCCCGCGATCCGAAATTCTGGGACGGCGGTCTCTCCGTCATCGCCGGAATGATCGACGAACTGGAAGCGATGGGGTAGGGCGTTCTCAGGCGAAGCGGATACCGGTCCTCTGGTTGCCGGGTTCAAACCGGACACTCCGTCGCGTCCGCGCCCCGTCCGCGCCGCATGACTCTCGCGAATCCTGCCTTGTATGCAGGTCCGTCTTGCACGGATATGCCGGGCCGGAGAAAATCCTGCCATAGGGGGCGATGTCGGCCGTTAAGCCGCGAAATTCCGGGGCTATTCCCTGCGCGCGGATGGCCGCCGTTGCTCTCCCATGCCGATTGCGCTAATGGCAAATCAATTGTCGAATTGGACTGGAGGGATGAATGTCCGACCATAGCGAAGTCGCTTACTCAACTGCCGACGGCAACGATTACGCCGAACACGAAGCCACCTATGAATTCTTCATCGGGTTGGTAAAGTACGGGACCGCCGCTGTCGTCCTGATCGTCGTTCTGATGGCCATCTTCCTGCTCTGACGGCATTCGGGCGCCGCCTACCGGCGCGCACCGCCGTTTGTTCGTTTAACGCATCGAGTGTCGCCGGAGGCTTTATGAAAATTGGTGTGGCGAAGGAGATCGACGCGGCCGAACCGCGCGTCGGGGCGACTCCGGACACGGTGAAGAAGTTCAAGGCGCTGGGCGCGGACGTCGCGGTCGAGCCGGGCGCCGGACTCAAATCCGGCCTTCTGGATTCCGACTACGAGGCCGCCGGCGCCACCATCAGCGCCGATGCGGTCAAGGACGCCGACATCGTCGTGAAGGTGAAGCGCCCGGATGCAAGCGAAGTCGCCCGCTACAAGAAGGGCGCGCTGGTCGTCGCCATCATGGATCCGTATGGCAACGACGCCGCGCTGAAGACGATGGCGGATGCCGGCGTCGCAGCGTTCGCGATGGAATTGATGCCGCGCATTACCCGTGCGCAGGTCATGGACGTGCTGTCGTCGCAGGCTAACCTCGCCGGTTACCGCGCGGTGATCGAGGCGGCGGAGGCCTTCGGCCGCGCCTTCCCGATGATGATGACGGCGGCCGGCACCGTGCCGGCGGCGAAGGTGTTCGTGATGGGCGTCGGCGTCGCAGGCCTTCAGGCGATCGCAACCGCCAAGCGTCTCGGTGCGGTGGTGACCGCGACCGACGTGCGGCCGGCGGTGAAGGAGCAGGTCGAATCGCTCGGCGCCAAGTTCCTCGCGGTCGAGGACGAGGAGTTCAAGAACGCGCAGACGGCGGGCGGCTACGCCAAGGAAATGTCCAAGGAGTACCAGGCTAAGCAGGCCGCGCTCACCGCCGAGCACATCAAGAAGCAGGACGTCGTCATCACCACCGCGCTGATCCCGGGACGTCCCGCGCCGCGGCTGGTGTCGGTCGACATGGTCAAGTCGATGAAACCCGGCTCGGTGCTGATCGATCTCGCGGTCGAACGCGGCGGCAACGTTGAGGGTGTCGTCAGCGGCCAGACCGCCGAGGTCAACGGCGTCAAGATCGTCGGTATCCCGAACCTCGCCGGACGGGTCGCGGCGTCGGCGTCGAGCCTCTACGCCAAGAACCTGTTGTCGTTCATCGAAACCATGATCGACAAGTCGGCCAAGGCGCTCGCCGTCAACTGGGACGATGAACTGGTCAAGGCGACGGCGCTGACGAAAGACGGCGCGGTCATCCATCCGAACTTCCAGCCGAAAGTATAGGGGCACGAGCCATGCACGCCATTGAGATGGTCGATCCGTTCGTTTTCCGTCTGTCGATCTTCGTGCTCGCGGTGTTCGTCGGTTACTTCGTGGTGTGGTCGGTGACGCCCGCGCTGCATACGCCGCTGATGAGCGTTACCAACGCAATCTCGTCGGTGATCATCGTCGGCGCGCTGCTTGCGGTCGGCGTCTCGCTGGTCGGCGACAGCAATGGTCCGCTGTGGGCGCGGGGCTTCGGCTTCGTTGCGCTGATCTTCGCCTCGGTCAACATCTTCGGCGGCTTCCTGGTCACCCAGCGGATGCTGGCGATGTACAAGAAGAAGCAGAAGTGAACGGCGTTCACCTCAAGGTGACGACGACAACGGGGGCATGAGATGAACGCCAATCTGTCAGCATTATTGTATCTCGTCGCGGGTGTGCTGTTCATCCTCTCGCTGCGCGGCCTGTCGAGCCCCGCGTCGAGCCGTCAGGGAAACCTGTTCGGCATGATCGGCATGGTGATCGCGATCGGCACCACGCTGGCCGCGCATCCGCCGGCCGACGGTCTGGCGTGGCTGCTTGTGGTGCTCGGCATCGCCATCGGTGGCGGCATCGGCGCGGTGATCGCGCGGCGGGTGCCGATGACGGCTATGCCCGAACTGGTGGCGGCGTTTCACTCGCTGGTCGGCATGGCGGCGGTTCTGGTGGCGGCCGGCGCTTTCTACGCCCCCGAAGCCTTCGGCATCGGGACGCCCGGTCATATCCACGGTGCCAGCCTGGTCGAGATGTCGCTCGGCGTCGCCATCGGCGCGCTGACCTTCACCGGCTCGGTGATCGCGTTCATGAAACTGTCGGGCCGCATGTCGGGCGCGCCGATCATCCTGCCGGCGCGGCACGTCATCAACATCGTGCTCGGCCTGGCGCTGCTGTTCTTCATCTACGGGCTGGTGCATTCCGGCTCGGCGCTGGACTTCTGGCTGATCACCGCAATCGCGCTGGTGCTCGGCGCGCTGCTGATCATCCCGATCGGCGGCGCCGACATGCCGGTGGTGATCTCGATGCTTAACTCCTATTCGGGGTGGGCCGCGGCGGGCATCGGCTTCACACTGGGCAACTCGGCGCTGATTATCACCGGCGCGCTGGTCGGCTCCTCGGGCGCGATCCTGTCCTACATCATGTGCCACGCCATGAACCGCTCGTTCATTTCGGTGATCCTCGGCGGCTTCGGCGGCGAAACCGCCGCGGCCGGCGGCGGTGGCGGCGGCGAGGTCAAGCCGGTCAAGCTCGGCTCGGCCGACGACGCGGCCTTCATCATGAAGAATGCGCAGAAGGTGATCATCGTGCCGGGCTACGGCATGGCGGTGGCGCAGGCGCAGCACGCGCTGCGCGAGATGGCCGACAAGCTCAAGGCCGAGGGCGTCGAAGTGAAATATGCGATCCATCCAGTGGCGGGCCGTATGCCGGGGCATATGAACGTGCTGCTGGCGGAAGCCAATGTACCCTACGACGAGGTGTTCGAACTCGAGGACATCAACTCGGAATTCGCGCAGGCCGACGTCGCTTTCGTGATCGGCGCTAACGACGTCACCAACCCGGCGGCGGAGGAAGACAAGACCTCGCCGATCTACGGCATGCCGGTGTTGCAGGTCTGGAAGGCCGGCACGGTGATGTTCATCAAGCGTTCGCTGGCGTCGGGCTATGCCGGCATCGACAACCCGCTGTTCTATCGCGACAACACCATGATGCTGCTCGGCGATGCCAAGAAGATGACCGAGAACATCGTCAAGGCGATGTAACAACACGACCGCGAAAGCGGTCTATAGATATCAGCGGCCGGGCCTGTCCCGGCCGTTTGCATTTCGGCGGCGACGAGAATGCTTCCCCGCACGCGAAAATCATCTAAGTTATCGCCATGAGCGCACAGTCCTCGATGCCCCGGTCCGCCTGGTTATTTCCCATGCTGGCGGTCGCGTTCTTTCTTTTTGCGACCGGCGTCGGCTGGGAATTCTCGCGCTCGTTCGCCGGGCTGGCCTATGCCGCCATCGTTCTCGTCATCCTGTTCGGCACGGTCTTCGCGGCCGTGCATCATGCCGAGTTGATCGCCGAGCGGGTCGGTGAGCCCTACGGCACGCTGGTGCTGACGATGGCCGTGACGGTGATCGAGGTCGCGGTGATCGCCACCATCATGCTCGGCGAAAACGAAGTGCCGACGCTGGCGCGCGACACCGTGTTCGCGGTCGTCATGATCGTCTGCAACGGCCTGGTCGGCATCTGCATCATGAGCGGCGGTTTTCGCTACCGCGAGCAGGACATTCAGGCGACCGGCGCCAACGTGTATCTCAGCGTGCTGATCGTGCTGGCGACTATCACTCTGGTTCTGCCGAATTATACTCTGACGACGCCGGGTCCGTTCTACTCGACAGCGCAACTTGTGTTCGTGAGCTTCGCCACCATCCTTCTGTACGGGGTGTTTCTCTATATCCAGACCATGCGGCACCGCGACTATTTCGTCGGAGACGACGGCGAAGCGGAGAGACACGCGGTCTCGAACCGGATGATGGGGATGAGCACCGCCTTACTGCTGTTGTCCCTCGTCGGCGTCGTGGTGCTGGCCAAGAAATTTTCCGTCGTGATCGATGCCGCCGCCATCGAGATCGGCGCGCCGCCGGCTTTCGCGGGCATCGTCGTGGCGCTGCTGATCCTGTTGCCGGAAAGCGTCGCGGCGGTCGGCGCGGCGAGGCGCGACCAGCTTCAACGCAGCATCAATCTCGCGCTCGGATCGTCGCTGGCGACGATCGGTCTGACGATCCCGGCGGTGTCGGTGGCCGCGATCGTGCTTGGCAAGAATCTGGTTCTCGGCCTGAGCCCGCGCGAAATGGTGTTGTTGACGATGACGATTCTGATCAGCATGCTGACGCTCGGCAACGGCCGCACCAACATCCTGTTCGGGCTGGTTCATGTGGTGGTGTTTGCCGTCTTCCTGTTCACGGCATTCGTTCCGTAAAATTGCGAGGGGTCTCATGGCGATCGCTGCAACATCCGACGTTCAGATCGACAACGACGAGGTGCGGGTCACCGAATGGCGGCTGGCGCCGGGCAGCGCCACCGGTCATCATCGCCACGAGATGGATTACGTGATCGTGCCGGTGACCGACAGCGACATGACCATCGTTGCGCCGGACGGCACTCGTTCCGTCGCGCAGCTGCGCATCGGCAAATCCTATTTCCGCAAGGCCGGCGTCGAGCACGACGTGCTCAACGAGACTAGGGACGCCATCGTTTTCCTTGAGGTCGAACTGAAGGCGTAGGTGCGAACGTCACGGCGATGGAAGATCCTCCAGATCGAGGCCTTCTAATCTCGGTGTCCGCCGATCATGGGTTTGCCACCGATCCGTCGCGATTGATCCCTCAATCGGCCCCAAAGCTCTCGCACCAAGGCGATGGTTTGGTGGAGGCGTCCGCTGGATAGCCTCGGGGAGTCTCGCCGATGCTCAAAATCCTGTCGAAGTTCGTCCTGACCATTTTTCCGTCGGTGGCCGCGTCGGTGATTGGGGCCTATATCGCCCACAACTACATCAACGCCAGGCCGGCCGAGCGCGCATCCGCCGTCGCGGCGGCTGCATCGAGAACCGATGACGCCAGAGCCGATGACAGTGAGATCGGCGGCGTGCCCAACATCATCGCGATCCCGGTCAATGCCAAGGTTGCGACGGAAGCGTCGGGTGCCACGAGCGAGCCGCCGCAACGCAGCGCGACCTTTTCAGCGCCGGAGCGGATGCCGGCGTCCCGCGAGCGGCGGAGCGCGGTCCATATGCGGACGGCTCACACGGTGAAGCGTACATCTACCAGCGAGCACGCCCGTGGCGTCGCGTCCGCGACGCCATTACCGCCGGCAGGCCCGGTCGTGATGCCCGCCGTCGATCTGGTGCCTCCTGCGCAGACCGAAGCCGTAACGGCCGCAGCGCCGGCCAATGCCGCATCCGGTGCGGCGCGCGCCGATTCCGGGCGTTTCATGCCGCCGGTGGAGATCCCGCTTTTGAAACGCCTGGCCAGTTTCTCGAACGATGTGGAGACGGAGTTGGTATCGCGAACGATGTCGACCGCTGACGATATCGCGACCGCCGCGAAGTCGGCCTTTCGCGTGGTGATGCCGCGATAGGCGCTTTTGCGCAGTCGCGACGCACCACGACCATCGTGAGGTGACAACAACAGGCATTGGCGCGGACGGGACGCGCAAACAAAAACGCGGGCCGAAAAGCCCGCGTTCTGGAAACTGAATTCGAGGTAGGCTCAGCGCGGTCCGCGCGGACCCGCACCGGCACCCGGACCACGCGCACCGCGATCGCCCGCACCGGCGCCGAACACCGGCTTCGGCTTCATCGGCAGCAGACCTTCGCGCTGCAACTTCTTGCGGGCCAGCTTGCGCGCGCGACGCACGGCCTCGGCCTTTTCGCGGGCCTTCTTTTCGGACGGCTTTTCGTAATGGCCGCGGAGCTTCATCTCGCGGAAAATGCCCTCTCGCTGCATCTTCTTCTTGAGCGCCTTGAGAGCCTGATCGACGTTATTATCGCGGACGAGAACCTGCACGCGGCATCCTCTTTCAATAAACCGGATTGGAATCTGGGAAGGCGGGGGCGACAAGCGGCCGTATCCTCACCTCAAGGGCGTCGCTGTACCAGATCGGCCGGGGAATGTCCACTCCGACCGAGAGGCCTTTTTGGCGGTATTTAACGGCCGTTTCCACGTATTCTTGGACCCCGGACGGGTCTGGAACTCGACAGTTCCCGCCGCCTGCTCCCATAGTCGCGGGGCGATTCGCGGTTCCATGGGAAAGGGCAACCAAGATGAATACTCAAAAATACGTGGCCGAAGCGATCGGAACATTCTGGCTCACCTTCGCAGGCTGCGGCAGCGCCGTCATCGCGGCCGGGTTTCCGCAGGTCGGCATCGGGCTTTTGGGCGTTGCGCTGGCCTTCGGCCTCAGCGTGGTGACCATGGCCTATGCCATCGGTCATATTTCCGGCGCGCATCTCAATCCCGCAGTGACGGTCGGTCTGGCGGCCGGCGGCCGGTTTCCGGCCGGGCAGGTGATTCCCTATATCATTGCGCAGGTGATCGGCGCCGTAATCGCCTCGGCGGTCCTTTATATGATCGCGAGCGGTGCCGCGGGCTTCGACCTCGCCAAGGGTTTTGCCTCGAACGGTTACGGCGAGCATTCGCCGGGGCACTATAATCTGGTCGCGTGCCTGATCAGCGAGGTGGTGATGACCATGGTGTTCCTGTTCATCATCATGGGTTCAACCCACGGCAGGGCCCCCGCCGGTTTCGCGCCGCTGGCGATCGGCCTGACGCTGACCATGATCCACCTTGTCAGCATTCCGGTGACCAACACCTCGGTCAATCCGGCCCGCAGCACCGGTCCGGCGCTGTTCGTCGGCGGCTGGGCGCTTCAGCAACTCTGGCTGTTCTGGGTCGCGCCGCTGGTCGGCGGCGTGCTGGGTGGCGTGCTTTATCGCTGGCTCAGCCCGGACGGGCCGGAGGGAATCGTTGCCGGCAAGTGATCGAGTGAGAACAGTAACGGCAAAAGGACCATGGCTCGCCATGGTCCTTTTTATGCGAGCAGTCGCCGAAACGAGAATTACCTCTTGGACGATGCCGGCGGCGTGACTTCCGTGACGTGGCCCATCTTGCGACCGGGACGCGGCGAGCCCTTGCCGTAGAGGTGGACGGTGGCGCCGGGGACCGTCAGCCACCGTGTGTAGTCGTTGATCTCGTCGCCGATCAGATTGGTCATGGTGACGTTGCCGTGGCGAACGGGCTTGGCGAGCGGCCATCCGGCGATCGCGCGAATGTGCTGCTCGAATTGCGAGACCGATGCGCCGTCCAGCGTCCAGTGGCCGGAATTATGCACGCGCGGTGCGATCTCGTTCACGAGCAGCGTCGGGCTGTGCGCGCCGGGCACCACGAACATCTCGACCGCCAGCACGCCGATGTAGTCCAGCGCCGTCGCGATGCGGGTTGCGATGGTGCGGGCCTCCTCGGCCAGCGTCTCCGGGATGCGTGCCGGCGCGTAAGAATGCTTCAGAATATGATCGCGGTGTTCGTTTTCGGTGACGTCGAAACATTCGACCTGACCGTCGGCGCCGCGCGCGGCGATCACCGATATCTCGCGTTCGAACCCAACGAAGCCTTCCAGAATCGCCGCGCTGGTTTCGAGATCGGCCCACGCCGCGTCGATATCGACGCCCTCGCGCAACATGGCCTGACCCTTGCCGTCATAGCCGAAGCGACGCGTCTTCAGGACGGCGGGCAGGCCGAGGGCGGCGATCGCCGTGCGCAACCCGTCCGCGGAGGTGACATCGGCATAGGGTGCGGTGGCGATGCCGAGGCTGTTGACGAAGTCCTTTTCAGCGAGCCGATCCTGGGTGATTTCCAGCACCCTGTGGGTCGGCAGCACCGGCCGTCGCGCAGCCAGCACCATCGCAGTGGCCGCCGGCACGTTCTCAAACTCGTAAGTAATGATGTCGACGTCGGCGGCGAACAGTTCGAGCGCCTCGACGTCGGCGTATTCCGCGCAGGTTGCGTATTGCACCACGTCGAAAGCGGGGGAATCCGGGTCGGGCGAAAACACCTGGCAGCGCAGGCCGAGCCGCGCCGCCGCCAGCGCCAGCATCCGGCCCAACTGGCCGCCGCCCAGAATGCCGATGGTGTCGCCGGGCTTCAGCTTCACCGACGCCGATGTCGTCACGATGCCCCCTCCGGACGCTCGGCCACCGCGGCGGTCTGCTGCCGTCGCCATTCCACCAGCCGGTCGGCAAGGGCGGAATCGTTAAGGGCAAGCACGCTGGCGGCGAGCAGGGCGGCATTGATCGCACCGGCCCGGCCAATCGCCAGAGTTCCGACCGGGATACCGGCGGGCATCTGGACGATGGAGTAGAGGGAATCGACGCCGGACAGCGCCTTGGATTCGACAGGAACCCCGAAAACAGGCAGTTCGGTGAGGGCCGCTGTCATGCCCGGCAGGTGCGCCGCGCCGCCGGCGCCGGCGATGATCACCTTGCAGCCGGCCGCTCGAGCCCCCTTGGCGAAGGCGTAAAGCCGGTCGGGCGTGCGGTGCGCCGAGACGATCAGCGTGTCGTGGGCGACGCCGAGCGCAGCGAGAGTCTGGGCCGCGTGGCGCATGGTCTCCCAGTCGGACTGGCTGCCCATGATGATGGTGACGGGGGCGTTCATCGTGTCAATTGTTCTCGAAAATCCAGAAACATAGGCTGAATTATCTGTTTCGCTCGGCGGGGGCAAGGCACCTTGCCGCAAGCTTCGGAAGCGGGAAGCCGACCAATGCCGGTCGCAGTTGCGATGCCGGCGGTCGTTGGGGGAATCCGGACGTCGGATCGCACGACCATCCGGAGGTCAGGACACCATACGGTGGCCAGGACAATGGTGGTCACCCCGCGCTCCGCACTTTCGCACACCAATGCGGGCAGCAGCCTTTATGCGATGATGTCCGGCGTGATCTGATCCTCGATGAAGGCTATGCGGTCGCGCAACAGCAGCTTGCGTTTCTTGAGCCGTTGCAATTGCAGCAGGTCCGGGGCGGGCGATTGATGCAATGCTTCGATAGCCGCGTCGAGGTCGCGGTGTTCCTGTTGCAGCCGTGCCAACTGGGCACCGAGTTCGCGTTCGTCGTCGTCGGTCATGTTATCCGAAATCTTGCATCGCGAAACGGTTGCAGCAAATCGTTGATCGCACTTTCGGCATTATCTTGACGATCGATTGGCCGCGCAAGCGGCGCGGTTCCGTACTCACGTTTTGTTTTTCATGCGGTCGCGGAAACGTCTGTCCGCGACCTTATAACTATCGACAGATTTCCCATGTCATGTAGACTTCATCATCCAAATCGCGTTTGAGATTAAATCCAGCCCGAGGAGGTTATATATGGCGGTTCAGTCGCATCTCGTTGAACTGGAACGGAAACACCGCGTTCTCGAGAGTGAATTGCACGAGGCCCTCACGCATCTGTCCACCGACGATCTTCGCATCGTCGAGCTCAAGCGGCGAAAACTCCTCCTCAAAGACGAAATCGAAAAGCTCCGGCAAAACGCCGACGCGACGCTGCACTGAACGTCGCGCGCGGGGTTTCCGCTTCCGAAAACAAGTCGGGAGCGGACTCGCGCTTGACGTCGTGGCGCTAAGCCTCTGTCAGCCGCGCAACATGTTCGGCGATGGCAAGACTTGATGTCAGGCCGGGTGACTCGATCCCGAACAGATTGATCAGTCCAGCGATGCCGTGTTCGCGCGGACCCTGAATCATGAAGTCCTGCACCGCCACGGCGGGTGGGACGATTTTCGGGCGTATACCGGCATAGCCGGGGATCAGCGCCCCATCGGGAAGCCCGGGCCAATAGCGACGTATGGCCGGGTAGAATTTGTTCGCCCGCGCCGGATCGACGACGTAATCGATGCTGTCGATCCATTCGACATCGGGTCCGAATTTGGCCTGGCCTGCGAGATCCAGCGTCAGATGGACACCGAGCCCGCCGGGCTCCGGCACCGGATAGATCAGGTGCGAGAACGGCGAACGGGCGCTGCAACTGAAGTAATTTCCCTTGGCAAGATAAGCCGGCGGCACGCGGTCGAGCGGCATCCCGTCGATCCGTCGCGCCACCATCGTCGCAGCAAGTCCGGCGGCATTGATCAGCAGACGGCATTGCAACGCCATCGGCGCCGCGCCGCCGACATCGATCTCGATCGCTTCACCTTGAACGCGAGCCTGCAGTAGCGGCGCATGAAAGGCGAAGGCCGCGCCGGCCGCTTCCGCCTCGCCGCGCAGCGACAGCATCAGCGCGTGACTGTCGACGATTCCCGTCGACGGCGAGAGTAATGCCGCCTCGCAGTTCAACGCCGGCTCCAGCGCGCAGGCCTCCTTGCCACTCAGGAGCTGCATGTCGCCGACGCCGTTGGCTTCCGCGCGAGCCTTGATGGATTGCAGCTTCTCGACTTCCTCCGCGCGCGTCGCCACGATCAGTTTGCCGCAATTGCGATGCGGAATGTCGTGATCCCGGCAGTAGGCATAAAGCGCCGCCTTGCCCCTGACGCACATTCGGGCCATCAGGCTGCCGGCCGCGTAATAGATGCCGGCGTGAATGACTTCGCTATTGCGCGACGAGGTGCCAGTGCCGATGGCGTCCTCGGCTTCCAGCACGACGACCTCCCGGCCCGAACGCGCGAGCTGCCGCGCGATTGCCAGACCGACGACACCCGCTCCGACCACAACGCATTCGATCTGATCCATCGGCATCTGGCTTGTTGGTAGAGGAGTTGAATCGGGTTCGAGTCGAGAATAGACGCCGGCCACGAATATCGACAAGCTTGGCCGGCGACGTTAGCAAACTATTAAGCATACCGCCGCATTTGCCTGAATTTAAGCCAGATCATGACACGCCAGCGCTACTCGTTTACCTGATTCAAATCGAAGCGGCCAGATATTGCGCGCGGTATCCGCAGGTGAATGATGGCTGGCAAGAAGTGGCAGGCAGGCAGCAATGGAGCGAATCCTGCTTGGAGTGTAGTGGTTGTTTTCGCGACGATGACGCCGTTCGCGGCGGCGTCGGCGTTGCCTGCGAATTTTGATCAGACAGCGTCGTTCGGCGCGACCGATCCGATCCTGCTATGGCAGTTCATCATCGGCGCGATCGTCGCGCTTGGCTTTCTGATCGCCGTCGCGCTCTGGGCTGTCGCTGCCCTGAACCGGGTCAAGCGCGCCTTCTCGCGCGGCACCGCCCTCGTGACGACGGCCCTGGATACGCTCAGCCATGGCGTTGTGATCGTCAACCGGTATGACAAGGTCGTCTTTTGCAACGACCGATATCTTGAAATCTATGGTCTTGCGCGCAGCGATATCACAGCGGGACTGACCGGCCCTGAACTGTTCGCGTTGCGCCGGAGCCGCGGTATTCCGGAAGTCGTCGGCGAGGGCGCTGCTTATCCGGGCGAGACCCATGGAGCGGTTGTCGAACTGGTCAATGGCCGCTCTATTCTGGTGAAGCGCTACATGCTGCCGAACGGCGGTGCCGTCGCGGCGCATGAGGATTGCACCGAGCAGCGCAATCTTGCCAAACAACTCGCGTCCGCGAACAGCTTCCTTGAATCGATTATCGACAACGTTCCGGTGTGTATCGCCGCGAAGAACATTGAAGACGGCCGGTACATTTTCGCCAACCGGGCTTTCGAGCGATTTTCGGGCTTCACACGCCAGACCATCGTCGGCAAATGCGCCGATGAGCTTTACACGCCCGAAACGGCTGCCGCGATCAAGGCCGCCGATCGCGGTGCCATCGAATCGTCGACGGGACACACCAGCGGAGAGATACACATCAGCCGCGGCGGCCGCCCCTGCGTTCTCGCCAACAATCGTGTTCTGGTGCGCGATCAGGACAACCGGCCGGAGTTCCTGATCGCGTTGTTCGACGACGCGACCGAGCGCGTCTCGCTCTCCGAACAACTGGAGAATGCCAAGGCGTTTCTGGAACTGGTGGTGGATCACATTCCGATCGCGGTTACCGTCGAGAACATCCGGGACCGGCGTTATCTGCTCGCCAACCGCCGTGCCGAAATGATCCTCAACCGCCGGCGCGAGGATGTCACCGGCCTGACATCGGCGGAATTGTTCAATCCGCGAGAAGCCACCGTCATCATCAATCGCGACAACGCCGCGATCAAGAAAGGCGGAATGCAGACCGAAGAACATCCGATCAGCACCAAGGACGGCCTGCGGCTGTTCCTGACCCGTCGGGTGACCGTCGGCGATGGAGCCGGGCCGCAGTATCTCATCAAGACCCACGAGGATGTCACCGACCGGCGCCAGACCGAGGCGCGAATGGCGCACATGGCCTATCACGACGGCCTGACGGACCTCCCGAACCGGGCGGCTTTCCTGCAAGCGCTGACCCAGATGATCGAGGCCTGCGAAGGGACGGATGAGAAGTTCGCGGTGCTGTCAGTCGATCTAGACGGCCTGAAGGAAATCAACGACGTGTTCGGCCACGCGGTCGGCGACAAGTTGTTGATCGAGGTGTCGAAACGGATTCAGAATGCCGCGCGTGGCGGTGTGGTCGCGCGGTTGAGCGGTGACGAATTCGGCCTGATCATCGATGGATCGCAGCCCGAGGCGGCATTGACCGTCGCCAACCGGCTGGTCGAAACCATCGCCGATGAATTTCTCATCGATGGAAAATCGGTTCGCACCGGCATGACCACCGGCATCGCGATTTACCCTGCCAACGGGGACGATGCCGCCTCGTTGCTGGCGAATTCCGGCGCGGCGCTGTTTCGGGCGAAGGCGCGCTCGCGCGGCTCGATCAACATCTACGAGCCCCAGATGGATCGCCAGATTCGCGACCGGCGAATGCTGCATCAGGACCTGTCGATGGCGATCCGCAACGGCGAACTCTCGTTGCACTATCAGCCGCAGGCGCGCGCGCGACGCGACGAGGCCGGTCGCGAAACCATCGGCTTCGAAGCGCTCGCGCGCTGGAACCATCCGACGCGGGGCGCGGTGCCGCCCGGCGACTTCATTCCGCTGGCGGAAGAGAGCGGGTTGATCGTCGAGATGGGTCAATGGATTCTGCGAGAGGCCTGTCGCGAAGCCGCGTCATGGCCGAAGCCCTTGCAAATCGCGGTCAACCTTTCGCCCGCGCAATTCATCCACAGCGATCTCGTGAGCTTCCTGCACTCGGTATTGCTGGAAACCGGCCTCGCGCCGGGACGGCTCGAACTGGAAATCACCGAGGGCGTGCTGATCGAGGATTTCGACCGCGGCCTCGGCTTGCTGCGTCGCCTGAAGGCGCTGGGTGTGCGCATCTCGATGGACGATTTCGGCAGCGGCTATTCCTCGCTGACCTACTTGCAGGCGTTCCCGTTCGACAAGATCAAGGTCGACCGCGCGTTTGTCATGAATCTCGGCCAGACGCCGCAATCGGCTGCGATCATTCGTGCGGTGATCGGCCTGGGCCATGGCCTGCATATGTCGATCGTCGCGGAAGGCGTCGAAACATACGAGCAACTGTGCTTCCTCGCGGACGAGTCCTGCGACGTGATCCAGGGCTTCTTCATCGGCAGGCCAGCGCCGATCGAGCAATATGCCGCGCTGGTCGGGCGTGCCGTGCCCCGGCTTCCCGCCGCCATGAACCGACGGGCCGGTTGAGCGTCGGTCGCCTGATGCCCGCCGCGTTTTGTCGCGTGGCGGTTGAGCCCGCGCGCATCCCCGGCTAGAGGATGGCATCAAACCCAGCGTCGCCGGAGCAACGGCGCGCAGGATTTCTGCGTCGGCTGCGATATCCTTCGGAGTGACAGGGGTGGGGGCACTTTCAGAAACGACGTCGGCGGCGGGCACGGTTACCGGATCGCCGCTGCTGCGGATCGATGCGGTCGGGAAGCAATTCGGAAGCTTCACCGCGGTCGATCATTTGTCGCTCGATATCAAGGCCGGGGAATTCTTCGCGCTGCTGGGGCCGAGCGGTTGCGGCAAGACCACGCTGCTGCGAATGCTGGCCGGCTTCGAGACGCCGGATTCCGGCCGCATCCTGCTCAACGGCGAGGACGTGGCGCAGACACCGCCGCATCGACGGCCCGTCAACATGATGTTCCAGAACTACGCGCTGTTTCCGCATCTCAATGTGCGCGACAACATCGCTTTCGGCCTGCGTCGCGCGGGCATGTCGCGCAGCGAAATCGCATCGCGGGTTGCCGAGTTGATGGCGCTGGTTCGTCTGGAGGGCTTGGAGAAGCGGCGTCCCGAGCAACTGTCTGGGGGCCAGCGTCAGCGCGTCGCGCTCGCGCGCGCCGTGGCGCGGCGGCCGCAACTGCTGCTGCTCGACGAGCCGCTGGCGGCGCTCGACAAGAAACTGCGCGACAGCACGCAACGCGAACTGCTGGCATTGCAGCGCCAGCTCGGCCTTACCTTCATCGTCGTGACGCACGATCAGGACGAGGCGATGACGCTGGCCGACCGGATCGGAGTAATGAATGCAGGGCGACTCGCCCAAGTGGCAACACCGCGCCAGCTCTACGAGGAGCCCCGCTCGCGCTGGGTCGCGGAATTCGTCGGCGACGTCAACATCATCGAAGGCCGGATCGAGACGCGCGAGGCGGGACGCTTGCGCGTGACCACGCAAGGCGCGGGTGCGCTGACGGCCGCCGTGCCGCGTGATCTCGGTGACGCGGCCAATGTCTGCGTCGCCATCCGGCCGGAGAAGATCCGATTGTCGCAGCGCGCGCCGGCGGACCATTCCGGCGCGGCGACGATGAATCGTCTGGAGGGCGTCGTCGCCGACGTCTCATATCTCGGCAGCGTGTCGTCTTATACCATTGCGCTCGACGGCGGTGCGCTGCTGCGCGTGTCGCTGGCCAATGCCGCGCGTCTCAACGCCGACGCTTACAGCGTCGGGCAGAGGGTGACGGCGTGGTTCGCGCCCGACGACTGCATCGTGCTGGATCGATGAGATGAGCGGGCGCACCATTTTCACGCGGCCGGCACGTTTTGCCGCCATCGCGCCTTACGGCTGGATGGTGCTGTTTTTTCTGGTGCCGTTCGGGTTTGTGCTGAAGCTCAGCCTGTCGCAGGTAGCCAATGCCCAGCCGCCCTATCTCCCGGTGTTCGATCTCGGCGCGGGCTGGCACGCGTTCGTCGCGGCGGTCCCGGCATTGTCGCTCGACAATTTTCGGCTACTGCTGTCGGACGACCTCTACACGCTGTCGGGTCTTCGTAGTCTGACGGTGGCCGCGACCGCGACCGCGCTGCTGCTGGCGATCGGCTATCCGGTTGCCTATGCAATGTCGCGTCTGCCGCGACGCTGGCAACCTCTGGCGATGATCCTCGTCATCGTGCCGTTCTGGACCTCGTTTCTGATTCGCGTCTATGCGTGGATCAATATTCTGCAGCACGATGGATTGCTCAATCAGGTCCTGCTGGCGCTGCACCTCGTGTCCAGGCCGGTGCTGTGGCTGTCGACCGATACGGCGATGTATATCGGCATGGTCTATTCCTATCTGCCGTTCATGATCCTTCCGCTCTACGCAACGCTCTCGAAGCTCGATCCGGCTCTGCTCGAAGCCGCCGCTGATCTCGGCAGTTCGCCTTTGCAAAGTTTCTGGCGGGTGACAGTGCCGCTGTCGCTGCCGGGAATAGGCGCCGGTGCGCTCCTGTGCTTCATTCCGCTGGTGGGCGAATTCGTCATTCCTGATCTGCTCGCAGGATCGGATTCGCTGATGATCGGCCAGACGCTGTGGCTAGAATTCTTCACCAATCGCGATTGGCCGGTGGCGGCTGCGACGGCGGTGATGCTGCTGCTGATCCTGCTGCTGCCGCTCGCGATCTACGATCGATTCCAGCGTCGTCAGATGGTGCGGTCATGAAGAAGTACCGCTTTGCCGCGATGTCGCGCTTCAACATCGTCGCGCTGACGCTGGGCCTCGCCTTTCTCTATCTGCCGATCGTAATCCTGGTAATCTATTCGTTCAACGCCTCGCAACTGGTCACCGTCTGGGGCGGCTGGTCGGTGCGCTGGTACACGGCGTTCTTCAACGACGAGGCGATGCTGTCGGCCGCCGCCACGAGTCTGCGCGTCGCTGCCGTGTCGGCCACCCTGGCGGCCGCGCTCGGGACCCTGGTCGCGCTGGCGTTGGTGCGCGGCGAACGGTTCAAAGGACGCACGCTGTTTTCCGGCATGTTGTACGCGCCGCTGGTGATGCCGGAAGTGATCACCGGCCTGTCGCTGCTGCTGCTGTTCGTGGCGCTTGGCGTGGAGCGTGGGTTCTGGACGGTGACGATCGCTCACACCACGCTGACGATGTGCTTTGTCGCGGTGATCGTGCAGTCGCGGCTCGGCAGCATCGATCGCAGTCTCGAAGAGGCGGCGATGGATCTCGGCTGCGGCCCGGTGAAGGCCTTCGTCGCGGTGACGTTGCCGCTGATCGCGCCGGCCATCGCCGCCGGCTGGATGCTGGCATTTACGCTGTCCCTGGACGATCTGGTGATCGCCAGTTTCACCACCGGCCCCGGCTCGGCGACATTGCCGATCCGGATCTACTCGGAGGTGCGGCTGGGCGTGAAGCCGGAAATCAATGCAATCTGTGCATTGATCATCGGCGCCGTCGCGCTGGCGATCGTCGCGGCGTCGCTGGCGACGAAACTCTCGAGCAGGCGCGGCGGCAACGCTGCGCCGATGTAGATCGGCAAAACCGTTCAGTTGGATTTCGTCGCCGAGCCGGCGCCTTTGTCCGCCGTCGGCGCTGGCTTCTGACCGGTGATGCGTTCCAGCACCGAGCGGACCGCGTCGCGGGTGCGGCGATCCTTCACCGCATCGAGCAGCGGCGCGGAGGCCGGCGAGCGTCGGATCAGGCTGACCGGATCGGGAAAGATCAGCGGATCATCCCAAGGGCCCTGGACCACGAAGGGCAGTTCGAAAGCCGAGGCGTCGCCGGGTGTCGAAACCAGGCTTGCAACGCCCTTGAGATCGTATTCGCGCAACGGCACCGAAGCTGTGCCGGTCAGGGTCAGATTGGCGCTCGGTCCGTTGATCTGGATATCGTCGGCGGTCGCCAAGCCGTCATGGAAGCGAACGGCGATCTTCAAGGTGTCGAACGGCGTCTGGCCGCTGCGGAATCGGCCGCTGCCGGATAGCGGCCTTCGCTCCAGCCGTTTCAAAAGCTGCTCGACGTTGAAGCCGCTGATGGCGCCGTCGTGGCCGATCAACGTGGCGGAGCCGGCGAGGCTCTGCGCCAGCCCGAACGGACTCGAGCCGGCCGCGCTGAGGGCGATGCTGAGGTTGCCGCGTCCTGACAGCTTGCCGGTGCCGAACAACTCGCTGGCGCAGCTTTGCAGATCGACATCGACCAGTTGAAACTGCGCCTTGATATCGGCGGCGATGTCGTCGCGCGAAATGCCGAACGATCCCTTGGCGATCCCGCCGAAGATCTGCGCTTCCGCAACGCTCAAGGCCAGCGTGCCGTTGCGCAGGTTGGCGCCGAGCGCGGTGCGGCCGAGCCGTGTCGATCCGACCGTCAGTTTCGCCGCCGACAGGCGGATGTCGAGATCGGTTGTCGAGAGCGCGGTGAGGTCGAACAGTTGTCGATTCCAGTCGCGCGCGCCGGAGGCCAGCCACCGGAAAGTGCTGACGTAAGGCGTGAAATCGAGCGTCCCTGCCGCCAGCGTTGCTTGCAGGGTCTGGCGGCCGATGTTGCTGTAGGTCATGACGCCTTCGGCGGCATTGCCATCGAGTTCGACATTGACGTTGGTGAGCGCCAGCGAGGGGCCGACCAGATTGGCGCGCGCCTTGAGCGCAAATCGTCCGAACCCGCCGCGGCCCGGCGGCGTCTGTCCGATCCAGCGCAGCGCATTGCGCAGCGAACTGCTGTCGGCCGTCAGCGTCCCATCCATCATCAGACTGGTCTTGTTGGCGATGGCACCGTCGAATGCGAGCTTCAGGGCGGGCGCGGCGACGCGAACTTTCAGTCCCGACCGCTCGCCGGATAACGCGGCGATAAAATCGTTGACGCTGATGCTGCCGTCGACCCGTGCCCCGCGCCAGTCGAACTGGCCGGTGGCGGCGAACGAACGCGAGATCGAGGGCCAGGCCAGCGAGAGATTGATATTGCCGATGGTCTCGACTTCTTTTGTAGCGTCGGTATAGGTCAGGAGGCCGTCCTGAATACGGATCTCCGAAAACGATAACGGGCTTTCGGCGTCCGGTTTGACGGTGCTGGTCAGTGTCTCGATAAACGGCGTCCAGTTGCTGCCGCCGTCGGCATCCCGTACCACCCGGATTTGCGGCCGCGACAGAATGACGTCGGCGATCTGGAAGCGCTGCATCAGAAGCGGCAGCAGCCGCAGGTTGGCGACCATGGTATCGACGCTCAGCGCCGCATCCGCCGTTCCGTCGCCCTTCAGTCCGACGCTATGAAAGACCACGCGGCTCTGCGGGAACACCGTCACATCGATGCCGCCGTTGACCACCAGATCGAGGCCGGTGACGGCCTGAATTTGCGCTTCGACGGCCCGGCGCAGGGCATCCCGGTCCAGCAGCAGGGAAAGGCTGGCCAGACCGGCCAGCACGACGCCGAGGATTGCCGCGATGGGCAACCCCAGGCGCTTCATTCCTTGGGCGATGGTCAATGGCCTACTCGGATCGGTTGATGCGGAAGGGTGGCGCCGGTCTCCCCGGAGGCACGATCCCGCGCAACTTGATGGGTTTTCTTGACGCTTTCAAGGCTGCGCGCGCGGCCTTTCGGGCGGGCCGCCCGCAATTGACGTCCCGCGGCGATTTCGCCTAAGACAACTACAACTTAGATTTGACGTTCGCCACCCCGGCACGCCCAGTTTCCCGCGTCTTTCCTCGATCAGGTCATATCCCCATGAACAAGGTTTATCCCGACGCCAAATCGGCACTCGAAGGCATTCTCAGAGACGGCATGATGGTGATGTCCGGCGGCTTCGGTCTGTGCGGTATCGCTGAGACGTTGTCCGATGCGCTGCGCGAGTCCGGCGTCAAGGATCTGACCGTGGTTTCCAACAATGCCGGCGTCGACGGCATCGGTCTCAGCCGCCTGCTGGAGACGCGGCAGATCAAGAAGATGATCTCGTCCTACGTCGGCGAGAATAAGCTGTTCGCCCAGCAGTTCCTCGCCGGTGAACTGGAACTTGAATTCGCGCCGCAGGGCACGCTGGCCGAGCGCATTCGCGCGGGCGGCGCCGGCATTCCGGCATTCTACACCAAGACCGGCGTCGGCACGCTGATCGCCGAGGGCAAGGAAGTGAAGGAATTCGACGGCCAGAAGTATCTGATGGAGCGCGGACTGTTCGGCGACCTCGCCATCGTCCACGCCTGGAAGGGCGATACGGCCGGAAACCTCGTGTATCGCAAGACGGCGCGCAACTTTAATCCGATGATGGCGACCGCCGCCAAGATCACCGTCGCGGAAGTCGAGCACCTTGTGCCGGCCGGCGAGATCGATCCCGATCACATCCATACGCCGGGCATCTTCGTCCAGCGCATCATCGAGGTGGGCACCGAAAAGAAGCGCATCGAGCAGCGCACCACCCGCAAGCGCCCCGCGTAACGTTCAGGACGGTAGGAGAGAGCGATGGCATGGACCCGCGAACAGATGGCCGCCCGCGCAGCCAAGGAATTGCGCGACGGCTTCTACGTTAACCTCGGTATCGGCATCCCGACGCTGGTATCGAATTTCATTCCGGATGGCGTGGACGTCTCGCTGCAAAGCGAGAACGGCATGCTCGGCATGGGGCCGTTTCCCTATGAGGGCGAGGAAGATCCCGACCTCATCAACGCCGGCAAGCAGACCGTGACCGAACTGCCCGACACCAGCTATTTCTCCAGCGCCGATTCCTTCGGCATGGTCCGCGGCGGCCATATCGACCTGTCGATTCTCGGCGCGATGCAGGTGGCGCAGAACGGCGACCTCGCCAACTGGATGATCCCCGGCAAGATGGTCAAGGGCATGGGCGGCGCGATGGATCTCGTTGCCGGCGTCAAGCGCGTCGTGGTGGTGATGGAGCACGTCGCCAAGGATGGCCCGAAACTGCTGAAGACCTGCAACCTGCCGCTCACCGGCGAGCGCGTGGTGGACATGGTCATTACCGACCTCGCGGTGTTCACCATCGACAAGCACGGCAACGATGGCATGGCGCTGATCGAACTGGCCGATGGCGTCACCCTCGACGAGGTGAAGTCGAAGACCGAGGCTGACTTCCGCGTCGCGCTGAAGAACGCCTGAACGGCAATCGAGCGACCTCAGATTGCCCCAAGCTACGGCGATTTGCGGTTTGACGGAAACACTCAACACGTCATGCCCGGGCTTGTCCTGGGCATCCACGTTTTTAGGGTTGCTTGGCAGGAAGACTTGGTTGGCCGGGACAAGCCCGGGCATGGCAGCGACCGCGGTTCAATCGCGAGTCATCGCGCTCTAGCGCGTTCCGCCGAGAGCGCGGGGAAGCAGGGATGAGCTCAGGTTGTCACCCGTGAGGCCGGGCTGCTCGTGCGTGTAGCCCGCCGAGAACGACAGGCTGAGGTTCGATGTCGGCCGCACCTCGATGCCTGCATGGACGCCGTAGGCGGCAGCCGTGCCGGGATTCGCGTTGTAGGACGTGATGCTGCTGAACGCGTCCGGATTGTATTTCAGGGTATCGACGCCGCCGAACAGCGTCACCGGCATATCGCCCGCGCCTTTGAAATTATAGCCGAACTGCGTGCGGTCGTGGGACAGCGAGTCGAGCGCGCCGAACGCCGTCGCATTGCCGAGCCCGCTCCATCCGAAACCAGACGTCAGCGCGCTGACCGGCGCGCTGTAGCTTCTGAACACGAAGCCGGTGTTGTCGGCGCCCTCGAAGTTTAAATCGGGAACGTTGCTGTAGGTCTCATGCCCGCCGTCGCGGTTGCGCCATCGCCGAAACCGAAGGGGGCGAACGGGATCCAATATTGCACCGGCTCGGACTGGGCGCGTGCGGCCGACGCAGTCAGGCAGAGGATAGCCGCCAAAATGGCGAAACCGCGTTTCCCCGAGGACGTCGACATCGGTGCTCCATTGATCGTACGCGGAGATTATACGACGCGCACGATGTGGAGGCCAGTATGCCCGCAGTTGGACGACGACGCCCTCAGGCCACCGTCGCCGTTTGCGGGAATGTCACTTCGATCAACGTGCCGGATCGCGGTACGCTCTTGATCTGGAAGCGCGCGCGGTTGGCCTCGACCAACGCCTTGGTGAGCGCGAGACTGACCCCGACGTGGCCCGGCGTCTGATCCGGCATCGGCGTGCCGAAGGGCTCGACGGCGGCGGCGAGTTCGTTGTCGTTCATGCCGTGGCCGGTGTCCCGCACCCGCAGCACGACGTCGCCCTGGTCGGACAGGGCGGTGGAGACGATCACCTGGCCACCGGCATTGGCGAGACGGATCGAGTTGCCGATCAGGTTCAACGCGATTTGTCGCAGCGTGCGCGCGTCGGCGACGACGCTCGGCAACGTATGGGCAAGCGAGGTGCGGATGATGATCCTCTCGCGATTGGCGCGCGGCTGCATCACCGCGACGCACTGCTCCAGCAGATCGTTGAGGCTGTGCCGGCCGAACGCGAGATCGAGCTTGCCGGTTTCGGCTCGCGACAGGTCGAGCATTTCATCGACGATGGAGGAGACGCGCTCGCCGGACGCGCGAATGTCCTTGAGATAGTCGGCGTAGCGTTCGTGCCCCAGCGGTCCGAACCGTTCGTCGATCATCACGTCGGCGAAGCCGATGATCGCATTGAGCGGAGTTCGGATTTCGTGACTGACGCGCGCCAGCACGTCGGCCTTGGCACTCGCGGCGCGCTCGGTCTGGCGGCGCGCCAGATGCTGCGCGGCCTCGTCCTTCTTGCTCTGCGTCAGATCGCGAAACACCGCGAAGAAGTTCGGGCTTGCGGGCATGGTGCGGCCCATCGTCATCGCCAGCGGAAGCAAGCCGTCTCCGCGCACCCGCCCGAGGACTTCGCGGCCATGATCGAGCAGACTGGCGGCGTCGGCATCGACGACGCTGGCGAGATAATCGCGCACCGCCTTCTCGCTTTCCGGCGCGACGAGTTCGAACAGGGTCAGTTGCGTGAGTTCGTCGCCACTCGCGCCGAACAGCGCCTCGGCGCTGCGATTGCAGGCGCTGATGCGGCCCGTCGCATCGAACATCACCACGCCTTCGGCCATGGTGTCGAGGATGGCTCCCAGTTCCTCGGCACTGACTTGCCCGGCTGCGGGGGCGGGAGGCACCGAAGCGCCCGCCGCGGCGACCGCTTCCGCGGATGCGCTCTCGGGATGCGTCAGGATCAGGGCCAATGCCGGACGTCCGTCCCACGCGATGGTGGACAGATGCGCCGGCGTTGGCGCGACCGATGGATTTTGAGTGGCGATCGTCACCGCGGTGCCGGGATTGTCGATGCTGCTCGCAACGGCGTCCGCCGGATCGATATAGAGCGCGTCGAGCCCGCCGGCGACATTGAGTGCATCCAGATCGATGAAGCCCAGGCGCGCAAGGAAGGCGCGGTTGACGTAGAGCAGCCGCTCCAGCCGGTAGACCAAAACGCCGGAAGGCATCAGGTCGAGCAGTTGCGTCTCGCGGCTGCTGTCGCTGGGGGCAAGCGGCACCGCATCGGCCTGAGAGGGGGTAGTCTCCGTTTCGGATACGACGGCGGCGTCGTCAGCCGTGTCCGTCATCTCGTAAAGCACCGGTTCGGCATTCGCTTCGCCGGCTTCGCTTTCCAGACGGGCCGAGAGCTGCCGTGCGAGTTCGTGGAAAGCATTGTTTTCCACCGGCGTCAGCGTCGGCAACTTCGCATCGGGCGTCGCGCGAAACGGCACGACGTTTTGAGGAGCCTCCGGGACATTGTCCAGGGTGGCGGTATCCAAGGTGACGTTATCCAAGATCGTTTCCGGATCGGTTGGCGTCGGAGGCGGAGCCTCCGACGGCGAGGTCGTGTGTTCGCGGGCAGGCGATGCCGGCACGTCGTCGATGTCCGCCACGTTGTCGATGTCCGCGGTTGGCGCGTGCGGCACATCGGCGGCCAGCGGTCGCGGCGAGGGCGGATCGAGACACGGCGCGGCATTTTGACGAGTGGTCAGTTCGCCCAGTCGCACGAGATCGCGGCAGACGCCGAAGCCGCGATACCCCGCGAAGTTGCGGTTGCGGTCGAAGACCGGGAGCCCGGACAATTCCACCGGCAAACGCTGACCTTGGTCGTCCACCGGCCAGTTCAGCGCGATGCCGCTCCAGGTTTCGCAGGTCGCCACGGCGTTCTCGACCAGACCGTCCGGGTCCAGATCCAGCGCGGCGACAATCTCGCGCCATGGCCGGCCGAATGCGCTGGCCGTGTGGCTGCCGATCAATCGCATGAACTCGTCGGAGCCGAGCAGGAAGCGGCCATCGGCATCCATCTGCCAGACAAAACGGATCTGCTGCACCGCATCGGTCGGCGGCGCGACGGCATCGGGCGCAGCCACTCGAACGTCTTGAGGGTTATGATCGGCGGCGGTTGTTTCGGTTCGCGGAGCGACGGCCGAGATATCGACGGCGTCGGCTTCGTCGTGATCGGACGTATGAGGCCGGATCGGCTCCGGCACCTGGAGCGGCGCATCAAAGGGCGGCGCGTCCGGCGTTGCGACGGCCTCGCTTTCCGACGTGTCGGCAACCATCTCACCGGCGGACCCATCTTGCGTCAGCTCGTCCGCGTCGTTGTCCAAATCGACGAGCGTTTCCCATGACGCCATGGGCGCCGTGGCGGGCTCGATGGGCTCCGGAGGCGGCGGCGTGACCGTCTCCGGTGGAGCATGATCGTCATGCGCGATTGCGTCCGGCATGACGGCTGATGCGATGCTGGCGATCAAGCCGATGTCGCCGCCGCTGCCGATCCTCTGCAGCGTGATTCTCCCGATAGCGGTGGTAGCTTCGGCATGGCCGGCGCCCAGCGCTTCGTCCCGGGCATCGGCAAGGCCGATATCGGCGAGGGTGCGACCGTCGAGCAGGGGCCGTGCGCTCTCGCTGACGCCGGCCAGCCGGCCGTCGCGGGTGAACGCTGCCACCGGCGTCTCCACCGCTTCGACGATGCGCCGCAGTCGTTCGTCGAGCGGCATCGCGCGACCCGGCGTTGCCGCGGCGACGATCAGGAGACCGTCCTCGCCATTGGCGAATGGCAGGCGAGTGCAAATGCCGGTGACGAGGCTGCCAAGCGGCGCGCCGAAGCCGTGCAGCCGCTCCAGACGGGGCGGCATGTTCGGCAGTAGCCGCGTGGCAAGCTGGGCGACCTGACGACGATGCTGGTCGGCGGGGCTGAAAATGCGTGTGACCAACGCCACGGCATCGGCGCCGCCGAGCAGCGCCATGCCGACGGGATTTGCCCACAGTAGGTGCGCGCCGTCGAGCGTCCACAGCCACGCCGGCGACGCACTGATGGCGTGAACCGCCAGCCGGGCGTCGTGTATCCCTCGCAACTGGAATTCCGCGCTATTCATCGCCACGCCATGGCCTAGGGTCCGAATCTCTAAGGAATCGCTGCCCGAAGGCGCGCTCGGGCAAACAGGCTTAACATTTGGTTAGTATCGCCTCCGGCCGCGATCCGGTCCACGGTTAGCTCGGAACCGAACGGCCGAAAGCTGCAATAGCGTTAATTTGGCGGCGACAAATACCGTTCCCTCTGGCTAAGCGCGTTTCTGCAGCATCACCACGACCGGCTCGATTGAGCCTAAAGTATGTTGCGTTGCACAAAAAATATTGATAGGGGGAAGCGGCTGGGGACCTTGATGGGCGACGCTTTGCGGCCCGGTTCGGCAGGATGTCGCGTCACGACTGGATGGCGCCAGCTTGAAATCATCGAACAAGGGGGGCTGCCATGGCCGATTTCACCCATTCTTTCACCGTTCCCGCGACCGCTTTCGGGATTCCCGAGCAGGTGCGCGCGTTCGTTGAAAGTGGCGTCGCTCAGGCGCAGCAGAACTATGATCGTCTCAAGGATGTCGCTGCCGGCAACAATGTCGCCGTGGAGGCGGTATTCGACGTCACCAACAAGGGCATCAGCGACTATTCATCGAAAATGCTGGGATTTTTTCAGGTCAACACCTTCGCCATGTTCGATCTGGCGCAGCAACTGGCAAGCGTGAAGTCGTTCCCGCAGGCGGCGGAGTTGTGGCAGAGCCACGCGCGCAAGCAGCTTGAAGCGCTCACGGATCAGTCGCGGGAACTCGCGGAGCTGTCGCGTCAGGTCGCGACCGACGCTGCCGAGCCGTTCAAGGACAGCGTCGCCAAGCTGTTTCGGCCGGCGGTGTGACGTCCCTGAACCGCGGGCGCGGGATCGCGAAGCCCGCAGTGCTTTTTCAGGAAGAGCTTGCGAAAACACGATTATCGCGGGCTTGCCAAACCACGGTATTGCACCTAGTTTCCGGCCCGTTCGCACCCGCCTTTCGGCGGGTCGAGATGCAGTTGTAGCTCAGTTGGTTAGAGCGCCTGTCTGTGGAACAGGAGGTCGGTGGTTCGAGCCCACCCAACTGTACCAGAACAGTTGAATGCCTCCCCTTTACCGCATCCTGCCGACAGCCCCCGGGTCTTTGCGCCGCCAAAGGCCAAGGTGCATCCGAATGGCAATGCCGACAGTCTCCGTTCGAGGAGCCGTTGCGCGATGGGTCGTCGCAGTGGCAGAATGTCCCAACGATATCGGCGCACACGGCCGATAGATTGCCAGCGTCCGTGGCCTCTCTGGGGCAATTCGGATTCTTTGAGCCGACTTGCCCCGCCTGAAGAGGCGGGGCGTTTTCGCTCGCTCACATGCACGCGAACCGGAGCAACAAGGGTCGCGGCGGGCGGCATCAGCGCGAGGCGCGGGGACTGTCGCCTCGATCGATCCGGCTCAGGATTCGGACGAACTCCGCCATGCTGGAGCGGTCTTCATCGAGCGCAGAAGCGAACTCGGAAGGCTCCTCGGCCGCCTTGTGCCAGCCACGGGTCCAGCGGCCCAACCACGCGAATACTTTCATCGGGCACTCCCAACTTGTCCGCGATGGCTCAAGCTGGAAGCAATTTGATTAAAATTGTCTGACGACGCATTGGCCAGGAAGTGTTAGCCACCCGACTACGATGGGTGTGGGCAGGGGCAAAATTCGCCCGATATTCGCCCTCGAATGCGTTTGACGTAGAATTGCCCCATCGAACGGGCGTCGAGCAACTGATCGAAGGTTGCTTTCGGCAAATTACAGAACTGCCGATAGGTCGAACGGACCTCGATGACGGCTGAGCGTTTCGTCTCGTCGTAGCAGGCGCGGCTGATCATGGTGCTGCGGGTGATGTCGGTGCAGACGAACGGCGCGAGGTCGACCGGCCCGACGTTGCGCACTTCGACGACGTCCGCATCCGCCCAGGTGGCGTTGCCGAGAACGGCGAACAGCAGAACGATCAGCTTTCCTGCAATCATCACGACACCGCGCGTCGCGTGGCTATGGCCTTTTCAAGCGAAGTGCATACCGGTTCGCGTGAAGACAACGCGTCAAAACAAAAATCCAGAACTCCGTTCCGATTTCATGGCAACGGAAGCGGCTCCATACCGCACATTGACGCACCAAATCGCGCGCCACGCAACAGCGCCGTGAGCGTTCGATCAGGCGCTCGCGCCGGCTTTTCTGTCACGATAGCGCAAATGGAAAGCGCAGCCGCAACCCGGCGGATGCAAGGCCGGATCGGCATCGGTGGCGTCGTTGGCCGGCGCGGGCGTATCGCCGGCGGAGATGTTGCTGACCGGCGCCTCGCGCGCCGGGATGTAGTTGAGGATCGGCGCCAGCCAGCGCTCCATCTCCTGCAGCGATCGTCCCTTGCGCGCGGCGTAATCCTCGACCTGATCGCGCTCGATCTTGCCGACGCCGAAGTAATAGCTCTCCGGATGGCTGTAGTAGAGGCCGGAGACCGACGAGCCAGGCCACATTGCGAAACTCTCTGTCAACTCGACGCCCGTGGCGCGCGTCGCGTCGAGCAGTTCGAACAGCGTCGCCTTCTCGGTGTGATCGGGTTGCGCCGGATAGCCGGGGGCAGGGCGGATGCCCCTGTATTCCTCCCTGATGAGTTGATCGTTGTCGAGCGCTTCGTCCGGTGCGTAGCCCCAGAATTCCTTGCGCACGCGCTGATGCATTCGTTCCGCGAAGGCTTCCGCCAGACGATCCGCCAGCGCTTTCACCAGGATCGACGAATAGTCGTCGTTGGCGTTCTTGAAGCGTGCGGCGATCTCGTCCTCGCCGAGCCCGGCGGTGACCGCGAAGCCGCCGATGTAATCGGCAATGCCGGTGCCTTTCGGCGCGATGAAATCCGACAGCGCGGCGTTGCGGCGGCCTTCGCGCTTCTCCAGTTGTTGCCTCAGTGTGTGATAGGTCGCGATCGGCGTTGACCGGCTTTCGTCGCTGTAGACCACGACATCGTCACCGACGCTGTTGGCAGGCCAGAAGCCGATGACGCCGGAAGCCTTGAACCATTTCTCCGCGACGATCTTGTCGAGCATTTTTCGCGCGTCGTCATAAAGCGAACGCGCGGTTTCGCCCACCACCTTGTCGTCGAGGATCGCAGGGAAGCGCCCGGACAATTCCCAGACCTGGAAGAACGGCGTCCAGTCGATCACCTCGACGAGGTCGTCCAGTGGATAATCGCTGAATACCCTGGTGCCGAGGAAAGTCGGCGTCTTCGGCCGATAGCCGTTCCAGTCGATCGGCACCGCGTTTGCACGCGCGGCGGCGAGCGTCAGACGTTTCTTGTCCTGTTGCGCGCGGAAATGCGCGGCGGAAATCTTGGCGTATTCGGCGCGCACTTCGGACGCGTAAGCCTCGCGCCGTTCCGCCGACATCAGCGAGGCGACGACGCCGACCGCGCGGCTGGCGTCGTTGACGTGCACGACGGGGCCGCTCTGGTAGTTGGGGTCGATCTTCACCGCCGTATGCACGCGGCTGGTGGTGGCGCCGCCGATCAGCAGCGGCAGTTTCAGGCCCTGCCGTTCCAGTTCGGCGGCGAAGTAGCCCATCTCGTCCAGCGACGGCGTGATCAGGCCCGAAAGCCCGACGATGTCGGCTTTCTCGACGCGTGCGGTTTCGATGATCTTGGCGGCAGGCACCATGACGCCGAGATCGATGACCTCGTAGTTATTGCACTGGAGCACAATGCCGACGATATTCTTGCCGATGTCGTGAACGTCGCCCTTCACGGTGGCGAGGACGATCTTGCCGGCGGAATTCTTGCCGTCGCCGGCGATGCCGGCGGCCTGATTGCGCGCCTTTTCCTCTTCCATGAACGGCATCAGATAGGCGACCGCCTGCTTCATGACGCGGGCGGACTTCACCACCTGAGGCAAAAACATCTTGCCGTCGCCGAACAGGTCGCCGACCACGTTCATGCCGGCCATCAGCGGACCTTCAATCACCGACAGCGGGCGCGCGGCCGCCTTCCGCGCTTCCTCGGTGTCCTGCTCGATATATTCGGTGATGCCGTGAACCAGCGCATGGCTGAGTCGTTTCTCCACCGGCCACTCGCGCCAGGCGAGATCGGCCTCCTTGGTTTGCTTGCTCTGGCCGCGGAATTTCTCGGCGAGATTGAGTAGTCGCTCCGAGGCCTCCGGATCACGGTTGAGGATCACGTCCTCGCACACCTGCCGCAGTTCGGGATCGATGTCGTCATAAACGATCATCTGCCCGGCATTGACGATGCCCATGTCCATGCCGGCCTTGATGGCGTGATACAGGAACACCGAATGCATCGCCTCGCGCACCGGCTCGTTGCCGCGGAACGAAAACGACAGATTCGAGACGCCGCCGGAAATATGCGCGTGCGGGAGATTTTCCCGGATCCAGCGCGTCGCCTCGATGAAGTCGACGCCGTAATTGTTGTGTTCCTCAAGGCCCGTCGCGATCGCGAAAATGTTCGGATCGAAGATGATATCTTCCGGCGGGAAGCCGACCTGCTCGACGAGAATGTCGTAGGCGCGTTTGCAGATTTCGGTCTTGCGCTGATAGGTGTCGGCCTGTCCGGTTTCGTCGAACGCCATCACCACCACGGCCGCGCCGTGCCGGCGCGCGATGCGGGCTTCGTGCAGGAATTTCTCCTCGCCTTCCTTGAGCGAGATCGAGTTCACCACCGGCTTGCCTTGCAGGCATTTCAGCCCGGCCTCGATCACGGAGAACTTTGACGAGTCGACCATCACCGGGACGCGCGCGATGTCCGGCTCGGCGGCGATGAGATTGAGGAACGTAATCATCGCCTGCTCTGAATCGAGCAGCCCCTCGTCCATGTTGACGTCGATGATCTGCGCGCCGTTCTCGACCTGGCTGCGCGCGACGTCGAGCGCCGCGGTGTAGTCGCCCGCCTTGACGAGGTTGCGGAATTTCGCGGAGCCGGTGACGTTGGTGCGCTCGCCGACATTGACGAAAGGAATATCGGCGGTGAGCGAGAACGGCTCCAGCCCCGACAGCCGCAGCCGCGGTTCGATCTCCGGCACAATGCGCGGCTTGTGCGGCGCGACGGCGGCGGCGATCGCCGCGATATGATCCGGCGTGGTGCCGCAGCAGCCGCCGACCACGTTGACGAGACCGGCCTGCGCGAATTCGCCGACCAGCCGCGCCATATATTCCGGGCTTTCGTCATATTGACCGAATTCGTTCGGCAGGCCCGCGTTCGGATAGGCGCACACCAGCGTATCGGCGACGCGGCCGATATCGGCGACGTGCGCGCGCATGTCCTCCGCGCCCAGCGCGCAGTTGAAGCCGATGGTGATCGGCTTCGCGTGCTGCACCGAATGCCAGAACGCTTCCGGCAATTGGCCCGACAGCAGGCGGCCGGATTTGTCGGTGATGGTGCCGGAGATCATCACCGGAATGTCGATGCCGCGTTCTTCGCCGATCTCGGCAATCGCGTAGAGCGCAGCCTTGGCGTTGAGCGTATCGAAAATAGTTTCGACCAAGAGAAGATCGGCGCCGCCATCGAGCAGGCCGTTGATCTGTTCGCCATAGGCCTTGCGCAGATCGTCGAAGGTGACGGCGCGATAGCCGGGGTTCGACACGTCCGGCGAGATCGAGGCGGTGCGGTTGGTCGGGCCGATGGCGCCGGCGACGAAGCGCGGCCTGCCGTCCTCGGCGTTGACGCGCTCCGCCGCGTTGCGCGCCAGCCGCGCGCCTTCACGGTTCATTTCATAGACGATATCGCTGAGATCGTAATCGGCCTGCGCGATCGATGTCGACGAGAACGTGTTGGTGGCGACGATGTCGGCGCCGGCGCGCAGATATTGCGCGTGAATGTCCTCGATGGCCTTGGGCTGGGTGAGGATCAACAGGTCGTTGTTCCCGCGCAGGTCGCGATGGAAATCCTTGAACCGTTCGCCGCGAAACGCCGTCTCGTCGAATTGCCGCGCCTGGATCATGGTGCCCATGGCGCCGTCGAGCACGAGAATGCGCTCGCGTGCGAGTTCGCGAACGCGGTCGGCGGTGGAATTCGAACTCTTGGTCACAATGTATCTCCCTACGTCATGCCCGGCCTTGTGCCGGGCATCCACGTCTTCCTCTCGTTATCAATCATAAGACGTGGATGGCCCGGGACGAGCCCGGCCATGACGGCAATAAACGTTACGCCGCCTTCTGCGCACCACCCGGCCGAATGCCGAGCAGGTGGCAGATCGCGAACACCAGATCGGCGCGGTTCATCGTATAGAAATGGAAATTCTCGACGCCGTGCTTGGCAAGTTTCTGCACCTGTCCCGCCGCGACGGCGGCCGCCACCAGTTTGCGGGTCTCGGCGTCGTCATCAAGGCCTTCGAATTTCTCGTCAAGCCACGTGGGCACGGTCGTGCCGGCGCGGGTGACGAAGTTCTTCGCCTGTCTGAAATTATGCATCGGCATGATCCCGGGCAGGATCGGGATATCGATGCCGCGCGCGTGGACGCGGTCGAGGTAACGGAAATAGAGGTCGTTATCGAAGAAGACCTGCGTGATGGCGCGCGTCGCGCCGGCATCGACCTTGGCCTGCAATGTGTCGAGATCGGCATCGAAGCTGGCGCTTTCCGGATGCTTCTCCGGATAGGCCGATACGGTGACGTCGATATCGGGATAGCGTTTCCTGATGCTGGCAACGAGCTCGGCCGAGGTCTTGTAGCCGTCCGGATGCGCGACGTACGGTGTACCGATGCCGGTGGTCGGGTCGCCGCGCAGCGCCACGATGTGGCGAACGCCGACGTCATGATAGCGCGCCACCACGTCGTCGATGTCGGCGCGCGGTGCGTTCACGCAGGTGAGATGCGCGGCCGGAACGAGATCGGTTTCTTTCAGGATGCGCGCGATGGTGGCGTGGGTGCGTTCGCGCGTCGAGCCGCCGGCGCCGTAGGTCACGGAGACGAAATTCGGCGTCAGAGGCGCAAGACGCTCGATCACGTCCCACAGGCTGCGCTCCATCTCCTCGGTCTTCGGCGGGAAGAACTCAAACGAGATGTTCGGCAGGTCCGACTTGGCAGAACCAAATTTGGCGGAGCCGGTTTCGGGGTGTCGGACGTTGGCACTCATGGCGGACAGGCTCGGTCTGGTTGCGCCGACCGCGATCAGCCGGCAATTCGCTTGGGTTCGTCAGGGCTTCGGCGGACGATACGTCAGTCCTGCCATTTCGGCGCGGGCAAAATGAGGTATCTCGATTGGGAAGTTTCCCATATATGCAGATATTTCCGGGTTATATAGTCATCAATATGAGGAGTGGGCAGACGGATCGAGGCTGGCCAATTCCGACATAAGCAATAAATATCTGGAAAATAGCGAGAAATATATATTTCGCCGATTCTGGAGGATAGTCAACGATGTGGGATGGTGTTCATTTTATGACGATGTCAATTATTTGTCCCACCAGCTATTGAGGTTGATCTGAAAGTGGTCACGGAAATGAGCGGCACGGCCTTTTGGCGCTATCCCGGGATTGCTCTAGGGTGAAGGTCATGCCGCCCCTTTCCATCCTCGATCTCTCAGTGGTGACCGCCGCCACGCCGCCGGCGCAGGCGCTGCGCAATACCATCGACCTCGCGCAGCTGGCCGACCGGCTCGGCTACACGCGCTACTGGCTGGCCGAGCACCACAACCTGCCGTCGGTCGCGAGCCCCGCGCCGGATCTGATGATCGGACAGATTGCTGTGGCGACCTCGCGCATTCGCGTCGGCTCCGGCGGGGTGATGCTGCCGAACCACGCGCCGCTGGTGATCGCGGAGCGGTTCAAGCTGCTGGAGGCGCTATTTCCCGGCCGCATCGATCTCGGGCTCGGCCGCGCGCCGGGCACCGATGGCGTCACTGCGCACGCGCTGCGTCGCCGGCTCGACGGTCGCGAGGGCGACGACTTCCTCGAACGGCTGCACGAACTGACGTTGTGGGAGACGCGCGATTTTCCGCCGAACCATCCCTACAACAACGTGGTGGCGATGCCGTCGGATACGCCGCTGCCGCCGATCTGGCTGCTGGGGTCGAGCGGCTACAGCGCGGAATTGTCGGCGCAGGTCGGCATGGGGTTTGCCTTCGCGCATCACTTCGCGACGCATGACGCGGTCGATGCGATGCGGACCTATCGGCGCGATTATGTGAGCACCGGATGGCGCGCATCGCCCCATGCCATTCTCGCGGTGGCGGCGATCGTCGCGGAAACCGATGCGGAAGCGGAGCGGCTCGCGGCGTCCACCGACTTCAACCGGCTGCAGCGCGAACGCGGCCAGTATGCACCATTGATCAGCGTTGAAGACGCGCTGGCCTATCCTTATACGGAGAGCGACCGCGCCATCGTCGCGCGCAATCGCGGGCGACTGTTCGTCGGCGCGCCAGCGACCGTTGTCGAGCAACTGACGCCGCTGATCGCGGCGACGCAGGCGGACGAGGTGATGGTGATCACCTCGGTGTTCGACCACGCGGCGCGGCGGCGGTCGTATGAATTGCTGGCGCAGGCGTTTGGATTGGGCGAAGAGGCTTAGACAGTACCCGCGGCGTCATGCGCGGACTTGATCCGCGCATCCATCTTCATCAGAAAGGTGGATTGCCGGGTCAAGCCCGGCAATGACGAATGGGTTCGGTCTGCCGCCGCCTCAGTCGCCGCGCTCGCGAAACGTCGCGCGGAACGGGTGCGCGGGATAAACGCCGACGATGCGCAATTCCTTGGAGAAGAACTTCAACTCCTCCAGCGCGAACGCCAGATTGCGGTCGTCCGGATGGCCGTCGACGTCCGCATAGAATTGCGTGGCGAAAAAATTGCCGTCCACCATATAGCTTTCCAGCTTCGTCATGTTGACGCCGTTGGTGGCGAAGCCGCCCATCGCCTTGTAGAGCGCGGCCGGCAGGTTGCGGACGCGAAACACGAAACTCGTGACGACGGGGCCGTTGTTCGGCTTCGCCCATTGCGGCTCGCGCGCAAGCACCACGAAACGCGTGGTGTTGCTGCTCTCATCCTCGACGTCCTGCGCAAGAATATCGAGCCCATAGATCTCGGCGGCAAGGCGCGAGGCAAGCGCCGCGCAGCTTTTGTCGCCGCGCTCGGCGACGGCGCGCGCGGAGCCCGCGGTATCGGCGGCGACGATCGGCTTGATGCCGAGCTTGCGAATGACGTTGCGGCACTGGCCCAGCGCCTGCACGTGACTCTCGACCGTCTTGATGTCTTCGAGCGTCGCGCCGCGCGGCGCCATCAGTTGATGGCGGATCGGCAGAAACCACTCGCCGATGATGGAGAGATCGGAGCGCGGCAGCAGGTAATGGATATCGGTGACGCGGCCGGCGATCGAGTTCTCGATCGGGATCATGCCGAGATCGGCGTCGCCGGACGATATCGCCGCCAGCGCGTCCTCGAAGGTGGCGCATGGCAGCGGCGTGGCGTCGGGATAGGCCTCGACAATGGCGAGATGGGAGTTGGCTCCCATTTCGCCCTGGAATGAGATGATCTTCGGTTGGGTCATGGCGCGTTGTATCAGCGGTTTCGGCTTTTGCCAGTGGAAACGAAAAGTTTGAAAGGGCGGGTTCGTTACGACGAGAGAATGCGCCGCGCGGTTTCGAGATCGGCGGGCGTATCGACGCCACGCGGCACTTCGTCGACCACGGTGACGTCGATCCGCATTCCGGCTTCGATGGCGCGCAACTGTTCGAGCTTCTCGCGCTGTTCGAGCGGCGAGGGCGGCAGCGCGACGAAGCGGGCCAGCGCCTCGCGGCGATAGGCATAGAGCCCGATGTGATGATAGCGGGGCCCTTCGCCGTAGGGCGCGGTGGCGCGGGTGAAATAGAGCGCGCGCAGTCGGTTGGGGCTTAGCGGTGAGCCGATCACCTTGACCACGTTGGGATTGGTGGCCTCTTCCTCGGTGTGGATTTTGGCGGCCAAAGTGGCGATGGGAATCCTGGGGTCATCCAGTGGCGACAGCACGGCGCGAATGTGGCCGGGTCGAATGGTCGGGAAATCGCCCTGCAGATTGATGACGACCGGGTGGGCAGCCGCCCCATCGAGTTTTTCCATCGCCTCGAAGATGCGGTCGGAGCCGGAAGGGTGGTCGGCGCGGGTCATCACCACCTCGCCGCCATGGGCGGTGACCGCGGCCGCGATCTCGGGGGAATCGGTCGCCACCGCGACGCGGCCGAGTTCGGCCTCGCGGGCGCGGCGAAGGACCTGGACGATCATCGGCACGCCGCCGATATCGGCGAGCGGCTTGCCGGGCAGGCGGGTCGCGGCCATGCGCGCGGGGATGAGGATAAGCGGCTGTGACATCGGCGGTTTATCGGCGGGCGGGGAGATTGCGTTAGCGCCGGAATGGCGGGGCTTTTTTCCCGTGACGGTCTGTTTATACGGGTTGCCAGAGGCGGGGCAAACCGGTATCTCATCGCCATCGCCCCGTCTTTTTAGATCGATTCCGGGCGCAAAATCCTTGGTCGCCTTCGTTCGGCCTACAAGTTGACCTTCCGGTCTGGAGCCTGATCCGCAATGGACTCCTTCGAGCTTAATAAGATTATCGGGGCGATCCTCGCCACCTGCCTTGTCGTTCTGGTTACCTCCTTTGCCGCTCAGGCGATTTTCGCCCCGGTCATGCCGGAGAAGCCGGGTTTTGAGATTGCCGTGAAGGAAACCACCGGCGGCGACGGCAAGGCCGCCGCGGCGGAGAAGTCCGAGCCGATCGAGAAGCTGCTGCAGACCGCTTCGGTGGAGAAGGGCGCGACCGCCGCCAAGAAGTGCGCCGCCTGTCATACCTTCGAGAAGGGCGGTCCGAACCGCGTCGGTCCGAATCTCTACGGCATCGTCGGCGAGCCGCGCGGCGAAGGCCGCGGTTTCAATTTCTCGGCCGCGATGAAGGCCAAGGGCGGCAAATGGACCTTCGACGATCTGAACGAGTTCCTGAAGAGCCCGAAGGCCTTCATTCCGGGCACCGCGATGGGCTTCGCCGGCCTCAGCAAGGACAGCGAGCGCGCCGACGTGATCGCGTACCTCAATTCGATGTCGGATCATCCGGAGCCGTTGCCGACCGCGTCGAAGTAAGCATTCGCAGCCACGCGATGGCGCAGGAAAGGCCGGGTTTCCCGGCCTTTTTTGTTGCCCGGATGTCGCGCGCAGGGCGGGACGTTTGGTCGCAGGATGGGGCAACAACCTCAATGTCGTCCCCGCGCAGGCGGGGACCCATAACCCCTAGCGTTGGTTGTTACGGAATAACTTCGGCCTGATGATAAAGCCGAACTGCTGCGGCGTATGGGTCCCCGCCTGCGCGGGGACGACGGTTTTCGTGCTGCAAATTCGTGTGAAAAACGAGTGCCCAGCAAAATGACATCGATTTCACGTGCTCTCGCCGTCAAATCGGTGTCCACTTTGCCATGAACGATCCCGAGGCGACCCGGCCGGGGAGCGGCCCCCCGATTCTATCGGGGATCGAATGGCTTTAAGATCGGTTGGGTGTGGGGCTTCGACGATTCGCGCGAGGCCGCCGCGCCGATGGCACTGACAAGGAACGCGATTTGGCAATCACCCGACGAGTACTGTTGCAGAGTGGCGCGGCGCTGGCCGCCGCTCCCGTCCTTCCTCTCGCGGCAGGGGTGCCGCCGATCTCCGGGGCGCTGGCGCAGGCCGCCGCCGCTCCCGCCTGGCGGCATGGATTGTCGCTGTTCGGCACGGTGAAATACGCGGACGGCTTTAAGCACTTCGACTACGTCAACCCGACCGCGCCGAAGGCCGGCACGGTGCGCCAGATCGCGCTCGGCACCTTCGACAGCTTCAACGTCGTCGTTTCCGGCGTGAAGGGGTCGATCGCCGGCGCGGTGGGCCTGATCTACGAAACGCTGACGACGCCGGCGCTCGACGAGGTCTCCACCGAATACGGCCTGCTCGCCGAAGCCGTGCGTTATCCCGACGACTATGCCTCCGTCACCTATCGCCTGCGGGCCGAGGCGCGCTGGCACGACGGCAAGCCGGTGACGCCGGAGGACGTGGTCTGGTCGCTGGAGGTGTTCAAGAAGAACCATCCGCAATATGCCGCCTATTATCGCCATGTGGTGAAGGCCGAGAAGACCTCCGAGCGCGAGGTGACCTTCACCTTCGACGCGCCGGGCAATCGCGAACTGCCGCAGATCGTCGGGCAACTGATGATCCTGCCGAAGCACTGGTGGGAAGGCACCGATTCATTCGGCAACAAGCGCGACGTCACCGCCACCACGCTGGAGCCGCCGCTCGGCTCCGCCGCCTATCGCATCAAGAGCTTCGTCGCGGGGCGTTCGGTGATCATGGAGCGCGTCAAGGACCACTGGGGCGCGAAACTCAACGTCAATATCGGCCGCAACAACTTCGACGAAATCCGCTACGAGTATTTCCGCGACCCGACGGTGGCGCTGGAGGCTTTCAAGGCCGATCAGATCGACTGGCGCAGCGAGAACAGCGCCAAGAACTGGGCCACCGCCTACGATTTCCCGGCGGTGAAAGACAAGCGCGTGGTGCTGGAGGAATTCCCCAACCGCAATTCCGGCATCATGCAGGCCTTCGTGATGAATATCCGTCGGCCGAAATTTTCCGATCCGCGGGTGCGCCGCGCGATGAACTTCGCGTTCGACTTCGAGGAGATGAACAAGCAGATCTTCTTCAGCCAGTACCAGCGCATCAGCAGCTATTTCCACGGCACCGAACTGGCGTCTTCCGGATTGCCGCAAGGCAAGGAACTGGAAATTCTGGAAACGGTGCGCGCCGACGTGCCGCCCGAAGTCTTCACCACGCCCTACACCAATCCGGTCGGCGGCAATGCGGAAGCGGTGCGCAACAATCTGCGCGAGGCGCTGAAACTGCTGAAGGCCGCGGGCTACGAGGTGCGTAACAAGAAACTTGTCGAGGCGAAGAGCGGCACGCCCTTCACCATCGAACTGCTTGCCGACGACCCCAGCATGGAACGGGTGATGCTGTTCTTCAAGCCGTCGCTGGAGCGGCTCGGCATCGACGTCGGCGTGCGCACCATCGACCCGACGCAATACGAGAACCGGCTGCGCACCTGGGACTACGATGTGATCGTGTCGTCGTGGCCGGAATCGCTCTCGCCCGGTAATGAGCAGCGCGAATACTGGGGCTCGCACGCCGCAGACACCGCCGGCTCGCGCAACCTGATCGGCATCAAGAACCCGGCGATCGACAAGCTGATCGAGCGTGTCATCTACACCAAGGACCGCGACGATCTGGTGGCCGCGACCCGCGCGCTCGACCGCGTGCTGCTGCATCACTATTACGTGGTGCCGCAATGGACCTATCCGTTCCAGCGCACCGCGCGCTGGGATCGCTTCGGCAAGCCCGCGACGATGCCGAAATACGGCTTGGCGGCCTTCCCCTCGGTGTGGTGGTATGACGCCGAGAAAGCCGCGAAGATCGGCAAGTAAGGGTGAGGGTTTTGAGCGGGGGTGTTGTCAGTGGAATTAAGTCGCTTTCGTTGTCGTCCCCGCGCAGGCGGGACCCATATTCCAGAGCCCGAAAGATTGTAGTGCAGCGACTCAGTACAAATGATCCCCATGGAATGAATGCCATCAGCCACACCAATCACACGGCGTATGGGTCCCTGCCTGCGCGGGGACGACAACGAGGGGCGATGATGTCGCACGACGATCGCTCGGACCGCGCTCGATGAACCGCGACCTGACCTTCAACCGCCGGCAGGTCTTCCGCCTCGGTTTCGGCGCGGGTCTTGGCGCTGCGGGTGTCGCGAGCGGATTTGGTACGCGTGAGGCGGCCGCGCAGGCCGCGGTTGCGCCAGCGGCAAGCGAGACAGCCTTCGGCGCGGCGAAGCACGGCATGTCGGTGTTCGGCGATCTGAAATATCCCGCCGACTTCGTCAGCTTCGACTACGTGAACCTGAAAGCGCCGAAAGGCGGTGCATTCTCTACCGTGCCGTCGGTGCGCGCTTACAACCAGTCCTACCAGACCTTCAATTCGCTCAACGCCTACATCCTCAAGGGCGAAGGCGCGCAGGGCATGGACCTGACGTTTGCCGCGCTGATGGTGCGCGCCTATGACGAACCGGATGCGATGTACGGACTGGTCGCGCAATCGGTGGCGATCTCCGAGGATCGGGTGGTCTATCGATTCACGTTGCGGCCGGAGGCGAAGTTTCACGACGGCACGAGGCTGACCGCGCATGACGTGGCGTTCTCGCTCAACGTGCTGAAGGCCAAGGGCCATCCGCTGATCCTGCAACAGATGCGCGACGTGGAGGGCGCGGAGGCTCCGGACGATGCGACCGTGGTGGTGCGCTTTGCGAAGGGCCACGCGCGCGACGTGCCGCTCTACGTCGCGGGGCTCCCGATCTTCTCGCGCGCCTACTACGCCAAGCGGCCGTTCGATGAATCGACCCTGGATATTCCGCTTGGCTGCGGGCCGTATAAGGTGACGCGGTTCGAGGTGAACCGCTTCATTGAATTCGAGCGCGTCAAGGATTGGTGGGGCGTGGACCTGCCGCCCATGCGCGGCGGCTACAACTTCGATACGGTGCGCTACGAATTCTATCGCGACCGTGACGTCGCCTTCGAAGGCTTCACCGCGAAGAACTACCTGTTCCGCGAGGAATTCACCGCGCGCGTATGGGCGACGCGCTACGATTTTCCGGCGATCAGGGACGGCCGCGTCAAGCGCGAGCAATTGCCCGACCGCACGCCCTCCGGCGCGCAGGGCTGGTTCATCAACACCCGGCGGGAGAAGTTCAAGGATTCGCGCGTGCGCGAGGCATTGATCCAGGCGTTCGATTTCGAGTGGACCAACAAAACCATCATGTACGGCGCCTATGCGCGCACGCAGTCGCCGTTCCAGAATTCCGAGATGATGGCGGAGGGAATGCCGTCGCCGGAGGAGTTGAAACTGCTCGAGCCGTTCCGCGGCGAGGTGCCCGACGAGGTGTTCGGCAAACCGGTGTCGCCGCCGGTTTCCGACGGGTCGGGGCAGGATCGCACGCTGTTGCGCAAGGCCGCGCACCTGTTGCGCGAGGTCGGCTGCACCGTGAAGGACGGCAGGCGGCTGTTGCCCAACGGCGAGCCGTTCACCGTCGAGTTTCTGGCCGACGAGCCGCAGTTGCAGGCGCATCACGCGCCCTACATCAAGAATCTCGGCACGCTCGGCATCGCGGCGTCGTTGCGCCTCGTCGACGCTGTGCAGTACCGCGCCCGCGTCGAGGATTTCGATTTCGACATGACCATCCAGCGCTTCAGCATGTCGGCGACGCCGGGCGACTCGATGCGGCCGTTCTTCACCTCGCAGGCCGCCGCGACCAAGGGCTCCTACAATCTCGCCGGCATCGCCAGTCCTGCCATCGACGCGCTGGTGGAAAAGATCATCAACGCGCCGAACCGCACCGAATTGACCACTGCCTGCCGCGCCTTCGACCGCGTGTTCCGCGCCGGGCGCTACTGGGTGCCGCAATGGTATCGCACCAATCATCCGATCGCCTATTGGGACGTGTTCGCGCATCCTGAAACGCTGCCGCGCTATCTCGGCAGCGTCGGCGGCATCGAGTTGTGGTGGAATGACACGGCGAAGGCGTCGGCCGCCGACAAAGCGGGCAAGCCAAAGGCGGAGCCGGTGAACAAGCCAAAGGCGGAGCCGGTGAACAAGCCATGACCGCCTATATCGCGCGCCGCCTCCTGCTTATGATCCCGACCCTGCTCGGCATCCTGTTCGTTTCCTTCGTGGTGGTGCAGTTCGCGCCGGGCGGACCGGTGGAGCGCGTCATCGCGCAACTATCCGGCGCCGACACCGGCGGCAGTTCGCGGATTTCCGGCTCCAGCGGCGGCGACTTCGGCGCGCGCACGCAGGTGGGCGCGTCCGGCGACGCGGTGAACTCGAAATATCGCGGCGCGCAGGGGCTCGATCCCGCCTTCATCAAGAGTCTGGAGAAGCAGTTCGGCTTCGACAAGCCGGCGTGGGAACGCTTCGCGCTGATGCTGTGGAACTATATGCGCTTCGACTTCGGCAAGAGCTATTTCCGCGACATCAGCGTGCTGCAACTGATCAAGGAGAAGCTGCCGGTCTCGATTTCGCTCGGCGTCTGGATGACGCTGATCACCTATCTGATCTCGATTCCGCTCGGCATCCGCAAGGCGGTCAGGGACGGCTCGCGCTTCGACGTCTGGACCTCGGCGATGATCATCGTCGGCTTCGCCATTCCGGGATTCCTGTTCGCGATCCTGCTGATCATCCTGTTCGCCGGCGGCTCGTTCTTCGACTGGTTTCCGCTGCGCGGCCTCACGTCCGATGGCTGGTCGCAGTTCCCGTGGTACTGGAAGATCATCGATTACTTCTGGCACATCACGCTGCCGTTGATCTCGATGATCCTCGGCGCGTTCGCCACCATGACGCTGCTGACGAAGAACTCGTTCCTCGACGAAATCCGCAAGCAATACGTGATGACGGCGCGCGCCAAGGGCTGCACCGAGCGGCAGGTGCTTTACAATCACATCTTCCGCAACGCCATGCTGATCGTGATCGCCGGCTTCCCGGGCGCGTTCATTCATGCGTTCTTCTCCGGCTCGCTGCTGATCGAAACCATCTTCTCGCTCGACGGGCTCGGCCTGCTCGGCTTCGAGAGCGTGCTCAACCGCGACTATCCCGTGGTGTTCGGCACGCTGTTCATCTTCTCGCTGGTCGGCCTCGTGGTGAACCTCGCCTCCGATCTCACCTACATGTGGATCGATCCGCGGATCGACTTCGAAGCGCGGGAGGTGTGATGTCGCTCACCGCTCGCGAGCCGATCGAAACCACCACGGTGGAACCCCTTGGCGAAGCCGTGCCGCCGTCGCGGCATCGCCTGTCGCTGTCGCCGATCAACCGTCGTCGCTGGCAGAACTTCAAGGCCAACCGGCGCGGTTACTGGTCGCTGTGGATCTTTTCGGTGCTGTTCGTCCTCTCGCTGTTCGCGGAGGTGATCGCCAACGACCGGCCGTTCTTCATCGAATACGACGGGCACTGGTATTGGCCGGCCTTCGTCACCTATTCGGAGACGACGTTCGGCGGCGACTTCGAGACCGCCGCCGACTATCGCGATCCGTACCTGCAGAAGCAGATCGCGGCGAAAGACGGCATCGTGCTTTGGCCGCCGATCCGCTATTCCTACGATACGCACAACCTCGATCTGCCGACGCCGGCGCCCTCGAAGCCGACGTGGATGCTGACCGAAGCCGAATGCAAGAGCGTGGTCGAACGGAAGGGCCTCAAGGGCTGCCGCGACCTCGAATACAACTGGCTCGGCACCGACGATCAGGGCCGCGACGTGGTGGCGCGGCTGATCTACGGCTTCCGCATCTCGGTGCTGTTCGGCCTGTGTCTCACCATCGTCTCGTCGGTGATCGGCATCGCGGCGGGCGGCGTGCAGGGTTATTTCGGCGGCTGGGTCGATCTCGCCTTTCAGCGATTCATCGAGGTGTGGACCGCTATTCCCTCGCTGTATCTGCTGCTGATCCTGTCGTCGATCCTGGTGCCCGGCTTCTTCGTGCTGCTCGGGACGTTGTTGCTGTTTTCCTGGGTGTCGCTGGTGGGGCTGGTGCGGGCTGAGTTTTTACGCGGCCGCAACTTCGAATACATTCAGGCGGCGCGCGCGCTCGGCGTTTCCAACAAGGTCATCATGTTCCGCCATCTGCTGCCGAATGCGATGGTGGCGACCATGACCTTCCTGCCGTTCATCGTCTCGTCCTCGGTGATGACGCTGACGGCGCTGGATTTCCTCGGCTTCGGCCTGCCGCCGGGATCGCCGTCGCTCGGCGAAATGCTGTCGCAGGGCAAGGCCAACGTGCAGGCGCCATGGCTCGGCTTCACCGGCTTCTTCTCGCTGGCGATCATGCTGTCGCTGCTGATCTTCATCGGCGAGGCGGTGCGCGACGCCTTCGACCCGCGCAAGACGTTCAGTTGAGGGAGCGCGGGATGGACGCCATCAACCAGCCGCTGCTCGAGGTTCGCGATCTCTCGGTCGCGTTCGGTCAAGGCGAACGTGCGACGCTCGCGGTGGACCGCATTTCCTACACCATGCGGCGCGGCGAATGCGTCGCGCTGGTCGGCGAATCCGGCTCCGGCAAATCGGTCAGCGCGCTGTCGATCCTGAAGTTGCTGCCGTATCCCAGCGCGTCGCATCCTTCGGGCACGATCCGCTTCAAGGGGCAGGATCTCCTGACGGCGTCCGAGCGCGAGATGCGGGGCATTCGCGGCAACGATATCTCGATCATCTTTCAGGAGCCGATGACCTCGCTCAATCCGCTCCACACCATCGAGGCGCAGATCGCGGAAATCATCCAGCTCCACGCGCCGCTGCGCGGCAGCGCGATCCGCGCGCGGGTGCTCGAACTGCTGACGCAGGTGGGCATCCCTGAGCCGGAGACGCGGCTCGCCAGCTATCCGCACCAGCTCTCCGGCGGGCAGCGTCAGCGCGTCATGATTGCGATGGCGCTGGCCAACGAACCCGATCTCTTGATCGCGGACGAGCCGACCACCGCGCTCGACGTCACGGTGCAAGCGCAGATCCTGCAACTGCTGGCGGACATTCGCGCGCGACTCGGCATGAGCATGTTGTTTATCACCCACGATCTCGGCATCGTGCGACGCATTGCCGACGTGGTTTGCGTGATGAACCACGGCAAGATCGTCGAGCAGGGGCCGGTAGAGCAGGTGTTCACCGCACCTCAGCATCCCTACACTAAGGCACTGCTCGCGGCCGAGCCGAAGCCCGATCCGGCGCCGCCGCAGCACGACGCGCCGGTGGTGATGCAGGCGACCGATCTCAAGGTCTGGTTTCCGATCAAGCGCGGTCTGCTGCGCAAGACCGTCGGCCACATCAAGGCGGTGGACGGCGTGAGCGTGGCGGTGCGGCGCGGCGAGACGCTGGGCGTCGTCGGTGAATCCGGCTCCGGCAAGACCACGCTGGGCCTCGCGTTGCTGCGGCTGATCTCATCCGACGGCCCCATCGTGTTTCTCGGCAAGGACATTCAGGGCCTGCGTTTCAAGGCGATGCGGCCGTTCCGCCGCGACATGCAAATCGTGTTTCAGGATCCGTTCGGCTCGCTCAGTCCGCGCATGTCGGTGGGCGACATCATCGCCGAGGGCCTGAGCGTGCATCAGCCGCAGCTCTCGCAGGAGGAGCGCGAGGCGCGGGTCGTGAAGGCGCTGGTCGATGCCGGGCTCGATCCGGCGACGCGCTTTCGCTATCCGCATGAATTTTCCGGCGGCCAGCGCCAGCGCATCAGCATCGCGCGCGCGGTGGTGCTGGAGCCGAGTTTCATTGTACTCGACGAGCCGACCAGCGCGCTCGACATGCTGTTGCAGGCGCAGATGGTCGATCTGTTGCGCGATCTGCAACGCAAACGCGATCTCACTTACATGTTCATCTCGCACGACCTGCGCGTGGTGGCGTCATTGGCGAGCCATCTCATCGTGATGCGTCACGGCAAGGTGGTGGAGGAGGGGCCGGCGTCGGAGCTGTTCAAGACTCCGAAGACGGACTACACCCGCGCGCTGTTCGCTGCCGCGTTCCGGCTGGAAAGCGCGGACGGCGTCGATGGCTGAACGCGACGACGCAGCGCCTGTCGCGGATCGTGCATTGCCGGTCGATATTTCGACGCCGCATTCGCTCTGCGGCGACGGCTTCCGGCCCTACGAGCGCTATACGTTGCAACTGCCACTGCCCGACGGTACGATACTCACGCAGCGCCGCGATATCCTGCGCGGCGGCCGCGTCGCCGGAGTGCTGCCGGTCGATCTCGTGCGCGACCGTGTCGTCCTGCTGCGGCAGTTTCGTCTTACCGCGCATCTCGCCACCGGCCAGGGCGACATGATCGAGATCGTCGCCGGGCGCGTCGATCCCGGCGAGAGCGAGGCCGAAGCCGCGCGACGCGAATGCAATGAGGAAATCGGCGTTTCGCCGGATACGCTGGTGCGGCTCTACAGCGTGCTGCCGACGCCGGGGTTGACCGACGAACTGGTAACGAGTTTCGTCGGCTTCGTGGATTCGTCGCGCGTCGCGACGCATGGCGGGCTCGCGTCCGAGACCGAACATATCGAGACGCTGGTGGTCTCGATCGATGCCGCGCTGGAAGCCCTGCAAAGCGGGCGGATATTCAATGCGCTGACCGTGTCGGCGCTGCAATGGCTGGCGCTCAATCGCGCGCGGTTGCGCGAACTGCACGACGCGGCGGCCGACAAGAGCCGTGATCCGTCGCGGCCTACACCATGATGCGGCGGCCGCCGCGCCACGCGAGAGAGGCTAGAATCGGCGCCAGCAGCGCCAGGACGATCGCAAGGCGCCAACGGCTCGCCTTCGATGCGTCGAGACGTTCGAGATAATCGGCGCGCGACAGCCCGACGACGCTCTCGGCGTGGAACGCCGGGGCTCCGGCGTTCGCGCTCATCAGACGGCCGATCGCCATCACCGGCGATCGTGCGGTCAGGCCTTCGACGGTGATGGCGCTCCGCAACGCTGTCGGCGCTTCGTCCTCGCGTCGGGCGTCGGCCCACGCGTCCGTGACGTCGTCGAAGCTGTAGTCGTCGTTGGCGATTTGGTAGATATGCCCAGCTATCTCAACCGCGAAGGCCGGCGTCGCTCGATCCACGATCGCGTCGCGGCGGACCGAATATTTGCCGCCACCCTGCTCCTGTTTGCGAAGGTAGACTACGAATTCCTTGTAGCGCGCGGGTTCGGAATCCGCGACACGGCCATCGAGGATTGCGGCCTCGCCGGCCGGTGCCCGGTCCGCATCGGGCAGCGTCAGCACCAGCCGCGCGCGCTCCGACAGGTTCGCGATGTCGCGCAGCACGAGGGCTGCGCCGACGACGGAGAAGATCGCCGCGATGGCCGCGAGCGCGACCAGCGCTACCAGAAACGCATTGGGGCGCGGACTCTCCTTTCGGCGTGCCGGCGTCGAAGCTGCATGTGCTTGCTGCTGCGCGCGCGTGTTTCTCCGGGATCGGCGTTGGTTCATCGATGACGTCGCTCGAGGGTCTGCGGAGGTGCCAGACCTCAGCTTGCCCGACGTGTCGCGCCATGTGAAGGGCTGTGGCTTCGCCGTTTTGCGCAAGGTTCGTCGCGTGAGGTCTTTGGCAGTCGGCCCACGTCGTTACAGCCGCTTGATCCGTCGCACGGGGCTACCCGCCGCCGCGATGCGGGCGATGGCGGCGTGGGTCGGTTCGATCGCGGTCGCCATGTGGTGCGCGTTGGCATGAACCAGCGTCGAGGCGTCGCGAGCGATGGCGACGTGGCCTTTCCAGAACAAGAGATCGCCGCGCTTCAGATGTGCGATCTGCGCCAGCGGCACGTCGCTGCCCAGGCTCGCCTCCTGCATGTCGCTATCGCGTGGGGCGCGGATGCCAGCTGCCGCGAGCGATACCTGTACGAGGCCGGAGCAGTCGATGCCGAGACTGGACTTGCCGCCCCAGAGATACGGCACGCCGACGAAACGCTCCGCGACCGCGACGAAATCGGGTTCGTTCTGATCGCGCGGTGCGAGGTGCCGCGCCGGCAGATAGCCGCCGTCATGGGCGATCGCGAAGTTCTCCGCGATGCGCGCGATGGCCAATGTCGTGCCAAGCGTCAGCGCCGCGCGCGGCGGCAGCTTGATCGAGGGGCCGGGAAACACGAAGGTGCGCAGCGCCGTGATCTTGTGCGTCGGCGCGGGACCGGCCGGCGCCAGCGCCGCATCCGGCAGCCAGCCGACATAGCCGTCCGACTCCAGTTGGCCCCACGCCCAGCCGTCCCCCCGATTGTTCGGATCTGGTCGGTCGTAAATCGTGACGCGCTCGCTCTTTAAGGCTTCGGTTTGCAGCATGGCGTCGGCGCGCGGCGCGTCGCGCAGCGGTGCGAGCGGAGTGATCACCTCGAACGTTTCGCCGTCGACGAAGCGCGCGGCACTCACCTTGCCTTCGAGATAGCGCGCGGCGAGGTCGGGCCGCGCCGGCGTCAGGCGTGGATCATCCATAGCGCTGGCTCAGCAGGCGATAGATCGCGCGCGCGGCCTGGCATTCGCCGCCTTCGGGGCGTGCGGGTTTCGCGGTCGGCGTCCAGCCGTAGATATCGACATGCAGCCAGCTTTTCGCGGCCTCGACGAAACGCTGCAGGAACAGGGCGCAGGTGATGGAGCCGGCAAAACCATTCGACGGTGCGTTGTTGAGATCGGCCACTTTCGAATCCAGCCACGCGTCGTATGCGGGCCACAGTGGCATCCGCCACAGCGGATCGCGTTCCTCCCGCGCGCAGCGGGCGATGTCGGCGGCGAGCGCCTCGTCGTTGGTGTAGAACGGCGGCAGTTCGGGGCCGAGCGCGACGCGCGCCGCGCCGGTGAGGGTGCCGAGATCGATCAAGAGGTCAGGCTTCCCCTCGTCCGCCAGCGCCAGCGCGTCGGCCAGCACGAGGCGGCCTTCGGCGTCGGTGTTGCCGATCTCGACGCTCATGCCCTTGCGCGACGGGAACACGTCGAGCGGGCGGAAGGCGTTGCCGGCGACGGAATTCTCCACCGCCGGAATCAGCACGCGCAGCCGCAGCTTCAATCCGGCATCCATGATCATCGCGGCCGTCGCCAGCACGTTGGCGGCGCCGCCCATATCCTTCTTCATGATCAGCATCCCGCCGGGCGGCTTCAGATCGACGCCGCCGGTGTCGAAGCAGACGCCCTTGCCGACCAGCGTTACTTTCGGATGCGCCGGATCGCCCCACGAAAAATCGATCAGCCGCGGCGCGCGCGGCGAGGCCATGCCCACGGCGTGGATCAGCGGAAAGTTCTTCTTGAGCAGGTCGTCGCCGATGACGCAGTCGAAGCTGGTGTCGTAGTTCGAGGCGAGATCGCGCGCGGCGGCTTCCAGTTCCGCCGGGCCCATATCGTTGGCGGGCGTGTTGATGAGGTCGCGCGCGAGCCGGGCGGCGTCGGCGATGCGCGAGACGTCGTCGATGTCGACGCCGTCCGGCGGCACCAGCCGCACGTCGGGCGCTTCGTTCTTGCGGTAGCGCGCGAAGCGATAGCTGCCGAGTGCAAACGCCAGCGCCGCCAGACGCGCGTCGTGCGGCGCGGTGGCGAAGCGATAAACGCCGGGCGGCAAGAGGCCCGGCAACTGGCCGGGGCGGAACGGATCGTGCTTCGGGCTCGCGGCCTCGTCGAGGCCGAACAGCACGGCTTCGACCGTGCCGCTGGCCGCCGGCAGCACGAGGTATCGGCCGGGTTTGGCCTTGAAGCCGTTCGCCTCGGCGAAGGCACGTGCCGTCTGGCTCAAGCCGCCCGCGACTGCGTCCCAGGTCGCGGCGGTGACGAAATGAATCGGGATCGCGGAAGCCGTCTCGAAGGCTGGATGCATCGGGTGTCTCGCTCGTACAGCGCGAATTAACTCCTCATTAGGGTTAACAGCCTATTGAGGGAAATTGACCACAGTGTCCCTGCATACACGGGTTTATCGGCCATGCGTCAACAGCCTTCTATGTTCCGCTGGATGGGGTCGGTGACCGCGGCGGCCTTGCTGTCGCTGGGGCTCGCCGGATGCCAGACCACCGGCTTGTCCGACATCACCGGCTCGCTTGGCGGTCGTGCCGCGACACGCGCCGACGCCGATCCGGTGCGAGCCGCGGAAATCGCCGGCGAGCGCTACCGCGCCAATCCCAAGAGCGCCGAGGCCGCGATGCGTTTCGGCCAGGCGCTGCGCAAGAGCGGGCAACGCGCGCAGGCGGTGGCGGTACTGGAGCAGGCGACGCTGATTCATCCGACCGACCGGCCGCTGCTCGGGCTGTACGGCAAGGCGCTGGTCGAGAACGGCGACTTTCAGAAGGCATTCGATATTCTCGGCCGCGCCCACACGCCGGCCAATCCGGACTGGCGCATCCTGTCGGTGCAGGGCACCGCGCTGGATCAGCTCGGCCGCCACGACGAGGCCCGACGCTACTACGCGAGCGCGCTGAAGATCGCGCCGGAGGAGCCATCGGTGCTCTCCAACCTCGGCATGTCCTACGTTCTCACCAAGGAATTGCCGCAGGCCGAACAGGTGCTGCGGCGCGCCTATGCGCGGCCGGGCGCCGGTCCGCGCGTGCGTCAGAATCTGGCGCTGGTGGTCGGGCTGCAGGGGCGGTTCGCCGAAGCCGAAAGCATCGTCAAGGCCGACCTGCCGCCGGACGAAGCCGCCGCCAATGTCGCCTATCTCAAGCAGATGCTGAACGGCCGCCAGCGGCCGCAGGTGGGCGAGGCGACGCCGGGATCGCGCCGGCAGTCCTGAGAGGCAGGGCGACAGGCGCTGTCGCATTTGCTGCTTTCTCTTCGTTTCACATCGAGCAACGTGATGGTCGGGATATGGGCGAGCAAAGCCATGCCGTTCTTCGAACGGCCATGCCCAGCCATGACGCATATGGGACGTGTAACGGGACTTGGGCAGCGCCAGAGCCCGTTCCATTCCGATAGAATCGGGACGGGGCTCCGGATTCACTATTCTGACGTGTTTTCTTGACGCGAATCGGCAACCACTTCGCTCGAAAGCGCTACAGGCGTCGCTCAGTGCATCATCTGGAATTTGATGTAGGTCGGCCCGAGGATCACGACGAACAGCACCGGCAGGAAGAACAGGATCATCGGCACCGTCAGTTTCGGCGGCAGTGCCGCCGCTTTCTTCTCAGCGGCGCTCATGCGCATGTCGCGGTTTTCCTGTGCCATCACCCGCAACGCGCTGCCGAGCGGGGTGCCGTAACGCTCCGACTGCTGCAGCGCCAGACAGACCGATTTCACGCCGTCGAGGCCGGTGCGCCTGGCGAGATTCTCATAGGCGACCTTGCGGTCCTGCAGGTAGGACAGCTCCGCCGTGGTCAGCGTGAATTCCTCGGCGAGCGGGATCGACTGCGAGCCGATTTCGCCGGAGACCTTGCGGAACGCCATTTCGATCGACATGCCGGATTCGACGCAGATCAGCAGCAGATCGAGCGCGTCGGGAAACGCCCGCCTGATCGAAAGCTGCCGTTTCGAGATGGCGTTCTTCAGAAACAGCATCGGCAACTGCAGGCCGAGATAGGCGGCGAGCAGGCAGATGCCGACCTTGATCGTCATCGGCTGATGCATGTTGGTCAGCAGGAAGACGTAAGCGGCCGCTGTCAGCATCAGGACGATCGGCGTCATCATGCGGAAGAACAGGAAGGTGATGTAGGGCGCCTGTCCGCGATAGCCGGCCATCACCAGCTTCTCGCGCGCAGCTTCCTGCGCCAGCCACTTGCCGAGATTGAGTTCGTTCACCACGCGCGAGACCATCTGCTTCGGGCTCTGGCGCAGCGAGACCTTTTCGACGCGGGCGAGGTTGGCACGCTCGCGCTGACGGATGCGTTCGCGCTCGCTGGCGACAGCCTTCATCCGCTTGGCGAGATCCTGCCCCGCGAACAGCGGCGTGATCAGCGTGTAGGCGGTGGCGCTGGCGGCAATGGCGGCAAACAGCATGGCCATGAAGCGCGCATCGTTCACTTTCTCTACGATGAAATCGATCATGGCATGATCCCTGGATGCAAGTAACGGCGTCGAAGTATTAGAAATCGAAGTTGATCATCTTTTTCATGACGAAGATTCCCGTTCCCATCCAGAACAGGCAGCCCGCGAGCATGATGCGACCGACCGGCTCGGTCCAGAGCAGCGAAATGTATTGCGGCGTGGTGAGGTAGACGAGAAACATCATGATCGGCGGCAGCGAGCCGATGATGCCGGCCGACGCCTTGGCTTCCATCGACATCGCGCGAATCTTCTCGGACATCTTCTTGCGGTCGCGCAGCACCTTGGACAGGTTGCCGAGCGCCTCGGACAGGTTGCCGCCGGATTTCTGCTGGATCGCGACGACGATGCCGAAGAAGTTCGCCTCCGGCAGCGGCATCCGCTCGTAGAGTCTTGCGCAGGCTTCGCCCAACGGAATTCCGATGGTCTGGGTTTCGATGATGGCGAGGAATTCGCCCTTCAGCGGCTGCGGCGCGTCGGCCGCGACCACCTTGATGGATTCGAACAGCGGCAGTCCCGCCTTGATGCCGCGAACGATCACGTCGACGGCGTCGGGCAAGGCGGCGAGAAACTTCTTCTCGCGACGCTTCTTGAGGTAGTTGAGCAGCCAGCGCGGCACACCGAAGCCGCCCACGAAGGCCAGGGCTAGCGCCGTCATCAATGAGCCGCCGAACATGATCGTGAAGAGAAAAAACAAAAGGCCGATCACGCAGGAGATCACGATAAACTTCTGCTTCGACCATGAAAGGCCGGCCTGCGCGATACGGGCGTTGAGCGGCCGCTTCTTTTCTTTCTTGCTGCGCTCCTCGATTTCCTTCAGCGAGCTTTCGACCTGCTGGCGGCGCGAGCGTTGCGCGCGATCGACGCCGGTGCGAACCGGCTCGGGGCGCGCGAACGAGGCGCGACGCTTTTCAGCCTGGCGCTCGCCGGACAGCAGCGGATAAATGAACACCCAGGCGACCCCGCCGATGGCGGTGGCCGCGAGAAACGCCAGGGCCACGGTTTCGAGTTTCATGGGTCACCGTCAGACGTTGATGTCGGCTTCGGCGGCATCCAGCGCCGCGGCCAGCCGGCCTTCCTCGTTATAGTAGCGCGCACGTTCCCAGAACGCCGGACGTCCGATGCCGGTCGATCGATGGCGACCGATGATCTTGCCGTTGGCATCCTCGCCCAGCATGTCGTAGACGAAAATGTCCTGGGTGATGATGGTGTCGCCTTCCATGCCGATCACCTCGGTGATGTGCGTGATCCGACGCGAACCGTCGCGCAGGCGTGCCGCCTGCACGATGACGTCGATCGATCCGCAGATCATCTCGCGAATGGTGCGCGACGGCAGCGAATAGCCGCCCATGGTGATCATGGATTCGCAGCGCGACAGCGCCTCGCGGGGATTGTTGGCGTGCAGCGTCCCCATCGAGCCGTCGTGGCCGGTGTTCATGGCCTGCAGCAGGTCGAAGGCCTCGGGGCCGCGGACTTCGCCGACGATGATGCGTTCCGGCCGCATACGCAGGCAGTTCTTGACCAGATCGCGCATGGTGATCTGGCCTTCGCCTTCGATATTCGGCGGCCGGGTTTCGAGCCGGACGACGTGAGGCTGTTGCAGTTGCAGTTCGGCGGCGTCTTCGCACGTGATGACGCGCTCGTCGTGTTCGATGTACTGCGTCAGACAGTTCAGCAACGTGGTCTTGCCGGAACCGGTGCCGCCGGAGATCAGCACGTTGCAGCGGACGCGGCCGATAATCTGCAGGATCTCCGCGCCCTGCGGCGTGATGGCGCCGAACTTCACCAGTTGATCGAGCGTCAGCTTGTCCTTGCGGAACTTACGAATGGTGAGTGCGGGTCCGTCGATCGCCAGAGGCGGCACGATGGCGTTGACGCGGGAGCCGTCGGCAAGGCGGGCGTCGCAGATCGGCGAGGATTCGTCGACGCGCCGGCCGACCTGGCTGACGATGCGCTGGCAGATGTTGAGAAGTTGCTGGTTGTCGCGGAAACGGATGCCGGTCTTCTCGATCTTGCCGCCGACTTCGATGAAGACCGTGCCGGCGCCGTTGACCATGATGTCGGCGATATCGTCGCGCGCCAGCAGCGGCTCCAGCGGACCGTATCCGAGAACGTCGTTGCAGATGTCGTCGAGCAGTTCCTCTTGCTCGGCGATCGACATCACGATGTTCTTGATCGCGATGATCTCGTTGACGATGTCGCGGATTTCCTCGCGCGCGGATTCGGCGTCGAGCTTGGCGAGCTGCGCCAGATCGATTGCCTCGATCAGGGCGCCGAAGATCGTCGCCTTGACCTGGTAGTAGTTATCCGAACGCCGCGTGTCGTGCGCGGGCGGCGGAGCCGGACGGGTCGGCGCAAGCGGCGGCGATGCGACCGGAGCGGGTGCCGGCGGCATGGGATTGGCTGCCGGCGTCGCCGCGACGGGCTCACGCACGACCTCCGGGGCCTTCGCGACCCTGCTATCGTTTTCCGATCCGCTACGCTTACCGAACACGACGATACTCCACCCGGTTGGGTCTATTTGGCCCGCAGTTTCTCAAGCAGTGGCGCCAGCAACGAGCTGCGCGGCTTCTTGGCCTCGCCGCGTCCCGTCAACCGCTGCGCCATTTGCAGGAACATCTCGGTGATGCGGTGATTGGCGGATATTTCCGCGATCATCTGGCCGTTATTGGCGGCGGAGCCAAACAGCTGCGGCTCGAAGGGGATCACCGCCACCGGCTGGCTTTCGATCGCCTTCGCGAACTCGCTGGCGTTGATCTCCGGACGCTTGGGTACGCCGACCTGATTGAGACAATACAGCGGCGCGCGATCGTTGGGCCGCGCCGCCTTCAGCAGATCGTAGAGATTCTTGGTGTTGCGCAGATTGGCGAGATCGGGCGTCGCAACGATCAGAATGTCGTCGGCCCCGATCAGTGCGCGCCGCGCCCAGCCGGACCATTGGTGCGGCACGTCGAGCACGATGCACGGCATGGTGGTGCGCAGCGTATCGAAGATCGCATCGAAGGCTTCCGCGCCGAAGTCGTAGACCCGATCCAGCGTCGCCGGCGCCGCCAGCAGGCTGAGGTGATCGGTGCATTTCGACAGCAGGCGGTCTATGAACGCGGTATCGACGCGATCCGGCGAGAATACCGCTTCCGCGATGCCTTGCGAGGGATCCTGATTGTAGTCGAGGCCGGCAGTGCCGAAGGCCAGATCGAGATCGGCAACCACCGAGTCCAGCGCGAGATCGCGTGCGATCGCCCAGGCCACGTTATGGGCGATCGTCGATGCGCCGACGCCGCCCTTCGCGCCGACGACGGCAATGATGCGGCCGACAGCCTTGGCTTCCGGCGCGGAGAACAGGTTGCAGATCGCGCGGACCACGTCGAGCGGCGCGACCGGCGCCATCACGTAGTCGCTGACACCGCGACGAACCAGTTCGCGATACAGCGTCACGTCGTTGACGCGGCCTATGACGACGACGCGCGTGCCGGCGTCGCACACGGTGGCGAGCTGATCGAGGCCGGTCAGAATATCGCCGCGTCCCTCGGTTTCGAGCACGATGACGTTGGGAGTCGGCGAGGTGCGGTAGGCTTCGATGGCCGCGGCGATGCCGCCCATCTGGATCTTGATATGCGCCTTGCCGAGGCGACGGTCCTCGCCCGCCGACTGGACCACGGCGGCGGTTTCCACGGTCTCGCAGAATGCCTGCACCGAGACGCGCGGCGCGGGTGCGATATGGAGGTCCGTATCAGGCGACGCGACGGTCGCCGGCGTTTCGTCCTGGGTCTGGCGCTCGAAGCTGATCATTGGCCCACACTGCTGATTTTGGCTTTGTCGGCGTCGGGATAGACGGTCGCCGGGCTGACGCCGCCACGATATTTTTCCATGACGGTGGTGCGGCGCGCGTTGTAGACCGGACCCTCCGGCCGCGGCTGCACCAGATCGGACGGGTTAGCGACCATCGCCGCGAGATTGCGTTGTGAGGCGCAGCCGAAGTTCCAGTAGTTGGTGTTGTCCAGATACGACTTGCCCTTGACCGAGGGACCGAGATCCTCAGGCCAAAGCCCGCAGGGGCCGGCGGTGGCGGTGATCCGGGGATAGCTGACGCGGATCGCCGCGAACACCTGCGGGTCCGCCGGATGATAGTGGCGCACCACGATGCCGCGCGGCGGGATGCCGCTCGCCGACAACAGCGATTTGATTTCGTGCAGCGAGTCGGCCGCCGCCCGGGCGTTCGGCGTTTGCGACGGCACCTCGACAACGATGGCGCCGGTGCCTTCGCGCATCCAGGTGCGGCCGAGCGCGACGATCTCCGCGCGCTGCGATGCGTTGAGGCCGCCGCGGCCGTTACCGACGAAGACGGCGATGCTCTGGTCGGCTTCCTGGATGGCGATCGGATGACGCAGGCGGTAGTCGTCCGGAATGCTGCCGGTGATGTCGCTCTGCGGGCGGGTGTGGTTGCAGGCGCCGAGCGCCAGCGCCGCGCCGACGAGCAGCGCGGCAGTGCGAAGCCGATGAAGCGTTGCGACGGGTCGTTGCGTGGTCATTGCGGTTGTCCTTGTCCCGTCTCAATCGGTGATGAAGCCGTAGGTGCCGCGATACTTCCGGTCCGCCGGATTGCGTCCGGGCACGCCGTAGATGCGATTGATGCTGCCGAGCAGGTCGGCCTGCGGATCGGACGAGGCGACGAAGCCGTCGTCGGGCCGCGAGAGATCCTTCTGCGCCACCGCACGGACGATGTAGGGCGTTACCAGCACCATCAGTTCAGTGTTGTTGTTGACGTAGTCGCGGCTGCGGAACAGCGTGCCCAGGATCGGCAGGCGGGTGAGGCCCGGCATTCCGTTGATGGCCTGTTTGGTCTGCTGCTGGATCAGGCCGGCCATTGCCATCGATCCGCCGGAGGGAATTTCCAGCGTGGTGTCGGCGCGCCGCGTCCGGATCGACGGCACAGCGGTGCCGCTGATCTGGATCGAGTTGTCGGTGCTGAGTTCGGACACTTCGGTGGCAACGCGCAGGCTGATGCGGCCTTCGTTCAACACCACCGGCGTGAAGTTGAGCGAGATACCGAACTTCTTGAAGAGGATGGTTGGCGTACAGGCGCCGTTGACGCAGTTCATGCCAGATGGGATCGGGAATTCGCCGCCGGCGAGGAAGTTGGCGCTTTCGCCGGAGATCGCGGTCAGGTTCGGCTCCGCCAGCGTGCGCATCACGCCTGCACTTTCCATCGCGCGCACGGTCGCCTGCACGCTGGGAACGCCCGGCGTGCCGCTGTTGCCGAAGCCGGCGGTCGCCGCGTTGCCGCTCACCAGCGCGCTGCCGTGGGCGGTGAAAGGATTGGTGTTGTTGAAGTTCACCACGGCGGTGCCGTAGTTCATGTTGGCGCTGAGATCGACGCCGAGCTGCTTGATGATGTTGCGCTGGACCTCGGCCACCACGACCTTGAGCATCACCTGATCGCGGCCGCGCACGGTGATCGCGTTGACGACCTTGCTGCCTTCGGCAATCGCCTTTCCGGATTGGAAATCGAGCAGCCGGATCGCGATGTCGTAGGCGGTCTGCGAATCCGCCTGGGAGGCGGCGGTGCCGGACAGCACGACATCCGGGCCGATGCCTTCGACACGAATGTCGGAATTCGGAAGCACCTGCTTCAGCATGGCGCGCATACCGTTGAGATCGCGGGTCACCGCGATGTCGTAGGCCGCGATCTGCTGACCCTCGGCGTCGAAGAACACGATATTGGTCTGGCCGACAGACGCGCCGATGATGTAGGCGCGCTGCGCCGAGCGCACGACCGCATTGGCGATCTTGGGATCTGCCACCAGGACGTCCTTGACGTCGCGCGGCAGGTCGATCACCACCGATTTGCCGACGCCAAGCGCCAGGGGGCGTGCGTGAAGATGGCCGCTGGGGCTCGCGGCGGGGACCGGCCGGCTCGCCGCCATCGCCGGCACCAGCATCGGTTCCAGCAGCAATGCGCCGGCGGCGGCGAAGCACATCGCCCGCTTCATCGCCGCGCCGAATGTTCCGCGATTATCCCGACACGTCATGGGGTAGGTCCTTCCGATTACTGCCGGGCCGTTGCCTTGGTCGCCACGCCGTAGCGCACCACGTTGATGGACTCGCGCCTGCCGTTGTCGTCGTTGCTGGCCGCCGGCGCGTTGGCGTCGGCAAGGCTGCGCAGCGCCAGCGAGAGGGTGCCGTTCTGCCGCGCGCGGGCCAGCGTTTCAGCCTGCTCCGGCTTCAGTTCGAGGGTCGCGGTCTTGCCGAGAACCGTGTTCTGGCCTTCCTTTTCGCGTGGGGTCTGGTCGATCGCCAGCACGCGCACATTGGTCAGGATGGTCTCGGAGACCGCCGCTTCGCCATTGTTCTGATCCGGATTCTTCTCGCGGCGCGAGAGGATGACGTCGACGCGGTCGTTCGGCAGAATGAAGCCGCCCGCGCCGGTTTCCGGCGAAATTTCCGTTGAAATGGCGCGCATTCCGGCGGGCAGCACCGCCGCCATGAAGCCGGCATTGCCGGCCATCACCAGCTTGCTGTCGCGGATGGGTTCGCCGGTCACGAAGGGGGAGCGTGCGATCGCGGTGCCGTCGAGCTGCTTGGTGGCGTCGGGCCGGCTGTCGCGCCGCACGAAGCTGGCGCTGGCTGCGGCGGCAGGCCATGTCTGCCACTGAAGGTCGCTCGCCGATAATGTCTTGCCGAGCGGGATGTCGGCCTTGGCGACCAAGACGTCGACGGTCTGCATCTGGGCCACCGGCGCCGGCGTCGGCTTGTGGTCGGAGCCCGAGGCCAGCCATGCGGCCAGACCGCCGGCACCGACAGCGATGGTCAGAACGACAATGCGCGCGGTATTCATACGCTTCACTTCCCACTAACGAGACACGTGCGACGCAATCGTCGCCGTAGCGGGAGTTGAACAGTTATTCGTCAAAGCATGGTTAATGCCGCGTATCGAAATGAGCTTAACGAGACCTTTTCGCGGTCCCCGGCCTACCCGACGATAAAGCGGCCGAGATCGACGGCCTTGATCCAGGGAGTTTCCGGATAGATCATCAAGGCGCCCGCCGCCAGTGCGATGCCGTAAGGCACGCCGCTTTCCGGATGATGCAGCCGCAGCAGCCATTGCTGGCCGGAGAACATATAAGGCAGCGGGAAATGCCGGAAGGCGAGCAACAGCATGGTCAGCACGCCGCCGAAGACCGCAGCGGTAGCGAGATAAGGCGTCAGGAAATCGAAGCCGAGCCATAGCGCGGTCGCGGCCGCCACCTTGGCGTCACCGCCGCCGATCCAGCCCAAGGCAAAGCAGGTGAATGCGATTGCCAGCACCGTGGCGCCGGCGGCGACATGCAGCCCGATTTCGGTCAGCCCCATGCCGGACGCGAGCGCGAGCACGAGGAAGCCGGCGATGAGCAACAGCGAAACGCGATTGGAAATCGTCATGGTCAGGAGGTCGCTGCAGGCCGCGAACGCCATCAGCATAGGAAACAGCAGTAGCCGGAGGAGGTCGAGGATCATGATGCGGCCCGTTTCGCGTCGTGGTGATACGGCAAGCTAACCGGGGAACAGTGAACAATCGCGAAACGCGCGCGAGGTTTCACCAGAGGCGTTCACCAGAAACTGATGGCCCTGATCAGCAGCGCGGCGGACGCCAGCGCGAGCGCCATGCAGACGAGCTCGATGGCACGGTCCCTTGGCTGGTGGCTGAAACGGTGGTTTTCGCTGGCGGCATTCGTCTTCGCGTTCGTCATGGGCGTCGGACAGCGAACCGTTAATAACTTGCACAAGAACCTAGAGACAGAAAGGCCCCGGCAAGCCGGGGCCTTTCCGATCGTAACGTCGGGACGGCTTAGTTGCCGGCGCCGGCGATGGTGGTAGCGATGGAGCTGAACTTGTCCCGGATCGTGGTTCCGAGGGTGGTGGCTCCAGCGATCAGCACCACGCCGATGAGCGCGGCAATCAGGCTGTATTCGATGGCGGTCGCGCCGGATTCATCCTGGGCGAAACGCTTGACAAGATTCTTCATAGGAAACTCCCTGTGCACGTGGCTGTAGAACTTCGATGTCTGGTGGCAACGGCGTTCTCAGCACCGTGACCATGGGAGGAACCCTACGCGGGGAAAATTTCACGCCGGTTAATTCGATCGCAAAAACCCGCATGTATCGGGTGTTTCTTGCAGACGGTAAACTTCGACTTAAAGACATTGCATAAAATTCGACAAATCGATCCAGCGCGGTTTGGTTGGCGAAAAGGACGAGTGCATGACGTTCGTTCTCATTGGCCAGCGGTCGATTTGATACGAGCTTCAGGTTTGTTTTTACGATATCACGGTGAGGCTCTCGGGATTTGAGTTGAAATCAAGTCGCAGACGCATCGTCACCAATTGCGTCGTCCCCGAGCGGGCAGGGGCCATCATCCCGGATGTTTGCTTGATCCCAGATGTTACTTGTTATGAACCGGCATGGGTTCTTGTTGATGGCGCCGATCCGCTACGGCGTGCGGCCCCGCCTGTGCAGCGAGGGTTCCCACGCAAACTCATCGGAAGGCGAATTCCCGGGCGAAGCTTCGAGGCTGGCCCCGGCGTTTGCAGTTCATTCATCAATTAACGGCATATTTGCCATATCCGGAGCCGGGACCCTGCCGATGGCATGGCGCGGCCCGCGATTGTGCCGGGATTTGGTCATATGATTTTCCGACGTCTGACTTCTGTGAAATGGCCGTCGATGCTTGCCGGCGTCGCCGCGATGGTGATGCTGCTTGCGGGGCTGACGGCGGCAAATGCCGACAGCGAAACCATCTCGGTCAGCGTCGACCAGGCCAAGCTGGTCAAGCTGCCTGGTCGGGTGGCCACGCTGGTGGTCGGAAATCCGCTGATCGCCGACGTCACGTTGCAGTCCGGCGGCATGATCGTGGTGACCGGCAAGGGCTACGGCGCCACCAACGTCATCGCAATGGATCGCGCCGGAGACATTCTGGTCGATCGCACCATCCTGGTCGGCGGGCCCGCTGACAAGGTCGTCACCATCTATCGTGGCGCCGATCGCGAATCCTATAGCTGTATGCCGGTGTGCGAACGCCGCATTACCCTCGGCGACAGCGAGAAGTACTTCAAGTCCACCATCGAACAGGCCGGCACGCTGACAAAAGAAGCCGCGGGCGGTGGCACCACCGGCAAAGCCAACTGATCGGCGCGGTTTGCCGATATCGATAGCTGCGATGCGGGTCGATTCCGGTTAACGCGCGCTTAACGCGGCGGGGCGTTTTGTCCGGACCCGCCGAAACACTTCAACAATGAGTTTCGGATAGAACCCGGCGGTAGATAAATCCTGCCGCTTGGGGAGACGCACCTATGTCGTCGTCCGAAACATCACATGCCGACCTGCGCCGTGCGCTGCGGCGGTGGCGACGCGATCGGCACGGCTCCGCCGCCGTCGAATTCGCTTTCATCGCGCCGATGTTCTTCGGTCTGCTGTTCGCGATTTTCGAGATCGGTCTGACGTTTCTCGCCGGGACAGTGCTGGAGAACGGGCTGCAACAATCCGCGCGGCTGATGTACACGCATCAGGCCTCGGACAACAACATGACCCAGCAGCAGTTCGTCGCCGACCTGTGCGGCCGGGTTTCGATCCTGATGGACTGCACCAAGCTGCGCGTGAATGTCAGCGTCACCCCAGCCGGTTCGCCGATCACAATCCTGAATCCGCTGTCCAACGGTACCTTCGTTGATAATTTCAATTACCAGAATCCGAATCCCAACACCGACGAAACCGTGGTGGTGAGCGCCTATTACCCGTGGCCGCTGTTCATGACGCAACTGGGCTACAGCATGGCAAACATCAATCCGGGCACGGCCGACGGCAAGTACCTGTTGGCATCCATGACGGCGTTCCGCGTCGAGCCGAAGTGATCAGGTCATGACAAGCACCGTTGCAAAATCCGTTTTCGCTCTCCGCTTTCATCTCGCGCGGTTCACGCAACACGCCGGTGGCCTGGCGGCGATCGAGTTCGCGATGATCCTTCCGGTGATGCTGGTCACGCTGTTCGGCGCGGTCGGTGTGACGTCGGCGATTTCGATCGATCGCAAGGTGACGCTGGTGGCGCGAACCTTGTCCGACTTGACCTCGCAGAAGGACCAGGTCGCCGATACCGATGTCAGTAATTTCTTCGCCATCGGGCGCGCGATGCTGCTGCCTTACAGCGCGTCGCAAAACCCCGCATCCGGCGGGCCGTTGAAGGCGACCATCACCGAGATCTATATCAATCCCAACACCGGCGCGGCGCGCGTGCAATGGAGCAGGGGCGACACGCCTCGCGCCGTCGGCAGCACCGTGTCGACCATGCCGGCCGATTTGATCGGCAGGGATTCGAGCAACAAGATCCTGCCCAATCAGTACTTCATCCTGAGCGAGGTCAGCTATCTCTACGCGCCCTCGATCCTGCCGGGCGTTGCCGCCGTGCCGCTTTCGGAATCGACCTATACGCGGCCGCGCATCACCACGAGCTATGCCTGCGTTCGCCTGAACGGCGCGACGCCTTGTCCGACCAGTTGATGAAGGCGATACGTCGAAGCGAGACGACCGGAATAACGACACAAGAAAAAGAAAAGGTGCAAAATAAAAAGGCCGCGCTGACGCGCGGCCTTTTCGATCTTGCAAACTCTATTCGGGAGTGTTCGCGAACGATGCCTTAGCCAGCAGCCCGCAGATTGTCGGCGGAGGATTTGCCGGAGCGGCGGTCCGCGACGATCTCGTAGCTGATCTTCTGGCCTTCGCGCAGCGTGCCGAGGCCGGCGCGCTCGACGGCGCTGATGTGCACGAACACGTCGTTGCCGCCATCGTCGGGCTGAATGAAGCCATAGCCCTTGGTTGCGTTAAACCACTTTACGGTTCCCATGCTCATGGGATAGTCCCTTCTCAAAAAAATATAGTCGAAACCCATTTACATGGGCTGGTGGTATCGAATTTTTGGAAGGGTCGTCAGCGTCTAAACCGGCTGTACCGGTAGTTAGCGAGTGTCGTCCGGCCGAAAATCGATCCGGACATATTATTCCAAAGCACGACCCAAAACAATCCTGACGCGCGCGATTTTCCGTGGCGTCGGATATCAAACCCCGACCCGCGCCCGAAGCGAGCGCGGAGTCTTTGTTTTTGCAGGGCTTTCCGAAGCCGGCAGGTAGTTACCGGCGGCGGAATTGGCCGCGCGGCGGCCCGCTGCGCGGCGGTCCGCCGGCCGGACGCTCGTCCTTGTGACGGAAGATCAGCCGGCCCTTTTCAAGATCGTAGGGCGACATCTCGATGGTCACCCGGTCGCCCGCCAGGGTCTTGATGCGGTTCTTCTTCATCTTGCCGGCGGTGTAGGCGACGATCTCATGCCCCGCGTCGAGCTGGACGCGGTAGCGGGCATCGGGGAGGATTTCGGTCACCAGTCCTTCGAACTGGATCAGCTCTTCTTTAGCCATGGGTTTCTCCAGGTCGAAAGGCTGTTATCGCTGTGGGCCTTGGTTGCGTTTGGGTTGATGGGGATGGCTCTTGCGGCTCAGGAACGCGACGCCCTGAATGCCTTCGCTCTTGCCACCCGATGATTTGCCGCCAGACGAGGCCCGGCCAGGCTCGTGCCGGGCGGCAGGCTGCTGGGCCGCGCCACCCCCCGGCCGCCGGCGGCGGCGCGGGCGCTTGCCGTTCGGCGCGCCATCGGCGGCGCCACGATGCGCGGACGCGTGCGGACCCGGCCGGCCCCCGCGCGGTTGCGCGGCGGACGGGCCAGATTCACGATGGCCGGGCGTGCGTCGGTCTTCTTTGGGCAAGGCGACACGGATCAGTTTTTCGATGTCGCGGAGATACGCCATTTCCTCGCCGGCGCAAAGCGAGATCGCCACGCCGTCGGCGCCGGCGCGCGCCGTGCGGCCGATGCGGTGGACATAGGTTTCGGGAATGTTCGGCAGATCGAAGTTGACGACATGGCTCACGCCGTCGACGTCGATACCGCGCGCCGCGATGTCGGTGGCGACGAGGGTCCGGATCTCGCCGGTGCGGAACGCCGCCAGCACGCGCTCGCGGTAGTTCTGCGATTTGTTGCCGTGAATGGCGTCGGCGGCAATCCCGGACTTGGCCAGGTTCTTCACCACCTTGTCGGCGCCGTGCTTGGTGCGGGTGAACACCAGCGCGCGATTGACGGGCTCGTCCTTGAGAATCTGCGCCAGCGCGGCGGGCTTGGCGGAATGATCGAGCTGAATCACGCGTTGCGCGATGCGCTCCACCGTGGAGGAGACCGGCGTGACGGCGACCCGCGCCGGATCGCGCAGCATGTGCTCGGCGAGTTCGGCGATGTCCTTCGGCATGGTGGCCGAGAAGAACAGCGTCTGCCGCTTGATCGGCAGCTTGGCAACGATTTTGCGAATATCGTTGATGAAGCCCATATCGAGCATCCGGTCGGCTTCGTCCAGCACCAGAAACTCGACGTGCGCCAGCTTCAGCGCATTGCCCTGAACGAGGTCGAGCAGACGGCCCGGCGTCGCGACCAGCACATCGACGCCGCCCATCAGGGCGCGGACCTGCCGGCCCATCGGTACGCCGCCAATGGCCAGAGCGGAACTCAGGCGGACGTGGCGGCCGTAGGCGTTGAAGCTGTCGAGGATCTGGCCGGACAGTTCGCGGGTCGGGCTCAGCACCAGCACCCGGCAGGTTTTCGGCTGCGGACGGACGCGGTTCTCGAGCAGGCGATGCAGGATCGGCAGCGCGAAGGCGGCGGTCTTGCCGGTGCCGGTCTGGGCGATGCCGACGACATCGCGGCCGGTGAGAGCGAGAGGAATGGTTTGTGCCTGGATCGGCGTGGGCGTCTGGTAGTTCTCTTCCACCAGAGCGCGCGAAATCGGATCGGCGAGGCCGAAGTCCTTGAAGGAGGTCAAAAGATGGTTCTTTCTACATAAAAACAAGCGCTCGACGATACGTGTCGCGAGCGGCGAGGGTGTCTGGGACACCCGCGTGTTTGGGGCGTCGGCTTTGTTGGATGAAGGGGCAAGCCAAAAACCGGTAACCGGCTCAGAACACGCGGCTCGCTGGGACCTGACGATATGATTCTCAAGGTCGCGCCGCTGATATGGCGCAGCATCGCGGCAGATTCAAGGTCAAACTGAGGGAGCCGCCATATCCGGGTACGGACCGTTGTGTCCCCAAACCCGTTTCCATGGGTTTCCATGGCTTGCGGTCATGCTCTAATGTCGTCGCGACAAACCAAACGCTTGGGAGAAAATGCCGTGATCTATGTCGTTGCCACGTTGACCGTGAAGCCAGAAATGCGCGCCGAACTGATCGAGGGCGCCAAGGCTTGCATCGCCGCCACCCGTCAGGAGCCCGGCAACATCGCCTACGACATGCACGAGAGCGTCACCGATCCCGCCAAGATGGTGTTCGTCGAGCAGTGGGAGAATGCCGAGGCACTGGTGCCGCACCGCCAGACCGATCACATGAAAGCGTTCGGGCGCATCGCGGCGAAGTGCCTGGCCGCGCCGCCGAAGATCGAGATCATCACCCCCGCCACGGTCGACGCACGTTAAGGAACGGCTCCATGATCTATGTCATCGCCACCACCCGCGTGAAGCCGGAAGGCCGCGACGCCTATATCGCCGGCGCCAAGGACTGCATCGCCGCCACGCGGCAGGAGCAGGGCTGCATCTCCTACGAAAATCACACCAGCATCCACGATCCGAACCTGTTCGTGGTAGTCGAGCGGTGGGCCTCGCGCGAGGATCTCAACGCCCACGGACGCTCCGCCCACATGAAGACGTGGCGCGCGTTGTCGGCGCCGCTGAAGGCGTCGCCAACCGAGATCGAGATCATTTCCGGGGCCACCGTCGAGAAATTCTGAGCGGCAGTCGCCGGCCGCGCCAAGGCGGAACCTTTGACGGGTCATATGGTTGTCGTCATTCCAACTTGGCTCGGCCACGACCGGCGGCGCGCCGGCGGGCTCCACGGGAGGACCGTTCGGCCGGCAATCGTTACGGTGGACGGATTTTGATCGATTTCATTTTCGAGTGAGCGCGTGGTCAGGCTGGGGTTCATCATCGGGTTGATTGCGCTGCTGGGGATGCTGCTGTCTGGCCTCGCCGCGTACCGCGCCCATGATCAGGAACTGACGGTCAACCGGATTGCGCTGGCGCGAGCTATCGATGTCAGCGCTAGCCTGGTTCAGGACCGTCTGACCGAGCGCGAACTTCTGGCGCGGGTGTCATCCGGCTTGTTTCATTCGCCGGCGGTGACCAAGGCCAATATGCTCAAGCCGCTGCGCACCTCGATCTACGCCTTCAAGACCGATTTCGTCGTGGCGGGCTGGATCGCACGGTTGCAGCCGGGCGAACTGGCGCAGGCCCAGTCGGAATTGCGAAGCGCCGGTTTTCCCAAGCCCGACATTCGCGGGTTCAACGACAAGCCGCTCGAACCCGCCGCCCTCGGCGGGCCGCTCGATGTGGTTATGGATGTCGAACCGCGTAACGGCGAGAGCGAAGGATTTCCCGGGCGCGCGGTGGACGATCAGCCGGCGCTGAAGGCGATGTTGCAACAGGCGCTGGACAAGAAGCAGCCGGCGGCCTCGGAGCCGTTGCCGCTGTTGCGGCCGAACGGTCCGATCGGCGTGGTCCTGGCGACGCCGGTGCTTCAGGAAAATACCGGACAGCCGATCGGCTTCATCACGTTCTCCTACGAGCTTGCGCCCCTGATGCTGACCAACGACGAAATGTCGCTGTTCTCCGTCGCGCTGCGCAGCTCGGCCAACAGTGCCAACGAACTGATCGTCGATCCGAACGATCGTGTCATCGCGCGTCCGCAGGTGCGCACCACGGAGGACGGCAGCCCCGCGCCGCCGCCGGTGGTGCGAACCGTGACGTTCGGCGGGCGCGACTGGCAACTGGCGTATTACGCCAAAAATAATGTCGAGCAACGCGCGCTCGAACTGGCGGCGGTGGTGGCCGCGATCGGCTTCGCGCTCACGGCGATCATCTGCGGCCTGTTCGGCTACATCGCCTACAACAACCTGCGCATGAGCCGTGAGATCCGGATGCGGATCGGATTCGAGCACCGCTTGACGGCGGTGATCGACGAACTCAATCACCGCGTCAAAAACATTCTCGCGGTGATCCAGTCGATCGTCACCCGCACCATGCGGCACGGCGCCGATATCGACGTCGCGCGCGATCTGCTGATCGGGCGCATCCATGCGATGTCGAACGTGGTGTCGCTGCTCAGCGAAAGCCGCTGGCAGGGCGTGCCGCTCAAGGGACTGTTCGAGGCGCGCGCGATCCCCAATGCCGAGCGCATCGCCGTGAACGGGCCGGATATTTCGGTCAGCGCCCGCGCGGCGCAGAGCCTGTCGCTGCTGTTTTTCGAACTGGCGTCGCACACCGACGAGGGATTGTCGCTGGTCGGCAAGCATCCGCGTGTCGTGGCGCAGTGGACGGTCGAGGGCGATCCGCGCGACGCGCTGTTCCACTTCCGTTGGGAGGAATTCAACACCAGCGCCGCCACCCGGCGCGCCGACAGCGAATTCGGCACCATCCTGCTCGACCGCGTCGCGCCGGAAGCGCTCGGCGGCACCGCCAAGCGTTACTTCACCGATGTCAGTTACGTCTATGAACTGACCGCGCCGATGGCCACCGTGGTCGATCTCACTGAGCGCGCGCGCACCGATCAGTTGTCCGCGCCGGTGAAGCGGGTGAAGTGAAAACGGCGTTCTGCGTCACGTCGCTTAGTCAGCTTCGGCGGCGGAGGAAGGATCACGCCAGCTCTCGCAACAAGGCCTCGCGCAATTGCTTCTTCAGCACCTTGCCGTTGGCATTGCGCGGCAGCGGATCGGTGCTCACGGTGACGGTTTCAGGCACCTTGTAGTCCGACAGCCGCGCCGCGCACCAGGCGCGCAGCGCCGCCACGTCGAGCGCGGGATTGCGGGTGACGACCACGGCGTGCACGCGCTCGCCCAGCACCGGACAGGGCTTGGCGACGATTGCGCTTTCCACCACGTCGTCGTGTCCGGCCAGCACCGATTCCACTTCCGCCGAATAGATCTTGTGCCCGCCGCGATTGATCATGTCCTTCTTGCGATCGAACACACGGACGAAGCCTTCGTCATCGATGGAGCCGAGATCGCCGGAGTGCCAGAAGCCGCCGGTGAAACTCTCGGCGGTGGCGTCCGGCTTGTTCCAGTAGCCCTTGATGACCGAGCCGCCGTGAATCCACAACTCGCCGACCTCGCCGCGCGGCACTTCGCGGCCGGCGTCATCCATGACAACGATGGTTGCGCCGGGGCAGGCCAGGCCGACGCTGTCGATATGCGTCGCGGTGAAGGCCGGCGGCATGATGGTCGAGGGCGAGGTGGTTTCGGTCGCGCCATAGGCGTTGATCAGTTTGAGGCCGGGAACCTTCTGCGCCAGTTTCTCGATGGTGGCGATCGGCATCGGCGCGCCGCCATAGCCGCCGATCCGCCACGACGACAGATCGTGGCTGTCGAAGTCGGCCTGCAGCAGGCAGAGATTATACATCGCCGGTACCATGACGGTCTGGGTCGCGCGTTCGCGCGCCGCGAGCTTCAGATAGTCGGCGGCCTTGAACTCGGCGACAACGATCAGCGCGCCGGCGCAACGCGCCATCGACATGATGTTGGCGATGACGCCGGTAACGTGCGCCAGCGGCACCGCCGCGACCGAGCGGTCCGCCGGTGTCAGCTCCATGCAGGCTTCGTAGATCATCGCCGAATGGATGATGTTGCCGTGGGAGAGCATCGCGCCCTTGGGGCGGCCGGTGGTGCCCGAGGTGTACATGATCATCGCGGTATCGTCCTCGGCGACGATAGCTGCGGCGGCGAGCGGCGAGCCTTTCGCCAGTTGCGCCAGCGTGAGCGATGCGGCTCCATCGCCCACCGCGATGCGGTGGCGCAGATCGGGCACCTCGCCGGCGTCGGGCAGGCGCTCGGCAAGCGTGGTGTCGTAAACGATGGCCGCCGCGCCGCAATCGGTCAGCATGTAGGCGACTTCCGGCTTTTGCAGCCGGGTCGAGAGCAGCACCGCGATCAGACCGAGTTGCGCGGCGGCATACAGCGTGAGCACGAATTCGGTGCGATTGCCGACCAGCACCGCCAGCCGGTCGCCCGGTTGCAGGCCGAGGTCTTGCAGGCCAGCGGCGATGGCGGAGGCGCGTCGCACCGTCTCGCGCCAGGTCAACCGTTCGTCGCCGAACACGATGGCCTCACCGTCGGGATTGCGTCGGCCGGCGGCTGCGATCATCTCCCAGACGCTGCGCGGACGCTCGCGAAACATCGGGACCAGCCGGTCGCCGAAATGGGCCTCGATCTGCATGGCGGGGAGGGAGTTATTCGACCAGCCCATCGTGGTGGTGTCCTTGCCGTTTCTTGATTCGTGTTTCGACGCGCGGAGCGCGCCATGGTCCGGCTCCATGGTCCGCTCGTGCGCCGGAATTGTGAAGCCGAAAGCCGGACAGCGCCCTGCGCCGCCCGGCGCGGCGGTGGCGTCGACGGGATCGGCTGCTTCAGAGCAGGTATCGCAGCCCGACGGTGATGACGATGAGGCAGATAAAGATCAGCGCCACCGGCAGGCGGGGCTTTTGTGCCGGCGCCGCGGGCGCAGGCTTGGCCGCCATCGCGCGGCGTGCTTGCTGCAATGCAATGACGTTGTCCGGTGGAGACTGCGGGCCGGTATGGGGGGCGTTCGGCGCCGGGGAGTCGGACGGTGTTCCCTTCAGATGGGCTTTGGGGTGAGCGATGCTGGCATCGGGGGCAGCGCCGGCGCCGCCCATTTCGGCATAGTAGCTGCGATAGATCGCCTGAATGGTGGCCTCGGTTGCCTCGGCCTCGCTCATGCTGGCAAGCCGCTTCTCGTATTCCGCCAGAAATGCCTGCGCCTCACTCGACAGCGAACTGACGGCGTTGAGTTTGGCCATCATGCGCCAGGTCGGAAAATCGGCCCGCGCCTTGGTGTCGGCGCGTCTGGCAATCAGAATATCGGAAGCCTTGATCACGATTTGCGTATCCTTGCGTCGCCGTCGCATGGGCGCGGCGCAGCGCGATTGTCGTTCCTCGCGCGTCGCGATGCGCGGCACGCGAGATCATCGTGCCATACCAGCGTCGGCTTGCGGTCGCCCATTTGCAAGACCTATTTTGCGATCTTGCGCGGGTCGCGGCCGATTACCTTAACGGTTCCCGCGACCCATCGAATATTCATTCGGAGACGATGACCGCATGAGCGAAGGCACGGCAGGCACACTCGTATTGTCGATTCAGGGCGGCGCCGACAACTGGTCGCCGCAGCGCTGGGTCGAACGCTTCAATGCGGTCTGCCAGGGACGCAAAGTGGTGTTGCTGCCGGCGCAGATCAGCAATCCGGACGACGTGCATTATGCCGCGGTGTGGAAACCGCAGCCGGGTGTGCTGGCCGCATTCCGCAATCTGCGCGTCATTTTCAATCTCGGCGCCGGCGTCGACGCTTTGCTGGCCGACCCGGGCTTGCCCAAGGTGCCGGTGGTGCGCGTCGCGGTGGACGATTTGACCGGCCGTATGACCGAGTATGTCGTGCTGCATGTGCTGATGCATCACCGCCAGCACTTGTCGTTGCGTGACAATCAGTCGCGCAAGCTGTGGCAGCCCGGCGCGCAATGGGCGGCCGGTGCGGTGACCGTGGGGATCATGGGGCTGGGCACCCTGGGGCGCGACGCGGCGGAGGCGTTGCGGCGGATCGGGTTTCGCGTCGTGGGCTGGAGCAACAGCGCCAAGGCCATCGACGGCGTCGAATGTTTCAGCGGTCGCAACGGCCTCGCGCCGTTTCTGGCACGGACGCATATCCTGGTGTGCCTGCTGCCGTTGACGCTCGTGACCCGTCACATCCTCGACCGCCGACTGTTCGAGCAGCTTGCGCGCAATTCGCCGCTCGGCGGCCCGGTGCTGATCAATGCCGGGCGCGGCGGATTGCAGGTGGAAGCCGATATCCTGTCGTGTCTCGACGACGATACGCTGCTCGCCGCGACGCTCGACGTGTTTGAAACCGAGCCGTTGCCGGCGGAGAGTCCGTTGTGGACCCACCCGCGCGTCGTGATCACGCCGCACAACGCCGCTGACACCGATCCCGATGCGATTTCGGCCTACGTCGCCGAACAGATCGCACGGTTCGAGGCCGGCGCGCCGCTGCAAAACGTGGTGGATGTGACGCGGGGCTATTAGCTGCGATGGATCGCCATTGCGAGCGTAGCGAAGCAATCCAGAAAGCGAAGCAGCAAGGACTGGATTGCTTCGTCGCTTCGCTCCTCGCAATGACGATGGAACCTCTATCGCACCCAGTCCGCCGCCAGCTTTGCGTAGATGTCGGTGGCCTTGTGGATGAGATCGACCGCGCAATATTCATCGGTCTGGTGCGCTTTGCCGGCTTCACCTGGCCCGAGGATGATGGTCGGCGGATTGCCGAGCGCCGGCGTCAGCACCGAGGCGTCGGTAAAGTAGGGTGCGGTGCGCGGCGCGGCGCCGAAATTTTCGCCGAGCGCGTCCTCCGCGGTCTTGACCACATGCTCGATCCACGGCGTCGCCGGATCGCTCCACACCGCGCCGACATCGACGATGGTTTCGATCTCGATGTCGTCGCCGAGTTCGGCGGCGAGTTGTTCCCTGATGCGATCGTGCGGCAGCGCTGGAATGCTGCGGATATCGAGGCCGATCTCGGCGCGATCCGGCACCGAATTGGTGTTGAGGCCGGCGTGCACGGTGCCGACATTGAGCGTCGGCGGTCCGAGATGCGGATGCGGCGCGACGTTGAACTCGAACGTCTCCAGTTTCCCGATGGCGCGCGCCGCCTTGTACGCGGCGTTGACGCCGAGATGCGGCATCGAGCCGTGCGCGGTGACGCCCTTGGCGATCAGCTTGAGCCAGAGCGCGCCCTTGTGGCCGACCACGGCGACGTTCGACGTCGGCTCCGCCACCACCAGCGCGCCGGCTTTGCCCAGGATGCGGGCTTTGGCCATCTCGAACGCGCCCTCGCAGCCGATCTCCTCGCCGGCGGTAATCGCCAGCATCACGCCGCCGTTGCCCTTGAGCCGATCGGCGGTGTTGCAGATCGCGGCGACGAAGGCGGCGACGCCGCACTTCATGTCGGTGCTGCCGCGCCCGTAGAGTTTGCCGTCGCTGATTTCGCCTGCGAACGGATCGACACGCCACGGCGCGTTGCCGAGCGGAACGGTATCGACATGCCCGGTAAAGCATATTGGCGGCTTGCTGCCGTTGCCGTCGATGCGCGCCAGCAGATTGGCGCGCTCCGGCGCGAATTGCTGGATCGACGTTTCAAGCCCGGCGTCGGCGAGGATGCGTTCGAGATGCCGGATGCAGGCCAGTTCCTGACCGGGCGGATTGACGGTGTTGAACGCGATCAACTCGCGCGACAGGGCAATGGGATCGATCGGCATGGACAAGAAATCCGCAGTGATAAGGCGCTCCGCGATCGTAGCCCGGTTGCAAGCGATGCGCGACCGAAATCCTGGAGATCGCGGTGCTCGCCGCATCGTCGCGACGGCCGCGCCCGCTATGGTTAACGGCGGGATCGCACGATGCCGATGACGCGGAAGTGAGGGCGATGCGGTTGCAATGCGGATGCGGCGCGTCATAACACAAGCGCGGCCTCGCAGTCGCAGCATCGCTCGGATTGAATCGGTCGGATCATATGGATTTGCAAAGCAGCGCCGTTCGCCGCCTCACGCGTGTCCTGGCGTGGCTGTGCCTCGGTTACATCGCCTTCGTCACGGTGGGACCGATCTGGGTTCGGCCGGAGACCGGCGCCTCGCCGCAACTCGAGCGGCTGGTGGCGTTCGCGGTGGTGGGCACGCTGTTCGCCGCCGCCTATCCGCGCCACATCGTGCTGGCGGCGACGGTGGTGATCGGCGCGGCAATTTTGCTCGAGGCGTTTCAATTGCTGGAGCCGTCGCGCCACGGGCGGCTGTTCGATGCCAGCGTCAAGATCGTCGGCGGCCTCATCGGCCTTTGCACGGGATGGATTTTCGCGCGACTGACGCGGCGCACCGCCTAGAGCCATTTCCAAAACGGTAGAATTGGAATGGGCTCGAGATTCTTGTTTTGACGTGTTTTCCTGATGCGATCCTGCTCTAGGTCTCGAGTGCCGCGAGCAATTCACTCAACGCCGCCCTGGCGAAGGCATTCATGTTGACGATGCGGTCGGCGGCGCCGGTTTCCAGCGTGATGACGCGCGCGCTGCTCCCCGCGACGCCGATGCAGCTATGGCCGGCGGCATCGCCATAGCGGTTGCCGGTGGGGCCGCTCGCGCCGGTTTCTGACAGGCCCCAATCCGAATTGAACCGCTGGCGAATCTGCGTGGCCAGCAATGTCGCGTAGGTCTCCGATGCCGAGCGGATGCCTTTCATGTCGGCATCGGGAATGTCCATCAGGATGCGCCGCGCCTCGCGCGTGTAGACCACAGCCGAGCCGAGAAAGTAGGCCGATGCGCCAGGCACCGCCAGCAGCGCCGCGGAAATCAGGCCGCCGGTGGAGGATTCCGCCACCGCGATGGTCTGCTTTCGTGCGGTGAGATGTCCGGCGATCCGCGTGGCGATCGGGATGAGAGCCTGCATCGCGTCTGTTCTCCGTCATTCGAATGTTCGTTGGCGTTGGCGTCATGATAGGGCGGCGTCGCGTGTGGGAACAGCGTCGGCTCAGAGATGCGCCGGCGGATCTGCGGCGCGGATCGAGTCCAGCAGCCAATCCCGGAACACCGCGAGCTTGGGTGGATCGGCGCGATCCTCCGGCGACACCAGATAGAACCCCGCGTCGAGCGGCAGCGTGATGTCGAATGGCACCACGAGGCGGCCCTTGGCGATGTCATCGCGCACGTAGGAGGTGCGGCCGATGGCGACCCCGTGGCCGTCGATGGCGGCCTGCACGGTGACGAAATTCAGATCGAACGTCAGTCCGCCGTGGCCGGGCAGATCGGCGGGCAGTCCGGCAGCGGTCAACCACAGCCGCCAGTCGTCGCGCGAGGCGCCGCTGGTGTGCAGCAGGACGTGATCGCGCAGATCTTCCGGCCGTCGCAACGGTCGTTCGCCCTGCAACAGCGCCGGGCTGCAGACCGGGAACATCCTGTCCGCCATCAGCCAGTCGGCGCGCAGGCCCGGCCAGTTGCCCCGACCATAGCGGATCGCGGCATCGACGTCGCCGCCCGTGAAATCCACCAGGTCCGTCGAGGTGGTGATGCGGACGTCGATGGCGGGATGGGATTCCTGAAACGCGGCGAGGCGCGGCAGCAACCATTTTGCGGCGAGCGAGGCCAGCGTGCTCACCGTCAGCACATGGTCGTTGTCTTGCCGCCGCAACCGGGCAGTGGCGAGGCGCAGGTCGTTGAACGCGGCGCGGATGCGGGGGAGATAATCCTGAGCTTCGGCGGTCAGCGCGATGGCGCGGTTGCGCCGGACGAACAGTTTGATCCCCAATTCCTGCTCGAGCCGCCGGATCTGATGGCTCACGGCGGTCTGGGTGACGTTCAGTTCGGCTGCGGCCGCGGTGAAACTGAGGTGTCGCGCCGCCGCCTCGAACGCCCGCAGCCCGTTCAGCGACGGCAATCGCAGGTGGGATGGGGGCGGCTTATTCATGATTTTATCTCATGGATTGCGGGACAACATGTCGTTTGTCAGACGGCCACAGCGGGCGGATATTTGTCACCAAGAAGCTAGATTTGGAGATGACAAATGTCCATCCGCAATCAATCCTCGATGACAAATCATCATGACGATGGGTTCCTCGCCCACCTCAGCGAAACGCTACATACGTGGCACGCCCGGCAGGTCCAGCGTCGTGAACTGTCGCACTGGACCGAGCGCGATCTGCATGACGTCGGCATTTCGTGGAGCGATATGCTGGCTGAGGTCGAAAAGCCGTTCTGGCGCGCTTAGCGCAGGATCGCGAAAGGCGGAGACTGGTGCGCTTCGCGACCCTTCAGGTCGGATCGGATCATGCTCCATCAAGAACAAGCGGTCAGGCCGCCGGCGTCGCCAGCTTCGGGACGCCGGCCTCCCATTCCCGATGGAGGCTCCCATGCAATCGTCGATGCGCCGCGTCGCGGATATTCTGGTTCGCGGCGATCTTTCGCAGCAGCCTGACATCGTGCGGTTGCGTGACGGCCGCGCCATGACGCTGCGGTTCGTCGAACCGGACGACGCGGTGGCCTTGCAGGATTACTTCCACGGACTGTCGGTGGCCTCGCGCTACAACCGTTTCCTCGCGGCGGTGGGCGAATTGCCGCCGAGCGAATTGCAGAAGACCTTGCACAGCGGCGGCAACGCATTCTCGTTGCTGGCCACGTTGAAAACCGGCGGCGTCGACAGCATCGTCGGCGAAGCGCGCTACGCGTTGGAACCTGTTGCCGCGCGTGTCGAGTTCGGTCTGTCGATCGACGATCGCTTGCAGGGGCAGGGTGTCGGTACGGCGATGCTCTCGAACCTGCAATGCCGCGCCATGTCGCTTGGAGCGACAACGATCTTCGGCGACACGCTGCGCTCCAATGATGCGATGCAGGCGCTGGCGCGCAAGGCCGGCTTCACCTTCGCAACGCTGCCGAGTGACTGGCGGCTGGTGCGCTTCGAGAAATCGCTCGATCCGGCGTTGGAGACCCCGTGCGCCGGCTGGCGCGCGCATCGTCGCGAGATCGCGGCATTGAACTAATTCTTCCCGAACACCGCCTTGCGCTTCTCGATGAAGGCGGCGACGGCCTCGCGATGATCCGCCGTTCCGGCGGACTTCACCAGCCGCACCGCCTCGTGATCGCGCGCGGTGGCGAAATCGAACGCCAGCGCCTCGTCGAGATTGTCTTTCATGTAGCGCAGCGCAGTCGCCGGACCCTCCGCCAGCGCCGCCGCGAATTCAAACGCCTCCTCCCGCAGTCTGTCGTCCGCCACCACGCGATTGACAAGACCGATGGCTTCGGCGCGGTCGGCAGCGACTTTCTCGCCGGTGAACATCAGTTCACGCGCCCGCGACGTTCCCACCAGGCGCGTCAGCAGCCAGGCGATGCCGTAGTCGCCGCTCAGCGCCACGCGAATGTAGCCCGTGGTGAGAAACGCGGAAGCGGCGGCGATGCGGATATCGCAGGCCATCGCGATGGCGAGGCCGGCGCCGGCGGCGGGGCCGGGCAGCGCCGCGACGGTCGGCTTGCGCACCGCGACCAGCGCGCCGGAAAGCAGCCGCTGCCGCTCCTGCAAATCCGCGATGCGTTCGTCGGACGACATCGCCGCTTTTGCCGGGTCGGTGTTGGCGCCCATGCCCTTGACGTCGCCGCCGGAGCAGAATGCGGTGCCCGCGCCGGTGATCAGCAGCGCGCCGACGGACGAATCCTCGCCGCAGACGCGGATCATCGTGCGCAGCGCCGGCGTGAGACGATCGGACAAGGCGTTGCGCGCCTCGGGCCGGTTCAGCGTGATGATCGCGACGCGGTCACGCACCTCGCAGAGCAGTTCGTTGGTACCGGTGTCGATGGATCGCGTGGTCGTTGTCATGGCTCACCGTTCGGGCTGCGAAGGATTGTTTCGCGATGCGGAAAATCACGCCGGATTCGTTTGGCGCGTGCATGGCCGCCTGCATCGGCAGGGCTTTATTCGCCAGTCTATCAGGCGCATGATCCTCGGCAAAACAGTTCGTCGCCGGAGGCCGCCATGAATATACAGACCCCGATCTCATCCGACCTGATTGCGCCCGATACCACCGGCACGAATTTCTATCGCACCGATCCGTCGCTTGCGGACCTGTTGCAGATTCATCTTTCCGAAAAGCTGTTCAAGCACATCGAGCCGCATCTCGACCGCCTCGGTGGTCTGGTCGGCGGCCGGCTCGACGAATGCGGTCGCATGGCCGACCGCCATGGTCCCGTGCTGCATCCGCGCGACAAGTTCGGCCGCGACGTGCAGTCGATCGAGTATCATCCGGCCTATCGCGAACTGGAGAACGCCGCATTCGGCGAATTCGGCATTCACGCGATGTCGCATCGCAAGGGCATTCTGGGCTGGTCAGAGACTTATCCGGTCACCGCGAAGCACGCCTTTACGTTTTTGTTCAACCAGTGCGAATTCGGCATGGGCTGCCCGATCAACGTTACCGACGGCGCGGCGAAACTGCTGTCGCGCTTCGGCGACGAGGCGCTGAAGGCAAAATATCTCGACGGCCTGACGCAGACCGACATGAGCAAGCTGACGCAAGGCGGCCAGTTCATGACCGAAAAGGAAGGCGGCTCCGACGTCGGCAGCCTCACCTCGCGCGCGGTGCAGGAGGGCGATCACTGGCGGCTCTACGGCGACAAGTGGTTCTGCTCCAATGCCGACGCGAAAGTGGTGATGCTGCTGTCGCGGCCGGAGGGCGCGGGGCCGGGCACACGCGGCGTCGGCCTGTTCCTGATGCCGCGTTTTCTCGACGACGGCTCGCAGAACCACTACCGGATCGTCAGGCTCAAGGACAAACTCGGCACCCGCTCGATGGCGTCGGGCGAGATCAAGCTGGAAGGCGCGATTGCCTATTCGGTCGGGCGGCTCGATCGCGGCTTCGTGCAGATGGCCGAGATGGTGAATTCGTCGCGGCTCTCCAACGGCGTCAAGTCCACCGCGCTGATGCGCCGCGCCTGGCATGACGCGATGGCGGTGGCGCGCGGCCGTATCGTGTTCGGGCAGCGGATTTCCGATCTGCCGCTCGCGCGCCGGCAACTGATGAAGATCCTGCTGGCGGTGGAGCAGGGGCTGTCGATGAGTTTCATCACCGCGGATGCGCTGGATCGCGCCGAGGGCGGCAGCCAGGATGCGGCCGCGCTGCTGCGCATCCTGACGCCGACGTTGAAATTCCGCGCCACCCGCGACGCCCGCAAGGTGTGCGGCGACGCCATGGAGATGCGGGGCGGCGTCGGCTACATCGAGGAATTCGTCACGCCGCGTCTGTTGCGCGACGCCCATCTCGGCTCGATCTGGGAAGGCACCGGCAACATCGTCGCGCTCGATGCGCTGACTCGTGCGGTCGGTCGCCACGGTGCGGAATCCGCGCTCGGCGCCGACCTCCATGCGCGGCTCGACGACTCTGCGTCCGTGCCGCAGGCATGGCGCGACAAGCTGCACGGCCTCACAGACAAGGCGATCGACTTCGCCCGCGAAGTGGCGCGGCATTCGGAGAATGAAGCCGACGCCCGCCGCGCCACCTCGACCCTGTATCAGGTGGCGAGCGCGGTGGCGATGACATGGGAAGGCGCGCGGATACACGCTGCGCGAGGCGATGCGCGGCGGGTGCTGCTGGCCCGCGCGGTGATCGACCACAGGCTGACGCCGAACGATCCGTTCAAGCTGATGACGACAGGTGCTGAACGCAAGATCGTCGATCGTCTCCTGGGCGATGATGCGGTCGGAATGGCGGAGGCGGGCGAACTGCTCACCGCCGCCTGAGCCGCCGCCGTGCGATAACGAACGAACAACAATCGGGGAGTGATCGATGAAGGCCGCCGTTCTCTATGAAGTGAACAAGCCGTTGCAGATCGAGGACATCAGCATCCAGAAGCCGGGGCCGCGCGAGGTGCTGATCCGCACCACCGTTGCCGGGCTTTGCCATTCCGACCTGCACTTCATGGAGGGGCTTTATCCGCACCCGCTGCCGGTGGTGCTGGGGCATGAATCGGCCGGCGTGGTCGAACAGGTCGGCTCCGACGTCACCTACGTGAAGCCGGGCGATCATGTCGTCACCTGCCTCTCGGTGTTCTGCGGCACCTGCGATTATTGCTCGACCGGCCGACCGGTGTTGTGCACCGACACCACGGTGAAGATGCTGCCGGGGCAGTCCAACCGGTTGTCCTGGGCGCGCTCCGAGAAGCTCAACCAGTTCCTCAACCTGTCGTCGTTCGCCGAGCAGATGCTGGTGCACGAGAACGCCATCGTCAAAATCCGCAAGGACATGCCGCTCGAACTCGCGGCCTTGATCGGCTGCGGCGTCATCACCGGCTACGGCGCGGTGGTGAATACCGCGAGGGTGACGGCGGGCGAGACCGTCGCGGTGATCGGCTGCGGCGGCGTCGGCATGGCCGGCATCAACGGCGCGGCGATCGCTGGCGCGGGCCGCATCATCGCCATCGACAACAATCCGGCGAAGTTGCAACTCGCCACCAAGCTCGGCGCCACCGACATCGTCGATCCGGCGAATGGCGACGTCGTGCAGCAGGTGAAGGAATTGACCGGCGGCGGCGTCAACCACGCCTTCGAGATGCTCGGCCGCAAGGACACCGCCGAACAGGCGTTCGCCATGCTGGCGCAGGGCGGCACCGCCACCATCGTCGGCATGGTGCCGTTCGGCCAGAAGATCGAACTGCACGGCTTCGATTTCCTGCGCGAGCGCCGGATTCAGGGCTCGTCGATGGGTTCGAATCATTTCCGCGTGGACATGCCGCGCCTTGTCGAATTCTACATGCGCGGCAAGCTGCACCTCGACGACTGGATTTCCGCCAAGCTGAAGCTGTCGGAGATCAATGAGGGCTTCGCCAACATGAAGGCAGGCAAGACCGTACGCAGCGTCATCGTGTTCGATTCCTGAACTGCCTTCTCCGCTGTCGGCGGGGGTAGACACCGCCGATAGCGATCACAACTTCGTCAAACCCCACGAAATGCCGGCGAATATCGCGTCGTTCGCGATATTCGCCGGGCGTTCCCGGTGGACGGACGTGCCGGATCGATCTACACCGCGCGCGACTGTCGAGTGCTCAACGCGGGAACGGAGATGAATCCACGCCACCGGAAAAACCTGAACGTGCTGTTGCCCGCCTTCGCGGTGCTCGGCCTGATGTTCGGTCTGGTGGCCTATGCGCCGCAGCTCTATCGCATTTTCTGCGGCGCCACCGGCTACGGTGGCACGACGCAGCGGGTGCTGACGGATTCGGCGACGACTTCTGACAAGACGGTGACGGTGGCGTTCGACAGCAACGTCGCGCCGAACCTGCCGTGGCGCTTCGAGCCGGAGCAGCGCACGGTCACGGTGCATCTCGGTGAACAGAAACTGGTGTACTTCACCGCGGAAAACCTGTCGAACGAGTCCATCGTCGCCCACGCGACGTTCAACGTCACGCCGGAAACGAGCGGGCTCTACTTCAACAAGATTCAGTGCTTCTGCTTCAACGAGGAGCGGCTCGACCCGCATCAGAAGGTCGAGATGCCGGTGGTGTTCTACGTCGATCCGGAGTTCGCGAACGACCCCGACAATCAGCATGTCGACACGATCACGCTGAGCTACACGCTGCTGCGCTCGGTCGATCCAAAGCAAAGCAAGAACCTGGCGCGCTTCCGTAAGGACGCCGCGCCCGATCCTGTTCACGGCAAGGAGATTTTCGCCGAGCGCTGCAATGCCTGTCATACGATGGACGGCAACAAGACGGGGCCGATGCTGCGCAATGTAGTCGGGCGTGCGGCCGGGTCGGTCGCGGGCTATCACTATTCGCCGGCGCTTCAGAGCGCGCACCTGACATGGTCCGAGGACAATCTGGATCGCTGGCTTCAAGGCCCGAAAGATTTCGTACCCGGCGCGCGAATGCCGGTCCGCGTGCTCGATGTGCCGTCGCGCCGCGACGTCATCGCGTATCTCAAGCAGGTTGGCGAGGCGTCCGCAGACCCCGCGCGGCACGCCACGGCGCGCGGGGAATATTGATCTGCCCGGCATGGACGCGAGGGATATGACGTGTTGATGCCGGGTGACGGCTACCGCGAGACGTGCGCCGACACCGCGAGCCATTGGCCGTTCTGCCGTGCCCAGCAATCGGTATAGCGGCCGAAGGCGAGCGTGCCGTCCGCAGTGGTATACCGGGTCTGCGCGTGAATGATGGCGAAGTCGCCCATCACGCGGATCATCACGTCATGCGCTTCGAGATTGCGGATCGTCACCGGGCGCGCGGTTTGCGCGAGAAAGCCGGCGCGGTCGATCAAGGTCTTGTCGGGATTGGAGCAATAGAACTCCGGCGCGAGAATTTCGTCGAAACGCTTCACGTCGCCATTCTGCACCGAACTGATGTAGTCGCGATTGAGCTGCGTCAACTGCTCGAAGTCGGTGCTCATGTTTGTCTCTCCCGGATGTGCCATGCGCGAAATGTTCTGATCCGACAATAGCCGCGCACCGCGAGGCATGGTTCGGCGGCGGCCGAACCATGCCTGTCGTCATCTCAGTCCTTGAACATCGGCGGTGGCGTGAAGCCGCCGAACTCGCGCTCAATCAGCGAGGCGAGACGAATCGGCGTGTAATCCTCCAGCCATGGTCCGACGATCTGCGCGCCGAGCGGCAGGCCGTCCTTGTCGAGGCCGAGCGGAAACGCGGTCGCCGGCAGGCCGGGCAGCGTGGCGATGCCGGGCCACACCAGTTGGTCGGTGTAGGGATAGGCCTTGCCGTCGATGGTGATGCGGCGCTGCTCCTGATCCGGCAGATGATCGTGTGGATAGGCCGGGATCGGCATGATCGGGCAGATCACGGCATCGAACTTCTTGAACAGGTCGCGCCACTGTGCGCGCAGTCGCGTGCGGCCGCCGTCCGCCATCACCCAGTCGCGATGGCTGAGCGTGACGCCGCGCAGCCGCTCGGCGGCAAGGCTCATGTCGCTCGGTGCGAGCTCGGCGGCGCCGACTTGTGCGGCGGCGTAGGTTTCCGGCGGGAAGCTGCCTGCGAGGAACGACAGCAGCATCCGCATATACAGTCGCGACGAGGCGGCGAGATCGGGCAACAGCGGCGTTTCGCGGCTGATATGAACGCCAAGCTTCTCGAGATTGTCCGCGAGCTTGTCGATGGCCTCCCTGATCGATGCGCAGGTCGGGAGCAGCGGATGATTGTCGAGCACCAGCACGCGGAGGCCCTTGAAATCGGGATGGCGCGGCGCCGGCAGCGACAGCCGGTAGGCGACGCCGGCGTCGATCGGGTCTGGTCCCGCCATCGCGTCGAGCAGGGTGGCGAGATCGGCGGCACTGCGCGCCATCGGGCCGATCACGGAGAGATCGCGCGTGAACGGCAGCGGCGGATTGGGCGGGGCGACATGGCCGCGCAAGGCGCACAGATCGTAGGTCGGTTTGTGCGCGTAGACGCCGCAATGAAACGCCGGAACGCGCAGCGAGCCGCCGATGTCGGAGCCGAGCGACAGCGCGCCGTAGCCGGCCGCCAGCGCCGCCGACGATCCGCCGGAGGAGCCGCCCGGCGTGCGGCCGAGATCGTAAGGGTTGTTGGTGACACCGTAGACCTCATTGTAGCTCTGCCAGTCGCCGAGCGAGATCGGCACGTTGGTCTTGCCGAGGATGACGCCGCCGGCGTTCTTCACCCGCGTGACCGGCAGCGCGTCTTCCGTCGCCTTGAAATTTTTGTGCTGCGGATAGCCCCACGTCGTCGCCAGCCCGGCGACATTGAAGGATTCCTTCACCGTCATCGGAATGCCGAGCAGCGGCTTCTTCTCGCCGCGCGACAACGCCGCGTCGGCGGCCCGCGCGGCGTCAAGTCCACGTTCGAAATCGCGGACGCAGACGGCGTTGATCTTGTCGTCATACTTTTCGATGCGCGCAATGGCGTCGTGCGCCAGTTCGACGGCCGAGACTTTCTTCGCGGCGAGGGCGGCGGACATGTCGGCGGCGGACTTGAAGCTCCATTGCGATGCGGCCAAGATTTTCTCCCTTGTGTAGTGCGCTTTCGAACGAGGTGGATACCGGTCCGCGTAAAGAAAACGCGTCAAAATGAGAATCCAATGAGAATTCAGAGCCCGTTCCGATTTATCGGAACGGAAGTGGCTCTATCGATGTCGGTGCGATGATGCCAGTTCCCGCGCCACTTGCAAGAACGTGGCGGCATGTCGCGGTTGCACCGCGCGCTGCCGCTATCGCGCCATGAAATCCTTTGGCGAGAATTCGAGGTCGAGCACTTTCCACTCGGCGTACTTGTCGGCGGGCAGCATGGAATAGGGTTGGCAGGCTTGCAGGGCGGCGATCGCGGCGTGCGCCAGCGCAATGGCCTTCGGCGAGGCCTTGCCTTCGATTAGAACGGGCGGTCCCATGAGATGGCCGTCCGGTGCGAACACGGCGCGCAGTTTGATCCAGACGTCGTCGGATGCGGTGACCGGGTCCGGCATGGCCGAACAGGTCTTCAAATGGCGGCGAAAATCCGTGATGTCGGCCGAAGCCAGCTTGGCGCTGTCCGCCGCAATCGCGTCGAACTCGCTTTTGCCGGATGACTCCGGCAGGCCGAGCGTCACGCCGTATTTCACCGTGAGATCGGGCTCAGGCGGCCTGAATGCGGGCGCTGGGGGAGACTGCGGTTGCGATTGCGGCTGCTGTGCGGCTTGCGGCGCGTCGGCCTGTTGTTTCGGCGCGGCCTCCTGCTGCGGTTGCGGTGCAGTGTGCTGTTGCGTCGGCGATGAGGCCGGCTGTTCGGGCAACTGCGGCGGCGTTTCCACCGACGGTTTCAGGTTCGGGAGCTTCACCTCCGGCTCCGGCGGCGTGGGAGGCTGCTCCGGCGGCTTGATCTCGTCCGGCGTGACCAGATCGACGGCGATGACCTTGGTGCTTTCGCTCTCGAACGGGTGCACGCCGGCATACAGCAGGATCGCAACCACCAAGGCGATATGGCCGATCGCCGAGGCGGCGGCGGCCAATCTGGGAAGCAGTCCGGATTCAGACATGAGGATCAACAGGCATGACGATCAACATGGCTGCGCGGGTTATCCGTCTGGCGGCGAAGGCTCGGTACGGAGCATGAGGTGCGCGCCGCGCCCGCGTCAAGCCGCGGGCATGTCATCGCCATCACGATGCGATGACATGATGGATGGCGCGCCTCACCGCGGCGTCTGCGCGGTTTGCAGGAACTGCAGTAGCAGCCGATTGACTTCCTCGGGCTGCTCCTGCTGCACCCAGTGTCCCGCGCCGTCGATCAGGTGGCAGCCACGCATGTCGGCGCAGGCGGTGGTCTGCATGGCCTCGATGGCGCCGGGCCGCTGATAGATGCCCCAGTCCTGTTGGCCGGCGATGAAGCAGGCCGGCACCTCGATGCGGCGGCCGGAGAATACTTCCAGATCGGGCGTGTTCACGCCTTCGGTGCCGCAGCGATACCATTGCAGGCCGCCCTGGAATCCGGTGCGGGCGTATTCGCTGCTGTAGACGCGCAGTTCGCTATCCGGCAGCCAGCGGTTGGCGGCGATCTCGGCCGCGTTCGGCATTTCCTCGGCGACGGTCTGCGCCATGGTCCTGTCGCGGTCCATCACGTAATAGGTCGGCAGCTTCGCCAGTTCGGTTGCGGTCCAGCCTTGCAGCGGATGCGGCGCGTTTGCGGTCCAGTCGGCGCTCTTGTGGTGGTAGTAGGCACGCAGGAAATCATGCAGACCCTGTGGCGCGCCGTGCATGTCGGCATTCGCCGCGCGAGTCGAGTAGTACCATTGATAGTGCTTGCGCGGACGCGGCAGCGCGGCGAGATCGCGATGGACGGGATCTTCCGCCACCCGCGCGGGATGGTTCGCCGCATCGAATGGAATCGCGGGCGGGCCGGCGAACGGCGCGCTCATGATCGCCACCGAGCGAAACACGTCCGGCCGCGCCAGCGCGCACCACGGCGCGACGATGGCGCCGAAGTCATGGCCCACCACGGCGGCGACGCTGCGATGGCCGAAGGCGAACACCACGCCGAGCGCGTCGCGCACCAGGTTCATCAGCCGGAACGGATGCAGGCTGCCGTCGTAATCCGCGCTCCAGCCGGTGGTGCGGCCATAGCCGCGCTGGTCCGGCGCGATGACGTGATAGCCGGCGGCGGCCAGCGCCGGCATCACCTTGCGCCAGCTATAGGCCAGTTCCGGAAAGCCGTGCAGCAGCAGCACGCAGGGTCGGCCGCCGGTTTCATATCCGGCTTCCAGCACGTGCACGGTGAGACCGTTGATGTTCTCGACGAAGCGCGAGCGGATGCCGGGCGGCAGGGGAAGGTCGGGCAGACGATCTGACGGCATGATTCAAATCCGATCGGGTGGCGCGGCATCTGTGCGCAGCGGTCGCAGGAACGTTCGCCGCGTTCCTCAGTTGATTCCGCACAAAGCATGGAGGAGTCAAATGGGTCTCGAAGCGAAGGAACAGGGCAATCTCATCGGCAGCGACAAGGTGGAGGGAACCGCCGTCTATGGCGCCGATGGCGAAAAGATCGGTTCCATCGAGCGTGTGATGATCGACAAGCCGAGCGGTCGCGTGTCCTACGCCGTGCTCGGCTTCGGCGGCTTCCTCGGAATTGGCAACGATCACTATCCGCTGCCGTGGCAATCGCTGAAATACAACACGGCGCTCGGCGGCTACCAGACCATGATCACCGAGGATCAGATTCAGGGTGCGCCGAAGTATGCCGACGACAGGGACTGGAACTGGGGCGATCCGAGCCGGACGCGCGCGGTGAACGATTACTACGGCGTGCCGCTGGCGTAAGGTGCGGTGTCGCCGGGTTGCTTTGCGTAAAAGGAAAGCCCGCCGTGGAGGCGGGCTTTTTCTGTGCAAATAACGTCATTGCGAGGAGCAAAGCGACGAAGCATCCAGTCCTTCGCTCGTGGCTTTCTGGATTGCTTCGCTACGCTCGCAATGACGGAAAGGCTGCTCACCCCTTCTTCGGCCAATACTTCTCGCGCAGGTGGCGCTTCACCAGCTTGCCTGTCGGCGTGCGCGGCAGCTCGGCGGCGAAGTCGATGCTTTTGGGGCACTTGATCGCCGACAGCCGTTCGCGGCAATAGGCGATCAGCTCGCCCTCCAGCGCTTTTCCGGCGTGTGCCATGTCGTGCGGCTGCACCACGGCCTTCACTTCCTCGCCCATCTCCTCGTTCGGCACGCCGAACACCGCGACGTCCGCCACGGCGGGATGGGTGATCAGCACGTCCTCGGTTTCCTGCGGATAGATGTTCACGCCGCCGGAAATGATCATGTAGGACTTGCGGTCGGTAAGATAGAGGAAGCCTTCGTCGTCGACGTAGCCGACGTCGCCCAGTGTCGACCAACCCTTGTCGTTGAAGGCGCGCTGCGTTTTTTCCGGATCGTTATGATAGGTGAACGCCGGCGCGTCGGCGAAGTACACCTGGCCGATCTGTCCGACCGGCACTTCGCTGCCGTCCTCGTCGAGAATTTTCAGCGAGCCGACCACGGCCTTGCCGACGGTGCCGCGATGGCTCAGCCATTGCTGCGAATCCGACACGGTGACGCCGTTGCCTTCGGAGCCGGCATAGTACTCGATCAGGATCGGCCCCCACCATTCGATCATCTTCGCCTTGACCTCGACGGGGCAGGGGGCGGCGGCGTGGATCGCGCCCTTGAGCGTCGAGACGTCGTACTTCGCGCGGACCTCGTCGGGCAGCTTCAGCATCCGCACGAACATGGTCGGCACCAGTTGCGACTGCGTGATCCTGTATTTTTCGACCAGCTTGAGGAATTCCTCGGCGTCGAAATGCTCCATGATGATCGAGGTGCCGCCGAGTGTGATCGCCATCATGTTGAAGCGCAGGGGCGCTGCGTGGTACAGCGGCGCCGGCGACAGGTAGATGCTGTCCTGTCCCATGCCGCACATGTTGGCGCAGAGGAATTTCAGGAACGGGTTCGGTACGTCGATCGGGTTGTTTTCGTGGGCGCGCTTGATGCCCTTCGGCCGCCCGGTGGTGCCCGACGAATACAGCATGTCGTAGCCCGCGACCTCATCGGCGATCGGGGTTTTCGGCTGGCTGCCGGCTTCCTTGTCCCACGAACGGAAACCCGGCGCCGGATCGTCGAGCATGTAGAACACGGGCGCGCCGGGGGCGTCGCTCACGAGACCTGCCATCTGCGCCGCGCATTGCGGCGAGGTGATCACGACTTTCGCGCCGCAATCCTTGACGATGTAGTCGATCTCGTCCTGCTTCAGGTAGCGGCTGATCGCGGTGTAATAGAGCCCGGCGCGTTGCGCGGCCCAGCAGATTTCCATGAACGCCAGCCGGTTCTCCAGCAGGAAGGCGATGTGATCGCCGGTCTTGAGGCCCAGCGAACGGAACAGATGCGCGCCCTGATTGGAGAGTTCGTCGAGGTCGCGATAGGTGATGGCCTTGCCGGTGCCGGCCATCTGATAGGCGATCTTGTCGGGCTGGGTCTTGGCGTAGTGCGACGGGTGGGTCATCGGACTCCCTGGGCGTTTCCTGATTGTGTTGTTGGTGGAGCGAATAACGACGAGTGAATAGAAGGCGTCTCCTCGTCATTGCGAGCGAAGCGAAGCAATCCAGTCTTTCTTTCAAAAGGCTGGATTGCTTCGGAGCTCATGCGCCTCGCAATGAAGGATGAAACGCTACGCCCTGTTTGCTCGCTTACAGCCGTTCCACGATCGTGACGTTGGCCATGCCGCCGCCTTCGCACATCGTCTGCAGGCCGTAGCGCTTGTTGTTCTGCTTCAGCGCGTAAAGCAGCGTGGTCATCAACTTGGTGCCGGAGCCTCCCAGAGGATGGCCGAGCGCGATCGCGCCGCCGTTGACGTTAAGCCGCGCCGGATCGGCGCCGGTGGTCTTCAGCCACGCCGCCGGCACCGAGGCGAAGGCTTCGTTGACTTCGAACAGATCGATATCGTCGATCTTCATGCCGGACTTCTGAAGCGCGCGTTCCGTTGCCGGCAGTGGTGTTTCCAGCATGATCACCGGATCGCTCGCCACCATGGTCATGTGATGGACGCGGGCCATCGGCTGCACGCCGAGCGCCTTGAGGCCCTTCTCGTTGACGATCATGACGCCGGACGCGCCGTCGCAGATCTGGCTGGCGCTGGCGGCGGTGAGGCGGCCGCCGTTCTCGTTGATCAGTTTCACGCCCTTGATGCCATCGAGCGTGGCGTCAAAGCGGATGCCTTCGTCGATGTGATGAATGTCGGTCGAACCGTCGGCGCGGGTGATCTTCAGCGGAACGATCTCGTCCTTGAACTTGCCGGCCTGCGTCGCCGCGATCGCCTTCTGGTGGCTGTCGTAGGAGAAGGCGTCGAGTTCGTCCTTCGAGAGGTTGTATTTCTGCGCCAGCATTTCGGCGCCGGTGAACTGGCTGAACTGGATGTTCGGATAGCGCGTTTCCATGTTCGGGCTCTTGTAGGTGCCGAGCCCGGCCTTGGCGGCGAGAATGCTCGGCGTGCCCATCGGCACCCGCGTCATGCTCTCGACGCCGGCGGCGATCACGATGTCCATGCTGCCGGCCATCACCGCCTGCGCCGCGAAGTGGAGCGCCTGTTGCGACGATCCGCACTGGCGGTCGATGGAGGTGGCGGGGACGCTCTCCGGCAGCTTCGACGCCAGCACCGCGTTGCGTCCGATGTTGACGGCCTGCTCGCCGGCCTGGCCGACGCAGCCCATGATCACGTCCTCGATCTGCGCCGGATCGACACCGGTGCGGTCCACCAGTGCGTTCAGCACCTGTGCGGCGAGATCGGCGGGATGCCAGCCGGCGAGGCGGCCTCCCTTGCGGCCTCCGGCGGTCCGCGCGGCGGCAACGATATAGGCTTCGGCCATGGCAATCTCCTGAGCAGCGGTTAAAGGATGTGGCCGGGATTTAACGGGCGGTGCAGGATTTAGTCAATCAATCAATTAACTCTTGAGCCGGGCCGCCGCATGGGCTTATCTGAGCAAATGACGCCTCATCTCAATACCAGGCCCAACAATCGCTTGGCGGCACGCAACGCGACTGCGGACAAGCTGCTGGTGGCGGCCAGCGAACTGATGATCACGCGGCACTCGACCGACGTATCGTTGAGCGACATCGCGCAGCAGTCGGGGGTGAACGCGGCGCTGGTGAAGTATCACTTCGGCAACAAGGACGGGCTGCTGCTGGCGCTGCTCGCGCGCGATGCCGCCACCGAGACGGCGAACCTCGAATATCTGCTGGCGCAGCCGATTTCGCCGACGGCGAAGCTCAAGCTGCACATTGCCGGCATTATCAAGGCGTATTACCGCTTTCCCTACATGAACCGGCTGATCCATTTGCTGCTGCATGAAAGCAGCGCCGAGGCGGCCGATGAAGTGTCGAAGTTTTTCGTGGCCCCGCTTCTGGATTTCCATCGCCGCCTGCTGGCGGAGGGCGTCGCGGCCGGCGAGTTCCGCAAGGTCGATCCGGTGCTGTTCTATACCAGCCTGATCGGCGCCTGCGATCACCTGTTCTTCGGCCGTCACGCGCTGTCGCGTGCCGTCGGCGTCGGGCCGGTCACCGACGAGGTTTGCCGCGATTACACCGCGCACGTCGAGACGCTGCTGCTGGGTGGCATTCTGACGCCCGCGCCGACGCCGGCGCAATCAACGGCATGAGCATCGACATCGCGTGCCGCGGACGCAATCGACCATCGATCGGATTTCCCAACAGAAAGGTTCTCAGATGCAGTTGAAAGACGTTGCCGTTCTCATCACCGGCGGTGGTTCGGGGCTCGGCGCGGCAACCGCGCGCGCCATGGCCGCAAAGGGCGCCAAGGTCGCGGTGATCGACCAGAACAAGGACAACGCCGAGAAGGTCGCGGCCGAGGTCAAGGGCGTTGCGATCAATGCCGACGTCACCAGCGAGGAGCAGATTCAGGCCGGCATCGAGAAGGCGGAAGCCGCGCACGGTGTCGCCCGCGTGCTGATGAATTGCGCCGGCATCGGCGGCTCGATGCGCATCGTCAGCAAGGACGGCTCGATCTATCCGCTCGAGCGCTTCGCGCGCATCATCAACGTCAACCTGATCGGCACATTCAACGTCTTGCGGCTGTTCGCTGGCCGCTTGGTGCCGACGCCGCCGGACGGCGAGGAGCGCGGCGTCATCATCAACACCGCATCGGTTGCGGCCTATGAAGGGCAGATCGGCCAGATCGCCTATTCGGCCTCGAAGGGCGGCGTTGTCGGCCTGACCTTGCCGGCCGCGCGTGATCTCGCGCAGCACAAGATCCGCGTCAACACCATCGCGCCGGGCCTGTTCCTGACGCCGCTGCTGATGGGCCTGTCGGAAGAGGCGCGCAAGAGCCTCGGTGCGCAGGTGCCGCATCCGGCGCGGCTCGGCGCGGCCGACGAATACGGCGCGCTGGCGGTGCACATCGTCGAGAACCCGATGCTCAATGGCGAAACCATCCGCCTCGACGGCGCCATCCGCATGGCGCCGCGATAGTTCGCTCGGTGTCGTAGCCGTCATTGCGAGCGGAGCGAAGCAATCCACTCTTCTTCTCCCTCTCCCGCTTGCGGGGGAGGGTTGGGATGGGGGCTCTCTGGATTGCTTTGTCGCTTCGCTCTTCGCAATGACGAACAGAAGGGAATGTTCTCATGGCGCAGCCGCTTGTGATCGAACATGACGACGGCCTCGACCGCGTCACGCTGAATCGTCCCGACAGCCTCAACGCGCTCGACCCTTCGCTGATCGACGCGCTCAACGACTACTTCGGCAAGCTCCAGCGCGACCGCGATACCCGCGTCGTACTGCTCAAGGGCGCCGGCAAGGCGTTCTGCGCCGGGCTCGACCTGAAGGAAGCGATGGCGCGCCGCGCCGGTCAGCAGGAGCCGCCGGGCGTTACCGAGTCGCTGGATTCGCAGCGGCGGATCGCCGACATCGTGATGCTGATGCGGCGTTGCCCGCAGCCGATCATTTCACTCATTCAGGGCGCGGCGGCGGGCGGCGGTTTCGCGCTGGCGCTGGCGTCCGACATTCGCATCGCCGCGAAAAACGCCCGGATGAACTGTGCCTTCATCAAGCTCGGCCTCGGCGGTTGCGACATCGGCACCAGCTATTTCCTGCCGCGCCTCGTCGGCGTCTCGGTCGCGTCGGAACTGATCCTCACCGGCCGCTTCATCGGCGCGGAACGCGCGCTGGCGGTCGGGCTCGTCTCGGAGGTGGTCGAGGAAGCGCAACTGGACGCGGCGGCCGAACCCTACATCGATGCAATGCTGACCGCATCGCCGGTGGGATTGCGGCTGTCGAAGGAGTGCCTCAACATGAGCGTCGATGCCGGCTCGCTCGAGGCCGCCATTGCCATGGAGGATCGCAACCAGGTGTTGTGCAGCCGCTCGGAAGAATTCAACGAAGGCATTCGCGCCTTTCTCGAAAAGCGCAAGCCGGTCTACATTCGACGCTAGAACAAGGTCCGGTTCACGGACGGCAACGGGAGAGAGACCATGGAAGGCAACGCGGCCCCGGTTGTTCAGAAGCCGCCATTCCGCAAGGTGAACTGGCTGCCGCGCGATATCGACGTGGAGCGTCGGCCCGATGGCGTCATCGTGCTCAAATCGCGGTTTGCGCTCAACGACTACCTGCCACACATTCCCGCGGCGCTGGCGCGCTGGGCGGTGGAGCGTCCGGATCATACCTGGCTGGCGCAGCGGCGCGGACCGAACCGCGACTGGCACCGCGTCAGCTATGCCGAGGCCAAGCGCACCGTCGACGCGCTGACGCAGGCAATCCTCGACATGAAGTTGCCCGAGGGCGCGCCGGTCGCGATCCTCTCCGGCAATTCCATCGAGCACGCGCTGATGACGCAGGCCGCGATGCAGGCGCGCCACCCCGCGGCGCCGGTATCCCCTGCCTATTCGCTGATGAGCCAGGACCACGCCAAGCTGAAATACCTGTTCGGCCTGATCAAGCCGAAGCTGGTGATGGTGCAGGATGCACCTGCCTTCGCCAAGGCGCTGGGCGCGCTCGATCTCACCGGCATCACCGTCGTTCACGTCGATCGGCCTGCGGACGGCATTCCGAGCGTGGCCTATGCCGATCTCGCGGCGACCAATGTGACCGACGCGGTGGCGCGATCGATCGCGCGGATCGCACCGGACACCATCGGCAAGCTGCTGTTCACCTCGGGCTCCACCGGAATGCCGAAAGCGGTGATCAACACGCAGCGGATGATGTGCGCCAACGCGATGATGATGATGCAGGTGCGGCCGCGCGATCCCAACGGGCCGCTGCCGGTGTTTCTCGACTGGATGCCGTGGAATCACACCATGGGCGGCAATGCGCTGTTCAATCCGGCGCTGATCGAGGGCGGCACGCTTTATATCGACGACGGCCGTCCGGTGCCCGGCCAGTTCGAGGAAACCTTGCGCAACCTGCGCGAGATTTCACCGACTTATTACGCCAACGCGCCGGTCGGCTACGCCGTGCTCGCGGCGGCGATGGAGAAGGACGATGCCTTGTGCCGCTCGTTCTTCAAGAATCTCGGCATCATGGGATACGGCGGCGCGCGGTTGCCGGACGATCTCTACGACCGGATGCAGGCGCTGGCAGTGCGCGCCACCGGCGAGCGCATCGTGTTCTATACCGGCTGGGGCTCGACCGAGACGTCGCCGACCTCCACCGGCACCTATTGGGACACCGAGCGCGTCGGTCTGATAGGCCTGCCGTTCCCCGGTGTCGAACTGAAGCTGGTGCCGGCGGGACCGAAGTATGAATTGCGGCTGCGCGGCATCAACGTCACGCCGGGCTATTACAACCAGCCCGAGCTCACCGCGAAGGTGTTCGACGAGGAAGGCTTCTACTGCATCGGCGATGCCGGCGTGTTCGTCGATCCCAACGATCCGTCGCAAGGGCTGGTTTTCGCCGGTCGCGTGGTGGAGGACTTCAAGCTGTTCACCGGCACCTTCGTACAGGTCGGCCCGCTGCGCACCGACGCCATCGCCGCGGCGTCGCCGGTGATCCACGACGCGCTGGTAGCGGGGCAGGACCGCGCCTATGTCGGCCTGCTGGCGTGGCCCAATCTCCATGCCTGCCGGCAATTGATCGGCAATCCGGAGGCGACGTTCGAGGATGTCGCGACGCATCCGGCGGTGCTCGATTGTGTCCGGAAGGGACTCGAGGCGCACAACGCCGCCGTGAACGGCGCGTCCAGTCTGCGGATCGGCCGCGTGCTGCTGATGACCGAGCCGCCGTCGATCGACGGCAACGAACTCACCGACAAGGGCTACATCAATCAGCGCGCCGGGCTCGATCGCCGCGCCGATCTGGTCGAACGGCTCTATGCCGATCCGCCGGCCGACGATGTGATCGTGCTGAAATGAACCTGTCGTCGCGGGCGAAGCTTCGTCGCTTTGCTCCTCGCAACGACGAACGGCCGCTTGATAATAGTTACAGTTGAGAAGGTAACCTCGCCATGAACTTCGAATTCTCCGACGACCAGAAGCAGCTTCGCGATCAGGCCCGGCGTTTCCTTGCCGAGAAGTGTCCGCCGAAAGCGGTGCGCGCGGTGCTCGAGGGCTCTGCGGGATACGACAAGGTGCTGTGGAGCGGCCTCGCGGAGATGGGCTTTCTCGGTGTCGCGATTCCGGAAGAGTTCGGCGGCACCGGCGCGGGGCATCTTGAGCTTTGCGTGATCGCCGAGGAAATGGGCCGCGCGCTGGCGCCGGTGCCGTTCTCCTCGACGGTCTATCTCGCGGCCGAGGCGCTGCTGCTCGCGGGCAGCGATGCGCAGAAGCAAAAATGGCTGCCGAAGATCGCGTCGGGAGAGGCCATCGGCACGCTGGCGCTGTTCGAGGGGCCGGGCAATCCGTCGCCGCAGACCATCAAGCTCAGTGCCGCTAACGGCGTGCTCAACGGCGTCAAGAAGCCGGTGGCGGACGGCGCCATCGCCGATTTCGCCATCGTCGCCGCGCGCGCAGGGGCGGGCGGGCGCGAAACCGATATCGCGCTCTATCTGGTCGATCTCAAGGCCGGAGGTGTCGAGGCGAAGACGCTCACCAATCTCGATCCGTCGCGCAATCAGGCTGAACTGACGTTCAAGGATTGCAAGGCGGAAGCGCTCGGCGCGGCGAACGAAGGCTGGAGCATCCTCTCCAACGTGCTGGATCGCGCTGCGGTGCTGATGGCATTCGAGCAGGTCGGCGGCGCCGACCGCGTGCTGGAGATGGGCCGCGACTATGCGCTGGACCGCATCGCCTTCGGTCGACCGATCGGTTCGTTCCAGGCAGTGAAGCATATTCTCGCCGATATGTATGTCGCGGCCACGCTGGCGCGTTCGAATTGCTACTACGGCGCCTGGGCGCTTTCGACCAATGCTGGCGAATTGCCGGAAGCCGCTGCCACCGCGCGCATCAGCGCGACGCAGGCGTTTCAGCATTGTTCGAAGCAGAACATTCAGGTGCATGGCGGCATGGGCTTCACCTGGGAGTTCGACTGCCACCTCTACTATCGTCGCTCCAATGCGCTGGCGCTGTCGCTCGGCAGTCTCTCCCATTGGGAAGACCAGTTGATCGAGCGGATGCGCAAGAAGAACGCGGCGTGAGCGTCAGATAGCAAACACAACCGTCATTGCGAGGAGCGTGAGCTCCGAAGCAATCCAGTCTTTCCGTGTGGCCCTGGATTGTTTCGCTTCGCTCGCAATGACGATGAGGAGAGATGCATGAATTTCGACGATACTCCGCAGGAAGCCGCGTTCCGCGCCGAGGCTCGCGCCTGGATCGCCGCCAACGCGCCGAAGCAGTACGAGGACGAACTGGCGAAGTCCTCGCTCGGCCGCCTTGTCCTGACAGGCGCCAACGTGCTCGATGTGGCGAAGGCCTGGCAAAAGAAGAAAGCCGATGCCGGCTGGGCCTGTCTGCACTGGCCGAAGGAGTACGGCGGGCGCGGCTCGTCGCCGATCGAGCGTGTGATCTGGCAGCAGGAAGAAGGCGCGTTCGGCAAGCTCGGACGCATGTTCATCATCGGGCACGGCATGTGCGGTCCGACCATGATGGCTTATGCCAGCGAAGAGCATAAGCGCGGCTATCTGCCGCCGCTGGCGTCGGGCGAGAAGGTGTGGTGTCAGTTGTTCTCGGAACCCGCGGGCGGCTCCGACGTCGCGGGTCTGCGCACGCGCGCCGAACGCGACGGCGACGACTGGATCGTCAACGGCCAGAAAATCTGGACCTCCGGTGCGCATTACTCCGACTACGGCATTCTCATCACCCGCACCGACCCCACCGTGCCGAAGCACAAGGGGCTCACTATGTTCTTCCTCGACATGAAGAGCCCGGGCATCGAGATCAAGCCGATCAAGCAGGCCAACGGGCAATCGGAATTCAACGAGGTGTATTTCACCAATGTGCGGATTCCCGACAGCCAGCGGCTCGGCGCGGTCGGCGACGGCTGGAACGTCTCGCTGACGACGTTGATGAACGAGCGCATGTCGATCGGCGCGTCGGTGGCGACCGGCTTTCCCGAATTGTTCGACTATTGCAGCGACCTCCTTCTCGACGGCACATCGGCGATCGAGGATCGCGCGGTGCGTTCGAAGCTCGCCAACTGGGCGGTGAAGGCGTCGGGCCTGAAATACACTGCCTTCCGCTCGATCTCGGCATTGTCGCGCGGCGAGCGGCCGGGTCCGGAGAATTCCATCGGCAAGCTGGTGGCGGGCGCAATGATTCAGGACATCGCGACTTACGCGCTCGATCTGCAGGGCGCGGCCGGCGTCGTCAGCGATCCTTCGCAGGCCGAGATCGAGGGCAAGTTCCAGGCGATGCTGCTGCGCTCCCCCGCGACGCGCGTGGAAGGCGGCACCGACGAAATCCTGCGCAATATCATCGCGGAACGCGTGCTCGGCCTGCCGGGCGACATCCGCGTCGACAAGGACGTGCCGTTCAACAAGATTCCGACCAGGGGCCGGGGATAGCGGCGAGAGAGATACGGAGGACTTCACCATGAACTTCGACGATACCCCGGAAGAAGCCGCGTTCCGCGCCAAGGCGCGCGAATGGGTTCAGGCCAACGCCCCGAAGGAATATGAGGCGGAACTGTCGCTGGCCTCGCTCGGCCGCATCAGCCTGAAGAAGGGCGACATGGTCGATGTCGGCAAGGCTTGGCAGAAGAAGAAATTCGACGCCGGCTGGGCCTGTCTGTCGTGGCCGAAGGACTATGGCGGGCGTGGCGCGACGCCGATCGAAAAGGTGATCTGGCAGCAGGAAGAGGGCGTTTTCGGCAAGCTGACGCAGCCGTTCCAGATCGGCGAGGGCATGTGCGGCCCCACCGTGATGGCGTTCGGCAGCGAGGAGGACAAGCGCCGCCGCCTGCCGAAACTCGCATCAGGAGAGGAAATCTGGTGCCAGCTGTTCTCCGAACCGGCCGGCGGGTCCGACGTCGCGGGCCTGCGCACCCGCGCAGAGCGGGACGGCGACGACTGGATCGTCAACGGTCAGAAGATCTGGACCTCCGGCGCGCATTATGCCGACTGGGGCCTGCTCATCACCCGCACCGATCCCAATGTGCCGAAGCACAAGGGCCTCACCATGTTCTTCCTCGACATGAAGAGCAAGGGCGTCGAGGTGAAGCCGATCAAGCAGGCGAACGGGATGCGGGAATTCAACGAGGTGTATTTCACCGACGTGCGGATTCCCGACAGCCAGCGTCTCGGCAATGTCGGCGACGGCTGGAACGTGTCGCTGACCACGCTGATGAACGAACGCATGTCGATCGGCTCGCGGCTCGCCACCGGCTTCCCGGAAATCTTCGCGTTCTGCAGCGAATTGATGACCGATGACGGCCTTGCCATCGACGACCGGGCGGTGCGCATGAAACTCGCGGACTGGGCGGTGAAATCCAGCGGGCTGAAGTACACCGCCTATCGTTCGCTCTCGGCGCTGTCGCGCGGTGAACGGCCCGGCCCGGAGAACTCCATCGGCAAGCTGGTGGCGGGCACCATGGTGCAGGACATCGCGGCCTTTGCGATGGACTTGCAGGGCGCGGCCGGCGTCATCACCGATCCGGCGGAGGCCGAGGTGGCGGGCCGCTTCCAGGCGATGTGGCTCGGCTCGCCGGGAATGCGGATCGCCGGCGGCACCGATGAAATTTTGCGCAACATCATCGCCGAGCGGGTGCTGGGGCTGCCGGGCGATATCCGCGTCGACAAGGGCGTGCCGTTCAACAAGATTCCGACCAAGGGGCGATAACGATGTCAGACGGCGGTGCGGGCAAGCCCGCGAAATACACCATCGAGCAGCGCATCGGCGTGCTGGAGGAACTGTTGCACGAGCGGTTCTCGTGCCGCGCCTTTCTGCCGAAGCCCGTGCCGCGCGAGATCATCGAGCGCATCCTCAACACCGCGCAGCGCACCGCCTCGTGGTGCAACAGCCAGCCGTGGGAGGTCCTCATCGCCAGCGGGGCGGCGAAGGAGACGTTTCGCAAACTGATCTATGCCGAGGCCTCGTCGGGCAGCGGAGACGATCACGATTTCCCGGCGCCGCGCGAATATCGCGGCGTCTATCTGGAGCGGCGACGCGAGAGCGGTTTTCAGCTCTACAATACGCTCGGCATCGCACGCGGCGACAAGGCGGCCTATGCGAAGCAGGCGATGGAGAACTATAATTTCTTCGGCGCGCCGCATGTCGCGATCATCCACACCGACGAGGCGCTCGGCGTCTACGGTGCGGTGGATTGCGGTGGTTATGTCAGCAATTTCATGCTGGCAGCGCAGGCGCTTGGCCTTTCGACCATTCCGCAGGCGGCGCTGGCGCGGCACTCCGGACTGATCCGCAAGCATTTCGGCCTCGGCGACGACCGCCGTGTGGTCTGCGGCATCTCGTTCGGCTACGGCGACACCGAACACAAGGTCAACAGCTACCGGACCTCGCGCGCGACCGTTCCGGATACGGTGACGTTCGTCGAGGAGTGAGGGGTTTCTCTTCGCGCCTCGACACGGGCCAGCCTACCGTCATTGCGAGCGAAGCGAAGCTATCCAGAGCTACAAAGCCGGCACTGGATTGCTTCGGAGCTCACGCTCCTCGCAATGACGGCTTTCGATGTTCCGCGGCTTTTGCTCAAAACCGCGGCTTCCGTTTTTCCTTGTACGCCGCGACGCCTTCCTTGATTTCGTCGCCGCGCATACTGTCGCGCTGGCGCTGGTCGGCGGCGTCTTCGTCGAGCTTGCCGTGGGCGATCTCGTTGATGGTGCGCTTCATGCCGCGCATCGCCATCGGCGCGTTGGCGACGAGCGTGGCGGCCAGCGTATCGACCTCGCTGTCCAGATTGGCGGCGGGCACCATCGTGGTCAGATAGCCGATCCGCAGCATCTCGGCGGCCTCGATCTTCTGCGCGGTGAGAAACAGCTTCTTGGCCGCATTGACGCCGAGGCGCGAGACGTAGCGCGAGACGCCGCTCTTGTAATAGTGAAGGCCGAGCCGCGCCGCCGGCATGAACATCTCGCAGGTGTCGACGCCGACGCGGAAGTCGCAGGCCAGCGCCAGATCAGTCGCGCCGCCATAGACGCCGCCGTTGAGCCGGCAGATCGTCGGCAGGCCCAGATTTTCGAGACGGTCGGCCACCGCTTCGAAGGCCGAGCCTGCGCTCTGCTCGTCGGGCGTGCTGTTGGCCCGCTCCGCGACGGTGCCGAGGTCGAAGCCGGCGCAGAAGGCGCGACCGGTTCCGGTCAGCACCAGCACGCGAATATCGCCGTCCGCCTCGACGCGCTCGAACAACGTCATCAGCGTCGCGAGGTCGGAGGGTTGCAGGCGGTTCAACAGGCGCGCGCGGTTCAGGCGGATGGTGGCGCGGGGCCCGTCCCGGCTCAGCATCGGTTCGCTGGCAGTCTCGTCAGTTGCTTCCGGCATATTCCTCTTTCCATGGTTGCCGTATATGCAAGGGGCGTGAGAACTCTCCGCATTGTTGACGGAGATGTGATCGTCCGATGCAATCCGCGGCGCAATCTTCGTCATCCGTAGTTCGTCATCCATAATAAGAGCAGTCACTTTGGCAACAGGTTAGCTCCCATGGACGTGTCCCATCTCGCACAGACGTTCGGCAGTCTGTTCGTGTCGATCTTCGTGGTCGCGACCTATACCATGAAGACGATGATCCCGTTGCGGGTGTTCGGGATTCTCACCAACGTCATCCTGATCGCCATCGCTATTCCCACCCATCACTATCCGACGCTGGTGCTGCATGGCATCCTGCTGCCCCTCAATGTCTATCGGCTGCACGAGATGTTGCAACTGGTGCGGGACGTGAAGAAGTCGGTCAACAGCGACTTGTCGATGGACTGGCTGAAGCCGTTCATGACCAAGCGGACCTGCAAGGCCGGTGAAGTCTTGTTCTACAAGGATGAACGGGCGGAAGAGATGTTCTACATCGTCTCGGGTCGCTATCGTCTGGTGGAGTCCGAGATCGAGCTGGCGGTCGGTGCGCTGGTCGGCGAACTCGGGATGCTGTCGCCGACCCATGAGCGCACGCAGACGCTGGAATGCATCGAGCCGGGCGCGGTGTTGAGCGTGACATATACCCAGGTGGAGGAACTGTTCGTGCAGAATCCGGAATTCGGTTTCTATTTCCTCAAGCTCGCCAGCGCGAGACTGTTCGAGAACATCGGCAAGCTTGAGACGCAACTGGCGGACTACACTTACGACGGCGCGAATGCGCGGATGACCCCGGCGTGACGCAACGGAGCCAGCGTTGAACAGCATCGCGGAATCGTTTCGCTTCCTGCTGTCGGATATCACCGGCGCGGATGATTGCGCGCCACCCGTCGCCCCCGACGGCGTGCCGGAGGCGCTGCGCCCCGAGATCGACGAGGCGATCGCGGCGTTGATCGCCTATCAGGGACCGGGCTACGCGGAGCTCTACGTTCATCGTCTGCGCCGCTTCGCGCGCCGGCGCGATGTCGATGTCGCGCTGCTGGAACGGATCGCGCACGAGATGGCGCGACGCATGTGCTACGACGATCCGATCCGCATCGCGCAGCATCATCTCGTCACGGCGCATCGCGGAGAAGCCGTCGCGGCGCGTCATCGATTCCGGCTCGACGAATTGTTCGGCGCGTTGCCGGGGAAATTCGGGCGGCCGCTGCTGATGGGCTGCGAACGTGCTGGCTGGACCCATATCCCGGTTTCGATGCGGTTCAACGCCTGCAGCAGTCCGGGGCGCCTGCGTCTTCGGCTGGAGGCCGGATTGCGGCGCTGGCGGTTGTTCTCCGCACGCTATGCGTCGGAGCGGGCGTGGGTCGAGCGTTGGCTGCACATGATCGATCGCGGCCTGACCAGACAACCCGCCGCTGCGTTCGCGATCGCCGGCACGGCCGCGATGATCGAGGGGAGCGGAAACGACTATCGGCGCGGCTTGGCGGACTGGCACGCGCTGATCGACGGCGTCGTCAAACCGGCGCTGGACGGAAGCCTGCCGGTCGCCGATCTTGCCGGCATCGTCGACGAGATCGCGACGCTTTCGCGTGTGGGATCGCCGGACGACGTGACGGGGGCAATCGCACGAATCCGCGCGAGCGTACCCGATGGCGGATGACCCTGCATTCGGATGACCTCGCATTTGAATGACCTCGGATTCGGACTTGGCAATCCATCAAATGCCACTAATCTGAGCATGTGCGTTGCCTGAAAACGTGATCGCGAAGGGCGTCAGCTTGGTATTCCCGAACATGTCTTCCGCGGTAACAGTCGGCCCGCTGGTCGGCTGGATGCTGGCCCTCACGGTCAAGCACGTCATCGCCGATTTCCTGCTGCAGAATCACTGGATGGCGGTGGGCAAGGACGCCAAGACCGGATGGGCGCTCCCGCTGTTGACACACTGTCTGATCCACGGCGTGTTGACCACCGCGCTGGTGGCGGCGGTGGCGCCGCGCTTCTGGTTCATCGGCCTGGTGGACTTCGCCATTCATCTTGCGGTCGATCGCGCCAAGGGATTTTGCGTCGCACGGTTCGACGTCACGCCGACGCATCGCTGGTTCTGGTGGCTGATCGGTATCGATCAGGCGCTGCATCACCTGACCGGTTTCGCGCTCGCGATCTGGCTTGCCTCCAATCAATAAGACTTCAAAAGGAGATGTGATGTCCGAGGCCCCTCTCGCCAAACAAACCGTCGATGTGCGCGGCCGGCGCATGGCCTATCACGCGCGCGGGGAGGGACGGCCGATCCTGTTTCTGCACGGCAATCCGACATCGTCCTATCTCTGGCGCGATGTCCTCCCCGAACTGGAAGGCCATGGACGCCTGATCGCGCCGGACCTGATCGGCATGGGCGATTCCGACAAGCTGCCGAATCCGCAACCCGACACCTATCGCTTCACTACGCATCGCGATTTCCTCGACGGCTTCATCGACGCCGTGATCGGCGACAGCGAGCCGGTGGTGCTGGTGGTGCACGACTGGGGCTCGGCGCTCGGCTTCGACTGGGCCGACCGCCATCGCGACCGCGTGCGCGGCATCGCCTACATGGAAGCCATCGTCCGACCGATCGTCGGCTGGGAGGAATGGAGCCCGTCGGCGACGCCGGTGTTTCAGGGCTTCCGCTCCGACAAGGGTGAGCAGATGATCCTGGACCGCAATCTGTTCGTCGAGCGGGTGCTGCCGGGCTCGGTGCTGCGCAAACTCACTGACGCGGAAATGGCGGAGTACCGCAAGCCGTTCGTGCAGCGCGAGGATCGCTGGCCGACGCTCACCTGGCCGCGCGAGATTCCCATCGCGGGCGCGCCGGCGGATGTGGTGGCGATCGCCGCCGCCTATTCGCAATGGCTGGCGGCAAGTGAAATTCCAAAGCTGTTTGTCAATGCCGACCCCGGCGCCATCCTGATCGGCGCCTTGCGTGAATTCTGTCGGACCTGGCCGAACCAGACCGAGGTGACGGTGCCGGGCTCGCACTTCATTCAGGAGGACTCCGGCGCGGCGATCGGCCAGGCCATCGCGCAATGGATCGCGGCGAAAGGCGTTTGATCCGACGATGGAACCGCGATTCTGATTCGGGAACAAAGCGCAAGTGGAAAGTCGCCCACCGCGCGGCGTGGTTAACTCCCCGTTAGGAATTTGCGGAGCATTTTCAGGGTTGGGGATTATCTCCGACCAGGAATATGCCATGTGGTCCAGCCGCGAAGCGTTCGAGAATGATTTTTGCCCGGTTCGGGACGATCTGCTTGGCCAAATGTATCGCGCCAACCAGAACGGTCTGCCGCAATTGGTGGAAAGCGTGTCGCCCGACGTGCGGGCGATGCTGGCCTTGTTTTGTTATCGCCGCAGCCACTTGCACGCGTTGGCGGTTGCCATCGCAGCAAGCTGCGACGAACGCGACTTGATTCAGTTGGGCGGTCGCGTCGGCTCGGTGCTCTACGATCTGTCGCGCAGCACGCCCGCCTCGCGCACGGCGCAGTCGTCCCCCGGCGGCCGCAAGCCGGTGACGCTGTCGACCAAGCCGCTGACGACGCTGGCGCCGCTCGAGGACATCGAAGACGACGAAGAGCAGCCGCAAGCGGTGATGGCCTATAGCGGCTGATCTTCGCCGGTGACCCGCTGATTCATCGTGACTGAAAGATGGATGCGTGGATCGCGTCCGTCCATGACCACGCACAATTCCATTGTCTGCGGAAGGCCGCTAACCGGCCTGCAACAGCGGCAGGCCGAAGCGTCGCCGCGCCATGGCGCACTCCGGATCGCCGGGCAGACAGACCCGACACACCTCGGGTCGCACCGGGTAGACGGCGCATGACGTTGCTTCGCCGACGCGGCCGACCAGCGCCGTGCAGCGCTCGCCCTCGCAGCGCATTCCCGACGATCGCTCATTGACGAATTGTGCCGGAATAAGATCCAGCGCGGCGTCGTCCTCGATGGTGAAGCGCGGCCAGTTGCGGGAATAGGCGCAGCACGCGCCGCAACTCTGACAGGGGTTTGCGGTCGCAACGTCGTTCATTGGTCCCCCCGCATCTGCCGAGTCTTGTCGCGGATCATCCGGTCGAGGCTGGCGCGCCATCTTGCGCGGAGCACGTCGCGGCGTTCGGCGTATTTCTCGTCGAGATAGGTGGCGTCGATGACGCGGTCGGTGCGGAAACTGCGGAAGTCGTTGCGCAGTTCGCACCAGGCCGCCAGCAGCCGCACGGTTTCGAGATAACCCACCGTGATCGGCCAGATCACCCGCGTGCTGTCGCGGCCGTGCTCGTCGCGATAGCACAGCGCGATCTTCTTGCCGGCGTGAATGTGGGCGCGCACCCTGGTCATGTCGATACGGTCGGGTTCGGCGTAAACGTCGCGACGGGCGCGGCTGGCCGGCTCCTGCACGAACGGCCGCAAGGTGTCCGGCACGGTGGCTTCGATTTTGGCGATGAGGTTTTCGGCCGCCTTGCCCAGCACGGTATCGGCGTGGCCCGCAACCCATTGCGCGCCGAGCACGGCGGCTTCGATCTCGTCGGGCGTCAGCATCAGCGGCGGCATGTCGAAGCCGCGCTCCAGAATGTAGCCCATGCCGGCTTCACCACGGATCGGCACGCGTTGCCCGATCAGGGTGGCGATGTCGCGATAGATGGTGCGCTTCGAGGTTTCCAGTTCGGCCGCGATGGCATCGGCGGTCAGCGGCTGGCGGGCGCGGCGCAGCACCTGGATGATCTGGAACAGCCGGTCGGCGCGTCTCATGATCGTGTTTTCCGGGCCTGACGGTGGATGCTGACAGCACGCTGGCAGCAGGGGGTAGCTAGGGTCGCGCAAGTTTTCAAGAGACAGGAGCTTGCAATGATCATTCTCTACGGCTTTGGCGAAGGTTTCGGCCTGCCGGAAGTCAGCCCCTTTGTCACTAAGACCGAGGTGCAACTCAAAATGGCTGGACTGCCGTACCGCAAAGTGTTCGCCTTGCCGGATTCCTCGCCGAAGGGACAGATGCCCTATATCGACGATGCCGGCGACGTGGTCGCGGACTCGACTTTCATCCGTGCCCATATCGAGCGCAAATACGGCTTCGATTTCGATGCCGGGCTCGACACCGCGCAGCGCGCGCAGGCCTGGGCGGTCGAGCGGATGATCGAGCATCACGTCTATTGGGCGCTGGTCGGGGTGCGCTGGGTCGATCCGGTAAACTTCGCCAAGGGTCCGGCGCATTTCTTCGATGCCGCGCCGGAACACCTGCGCAACGATATCCGCGAGGGCGCCCGCGCGCGGGTCGTCGAGAACTATCGGCTCAGCGGCCTCGGTCGGCATACCCCGCAGGAGACGGTCGAACTCGCGATGCGGTCGCTGTCGGCGCTTTCCGTATTGCTTGCGGACAAGCCTTACCTGATGGGTGATCGTCCGTGCGGCACCGATGCGACCGCGTTCGGCGCCGTCGCCGGGTTGCTGTCGCCGTTTTTCACTTCGACGCTGCGTCATCGCGCCGAGCAGTTCGCCAATCTCGTCACCTATGCCGAACGGATGATGAGCCGGTATTATCCGGATCACGTCTGGCGTGCGGAGGAAGCCGCAGTGGCGTGAACCGCGACGCGCGCAAGGAGAAGGGTGAAACGATGGCCGACAAGGATTCGTTCTTCTGGAAGATGGTCGACGGCCGGTTGCCGTCGCCGCCCTGCGCGCGAACGCTGGGTCTTGTCTTCGGCGCGATCGATCCGGAGCGCGGCACCATCGAAGTCGATTTCGAGGGCAAGCCGGAGTTCGTCAATCCGGTCGGCAATATCCAGGGCGGCTTTCTCGCCGCGATGCTGGACGACACGATGGGACCGGCACTGGTCGCGACGCTCGACGCCGGCGAGTTTGCGCCCACCGTCAATCTCAACGTCCAGTTTCATCGTCCCGCGAAACCCGGCCCGCTGAAAGGCCTCGGCCGGGTGACGATGCGCGGCAAGGAGGTGTGCCAGCTGGCCGCCGAATTGCTGCAACATGGCAAGGTCGTCGCCACCGCGACGGCCACTGCCGTCATCCGCCGGATGTAGCGCTTCTACGCGGCAGGAACTGGCCCTCCTTTCAGCGCCGCCAGTTCGGCTTCAAGTTCGGCGATTCGCGTCTCGCGCAGTTCCAGCGCGGCCTTGACGTCGGCAGCGTCGAATTTCTGCGGGATGTGCTGACGGCAATTGGTGTTCCAGGCCACCACTTTGATCAGGATCGCCTGTTCGGGTCGCGCGCGATAGCCGCGAGGCATCAGCGCCTCCAGCAGTGCCGGATCGTCGTCGATGACGCGGGCCTCGCCCCAGATTTTCACACGCTGACGATTGACGTAGTCCAGCACGAAAATGTGCACCTTCGGATTTTCCGACAGGTTGCCGAGTGTAATAAACTGTCGGTTGCCGGCGAAGTCGGCAAAGGCGATCGTCGTCTTGTCGAGCACATGAAGGAAGCCGGGCGGACCGCCTCGATGCTGGATCGTCGGCTGGCCGTCGGCGCTGGCGGTGGCGAGAAACACGCTGGTCTGCGCCGCGAGGAACGCTGCGAGATTGTCGTCGATCTCGGTGGGCCAGCCCGCGTCAGCCGCGGGGCCCGAATAGGCCTCGCGCGATCCCCTGAGCGTCTGGATCGCCTTGACCGCGGGACTGAAAGCAAAGTCGCTGGGCGAAGTGTGGGGCGTGAACATCGTCGTCTCCGGGTGAGCGTCCGGCGCTTGTGATGTTCGGAATGTGGTTCGCGGTCGGGCCATAAGCAATTCGCGTCGTTGACACGACATTGTTGCAATATCAGAAATAATGCCATGGACCGCATCGAGACCATGCAGGCCTTCGTCACGGTGGCCGATCAAAGAGGGTTTGCGCCGGCGGCGCGCAAGCTGGGACTGTCGGCCTCGGCGGTGACGCGGATGGTGGCGGCGCTGGAGGAGCGGGTCGGCGCACGGCTGCTGCAGCGGACCACCCGCTCGGTGATGCTCACCGACGCCGGCGAGCGGTTTCTCGAACGCGCCCGGCGCATCCTCGCCGGTGTCGAGGAAGCGGAAGGCGCCGTGCAGGCGGAGCGGACACAGCCCACCGGACGTCTCGTGGTATCGGCGCCGCTCGGCTTCGGCCGCCGCCACGTCACGCCGCTGATGTCGACCTATCTCAAACGCTATCCCGACGTCGCCGGCGACCTGCGGCTGTCGGACCGCATGGTCAACCTCGTGGAGGAGGGCATCGATATCGCGGTGCGCATCGGCCACCTGCCGGATTCCAGTCTCGTGGCGCGCACCGTCGGCGACATGCGGCGGATGGTGGTGGCGTCGCCGGACTATCTCGCGACGCATGGCGAGCCGCATCATCCTCAAGAGATCACGGCCCATCGCATCGTGCATTTCGGCGCGTTGAGCGCCGCGCCGGACTGGCGCTTTGTCGAGAACGATCGCGAGGTTCGCGTCGCCTGCGTGCCGCGCTTCACCACCTTCATGCCGAGCAGGGCGGCGGGCTCACGCGCGTGCTGGCCTATCAGGCAGCGGAAGGACTTGCCGGCGGCCGGCTCAAGGCGGTGCTCACCGACTACGAGATCGCGCCGCTGCCGATCCATCTGGTCTATCCGACGTCGCGGCTGTTGTCGGCGAAGGTCCGCGCCTTCGTCGATCTGGTGCTGCACGATTGCGACTGGCGTTTCGCGAAGCGATAGCCACGTCGCCGCCCATCACCGTTTACGGCAGATGATTATAGCATATAATCAAATTCACGGGCAGGATGACGTCGGTGCGCACCGCTGCGGAAACGTCCATATCTGCCCGGGGCTTGCGATGGCCGTTCCGGTGCAGGCGTGGAGACCACACGGCGCTTGCATTGCGGATCGTGCTATATAACATGTTAAATAAAGCGGGCGGCCGGACAAACCGGTCCTCCAATCGAGGGAGAGACGACGATGAGGAAAGCATTTCTGGCGCTGCTGATGGCCGGTTGCGCGGGGCTCGCGATGATGCCCGCAACGGCACAAGACAAGACCGTGAACCTGAAAGTTTCGCTGTGGGTGCCTCCGGCTCATCCGTTGGTCCCGGCGACCATCGCTTGGGCGAAGGACATCGAGAAGGCCTCGGGCGGCTCGATCAAGCTGACGGTGTTCCCGTCGCAGCAGCTCGGCAAGGCGTTCGACCATTACGACATGGCTCGCGACGGCATCGCCGATATCACTTACGTCAATCCGGGATATCAGCCGGGGCGCTTCCCGATCGCGGCGGCGGGTCAACTTCCATTCCTGTTCAGCGACGGCAAGAAGGGCACGCTGGCGCTCAACGAATGGTATCACAAGTATGCGCCGACCGAGATGAAGGACACCAAGCTGTGCTTCGCCTTCATCCACGATCCCGGCGCGCTGTTCGGCAAGAAGAAGGTTCTGGTGCCCGAAGACCTCAACGGCCTGAAGGTGCGTCCGGCGCAATCGACCATCGGTGAAATGGTCAAGATGTTCGGCGGCACCAACGTGCAGGCCTCGGCCCCCGAAGCGCGTGACGCCATCGAGCGCGGCGTCGCCGACGAAATCACCTTCCCGTGGGGATCGATGTTCCTGTTCGGCATCGAGAAGGCCATCAAGTACGCGATGGACGTGCCGCTTTACACCACGGTGTTCACCTACAATATGAATCTCAAGAGCTACAACGCGATGTCGCCGGCGCAGAAGAAGGTCATCGACGATCACTGCACGCCGGAATGGGCCTCGAAGGTCACCGATCCGTGGAGCGAGTTCGAGTTCAACGGCCGCGCCAAGATGAAGGCTTTGGCGGACCACGAGGTCTACAGCCTGACGCCGGATCAGCTTGCGAAGTGGAAGGCGGCCGCGAAGCCGCTGCACGACAGCTGGGCGGCGGACGTCAAGAAAGCCGGCGGCGATCCGGAGAAGATCGACGCCGATCTTCAGGCCGCGATCAAGAAATATGGCGCGGGGCTGTAGTCGTTGCGCCTTCCCAACGAGAACGTCATGCCCGGGCTTGTCCCGGGCATCCAACACTCCCTTCGACAGGCGCAAAGCAGGACGTGGATGACCGGGACAATCCCGGCCATGGCGGCAACGTAACGGCGCGACATTCCCATGACCACCAGCCAGCCCGAAGTTTCCAGCGACGGCGTTCTCACCGGTCCGCCTGAGCCTGCGTCCAAGAACTTCATGGACAAGTTCATCGACTCCATTGAGTGGGTCGCGGCGTTCTTCGTCGGCATCGTCGCGTTGAATACCTTCATCGCGGTGTTCATGCGAAAATTCTTTTCGGTGACGATTCCGGACTACTACAACATCGGTCAGTTCCTGCTCGGCATCCTGATCTTCTGGGGCATTGCCGCGACCAGCTATCGCGGCACCCATATCACCGTCGATCTGGTGTGGGCCAACGCGTCGCCGAAGTATCAGCGCTGGATTGACGTATTCGCGACCCTGGTGCTGCTGTTCGTGGTGACGGTGCAGACCTACACGCTGCTGGACAAGGTCATCACCACGCGCGAGGACCATGTGCTGACGATGGATCTGCAACTGCCGATCTGGCCGTTCTATGCGGTGGCGTGGGTCGGCGATGTCTCCGCCGTGCTGCTGATCGCGATCCGCACCTGGCGTCTGATTTTTCATCCGGACCAGTTGCACGAACCCAAGATCAAGACGGCGGAGTAGGCGATCATGGAATTGAGCAACGAAGCAGTTGCCCTGATCGGCTTCGTCAGTCTGTTCGCGCTGATGCTGTTGCGGGTGCCGGTCGGCATGGCCATGGGCCTCGTCGGCGTCACCGGCTTCGGTTATCTCACCGGCATGGAGCCGGCGCTCAAGCTGGTGGCGCAGACCGTGATGCGCACGGTCACCGACTATTCCTTCGGCGTGATCCCGATGTTCCTGCTGATGGGCGCGTTCGTCTCGGTCTCCGGCATCAGCCGTGAACTGTTTCGCGCAGCCAACACCTTCGTCGGGCACTGGAAGGGTGGGCTCGGCATCGCCACTATCGGCGCTTGCGGCGGCTTCGCCGCGATCTCGGGATCGTCGGTGGCGACCGCGGCGACGTTCTCCGCCGTCGCCTATCCGGAAATGCGTCGCTTCGGCTACCCGCAGTCGTTCTCCACCGGCGTCATCGCGGTCGGCGGCACGCTCGGCGCGATGCTGCCGCCATCCACCGTGCTGGTGGTCTACGGTATCATCACCCAACAGGATATCGGCAAGCTGTTCGTTGCCGGTATTATTCCCGGCCTGCTGGCGATCACCATGCACATGATCACCATCGCCATCATCGGTGCGGTGCGACCGGGCTTCCTGCCCGCCGGCCCGCGCAGCAGTTGGCACGATCGTGTGCTGGCGCTGCGCGACGTGTGGTCGCCGCTGGCGCTATTCTTCTTCGTGATCGGCGGGCTCTACGGCGGCTTCTTCATTCCGACCGAGGCCGGCGCGGTCGGTGCGGTCGGCGCCTTCGTCATCGGAATCATGCGTCGGAAGCTGTCCCGCGACGGCATTCTCGAGGCGCTGTTGCAGGCGACGCGCACCACCGCCGCCGTGTTCACTGTCCTGATCGGCGCGCTCTGCTTCGGTTACTTCCTGACCATCACCCAGACGCCGCAGCACGTCACCGAATTTCTCACCGGCCTCGGCATCGGACGCTACGGCGTGCTGGCGCTGATCCTGCTGATGTATCTGGTACTCGGCTGCCTGATGGACGCGATGGCGATGATCATCCTCACCGTGCCGATCGTGTTTCCTGTCGTCACGGCGCTCGGCTTCGATCCGATCTGGTTCGGCATCATCATCGTGATGACGGTGGAACTGGGCCTGATCCATCCGCCGGTCGGCATGAACGTGTTCGTCATCAAGAGCGTGATCAAGGACGTTAGTATGTCGACGATCTTTGCGGGCGTGTTGCCGTTCGTGGCGACCGACCTCGTGCGGCTGGTGTTGCTGATTGCCTTCCCGGTGATCGCGACCTGGCTGCCGATGCATATGATGGGATGATTCAATGACGCCCGTGCTTGAAACGAAATACGTCTTCACCATCACTGCGCATATCGCCGCCGTCACCTCGGCCGGCGATCTCGGCTACGGCACGCGGCGGATTATTCCAATCGTCGGGGGCGAGGTGCGCGGTGAAGGCATCAACGGCAAGGTGCTGCCGTTCGGCGCCGATTTTCAGATCGTTCGGCCCGATGAATTGATCGATCTCGAAGCGAAATACGCGATCGAGACCGACGACGGCGCTGTGATCTATGTCGTCAATACCGGCATGCGCTTCGGGCCGAAGGACTTGCTCGAAAAGCTCAAGCGCAACGAGCCGGTCGACCCGAAGCTGATCTATTTCCGCACCACGCCGAAATTCGAGACCGGCAGCGAGAAATACCGCTGGCTGATGCAGCACCTCTTTGTTGGCTCCGCCGCACGCCACGCCGACCGCGTCGTCATCGACGTGCATCAGGTGCTCTAAGCATTTCACAAATTACAGTTCGTCACGCCCGGGCTTGTCCCGCCTGCGCGGCGAAGGCCCTGGCATTCACGTCTTGCGTATTCCGCGAGAGGCAAAGACGTGAATGGCCGGAATGAATCCGGCCATGACGGCAGGGAAATCGCGAGCGTCATTGCGAGGAGCGAAGCGACGAAGCAATCCAGCTCTTGCTTTGTGGCTTCATGCGTTGCTTCGCGGCGCTCGCAATGACGGTGGGGGCCGCTCCTCTTCAACCGAACGTATCCGCTTCGATTGGTGGGATAAACGGACTCCCCATCCTCACCCCGTTGTTGACTCTCGCCCAATCTGTTATAGAACATAACTATTCTATCAAGGACATAATAAGCCCATGGGAAACGCCGCCGCCTCCGCTTCCACCGCTGCGCCCGCGACGCTGCTGACCACCGAACTGGTCGGCCCGGTGCTGAGCGTCGGGCTCAATCGTCCGGCCAAGCGCAACGCGCTCAACGACGACCTCATGGAGGCGATCCAGGACTGCTTCGTCCATCTGCCGGACGGTGTCGGCGCGGTGGTGCTGCACGGTGTCGGCGAGCACTTTTCCGCCGGTCTCGACCTCTCCGAACTGACCGAGCGCGATGCCACCGGCGGGTTGATTCACTCCCAGATGTGGCATCGGGTGTTCGACAAGATTCAATACTGTCGCGTCCCTGTGATCGCCGCCCTGCGCGGCGCGGTGATCGGCGGCGGTCTTGAACTGGCTTGCGCGGCGCATATCCGCGTTGCGGATGCGAGCACCTACTATGCCCTGCCGGAAGGCAGCCGCGGCATCTTCGTCGGCGGCGGCGGTTCGGTGCGGCTGCCGCGCCTGATCGGCGTGGCGCGAATGGCCGACATGATGCTGACCGGCCGGGTTTATTCCGCCAGCGAAGGCCTCGCCTGCGGGTTCTCGCAATATCTCACCGACGCCGGCGACGCCTATGCCAAGGCACTGGAATTGGCGCAAAGGGTCGCGGAGAACGCGCCGCTCACCAATTTCGCGGTGTTGCAGGCGCTGCCGATGATTGCCGAGTCCAATCCGCAGACCGGCCTGTTGATGGAATCGCTGATGGCCACGGTGGCGCAGAGCGATCAGGAGGCCAAGAAGCGCATCCGCGCGTTTCTCGACCGCAAGACCGCGAAGGTCCGCCCCGCCTAAGACCGAGGAGCATCGCCGGATGTCGAGCATGGCTGCTTCCAATGCGACAACAGATGCGGCGCAGGCGCCGTTGCGACCGATTTCATTCGGAAGGCCCGCCGTTGCGATCGAGCGTCGCGCCGACGGCACCGTCTATGTCCGCCCCACCGCCGCGCTTGCCGATTATCCGCGCCGTCTGACCGATCGCCTGCATCATTGGGCGAGGCTTGAGCCGAACCGCGTTTTCATGGCCGAGCGCGCGGAGGGCGGTGGCTGGCGTGAGATCACTTACGCGCAACTGCTCGACGCCAGTCGGCATATCGCCTCGGCGCTGCTGGCGCGGGGCCTCTCCGTCGAGCGGCCGGTGATGATCCTCTCGGGCAATTCCATCGATCATGCGCTGCTGGCGTTCGGCGCGTTCTACGCCGGCATCCCGTTCTGTCCGGTGTCGCCGGCCTATTCGCTGGTGTCGAAGGATTTCGGCAAGCTGTCCTTCGCGATGAAACTACTGACGCCGGGGCTGGTGTTCGCCGCCGATGCGACGCAGTTCTCCGCTGCGCTTGCCGCCAACGTGCCGGCCGATGTCGAGATCGTCGCCGCGCGCGGCGCGTTGCCGGGCCGTGCGGTGACGCCGCTGGCGGATTTGCTGGTGACGCCGGAGCATCCGCAACTGGACGCCGTACACGATGCCATCGGCCCCGACACCATCGCCAAGTTTCTGCTGACCTCGGGCTCGACCGGCAATCCGAAGGCCGTGATCAACACGCAGCGGATGATCTGCGCCAATCAGGTGATGCTGCGCGACACGCTGGCGTTTCTCAAGGACGAGCCGCCCGTGATCGTGGACTGGTTGCCGTGGAATCACACCTTCGGCGGCAATCACAACATCGGGTTGACGCTGTTCAACGGCGGCACGATGTATCTCGACGAGGGCAAGCCGACGCCGGACGGCATCGCCGAGACGGTGCGAAATCTGCGCGAGATTTCGCCGACGGTCTATTTCAACGTGCCGAAAGGCTATGAATCGCTGCTGCCGTATCTGCGCGAGGACGCGGCGCTGCGCGAACGGTTCTTCGGCAAGCTTCATGCGATGTTCTTCTCCGGTGCGGCGCTGTCGCCCTACGTCTGGGGCAGCCTCGACGAGATCGCGGTGCAGGTCACCGGCAAGCGGGTGCCGATGCTGACCGGGCTAGGGGCCACCGAGACCGCGCCGTTCTTCATGTCGGTGACGCCGGAGACCAGTCGCTCTGGCCATATCGGCCTGCCGGTGCCGGGTAATGACGCGAAACTCATTCCCAACAACGGCAAGATCGAGGTCCGTGCCAGGGGGCCGAACGTCACGCCGGGCTACTGGCGGCAGCCGGACCTGACGGCGAAGTCGTTCGACGATGAAGGCTTCTACGTCATGGGCGATGCGATCCGTTTCGTCGATCCCGCCAATGTCGATGCCGGCTTCGATTTCGACGGCCGCATTTCCGAGGATTTCAAACTCGGCAGCGGCACCTGGGTCAGCGTCGGGCCGTTGCGCGCGCGCTTTGTCGCGGCCTGCGCGCCTCTTGTGCGCGATGTGGTGATCGCCGGCATCAATCGCGACGAATTGTCGGCGCTGGTGATACTCGATCTCGACGGTTGCCGCGTGATCAATCCGGCGCTGCCGGCCGGCGATCTCGCCGCCGCCGCGCACGATCCGAAAGTCCGTCAGGCTTTTCGCGAGCGGCTGGCGGCATTCGCGGCCACCGCCACCGGCTCGTCCAATCGCATCGCCCGCGCCATGTTGATCGATACGCCGCTGTCGATCGATCGCGGCGAGGTCACCGACAAGGGCTCGATCAATCAGCGCGCGGTGCTCGAACATCGTGCCGAATGGATCGAAGCTCTCTACGCTTCGCCGCCGCCCGACCGCGTCATCACAATCGCATAGGCTCAACGCCGCTAGTCACGCCATCGCATTTCACCGGAGGACGTCATGAAACTGCAGGATCAGGCCGCCATCGTTACCGGCGGCGCATCGGGATTGGGCGCGGCGACCGCACGCAAGCTCGCAGCGCAAGGCGCCAAGGTGACGGTCGCCGACCTCAATACCAAGCTGGCGGAAGAACTCGCCAGGGAGATCGGTGGCATCGCGGTGCATTGCGACGTGGCCGATGCCGCCTCCGGCGAGGCAGCCATCGTCGCCGCCGCCAAGGCACATGGCCCGGCGCGCGTGCTGGTGAACTGCGCCGGCATCGGCGTCGCCAAGCGGGTCGTCGGCCGCGAAGGGCCGCACGCGCTCGCGGATTTCGATCGCGTCATCCGCATCAATCTGATCGGCTCGTTCAACATGCTGCGGCTTGCCACCTCGGAAATGTCCAAGCTCGCGCCGCTGGACGGCGGCGAACGCGGCGTCGTGATCAACACGGCGTCGGTCGCGGCCTACGACGGCCAGATCGGGCAGGCAGCCTATTCGGCCTCGAAGGGCGGTATCGTCGGCATGACCTTGCCGATCGCGCGCGAACTGGCGCAGTTCGGCATCCGTGTGCTGACCATCGCGCCGGGCCTGTTCCTGACGCCGCTGCTGGGCGCGCTGCCGCAGGAGGCGCAGGACAGCCTCGCCGCAGCCATCCCATTCCCGCACCGGCTCGGTACGCCGGACGAATACGCCTCGCTGGCGCTGCACATGATCGACAACCCGTATCTCAACGGCGAGGTGGTGCGACTCGACGCATCGCTGCGCATGGCGCCGAAATGAACGATCGCGCTTTCAGGGTCCGCGGTTAACGCTAGTCCCTGCGACATCCTCGCGCGGCCTGGCGCGGGGATGACTTCGGCAACAGCACCGCCTAAAGAAGGGGCTGAACTGAGAAAACGCTCAACTAAACTAACGTCAAAAGCATCTTCAGGGAGGAACGAATGAACAAGTTCACGCTGTCCATGGCCGCCGTCGCGGCGATGGCGTTGCCGGGCCTGATCGGGCCGGCGCAGGCGCAAAGCAACGAGATCGTCATCGGCATTTCGGTCACCACCACGGGGCCGGCGGCCGCACTTGGTATTCCGGAGCGCAATGCGCTGGAATTCGTGCCGAAGGAGATCGGCGGCGTGCCGCTCAAGGTCATTGTGCTCGATGACGGCGGCGACCCCACCGCCGCGACCAACAACGCCCGCCGCTTCGTGACCGAATCCAAGGCCGATGTCATCATGGGCTCGTCGACGACGCCGCCGACCATCGCGATGTCGACGGTTGCCAACGAGGCCGGCGTTCCGCATTTCGGTCTCGCCCCGTTCCCCATCACGCCGGAGCGTGCCAAGTGGTCGGTCTCGATGCCGCAGCCGATTCCGATCATGGGCAAGGTGCTCTATGAGCACATGAAGAAGAACAATGTGAAGACCGTCGGCTACATCGGCTATTCGGATTCCTATGGCGACCTGTGGTTCAACGATCTCAAGAAGCAGGCGGTGCCGATGGGCATCAAGATCGTCGACGAGGAGCGGTTCGCGCGGCCGGATACGTCGGTCACCGGACAGGTGCTGAAACTGATTGCCGCCAATCCCGACGCGATCCTGATCGGTGCGTCGGGCACCGCGGCCGCGCTGCCGCAGACCACGCTGCGCGATCGCGGATACAAGGGCCTGATCTATCAGACCCACGGCGCCGCAAGCATGGACTTCATCCGCATCGCCGGCAAAGCCGCCGAGGGCGTGCTGATGGCGTCCGGCCCGGTGATGGATCCGGAAGGGCAGGCGGATAGCGCGCTGACCAAGAAGCCGGGCCTCGAACTCAACAAGGCCTACGAGGCCAAGCACGGCGCCAACAGCCGCAGCCAGTTTGCCGGCCACTCCTTCGACGCCTTCAAGGTGCTGGAACGTGTGATCCCGGTGGCCTTGAAGTCGGCCAAGCCCGGCACGCCGGAATTCCGCGATGCCATTCGCAAGGCGCTGTTGACCGAGCATGACATTGCCGCGAGCCAGGGCGTCTACAACTTCACCGAGAAGGATCGTTTCGGTCTTGATGACCGCTCGCGCATCCTCCTGACGGTGAAGAATGGCAAATACGTTCAGGTGAAGTAAGCGCGCCTGCGACTTCGCAACGAGACAAGAAAGGCCGGGGTTCGCTCCGGCCTTTCTTTTTGCCCGGCTTGTGGAAGTCAAAAAGCCCTGCGTCATTGCGAGCACACGGATCGGCGCCATAAGCGCGTTTACGCGCGTCTTCGACACGCTATGGCGCCGTCCGAGCACAGGCTTCGTCGCTGACGCCTCTCGCAATGACGGTCGATGCGTTGGTTTGCCTTCCGCCTTAAGGCGCCGCCGCAGCGTCGTTCTGGAAGCCGAGATAGCTGGCGATGACGCGCGGATCGGCGGCGACCGCGTCCGCCGGGCCGTCGAGAATGAAGCTGCCCAGCTCCATCACGTAAGCGCGGTCGGCGATCCGCAACGCCGCCTTGGCGTTCTGTTCGACCAGCAGCACCGAAACGCCGGCGGCCCGCAGTTCGCCCACGGTTCTGAAGATGTCGGCGACGATCAGCGGCGCGAGTCCAAGGCTCGGCTCGTCCAGCATCAGCAGGCGCGGCTCGCCCATCAGCGCGCGGCCCATCGCCAGCATTTGCTGCTCGCCGCCGGAAAGCGTGCCGGCGAGTTGCTGGCGTCGTTCTTTCAGGCGGGGAAACAACGCATAGATGCGCTCGAAGGATTGGGCGGCGGCCTTGGCGTTGCGGAAGGCACCGAGCTGCAGATTGTCCTCGACGCTCATGGTGCCGAACAACTCGCGATGCTCCGGCACCAATGACAACCCGGCCGCGACGCGGTCCTCGATCTCGATCCCGGCGATGTCGACGCCATCGAAGCGGATGCGGCCGCTCTGCGGCAGGATGCCCATGACGGCGTTGAGCAGCGTGGTCTTGCCCGCGCCATTGGCGCCGACGATGGTGACGATCTCGTCGCGGCCGACGTCGAGCGAGACCGAGCGCACCGCCTCGACCTTGCCGTAGGAGATCGATGCGTCGGAGACCGAGAGCAGGGACTGGGTCATGCGGCGGCTCCGAGATAGGCGCGGATCACGTCGGGATTGGCCTTGATCACATCTGGCGTGCCTTCCGCGATCTTGGTGCCGAAGTCGAGCACGACGATGCGGTCGGCGAGGTCCATGACGAATCCCATGTCGTGCTCCACCAGCAGGATCGACATGCCGCCATCGCGCAGTTGCCGCAACAGGGCCGCGAGCTGCTGTTTCTCCATGTGGCGCAAACCTGCCGCCGGTTCGTCGAGCAGCAGCAGCACCGGATCGACGCAGAGCGCGCGGGCGATCTCGACGATACGCTGCTGGCCAAGCGAGAGGCTGCCGGCAAGTTGATCGATTTGGTCCTTGAGGCCGACGCGTTCGATCTGCCGCGCGGCTTCCGCCAGCAGCCGGGCTTCGTCGGCGCGATCGAGCCGTAGCATGCTGGCGATCGTTCCCGACTGGCCACGCAGATTCGCGCCGAGCGCGACGTTCTCCAGCACGGTCATGTCCGGGATCAGCTTGACGTGCTGGAACGTGCGGGCAACCCCGAGGCGGGCGATCTCCTGCGGCGTGGTACCGGCGACATCGGTGCCGCAGACCGTGATACGGCCGGCGCTGGAAGCGAGCACGCGGGTGATGAGATTGAATGTCGTGCTCTTGCCGGCGCCGTTGGGGCCGATCAGCGCGACGATTTCCTTCTGACCCACGGAAAAGCTGACGTCGTTGACGGCGATCACGCCGCCGAACTGCTTGCGGGCACCTTCGAGTTGCAACAGCACAGGAGGGAGTTCGCGCGCGGGCCGCGCGGCGAGGTGCAGCGAGGTGTCGACGCGGGGCGGCTTGCGCTTGAACGGCAAGAGACCTGCCAGCCACGGCCAGACGCCGCCGGGCGCGAGATGCACCAGCGCGACCAGCACGAGGCCGAACACGATCAGTTCGAGTTGTCCCTGGCCGCCGAAGATCAGCGGCAGATAGCTTTGCAGGATTTCCTTGAGCACGATGACGATCACCGCGCCGAGCACGCCGCCCCAGATGTAGCCGGCGCCGCCGACGACGGCGATGAACAGATATTCGATCGACGCGTGGACGCCGAACGGGGTCGGTGTCACCGCGCGCAGGAAATGCGCGTAGAGCCAGCCGGACAGGCCGGCGAGCACGGCGGCATAGATGAACACCAACAGCTTCGCGCGCGCGGTGTTGACGCCGAAGGCCTCAGCTGCGATGTGGCCGCGCCGGAGGGCGCGGATGCCGCGTCCGGTGCGCGAATCCAGCAGGTTGGTTGTGAGCACCGCCGACAGGATCACCGCGGCCCAGATCACGTAGTAGATCGAGCCGGCGTCGAGCATCCGCCACGAACCGATCTGGAGCGGCGGGATCGCCGAGATGCCGTCGTTGCGGCCGACGAGTTCCAGCTTGCCGAACAGGTAATAGAGGCCAAGGCTCCAGGCCAGGGTGCCGAGTGGCAGATAGTGGCCGGAGAGGCGTACGGTGATGAGGCCCAGCACCACGGCTGCAAGGCCGCTGACGATCAGGGCCAGCGGCAAGGTCAGCCACGGCGATACACCGTAGGCGGTGGAGAGCACGGCGGTGGTGTAGGCGCCGAAGCCGCAGAACGCGGCCTGTCCGAACGAAGTGAGACCCCCGACGCCGGTGAGCAGCACCAGACCCATCGCTACCAGCGCGGCGAGGCCGATATTGTTGAGCAGCACGATCCAGAACGGCGGAATTTCGGGGATCAGCGGCAGCGCCGCCATCACCAGCGCGAACAGAATGATCGGCCAACGCTGCGTCATGGTCATCACTCCTTCTCCTCCTCGACATTGGGCGCGGTGAGCGAGCGCAGGACGAGGACCGGAATGATCAGCGTGAAGACGATGACCTCCTTGTAGTTGCTGGCGTAGAACGACGAGAACGCCTCGACGAGGCCGACCACGATGGCGGCCACGGCGGTGAGCGGATAGCTGATGAGCCCGCCGATGATCGCGGCGACGAAGCCTTTCAAGCCGACAATGAAGCCGGTGTCGTAGTAGAGCGTCGTGATCGGCACGATCAGGATGCCGGAGATCGCGCCGATCACCGAGGCAAGCAGGAAGGCCATTTGCCCGGAGAGCGAGGTACGAATGCCGACCAGTCGCGCCCCCAGCCGGTTCACCGCGGTTGCCCGCAACGCCTTGCCGTACAGCGTGAAGTCGAAGAACAGCCACAGCGCCACGATCAGCGCGATGGTGATGCCGTAGACCGCGAGGCTCTGGCCGGTGATCTGCAACTGCCCGATGGTGATCATCGCGTTGGAAATGGCGGGGCCGCGCAGGCCCTCGGCGCCGAAGAAGATCAGGCCGAAGCCTTCCAGCGCGAGATGCGCGCCCACCGACGCGATCAGCAGCACCAGCACCGAAGTATGGGCGATCGGCTGGAACGCGATGCGATAGAGAAACAGGCCGATGGCGGCCACGATCAGCAGCGACAGCGCGATGTTGACCGGGATGGTGTTGGCGCGTCCGGCCAGTCCCCACGTCAGCCCCAGTACGACAACCGGAAAGGCGATGTTGACCGCAACGGCGCGGACGATCGTCTTGACGCGAAACGCCTTGCGGGCGGCGAACAGATCGAAGGCAAAAGCGACCAGCCCCATCGCGACCGCGAGCATCGCGGTACCCGGCGCCTGACCGGTCGCCAGCGTTGCGTAGGTCAGGGCGCCATACGCTACAAATTCGCCTTGCGGGATCAGGATGACGCGGGTGACCGCGAAGACAAGCACCATCGCCAGCCCGAGCAGGGCGTAAACGGCGCCATTGGTAATGCCGTCCTGTAGCAGGAACAGCAGAATCGTCGTGTTCAAAGCCGGCTCCCCCCTCCAGCACCGCATTTGCCGTGGATTCGCTCCACCGGCAAGCGGCAGCGGCAGTTGAAATCTGCCGTGACTATTTGGTATGATCAATAACGATTATCGAATATAATCTCAAGTGCGCCGAATCCCTCGTCGGATTGTCCCGGGGATCGTTCGAGGCGTCGGGGAGCGAGCAAAGTCATGACCGGGTCGAGAGCGGCTGAACTGAATGCTTCGAAACCGGGTAAGGCCCGCGAACTGATCGACGACCACGAGGAAGTCGGCCAGATCAAGATGGGCGAATTGTCCGAACTGCTCGGCTATTCGCTCAAACGCGCCCAGCTTCGAATCTTCGACGATTTCATACGCTGCGTGGCGTCGCTGAACCTGACGCCTGCGCAGTTCTCGGTGTTGCTGTTGATCGACCGCAACCCTGGCCGCAATCAGACCGAGATCGCCAACACGCTGGGAATCCTGCGGCCGAACTTTGTCGCGATGCTCGACAGCCTCGAGGGGCGCGAACTATGCGTTCGCGTCCGCTCGGCCAACGATCGCCGCTCGCATATCCTGATGTTGACCGACAAGGGCCGTGCCATTCTGGCGCGCGCCAAGAAGCTGGTGGCAATCAAGCACGAGGCGCGGCTTAACGAGGTGCTCGGCCCCGCCAATCGCGCCGCGCTGCTGGAGATGCTGGCGACGCTGGCGCGGGATTTCTGAAACAAGCTGCGTTTCGGTTCGACGGTTCATTTGCCGTCGCCCGCGAGGAGCGAAAGCGACCAAGCAATCCAGCTGTTGCTTTTCGACTTTCTGGATTGCTTCGCTCCACTCGCAAGGACGGTTCGCGCTCAATCGACCAGGATCACCCGCACATCGTTGACGTTGGTGAGAGTCGGTCCGGTGATCAGCAGATCGCCGGTGGCCTCGAAGAACGTCGTGGCGTCGTTGTTGGCAAGATAGGCGGCGGGATCGAGCTTCTTCGCGGCCATTGCGGCAAAGGTGCGTGCGTCGATCATCGCGCCGGCCGGATCTGTTGCGCTCCCGGCGCCACCATCGGCGCCGTCGGTATCGGCGGCGATCGCCGAAACGCCTTGCATGTCGGCCAGATGCTGCGCCAGCGCCAGCGCATATTCCTGATTGGGTCCGCCGCGCCCCTTGCCGCGAACGGTAACAGTGAGTTCGCCGCCGGAAACGATGGCGATGCGTTTGCCCTCGGCGCGCGCCGTCTTCGCCATCGCCGCGTGCGCGACCGCGACCTCGCGGGCTTCGCCTTCGAGATCGGCGCCGAGGTCGATCACCTCGTAGCCGGCGTCTTTCGCGACCTTGACCGCGGCGTCCAGCGAATCCCGCGGTCGGCCGATGAGTTCGAATCGCGCGCGGGCGAAAGCGGCGTCGCCCGGCTTGCGGCTTTCGTTGCGTGGATCGTCCAGCGCGCGGCGCACCGCGTCGTCGAGCGAGAGGTCGTAGTGGGCGACGATGGCGCGCGCGTCGGCGAGCGTGGTCGGATCCGGCACCGTGGGGCCGGAGGCGATGGCGGCGGGATCGTCGTGCGGCACGTCGGAGATCGCCAGCGTGACGATCCGCGCGTTGCGGCCGGCGGCGGCGAGGCGCCCGCCCTTGATCCGCGATAGGTGTTTCCGCACGGTGTTGATCTCGCCGATCGGCGCGCCGGAGCGTAGCAGGGCGCGGTTGACCTGCTGTTTCTGCGCGAAGGTGATTCCATCCGCCGGTGCGATCCAGTTTGCCGAGCCGCCGCCGGACATCAGCACCAGCAACAGGTCGTCGGCGGTGGCGGTGGCGGCCAGCGCCAACGTGTTATCCGCGGCCTTGAGGCCGGCTTCGTCGGGCACCGGATGGCCCGCTTCAATCACCTTGACGCGGCGGGTCGGAACGCCGTGGCCATGCCGCGTGGTGGCGAGGCCGACGAGTCGTTCCGGCACGAGGCCCTTCCCGTCGAGATAGTAACGCTCGGCCGCGGCGGCCATCGCGGCGGCGCCCTTGCCGGCGGCGAGCACGATGACGCGCCCTGTCGGCGGCGGCGGCAGATGTCGCGCCAGAATGCTGTCCGGATGCGCGGCGGCGACGGCGGCATCGAAGATGGAACGAAGGAGGGCGCGTCGGTCGGTCATGGCGCTGCGGACTCGCTGAACGGGTCAGGACAGATCATTGGTTATCCATCCGATCGCGCCAAAAGAAAACCCTCGCGATGCGAGGGCTTTCGATCTTGGGACCGGAGCTGGAAAGAATCCGACTTGCTCGGACCGTCATTGCGAGCGAAACAATCCAGATGGCCTGCGAGCAAGAACTGGATTGCTCCGTCGCTGTTGCTCTCCGCAACGACGGAGAGCCTAAGTCCCTAATCTTACCTCATCCGGCTCTAACCGCCGACTTCGCCGCTGATGATGTCGCCGAACAGCACCCAGCGCTCGCCCTTGAACCGCATTAACTGCAGTTGTTCGATCGGCGCGAAATCGGTGGCGCTGGTGTTGATCTTGACGCCGGGCAGAACATTGGTCGGGGTGAAGTTTTTCAGGCTCGCGGCCTGCTTCATCACGTTGGCGCGGGTCAGGTTGTCGCCGCATTGTTTGAGCACCTGTACCAGGGTCTGGGCCACGTTGTAGCCGACTATGACGCCGCCATCGAGTCGGTTGCCTTCGGGGAAGTGCTTGGCAAGAAAATCGTCGAACGACTTCATGCCGGCATTGTCCTTCCACTGCGGATCGGACGAATCCATCAGATAGGCAGCCGAGATGATGTCCTGCGCGTTCTCGTAGCCGGCCGGCTTGATCACGCTGCCGATGGAAGCGGAGACGTTGTTGAGGAAGTGAGTCGGCTTCCAGCCGATTTCGCCCATTTTTTTGATGGCCTGAGCGGCGAACTTGGGCGTGGTGATATTGATGAAAACATCGGCGCCCGACGACTTCAACTTCACGATATGTGAATCGATGGTCGGCTCGGAAAGCTCATAGCTATCCTGGGCGATGATCATTGTCTTCGCCTTGGCGCCGAGGCCATCGAGCAATCCCTTCAGGTAATCCTTGCCGTAGTCGTCGTTCTGATACAGCACGGCGATTTTCGCTTTCGGTATCTCCTTCAGAATGTATTTTGCGTAGATGCGGGTTTCGCTCTGGTAGTTGGGCTGCCAGCCCATCGTCCAGGGGAAGTGTTTCGGATCGTTCCATTTGGTGGCGCCGGTGGCGACGAACAGTTGCGGCACCTTCTTGGCGTTCATGTACTTGTGAATCGCGGAGTTCGGCGGCGTTCCCAGCGAGTTGAAAATCAGCAGTACCTCGTCGCTTTCCACCAGCTTGCGCGCCTGCTCCACTGTCTTGGGCGGACTATAGGCGTCGTCATAGGAAATGAAATTGATCTTGCGGCCGTTGATGCCGCCCTGATCGTTGATCATCTTGAAGTAGGCGGCCTCGGTCTTGCCGATCACACCATAGGCGGATGCCGGGCCGCTATACGGCATGATGTTGCCGATCTTGATTTCGGTATCGCTGGCGCCGGTGTCGTATTTCTTCTGCGCGAACGCAGCGCTGCTTGCGGTCGCGAGAACAATCAGGGCAGCCGAAAACGCCGCTGCCGACCGTTTGATAACGGGCATGTGTAACCTCCCTCTGGGTGTCGATGTGTCTTGTGTTTGTTGCTTTTGGAAGCGCTTCGGCTTCACCGTCATTGAATACGTCTTGCAGGCATTCGGCAACCAAAAGACTGCTTATGTCTTCACAAAGCCGTCTATGACGTCCCGGCGCGTTGTGCTGCATCACAACAAGGACATGCTGCGTCACAAAAGAAAAGGCCTCGCCCAAAGGGGCGAGGCCGCAGTTCCACGTCAGACGTGACAACGTCGATCAGTGACCGTCGCTGCTGATGATGTCGCCGAACAACTCCCACTTCTCACCCTTGAAGCGCATCATTCGCACCTGCTGGATGGGGGCGAAGTCGGTCGCGCTGGTGTTGATTTTCACACCGGGCAGAGCGACGTCGATCTGGAAGTCCTTGAGGCTGGCGGCCTGCTTCATCACGTTGGCACGCGTGAGGTTGTCGCCGGCCATTTCCAGCACCTTGTGCAGGGTCTGGGCCGCGCCGTAGCCATAGACGAGGCCACTGTCGGCCTTGTTGGCGCCCGGCATGTACTTGTCGACGAAGGCGATCCACTTCTTCATGCCCTCGTCGTTGTTCCACTGCGGATCGGCGCCGTCCTTGAGATAGGCCGCCGACAACACGCCCTGGCCGTGTTCGAAGCCTGCCGGCCTCATCACGGCACCGACCGAGATGCTGACGTTGGTGACGATATGCAGCGGCTTCCAGCCGAGTTCGCCGTTCTTCTTGATGGTCTGCGCGGCGAATTTCGGCGTGGTGAAGTCCATCAGCGTATCGGCGCCGCTGGCCTTGATCTTGACGATGTGCGAGTCGATCGTCGGCTCGGAGACTTCATAGCTCTCCTCGACGACGATCATCGACTTTGCCTTGTCGCCGAGACCTTCCTTGAAGCCCTTGACGTAGTCCTTGCCGAAGTCGTCGTTCTGATAGAGCACCGCCACCTTGGCGTCCGGCTTCTCCTTCAGCAGATACTTGGCATAGATCCGCGCCTCGTCCTGGTAGTTGGGCTGCCATCCCATGGTCCAGGGGAAGTGCTTCGGATCGTTCCACTTCGCCGCGCCGGTGGCGACGAACAGTTGCGGCACTTTCTTGGCGTTCAGATACTTCTGGATCGCGGTGTTGGACGGCGTTCCCAGCGGATTGAACACCAACAACACCTCGTCGCTTTCGACCAGCTTGCGGGCGTGCTCCACCGCCTTCGGAGGACTGTAGGCGTCGTCGTAGGTGATGAAGTTCACCTTGCGCCCGTTGATGCCGCCTTTCTCGTTGATCATCTGAAAGTAGGCCGCTTCGGTCTTGCCGATGATGCCGTAGGCAGACGCGGGACCGCTGTACGGCATGATATTGCCGACCTTGATCTCGCTGTCGCTCGCGCCCGTGTCGTATTTCTTCTGGGCGAGAGCGATGCCGCCGGTCGCGGCGAAGGCCAAGATCGCCGTCGTGAACGCGGCGATTCTTAGTTTTTGTCGAAAGTGCATTCCCTCTTAGCTCCTTCTGAGTTTGTTAAACAGAGTTTCGGCAAAGATCGCCCCCTGCCGGGCACCGTGCGGCACCAGGTAGATGACGGCGAACAGCAACACGCCGAAGAAGGCGCCGGAGAGCCCCTTCGAAATGCCTTCGGCGATGTTTGGAACGAAAACGATGAAGGCTGCGCCCGCCAGCGAACCCGGCAGCCAGCCCACACCTCCGACCACCATTCCGAGGAACAGCGCAATGGCCAGTGTGAAGGTGTAGCTGTCCGGCGCGACGAACTGCACCGCGATGGCGCCGAGCGCGCCGGCGACGCCGGTGATGCCGGCGCTGACACCGAACGCCAGCGTCTTGTACACCGACAGGTCGACACCCATCGCCGAGGCGGCGATCTCGTTGTCGCGAATGGCCATCATCGCCCGCCCCGAACGCGACCGCAGCAGGTTGACCGAGGCGATGTAGATCGCGATCGAAACCGCCAGCGTGAAGTAGTACAGCCACATATCCTGCGAGATCGGCAGACCGAACGGCGCGTCGGGCTTGGTGACCACCAGACCCTGGACGCCGCCGGTCCAATGTTCGAACACACCGAGCTTCAGCAGTTGCGGCATCGCCACGGCGAAGGCGTAAGTCGCCAGCGCCAGGTAGATGCCGGATAGCCGTAGCGCCGGAAACCCGAACAGGAAACCGACGGCGAAACAGACGATGCCGGCGATCGGTAGCGTCAGCACATAATTGACGCCGCCGTGCTCGATCAGGATCGCGGCGGTGTAGGCGCCGATGGCGTAGAACGCGCTCTGTCCGAGCGAGAACTGGCCGCTGCCACCTGTCAGGATGTTCAGCGCCAATACGGCGATGCCATAGATCAGGACCATGGTGATCTGGAAGATCACGAAGTTCTTGACGAACAGCGGTACGATCAGCAACGCGATCAACATGATCCACGATGCCGCGCGACCGAGTCCCATCGCTTTCTTGGTGGGAACGTCGACGGTTTCGACTTGGCTGTCGACAGCGGATTCTTGAATGGTGCTCATGATCAAACTCGCTTTACGACGGTGCGGCCCATCAGGCCCGTCGGTTTGACAACCAGAACGATGACGATCAGCGCCAGCGCGATCGGCAGCTTGAGTTCATTGCCTACACCGGGAATGTAGGTGCCGACGAGGTTCTCGAAGACGCCGACCAGGAAGCCGCCGAGGACGGCGCCGAGCGGGCTGGTCAGGCCGCCGAGCACGGCCGCTGCAAACCCGTAAAGCAGCACGCCCAGCATCATGTTGGGTTCGAGGAACACAACCGGTGCGATCAGGATGCCGGCGATGGCGCCGATGGCGGACGCCATGCCCCAGCCCAACGCCACCATCCAGCTGGTGTTGATGCCGACCAGCCGCGCCGATTCAGGCATCGCCGCCGATGCCCGCATCGCAAGCCCGATCCGCGTGAAGCGGAAGAACACGAACAGCGCGACCAGCAGCGCCAGCGTGACGCCGATCATGCCAACCTGGTGGGTCGAGATGAGCTGGCTTCCCATGAACGGCGAGGAGCCGAACGGGGTCGGGAACTGCTTGATGGTAAAATCCCAGATCAGGCCCGCGACACTGTTGATGATCGCGAACAGCGCGATGAAGCCGGCGACGTTGGTGAGCACCGGCGCCTTGGCCAACGGCTTGAACAGCACGCGTTCGATGACGATGCCGGCGACGAACGAGATGATCAGCGTCAGCAGGAACGCCCACCAGTAGGGAACGCCCCATTGCATCAGTTGCCACGCGATGAACGTGGAGAACATCGCCATTTCGCCCTGGGCGAAGTTCAGATGGTCGATCGCCTGGAAGATCATGACGATGGCCAGCGCCATACAGGCGTAGATCGCGCCTGTGGCGATGCCAGCCAGGACTTGATTGATGAAAAGATCCATGGCCGGTCTCCTTAGTAACCGAGATAGGATTTGCGCACCGACTCGTCGTTCGCGATCTCCTGCGCGTTACCCGACATGACGATGCGACCGGTTTCGATGACGTATGCCTTGTCGGCGATCTCGAGGGCGAGCTGCGCGTTCTGCTCCACCACCAGGATCGAGACTTTGTCCTCGCGATTGATCTTGCCGAGAATGTTGAAAAGATCGCGGACAATCAGCGGCGCGAGGCCGAACGAGGGCTCGTCGAGCAGCATCAGCCGCGGCCGCAACATCAGGGCGCGCGCCACCGCGAGCATTTGCTGCTCGCCGCCGGAGAGCGTGCCGGCCTGTTGCGTGTGCCGCTGCTTGAGCACCGGGAAATGCGAGTACATCCGTTCGATGTCGCCAGCGATCGCCTTGGTATCCTTGCGGCTGATGGCACCGAGCTGAAGGTTTTCCTCCACCGTCAACGTGGTGAAGGTGCCGCGCCCCTGCGGAACGTGGGCGATGCCGAGCCGCACGATGTTTTCGGTCGACTTGCCGCCGAGCGGCTTGCCCTCGAACTGGATGGTGCCGGTCGAGCGCACCATGTTGCAGATCGAGCGCAACGTCGTGGTCTTGCCCGCTCCGTTGGCGCCGAGCAGCGTGGTCATGCTGCCTTCGTTGAGGTCGAACGACAGACCATGAAGCGCCTGCACCTGGCCGTAATAAGCCCGCAGGTCCTGAACACTCAGCAACACGCTCATTGGTCCTTGCTCCCCAGATAAGCCTTGATGACCTCCGGGTCCGACTGCACCTGAGACGGCGTCCCTTCTGCGAGTTTGCGGCCGAAGTTCAGCGCCACCACATGGTCGGCGATCGACATCACCAGGCCCATGTGATGTTCGACCAGCAGCACGGTGATGCCGCGCTCGTCGCGAATGCGACGGATCAGGTCGCCGAGGATGTAGACCTCCTCGTGGTTCAGGCCGCCCGCCGGCTCGTCGAGCAGCAGGATCTTCGGCTCGGCGGCGAGCGCGCGGGCCAACTCGACGCGCTTCTGCGTGCCGAACGGAAGGCCGGACACGACCGTATGACCGACGCTGGTGAGATCGAGATAGGCGAGAATCTGTTCGACGTTGCGATTGATCGCGGCCTCGCTGCGGCGCACCCACGGCAATTTCAGCGAATCGCTGATGATGTCGCTGTTGGTGTGCGCGTGCATTCCCACGCGTACATTGTCGAGCACGCTCATGTTGGGGAACAGCGCGACGTTCTGGAACGTGCGACCGATGCCGATTTCAGCGATCTTGTGCGGCGGGCGCGACAGGATGCTGACGCCTTCCATCAGGATATCGCCCTTGCTGGGCTGATAGAGTCGGCTCAGGCAATTGAACAACGTCGTCTTGCCGGCGCCGTTCGGTCCGATCAAGCCGAGAATTTGTCCCTGCGTCATGTCGAATGACACGCCATTCAGGGCGACGATGCCGCCGAACACGACGCTGACGTCGCGAACCGCGAGCAGGGGATTGGCCGAAGCGGCGGCTCCCCGCGCGAGCTGTGCCTGCATCATTGGCGACAGCCCAACCCTGTCATCGCAACCGGCGATGAACGCCGGAGGCCATGAGCGTGAGAATTATCGTATCCCCGCAACCATGCGCGCAACTTTCCCTCCTCCTTTAGATTTTTTGGTATCTGCTTTTTTTGTATGCTGCGTCGAACTGCCGCCCAACGCCGCTTCGATGTTTCTTACCATCGTCACCAGACGCGGTCCAATGTCGTTGAGTAAACGATCTTCCGTGAAACGGAATGCAGGCGCGCCGCAATTAAAGGCATATGGGCCTGTTCCGTCGTTGAGCGTGATCGCGACGCCGGCGGCATGAATATCGTCCTGCCATTCGCCGACGGAGATGGCGAAGCCGCGCTTGGCCACCAGTTCGCCCGCGCGCTCAATGCCTTCGCGGATGCGCGGCCAGCGGCTGCCGTAATGCTCGCGCAGTTCGCGCATCAATTGCGTGCGTTCGTCGTCCGGCAGCGCCCAGATATAGGCCCGGCCCATTGCCGTCGTCGCGATCGGAACTTTCGAGCCGACGTCGAGCTGCACGCCGAGTGCGAGACCGCTGCGACTTTGTCCGAAGTAGATCATGCTGAGCCGGTCGCGCGCGCCGACCGCCACCGCGCCGCCGGTGGCGCGCATCACGTCTTCGCGAAACGACTCGGACAAATGTTGAACGCCGAGATTGGCCAGCGCGGCATAACCGAGCGACATGGCTGCGGGCGTGAGTTGATATTTCTCGAACCGCGGGACCTGTGTAAGATAGCCGAGCTTGGTCAATGTATAGGTCAGCCGGGAAACGGTCGGCTTCGGCAAATTGGTGCGGGCGGCAATCTCCTGATTGCCGAGCAACCCGTCCTTGGGATGAAATGCGCGCAACACTTCAAGGCCGCGGGCGAGAGCGACGACAAAACTGCGATCTGTCGCCGCTTTCTTGGCTGGACGCTTCATGGCTTGCTACGCGAACCCTCCGTGCATCGACGCCGCCGGGCGCAAACCCGAATGCTCCAACCCGCGAATTCCGAACCCGAAACGCTTCACTCGCGTGCGAGCGCCAGCCTGGGAGTGTGAATTCGTGAGTTTGAACCCGATCTCGTTACAGCGCATCGTCATACAGTCTGTCGCCATATGTTCGAGCGTCTGTAATATGTCGATCGCGCGATCGTCGATCTTTCAATCATCGATCGCTGCGGCGTGTCCCCCTAAACATTTGAAGGTGAAGTTGTGTCAAATCTCACCTCGTTGACAACGGACGCTCTTCAAAATAACCCTCCTTGTCAAGATGTGGAATTAGATTTCGCAGTGCGAAATCAATAAAAACGCTGATCCGATTGCCCGGATCGATGCGCGGTTGAAGGAGACGAATGTGAGCGAAGTAGTTCGGTTGGAGCGTCATGATGTTGTGGCCGTCGTCACGGTCGACAGTCCTCCGGTCAACGCGTTGAGTGCGGCGGTACGCCGCGGCATTTTTGAACAGGTCAAGGCCGCTGCGGGCGATCCGCAAGTGCAGGCGATCGTTCTGACCTGCGCGGGACGCACCTTCATCGCCGGCGCCGACATCACCGAATTCGGCAAGCCGCCACAGCCTCCGGCTCTCAATGAAGTGATCGCCGCGATGGAGAATTCTCCGAAGCCCGTCGTTGCCGCCATTCACGGCACCGCGCTCGGCGGTGGACTCGAAACCGCGCTCGGCGCCCATTTCCGTGTGGCGGTCAAAGAGGCCAAGCTCGGCCTGCCGGAAGTGAAGCTTGGCCTCCTGCCGGGCGCGGGCGGCACCCAGCGCCTGCCGCGCGCGGTCGGGCCGGAACTCGCGGTCAAGATGATCGTGGGCGGCAATCCGATCGGCGCCGCCGAGGCGTTGAAGGCGGGTTTGATCGACGAGATCGTCGACGAACTGGTGCCGGGCGCCATTGCGTTCGCAAAAAAGGTCGTGGCCGAGAAGCGCCCGCTGCGCCGGCTGCGTGACGAGGACGGCAAGCTCAAGGCCGCCAAGGCCGATCGTTCGATCTTCACCAACGCCGTCGCCGCGCTGACCAAGAAGGCGCGCGGGCTCGAGGCGCCGTTCGCGGCCGCCGATGCGGTGGGCGCCGCCATCGACCTGCCGTTCGATGAAGGCCTGAAAAAAGAGCGTGAAGGCTTCATGAAGCTGATGACCGGCGATCAGTCGAAGGCGCAGCGTTATGCGTTCTTCGCCGAGCGCGAGGCGGCCAAGGTCGCGGGCGTGCCCGAGGGCACCAAGCCGCGCAAGGTCGAGCGCGTCGCCATCATTGGCGCCGGCACCATGGGGGGCGGCATCGCGATGTCGTTCGCCAATGCCGGCATTCCCGTCACGCTGATCGAGACCGGCGACGAGCAGCTCAAGCGCGGCATGGGCGTGATGCAGAAGAACTACGAGAACACCGCGGCGCGCGGCGGTATCCCGGCGGATGCCCCGGCCAAGCGCATGGGTCTCATCAACGGCGTCGTCGGCCTTGAGAACGTCAAGGACGCCGACCTCATCATCGAGGCGGTGTTCGAGACCATGGCGATCAAGAAGGACGTCTTCACGGCGCTCGACAAATACGCCAAACCGGGCGCGGTGCTGGCGTCAAACACCTCGTATCTCAATATCAACGAGATCGCGGCGGTGACCAAGCGGCCGCAGGACGTGCTGGGAATGCACTTCTTCTCGCCGGCCAACGTGATGAAGCTGTGCGAGATCGTGCGCGCCGAAAAGACCGCGCCGGACGCGTTGTTGACCGCCGTGGCGGTTGCGAAGCGCATCGCCAAGGTGCCGGCGGTGGTCGGCGTCTGCGACGGCTTCGTCGGCAACCGCATGCTGGCGCAGCGCGGCAAGCAGGGCGAGAAGCTCTTGTACGATGGCGGGCTTCCGCAGCAGATCGACGGCGTGGTGACCAAGTTCGGTCTGCCGATGGGGCCGTTCTCGATGGGCGACCTCGCCGGTCTCGATATCGGTTGGCGTTCGCGTCAGGATCGCGGCATCAAGTCGCCGATCGGCGACGCGCTCTACGAAGCCGGCCGTCACGGTCAGAAGACCGGCAAGGGCTACTACAAGTACGAGCAGGGCTCGCGCGCACCGCTGCCAGATCCGGAAGTTGAAAAGATGCTTGAGGAGGTTCGCGCCAAGCTCGGCGTCAAGGGCCGCAACATCAGCGACGAGGAAATCCTCGAGCGGATGATCTATCCGATGATCAACGAGGGCGCGCGCATTCTCGAAGAAGGGATCGCGTCGCGTCCGAGCGACATCGACGTGATCTGGCTCTACGGTTACGGCTGGCCGATCTATCGTGGCGGCCCGATGTACTATGCCGACCAGGTTGGCCTCAAGCACATCGCCGACCGGTTGTCGTATTACGCCAAGGAGACCAACGATCCGTCGCTGGAGCCGGCGCCGCTGCTGAAGAAGCTGGCGGCGGAAGGCAAGACCTTCGCCTCGCTCGCGGCGCCGAACAAGGCGGCGTGAGTGTGAAGGCCGGTCCGAGGCTTGCCGCTCTATTCGCTCTCTTTGTGTTGGGGAGAGGTCGGGAGAGGGGTAAGCCGCGGACACGGTGCGCGCGGCACCCCCACCCCCAACCCCTCCCCACAAGGGGGAGGGGAGCAAGTCCGGCGCTCGCGCCGAGGAACTGGGCTCAACCGACATGACTCACCCCGGCGAGCAGTTTTATCCGGACGGCGTGCGATGGGATGCCCCGATCGCGCGCGGCACTTTGCCGGACCTGCTCGCCACGGCGGTCGCGGACTACGGTTCGCGGCCGGCGCTTGAGTTTCGCGACCGTCCGATCAGCTTCGCCGAATTGCAGGCGCGGGTGGATCAGGTCGCGGCGGCATTTTTGCGTGACGGCGTCGGCAAGGGCCATTCCGTCGCGCTGTTTCTCGGCAATTCGCCGGACCATCCGATCAACTTTTTCGGCGCGCTGAAAGCCGGCGCTCGGCTGGTGCACCTGTCGCCGCTCGACGGCGAGATTGCGCTGTCGCACAAGCTCACCGACAGCGGCGCGCGGGTGCTGGTGACGAGTAATCTGTCGGCGCTGCTGCCGATGGCGCTGCGGTTTCTCGGCAAGGGTCTGCTCGACAAGCTTATCGTTTGCGAGGATGACGACTGGGGCGCTGTCGGCACGCCGCAGACGGCGCTGCCGGACGATCCCCGCGCGATCACCTTCAAGACCTTTGTCGCAGGTGCGCCGCAGCCGGCGCAATGGCCCCGCATCGACGTCGAGGACGTCGCCCTCCTGCAATATACCGGCGGCACCACCGGCCTGCCGAAAGGCGCGATGCTCAGCCATCGCAATCTCACCTCGGCGGTGTCGATCTACGATGTCTGGGGTGCGAAGGCGCGCGCCGAACGCAACACGGTCGAGCGCGTGATCTGCGTGCTGCCGCTGTTTCATATCTACGCACTGACGGTGATCCTGCTCGGCTCGATCCGCTACGGCAACCTGATCTCGCTGCATCAGCGCTTCGATGTCGGCGCGGTGCTGCGCGATATCGAAACCAAGCGCGCCACCGTGTTTCCGGGCGTGCCGACGATGTGGATCGCGATCGCGAACGATCCGTCGCTGGAAAGCCGCGATCTGTCCTCGCTCGCTATCGCGGGCTCCGGCGGCGCGCCGCTGCCGGTCGAGGTCGCGAAGGTGTTCGAGCGCAAAACCGGCCTGACGCTCAAGAGCGGCTGGGGCATGACCGAGACCTGTTCGCCCGGCACCGGCCATCCGCCGACCGGACCGGACAAGCCGGGATCGATCGGCCTGATGCTCCCCGGCATCGAACTCGATGTGGTGGCGCTCGATGATCCCTCGCGGGTGCTGTCGCCGAACCAGACCGGCGAAATCCGCATCAAGGGGCCGAACGTCACGCGCGGCTACTGGAACAGGCCGGAGGAAACCGCCGAGGCGTTCGTCGGCGACCGCTTCCTCACCGGCGACATCGGATACATGGACGACGACGGCTATTTCTATCTGGTCGACCGCAAGAAGGACATGATCATCTCCGGCGGCTTCAACGTCTATCCGCAGATGATCGAGCAGGCGATCTACACGCACCCGGCCGTGCACGAGGTGCTGGTGATCGGCGTCCCGGACGACTATCGCGGCGAGGCCGCCAAGGCGTTCGTCAAGCTGAAGCCGGATGCCGCGTCGTTCTCGCTGGACGAATTGCGGACGTTTTTGACCGGCAAGCTCGGCAAGCACGAGTCGCCGGCCGCGCTGGAATTCGTCGACGAACTGCCGCGCACCGCGGTGGGCAAGTTGTCCCGCCACGAGTTGCGCAGTCAGCAACCATCACCCACCGTTTCACTCACACCACAACTTGCAACAGGAGGTCGTTCATGACCGATGCCGTTATCGTTTCCACCGCCCGCACGCCGATCGGCAAGGCCTATCGCGGCGCTCTCAACAACACCGAAGGCGCGACCTTGCTCGGCCACGCCATCGAGCACGCGGTGAAGCGCGCCAACGTCGATCCGAAAGAGATCGAGGACGTGGTGATGGGCGCCGCCATGCAGCAGGGCGCCACCGGCGGCAATATCGCCCGCAAGGCGGCGCTGCGCGCCGGCCTGCCGGTTGAAGTTGGCGGCACCACCATCGACCGTCAGTGCGCTTCCGGCTTGCAGGCGATCGCGCTGGCCGCACGCTCTGTGCTGTTCGACGGCGTCGAGATCGCCGTTGGCGGCGGCGGCGAGTCGATCAGCCTTGTGCAGAACGACCACGCCAACAAATTCCATGTGGTCGACCCCGAACTGGTGAAGATGCACAAGGACATCTACATGCCGATGCTCGACACCGCCGAGACGGTGGCGAAGCGCTACGGCATCTCGCGTGAGCGCCAGGACGAGTATTCGCTGGAGAGCCAGCGCCGCACCGCGGCCGCGCAGCAGGGCGGCAAGTTCAACGACGAACTGGCGCCGATCGCGACCAAGATGGCGGTTGCCGACAAGGCGACCGGAGAGATCTCGTTCAAGGACGTGACGCTGTCGAAGGATGAAGGTCCGCGTCCCGAAACCACCGCCGAGGGGCTTGCCGGCCTCAAGGCCGTGCGCGGCGACGGGTTCTCCATCACCGCCGGCAACGCCAGCCAGCTTTCGGACGGCGCCAGCGCCACCGTGATCATGAGCGACAAGCTCGCGGCGCAGAAGGGCCTCAAGCCGCTCGGCATCTTCCGCGGCTTCGTCGCCGCCGGCTGCGAGCCGGACGAGATGGGTATTGGTCCGGTGTTCGCGATTCCGCGTCTTCTGAAGCGCCACGGCCTCAAGATCGACGACATCGATCTGTGGGAGCTGAACGAGGCGTTCGCGGTGCAGGTGCTGTATTGCCGTGACAAACTCGGCATCGACCCGGAGAAGCTGAACGTCAACGGAGGCTCGATTGCGGTCGGCCATCCCTACGGCATGACCGGCGCGCGTCTCACCGGCCACATCCTGATCGAAGGCCGTCGCCGCAAGGCGAAGTACGGCGTCGTCACCATGTGCGTCGGCGGCGGCATGGGCGCGGCCGGCCTGTTCGAGTTCGTGCACTAAGATGAAGCACGCGCGCTTCCGCACGCAAGGCATCGTCCCCGCGCAGGCGGGGACCGATACGCCGCAGCGTCGCGGAAGGGCGATGACGCCGGCGCTCGATATCAACGAAGCGCCGGTGGTTATGGGTCCCCGTCGAAGCCTGTCAACGGGCGGCGCTTCGCATTTATCCGGTGGCGGGGACGACGCGCGAGCGGTTTTCGCTTCCCCAGTTTTTGTTTCTTAATCTCGCAAGGAGCATCCGATGGATCTCAGTCTTACCCCGGAAGAACAGGCATTCCGCGAGGAAGTCCGTGCGTTTTTCCGCGATAACGTTCCAGCCGGCATCAAGAAGAAGCTGTCGGAAAACCGCCATACCACCAAGGAAGACATGGTGGAGTGGACCCGTATCCTGCACAAGAAGGGCTGGGCCGTCCCACACTGGCCCAAGGAATATGGCGGCACCGACTGGACCTCTGTCCAGCAATACATCTTCAATGAGGAGATGCAGGCGACGCCCGCGCCGCCGCCGCTGCCGTTCGGCGTCAACATGGTTGGCCCGGTGATTTACACTTTCGCCAACGAGGCGCAGAAGAAACACTATCTGCCGCGCATCGCCAACCTCACCGACTGGTGGTGTCAGGGCTTCTCCGAGCCGGGCTCGGGATCGGACCTCGCCTCGCTCAAGACCAAGGCTGAGCGCAAGGGCGACAAATATATCGTCAACGGCCAGAAGACCTGGACCACGCTGGCGCAGCACGCCGACTGGATTTTCTGTCTGGTGCGCACCGACCCCGCCGCGAAGAAGCAGCAGGGCATTTCGTTCCTGCTGATCGACATGAAGTCCAAAGGCATCACCGTGCGCCCGATCGTCACCATCGACGGCGGCCGCGAAGTCAACGAAGTGTTCTTCGACGACGTCGAGGTGCCCGCTGAGAATCTCGTCGGCGAGGAGAACAAGGGCTGGGATTACGCGAAATTCCTGCTCGGCAACGAGCGCACCAACATCGCCCGCGTCGGCATGTCGAAGGAGCGCCTGCGTCGCCTGCGCGAACTCGCCGGCAACACCCAGGCTGGCGGCCGTCCGATCATCGAGGACCCGAAGTTCCGTGAGAAGCTCGCGGCGGTTGAGGTGGAGCTGAAGGCGCTGGAATTGACGCAGATGCGCGTCGTCGCCAATGAGGGCAAGAACGGCAAGGGCAAGCCGGACCCGGCCTCGTCGGTGCTCAAGATCAAGGGCTCGGAAATCCAGCAAACGCTCACCGAGTTGATGCTCGAAGTGGCCGGTCCGTTCGCCAGCCCCTATGACATCCATGGCGACGACAACACCAACGAGACCATGGACTGGATCGCACAGATCGCGCCGACCTATTTCAACTACCGCAAGGTATCGATCTACGGCGGCTCCAACGAGATCCAGCGCAACATCATCAGCAAGGCTGTGCTGGGCCTGTAATATCGACGGCCGGATCACTCCGGCCGCGCTCCCTTCGTTGCGTCATTGCGAGCGAAGCGAAGCAATCCAGATCAGACGGCGCGGCGGCGGGCTGGATTGCCTCGTCGCTCGCGCTCCTCGCAATGACGCTGAGATTGACAGTTTGAGGAACGAAACATGGATTTTGATTTGTCCGAGGAGCAGCGGCTTCTCAAGGATAGTGTCGACGGGCTGCTGAACGACTCCTACGATTTCGATCAACGCAAGAAGTACGGCGCCGAGAAGGCCGGCTGGAGCAAGGCGGTCTGGGGCAAACTGGCGGAGCAGGGGCTGCTCGGGCTGCCGTTCGCGGAAGCCGACGGCGGCTTCGGCGCCGGCGCGGTCGAGACCATGATCGTGATGCAGGCATTCGGCCGGGCGCTGGTGCTCGAGCCGTATCTGCCGACGGTGGTGATCGCCGGCGGTTTCCTCCGCCATGGCGGCTCGGCCGCGCAGAAGGCCGCGCACATTCCCGGCATCATCGACGGTAGCAAGACCTTCGCGTTCGCGCAGCTTGAGAAGAACTCGCGCTATGATCTCAGTGACGTTTCCACCACCGCCAAGAAGAAGGGCGACGGCTGGGTCATCGACGGCGAGAAGTTCGTCGTGCTGAACGGCGAGGCCGCCGATACGCTGGTCGTCACCGCGCGCACCAAGGGCGGGCAGACCGATCGCGACGGCATCGGCGTCTTCCTGGTGCCGCGCGACGCCAAGGGTGTGACGGTGAAGGGTTATCCCACCCAGGACGGCATGCGTGCCGCCGACATTACCTTCACCGGCGTCGAGGTCGGTGCCGATGCGGCGATCGGCGATTCGGCGGCTGGCCTGCCGTTGATCGAGCGCGTGGTGGACGAAGCGCGCACCGCGCTGTGCGCCGAGGCGGTGGGGGCGATGGATGAATCGCTCAAGATCACCGTCGAGTACATCAAGACGCGCAAGCAGTTCGGCGTGCCGATCGGCAGCTTCCAGGCGTTGCAGCATCGTGCGGCGGATATGTTCGTGTTCACCGAGCAGGCCCGCAGCATGGCGTTGCTGGCGACCATGGCGAGCGATTTCGACGATGCCGAGGAGCGTGCGGCGTCGGTGGCCGCCGCCAAGGTGCAGGTCGGCAAATCGTCGAAGTTCGTCGGCCAGCAGTCGATCCAGTTGCATGGCGGCATCGGCATGACGATGGAGGCCTCGATCGGCCACTACTTCAAGCGGCTGTCGATCATCGAAAGCACCTTCGGCGATACCGACTACCACCTGCGCCGCGCCAGCGAAACGGGCGGGATCATCTGAGAATGCTGAGCGGCGGCTGTGCTATTTCCAGCCGTTGCTCACATACACTGCGTCATGGCCGGGCTTGTCCCGGCCATCCACGTTTTGGGGCAAAAGAATAACAAGACGTGGATAGCTGGAGTAAATCCGCCCATGACGACTGATAGACAATCGTAACGAACAAGGAAACGCCACCATGCAGAATACCCCTTTCGAGCTCTCTGGAAAAGTCGCCGTCGTCACCGGCTCCAGTCGTGGCATCGGCCGCGCGTCGGCCGAACTGCTGGCGCAACTGGGTGCGAAGGTGGTGGTGTCGAGCCGCAAGGCCGATGCCTGCGAGGAGGTCGCCAGGGGTATCCGCGAGGCTGGTGGCGATGCGCTGGTCATTCCCTGCAATATCTCGCGGCGAAACGAGGTCGAAGGGCTGATCGACGGCGCGACCAAGCACTACGGCAAGATCGATATTCTGGTCTGCAATGCGGCGGTGAATCCCTATTACGGTCCGTTGCTCGACATTACCGACGAAGCCTTCGACAAGATCATGGGCTCCAACGTCAAGAGCAACGTCTGGCTCTGCGCGCGCGCGATCCCGCAGATGGCGGAGCGCGGGAACGGTTCGGTGGTGATCATCTCGTCGATCGGCGGCCTGCGCGGCTCGACGGTGATCGGCGCCTACGGCATTTCCAAAGCGGCGGACTTTGCGTTGTGCCGCAGCCTCGCCGGCGAGTGGGGGCCGAAGGGCGTTCGCGTCAACTGCATCGCGCCGGGGCTGGTGAAAACCGACTTCGCCCGTGCGCTGTGGGAAGACGACGCGCTGTTGAAGCGCCGCACCGCGACCACGCCGCTGCGCCGCATCGGCGAGCCGCATGAAATTGCCGGCGCGGTCGCCTATCTCGGCTCCAACGCGTCGACCTTCATGACCGGCCAAACAATCGTCATCGATGGCGGCGTCACGACGGCGTCTGTGTAGACGTTTGACGGGCGGCGAACGCGGTCTTTGTCACGACGACTTCATCATTGCAAGCGCAGCGAAGTAATCCAGAAGGCCACGAACAACGACTCGAGTGCTTCGAAGCTCACGCTCCTGGCAATGATGGTGACGGCCTTGCGGGTCTATAGTGTTTTCAAGCGAAGTGGATACCGGTTCGCGGCAAGAAAACGCGTCAAAGCAAGAATCTGGCGCCCCATACCGATTCTATCGGAATGGAAATAGCTCTAGTCCGCATCGATCTTGGTGATCGTTTTGGTGCCGTTGGATTCGCTGACGGAGAACTTGACCTTGTCGCCGGCATGAACGCCATCGATCAGCTCGCGCTTGATTTTCAGATGTTCGACTGATGCCTCCGCCGCAGCCGCTTTTTCAGCAGCGGCTTTCTCTGCAGCGGCCTTCGCCGCGGCGGCGTCGGGATTGGCGCTCTTGGCGCTCTCCTTCGTCGGTTCGATCACGACCGTCCCGTTCAGCCGATTGACAACCCTGACCACACCGGTCTGCACGCCGGGGGGAGGTGGCGGAGCTTCCTTGAGCGGCGGCGTTCCCTGGCCCAGCGCCACCGAGCCGAGCGCGGTGAGCATGGTGCCTGCCAGAATGATCTTTGCCAATGCCATAGAAGAAACTCCCGATTGTCGCGCGACGCTGAAATAAACAACGGTCGCTGAATTCGTTCCGCCGGTCGCGGAATCGCCTTATCTGGGGCGCGGGCGTGGCGTATTGACGTTTGACACGCAATCCGGTTGCCTCGGCTCAAATATTCTAACCGGGAAACGCCGCATGTCGTCTCACATCCTCGCCATCGATCAGGGCACCACTTCGTCGCGTGCCATCGTGTTTCGCGCCGATACCTCAATCGCGGCCATCGCCCAGCAGGAATTTCCGCAGCATTTCCCGGCGTCCGGTTGGGTCGAGCATGAACCCGACGACATCTGGCAATCGACGCTCGCGACCTGTCGCGAAGCGATGCAAAAGGCCAATGTTGCGGCGGCGGAGATTGCGGCCATCGGCATCACCAACCAGCGCGAGACGACGGTGGTGTGGGACCGCGCCACCGGCCGCGCCGTGCATCGCGCCGTCGTCTGGCAGGATCGCCGCACGGCGGAGGTGTGCGCGCAACTGAAGGCCGACGGTCACGAGCCGGAGATCACGTCGCGCACCGGGCTGATCATCGATCCGTATTTTTCCGGCACCAAGGTGGCGTGGATTCTCGATCATGTCCCGGGCGCGCGGGCGCGCGCCGAACGCGGCGAACTGCTGTTCGGCACGGTGGATTCGTATCTGCTGTGGCGGCTGACCGGCGGCAAGGTGCATGCCACAGATGCCACCAACGCCTCGCGCACCTTGCTGTTCAATATCCATACCGGCGCGTGGGATGACGCGCTGCTGCGCATCCTGCGGGTGCCGCGCTCGATGCTGCCGGAGGTGCGCGACTCCTCGGCGCATTTTGGCGACAGCGCAGCCGACTTGCTGGGCGGCGTCATCGCCATCCGCGGCATCGCAGGCGATCAGCAGGCCGCGACCATCGGCCAGGCCTGTTTCGCGCCGGGTATGATGAAATCGACCTATGGCACCGGCTGCTTCGCGCTGCTCAACACCGGCGCCACGGCGGTCGGCTCGAAGAACAAGTTGCTCACCACCATCGCCTATCAGTTGAACGGCAAGCGCACCTATGCGCTGGAAGGCTCTATCTTCGTTGCGGGCTCGGCGGTCCAATGGCTGCGCGACGGTTTGAAGATCATCGCCAATGCCGCCGAAAGCGGGCCGCTGGCGGATCGTTCCGATCCCGCGCAGGCGGTCTATCTGGTGCCTGCGTTCGTGGGACTTGGCGCGCCGTACTGGAATCCGCGTGTGCGCGGCGGCCTGTTCGGCCTGACGCGCAACACCGGCCCGGCCGAACTGGCTCACGCTGCGCTCGAAAGCGTCTGCTACCAGACCCATGATCTGTGGGCGGCGATGCGCGCGGATTGGCCGGACGCGGCCGCCGCCGACGCCGTGCTGCGGGTCGATGGCGGGATGGCGGCGTCGGACTGGACCATGCAGCGGTTGGCCGATCTGCTCGATGCGCCGGTGGATCGTCCGGTGATTCAGGAGACCACCGCGTTGGGCGCGGCCTATCTCGCAGGGCTCGACGCCGGCGTCTATCCGGAGCCGTCGAAATTCGCCGATACCTGGCGACTGGAGCGCCGCTTCAAGCCGAACATGAGTGCCGCCACGCGCGCGCGAAAACTCAAGGGCTGGGCGGCGGCGATGCGCGGCGTGCTCGCCAGCGACGACGGCGATTAGCTCGTACGGTATGCGTCAGCCTGCAAGACGCTTTGACGCAAGCTACGCCATCATGGCCATCACACAAAAAACGAGAGACGCGCCGTTCGCCCATCGCGAAGGCGCGTCTCCTCTTGCATGAGGCGGTCGAGGGGCTGACGCCGCCTCATGCGCTAACCGACGGCGGCGCTACTGACAGAGCTGCCGCTTGCCGTAGGAGTTGGTGTACAGGGTGCCCGGCTGACACACGAAGCCGTTACGCGCGGCATAGTTCATCGAATACTGCATCGCGGTGCCATTGTAGCTGTACGGCGCATCGTACTCATTATAGGCCATTTGCGGCTCATACGCGTAAGCGTCGCGGTAGCCGTAAGGTCCCGCACCGAACGGTGCCGCTGCGACCGCGCCAGCCGTTCCGACCGCCGTGCCGGCGATGGCGCCGGCCGTGCCGATGGCGCCGCCCACCACGTTGCCGGCGAAATCAAGCGGCGCAAAGCCGGTATTCATCGGCCGATTCCATTCGTCGCGATAGGTCGCGCCGCGATCGTAGCGTCGGTCCGACATGCGGTTCATGTGGCGGCTGTGATGCCGGTGCATTCGCATCGCCTGTCGGTCGTTCATATGCCGGTGCATATGCTGCGACGAATTCTTCATGTCCTTTGCGGCGGCCGGCGTGATGGCGGGCGCGGCAATCAACATCGCGGTGGCGGCTGCAGCGGCAAGATAGGTTGTTCGCATCGTGCATTCTCCCTTCGAAACGGATCGGATGCACTGCCAACGCCTCGCGTTGCGCGACGTTCCATGCCTCACGCGTGCGTGAGACCGCTTCTCTATGATGTCGACGGATCGATCATTCTCAAATCTCGTCGATGAAATCGTTCCATCATATATTTTGCTCATACAACACGATGCGAATGCATTCGATGCGCGGATGCATGATGAGCGCGAGAGAAATTCCCGAAGCCGCGAAACTTTCAGAAAATGTCCTGCTTCGCCCGCGAGAGTGAGAAGCCGTGGCGGTCGGCATTGAAACAGGTGAGGCCGGTTTGGTCCGACGTGCAGGTGAAACCGCCGCGTTGCCAGACTCCGCCGTAGCTTAGGACGGGAAGTGATTTGTCCATCACGGTATCGCCGTGGCAGATGCGCTGCGCGTTGTTGCCGCGTGCCGACATTTCGAATGCACTGCCCCATTCGAGTTCGCAGTCCGCAGGGCGCGGCGGTTGCGTGGCGATCTGGCCGATGTCGCACCGAAGCGAGATCTGCTTGTCGTAGTCGAAGTACTGACAATGAATGTTGCCCGACGGCGTTTGCAGGCCGACAGCGCGGTCCTGCGCGCGGGCAGGGCCCGCCGAGGGCAAGCACGCGGCCATCGCAGAAATGCAGATCGTCAGGGACCGGATCGAAGCCATATCGGTTATCCCGGGTCGAGAGCACGGCGATCATCATCGATCCGATCAGCAGCAATGGGGAATTGCGGCCAAAATGTGTTGAGAGCCCGCCTCGTGGCTATGACGCGATGTATCGACGCTCCATCTTGGCGAGATCAGCTTTATTCCCCATCTTCGCGAGGCATAGCGAGGTCTGCGTGAACACCAATAGAGCCGAACTGGACCGGCACTTTGCCTGGTTTGAAAGCAAACTGCCGCCGAAACTCGCAGGCTTTTCCGCTTGGGTGCGGCGGCCGTCCTCGCGATTGATCCGTATACCGCTGGGAATTCTGCTGATCCTCGGCGGCATCTTCAGCTTTCTTCCGGTGCTGGGACTGTGGATGCTGCCGCTCGGCTTGATGCTGATCGCGCAGGACATTCCTTTTCTGCAGGGACCCATCGTTCGTCTGTTGAGCTGGATGGAGCGCAAGTGGCAAGAGCGACAGCGCGCGAAAAGCGAGGAGCCCGGCTGATATCGCGTAAATAGACGTTGTTGCAGCGCATGGTGTGACTCGAAAGGCCCACTTACCGACTAAATCTAGTATGTGCGGCAACTCATGTCGCAAATTTTGCTTTAACGAATCAGCAACCTGATTCACTTTCGCCTCCTGGGGTCAATCTGGAGGCCAAGGTATGAACGTTATTGTTTTTGCATCACGCAAGGGGGGCTCGGGGAAAAGCACCTTGACGGCTCATCTTGCAGCGCACGTCCATAAGCCGTCGCGCCCATGTCTTCTTGTCGATGCCGATCCGCAAGGCTCGTTGACGCTCTGGCACAAGCTGCGTGGCACCAACGAACCGCCGTTGAAAACCGCCAATCGTTGGGTGGGCGACATTGTCGCGAGCGCCAAGCGCGAGGGCTACGACTGGGTTTTCATCGATACGCCGCCGAACATCTCGGCCGTGGTCGACGATGCCATTCGTCATGCCACGATGGTGATCATTCCGGCGCGTCCCGGCGTGTTCGATGTCAACGCCGTGCAGGAAACCATTCAGACCTGTCGTTCCGCGCGCAAGCCTTATGCCGTGGTGATGAACGGCGCGCCTGCGCTGCGTGAAGGCTCCGAAAGCCCGATCGTCACTATCGCGCGCGAAGCGCTGGCGAAATTCCGGGCACCGGTGTGGAGCGGTCAGGTCACCAATCGCGCCGATCTGCTGCTGGCGCTGGCGCATGGCGAAGGCGCGCAGGAATATTATTCCGAAGGGCGTGCGGCGTCGGAGATCAGCCGGCTGTGGTCCGCGATCGATCGTTCGGTCAAGGCCATTCGCGGCAATGCGTCGGCCAACGGCGCGATGCACAAACAGGCAGCGTAGTACGTTCCGACCGCTGCTTTTCAAACGCGCGCCTGTCGCGCGTTTTTTGTATTTGCCGAAGCGTCAAGAAAGCGGTCGAAACACGAGTCCGAAGCTCCGTTTCGATTCCATCGAAACGGAATGCCTTCGAGCGCGCGACAAGACTCGACCGCAGGATTGCCGATCGTCGTGCCGGCAGTCGTGCTCCACTTAGGCAACCTTCGCGGCGGGCAGTTCGCGCGTCGTGGGGGTGTCCGCCTCGGGGGCGATGCCGTCGAGAGCGGCCTGGTGATGAACCAGATCGTGGAACGTTGCGATGTCGGATGGCCGGCCGAGCAGATAACCCTGCACCGCGCCGCAGCCTTCATTACGCAGGAATCGCAATTCCTCGGTTGTCTCGACGCCTTCGGCCAGCACCGGCAGTCCCAGCCCGCGGCCAAGGCCGAGCACCGCGCGCACGATGGTGGCCGCCGAGCCGTTGGCATCGACAGATTTGACGAACGAACTGTCGATCTTGATCTTGTCGAACGGAAACGCCCGCAGGTTGGAGAGCGATGAGTAGCCGGTGCCGAAATCGTCCATGGCGATGCGGACGCCGAGCGCCTTGAGCTGACGCAAGGTCGTGAGTGCGCGATTGAGATCGCGCACCAGCGCCGTCTCGGTGATTTCCAGTTCGAGCCGGCTCGCCGGCAAGCCGGTCTCGAGCAGGGTCTGATGGACGGCCTGAACGAAATTGACGTTGTGCAACTGAACGGCGGAGACGTTGACGGCAATCGAGAGCGGGTTGCTCCAGCGCACCGCCTCGCGGCAGGACTCGCGCAGCACCCACACGCCGATGTCGAGGATGGTTCCGGTTTCTTCGGCGATCGGAATGAAGACAGCCGGAGAGATGGCGCCGCGCACCGGATGCTGCCAGCGCAGCAATGCCTCGAAGCCCGTCACCTCGTTGCTCTGAATGTCGGTCTGAGGCTGGAACGCCAGCGAGAATTCGCTGCGCAAGACCGCCAATCGTAGATCGTGTTCGAGTTCGCGTCGCGCGCGGACCTCGATGCCCATGCGCGCCTCGAAGAAGCGATAGGTGGCACGTCCGTCGGTCTTGGCGCGATAGAGCGCGGTGTCGGCGTGGCTGAGCAGCGTCTCGCGCACCGCCGCGTCATCGGGATAGATGGCGATGCCGATGCTGCAGGAGATGCGTTCGATATCCGAACTTTGGTCGGCCTCTTGCAGCGTGGTGAGAACAGCTTCCGCCAGGCGCCCGGCCGCCGACGCATGGCCGATCGTCGGCATCAGGATCGCGAATTCGTCGCCGCCGAGACGTGCCATCATGCAGCCGTCTTCGAGCAGGGCGCTGGTACGCAGCGCGACCGTTTGCAGGACACGATCGCCCGCCGCGTGGCCGAACAGATCGTTGATTTCCTTGAAGCGGTCGAGGTCGAGGCAGAGCACCGCGAGCTTGTTGCCGGTGGCGCCGGCTTGCGCGATAGCCTGATCGAGCCGGCTGCTGAAATGGCTGCGATTGGGCAAGGTGGTCAGGGGATCGTGATGGGCCAGGTAGCGGATGTGCCGCTCGGCTTCCTTGCGTGCGCGCAGGTCCCGGACCGCGATGACCTGATGCGGCTGTCCGCCGTAGTCCACCGTGCGGTGAAGAACCTCGACCGGAATCGTTTTGCCATCACGGTGACGCAGGCCGGTCTCCAGCGGCACATCCGGCGCGGGCGCCGACGTCAGACATGCCGCGAGATCGGGGAAGCAGGCATCGAGCCGATGCGGCACGGCGCCGGCATGGTCGAGGCCAAGCAAAGCGGCAAAGCTTTTGTTGACGGTCACAATGGTGTTGCCGTCGCAAACGACGAGGCCTTCCACGGCGGCATCCGCGAGGCCCTGAATCCGGCTGGCTTCAAGCTGGCCGCGCTTCCGCTCCTTGAGATCAAGCGACACGCCGGCGAGCGCCAGGAAGATGATGGTTGTGCTGACCAGCGCCACGCCGATCGCAAGCAGGCCGGTCGGCAGCGCGGAGGGCGATATACCGAAATTCGGGACGGGGATGATCGATGCCGCTGCCATCGCCGTGAAGTGATGGCTGGCGATGGCCAGCGTCAGCAGTGCGGCGCCGCAGAAGCGCCACGCACCTCGCCGCTTGCTCAATCCCACCGGCAACGCGGCAGCGCCGATCAGTCCGCCAAGCGCGATTGAGGCGGCGACCATCGACAGATCCCATACGATGATGCCCTGAACCTCGAAGGCCGCCATGCCAAGGTAGTGCATTGCGGCGATGCCGCCGCCGACGACCACACCGCCGATCCACGGCATCACGGTCGATGTCTTGTTCAGAGCGATCGCAAAGCCGGCGCCGCTTAACGAGACGGCGGCCAGCAGCGAGACGACCGTCAAGAAAATATTGTAGCCGCTCGGAACGCCAGGGTTGAATGCCAGCATGGCGATGAAGTGCGTGGCCCAGATGCCGAAGCCGCCGGCGGTTGCGGCCACACAGATCCAGATGGTGTGCATCCGATCCCGTGCCGCAGCCGCATACCGCAACAGGCTGATGGTGGCGAACGACGCAAGCGCGCAAATGATAACGGCAAGTCCCACAAGCCGGATGTCGTGGGAATTCGCGATGCAACTGTAGACCTTCAACATGCGCCATCGTCCTGAAATTCTTCCAGTGGGATGGAGGTGGTAAGTTGAATTGCGTAACGAGAGGTGAATGAGGCCTGGTGATTTGAGGTCACGCGGCGCGATGGTGAATCAATTCTCGCCGCTGCGGGCACAACGCGTTTCGTTCGGATCATTCCGCGAACCGGCCGCGACCTCTTGCCGCGCGGTGCTGCGTCGATGCGGCAGAATGTCCTTCACCAGGTGCGCGCCGGAATACCGCTACAGCAAAGAAAAAAGCCGGGCTCCAGGAGCCCGGCTTGAGGTATTGGCCACGTGAGGCCGACACAATCACCTTCCAAGAGGGATAACTGAACGCCCGCGCCGCTAGAGGAGGGGGACAGATGCACGGTGCGACCGCTCAGTGTGGAAAGAGTATGATCCCCGTTGGCGCATGGCGGCAACCAGACAAGTCGCATGTCAGTCATGCGGCGATTGAAGGCGCGTGTAACGCAGAGCAGCTATTCAGGAAGGCCAGCGTTGCGCCTTGCTGACGACAAAATCGCGGAAGGCTTGCACGCGCGCCACCGACTTCAGTTCCTCGGGATAAACGAAATACGTATCGAGCTGAATTGAATCGGATTCGCTGAATAACTGCACCAGCCGGTTGGTGTCCTCGACCAGATAATCGGGGAGGGCAGCGATGCCGAGCCCTTGCTGACAGGCGCGCACCAGCCCGAGGATATTGTTGACCTTGAAGAAGGCCTCGCGCGGGCCGGAGCCGTTGCGCCCGGCTTCGACCAGCCAGTTGCGGTTCTGAAGATGCGGCGGCAACTGCGCGTCGCTCAGCAGGATGATGCGATGACCGTCGAGATCTTCCAGCGTGCGCGGCGTGCCGAAGTGCTTGATGTATTCCGGCGAGCAATAGGCGTGGAAGCCCATCGCGAACAGCTTGCGTTGGATCAGGTCGGGCTGCGTCGGCTTGCGGGTGCGGATCGCGACATCGGCTTCGCGCATCGACAGGTCGAGCTCTTCGTCGGTGACGATCAGCGAAATGCGGATCTCGGGAAACAGCGCGGTGAATTCGCCGAGCCGGGGAATCAGCCAATGAATGCCGACGCCGGGCGTGGTTGTGACCTTGAGGTCGCCGCTGGGCCGTTCGCGGCTGTCGGTCAGCTTGGCGCGCGCCGCCTGCAACTGCATGAAGACGTCATGCGCGGTGCGAAACAGCAGGTCGCCCTGCTCAGTGAGGATCAGGCCGCGAGCGTGGCGATGAAACAGCGAGACCGACAGTTCCTGCTCGAGTGCGCTGACCTGACGGGAGACGGCCGACTGCGACAGCCCCAGTTGCTCACCGGCGTGCGTGAAGCTCCCGGCTTCCGCCGCGGCATGAAAGACCTTCAGCTTGTCCCAGTCCATATCCGAGAGGCTGTCGCGATTACGAGGCATGTTTACTCCGCTGCGGCCCGTTCGGTGGCGCTGTGGGCAAGGAAACGTTCGGCTTCGAGGGCGGCCATGCAGCCCATGCCGGCGGCCGTGACGGCCTGGCGATAGGTTTCGTCGGCGACGTCGCCGGCGGCGAAGACACCCGGCACCGAGGTCGCGGTCGAATGCGGCGCCACCTCGACGTAGCCGGACGGCTTCAGTTTGAGCTGGCCCGCCACCAGCTCGGTGGCCGGTGCATGGCCGATGGCGATAAAGACGCCGTCGGCCGCGATCTCCGTCACCGCGCCGGTCTTGACGTTCTTCAGTTTGACGTTGGTGACCTTGGCGGGCTCCTTGTCGCCGCAGATTTCATCGAGCACGCTGTCCCACATCACCTCGATCTTGGGATGCTTGAACAGCCGGTCCTGCAGGATGCGCTCGGCGCGGAAGTGATCGCGGCGATGCACGACGGTGACCCTGGCGGCGAAGTTTGTCAGGAACAGCGCTTCCTCGACAGCGGTATTGCCGCCGCCGACCACCACCACGTTCTTGCCACGATAGAAGAAGCCGTCGCACGTGGCGCAGGCCGACACGCCAAATCCCTTGAACGCTTCCTCGGACGGCATTCCCAGCCAGCGCGCCTGCGCGCCGGTGGCCAGAATGACGGTCTCCGCGAGGTAGACGTCGCCGCTGTCGCAGGTGAGCCGGAACGGCCGCTGGCCGAGGTCGAGCTGGGTTACCAGATCCGTCACGATCCTGGTGCCGACATGGGTGGCCTGCCGCTCCATCTGCTCCATCAGCCACGGGCCCTGGATCACGTCGCCGAAGCCGGGATAGTTCTCGACGTCGGTGGTGATGGTGAGCTGGCCGCCCGGCTGGATGCCCTGGATCAGCACCGGTTCAAGCATGGCGCGTGCGGCATAGATGCCCGCAGTATAGCCGGCCGGTCCCGAACCGATGATCACAACCTTGGCGTGGATGGGCGTCGACATCTCGGGTTTCATGGGGGGTTTTCCCCTTCTCTCAAGGAAAAGCCGCCAGAAAGCGAACCGACTGGCGGCAGCAGGCGGCTGCATGGACGGCAGCCTAAGATTACAGCGAGTTTAGGCTATCTGGTCAGCTATGCAAGAATTGCAACACATCGCCCATGATTTTCCCCCGCTGTGGCATCCTTGCCAGCCACACGAAATAAAATTGCGCCTTGCCGAGCGGGTGCGCTAAGGGTGTTGAGAGGCGCCCCGCGGCCGAATCGCGCGGGCGGGGACGACAAATGAGGATTTGCACCGCGTGTCCAAGAGCCTTGACGAGATTGATCTGAAGATCCTGACCGAACTTCAGGCCGATGGTCGGATCACCAACGTCGAACTCGCCAAGCGCGTCGGCATTTCGCCGCCCCCCTGTCTGCGCCGCGTCCGCACGCTGGAGGAGGAAGGCTACATTCGGGGGTATCGGGCGCTGCTGGATCCACGAAAGCTCGGTTACGACGTGACGGTCTTCGCCTCGGTGCATCTGTCGAGCCAGGCCGACGCGGATTTGCGCGCCTTCGAGGATTTCGTGCGCCGCGCGCCGCTGGTGCGCGAATGCTGGATGCTGTCTGGCGAGGTGGATTTCATCCTGAAATGCGTCGCGCCGGACATGGCGACGTTTCAGGCCTTCGTCACGCAACTGACCGCCGCGCCGCATGTGCGTAACGTGCGGACCTCGCTGGTGTTGCAGAATGCGAAATACGCGGCGTCCGTGCCGCTCGAGCTGAAAATTCCGCACGACTGAGGCGCGCGCCGAAGGCGGCACGATCCCATGTGGCGTCCCGCTTCCGGCATGGCTGCGTTCCGCATATGGCGTTTGCCTGCAAAGGGATTTATGCAGATGACCTGATGCGACCGATCGCCTCCGCGTGTTGAGCGGGAGCGGCCGCGGTTCGCTTTCAAGGGGCTGGTGTGACACTCTTTCAAATCGTTCTGCTCGCGGTGGCGGGTTTCGCCGCCGGGACCGTCAATGCCGTTGCCGGCGGCGGCACCTTCGCGACCTTCGCGGCGCTGGTCGCCTGCGGCCTGCCGACGCTTGACGCCAACGCCACCAGCGCGGTGGCGCTGACGCCGGCGAACCTCGCGAGCGTGATCGCGTATCGCTCCGAAATCCGCACGCACTTCCGGCGAATGCTGCCGTTCACGTTGATCGGCCTCGCCGGCGGCGCGATCGGCGCGCTGTTGCTGATCTGGCTCGGCGATCGCGGCTTTCGTCCGCTGGTGCCGTGGCTTTTGCTTTCCGCGACGCTGATGTTCGCCTTCAGCGATCGCATCCGCACACTGACCCAGCCGCTGGCGCAGCGAGGCAGCGGCGCGACGGCGCATATCGTCGGCTTCGCGGTGATGGCGATGGCGACGATCTATGGCGGGTTCTTCGGCGCCGGCATGGGCATCATGATGCTGGCCGCGCTCGCCATCATCGGCAGCGGCAATTATCACGAGGACAATGCGATCAAGAACGTCGTCGCATTCCTGATCCAGATTGTCTCGGCGGCGGTTCTGATCGCCGGCGGACTGGTGCACTGGCCGCAGGCGCTGGTGACCGTCGTGGCGTCGGTGATCGGCGGCTACTGGGGTGTCAGCGTCGCGCGCAATGTTCCCATCAAAGTGATCCGCGCCACCGTTGTTCTGGTCGGCGCGGTGCTCACCGTGATCTTCTTCATCAAGGGCTGATGCGCATTTCCCTCGATCACCCTTCGTCGAGTGCGCGTGACGGAACGAAGGAACTATCCCTCGTCATTGCGCGGAGCGTGAGCTCCGAAGCAATCCAGTTTTCGCACGTTGGCTTGCTGGATTGCTTCGCGGCGCCTGTGCTCGGACGGCGCCATAGCGTGTCGAAGACGCGCGTAAACGCGCTTATGGCGCCGATCCGGGTGCTCGCAATGACGCTTTACGTCGGTCGGATGAATTTTAGCCCTTCTTCCGCAGCATCGCGTCGAGACTGATCGGGCCGCCGCCTGCCGTCGCGAGGTAGAGGCAGGTGAAGCAGAGCGCGATCGCCAGCGTGCCGCCGTTCAACAGCGGCAGGAACACCGGGCTGGCGCCTTTGAACATGTGGCCGAGGAAGTAAGCGAACGCCATCTGGCCGGCGAGAATGAACGCCACGGGCCGCGTGAACAGGCCCACCAGCAGCAGCGCGCCGCCGATCAGTTCGATGGTGCCGGCCACCACGATCAACGGCGGGATATTGGCGAAGTAGGGCAGTACGGGAAACTTGAAGATCTTCGCGATGCCGTATTGCAGCAGCAGCAATCCGATGATGAAACGCAGAAGACTCAATACGGTCGGCTGCCATTTCGAAAGCGTCTGGTCCATGTCTTACCCCCCTCGTTGACGATCGGCGTGTGGCTGAGATTGAAGTCGTGGTTGAATGCGGTCGAAAGCGTCGCGGACGTTACGCGGGCACGATCCGCGATCAAAGTCACAAGGCCGTTGCGCATCGGGCGCTCGCGTCCCCTCGTCGCGAAGATACCCGACGGGGAGCTAACAACCGCTCCCGCGAAATATTCCGATTCGTCAGCATTGATTTGAGCCTGCGGTCCGTCAAGGCACAAAAGAGCCGCGACGGGCGCGGCTCTTTTACACTTATTCCAGGGGACCGGAGTCCAGACGATCGGCTCCCGAGGGGCCGGCGTTCAGCGCCATTCCACCTTGGCGATCTCGTAGGCCTTGGCGCCGCCCGGCGCCATCACTTCCACGGACGAACCCTTGGTCTTTCCGATCAGGGCGCGCGCCAGGGGTGAGGTGATCGAGATGCGGCCGTTCTTGGCGTCGGCTTCGGTTTCGCCGACGATCTGCCATACCGCCTTCTTCTCGGTATCCTCATCGATGAGGGTGACGGTGGCGCCGAACTTGATGGTGTCGCCGGACAGCTTGCTGACATCGATCACCTCGGCCCGCGCCAGCTTGTCCTCGATCTCGGCGATGCGGCCCTCGTTGTGCGACTGCTCTTCCTTGGCGGCATGGTATTCGGCGTTCTCCGACAGGTCGCCGTGCGCGCGCGCCTCCGCGATCTGTTCGATGATGCGGGGCCGATCCACGGATTGGCGTTGCTTCAACTCGACCTCAAGCGCGGCATGACCACTGGGGGTCATCGGAACCTTGTCCACCATTTACCCTCGTCCTTGGATTTCCATCTCGGCCGTCTCGGCGGTTCGGGAAATCAGTTGCAAAACGGATCGATGCGCCAGGCCGTGTCCGGTTGCAAAACGAACCTCGCCGCCGGCAGCCGCATCCTGAAACGGAACACACCGGGGCGCGGTCGGTTCCGTCGAGTTAGTCCGATCCGCAATCGCGGACCGCGGCCGAAGATCAGCTTCCGGGAAAGTAGCTCTGCAATGTACGGACCTCAAGGTCCCCGCCCAGATAGGCTCGAATGCCCTGCGCGGCCGCCACCGCGCCCGACAGAGTGGTGTAGTAGGGCACTTTATGCAAGAGGGCAGCCCGCCGCAGCGAGCGGCTGTCGGCCAGCGCCTGCGGACCTTCGGTGGTGTTGAACACCAGTTGCACTTCGCCGTTGGTAATCGCGTCGACGATGTGCGGGCGGCCTTCCAGCACCTTGTTGATCTTCTCGGTCGGCACGCCGTTGTCGGAGAGAAAACGCTGCGTCCCGGACGTCGCGATTACGCGGAAACCGACCGAGGAGAGCAGCCGCACCGCTTCAAGAATGCGTGTCTTGTCGTCCTCGCGCACCGACACGAACACCGTGCCCTTGCGCGGCACGCGCGTGCCGCCGCCGAGCTGGCTCTTGGCGAAAGCCACTTCGAAATTGCGATCGAGACCCATGACTTCGCCGGTCGAGCGCATTTCCGGTCCGAGCACGGTATCGACGCCCGGGAAACGCGCGAACGGGAAGACCGATTCCTTGACGCCGACATGCTTGAGCTGCTGCGGCTTCAATTTGAAGTCCGCGAGCTTTTCGCCGGCCATGATGCGCGCGGCGATCTTCGCTACCGGCGTGCCAATCACCTTGGCGACGAACGGCACCGTGCGCGACGCGCGCGGATTGACTTCCAGCACGTAGATGGTGCCGTCCTTGATGGCGTACTGCACGTTCATCAGACCGACCACATCGAGGCCGAGCGCCAGTTCGCGGGTCTGCCGTTCCAGTTCGGCGATGGTGGCGGCGTCCAGCGAGCGCGGCGGCAGCGAGCACGCACTGTCGCCGGAGTGAATGCCGGCTTCCTCAATGTGCTCCATGATGCCGACGACGAACGTGTCCTTTCCGTCGCTCAGGCAGTCGACGTCGATCTCGATGGCGTCCGACAGATAGCGATCGAACAGCAGCGGATTCTTGCCGAGCACGGTGTTGATCTGTCCGGTCTTGTCATTCGGGTAGCGCGCCTTGACGTCGGCCGGCACCAGCTCGGGCAATGTCTCCAGCAGATAGTCGCCGAGCTGCGCCTCCTCGCGGATGATCTGCATCGCACGGCCGCCGAGCACATAGGACGGACGCACCACTAGCGGATAATCGAGATCGGCGGCAACGAGCCGCGCCTGCTCGACCGAATAGGCGATGCCGTTCTTCGGCTGCGTCAGCCGCAGCCGGTCGAGCACGCGCTTGAAGCGGTCGCGGTCTTCTGCGAGGTCGATGGCGTCGGGCGAGGTGCCGAGGATCGGCACGTCGGCGGCTTCCAGCGCGCGAGCGAGCTTCAACGGCGTCTGGCCGCCGAACTGAACGATGACGCCGTGCAACGTGCCGTTGGAGCGCTCCCGATCGATGATCTCGAGCACGTCCTCGGCCGTCAGCGGTTCGAAGTAGAGCCGGTCGGCGGTGTCGTAGTCGGTGGAAACCGTCTCCGGGTTGCAGTTGACCATGATGGTTTCATAGCCCGCATCCGACAGCGCGAAGCAGGCATGGCAACAGCAGTAGTCGAACTCGATGCCCTGGCCGATGCGGTTCGGGCCGCCGCCGAGGATCACCACCTTCTTGCGGTCGGAGGGCGCGCTCTCGTCCGCGGGCGCGCCGGCGAACGGCGCTTCGTAACTCGAATACATATAGGCCGTGGGCGAGGCGAACTCGGCCGCGCAGGTGTCGATGCGTTTGTAGACCGGGCGAACCTCGAGCGATTGCCGCAGCGCGCGAATCTCGGTCTCGGTGGTGTTGGCGAGCACCGCGAGGCGTGCGTCGGAGAATCCCATCGCCTTCAGGGTGCGCATTCCGAAGGCGTGCGGCGGCAGGCCGTTGTCCTTGATCTTTGCTTCCATCTCGACGATACCGCGCAGCTCGGCGAGGAACCAGGGATCGATCTTGCAGGAGGCGAAGATGTCCTCGTTGCTCCAGCCGAGTCGCATGGCCTGCGCCACCTGCAACAGGCGGTTCGGCGTCGGCGTGCCGAGCGCGGCGCGGATCGCGTTCTTGTCGTCACCCTTGCCGAGGCCATCGATCTCGATTTCGTCGAGGCCGGTAAGGCCGGTTTCCAGTCCGCGCAGCGCCTTCTGCAGCGACTCCTGGAAGGTGCGGCCGATCGCCATCACTTCGCCGACCGACTTCATGGACGTGGTCAGCGTGGTGGAGGCGCCGGGGAATTTTTCGAAGGCGAAGCGCGGCACTTTGGTGACGACGTAGTCGATGGTCGGCTCGAATGAGGCCGGCGTCGCGCCGCCGGTGATGTCGTTGGCGATCTCGTCGAGCGTGTAGCCGACCGCGAGTTTGGCCGCGACCTTGGCGATCGGGAAGCCGGTCGCCTTCGACGCCAGTGCCGAGGAGCGCGACACGCGCGGATTCATCTCGATCACCACCATGCGGCCGTCGGCGGGATTGACGCCGAACTGCACGTTGGATCCGCCGGTCTCGACGCCGATCTCGCGCAGCACCGCCAGCGAGGCGTCGCGCATGATCTGGTATTCCTTGTCGGTGAGCGTCAGCGCCGGCGCGACGGTGATCGAGTCGCCGGTATGCACGCCCATCGGATCGAGGTTCTCGATCGAGCAGACGATGATGCAGTTGTCCTTCTTGTCGCGGACGACTTCCATCTCGTACTCTTTCCAGCCGAGCACCGACTCCTCGATCAGCACTTCGTTGGTCGGCGAGGCATCGAGGCCGCGCTCGATGATGTCGAGATATTCTTCCTTGTTGTAGGCGATGCCGCCGCCGGTGCCGCCCATGGTGAACGACGGACGGATGATCGCGGGCAGGCCGATCTCGGACAGCGCCATCAGGGCTTCGCCCAGCGCCGCTTCCTGATAACGCTTGCGGCGCTCGTTCTCGCCGAGCACCCATTGCCGCTCGTGCTCCGCCAGCGCCTCGCCGGTGAGCCTGGCCTTTTCCTCTTGATATTTGTCGCGATACTGCTTTTTCAGCGCCGACGCATTGGCGAGCCGTGACTTCGGCGTCTCCAGCCCGATCTTGGTCATCGCCTCGCGAAACAGCTGGCGGTCTTCCGCCTTGTCGATGGCGTCGGCGGTAGCGCCGATCATCTCGACATCGAAATCGTCCAGCGTGCCCTGGCGGCGCAGCGACAGCGCGCAGTTGAGCGCGGTCTGGCCGCCCATGGTCGGCAGCAGCGCGAAGCCGCCCGGCACCACGTAGCGTTCCTTCTCGATGATCTTGCCGACGATCTCCGGCGTGATCGGCTCGATGTAGGTCGCGTCCGCCAGCTCGGGGTCGGTCATGATGGTGGCCGGATTGGAATTCACCAGCACCACCCGGTAGCCTTCCTCCTTCAACGCCTTCACCGCCTGGGTGCCGGAGTAGTCGAACTCGCAGGCCTGACCGATGACGATCGGGCCGGCGCCGATGATGAGGATGGTCGAGATATCTGTGCGTTTAGGCATTGCGGCTCACGGGCTGAAAACCAGGCATAAAAAAGGACGCGCAGCGCGCGTCCCTCGGGTCTTGCGACCGCCAGCCGCCCGATCCGGGCAAGAGCATGCGATCACTCAGCAATCCAGAGCGCGACAGGACGCAAAACCGCATTCCATGGGTGCTGATCGTGCGCGGGACGGCGCCCGCGCGAGGTGTGTTTAGACCAGATTGCCTTGGTGGGAAAGGCCTTTAACAGCGCCGTCAACCGGCGATTGGAGGCCCAGCCTGGACTCGAACCAGGATGAGGAGCGTTGCATCACCCCCGCGTGTACACTTCCGCCACCGGGCCAAGGTAATTCTGACCGATCACGGCGGCGTGTGCGAGGTTAACATCGGGTTAACCCTAACACGCGCGGTACTGGCGGACCGGGCTGTGGACAACCGGAAGGCGTCCGCCGCCGCTTTCAAGTGAAGGGGATGCCGGTTCGCGTCAGGAAAACACCTCGAGACGCGAGTCTGGCGTCCGTTCGATCGAACGAAACCGCAATGGCTCTAATCGATCCGACGCGCCACGAAGGTCATCCGCGCCGCGTTGTGGCCGATGTTCTTCGGTGCGCGCTCCGCGGCGAAGCCGGCGGCTTCGAGCTTCGCGATCATCTCGTCTTCCGTATAGCGTTGCAGGCCGATCTTGGTCCGCAATTCGCGGTAATCGGATAGGGCGGTGCGGACCAGCCCGACCAGCGCGTCCCGGAGGAATCCGTACTTCGCGCCGAACTTCAGCAGCGCCGCGACATCGCGGCCCATTCCGACCTTCGGATGCAGGATATCGCCGACCACGAGACGACCGGTCGGCTTCAGCAGCCAGTGCATCGTATCGAAGGCCCAGTCGAGTTCGGCGGGGGTCATGTATTGGGCCGCCGAATTCATGATGGCGAGGTCCACCGAGGCCTGCTCCATGCCGCGCAATTCGTCCAGCGAGCGAACCCGGATTTTTGTGTTGGGCGCGAAGCGGGCGATCAGCCGGCCGCGCACGCCGGGCGCCGGCTCCGCCAGGATCAGCTTGCCGCAGGCCTCGGCGACCCGCGAGGCCGAGAGCGCCTCGCCGCAAGCATAGTCCAGCACCACGGCGTCGTGCGAGGGGATGTAGTCGATGATGTCCGCGGCGATGGTTTCGAAATGCACGTCGCGGTGCCGCTTGCTGGCATAAATCGTGTGGGTCGAATCGTAGTAGTCGATCCAGTCATCCATGAGGGCAGGCCAGCCTTGATGCGCGTTCCCGGGAGAGGAACCAAGTTCTTACGACGGCGTTGAAACGGGGTCCAAGAGTTTGTTCGAGCCAACGGGACTTTCGCTTGGACGAATAAGATTTTCGTTCAGGCGCGAATGCCGCCGTCGACATTCCGAATTCTATCAGAGTGCCGGTCGAATGTAGCGACCCGAAAGCGCTTCGACGGCGATTTTCGTCGTGCCGCAAGTTCGTCGTGCCCCAAATTCTCTGTGCCCCAAGTATGAGAAGGATCCTTGCCGTGACCAAAGCCAAGACCGCCTCCGGGAAAGTCGCTTCCGATCTCGATACGCCGACCGATCTTCCGCAGGACGGCGTCGACAAGATTTCGGTGGCGATGAACACCATTCTCGCCGATGCGTTCGCGCTCTACCTGAAGACCAAGAATTTCCACTGGCACGTCTCGGGGCGCCATTTCCGCGACTATCATCTGCTGCTCGACGAGCAGTCCGATCAGATTTTCGCCTCGACCGATGAGCTTGCCGAGCGGGTGCGCAAGATCGGCGGCACCACGCTGCGCTCGATCGGCCAGATCGCCAAGCTGCAAACGCTGGACGATAACGACGAAAACTACGTGCCTCCGCGCGAGATGTTGCGGGAACTGATGAACGACAACAAGAAAGTCGCGGCGGCGATGCGCAAGGCGCACGAACTCGCCGACAAATATGACGACGTCGGCACCGCCAGCCTGCTGGAGAACTTCATCGACCAGACCGAACGGCGGACCTGGTTCCTGTTCGAGGCCAGCCGTCAGGAGGGCGGCAACGAACAGTAAGCTCGTCGAACGGGCGAGTGCGCCTGGCTCGTCGTGGCCGGATTTATTCCGGCCATGACGGCGATATATAATCGAACTGGCTCTCTGTTCAGTTTGCCGTCGTCCACAGTCGCATCAGCGCGCCTTGCACGCCCTGCACCGGATCGCTGGCAGGATGCGGCACGTTCGGAATCGTCTTCAGCGCCTTGCGGTGATTGTCCGGCGTCGGCCTGGTGATCTGCATTTTCTGTCCCGGCGGATAGGCGCCCACCACGCTGAAGTCGTCGCTGGCGGACAGGCATTGATGGCCGGTGCCGGCGGGCAGGATCACGGCATCGCCTGCGACCAGTTCGAGCGTGGCGCCCCTGTCGCCGCCCAGCCGGACTTCGGCATGGCCGCGCGCGATGCCGAGCGCTTCATGCACCGTGGCGTGATAATGCAGATAGTCGAAGATGCCGTTGCGCCAGAGATCGCCCCACCCGTTGGTAGCGAACAGGTTCTCGAAGATGCGCTCCGGCTCGCTGCCCGTGACGTCGACCGCCAGCCGATAGCGCAGCACCGGCAGGGGATTGTTGGGCACCAGCCCGTCGTCGTCGAAAACGAAGGTCTGCGGTTCGACCAGACCATGAGTGCTGGCCATGCGCGATCTCCCGGCTCATTGCGACGCAGGCTTTAACCGTGATCGCGACAAGCCGTTCCATCACGCAGATTTCGGCACCTCAAATACCAGGCAGGTGGTGGTGCCGTGCGCCAGCAACCGGCCCTTGCCGTCGAGCAACCGGCCCTCGGCGGTGCCGATGCGGCGGCCGACGTTAAGTGCGCGGCCCTCCGCGCGCACCTCGCCGGTGTCGCGCGTGATCGCCCGGATCAGCGAAATCTTGAACTCCAGCGAGGTGTAGACGGTGCCGGCCGGCAGCATCGACTGCACCGCGCAACCCATCGCGGAATCCAGCAGCGTGGCCGCGAAGCCGCCGTGCACGGTGCCGATCGGGTTGTAGTGCTCGGGGCCGGGCGCCGCGCGAAAAATCACATGGCCTTGCTCGGCGCTGCCGCCGACGAGGCCCACCTGTTGCATCATTGTGGCGTGCGGCAGTTCGCCGGCGAACATCTTTCGCAGGAAATCCAGCCCGCTCATCGACGCCAGCACCTCGGGTGGCGTCAGGCCGAAGGCGATGGGCGGGTTGGCTTTGTCATGCATGATGCGATGCCCCGCGTTGCTGCCGTCATCCTGAGGTGCGAGGGCATGGCCCGATCCTCGAAGGATGAAGAGAGACCCACTGTATCATCCTTCGAGGCGCGCAAGAGCGCGCACCTCAGGATGACGGCATATTTTACGCCCGCTTCCTCTCGCGCATCAGGTCGGAGAAGCGGCGGAACAGATAGTGCGAGTCACGTGGGCCGGGCGATGCCTCCGGGTGATACTGCACCGAGAACACCGGCTTGTCCTTCAGCGCGATGCCGCAATTGGATTGATCGAACAGCGACACATGGGTCTGCTCGACGTTGCCGGGGAGCGTGGTCTTGTCCACCGCGAAGCCGTGATTCATCGAGGTGATTTCCACCTTGCCGGTGGTCATGTCCTTGACCGGATGATTGGCGCCGTGGTGGCCCTGATGCATCTTCACAGTTTTGCCGCCCATGGCGAGGCCGAGCATCTGGTGGCCGAGGCAGATGCCGAAGGTGGGAACGCCGGAGTCCACAATCTTCCGGATCACCGGCACCGCATATTCACCGGTCGCGGCCGGATCGCCCGGGCCGTTGGACAGAAACACGCCGTCCGGATTCAGCGCCAGGATGTCGTCGGCCGAGGTGGTGGCGGGCACCACGGTGACCTTGCAGCCTTCGCCGGCCAACAGTCGCAGAATGTTGCGCTTGATGCCGTAGTCGACGGCGACGACGTTGAATTCCGGGTTTTCCTGCCGGCCGAACCCCTTGTCCCACTGCCACGGCGTCTCGTCCCAGGTGAAGCGCTGGCCGCTCGTGACCATCGGCACCAGATCCATGCCCTCGAGTCCGGGCCACGCGTGCGCTTCCTTCTTCAGGGCGTCGAGATCGAACTTGCCGTCGCGCGAATGCGCGATCACCGCGTTGGGCATGCCCTTGCCGCGGATCAGCGCGGTCAGCGCGCGGGTGTCGATGCCGGACAGGCCGATGATGCCGCGCGCCTTCAGCCATTGATCGAGATGGCGCGAGGCGCGGTAGTTCGACGGATCGGTGATCGGCGCGCGCAGGATCGCGCCGCGCGCGCCCAGCGTCGAGGCCATGTTCACCGTCTCGATGTCTTCGTCGTTGGTGCCGACGTTGCCGATATGCGGGAAGGTGAAGGTGATGAGCTGGCCGGCGTAGGACGGATCGGTGAGGATCTCCTCGTAGCCGGTCATGGCGGTGTTGAAGCAGACCTCGCCCACGGCGTGGCCTTCTGCGCCAAGCCCGAAGCCCTCGAACACCGTGCCGTCGGCAAGAACCAGCAGCGCGGTCGGTTTGAGGTCCGGCCAGGCGGGAGAATTTTCTGATGTGGTCATAAAGGGACTACATAGTCCCCTCGCTGCGCCGCGTCAAAGCCAAGAATGGATTCCGCACCGGTGAATGCGGAGATTTGACAACGGGGCGCGGGCGACTAGCCTCGGCGGACTGCCGATTGCGACGGTGAGGGCCGAATGTCCGAAGCAAATCAGGGGGATGGGACCAGGATGAAGGCCGTGGTGGTGGAACAATACGGGCCGGTGGAGGGGCAGCGGCTGGCCGAGGCGCCGATGCCGCAGCCGGGCGAGGGTGAAGTCCGCATCCGGGTCGCGGCCGCCGCCATCGGCTTCGTCGACGGGCTGAAAATCCAGGGCCTGTATCAGACCAAGGACCCGCTGCCCTTCATTCCCGGCATGGAGTTTTCCGGCGTCGTCGATGCTCTGGGCGCAGGCGTCACGACGTTGCAGGTGGGGCAGCGCGTGCTCGGGCTCGGCCTGCGCGGCGCGCTGGCGGAATTCGCCGTCTATCCGGCGGCCGACCTGCATGTGGTGCCGGACACCGTCGATCTGGCGCAGGCATCCGGCCTGCTCGCCAATTACACCACGGCGCTCTACGCCCTGAGCGAGACCGCGCAACTGCGCGCCGGCGAACAGTTGCTGGTGCTCGGCGCCTCCGGCGGCACCGGTTCGGCTGCCGTCACTCTCGGCAAGCTGCTCGGCGCGCGGGTGATCGCCGCCGCATCGACGGAGGCCAAGCGGCAGTTCGCGCTATTGCAAGGCGCTGATGCGGTGCTGGACTATACGCAGCCGGACTGGCGCGACACCTTGAAGGGGATCGTCGGAGGCAAGGGCGTCGACGTGATCTTCGACGGCGTCGGCGGCGAACTCTCGCCGCTGGCGTTTCGCACGCTGGCCTGGCGCGGCCGCCATCTCGTGGTCGGCTTCGCGGCCGGAAAAATTCCCGCGCTGCCGTTCAACATCGCGCTCCTGAAAGGCGCATCGCTGATGGGTGTCGATCTGGCGCAGGTCCGCAGCCGCGAGCCTGAGATTCACGCGCGACTGGTGCGGGCGCTGCTGGGCTGGTTCGCCAGCAGTCATCTCAAGCCGCCGGCCGTCGAGGTGTTTCCGTTCGAGGACTTTCGCGCCGCGTTCGCGGCCATGACGACGCGCAACGCCATCGGCAAGATGGTGGTGCGGATTGCACCGGATATCGGGTGATCCGATGTTGTCGAAGCGCGCAACGAGCTGTGTCACAAAACAAATAGCGGCTCTTGTGACGAGCGTTAGGGGGCGCAGATGCTGAATTCGATGCCGATCCTGCTGATTCCTGGCCTTGGCGGTTCGCCGCGCATCTATGCCCCGGTGGCCGACGCGTTGTGGCGCTACGGGCCGGTGACCGTGGCCAACCACGTCCGTGACGACAACATGGCGGTGATCGCGCGCCGCATTCTCGCCGAGGCGCCGCCGCGCTTCGCGCTCGCCGGCCATTCGATGGGCGGCTACATCGCGTTCGAGATCATGCGTCAGGCGCCGGATCGGGTGGCGAAGCTGGCGCTCATCAACACCCAGGCGCGGCCGGATTCCGACGAGGCCAGGGCGCGCCGCCGCGCCTTGATCGCGCGGATCGAGCAGGGCGAGTTTCACGCCGTGCTCGACGATCTGTTCCCCGGCTTCGTGCATCCCTCGCGCCATGGCGACGCGGCGTTGCGGCAGCTGGTGCACGACATGGGCGACGACGTCACCGCCGAGGGGTTCGTCCGCCAGCTCACCGCCATCGTCGCGCGGGCCGACTCGCGCCCGACATTGGCCAGGATCCGATGCCCGACCCTCGTGCTGACAAGCGACACCGACAACACGCTCTCCAATGCGCTGTCGAAGGAGATGGCGGACGGCATCAACGGCGCGAAGCTGGTGATCATCCCCGATTGCGGGCACCTGCCGCAGCCGGAGAAGCCCCGCGAAACCGCCGCCGCGCTGGCGGCGTGGATGGCTGGCGCATAGCGCATTCCGGTTGTCTCGCGCGGCTTGCGGGCTTACATCAGCGCCACGACAAAATGGGCGGCGTCATGCGCCGCGAGAGGAGATCACATGCTGCGCGATGCCATCAACACGGCCGTCAAGGAGGCCATGAAGGCCAAGAACGAGCGGGCGTTGTCGACGCTGCGCATGGTCAATTCGACCATCAAGAACGCCGACATCGACGCGCGCGGGCAGGGCAAGCCGCCGCTCTCCGACGCCGACCTGCTCAGCCTGCTGCAGAAGATGATCAAGCAGCGCCAGGAATCGGTGGAGCTTTACGACAAGGGTGGCCGCGCCGAACTCGCCGCGCAGGAGCGCGAGGAGATCGCCATCATTTCCGCCTATCTGCCGAAGCAGATGTCCGACGACGAGGTGAAGGCCGCCGTCGCCGCGATCATTTCCGAAACCAATGCCGCCGGCATCAAGGACATGGGCAAGGTAATCGGCGCGCTGAAAGCGAAGTACGCCGGGCAGATGGATTTCGCCAAGGCCAGCGGCGTGGTGAAGGCGGCGCTGACGGGCTAGGCGGGGTTTAGCGTCGTCCCGCGCAGGCAGGGACGACGCCTTGATCGATGTTATGGACGTCGGCGACGGTCGTTACCCCGGCAGCTTGACGCCGAGTCGTTTGAGCGACGCCAGCATCTTCGTCGGCGGCTCTATCGCAATCGTCGGCGCCGCGCCGGTTTCGAGCAGACTCTTGAGGCTCGACAAGATCGCCGGCCAGCCCACCGCGCCGCCGGAACGGATATCCTCGTCGATCGGGCGCTCGCCGGATTCCGTCATCGTCAGCCGCACCGCATCGCCGGCCTGTTCGATCTCGTAGGTCACCAGCGTCTGGCCCAGCGCTTCGACAAGGCCCGGCCAGTTGACGTTGAATGTCACGCTGAGCCGCTTCGGCCGGTCGCACGCCAGCACCTCGCCGCCGATATGCTCTGAGCCATCCGGCGCGCGCAGCGTGAAGCGGCCGCCGACCCGCTCCTCCATCTCCACCGCGAAGCCGGAGAAGTATTTGCGGCTGAACTCGGCCTCGGTCAGTGCCCGCCACACCTGTTCCGGTGTGGCGACGATGTAGATCGTGTAGACCGTGTGCGGCGTGAATGCGTTGATATCTGTCATGTCGTCACTCCGCGGATGCAATTGCCAGAGTCCGTTTCAACTTCGTTGAATCAGACTCGTCATTTATCTTTCTGTTTGAGCATGATCTTCACCGAAAGCCGCTTTCCACTTTTCGGATCATGCTCAATCAGGCGCGGCCATGCTCGGCCTCGGTCTCCGCGATCAGCGGTGGATTGATCGTGAGCGGCTTGCCGGTCTCGAGAATGCTCTTCAGGCTGGAGAGCACCATCGGCCAGCCGAAGGCGATGCTCGGCAGGGTCTTGCTGCCGTCGGCGAAATTCTCATGGGTCACGGTGAGTTTCACCAGATCGCCGTGCGGTTCGAGCAGATAGGTGACGTGCGAGGGTTTCTCGCGCTTCATCTCGGGATCGTGCACCGACACCCAGTCGTAGGCGAGGCGGCGCGGCGGATCGGATTCCCGGATCACGCATTCGTTCTTGACCTCGCCATAGCGGTTCATGGTCATGCGCGAGCCGACCTTCCAGTCCGAGATCAACTCGCAGTCCATCCAGTATTGTTTTGTGAACTCCGCATCGGTCAGTGCGCGCCACAGCTTGTCCGGCGTCGTGGCAATGTAAGTGACATAGACGAATTCAGGCTTACGCATCACAGGGCTCCAGTCGCTTCGACTACTTCAACGGACGGCGTTCGCGCGCCATCGGCATGGCGGCGCCGGTTTCGAGCATGGTCTTGAGATTCGACAGCACGGCGGGCCAGCCCGTCGAGATCGCGTTGAGCATCTCCGGATAGGTCTCGTCGTGGGTGACGGTGAGGCGGACCTCCTGTGCCAGCGGATGCAGATCGAAGGTCACGCGCGACACTTTCGACGGGTCCGATGCCTTCTCCGGATTGGCCCAGGTGAGCACCATGCGGCGCGGCGGATCGCTCTCTATCACGGTGCCGACGATGTCGACATTGTTGGCGTCGTCGTAATTCTCGTGGCTCCATGCCGAGCCCGGCTTCCAGTCGGAGCGGTTGCGGTGTCGCCACCAGTATTCCTTGGTCATCTCCGGATCGATCAGGGCGTTCCAGAGTTTTTCCGGCGTGGTCTGGATATAGATCACATAGACGAAATCGGGCTTACGCATCACGGGACTCCAGTCGTCGTTTGAGGTCGCTGAGCGCCTTGAGCTTGTCGCGCTCGAACTTCTTGATCCACCGTTCGCCGATCTGATGGATCGGCACGGGGTTGAGGTAGTGCAGCTTCTCCCGGCCGTGCCTGACGGTGGCGACGAGGTTCGCCGCTTCGAGGATTGCAAGGTGCTTGGTGACGGCCTGACGCGTCATGTCGAGGCCGTCGCAGAGTTCGCTCAGGGTCTGGCCGTTCCTGGCGTGAAGCCTGTCCAGCAATGCGCGCCGCGACGCGTCCGCCAGTGCTTTGAAGACGTCATCCATGGCCTAGTGGTCCGATACCGACATTTGCCTCCCGTCGCCGCTGGTGTTCCCGCACGTGCTGATCGAAGGACCACCAGCGATTCATGTTCCCGGTGGCGTTTCGGATTTGACATTCGCTGGAGAGCGAGCGGCAAACCGGGGAGCGAATGTCAAACCAACTCCGCGCATAATAGGCAACCGAATGGTTGCATGTCAAGCGGCTGGTTTGCCACCCTGCATGCCCGGTCAGAATTCGTTCGGCTGACGAATACAACGCGACAATCGTCGTCCGTCTCGTGGCGACGACGTCGGAAACGGTTGAGGCTTTTGCGACGAGTTGTATTTTGAGACGTCTCAAAGTCACGAACCCATGACAACGGTGGCTTCATGTCCCTGCAACTCTATCTCGCCTTCGTCGCGGCCTGTCTCGTTCTCGCCGTCGTGCCGGGGCCGATCGTGACGCTCCTCGTCGCTAACGGCTTGCGCCACGGCACGCGCGCGGCGCTGATCAATATCGCCGGCGCGCAGCTCGGGCTCGCGATCTCGATCGGCATCGTTGCGGTGGGGCTGACGTCGATGATGGCGACGATGGGCTATTGGTTCGATTGGGTGCGCTTCGCCGGCGCGGCCTATCTGGTGTGGATCGGCCTCAGGATGGTGCGTTCGCCGGGTCTTGAGATCGGCAAGGGCGACGCGCCGCCGCCGCCGAAAGGAGGCTTCTTCCTGCAGGGGCTGGTGGTGCTGTTGAGCAATCCGAAAATGCTGATCTTCTTCGGCGCGTTCATTCCGCAGTTCGTCGATCTGGAGAAGCCGCACTTTCCGCAAGTGATCCTGCTCGGCGTCACCTTCATGGTGATCGCGGGCGCCACCGATGCGGTCTATGCCGTGCTCGCCGGGCGGGCGCGGACCCTGCTCTCGACGCGCCGCACCCGGCTGGTGTCGCGGCTGTCGGGATTGTGCATGATCGGTGGCGGTGTCTGGCTGGCGCTGACGCGGGCGCGATAGGCAACTGTTCCCGGGGGCCCCTCCGTCGTCATTGCGAGGAGGCGCAGCCGATGAAGCAATCAGTCCTTAGCTTGCAGCCTCTGGATTGCTTCGCGGAGCCTGTACTCGGACAGTGCGGAGCACTGATCCAAGTGCTCGCTATGACGAACGGCCTGCGTCGGCGTCAAGTAAGCGCCAGCAATTCCGCTTCCAGCTTCCGCAGAACGCGCACCAGCCGTTCCGCCCATTCGCGTTGACCGCTCGCGTCCGTGATCAGGTCCTGACGGATTTCGATGCCGGTGTTGATCAGGCCGCGCGCCTCGCCGTGCACCGGAATGGTGTAGTCGGTGGTATCGCTCACCGCGTAAGGCTGATTGTCGCCGACCACCAGCGCGGGTTCGGCGCGCAGTTCGCGCAGCATCAGCTTGGGCAGGCGATGGTCGCGATTGTAGAGCGTGCCGATGTGCCAGGGTCGCGCTACGCCCGCGTAGATCGGCGTGAAGCTGTGCAGCGAAACGAGGATCGTCGGTCGTCGCTCCTGCGCGCGCCGGTCGAGCGTCTCGGCGATGGCGTAGTGATACGGCGCAAAGATGCGTTGCTGGCGTTCGAATGCGGCCTGTTGCGTGAGACCCTGATTGCCGGGAATCGCCGTCGCCTCGCTGATCGGCGGGATCGAGCTTGCGGCCGACAGCGGCCGGTTGCAGTCGATCACGAGCCGCGAATAGCGCTGCGCGACCAGACGCGCGCCGAGCGCGTCCGACACCGCTTCGGCGACGCCGGCGATGCCGATGTCGTAGGCGATGTGGCGGCCGCGTTCGTCCTCGTCGATGCCGAGATCGCCCAGCGCGCGCGGAATCCTGCGACCGTAGTGATCGCAGGTGAAAAAGAACGGTGAACCGCCGTCCGCGTTGCGCAAGATAACGGGCGCGGGTTCATCGGCGGCGAGCAGGGGAGCGATGTTCTGGAGGGTCATGAGGCAATGGTCGAAATTGAACGGCGAAACGGAAATCGGGCCTTCATTCGTCAGGGGCAGGCCGCGGGCGGACCGAACCACGCGGTGAGCGCTTCGGCAAGTCCGGCAATGTCGGTTGTGGTACGCCCCCCGACCCACGCCACATATCCGTCAGGGCGGATCAGCACCGCGCCCGGAGCCGCGATTGGATCGAGCAGTGGCAGCTCCCATGCGTCTTCGCACGTCGCATCGATTGTGCGGACCCGGTCGGCCCATGGGGCAATATCTATAGTATTCGGCTCGCCAAAGTTGAGCAGCACGGGGCGCGCCTCGTGCAGCAATGTGAAGACGCGCGTCGGTCGTCCGGCAATAGTCAGATCGAGATCGGGCATACAGCGGCCGAGCAAAGGGTGCCCGTCGCCAAGGTCGTATCGGATGTCGAGGCCGGACATCGTCGCGCCAATGCGTTGCCGGGCTTCGTCGATGGCAAGGAGTTCGGAGACGGTGTCCGCAAGGGCCTTGCTGCGTTCGTCCTGACGACGCAGCGCGACCTGCGCCATCGTAAGGCGCAGGGCTCGGGCGGCAATCGGGTGACGTTCGGCGTGATAGCTATCGAGCAGACATTCAGGCGATTGCTCCTTGACCACCTGTGCCAGTTTCCAGCCGAGATTCACCGCATCTTGAACGCCGATGTTGAGGCCCTGACCGCCAGCGGGATAGTGCACATGCGCGGAGTCACCGGCGAGCAGAACCCGGCCTTTGCGATAAGACGCAGCCTGCCGCGTCATATCCGTGAATCGCGAAATCCACCTCGGGCCATGAACGCCGTAGTCGGTGCCGTAGACCGAGGCCAGCATTTCGCTGAGATATTCCAGGGTCGGTTCGTTCACCGGCGGCGGCTGTTGTTCGGTCAATACGACGCGCACCAGGCCGTTCTCCAGCTTGCCAATCGCCTGAAGGCCACGGTGATCGTAGCGGAAGCCGTACTCCGGCTCTTCGTTCATCTCGGCTTCGGCAATCAGATTGCTGATCGTCGGGTCCCAGCCCGGAAAATCGATGCCGGCTATCTTGCGCACGACGCTTCGTCCGCCATCGCATCCGACGAGATACTCCGCCCGCAGCGATCGGTTCTCCGACATTTCGACATCGATGCCGTCCCTGTCCTGCGTAAATCCAACGACCTTGGAGCCGCGATAAATCGTCACCGGCAGTTCGGCAATCCATTCTGCAAGGATGCGCTCGATGTGGCTTTGCCACAAGGCGAGTCCGTAGTTATGTCTGGTTGGAAAGTCGCTGATATCGAGAGCGGTGCCGCCAAAGGCCGCGACCTGTGCGATGCGGCCCTGAGAAAGAAAGCGATCGACAATTCCGCGTCGATCGAGAAGCTCGATGGTGCCGGCATGCAGCCCGCCGGCGCGCGAGCCTGCAATGTCTTGACTGGTACGGCGTTCGACAATGGCGACGTCAATGCCCGCCAATGCCAGTTCGCCTGCCAGCATCATCCCCGTCGGTCCGCCTCCGGCAACCACGATCGAATGACCGTTATGCGCCGTGTTGTGCTGGCGAGCACTCACGGGCGTGGACGTCTGTCTGACTTGTTGCATGGCGTGCCCTCCGATGTGTCGGGCCGCGCATCCTAGGCATAAAAAGCCGCTCGCCAATTCTTGAACTGAACTCTTTCGTCCCCAGTTTAGAGGCAGGAGAGATGGCGGAGTTGGTTCGGCGCTTTGCTTTCCCCGATCCTCTAAATTTCGATCTTCACGTCGCTGGAGATGGTCTCCAATAGCTACGCCGTCACCTGCTGCGGCAGCAGCGCGGCGGTATCCTTCACCACGATGGCGAAGCGGTCGGCGAGTTCGGACAGCGCGGTGCGATGCACGACACTGGCGGGAATCGTGCCGCCGAGCGGATCGGGCAGGTCGCGCGTCGCGGTGGCATTGGCGACCACGGTGGAGCGGTATTTCAGGTCGAGCGCGGCGCGCGCGCTGGCGGAGACGCACATATGCGTCATGAAGCCGGCGAAAATGATTTCGCTGCGGCCGGTGCTCTGGATCAACGCGTGCAGGTCGGTACCGGCGAACGAATTCGGCAACGTCTTGCGCAGCACGATCTCGCCGGCGGCGGGATTCAGTTGCGGCACGATCGCGGCGTAAGGCCCGTCCTCGGCGAACAACGGCCGTCCGGCGGGCGCGTGCTGTACGATGTGAAACACCGGCATGGCGATCTTGCGCGCCACCGCCAGCAGCAGCGCTGCCTCGCGGATCGCCGCGTCGATGCCTTGCAGCGGCAGGCTGCCCTTCACGTATTCAAGCTGTGCGTCGATGATCACCAGCACCGAGGCGTTGAGCGGGCTCGGGTTGAGCGGCGCGCCGGCAAATTGCAACAGCGATTTCGGGGCAGGGGCCATGGCGGAGTTCTCCTGTGTCTCGCATTATAGTGTTTCGCTGTGCGCTTTATAGGGATTTGGAGTGTTGTTCGTAATTTGATATTCTTGAACCATGCCTGTTCAAAAAAGCACAACTGCTCCGGACTGGGATGATCTGCGTTATTTCCTCGCGCTGGTGCGGCATCGCAGCCTCTCGGCGACGGCGCGGGCGTTGAAGGTCAATCATGTCACCGTGGCGCGGCGGATCGCGCATCTAGAAGCCGCGCTTGGCGTCAGCCTGTTCGATCGCCGCGCCGGGGGCTACGTGCTGACCGCGAAGGGGCACGATATCGGCATCGTCGCGCGCGCCATGGAAGACGCCGCGCTGGCGGTGGGCAGTCACGCCGAGGCCGGCGATCGGCTGGGCGGCGTGGTCCGGCTCGCGGTGACGCGCTCGCTGGCGGATGATTTCCTGATCGATCGGCTTGCGGGGTTTCACCGAAGCCATCCAGCGATCGACCTCGATATCCTCACCGGTTCCCGTGTTCTCAGTCTGTGGCGGCGGGAGGCTGACATCGCGTTGCGTTTCGGCCGTCCGTCCGAAGGCGAGTTGCTGGCACGCAAGGTCGCGACCGTCGGCTTCGGTTTCTACGCCGCTCGCGGAGTTGCCCGCGCGGTCGCGAAGGGCGGAGCGCTATCGATCATCGCATTCGATGAGGACAGCCAGTTCGTCGCCGACGCCGCGTGGTTGACACGCGAATTCGCCGGAAACCGCGTGACGGTGCGCGCCAACAGCCAGACCTCGCAGGCCGCGGCCGCCCGCGCCGGCTTCGGCGTGGCCCTGCTGCCGCACTTTCTTGGGCGCGGCGATAGCCGGCTGGTCGAGGTTCGACTGGATAAAAAGCCGCAGGATCGCGATGTCTGGCTATTGTTGCGGCCCGATCTGGCCAAAGTGCCCCGCGTTCGGGTGCTGGCGGATTTTCTCGCGATGGTGTTTCGTCGTGAGCGTGAGACGCTGACCGGGCGCGCGGTGAAATAGGCCCTGTGGATAGCCGGGACAATCCGTCCGGTCTTGGGCGGCTGTCCTTCCAAGCCTATATTGATGGCCGGTTGGCGAAGGTTTATCGGCAAAAATGCGTTTCACCCCGCAATTCCTTGAAGAGCTGCGCGCGCGGCTTCCGGTGTCGGAAGTCGTGGGCAAGCGCGTCAAGCTGAAGAAGGCGGGGCGGGAGTGGAAGGGGCTGTCGCCGTTCCAGCAGGAAAAGACGCCGTCTTTCACTGTGAACGACCAGAAGCAATTCTATCACGACTTCTCCACCGGCAAGCACGGCAACATTTTCGATTTCGTCATGGAGACGGAGGGGGTGCCCTTCGTCGAGGCGGTGGAGCGGCTGGCGCAGATGGCGGGCCTGCCGATCCCGGCGGCGACGCCGGACGCCGCGCGCCAGGAGCAGCGCCGCAAGTCGCTCTACGACGTCATGGAACTGGCGGCGAAGTTTTTCGCCGATACGCTGGCGTCGCGCGGCGGCGCCAAGGCGCGTGGCTATCTCGCCGATCGCGGACTGACGCCGCAGACGCAATTGCAGTTTCGTCTCGGCTACGCGCCGGGATCGAACGACCGCAGCGAGCGCTTCGCGTTGAAGGAATATCTCGGCGCGCAGGGCGTACCGGTCGGCGACATGGTCGAGGCCGGGCTCCTGATCGGCGGCGAGGACATTCCGGTGCCCTACGACCGCTTCCGCGATCGCGTGATGTTTCCGATCACCGATCTGCGCGGGCGCATCATCGCCTTCGGCGGTCGCGCCTTGGAGAAGGACGTGCCGGCGAAATACCTCAACTCGCCGGAAACGCCGCTGTTTCACAAGGGCTCCAACCTCTACAACGGGGCGGCCGCGCGCAAGGCGGCGCATGACGGCGCGCCGGTGGTGGTGGTCGAGGGCTATGTCGACGTCATCGCCATGGTCGGCGCCGGTTTTCCCGCCGCTGTCGCGCCGCTTGGCACTGCGTTGACCGAGGAACAACTCGGCCTGCTCTGGAAGATGGTCGACGAGCCGATCCTGTGTTTCGACGGCGACCGCGCCGGGCAGAAGGCGGCGTGGCGCGCGGCCGATCTGGCCCTGCCGCACCTCGAGCCCGGCAAGAGCCTGCGCTTCGCCATGTTGCCGGAGGGGCAGGACCCCGACGATCTGGCGCGCTCGGGCGGCCGCGGCGCGGTCGAGGAGGTGATCGGCGCGGCGCGCGGCCTCGTCGAGGTGATCTGGTCGCGCGAGGTGACCGGCGGCAACTTCGCGACGCCGGAGCGTCGCGCGGCGCTGGAGGCACGCATCGGCGAATTGACCGGCGGCATCCGCAACGAGGTGGTCCGCCGCTACTATAGGCAGGATCTCGCCGAGCGGCTGCGGCTGGCCTTCGCGCCCGCCGGCTTCGGCGGCGGACGCGGCGGCGGTTACGGTGCCGGTCCGGGGCGCGGGTTCGGTCGCGAATCAGCAAGGCCGATGGCGGGCGGATTTGCGCCGCGCGGGGCGATGCGGCCGGGCGGAGCGGGCCGTCGTCCACAGGGGAGTGGTCCGGCGCCGGGGCTCGGGCGCGGCCCCTATCAGGTGGCCAGCCCGCACCTCGCCAACAGCCCGATCATGCGCGGCCAGCGCAGCGCGCTGTCGCGGCGCGAGGCCCTGATCCTGCAATGCCTGCTCAACCATCCCTGGCTGCTGCACGACCATCTGGAGGAGGTCATGATGCTCGACCTCGGCCATCCCGATGCGCACAGGCTGCGCGCCGGCATCCTCGCCGCATTCGCCAATTACGGCCCCACGGACGAGGCCGATGTCGAGCGGTCGCGAATTCGGGATTGGCTCGATAAGAGCGGATATGACAAGCAAATTCAATCGGTTGAGCGCGCTCTGACGACCCGCAGCGTGTGGGGCGCGGAGCCGGATGCCGCCGCCGAGGACGTTCTTTCGACGTGGCATCAACTGGTTACCTTGCATCGCAAGGAGCACTCCTTACTTAGAGAGCTGAAAGATGCCGAGCTGGCGCTGAGCGAGGCGCAGACCGAGGCCAATTTCGCCTGGCTCAAGGACGTCAACGCCCGGCTGGAATCGATGGAAGGGACGGAAGCGCTGATCGAAGGTTTTGGCGAATCCTCGGGCCGGGTTCAGACCACGAACTGACGGGAGGCGGGGGCGCGGCGGCGGAACCGCGAAAAGACTCGCCAAGACGGGAATTAGGCTGCAAATACAGGGTTAAGCGAGACTTAACGGCTTTGGCGCATGGTCCGGCCAAAGTTCACAATCGGCAAAGCTGATGCGGGGGTGGCGAGAGGTGCGCCGCCTTTTCCGCGTCTGGAAGAAAGTGTGGGGCGGGCGACGCCGCCCCGGCGCGGGCGCGTTTCAGGAGCATTGAATGGCCACCAAGGCAAAGACGCTGCAAGTCAAGGACAAGGAAAAAGACGACAAGGCGGCGGATGCGCCGGAGAAGGACACCGCTGACGCGCCGTCCCCCTTGCTCGACCTGTCCGACGCGGCGGTCAAGAAGATGATCAAGCAGGCGAAGAAGCGCGGCTTCGTCACCTTCGATCAGCTCAACGACGTGTTGCCGTCCGACCAGACCTCGCCCGAACAGATCGAAGACATCATGGCGATGCTCTCCGACATGGGCATCAACGTCTCCGAGACCGACGAGGACGCCGAGGAGGAGAACAAGGACGACGACGGCGAGGAGACCGACAACGAACTGGTCGAGGTCACCTCCAAGGCCGTCACCGAAACCAAGAAGTCCGAGCCGGGCGAACGCACCGACGATCCGGTGCGCATGTATCTGCGCGAGATGGGCACCGTCGAGCTGCTGTCGCGCGAGGGCGAAATCGCCATCGCCAAGCGCATCGAAGCCGGCCGCGAGGCGATGATCGCGGGCCTGTGCGAAAGCCCGCTGACGTTCCAGGCCATCATCATCTGGCGCGACGAACTCAACGAAGGCAAGATCTTCCTGCGCGACATCATCGATCTGGAAGCGACCTACGCCGGACCCGACGCCAAGAACAACATGGCGAACAACATGATCGCCGCGCCGAATGGCGACGGCGAGGGTGGTGGCGAGGCTCAAGCCGCCGCGCCCGCGCATGTCGCGCCGCCCGCCGCTCCGCCGTCCGCCACGCCGTTCCGTCCCGCGCCCGCCGCCGGCGGCGAAGGCGGCTCGGACGCCGGCGGCGAAGGCGAGATGGACGACGACGAGTTCGAGAACCAGATGTCGCTCGCCGCCATCGAGGCCGAGCTGAAGCCGAAGGTGGTCGAGATCTTCGACAAGATCGCCGACGCCTCGAAGAAGCTGCGCAAGCTGCAAGAGCAGGACATCTCCAACCAGCTTCAGAACGAAACGCTCTCGCCGTCGCAGGAGCGCAAGTACAAGAAGCTGAAGGACGACATCATCGTCGAGGTGAAGTCGCTGCGGCTCAATCAGGCGCGCATCGATTCGCTGGTCGAGCAGCTTTACGACATCAACAAGCGCCTCGTTTCGTTCGAGGGCCGCCTGCTGCGGCTCGGCGACAGCCACGGCGTCGCGCGCGAGGATTTCCTGCGCAACTATCAGGGCTCCGAGCTCGATCCGCGCTGGCTCAACCGCGTGTCGAAGCTCTCCGCCAAGGGCTGGAAGAACTTCGTCCATCACGAGAAGGACCGCATCAAGGAACTGCGCAGCGAGATCCAGCAGCTCGCGGCGCTGACCGGCCTCGAGATCGGCGAATTCCGCAAGATCGTGCACAGCGTGCAGAAGGGCGAGCGCGAGGCGCGTCAGGCCAAGAAGGAAATGGTCGAGGCCAACCTGCGCCTCGTCATCTCCATCGCCAAGAAATACACCAACCGCGGCCTGCAATTCCTCGACCTGATTCAGGAAGGCAACATCGGCCTGATGAAGGCGGTCGATAAATTCGAGTATCGCCGCGGCTACAAGTTCTCGACCTACGCGACGTGGTGGATCCGGCAGGCGATCACGCGTTCGATCGCCGACCAGGCGCGCACCATCCGCATCCCGGTCCACATGATCGAGACCATCAACAAGATCGTGCGCACCTCGCGCCAGATGCTCAACGAGATCGGCCGCGAGCCGACGCCGGAAGAGCTGGCCGAGAAGCTCGGAATGCCGCTGGAGAAAGTTCGGAAAGTTCTCAAGATCGCCAAGGAGCCGTTGTCGCTGGAAACCCCGGTGGGCGACGAGGAGGATTCACACCTCGGCGATTTCATCGAGGACAAGAACGCGGTGCTGCCGATCGACGCGGCGATCCAGTCGAACCTGCGCGAAACCACGACGCGCGTGCTCGCCTCGCTGACGCCGCGCGAGGAGCGCGTGCTGCGGATGCGCTTCGGCATCGGCATGAACACCGACCACACGCTGGAAGAAGTCGGCCAGCAGTTCTCGGTAACGCGCGAACGCATCCGCCAGATCGAAGCCAAGGCGCTGCGCAAGCTCAAGCACCCGAGCCGAAGCCGGAAGCTGCGGTCGTTCCTGGATAACTAAATTTTCCAGTCAACGTCGACTGTCATGGCCGGGCTTGTCCTGGCCATCCATCAAAATAAAGCGGCGGGCCGAAAGGCCCGCCGTTTTCATTTGAGCCTGTCCGCTTTGATGGAATTGTCCCGGACGGTGCTTTACCTCTCCCCATCGGGGAGAGGTCGGAGCCGAAGGCTCCGGGTGAGGGGGATCGATTATCATTGAGGCTGTAACCCCTCACCCCAACCCTCTCCCAATAGCCCGTCGAAGACGGGCGTGAACGCCCTGACGGGGAGAGGGAGCGCGCATCGTTTCGTGGCAAGTGTTTCCATCAAAATCGAAAACGCTCTAGCCGAGGAACTTCTATTGCTTCTGGCCGCGGCGCAGGAAGGTCGTCCGGCTGGCTTCTTCCTCTTGCAGCTTCATCTTGGCTCTCATCAGATCCTTCCAGCCAAGATACCCCACCAGCGTCTGGTCGTTACGCGAAACAACCGGCAGGTGCGCGACATTCGCTTCGGTCAAGCGGTCCGCGACGCTCTCGAGGTATTCGTCGGGATAGGCGATCTGGGGACGGCTGGATGACAGAAGATCGGCAAGACGTGTATTCCGATGCTTTCCCGCGCGCCGCAGGCGGATCACCAAGGGCGGATCGATGATGCCGAGTACCTTGCCGTGGTCATCGACGATGGGAAAACTCGGATGCCGGCGCTCCGGAGCCATCAGGAAGCGCGCCGCTTCATGCAGGGTCATGGAGGCCGGGACGGTCTCCACGTTCGTGGTCATCACATTCGAAACCTGAGTCAGCGCAAACGGATCGATACGGTATTCGCGCGCGATATGGTGACCGCGCCGCGCGATCTTCTCGGTGAGGATCGAGCGTTTCATGAGCAGGACCGTCACCGTGTGCGCCGTCACGCAGGCCGCCATCAGCGGAACGAGGACGTGGGTATTTCCCGTCAGTTCGACGGCAAAAAAGGTGGCGGTCAGAGGCGAGCGCATCGTGCCGCCCATGGTCGCGGCCATCGCGATCAGGGGCCAGAAACCGGGCGAGGCCGCGGGCAGGATTCCGGAAAGCACGGCGCCCATCGCGCCGCCCATGATCAGGAGCGGCGCCAGCACGCCGCCGGATGTGCCCGATCCCAGCGCGACAGCCCAAATGATCGCCTTGACGAGAAGGAGCACGATCGCGGCCTTGGCGATGGTCTGCCCCTCGAGCATGTGGGCGATGTTGTGATAGCCGACGCCGAGGGCGTTCGGCTCGATCAGGCCGCCGATGCCGATGACGACGCCGCCGATCATCGGCCACCACATCCAGTGGATCGGCAGTTTGAGGAAGCCGTCCTCGCACGCATAGACCAGTTGCGTGAGCGCGCTCGACAGCAGCGCGGCGGCGATGCCGATCACGATCCAGCCGCCGAGGCCGAGCGCGGTGATGCTGGTTTCGCCATGGAACGGAAACAGCGGCGACGGCATGTGCAGCGCGGTGCGCGCGACCTCCGCGACGATGGCCGCGACCGCGACGGGAATGAAGCTTCGCGGGCTCCATTCGAACAGCAGCAGTTCGACCGCCAGCATGATCGCCGCGATCGGGGTGCCGAACACCGTGGTCATGCCGGCCGCCGCGCCCGCGACCAGCAATGTCTTGCGCTCGGTATCGCTCACCGGCAGCGCCTGGGCGATCAGCGAGCCGATCGCGCCGCCGGTCATGATGATCGGGCCCTCCGCACCGAACGGCCCGCCGGTGCCGATCACGATCGCCGACGACAACGGCTTCAGAACGGCCACCTTGGCGTCGAGCCGTGAACGGCCCAGCAAGATGGCCTCGATCGCCTCCGGAATGCCATGGCCGCGAATCTTCTCGCTGCCGAACCGCGCCATCAGACCGATGATCAGCGCGCCGGCGACGGGGATGAAAACCGTCGCAACGCTCAGATGCGCCGCCGTCAAATCCGCCTCCGCGAACGAAAAGCGCCCGAAATAGGCGATATTCGTCACAAGCCGGATCAGATCGAGCAGCGCGATGCCGGCCACGACGCTGGCGATGGCGACGACGACGGCAACGGCTCCGATGACAAGCACGCGCGGGCCGGTGGTGAAATCGCCGAGGCGGCGTTGATCGTCATGGCGGGATGCCATCGCGGAGTCCTGTGTTGTCATGCTGACGGCGCCGGTTTGGGCTGCCGGGCCATCGTATCGCATTACGATATAAATAAAGTCAAGCAATCCGGCGGGCAATATGGAAGAACAGGGCTGGAAGGAGCACGCGAATTGGCACGATCCCGATTGTCCCAGGCCGACTACACCGCTCTTGCCGAGTTTCGCTATCTCATCCGCTGCTTTCTGGAATTCAGCGAGGACGAAGCGAAACAGCACGGCCTGACGCCGCGGCATCATCAAGCGCTTCTCGTCATCAAGGGTTACAGGGGCGGACGCCCGATCACGGTCGGCGATCTGGCGGAACGATTGCGGCTTCGTCACAACACCGCGGTCGAGTTGGCCAACCGCCTGGCGGAAGGCGGCCTCGTCGAGCGCCTCCAGGACGACTCGGACCAACGGCGCGTGTTGCTTCGGTTGACGGCGACGGCGGAGCGGCATCTTGCCGAACTGTCCGGCGCTCATCTCGATGAGCTGTCGCGGATCAAGCCTTTGCTGGAACAGGTTCTTCAACGCTATTCGTGACGAGGCGACGCTGCGGCCGGCGGCATATTCGCAGCGCCGTGCGGGCTTGGATATGTTGAAGCAAGCGCAGAAGCTCATTCAAGGGTGTGGAAAGAAACTGCGTATTAAAGACGAAAAATGCTCTGTATTTTCATTTACGAAATGCGGGCATTCTCAATCCTTCAAGCTTGTCTATGGCTCACAAGGTGAAAACGGACTAGAGTATCTTGGCTTCCGCTTCGACGGAAGGAAGGTGTTTTTAAGGGACAGCACCCTTTCAAATCTTCAAAGAAAAGTTTCGCGCACTTCAAGGGCAGCAGCGCAACGCCTCGTGAAGCGTTATCCGGGTAAGGATTTTGCTTTCATCAAAGCGCGAACTGACATTGAAGCCATCATCCAGAAATTTGGGCGAGTCCGTGATTTTACAGACAGCAGTGGCGATTATCGGACATGGACATTTTGGACCTATGCTCGCAAAGCTTCCAAAGTCTTCGATTCGCTAGGAAACCCGATCCTTAAACAACTGAAGAAACACCGAATCTTTGTTTCAGAACGATTTGATCGTGCTCTGGCGAAGCAATTCTGTTGACATTTCCTAATTTTGGGTATATATTCCTATTCATCCCGTCCCGATGAGAGGGGCGTTTCGCGATCGTCACGGTTCGCGGGGCGGGATGCGGTGGACGCGGCAGCGTCGGGCCGGAACGAGGGTCGCAGGGCGCAAGCCCGGAACGCGAGCGTGCGCCTTGTACAAAGGGTGCGTTCAAGAGCCGGAGGCGCGTGAGGGACCCAAGGTCTGGTGAACGACCACGCTGCGCGGTGCGGACCGGGGCGGAGATGTGCCCCATCGGCATCGCCCTTGCGCGCCGGCCCAAGTCGTGTGGTCCTGCGAAATCCGGACTGCTCTTCGCGCGCCTTCGACCGAAGGCCCGAAGTACCGCGGAGACGACGGCGTCAGGTTTCGACCGTTGCCGGGGAGAGCACGAAGCAAGCCGGAAGCCCACCGCGTGCGGAACGCCGGATGTATCCGGTGCTTTCGTGGTGGCTAACTCGTGCGCTTGTTTATTTTGCGCATGAGGCTGCGGACGCACCCTGCGTCCGGCGTTCCGCACGCCCTCTTCTCACAGAGGGCGAAGCGTTTCCCGCAAACCTCGGGCGCTCCGCGCCGCGAGATCGCGAAGGTGTATCCATCCCCCGCCACCCCACGCCGCTGTTATCATTCCGCCGCCACAGTCGTGCTATAACCAGCGCCGATTCATCAAAAGGGGTCGCAATGAAACTCCGCCTCGCCGCCGTTCTCGCCGCTTCGCTCGCCGCCGTTTCCCTCACCGCAAATCCCGCTTCCGCCGCCCAGTGCGGCGGCGATTTCCATCGCTTCGTCGACAGTTTTTCCCGCGAGGCGCAGGCTGCCGGCATTTCGTCCGGCGTGATCTCGCAGGCGCTCGGTGGCGTCACCCAGGACCAGGCGGTGCTGGCCTTCGACCGCCGCCAGCGCGGCACCTTCAACAAGACCTTCGAGCAATACGTCGCCACCCGCGTCGGCGCCGGCCGCATCAAGGCGGGTCGCGCCATGCTGCAACGGCACGCCTCGCTGCTGTCGCGCATCGAGCGGCAGTTCGGCGTGCCGCCGGAAATCATCGTCGCGATCTGGGGGCTCGAGACCGACTACGGCAAGGGCGACATGGGCAAGCTGCCGGTGTTTCGCGTGCTCGCCACCATGGCGCACGATTGCCGCCGCACCGAGCTGTTTCAGGGCGAGCTGCTCGCGGCGCTCAGGATCGTGCAGCGCGGTGATCTGCGCCTCAACGACATGATCGGCGCTTACGCCGGCGAGATCGGCCAGACGCAGTTTCTGCCGTCGTCCTACATCAAGTACGGCGTCGACTATGACGGCAACGGCCATGTCGATCTGCGCCACAGCGTGCCCGACGTGCTGGCGTCCACCGCGAACCTGCTGAAGACGGCGGGATGGAAGGCCGGCGGCGATTACCACGAGGGCTCGGCGAATTTCGACGCGATGCGCGAATGGAATCGCGCGACGATCTATCGCAAGACCATCGGCTATTTCGCCGACAAACTCGCCGGGCGCTGAGATCGTGAGCGTGGACAAATCCGCGTCCGCGGCGGCGCCGCTCACCACGGACTTCGTGCCGGTGCCGCTGCCGGATTTCGTCGCGCGTCCGCCGCAGGAGATGCAGGCGCGCGCCGAGGCGTTTTATGAGGGCATCCGCCGCCGTCACACCGTGCGCGAGTTTTCCGATCGCCCGGTGCCGCGCCAACTGATCGAGACGTGTCTGAAGGCCGCCGGCACCGCGCCGAGCGGCGCCAATCATCAGCCGTGGCATTTTTCGGTGATCGGCAATGCCGCGATGAAGGCGCGCATTCGAACGGCGGCCGAGGAGGAGGAACGAGCGTTCTACGGCGGGCGCGCCGGCGCGGACTGGCTCGCGGCGCTCAGGCCGCTCGGCACCGATCCGGACAAGCCGTTTCTCGAGATCGCGCCGTGGCTGATCTGCGTGTTCGGCGCGCGCAAGAGCCGCAGCGCCGACGGCGTCATGCGCAAGAACTACTACGTGCCGGAATCGGTCGCCATCGCCACCGGCTTTCTGATCGCGGCGCTGCATCACGCCGGGCTCGCGACCTTGACCCATACGCCGGCGCCGATGAGTTTCCTGAACGAAATCTGCGGCCGTCCCGAGGCCGAGAAGCCGTATATCCTGCTGGTGACCGGCTATCCGGCGGAAAACGCCCACATCCCCCGCCACGCCACCGAGAAAAAGCCGCTGTCGGAGATCGCGACGTTCTTCGAATAGGGGCGGCGGCGCGTTCGCATGGTTAAGAATGTCTGGCCGCTGCCCGGGAATTTGGCGGTGGATATGTCTTCATCAATTCAAAACCACGCTGGGGATTGTTCTTTTCCGGTCAGACTCCGTTAAGTGGCGCCCGGGCACCCTGAGGCAAATTCGGGGAGTGTGATGGACGACGCAATTATCAGCGCGGGGAGGCGGCCAGCGGGAGGCCGGCGCGTGCGATGTTGAGTATGCCGACGTTGTGGGTGGTTCTGGTCGCCAATTTCATGGCGCTGGGGCTGGTCTGGACCTATGTGATGCGCAGCTATCCCAACTTCGGGGCTGCGCGATACTGGACCGCCTCCGCGTTCTGCATCGCGCTCGGCGCCTGTATCGGCATGTTCCGCATGGTGATGCCGCCGCTGGTGCCGCTGATGACCGGCGCGATGTTTCTGGTGGTCGGGACCGGACTCGCGGCGATGGGCGTCGAGCGGTTCTATGGCCGTCCGGCGTCGTGGCGTTTCAATATCGCGCTCGCGGTCGTTAGCTTCGTGGCGCTCAATTACTTCGTGCTGATCGACGCCAGCACATCGATGCGAATCTTCGTTTACTCGATCTCGCAGTCGATCCCGATCGCATTGATGCTCAAGCACCTGTTCGCACCCGCCAACCGCTCGAATAATCCGGGCGCGCGCCTCGCGGGATCGGTCGCGGTTCTGATCATCGCGGTGAACGCGGTGCGCGCGGTGACAAGCCTGTTCGATATCGGCGGCGTCGCGTCGGTGGTCGATTTCAACCAGTTGCAGGCCGCGCTGGTGCTCGTGCTGGTGTTCCTGTCGATGGCGTGGAATTTCGGCTTCCTGCTGATGGCGATCGACCGCTTGCGCGGCGAGGTGGCCAATCTGGCGCTGTTCGACGAACTCACGGGCGTCGCCAATCGCCGGCTGCTGTTGCAGCGTCTGCCGGAAGCGTGCGCCGTTGCGAAGCGGACCGGCGAGCCGTTCGTGCTGCTGGCAATCGATCTTGACAGTTTCAAGGCGATCAACGACGGTCACGGGCACGTCGTCGGCGACGAGTGCCTGCGGCTGTTCGCGCGCACGGTCCAGTCGCAGTTGCGCCCCGACGATCTTCTGGCGCGGTCCGGCGGTGACGAGTTCTGTGCGGTGCTGCCGGCCTCGACGTTGCGCGAGGGTGCGATGATCGCGCGGCACATCGTCGAGGCCTGTCGTGCAAGGCTGTCTCCGGAGCAGAGCGTTCCGTTCCGTCTCGCGGCCAGCATCGGTGTCGCGCAATGGACGCCGCAGATCGGGATGTCGCCTGATCGTCTGATCGCGGCAGCCGATCAGGCGCTGTATGTTGCCAAGAACGAGGGCAAGGATCGCTACGCTGTCTATCAGCCGCCGGTCTCGCCCCAGCCGGCCGCGCGGATCGAACTGCGCCGCTCGGCGTAGTCGCGCGTTGCGATAGCTGTGCGGTGATCGCGACGCTGAGCTGCTGCGACCGGCCGACACGCTTGCGCCGGTGCGTTTCGCTCCCCATGTTGCGCGCATGACCAGCAAGGCATCGCATTCCGGAACGGCCCGCCAGTATCGTCCCTTTCCAGAGGACGGTCCGGTGATCGACCAGCAGGGCCGCATCGTTGAACCCTCGACGAACGGCCAAGGACCGTTTGGCTTCGAGGCGTTCGAATTTCACACGTCGAGCGCAAACCCGTTCGGCGCGTTGACGCGCGAGCAGCGCATCGCCCGCCTCGAAGTTCTCGCCAAGCTTCTGGATGTCGCTTTCGTCGTTCCTGGTACGAAAATCCGCTACGGTATCGATGGCCTGATCGGCCTCATCCCGATCGTGGGCGATCTCATTACCACCGCGATCTCGCTGTGGCTGGTGCGCGAGGCGCGGGCACTTGGCGCGCCGTGGCACGTCACAGCGCGGATGCTGGGCAATGTCGCGGTGGATGGCGTCGTCGGCCTCGTGCCACTCGCGGGCGATGCTTTCGACGTCATGTTTCGCGCCAACATCCGCAACATGCGCCTGTTGCGGCGCTGGATGGACAAGCAACCGCGATAGCGACAGGCCATTTATGCGGCGTCGGCGGTCGCCTCGTCGGATTTTGCCACTCGTCGCGCGAGCGGGAAGTCGTCGTGCTCATACAGCGCGCGAATGCCGTTCTGGTCGAAGCGAGCTTCGTCCACCTGCAAATAAGCGCCGTTCAGCAAATCCGTCGGCAGATCCTCCATCGCGAAGCGGACCGCCTCTGCGGCGCTGTTGAAACGGCGATATGCAAAGCCCGTACGCTTTTTCTTGCGAATCGCGGCGGGGAATAATTCGGCGGCGGTATCGTAGCTGAAAGGCATGACGCGGAACCTCGACGTAAGCAATGGATGAACCTGGCGCGCGGCAAAGCGCAGCCTCGACCGTCGGCAACGATCATCTGGATGGTGTTCATATAGGAACGATTGCGGAAATTGCGACACTCGATTCAGTTCCGCGAATCCGGGTCTCCGCTCGCAAGGACGCGGTGTCGATAATCGAATGTGAATTCAATACGATACGCGGATTTCGCGTCCGAACAAGCTGGTGGCGTTGGCGGGGGCAAATAAAGCGCCTCGCGCAAACCAAATCAGTTCGCGCGAGGCGTGTGAAGTCGATCTCTCAGGGAGAGGGCGCTATTTCGGCTGCAGCTTCAGCGCCGCAGAATTGATGCAGTATCGCAGGCCGGTAGGCCCCGGTCCGTCTTCGAATACATGGCCTAGATGGCCACTGCATTTCGAGCACAGCACCTCGGTGCGGATCATGCCGTGCGACGTATCGCGTTCTTCGTCGATATGACCTTCCGCCGCGGGGCTCGTGAAACTGGGCCAGCCGCAACCTGAGTCGAACTTTGCATCGGATTCGAACAGTCGCTGGCCGCAACCGGCGCAAACATAGGTGCCGGGCGTTTCGGTGTATTCGTACTCGCCGGAGAATGGGCGCTCGGTCGCCTTCTCGCGCAGCACGGCATACTGCATCGGCGTCAGTTCCTTGCGCCACTCACTTTCGGACTTGTGGACTTTGTCGGATTTTGCCGCGGTGTCGGTCATGAAACCTCCTCTTCATTCATGCGAACGAAACCACAAGCGGTGCGTTCGCGAGAATTTTCGCGCCGTCGTTACGCCATCAGTTAGTCGCTTTCGTTGCGCTCACCAGCGTCGGCTTCTCAATATAGTTCTCGGCGAAAATTTTCTTCAGGTTCTCGATCTTCGGAAGATCGTTGTAGACAATATAAGGCTGACGCGGATGCAGCGTCAGGTAGTCCTGATGATAGTTTTCCGCCGGATAAAAGCCCTTGAGGGTGCCGACGGTGGTAACGATCGGCCTTTTGAAAACCTTCGCTGCGTTGAGCTGGGCTATATAGGCATCGGCGACTTTTTTCTGTGCGTCGTCGGTGGTGAAAATGGCCGAGCGGTATTGCGTGCCGACGTCCGGTCCCTGGCGATTCAGTTGCGTAGGGTCGTGTGCGACCGAGAAGAAGATTTGCAGGATCTTGCCGTAGCTGATCTTGCTCGGGTCGTATTTGATTTCGACGGATTCCGCGTGCCCGGTCGTCCCGGTTCCGACGACCTCGTACATCGCGGTGCTCTTGTCGCCGCCCGCATAGCCCGAGACTGCGTTCAACACGCCGGCCGTATGCTGGAAGACACCCTGCACGCCCCAAAAACAACCGCCCGCGATGACGGCCGTCTGTGTCCCGGTGGCGGGAAGGTCCATCTTCGGAGCCGGGATGACAGTGGCATTCTCCGAGCCCAGCGACGGCGACGCAAACGAGATGGCGAGCGCAAGGGTGGAAACGATGCCTAGAACTGATCGACCGGAATGATGCAGGCGCATGGGAGCCTCTCGAGGGTTCGTGCGACGAATGAATTCGACCGTGTCGCCGGCTTGCCGGCGGGGCTGGATGCTCAAGATACGCCCGGCGGCGGGCCACGTTACAACACCATGGACACGACTGCGTGAACCGCGTCTCCCGACAGGAGTGGAAATCAAAAAAGAAGCCGCAGGAGGTCGATCCTGCGGCTTCATTCCCGAGGGAAATTGAAAGATTTACTGGCAGGGGTATCGATTGCCGTCCCGGGCCAGGAAGGTGTTCGAGGCCGGATCGTAGGAGCGGTAGCGCTGCGCGCAGTAGGCCGCGTGCTGCTGGGCCGCGGCGTTGGCCTGTCCCGCGGCGATCGCACCACCGATGATGGCGCCCGCGGCAAGCCCGCCGATCAACGCGCCGGCTCCGCCACCACCGCCGTGATAGTGGCGACGATGGTGGTGATAATATTGCACGGTGTCGACAGAGGACGGCGCGGCAACGGACAGCGCGCTTTGGGCGGTCACGATCGGCGCGGAATTGGCCGGCATTGCAAACGCCAGTGCAGTCGAACCCACAAGCAACGCAGTGCCCGCCATTTTCGCAAAACGCATGTCAATTTCTCCTATTGGCCTAATGGATTATAACCAGTCCGGGATACAAAGGTTCCGTTCGACGCCATTTTCCCTATGTGACGAATTGGCGCAATAGGTCCCCGAAATGTCTGTCGCGCTTGGTGAAGCAAAGGTTCAACCGGCCGGTACATTCTAAAGGACGATGCTGAGCCGCTTCGCCGCGCGCGTAATGCCGGTATAGAGCCAGCGGGCGCGGCTGTCCTGAAAGGCAAAGCTCTCATCGAACAGCACCACGTCGTCCCATTGCGACCCCTGAGACTTGTGGACGGTCAGCACATATCCGTAGTCGAATTCATCGTAGGGGCGGCGCTGCTCCCACGGAATATCCTCCAGTCCGCCGGCGAAGCAGTCGGCGCGCACCGAAACCTTGGCGACCCGAGAACCAAAATCCTCCTCCGGCGACAATCGCATGGTGAGGATGGCGGATTTCGATTTCGTGCGCGATTTGACTCGCCAGAGCCCGCCGTTAAACAGCGCCTTCTTGCGGTTATTGCGCAGGCAAACCAGCTTGTCGCCGGCCACCGGCAAGGGATCCTCGATATCCCGCCGCTGACGCACACGCATGTTGTAGGCGCGGCGGGTGTTGTTGCGACCGACCAGCACCTGATCCGCGTTCATCACGCGGTCCGGATCGAGTTGATCGCGGCGCACCACCTGGCTTTCGCCGAACTCGCCGATTTCGAGCGGGCGGCCTTCGCGCACGGCCATCGACATACGGACGATGGGATCGTGTTCGGCCTGACGATGCACTTCTGTCAGCATCGCGTCCGGTTCGCAATCGGTAAAAAAGCCGCCGCCCTGAATTGGCGGTAGCTGGGCGGGATCGCCCAGCACCAGGAGCGGGCACTCGAACGACATCAGGTCGCGGCCGAGTTCGGCATCGACCATCGAGCATTCATCGATGACGATCAGCTTCGCCTTTGAGGCGGGCGCGTCGTCCCACAATTCAAAATTCGGCTGTTCCTCGCCGGATTCACGCGCACGATAGATCAGGGAGTGAATGGTCGAGGCGTTGTCGCAGCCCTTGTTGCGCATCACCAGCGCGGCCTTGCCGGTGAAGGCCGCGAACTTCACCTCGCCGTTGACGCCATCGGCGATATGTCGCGCCAGCGTGGTTTTGCCGGTGCCAGCATAGCCGAACAGCCGGAACACCGGTGGCGTGCCGTTGCGGCCTGGCTTGGCCTTGAGCCAGTCGGCGACCGCTTTCAATGCGGCATCCTGATGGGGTGTGAAAGTCGGCATTCGTTCAGACGGGCGGAGCGGCCGGAACGGCCGATGATTCGATGCGGCTAAGCTAATGGTTCGTCGCGTCGGCGCAAGTTTGGCGTCGATCAGACGGAAATCATTGTTGCCGAATTTCCGCGATCATATCATAGAAGGCCGCATGAAACGGGTATTGGCCTGGCTGTTCTATCTGATAGGCGCTTTGTCTGTCGCCTACCTGCTGGCTTATCTCTACCTTGCGCTCACCGCGCCGCGGATCACGCCCGGCGACCCGATCGAGATTTATCGCGATCCGGATGCGCCGAACTATTCGAGAAACATGCCGCTCCCGCAAGCCTGACGTCAGGCGGTCGCGGGAAGCACGCGATAATCGCCGCCGCCGAGGCCGGCCGGCGTGATCGGCAGCCCGCCGTCGGCGTATTCATTCAGCTTGTTACGCAATGTGCGGATCGAGATGCCGAGGATATTCGCGGCATGGGTCCTATTGCCCAGGCAGTGCTTGAGCGTCTCGAGAATGAGATCGCGCTCGACATCGGCCACGGTACGGCCGACCAGCGCGCGCGTCACCTGTTCGGCGGCGAGCGTCGCGTGCGCGACGGCAGGCGCCGACTTCGTCAGATCGAGGCGGTCGCCGTCCGGCGTCAGGATGGCGTCGACGCCGATGTCATCGCCCTGTGCCATCAACACAGCGCGATGAATAGTATTCTCCAGTTCGCGGACGTTGCCCTGCCAGCGGTTGCTGGCGAGTACCTGCCGCGCCTCGTTCGAGATCGGACGGACAGGAACACCATTGGCATTGGCGTATTTCTTCGCGAAATGCTGCGCCAGTTCCATGACGTCCGCCGGCCGCTCGCGCAGCGGCGGCAGCTTCAGGTTGACGACGTTGAGTCGGAACAGCAGGTCTTCGCGGAAGGTGCCTTCGCGCACCGCGTCCGCCAGATTGCGGTTTGATGTCGCGATAATGCGGATATCGACCGGCACCGGACGGGTGCCGCCGACGCGGTCGATGACGCGCTCCTGGATCGCGCGCAGCAATTTCGATTGCAACCGCACATCCATTTCTGAAATTTCGTCGAGCAGCAGCGTGCCGCCGCTGGCCTCTTCGAATTTGCCGATGCGCCGTGCAATGGCGCCGGTGAAGGCGCCTTTCTCGTGACCAAACAATTCGCTCTCGAGCAGATGCTCGGGAATCGCCGCGCAGTTCACCGAAATGAAGGGGCGTTTGGCGCGCTGCGAGCGGCCGTGGACGTAACGCGCCAGCACTTCCTTGCCGGTGCCGGATTCGCCGGTGATCATGATTGAAGCCTCGGAGCCGGCGACCTGCTGCGCCAGCTTGATGACCTTGGCCATGGTCTCGTCACGATAGATCAGATCGCGCGAATCGTTGGCGACCGCCGCCAGCACCGCCGCGATCAATTCCGGGTCGGGGGGCAGCGGGATGTATTCCTTGGCGCCGGCGTGAATGGCGGCGACCGCCGCGCGCGCATCGCTGGCGATGCCGCAAGCGACGATCGGAACATGGATATGCTCGGCTTCGAGCCGTATCACCAGATCGCGAATGTCGAGCGCGACATCGACCAGCAGAAGATCGGCGCCCTTGCCGCCGCGCAGCACGCGCATCGCCTGCTCGCCGTCCTCAGCATGGGTGACGGAGGCGCCATTGTCCATGGCGATCTTGGTTGCGGTGGTCAGTTGCCCTTTCAGGGTGCCGACGATGAGAAGCCGCATGATTTGCTCCTATTGCAGTCCGTGCGTTGCGCGCCGGATGATGTCCGCGCGTCAGGCGCGCTCCGCCTTGATGATTTCAGTCATGGTGACGCCGAGCTTGTCCTCGACAAGGACAACCTCGCCGCGCGCCACCAGCCGGTTGTTGACGTAGATGTCGATCGCTTCGCCGACGCGACGGTCCAGTTCGAGGACCGTTCCGGGACCGAGTTTCAGGAGCTCGCCGACGTCCATCTTGGAGCGGCCGAGCACGGCCGAGACCTGCACCGGTACGTCGAACACGGCCTCAAGATCGGCGGCGACACGCGAACTCTGCTCGTAATCGCCACCGGCGTCGTTCATCATCGGCGGCGCTTCGGCGGCGTTGAGATCTTGCAGCGGGACTTTCCCGTCGGTGTCGCTCATGGTGTCGTCCTCGTGGCGTTGCGATGGCGCGATGCGACGTAGCGCTCGACCAGTTCGGTAATCTTGGCATCGATGGCGGCGGTTTCGCGCACGACGCCGCCGTCCGCCCATTCGATCTTGCAGTCGCCGACGGCCAGTTCGGGCTCGGCAAGAACGATCAGACGGCCGGCGAATCCGCTCTGCTTGGCCATGCGTTCAAAGGTATCGCGTGCCTGCTCGTACAGCCCGTCGTTGATCCGGATAACCAGGTGCGGCGTCGACACCAGATGCTTGAAGCAATCGTCGACCAGCGCGGTGATTTCAGCCAGTGGTTCGGCCTCGATCAGTGCGCCGCTGAGCTTGCGAGCGGTCGCGACGGCGACGTCGACCGCTTCCGTTTGCAGGCGACCTTCGATTTCAGCGAATTTGGCCGCGATAGCGGCGATGCTGTTGCCGATCTGCTGGAACGAGGCCGCAACCTTGCGTTCGCTCTCGGCATGGCTTTCGCGTTGCCCGGCGTCGAAGCCGTTGCGATAGGCCTGCTGCTCCGCCTGCGCCACCCGCGTAGCGATCTCGGCGGGCGTCGCGGCTTTTTCGCGCGACCTGTCGGGCGCCGAGAAGTCGACATCGAACAGGAATTTTGCCGGAGCCGCCATCAGTACACCAACTCGTCGTCGGCACGATTCTTCGACAGCATGATTTCACCCTTGGCCGCGAGATCCTTGGCGAGATTGACCAAAAGGGCCTGCGCCTCGTCGACATCGCGCAGACGCACCGGGCCGAGCGCGGCCATGTCATCCAGCAGCATCTTGCCTGCGCGCGACGACATGTTGCCGAGGAAGAAGCCGCGGACGTCCTCGTTGGCGCTTTTCAGTGCGATGCCGAGCTTGTCCTTGTCGACGTGACGCATCAGGGTCTGCGCGGAGGCCGAATCAAGCTTCACCAGATCGTCGAAGGTGAACATCAGCGCCTTGATCCGCTCCGCGGATTCGCGATTTTCTTCTTCCAGCGATGTAATGAAGCGCGTTTCCGTTTGCCGGTCGAAGTTGTTGAAGATTTCGGCCATCACCTCGTGGGCATCGCGGCGGCGGGTCTGCGACAGGTTCGACATGAACTCGCTGCGCAACGTCTGCTCGACGCGCTCGATCACTTCTTTCTGCACGGCTTCCATCTTCAGCATCCGGCCGACGACGTCGAGCGCCATGTCTTCCGGAAGAATGGCCAGCACGCGGGCGGCGTGCTCCGGCTTGAGTTTCGACAGCACCACCGCGATGGTCTGCGGATATTCGTTCTTCAGATAGTTGGCGAGAACTTCCTCCTGAACGTTGGAGAGTTTTTCCCACATGTTGCGGCCGGCCGGTCCGCGAATTTCGTCCATGATGCCGGTGACACGGTCGGCCGGCAGATATTGCTGCAGCAGGCGCTCGGTCGCGTCGAAGTTGCCCATCAGCGCGCCCGATGCCGACATCCGCGATACGAATTCCAGAAGAAGGTCTTCGACGACATCGGCCTCGATGGTGCCGAGCGACGACATGACGACCGACAGTTCGCGGACCTCTTCATCGTCCAGCATGGACCAGACCTTGCCGCCATATTGTTCGCCCAGCGCCAGCATCAACACGGCGGCACGCTGCGGTCCCGACATCGGTTTGCTCTTGGCGCGATTGCTCTGGCGCGCGGCCAGGGTGGCGACGACGCTGGCGATGTCGTTGTTGGACTGGGCGATTTGCTGCGGAACGGCCATGATCAAGCGGGCTCCGAGAGCCATTGACGGATGATGGAGACGGTTTCGGACGGGTTGCGATCGGCCAGTTCACCGACGCGATGCACCGACTGGGCGTGAACCTGGCCCTGCACCTGGGCGACGTCGATCATCTGCGATGTGGCGTTGCTGGGCACGAGACTCTGGCCCGAGGGCGCCTGCGTGGCGTCGGTCACGGCGGAAACCGGAGCGGGAATGGCCGGAGCGGCAGCGGGATCGGCGGTGAGAATGCGCTTCACCAGCGGGCGGACCACCATGAACACCACCACGAGGCCCAGCAGCAGAATCACAACCATCTCGATCAGGTTCATGACATCGTCCTTGGTGAACGACAGCATTCCCAGCATTCCGGTCGGCTCGTTGATCGGCATTGCGGTCGGCGGTTCGGCGAACTTCAGGTTGACGACCTCGACCTGATCGCCGCGCTTCTGATCGAAGCCGATGGCGGAGCGGACCAGCGCGGCGATGCGATCAAGCTGCTCCTTGTCGCGCGCCTGATAGACCATCTCGCCTTTGTCGTTCTTGGCGTAGATTCCGTCGACCAGCACCGCGACCGAGATCCGATTGACGCGCCCGGCTTCGGTCACCTCGGTCTTGGTGGTGCGGGAAATCTCGTAATTGTTGGTCTCTTCGCTTTTCTTGCTCTGGTCGCGGGCGGTGGGAGCCGTGTCCTGCCGCTGATTGCCCGGCAGTTCGTTGTTCACCGTCACCTGGCCGTCGCGATTGTCGGCGGTGAGGGACGATTCCTCGCGGGTCTGGCTGGAGCGCAGCACGCGGCCTTCCGGATCGAACTTGTCGGAGGTCTGCGTCACCTTGTTGTAGTCGAAGTCGGCCGAGAGTTGCACACGGGCCCGGCCCGAGCCGACCACCGACGACACGATCGATTCGATTTCGTTACGCAGCCGCTTCTCGAATGCCACGCGGCGTTCGTCGCTGGTGGCGCCGCCGTTCGCCGGATCGCCCGCGGCGCCGTCGGCCAGCAGTTGACCGGCCTCGTCGACGATGGAGACGCGCTGCGGCTTCAGCCCGTTGACGGCGGAGGCCACCAGATGCCGGATCGCGCGAACCTGCTGCTGCTCCAGCGCGCCGCGGACTCGCAGCACGATGGAGGCGGAGGGCTCCGGCGCTTCCCGCGAGAACAGCGGGCGTTCCGGCAGCACAAGGTGAACGCGGGCGGCCTGAATACGGTCGATGGCGCGGATAGTGCGCGCCAGTTCGCCTTCGAGAGCCCGTAAGTGGTTGATGTTCTGAACGAAGCTGGTCGAGCCGAGCGTGTCCGACTTGTCGAAGATCTCGTAGCCGACGCCGCCGCCCTTCGGCAGGCCGCCCTCGGCGAGTTTCATGCGCAGCCGCGTGACCTTGTCTTTCGGCACCATCAGTATGGCGCCGTCGTTGCGCATTTCGTAGGGGATCGCCTGGCGCTCAAGCTCCTTGATGATGCTTGAGGAGTCCTCGACGCTGAGGTCGGTGAACAGCGTCGTCATCTGCGGCGTTGTGACGCGCATGATGACGAAACCGAAGAACCCGATCAGAGCGAGCGTTACGGCGGCCATTGCGGCCAACCGGGATGCACCCAAGCCCTTGAGGAATGCGGACAAGCCCTGCACGAACCAACCCCTGAGATTCGGCATGGAACGCCGACTGGGCAAAATTTGCCCATGGGATGGTTTCCATATGGTTAACGGCGGTTAACTTCGGTGACGAAATATGGAAACGACTAAAAATCGGCCCCCGAGCGGGAGCCGATTTTCAGACAATTCGCGATTTTGGGAGCGGCTTATTGGCGATATTGCTGGATGCGTGTGGTGCGCAGGCCGGCAAGACCATGTTGGTCGATAGAGAACTGCCAGGACAGGAATTCGTCCACAGTCAGGGTGTAGCGGCTACAGGCCTCCTCAAGGGAGAGTAGCCCGCCGCGCACCGCGGCAACGACTTCGGCCTTGCGGCGGATGACCCACCGCTTGGTTCCGGGCGCGGGAAGATCCGCGATTGTTAACGGACTTCCGTCAGGCCCGATGACGTATTTCACCCTCGGGCGATGGGGTTCGGTCATGGCATACTCACAAACACTAACCACTGAACTCACACTCGCAATCTAGCGAGCCCGGCTTAAAATTTGCCTAAGCATACCGTTGCAATCCGAACGGCTTCGGAACCCGACCCTGAAATTGGCAAAAAAATGCCCGCGTGAGGGCGGGCAAGGAAGGCGCGGGGCTGGAGCAATATCGATCGTTCAGACGCCGGTCATGACGAGGACGCCCGACCGACCACCTTCTTGACCTTGTCGATCGTGAAGCTCTGATCGCCGATCGACAGCGTCGGTGGGTCCTGGGTCAAATCGGCGGACTGGACGATGCCCTGAATTTCGGTCGAGACGGCGACCGATTGACCGGAGGCGTCCTTGGCGGTGGCGGTCAAGGTGTAGCTGCCATCGGGCCACTGCGAGCCGTCGCTGCCACGGCCGTCCCACTGAAATGCCTGATGATCCCCGGCATTCATCGAGAAGTTGCCCGAATAGACCGCCTGACCGGCGGAATTGCTGATGGTGACGGTGACACTCGATGGTTTGCTGACGCCGAGCGCCCAGGTGGCCGACCCGTCTTTCAAGGTGGCGGTGCTGCCATCCACCACGGCCGTGGAGCCGACGAAATTAAGCGCCTGGGTCGACTGCGCGGTCTTTTGCAGGGCCACCAGCGAGGTGAGCTGGTCGTTGGTTTTGAGCTGCTGCTCGACGCCGGCGAATTGCACGAGTTGCTGCGTGAACTGGTTGGTATCCAGCGGATCGAGCGGGTTCTGGTTCTGCAGTTGCGTCGTCAGCAACGTCAGAAAGGTTTGGAAGTTGTCGGCAATCCCCGAGGTCTTGCTTGTCGACGTGGATGCGCTCGATGTCGCAGGATTCGCCGGCGCCGAGACGATCGTATTTGGAAGAGTTGCTTCGACGCCCATGGCGCTCTCCTAAACTCGGATATCGAGGCCGCGATTTGCGTTCACGGCATATGCGTAGGTCGTGTTTGCGGCGGCCAGCGGCGCGGCGTTGACTTCGCCGATCACGAGGCGTTGCGGTTGTCGCTCGGCCTGCCCGTTGTGACCGTTCTGCTGGCCGTTGGATTGATCGCGCAGGCTGAACTGCAGGCCATTCTGCCCGGTCTTCAATCCGGCGTCTTCCAGCGAACGCTGAAGCTGTGGCGCGTCCTGCCGCAGCATCGCCAGCGTCTCCGGTTTTTCGACCGTCAGATGCGACGTGACGTTGCCGTGCCGATCGACGTCGAGTCGCACGTCGATGCGGCCGAGTTCAGCCGGATCGAGACGAATCTCAAATCGACTGTTGCCGGCGCGGGCACTGGCAGCGATCTGCACGGCGAGACCACTGACGGGCACCGCGAGATTGGTGACGGCGGTTGCGGTTAGTTGGGCGGCCGGCGCGGGCGCCGGTGTCTGCGGCGCCGTCAAAGTCATGCCGAGCTGAAACAAGCCATCGGGCGTCGATCGAGAATCTTGCGCGCCAGCCGTGGCATGATGGCCGCCGGCCGGTGTCGCGGCCGTGGCGTCGATGGCCAGCCGGTCGGCGTCGGACGGACCCGAAGCGGGCGGCGCGCCGGTTGTGGGGTCGCTCGGATGCGCATTCGCTTGAGCCGAGCCCGCGGGCGTCGTCGCTGTCGGCGGCGTCGACGGCACCGACGGCTGAGATGCGGCCCCGGACGACGTTGCGTCGACGGCTGCTTCAGCGGGTGTATCGGGCAGCTTGTCGCCTGATTTGATCACTTTGGCGTCGGCAGTTGCCACTGTCGACGCCAGTTGAGGCGTGGCTGTCGCCTGCGCCTGCACTTTCGGGTCGGTCGCCGGCGCGGCGGTTGTCTCGGCGGCTATTTCGCTTGCGGAGCCTGGGATCGCTTCGGCCGCGACCGCCGTTTCGCCACCGGGAATCGTTGGCATGGCGGACGCTTGCGCGGAAGTCGCGATCGCGGCTGCCGCGATGCTCAACGGCGCTCCAGCGGCAGGCCCTGATGCCTCCGGCGACGATGCTGAGGCGGGAGCCGTAGGCGTGGGGGACGTGATGGCAACCGCGACCGCGACTGCCGTTGGGTCCGGCGATGTGTTCGGGGACGTCGTCGTGGCCGCGTCGGCTTCCGTTACCTCTCCAGAGCCAGACTTGATGGAATTGTCCGCAACCTTTCCGGCCTTGTCGTGTTTCGATGATTTTGCGGTTGCGGGCCGCGCGCTTACGTCGGCCGCGGAGGGTTCGTCGCTCCGGCGCGGATCGGATGGCGTGGCGGGCCGATCCGTTGCGGTCTCGGCTGCTGGTTCGCGGTCCTGTCGGGGCGTGCGTGGAGAGGCGGCGCGGGAATCGCGACGCTCTGTCGCCGCGGAGCGCGGCGGCTCGTCCGTCGTCTGTGCGCCAGCGTCGACCAACGCCGCAAAACCCTGCGGCTCGGAGCCAGTGTCCGGCGCCGACGTTCGCGGCGGCTCCGGCCTGAAGGAAGACGTTGCGCTGGATTCGGATGTGACGCTGAACAAGGGAACCTCGACTCATGAAAGCCAGATGTCTCCAGCAAGGAACAGGCCAATCGAGGTGGCTCAAAAAATACTTATAAATCAAATATATATTTGGTGGGAAACGCTGCGCGCGGAAGCAATGAGGCGCACGTTTCTGCCCGGCGGCAAGATTTGCCGCCAATCGTCGGCGACGGCGTGATTGCCTCGCAGGGACACCGACGTTATGTAGATAAGGAGATGCCTTGATCGGCGGAACGTACGTTGTTTTCGCCACCTGGCTTGGAACCTGACGGTCGCCGATGTCTCGCGCGATCGCGAACAAGACCGGCCAATGCTGAACAGTCTGGATATCGAAGGCCGCCCGCAGGACACCCGTGTTGTCGTGGCGATGTCGGGTGGAGTCGATTCGTCGGCAACCGCGGCGTTGTTGAAAGTCGAGGGTTACGACGTCGTTGGCATTACATTGCAGCTTTACGATCACGGTGCCGCCACCCATCGCAAGGGGGCGTGCTGTGCGGGTCAGGACATTCACGATGCGCGGGACGTGGCGGAGCGGCTCGGCATCCCGCACTATGTTCTCGATTACGAGAGCCGTTTCCGTGAATCGGTGATCAACAGCTTCGCCGAAAGCTATGCCTTGGGCGAAACGCCGGTGCCGTGCATCGAATGCAATCGCTCGGTGAAGTTTCGCGATCTGCTGGCAACCGCGCGCGAGCTCGGCGCCGCTGCGCTGGCGACGGGCCACTACGTTGCCTCGCGACGGCTGCCGGACGGATCGCGCGGGCTGGTCTGCGCGGCCGACGCCGATCGCGACCAGAGCTATTTCCTGTTCGCGACGACACGCGAACAACTCGCGCATCTGCGTTTCCCGCTCGGCGATATGACCAAGCCGCAGGTCCGCGAACTGGCGCGCCGCTTCGACCTGCCGGTTGCCGAGAAGCACGACAGTCAGGACATCTGTTTCGTCCCGACCGGGCGCTATACCGACATCGTCGAGCGGCTGAAGCCGAATGCGATGGAGCCGGGCGAGATCGTCGATTTGTCCGGTCGCGTGCTCGGCCGTCATCACGGCATCGCGCATTTTACCATCGGGCAGCGTCGCGGTCTCGGAATTGCCGCCAGCGCGCCGCTCTATGTCGTGAAACTCGACGTCGCCAGCCGCCGCGTGATCGTGGGGCCGCGCGAGGCCTTGCGGATGCATCGCATCCGTCTACGCGATGTCAACTGGATCGGAGACGGCACGCTGGATCGGGCCGCCGGTGACGGACGCGAGATTTTCGTGCGGGTGCGTTCGACACGCGCGCCGCAGGCGGCATGGTTGCGCGCGGTGGACGGCGAGTACGAAGTCGAACTGGTTGCTGGCGAGGAAGGCGTGTCCGCGGGCCAGGCTTGCGTCTTTTACGATGCGCCGGCCGGGCAGGCGCGCGTGCTTGGCGGTGGCTTCATCAAGAGCGCGGCGGCGCGTTTCGATGGTGCGCGTTCGGCCGCCATCGAAGACACAGCTCGTGGCGATGCGGTTCAACTCGCCACGGCGCGTGGCTGAGCGCAGGACGGGGCATGGCCAACGACATCGACCGCGCCGGCGTCGCCAAGGCGTATGGGCGTTGGGCACCGATCTACGATCTGGTGTTCGGCAAGGTATTCGATGCGGGGCGCCAGTCCACCATCGCAGAGGCCGATCGCATCGGTGGTCGCATTCTCGACGTCGGCGTTGGCACCGGCCTGTCGCTGTCGGACTATGCGCGGACCACCCGTCTGTGCGGCGTGGATATTTCCGAGCCGATGCTCCGCAAGGCGCAGGAGCGGGTCAAGACGCTCAAGCTCAGCAACGTCGAAACGCTGGCGGTGATGGACGCCAAGAATCTGGCGTTTGCAGATGCATCCTTCGATGCCGTGGTGGCGCAATATGTCATCACCGCGGTACCTGACCCCGAAGCGACGCTGGACGATTTCGTGCGCGTCCTGAAGCCGGGCGGTGAACTCATTCTGGTCAACCACATCGGCGCGGAGAGCGGTCCGCGTCGGCTCTTCGAGCTGGCGTTTTCTCCTTTGGCGCGACGGCTCGGCTGGCGTCCGGAGTTTCCATGGGAGCGGCTCGTCGACTGGGCGGCGCGGCATGGCGGCGTCAGTCTGGCGGAGCGACGACCGATGCCGCCGATGGGGCATTTCTCGCTGATCCGTTATCGCAAGATTTAGAGCCACGTCCATTCCGATGGAATCGGAATGGGGCTCCAGACTCTTGGGTTGACGCATTTTCTTGCCGCGAACCGGTATCCACTTCGCTCGAAACGCTATAGCGCTTGCCGATGAAACGGACTCCGTCGGCGCTGCGGACAGCGTGACCGCCGCGCGACGTGACTTACTTTCGATCGCGTCGGCTTGTCACAGCCAGAATGTTGCGGGCCTGCGTGCTGCCTGCACTGGCGGCCCGCGCAAGCAGCTTTCGCGCTTCAGGAATATCCTTGCGACCTCCGATGCCGTTCGCGTAGCAGCGCGCCAGATTTACGATCGCTTCCGGATAGCCCATGCGGGCGCTCTTTTCATAGAGCGCCCGGGCGTTCCTGACATTCCGCGCAACCCCTTGGCCTTGTTCCGTCAGTTCGCCGGTCTTGTTGACCGCGCGGGCATCGCCGAGATCTGCAGCGTGCCGATAAAGCGCGTAGGCCTTCGCGGGATTCTGCTTAACGCCGGCGCCGCTCTCGTACAGCGCCGCCAAACCGACGATGGCCGGCGTGAATTTCTGCTGAGCCGCGATCTCGTAGTAGAGGTGCGCGCGGGCCGGATCGCGGCTCACGCCGTCGCCCCGCTCGTATGCGGAGCCCAACGCAAAGAGCGCGCGGACGTTGCCGAGTTCGAAGGCCTTCTTGTAGTTCGTCAGCGCGGCGTCATAATCATGCGCCGCGAACAGCGCTCGTCCAAGCTGGTAGTAAAAGCGGCTGGTTGTGGGAAATCGCCTCACCGCGTCCGAACATGCGGGGACCGCGTCGGCGACTGCGATCTTCTCGAGCTCGACGCCGGCGGCCGTCGAATGCTTGCCGTCATCGTCCGGCGCGGCCGCGAGTTGATCGCAGGGCTGGATTTTATCGGCTTCGGTGTTGGTCGTGGAGACGGCGCCGTCCTTCGACGAAGTGAGATAGATCTTTTGCTTTGAAAGCTGGCCGTACATGTACGGCGTTTGTCTGGCGTGCGTGGCGTGCCGCACGTGGTCCCGCACGTTGCGAAGCAGAAAGTTGATCTCCAGGCCGGGTTTGGGAAGATTGTCCAGCAAAGCTGCGGCCAACGGGCTGTTGCGGCCGTGCCCTTGTTCCGATGTCTTTCGGGGTTCGGTCGCGAACAGCAGGAGTACATTCCGCGCCCCGCTGGATCGCGACGAAGCGGTCTCGGAATTGGGATCGATCGCTTCGGGCTCGGCGGAGAAGGGATTCCCGTGGAATGCATCAAGAATCACCAGCCCGAGCGTATGGGCCTGGCCGGCACCGCGTATCACGTCCGGCAATGCGACGGTCTCCGTGAGCAAGTCGGACGGCTTCGAAAGGCCGGCATCGATCGGGACCAGATAACCGCCGATGCCCGCGTTCAGACTGTAACCGGCGTAGTAGACGATCGCCATATCCGCCGTTTTGGCCTTCAGCGAGAATTCCTCGATTGCCGAACGCAACTCCGCCGCAGCGGCGTCGCGACGAAGCACGATATCGAAACCGAGGCGGGTAAGGGCATCCGCGATATCCCCGGCATCGTTGATGGATGTGGCGAGATGCGGCGCGTTTGCATAATTCGCATTTCCCACGACCAGCGCGACGCGCCGTCCCTCCGCTCCGGCGGTCTGGCCGGAAAGCAGAATAACGGTCGCTGCGAGCAGGAATATGATCGATCGCAGTGAAAGGCGCATTCTCAGTTTGGAGTTGCGTGTGATCTCAGCCAGTCACTGTAAGTGAGGAACGTGATGCCCAGCAAGCCGTAGTTGACCCGCAGGTAGCCGTCATCGGCAATCGAGATCGCGGCCGGCACCTGACGTGCGATGTCCTGCGCCATGACGCCAACGTAAAGTGTATTGTCGCCGATATAGCGGTAGCGATAGAGCTGATATCCATCACGGGTGCGCTGGAGTGGGATGATATCGGCTTTGAGCCGCATGTCGGACGGGATTCTGATGTTGCCTGCGGCGTTCGAAGCAGCGCGTGCCGCCGCGTTCGCGGCAGCGGACGATGCAGCGCTGCGTGCCGCGCGCGCCGCCGCCGCCGAAGCCGCCTGGCTGGCGGCGCGGGAGGTCGCCGCCGAGACAGCGTTGTTCACCGAGTTGCTGACTGCGTTGCTGACGGCATTGCTCACGTTATTGCCGACAATCGTGCCGACCCGCTGATTGACCCGGTCGATCGTCCGCCGATACTCGCGGTTGCGTTGCTTTTCGATGTTCGAGCGCGTGTAGGCCGAAATCAGGTAGCCTTTCCGGCGGGCGTCCCTGACAGCTTTCTGCATACATCCTGCGGGCTGCCCTGAGGTTCGGCATAGCTGGAACTGTAATTGAACGTACTCGGGATAACGCTTCGCGGCTTTGGCGCACGAGGCGGAATCGCCGTTGAAGCAGCTGTTCACGTCCTCATCCTGCGCCGTTTGCATCATCCAGTCTGTGGGGTTGACCGGCCGCAGGGCAAGGTCGCTCCCTGCGGGCAGACGGTGCTGCCGGAGACTTGGATATTTCTCCGCGAATTTTCCGACGAGTGTTTTGTCCCGGGATTCTCTGAGGACGTCCCAGGCTTTGTCGATGGAATCCGAATTCTTGATCGTCGTGTCCAGCGAAGCGGATGCGAGTTGATAGGTCGAAGCCGGGGGCTTCGGCAGGTTGGGCGTCGCCACGCGCTTCGAGGAGCCGGATGCTGTTTGCAGCGACGCCAGCGTCGTACGAGCATCGTCTGCACGCTCGCCGTTTGGATAAAGATCCAGGAAGGCGCGATAGGCCGGCACGGACTTCTCTTTCTGCACGATGGACCAGGCGAATGTTTCGGCCTTCTCCAGTTCGGCCACGCGTCCATGCACTTCGCTCGCGTGGATGCTGGAAGGGAATTGTTCGGTAAACCGGCGCAGCGTGGAGATGTCGTTTGTTGTGCGTACGAAAGCCCAGGCGACTTTTTCGGCGTCGGCGTTGAGGTCGCCCGAGGCAATGGCGGCAACGCCGTTGAGGTAGATCTCATCCCTGGAAAGAGTCCCGTAAACCGTCGGGCTCTGGGTCCTGGTTTCGTTCAGCACGTCGTCATGGACATTTCTGAACAGATAATTGATCTCCAGGCCGGGCTTCTCGATGTACCGTAGCAACGCGCCCGAATAGGGACTGTTGCGATCCGCGCCGTCGCTGGCGGTTGTGCCCGCGGCCGCGGCGAACGCGACCAGCACGTTGTCGTTCACCTCGACCGGCGCAAGACCGCGCGCTGCAACCTCGATCGGGGGGGCTGACGCCGTCGATTTCGTATGTTTCGCCCGGGAGCCGCCTGTCCCCTTGTTTGCCAGCGAACGTCCGGCCACCGCCGTCGCCGCGGCGAACGGGTCGTTGCGGCACGCATCGAGGATCACGAGGCCGAGAATCTTCGGGTAGATCGAAATATCGATCAGTGTTTCGAGGTTGATTGCTTCGGCATAGATGTCGACCGCTGACTTGATCCGTGCATCGACGGGAATGAGCCAATTCTTGCCGTCGATTTCGACGCCGTGACCGGCATAAAATATAACGGCCTTGTCGGCGGTCTTCGCCGCGTTGCCAAAATCGATCAGGGCGTGACGGAAGCTATCGTATTCGACATTTGTCAGATGTTTGACGTTGAAGCCGAGCCGTTTCAGCGAATCCGCCATGTCGGTCGCGTCATTGACGGGGTTTGGCAGTTTGCCGACATTACGATAGTCGCTGTTTCCGATGACCAGGGCGATCCGTTCCTCGGCCGATGCCGAAACGACGTAACTGGTCGAAAGGACCAGGAGCGCCGCGCAGGCAACCACGATCCAACGTCCGGTGACGACGGACCATCTTTGCAGGCCAGTAAGTTTGCGCGAGGCCGCGCGGTCGCGACGCTCGTCTTGTCCCGTTTTGGAAATGAACATCGTCAGTATGCCCCGAAGCGATCCTCATCCGCCAACTGCGCGCGATGGGCCGTTGCAGCCGTCTGGGAAGTTAGGGAGGACCGCAAACAAAAGGAACAGTGAATGAGACGGTCTGTCGCGGACCGAGGTTCATGTCGCAAAGGATCTTTTGGAAAACGCGATGCTTGGACATCCGAAATCTGGGTTCCATCCGACTGTGGCATTTGAGCACTAGTTCCCTGAATGGATCATGGTATTTTTTAGGCAGATATGAATGGGGTATAGTTATGAAATTATTTAAGTTTTTTCTTGGTTTGATGCCGGCGGTGATGATTTCCGCCGGTTTGGTGCAGCCTGCCGCGGCGCAAAGCGGTTCTGAGGTTCAGCAGGAAATCATCGGCAACGTCATTCAGAACATCGTTCAGACGGTGCGTGACGAGGTGCAGCGGCGGCGCGTCGTCCCGCCGGCCGGGATGCTGCGTTTTAGCGGCGAGGTATCCGATTTCAACGGCAGGGATTTGTTTGCGGAGCAAAAGATCAGCAACCCTTTCGGCGCGCTCGCTTACGCAAAAGCTCCCGCGCTCGTGGCCGCCACTCCGTCGTGGCTGTACGGCGGCAATCTCGTCGGTAGCGCCGATCGTGCAAGCGCAACGGGCATGTCGGTCAATGTCGAGACGGTCGTTGGCGCATTCGACGTCACCAAGATCGGCGTTTTCAGCGCGACGGATGCTTTGACATTCATCGCGACGGGCGGCCATTCGTGGTCCCGGGCAACAGCCGCGGTTCCGTTCGGGCCGGCGTTTGCTCTGGACGGCTCGATGCCTTCGACCTCGGCGACGGTGTCCTATTTGAATGGCGGGTTCTCGATCGACGGATCGGTGCTTGCCAGTTGGAGCCGCAGTTCGTCGAATCTGATCTTCATTCCGACCACGAGCTCCAGCTCGATCGCCTACACCTTCAATACGCAATACCGCTTCGACTTTCCCTATTCGGTCTGGTTCGAGCCGACGATCGGCGTGAGCTATTCGGAAGGCTACACCGAGAACTTCGGCACCAAAACTGGGGATAGCACCGAAATCCATGGCGGCGCGCGCATCGGCACCGAAATGATCTGGATGGGATACAAGGTTCAGCCGACGGTGTCCGCTATCGCATTCCGGATCGTTGACGCCAGCGCCCTGGTTGGCACAGGGGATCTCTACGGCATTCGCGGATCGGCAAAAATGAATGTGATCTGGACGCAGAACTTCTCGTCATACCTCGAGGTGCATGGCACAGCCACCTCGCAGCAACAACAGCTTGCTTTCCCAGCGATCGTCACCGGCAGTCTTCAGACGGTCGGCGTGCAGGCGGGACTTCGCTATACTTGGAACTAATCGTTCGAAAGACCTATACGTCACCATTCGAGGCCTGCGGAATATCGATATTCCGCAGGCCTTATTTCATCGGGCTGAGGATCTGATGCCGACGATGAACGCGACCTGGACTTGGCGGCGCGGGAATTCGTCTCTATGATTTATCGACTTGCTTGCAAAAGATCGGGGACGTTGAAGGCCAGTGTTGACAAGGTTGACCAGAACGCAACGGCGGAGAGCAGGGTGGATGATCGCCTTGGTCTATATGCTTTGCGTGCTTGCGCCGACGCTGTCCTTCGCCATGCCCGGCAGCCAGGCCAGCCCATATTGCCTCTCGGTGGAAGACAAGGTCGACGGGATGGTCCATGTCCATCGAGACGGTTCGATGGATGTTCGTCATGATAGACATGCTGGCCACCATTCCAGCATCGAGATGCTTGCGGATTCGTCGGCGGATCACCGCGCGCAGGCCGTCATGCTGGAAAGCGATTCCATCCCCGCGCAAACGACCCATGCAATGGACGGCAAGTGCTGTGGCTTGATGTGCGTTACCGCGCTCGCTGTGCCGTTTTTGGCGGTGATGCAGCCCGCTGCACCGACGGCGATCCAACTGTCCGACAGCTATCGCGAACTCGCGGACAGTGCGTCCGCCGTGCATTACCGTCCCCCCATTTCCTGACCTGAAGCACATCTTGAGGCGGTGCCGTGCTCATTGAGGGCATACGTGCCTGTGGCCCATTCAGTTCAGGAAACTAAGTATGTCAGCGCAGATCGGGGCGACTGTCGCCGCCGTTGAATCGGTGGCGCGCGGAAAATTGGAGAGAAGAGCGGGGGTATTCGCGGCACTGTTGATCGCGGCTGCGACCGTGAGTGGGTGTGCGGCGCGAACCGCACCTTTGGTCGGTGCGGACCCCGCCGACCCCCGCGTGAAGGTTGCAGGTGTCGGTTATCGGTCGACGGTCGCGCCATACACGCACCTTCGTCCGACGCGACCATCCGACTGGAAGCAGCAGAACCAGCGCGTCGCCCCTTCACTGAAATCCGGGCAGTAGGAGCGCGCCATGTTACGGATCATTGATGCCATGTCCCGGCTCCGGGCCCTCGCTGCGTTGGCCGCGTTGACGCTGTCCGGATGCGCAAGCTTCTCGCCCGATGGCGGCATGAGCAAGGTCGCGGAGATCGCCGACGGCACGATCGGAAAAAATGTCGTTGCGATCCGCTCCGATAGTGACGCGGTGGCCGCGGACGATGCCGTCAAACGCTTGCTTCGCCGGACGCTTGATGTCGACACCGCCGTGCAGGTCGCACTGCTGAACAACCGGGGACTCCAGGCCGCATACAGCGAACTGGCACTCGCGGAAACCGATCTGGTTCAGGAAAGTCTTCCACCCAACCCGACCTTCTCGATTTCGAGAATTTCGGGCGGTGGGGCGATCGAAATCGAACGTCAGGTGGTCGGCGATATTCTCGCGCTGGCAACATTGCCGTTCCGTTCGGAGATAGCGAGGAAGCGGTTTCATCAGGCGCAACTGCGGGCGGCGTTGGAAACGCTCCGTCTCGCAGCCGAAGTGCGGCGATCCTACTATCGCGCGGTGGGCGCCAACGAGATGGTTGCGCTTCTGGCCGATGCCAAATCGACGGCGGAAGCAACCGCGAAGCTGGCGTCGAAGCTCGGCGAAACCGGTTCGCTCAACAAGCTCGATCAGGCACGGGAGCAGGTCTTTTATGCGGAGACGACCGCCGATCTCGCTTCCGCGCGACAGGAGGCCGCAGGTGCGCGTGAACGTCTTGCGCGTCTGATGGGTGTTTGGGGTAATGATCTGGCGTTCCGCATCCCAAAAACCCTGCCGCTATTGCCGCGGCGCGCCTCAGCGCTGCCGTCGATCGAAGTCGATGCCGTCACGCATCGCATCGATCTGCAAATCGCGCGGCTCGAACTGAATGTTCTGGCCAAAGCACTTAATCTCACCGAAGCGAGCCGCTTTGTTACCCTGCTCGATCTCGCTGGTATCGCAAAAAGGACGCGCGATGCCGACGGGATCCGATCCCGCGAGCGTGGCTACGACATCGCGTTTCAGATTCCGATCTTCGACGGTGGCGAGGTGCGGGTGCGCCAGGCGGTCCAAACCTACAATCAGGCGTTCAATCGCCTGACTGAAATGGCCGTCAACGTGCGTTCGGAAGCCCGCGAGGCTTATCGAACATATCGGTCGGCTTACGAGATCGCGCGTCAATATCAGCGCGAAGTTCTGCCGCTACGCAAGATCATCACCGAAGAGATGCAGTTGCGCTTCTCCAGTATGCAGGTGGATGTCTTTGCGCTGCTGGTCGAAACGCGCCAGCGCATCGCATCGATGCGCACGGCCATCGATACCAAACGCAATTTCTGGCTCGCTCAATCGGATCTGCAGAACGCCGTCAACGGCGGGGGCTCAGGCGAAGTCCAGGCCAGTTCGCGTTTGACGACTGCCGCAGCGGCGGCGACCGGTGGGCACTAAGGGAGAACTGACATGCTGTCGCGAAGAGGATTTTTGGGGACCGCGGCGCTGGTTGGCGCCAGCGCGGTCAGCGGTCGCGCGCAGGCCGCGGGCATTCCGGAAGCGCCGCTCGTGGACAACGCAACGATGCAGCCACCGTTGCATCCGACGAGTGGCCCGGACTATCGCCCCGTCGTTACGCTTAATGGCTGGTCGCTGCCATGGCGCATGAACGGCGACTGGAAGGAATTCCATCTCGTTGCCGAGCCGGTGGTGCGCGAATTTGCCGAAGGCATGAAGGTCAACTTGTGGGGCTACAACGGTCAGGCGCCGGGACCGACGATCGAGGCGGTGGAGGGCGACAAGGTGCGAATTTTCGTCACCAATAAATTGCCCGAGCACACCACCGTCCATTGGCACGGCATGATCCTGCCCAGCGGCATGGACGGTGTCGGCGGATTAACGCAGCCGCACATCCGGCCCGGAAAAACCTTCGTCTATGAGTTCGTTCTCAAGAAAAGCGGGACCTTCATGTACCACCCGCACTCAGACGAAATGGTGCAGATGGCGATGGGCATGATGGGGATGTTCGTCGTGCATCCGCGCGACCCGTCGTTCCGGCCGGTTGATCGCGATTTCGTTTTCATCATGAGCACTTACCTAATCGATCCCGGCACGTATCTGCCGAAGGTCAACGAGATGACCGATTTCAACATGTGGACCTGGAATAGCCGTGTGTTCCCAGGCATCGATCCGCTTCCCATTCGGTTGGGTGACAAGGTGCGTGTCCGGATCGGAAATCTGACCATGACCAATCATCCGATTCACGTTCACGGCCACGATATCCGCGTGAGTTGCACCGACGGCGGCTGGATTCCCGAGAGCGCGCAATGGCCCGAAACGACCATCGACGTGCCGGTGGGCGCCATCCGCGCGTTCGACATGGTGGCGGACAATCCCGGTGATTGGGCGTTCCACTGCCACAAGTCGCATCACGCCATGAACGCCATGGGTCACGATGTACGCAATTTGATCGGCGTTTCGCGGAAGGATCTCGCGAAGGCGATCGGCAAGCTCGCGCCTGACGCGATGGTCATGGGCGAAACCGGCATGGCGATGGGCGAGATGGAGATGCCGGCGCCCGACAACACCCTGCCGATGATGACGGGGAGCGGGCAATTCGGTCCGATCGAGATGGGCGGCATGTTCACGGTCATGAAGATCCGGGAGTGTCTCGGCCGCGACGACTATGCCGATCCGGGACCCTACACGTTTCCGGAGGGCACGGTTGCCTACGAGGTCGCATCGGCCGGTGTGCCGCTGCCACCCTCCGCACCGGCAAAGGCCGTGAAAGAGTCCACGCCGACGATGCGGGGCATGAAACACAATCACGCCAAACGCACGAAGATGTAAGCGGTCACCCAAATCAACGGTCTCATTCACCGTTGCGAGATATCGCAGCGACATGAGGAGCGGCCTTCCGTCGGAAGGCAAAACAACCAGAGGAGAGCAAAGATGAAAACACGCAAGCTGATGGCAGGAGTTTTCGTGATGGCCCTGGCCGTACTATCCGCCGTGACCACAGTTCGCGCGGAGATGATCAAGGGCGAGGTCAGGAAAATCGATCAGGCGGCCGGCAAGATCACCTTGAAGCATGGCCCCATCAAGAGCCTCGACATGAACGAGGGGATGACCATGGTCTTTCGGGTTCGGGAGCCGGATATGTTGAACCGGGTCAAAGTCGGGGACAAAGTGCAGTTCGAAGTCGAGCGAACGGCGTCCGGCATTTCTGTCACAAAACTCGAAAAAAGCAGATAGTCCGAACGGCGCGCGTCGCCCATGACACGATCGCGGATGTCGATCTATCCGCGATCGTCGCGGGTTTTCCAATATGTGAAATCCTTGGCGTCAGTTGGGACATGCGAGACCAAACAAGCGAGTGATCAGGGGCTTGAATGCCTGCTATCCGGCCTTCATCGGGCGCCTGCGAACCGCTCGACGAGGAGGAATTTTTGTACCTTTCCGGTCGGTGTGCGCGGCAGCGGATTTTCGTCGAACAGGATAGTGCGCGGAATCTTGAAGCCGGCCAGTCGCTCGCGGCAATAGGCTTCGACCGCAGCCGCGGTCATGTCGCTCAGCGGTTCTCGCACGACAAGCACTGACACACGTTCGCCCCACATGTCATCCGGCAGGCCGAACACGGCGCAATCGACGACGCCGGGAAGTGCCAGCAGGATTTCCTCGACCTCTGCGGCATGGACGTTCTGGCCGCCGGTGACGATCATGTCCTTGAGGCGTCCCCGGATGAAGACGAACCCTTCGGCGTCCATCATGCCGAGGTCGCCGGTGTGAACATAGCCACCCCGGAACGTCTCGGCTGATTTTGCGGGATTGTCGAAATACTGCGTCACTGTGGCCGGCGAGCGCCCCACGATCTCGCCGATCTCGCCCGGCTCCGCAAGGCTGCCGTCGGGCCGCTCGATCCGCACGTCGGCGAAGGTCAGCGGTGCACCGATCGAGTCCGGTCGAAACTCGCGGTCTTCGGGCGTTGATACGGTGAGCGCGCCGGTCTCCTGCATCCCATAGTACTCGTATATGTTCGGGCAAAGCTGCGCCTGCACCTTTTCACGCAATGATGCAGGAAACATGGAGCCGGCAAAGACGAGGCCGCGCAGCGACGACAGATTGCGCTCTTTCAGGCTTGGTTCGGCCAGCGTCATGGCCGCCATGGTAGCGACGAGATTGAGAATGGTGGCGCGTTCCTGCTCGACAAGGCGCAGGAATTCTCCTGGATGGAAGTCCATGATCACGTTGCGCGCGCCGAACAGCAGTCCGGCGACGATCCAGGCATAGCCGACGCGGCCGAAAGCCGGGAAGACCGTCATCAGAACGTCGCGCTGCGTGATGTCAAACGCTTCGAACATCTGGCCGACTGCGGCATTGTTGAGATGCGTCAGCACGTAGGATTTCGGCAACCCGGTGGTGCCCGACGTCAGATTGAAGTAGAACGGATCGTGCTCCTCGACGACGACGTCCGGCTCACGGTCCGATGAATTGGCAAGTAGGTCCTCATAGGCGATCGCCCACCCCGGGTTGTTGTCGCCGATTGCGATGAAGCGCCTGACTTGCGGCAGACGCGCGTGAACCTGCTCGGCGGCGCCTGCGAAACGCGTGTCGAAAATCATGCCGGTTGCCCCCATCGCCTGCATCAGCGCCGCGATTTCAGTCGGCGCCAGACGATAGTTGAGGGGGATCCCGACCAGTCCGAGCTTGGCGAGCGCGAAATAGATTTCGGCCAGTTCGGCGCGATTGCTGCACAGAAACGCCACGACATGCGATTTGGCGAAGCCGAGACCGGATAGCCCATGCGCCAGACGATTGCAGCGATGGTTGATTTGCCTGAAACTGAAACGCCGGTTCGTGCTGACGCAATAAATCGCCTCGCGATCGCGAAACCGCCGCGCTGCTGTGGTCAGAATGCCACCGACAACCATCTTGCCGAGCGCGCGGTTATCGACGTCCGTCCGTGGTGCAGCCATCGTTTCCCCCTGATTTCGTTCGTCGCTTATCGGCCGCTGAATTTGGCCTTGCGTTTCTCGATGAAAGCGGCGCGCCCTTCCAGGGCATCCGCGTTTTTCCGGATGGCGGATTGGACTTCGATCTCGCGACGGAATTGATCCGCATAGGTCGCGCGTTCGCTCTCATCGAGCAGCCTGCGTGTCGCGACCAGCGCCTGGGTCGGGCCTTGCGCAAGGCGTTGTGCCAGTTGGATGGCTTCAGCCATCAAATCGGCGTCATCGACAACCTTCCGCACCAGGCCCCATTCTTTCGCGCGTTCGGCCGATAGCGGCTCATTGAAAAGCATCAGCTCGAGTGCGCGCTGCCGGCCGACAAGGCGCGGCAACAACCATGTCGAACCGAGATCTGGCACAAGGCCGATGCGGCTGAACACTTGAATGAAGGTGGCCGAGCGCGCAGCCATGACCATGTCGCCCGCCATCGCGAGGCTGAAGCCTCCGCCCGCCGCAACGCCGTTGACGGCGACCACGATCGGCACGCTGCATTCACGCAGCGCCTTGAACGTCGGCCAATAGAACTTCATCACGCCGGCGACAATATCCTCGCCGAGGGACTCCGAGGCCTTCAGGTTTTGACCAGAACAGAATCCGCGACCGGCACCCGTCAGTACCAGCGCACGAACAGTGGGATCTGCCGTCATCTCGCCGATGGCTTCTGCGAGCGCGCCGAGCAGATCCGGTGTCATTGCATTCAGGCTCTCGGGTTCGTTCAGCGTGATGATTCCGACAGCACCGTTCTTGCTTCGAGTCGCTCCCGCCACGTTCCTCTCCCTTGCTACGCTTTGTTGTAAATGCTTCTGCCGACTATGCCGCTACGGGCTTTCAACACGTTACTCTGTCTCAGGATTCATCCGACTGCAGCGTCGGGTCCGCCATCAGGCCGTGCGTGATGAACTTCCGATAGGTTTCGATCGCGCCGGATCGCGCCGCATCGATATCTTCGCTTCGCGCAACCTGCTGCGATACGACATAGTCGCGCGCGGAGATCAGGAGATAGGCAAGCGTATCGAGTTCATTCTCATTGTATTGCGGAAGTTCGCCCTTGTCCCAGCTTCGCCTTAACGCGCGCCGATAGTGCACAAGGATATTGTCGATGTGCTTGCGATACGCATCCGGTGCGGCGGTCGGCGCTTCGTGCAGCAGACGGAAAAACCAGGGCTGTTGTCGCGTGTATTCGAGGAAGCCATCGAACCCGCGGATTTCCACGTCGACAATGTTCGATGCGCCTTTCACCCGCGCATTGAGGAACTTGAGGACTTCGGCGCCCTTGATCGGCAGTAGCTGATCGAACAATTCGTCGCGACTTTGGAAATAGGCATAGAAAGTGCCATGGCCCAGTCCGGCGCGTTCCATGATTCTGGAAATCGAGGCTTCGATATAGCCATATTCCCCGACAATCTCGGCTGCGGCATCGAAGATCGCCTGGCGCGTCTGTTCGGATTTCTCGGCCCGGGAGAGTTTACGTATGCGCTCATTCGGGGCGCGGGTCAGCGCGGTACGATGGATCCGTCGGGTACGGAGCGCGGTCTTGGTTGTCGGCATGGCGATTGTTCTTGACCTCTGTGTCGGCACAGCGCCCACCGGTCGGATGGGAATCATCACTCTAGTCCGCTTGCCGGAGAGGGACCAGCCGCCGGCAGACCGCCGGCTGATCGCGCGCGGGAAAGTGCTGCCACGCATGTCTTATTGGCGGAGCGGACAGGCTTTGTCGCTGAGCGGCCGCCACGCGGTTTCCAGGGGAATTTCGGACAGTATTTGATAGTGGTCCCATGGCCCCGCGGCTGCGGAGGGCGACTTGATTTGCGCAATGTAAGCCTTTCGCAGCAAGCGGCCATCCTCGCGCAGCTTGACATTGTCGCTATAGAAGTCGCTGACAGGCAGCTCCCGCATCTTCTCCATGACTTTGGTGCGGTCGCTGGTTCCGGCGGCCTTCACGGCTTTCAGAAAATGAAGCGTGGAACTGTAGACGGCTGCATGTGCTTCGGCCGGCATCACCTTGTTGCGCGTGAAGAAGCGTTCAGACCATTCGCGCGTTCCCTTGTCGAGATTCCAATACCAGACCGTCGCGAACAAAATCCCTTCCGCTTGCTGATTGCCGAGGCCGTGAGCCTCCGCAAGCAGGAAGGCGAGGGCGACGACCTGTTGTCCCGTCTTGGCAAGGCCGAACTCGTGGGCCTGCTTGATCATGTTGGAGAGATCCTGGCCCGCGGTGAGGAAGGCCACCGTATCAGCACCGGAGGACTGCGCGCGGACGAGATAGGAGGAAAAATCCATCGTCCCCGGCGGATGACGCACGCTTTCGACGATCTGGCCGCCGTTCTGGGCGACGACTTTCTTGACGTCGCTTTCGAGCGCATGGCCGAATGCCCAGTCCTGCACGATCAGGAACCACTTCTTTTTGCCTTGCCGGACCAGTTCGGTCGGCAAGGCGTGGGCCCACATGTAGCTGTCCTGACTCCACTGCGCGGTGTTGGGTGAGCAGAACTTTCCGGTGAGATCGCCGCTGGAAGCGCCGGAGTAGATCATGATCTTGTCTTTGGCCTGCACCAGTTCGCGCACTGCCAGTCCGACGGCGGAGTTGCCGATATCCATGATTGCTTCGACGCCTTCAACGTCGAGCCACTTGCGCGCGATGGCGGAGCCGATGTCGGGCTTGTTCTGATGATCCGCGTAGATGAGTTCGATCGGGCGACCGTTCACCGTCTTGCCGAAATCCTCGATTGCCATCCGTGCGCCGTCGACCGATCCGGCGCCGAGCGACGACGACAGAATTCCTGTCATGTCGGTCAGCACGCCGATTTTGAGTGGCTTTGCGTCGTCGGCTGATGCGCCGCTGATTGCCAGCAATGCAACCACCGCCGCGACGAGCGCCTTGATTCCACGCATTATTTTCCTCCCCAGTCAATTTTATGAGCTGGATATTTCAGCAAAAACAAATATGAGTCAATATAATTGACTATCGAATCGAAAGTCGATAATTGTTTGGCAGTGCCGCTGGGCTTTCGCCGAGAAAGTCAGGGAGTGAACGGTGAGGGACGAGTTGCGCGCGCGGGGCTTCGATCTATCCGATGAGATTGTCGGGTAGATCGAAGCTTGATTCGATTGCGCGACAGGCGGTGCGGTGCCCTGGAGACGATCGGCGAACGCAAGACGACCGTGAATATCGCGCTGAAGCAGTTGGCGCATGGCACGAGGGACATCGGATTGGTTTATGAAGCGCTGACCAATATCAGGGACGACCACCAGCGGCTTGTGAAGGCTTTCCGTGAGCGTCCTGCCGCCAAACCAGCCAAGGTTACACCGTAAATGTCGGCACGTCTGGATGGAAAGATCGCCCTTATCACCGGCGCGGCTGGCGGCATTGGGTTGGCGATTGCCTGTCGGCTCGCGGCCGATGGCGCGCGCGTCGTGATCGCCGATCGCGATGGCGCACGGCTTCTGACCGCGATCGCGGAGTTGCCGAGCGATGCAGTTGCGCTCGTTGCGGACATTTCGACCGAAGCCGGTGTCGATGCCATGATCGACGACGCGGTCTCGCGCCTCGGTCAGCTAGATATTCTCGTCAACAACGCCGGCCTTGCCGAGCCAATCGCCCGCACCGTGGACCAACAGTTCGCGGATTGGCAGCGAGTGATCGACGTCAACCTACGCGGCACCTATCTGGCATGTCGGGCTTTCGGTCGTCATGCATTGCCGCGACGCGCCGGCGGCGCCATCGTCAATATCGGCTCCGTTGCCGGCTTGGGCGGGATTCCGAGTTCTAACGGGTACGGTGTTTCGAAGGCTGCGGTTGCTCACCTCACGCGGAATCTCGCCTGCGAATGGGCGACCAGGGGCATTCGAGTCAATTGCGTTGCGCCCGGCTATATCGAGGCGCCGATGGCGATCGAGATGTTTGCCAATGTTCACGTGGATCGAAGTCGCATCGAGAAGCGACTGCCGATGCAGCGATTGGGAGAGGCAGGCGAGATTGCCGCTGCCGTCGCGTTTCTGGTGTCGCAGGACGCATCCTACATCACAGGCGTTACGTTGCCGGTCGATGGCGGCTGGTGCGCTTATGGAGGTCCGTAGCCGTGATCATTTTATCGTAGCGAATGACGGCAGCAGTGCGGAAAACATCGCGGCGGTTCACCAATCCGCCCATCGTCTATCGACGCAGAATTCGCGCCGTTTGCGGAGATCGGTGGGGTCCTTGCCTACGTCGAAGCAGACCACGAAAGGCAAGGTCGTCGTCAAAATGAGCTGACGGCGTGCGGGCGACTACAGATCGACCACGACGTAGTCGTTCTCCACCGAGACCTTCAGGGTCTCGGCGATGTACGGCCCTTTCACCACACTCGATCCTGGTTCGACGTTCACCGCGTAGGCTTTCACCCGAAAACGCCTCGGATCGCAGTAGGATTGCCCGGTGCGGATATCGAATTCCCAGCCGTGCCACGGGCAGCGGATGATTTCACCGAGCTTGCTGTATTCGATATTGCCGGGTTCGGACGATTGCGCGAGGCCGATCAGCGGCCCCTCGCACAGCGCCGCACCCTGATGCGGGCAGCGATTCAGCAACCCGAAGAACTCACCCTTGACGTTGAAGACCGCGATCGGCCGTTCGTCGATGGTGAGAAATTTTCGGGAGCCCGGCGGCAATTCATCCACCGGGGCAACGACGTGACGTGCCATCAGCCAATCCTGTGCATGATCTGATCGGAAAACCGGCTTCCACTTTTCCGGATCATGCTAAATTCCGTACAGTTCACGGGCATTGCCGAGATAGAAGGCCGCGCGGTTGGCATCGCTGACGCCGGCCGGCAGCACGCGTGACGGCTCGTCGTAATCCCAGTGCGGATAATCGGTCGCGAACAGCAGCTTGTCCCAGCCGATCCAGTCGATGGTCTGGAACAGGTGATCGCGTCGTTCTGGATCTTCCATAGGCTGCGTCGTCCACCAGATGTGATCCCTGATGTATTCCGACGGCGGCCGCTTCACGTGCGGCACCTCGCTGCGCAACTTCTGCCAGACGCGGTCGAGCCGCCACGCCAGCGATGGCGCCCAGCCGAAGCCGGCCTCGATCATGATCATCTTCAGTCTGGGAAAGCGTTCCAGCACGCCTTCGAGCACGATGCTGGCAAGCGCGGTCTGCTGGCACTGGGAATGCCCGACCATCTCCTCGATATAGTAGCTCGGCCAGCCCGACGCGGTGATCGGATTGCCGCCGAAGCCGAAGGCGTGGACGCCGATCGGCAAGCCTGCTTCCTGTGCCGCTTCGTAGATCGGCCAGTAGCGGCGCTGCCCCAGCGGCTCGACGTTGCGGCTGAGCAGCAGCACTTGCACAAAGTTCTTGTCGCCGGCGCGCTTGCGAATTTCGTCTGCGGACGCTGCGCCATCTTCATTGGCGACGACGACCGATCCCTTCAGACGCGAGTCCTTGCTGGTCCACTCCGCGATCTGCCAGTCGTTGATCGCAGTCGCCAGCGCGGCGCTGAGTTCCTGGTTGCGCAGGCCCTGTCCGGTATTGAGCGGATTCAGCACGCCGAGCGCCACGTTGTTCGGATCCAGATGCTGCTGCTGCATGAACGACAGCGACGAGCCTTGCACCCCGCCTTCCGGCGGATAGGCGTCGCGCCGCGAGGCGTTCGGCTGTGCCTTCGGATAGGGCGGTCCTTCCATCATGCCCTGATAGGCATGACCGCCGTAGGTTTCGAGATGGTCGTGCCAGCGCTTCGCCAGATACGGATAGAGGTCTTTCATCGAGCGGCGAGCGGGATGGATGTCGCAATCGGCAATCGCGGTCTTGGCGGTGACCGATGCCTCTGCAGCGGGACGGAACTGCACATTCATGCCGCGCTCTCCTTCGATGATCCTGCGTCGCTGAGACGCGTGTAAGTCGCGTAGGGATTGTCGATCATGATCTTGCGTACCAATTCGGGCGACAATCCATCCGGCAGCACCGCCTGACCATCGAATTGCCAATGCGGATAATCCGTCGAGAATAGGAGCAATTCGTCCGACTGCATATGATCGAACAGCCGATTTAACGTTTCAGGATCGGGCGGCGCGTCCACCGGCTGCAACGAGAAGCGGATATTGCCGCGCACAATCTCCATCGGCGCGCGATCCACCCAGGGCGTCTCCATCCGCACGCCGCGCCAGAACTTGTGCAGGCGCCAGACGTAGGACGGCAGCCAGGTGAAGCCGGATTCCAGCATCACCATTTTCAGCCGCGGATATTTGGCGAATACGCCTTCGACGATCAGGCTGGTGAGTTGAGTCTGGAATGCCTGCGCCTGCGCGACAAAATCCTCGATGTGATACGAGCCCCAGCCGACCGAACTCGGCGGATTGTGATAGTTGCTGCCGGCATGGACGCCGATCGGCAGGCCGTGGCGCTCAGCGGCGGCATAGATCGGCCAATAAGCGCGCTTGCCGAGCGGCATGTCGCCCATCACCAGCATCAGCACCTGCACGAAGCGGCTGTCGCGCGCGCAACGCTCGATCTCCGCAACCGATTTCTCGACACTCTGCACCGGAATGACGATGGAGCCACGCAGCCGCGCATCCTTGTCGAGCCATTCCTTCACCAGCCAGTCGTTCAGCGCGCGGCAGAATGCATCGGCCATATCTTCGCTAAATACCATCTGCAACCCGTAGAGCGGATTGCAGATGCCGATGCTGGTGCCGAACGGATCCAGCGCCTGCGTCGTCAGGTCATGAAGGCTCGCACCGGCCTTCCCTTTGGCGGGACGCCAGTCGGGCCGCGCCGAGATCGGCGAGTTCGGCGGATAGGACTGCGACTCCAGATCGGTCATGCCGCGCGTCGTCACCTGATCGCGCCAGTAGTCGTTGAGATACGGCAGCAGGCTGGTGAGATGAGGCAGCGCAGGATGCAAATCGCAATCCACGCCGCCTGCGATCGGTGATGTCATGACGTTCGATTTCCTCTCGTCTCAGCCCGGCATTCGCCGATGGTTGTTGGTACTGCCGCGCCGGATCGTGCCACATCATACTGCGCCATCGCCAGCCCGCAATGCGACGAGGCTGATATGCAAGTGAACCGAGTGCGAGGCAGAAACTGATCGGAATCGCGGAACAGATCGCAGGCCGATTGGTAGCGCGCAAGCAAACCGTTGCATTGGGCGCGGGGAATGATTCCGAACTCGATGCCCGTCTTGATGTCGGTCCGACCTTGCTCATAGGCCGCATTTTTGCGCGCTGACGCGACAGCATCTCGGCTTTGTTATCTTGTTTGACGGAGGCCTCGAACAGTGCACGCTAACTCGGCGCGCCAGCCTCTGGATTGAGGTCGCGCGCCTGCACGAGGCGATTCGGGTTCTTCAGCATCTCGTCGTAGCTGCGCCGAGCGAACAGACGATCGTGCGAGCGAGGCAGTGGATCGGAGAGATGCGTCTGCAGTTTCCGGACGTTCTTCGCAAACAATTCGGCAAAATCGATACTGTCATTCGTCCCATAGACCCAGCCCAGACATTCGGCGACACGCCGCCGCGCCGGATGATGGTTCGCGGTTCTTAACGACGTCCGAAACAGGGGCTGATTGAGAAGTCCGGGCACAACGTGACTGCCGCGAACCTGAAGGTAGTAGCGCCCCTCCCGACAGGCGAGATAGGAGACGCGCGCCATGGCTGTCTCATGGGTATATCACCGTGAGATGTCTCACAGTGGCCGGAACCTCAAACAGTTATAAGGCGCTGATATTTAATGATAATTTATGATGGTAGCGGGAGAGGGACTCGAACCCCCGACCCCAGGATTATGATTCCCGTGCTCTAACCAGCTGAGCTACCCCGCCACGGTGCCCGCCTGCGAATTTCCCGAGGCGAGTGCGGCGCATATAAGAAGCCGCTCAAGGGCCTGTCAAGCAAGGAACGCCCTGCATGCCAATTGGGGATTCCAGCCGCGCCGAGGCTCAATGATGATGACCGAGAGCCGCGGCTTCGCGGGAACTTATGCGGTTTGAGCGCCGACGTCGGTTTAGTTTGAGAAAACGCGCGGACGCGTCGCCGGATATCTGGAGATGCCAGAATGGCAGGTAAGCTGCGATCCGATGCGAACTCCTGATTTTGTCTCATCCTGTGCAGAAGCGGGTCGTTCCATGAACACGATTGACGAAACCTCCCCGACAGCGTGCTCCTCATCGGCACCCTCGATGCCAACCCGGATGAAATGGCGTTTCTCCGCGATTGCGGGTATCCTGTTGGCGCGCACGGCCCTTGGGGCATGCGGGCCTCGAAGTGTGCAGACAATGCGCGCCGAAGGCGATTGTTACCGTGATTCTAACGTCGTGGCTTCGCTGGGTTGACGACATGGCAGGTTGCCTCGGGCCCGGGTCTGATCGCCGGGACGGGCAACGCGCTTTCCTCAGTTGGGAGCGTCGTCGGTTAGCCGGCCGCGGCCGTAGCCCGCTCGACCTTCTTGCGCAAATTCATGGTGAGGCGCGCCTGCTTCTGGAAGTGAGCCTGAAGCAGGCTCACCGCGCGTTCCTCGTCGCGATCGAGCGCCGCCTTCATAATGGCTTCATGCTCGTGGTCGGTGGCGACAGCGCGTTCGGCATACTTCCAGAAGTAGCGGCGATAACGCTCCATGTGATCGTAGAGCTCGTCGAAAAAGTGTAACAGCCACGGCGAGCCGCAACCCTTGCAGAGCGCGTAGTGGAATGCGCGATGGCGATCTTCCCACTCGGTGCGCAAATCCTCGTCGTCCTGGTCGGCGGACACTGCGATGCCGGCCAGCTTGAGGCGATGAAACGCGGAGAGAAGGTCGACTTCCCATTCTTCGCGACCCTCGCGGATCGCGCCCCGGATCGCATAGGCTTCCAGATTGGCGCGGAGATTGGAAACATCCAGCATTTCGTCGAACTGAATCGGTGCGACGACGAAGCCTTTGTGATCCTCGGCGACCACCAGGCCTTGCGCGGCGACCTGAAACAGGGCCTCGCGCAACGGGCTCGTCCCGACATCGTAGCGCTTGCTCAGCTTCTCGAATTGGAGCCGTTCGCCCGGCTCGAGATGATGGCGGATGATGTCGAGCCGCAGCTGCTGCACCACGCGGCCGGCCAACGTCTTCGGCGCTTCATCGCGCGACGGATGCTGGCTCGGTCCCCACTTTCGCAGGGGTTGTTTGGGCGTGTTCCTCATACGCTGCGCCTATTTGTCGCGAATCTGACTGCAATATGGGCTACCGTCGCCGAAAATCCAAGCAGAAAGAGATTTTCGAAAATATTGACACGATTGGAAATATAGATCAGGTTTGGATCAAGAAGGAGATCGCTATGGCCGAGATCGTGTACGCCGCCGGCGCGCCCCATGCGCCGGGTCTGATCGGATTGCTGGAAGCGGCGCCCGCCGACGTGAAGGATGTGGTGACCCACACCTATCGCAGCCTTGCCGACGCAATGGCCTCGGCCAAGGCAGACGTCCTGATCGTGTTCGCCAACGACCATCTCGCCAACAGCCGCGTTCGGACCTATCCGAACTTCCTGATCGGAATGGCCGCCGAGCATCGCGGCCCTTACGAGTGGTTCAAACCGTGGATCGGTTGCGAGGACTATACCGTGAAAGGCTCGCCCGAGGTGGCGGCGGCCCTGTTCGACGGTATGACCAAGCGTGGCATCCGGATGTTCGCGCAGACGGAGAACCTGAAGTTCGACGACAATATCTCGGTACCCGTTCTGCTCACGAACGTCGCGGGCTCCGGCATTCCCATGGTGCCGGTGCTGCAGAACTGCACCGTGCCCCCGATTCCCGATCAGCGTCGCTGCTATGAGGTCGGCAAAGCGCTTGGCGATTTCATCCGCGAGGATTTGCCGGCCGATATGCGGGTCGCACTGCTCGGGTCCGGCGGCCTCAGTCACGAGCCGGGCGGTGCGCGATACTACTTCATCGACGAGGAGTTCGATCGCTGGTTTCTCGATCTTGTCGCGTCCGGAGATCACGAGAGGCTGCTCGATGAACTGACGCTGGAGAGAATGGAAGCTGCGGGCTCGGGCGGCACGGCGGAGTTGCTGGCCTGGGTGGTTGTGCTCGGTGCGATCGGATCGAAGCCGGGCAAGAGCTTCGGCTATACGGTTCACAAGGATTTCAAATGCGGCGTCGGCGGGGTGTTGTGGGACATGAGCCCCAACATGCCAAAGTCACGCGCGGCCTGACGGGAGCCAATCATGGGACTCGAGAAATTCAGGGCGTCGCTGGCGACGCACGATCTCATTCAGGACCTGAAATGGTCGCCGCAACTGCGTGAGGAATTCGCGGCCAACGAGGCCGCCGTGCTCGATCGCTATCCGCTGCGAAAGGACGAGCGGCACGCCATCGAAACGCGCAACTTCCTCGCGCTCTACGATATCGGACTTCACCCTTATCTCGGCGGTCAGTTCGCCCGGCTGATTTTTGGAAACGAAGCCGGCAAAGGCGCCACTGTTGCCGTGAACAAGCTGGTCGAATCGCTGCAGGGCAAGGGATCGGTCGCCTAGGTCTTCGACGACCCAACAGACGCAAACAGCTATCGCGGACTGGCATGTCGTCGGGCCGGAGGGATGTCGCGCGTCCGCGCGCAACGGATTTGAGGCAGGAAAGCGGACGGCCCATGCCGTCGGAAAAGGGGAGATTTCAGATGCGACGTACCATCGGTTGGATCAAGCCGGCCCTCGCGGCCGCGTCCGCTCTCGCGCTTGCCGCAACAGGCGCTGCGGCGGCCGAGAAGGCGTCGCCGGGAATTACGGATACCGAGATCAAGATAGGCGGCATCTGTCCCAGCACCGGGCCGATCGCATCCTTCGTCACCATCTGCGCCATGCAGGACGCCTACTTCAAGTCTATCAACGATCGCGATGGCGGCGTCATGATGGGTGACGGCAAGCGTCGCAAGATTTCGTATGTTTACTACGACGACGGCTACTCCCCGCCGCGCACGGTGGAGCAGGCCCGGCGTCTGGTCGAGCGCGACCAGGTCGCGTTGATCATCGGCCCGCTGGGCAGCGCCACCGGTCTTGCGATTCGTGACTACGTCAATAAGCGCGGCGTGCCGCAACTGTTCGTCGGCAGCGGTCTTTCGGCGTTCAGCACGGATTCGAAGGCTTATCCCTGGACCATCGGCTGGCAGTCGGCCTACACGACCGAGGGCAGCATCTTTGCCGAATTCGTGAAAGCGAAGAAGGCCGACGCCAAAGTGGCGATTCTTTATCAGAACGACGACTTCGGCAAAGAGCTGCTGAATGCCTTTAAGCACGCGGCCGAGGGCAGCGGCGTCAGCGTCGCCGCCGCGCAGTCTTACGAAGTGACGTCGCCGACAGTGGATTCGCAGGTTTCCAACCTTGCCGCGACCAATGCGGATGTACTGCTGGTGTTCGCGGTTCCGAAGTTTACCGCGCAGACGCTGCGCAAGGTACAGGATACGTCGTGGCGGCCGATGGTGCTTGTCACCAATATCAGCGCCTCGAAGAAGACCGTGATGGAGCCGGCCGGCGCCGAGGCGTCAGAGGGCGTCTACTCGGCGATCGCGCAGATGGATCCGACCACCAAGAATTATGCCGACACCAAGGACATCAGAGCCTATCGCGAGATCGGCACCAAGTTTGCAACCTCCGGGCTTAATCTCGACGATCCAATGACGATGGTGGGGTTCGGTCAGGCGCAAACCATGGTCGCCGTGCTTGAGAAAGCGAAGTCGCCGACGCGCGCCGCGATCATGGAATCGGCGCGGCATCTGTGCGGCGTAGCGATCCTCGGTCTCGTGCCGGGCGTCAAGGCGTGCGTCGATGGCGAGCGCGATCCGTTCTACGTCGAGTCGATGCAGGTCGTGCGCTACAGCAAAGGAAGCTGGGTGCCGGTTGGCGATGTCATCACGAAGTATGAGGGAAAGACCCCTCATCAGGCCAAGTAAGCGGCGCGAATGAGCATGGCCATGGAATTGCTCAACGAAATCCTGCCGCCAAAAACCGGGCGGGCGCTGATCGTCCGCCGGGGTGAGGTTTTCAGGATCACCGATCTGGAAGGACAGCAGGTCGTCGACGTGGCGATCTTCAACGCCGACAATCATCGCGACCGGCTGTCGCTGTCCTACTCCACGACGCGCTACGCGATGCAGTACAGCGCGCGGCGCGCAGGCCGCCCCGAACCGACGGTCGCAATGTCGAAAGACTTCCTGACCGAAGGCGACGTGCTGATGTCCACCATCTACACGCCGCTGATGACCATCATCAAAGAAACGCCCGAACCGAAGGGCGTTCACAAGGTCAATCAGCGCATGTGCAACCGACGCTTCTACGAAAGCTTCGGCCTGAGCGATATCGACGGTTGTCACGAAATCATCAGCGGCGTCGTGGCGCCCTACGGCATTCGTCCCGAGGATATCCCGGACACCATCGATTTCTTCATGAACTACCACCACGATTGCGGCAGCCATTCCTGGGTCGCGGAAACGCCGGTATCGAAACCGGGCGATTACGTTGAACTGCGGGCAGAGATCGATTGTCTGGTCGCGATCTCCAATTGCCCCGAGGATCATGTCAGCCAGATCAATGGCGGGCGCTGCACGCCGATGCGATTGCAGATCTTTGCCGCCGAGGCGGCAACAGCGCAGGCAGGTTGATGGCGGTTCACGTTCTCAAAGCCTGCGCGGCGACTGTGCAGGGCGGAGTCATCGATCCTAAGGCGAAGGCCGTCCATACGGTCGCGTCGGGGGATACGGTGATCCTCGATACATGGGCGATGTGGGACAATGCCGGCGGGCCTTCGCTCTCCCTCGATCAGGCGATGGCGCTGCGCGAACAATTCCGCGCCGAAGGGCGCGGGCCGCACAGTCTCACGGGGCCGATCGCGGTCGAGACCGCGTGTCCGGGCGATGTCCTCAAGGTCGAGATCGAAAGTCTCGAGATTGCCGATCACGGCATCAACCTGATTTTTCCGGGCGGACGCAGCCGCGGCCTGCTCGGCGACGTTTTTCAGGATGCGGAGTTGCGCCATTTCCAGCTCGACCGCCGGACCATGACCGCGCGGTTCGCCGACGGTATCCGAATTCCGCTGCGGCCGTTTCTCGGCATCATGGGCGTGCTGCCGCCGCCCGACGATGCGCCGCGCAGTTCGGCGATCCCGGGCAATTTCGGCGGCAATATCGATTGCGCGGATCTGGTCGCGGGCAGCGTGCTGTATCTGCCTGTCTTCGTCGAAGGTGCGGGATTTTACGCCGGGGACGCTCATGCGGCGCAGGGCTCGGGCGAAGTCGTGCAGACCGCGCTGGAGACGGCGATGACAGCCGCCCGCTTGAAACTCTCCGTCGTCAAGGGCCGCTCGATCGCGCGGCCCTGGGCGGAGACCCGCGAGCACTTCATCACTATGGGACTGCATGAAGATCTGCGCGAGGCGGCGCGCCAGGCGGTGCTCGACATGATCGATCTGATGGTTGCGACCAGGAACATGACGGGATCCGATGCCTATGCGCTGTGTTCGCTGCAAGCCGATCTGCTGGTGACGCAGCTCGTTAATGGCGTCAACGGCATTCACGCGCGAATGCCGAAAGCGATCTTCGACAGGAATATCGGTCAATGACAGCCTTGCTGCAGGTGCGGGACGTCGGTATCGAGTTCGGCGGTGTGCGCGCGCTGCAGGACGTTTCGTTCGACGTGGCGAACGGCAGCATCTGCGGATTGATCGGACCCAACGGCGCCGGCAAGACCACGCTATTCAACGCGATATCGCGTGTTTATCAGGTGAGCCGCGGCACGATCCGTTTTGCCGGAAGGGATATCGCCGCGCTGCCCGCAAACCGGATCATCGGCCTCGGTATCGCGCGCACGTTGCAAAATGTCGGGCTGTTCGGCACCATGTCGGTGACGGAGAACGTGCTTCTCGGTGCGCACCACCGGCTGCAGCCGGGTTTCGTCAATGCCATCTTCGGAAGGGGTGCGGCGATAGACCCCGTCGCGATCGAGGACGAGGCGCGCGCCGTTCTTCACGATCTCGGATTGAGCGGGGTTGCCGATCATCTCGCGGGAGGCTTGCCGTTCGGAACCCTGAAGCGGATCGAACTTGCGCGTGCGCTGATCTCGCATCCGCGGCTTCTGATGCTGGACGAGCCGGCCAACGGTCTCTCCCACGGCGAAGTCGATGAACTGTCCGACGTTATCCTGCGGGTCCGGGAGCGCTATGGCCTCACGGTGCTGCTGGTCGAGCATCACATGCGGATGCTGATGCGAATATCGGATCGCGTCGTGGTGCTGGAAAACGGGATCAAGATCGCCGATGGAACACCGGCCGAGGTCAAGGCCGATCCGAATGTCGCGGCTGCCTATCTGGGAGCAACGGCATGAGCCTGCTCAGCATCAAGGGAATGCACGCCGGATACGGTGCGCGCAACGTGCTGCATGATATCGCGCTGGACGTCGAGGAGCGGCAAATCCAAGTGGTGCTTGGCGCCAATGGCGCCGGCAAGACGACGTTGTTGCGAGCAATTTCGGGCACCATCGCGCGGGAAGGCGCGATCGCTTTCGACGGCGCGCGGATCGATCATCTTTCGGCGCGCAAGATTGTCGCCGCCGGCGTCGCGCATGTACCGCAGGGGCGGGGCACCTTCGCCGATCTGACCGTCGACGAGAACATCCGGCTCGGCGCCTATCTGCGGACCGGCGCGGAAGCGCGACAGGATCGCGAACGCTGGTTGACGTTCTTTCCGCGCCTGCGCGAGCGGCTGTCGCAGCAGGCCGGCAGCCTGTCGGGCGGCGAACAGCAGATGTTGGCGATCACCCGTGCCCTGATGCTGCGACCACGCCTTTTGTTGCTGGATGAGCCGTCGCTGGGTCTGGCGCCGATTATCACGCAGGGGCTGTTCAAGACCCTCGCGGCCATTCGCGCGGAAGCCGGGATGACGATGCTGATCGTCGAGCAGAGCGCGAATCTTGCACTTGAGACGGCGGATTCCGGCGTTGTGCTGGAGAGCGGGCAGATCGTGTTGCGGGATTCCGCGCAGAATCTCGCGGGCAATGACGAAGTTCGTCGCATCTATTTGGGGTATGAATGAATCTCTTCGCCAGCCAGATCGTCGACGGGCTCGCCGATGGCGCGATCTATGCGTCGCTCGCGCTTGCGCTTGTTTTCAGTTATCGCTCGACCGGCATCGTGAATTTCGCGCAGGGCGAAATGGCGATGCTGTCCGCCTATCTCGTCTGGCAATTGATGGCGTGGGGGATGCCGCTGGTGCCGGCGGCGTTGGTCAGCATCGCTATTTCGTTCGTTGCCGGCGCGCTGCTATACGTCACCATCGTCAAGCCGCTGTCGCACGCCAGCCTGCTCACGGTGGTCAGCGTACTGATCGGCTTGTATCTGGCGCTCAACAGTCTCGCGGGTTTCGTCTGGACCTACACCATCAAGGCGTTACCCAGCCTGTTTCCAAAAGCACATCTGCAATTCGGCGCGTTCACGGTGTCTGCGGAGACGGCGGGGATCATCGCCGTGGTCGGCGTGGTCCTGCTGTTGCTCTATCTTTTGTTCGAGACCACCAAGATCGGGCTTGCGATGCGCGGTGCGGCCTCGACGCCGGATTCCGCTATTCTGGTCGGTGTGTCCGTTCCCGTGATGCTGCTGATCGGCTGGGGCATCGCGGCCGCGTTGGGCGCGTTGTCCGGCATTCTGGTGGCGCCACGCGTCTTTCTCAATCCCACGATGATGTTCGGCGTGATCATCTATGCGTTCGCGGCGGCGACGCTTGGCGGCTTCGACAGCGTCGTCGGCGCGGTTGTGGGCGGCCTTCTGGTCGGCGTCGTGGAGAATCTGGTCGGAACGTACATTCCTTGGATCGGACCTGATCTCAAGATCATCGTCGCGCTGGTTCTGATTTTCGGGACGTTGCTGGTCAAGCCGGACGGATTGTTCGGACGAAAGAAGGTCGTGCGGTTATGAGCGCTGTCGTCAAGCCGAAGGTGCCGATCGCTGTCCGTGTCGCAGTTGCGGCCGTGCTCGCCGTCATCTTCCTCTACGTTGTTCCATTCGTCGTTCCGGGTTACCTGGTCAGTCAGTTCGCGACGGTGCTGGTGTTTGCCATCGCCATCGTCGGCATCAATCTGGTGACCGGTTTCGGCGGCGCCATCACGCTCGGCCATGCTGCCTTTGTCGCGCTTGGATCCTATACCACGGCGATTCTGGTGGTCCGTTACGGCTGGAATCCTTATGCGACCATTCCGGTCTCCGCCGCCTTGAGTTGGATCGCGGGCTGGTGCCTCGGCTTTCCGGCGCTAAGATTGCAAGGGCTCTATCTGGCGCTCGGCACACTGGTGCTGTCGATTACGGTCCCGCCGCTGCTGAAGCGTTTCGACGTATTCACCGGCGGCGTGCAAGGTCTCAATGTCGGCAATCCGGAGGCGCCGACGTTTCTGCCGATCGACGATTCGCAGTGGATCTACTTCGTCTGCCTCGCGGTCGCCGCGGTGCTCTATATCGTGGCGCGTCGTATCCTGTCCGGACCCTTGCGGCGCGCGCTGGTCGCCGCGCGTGACAATCAATTGGTCGCGGCGGTGATGGGTGTGGATCGCGCAACATTGACGACCGCGACCTTTGCGATGAGCAGTCTCTACGCGGGCGTCGCGGGATCGCTTTACGCCATGATCGTCGGCTTTGTCTCCCCGGACACTTTCAATGTGATGATGAGCCTCAGCCTGTTCGTGGGCGCGGTCGTGGGTGGAATCACCTCGCTCAATGGCGCCATTGTCGGTGCGATGTTTATCCAGTTCGTACCGATCTGGGCCAGCGATATCGACGTGTCGCTTGGCGGCCTGGTGTTCGGTGGCGCGTTGATCGTCACGCTGGTCGTGATTCCGGCGGGTATCGGCGGACTCGGGGAGCGCATCTTCCTTTGGTTATGCACCCGACTGGGCTGGGTGGAACGCTCAGGGGCCACTCGCGATGGCGCACGCGCGATAGGGACTGCACAGAATGAGCCTGCGTAACGTCGATCGCATTCTGACCGGCAAGGTCATCACGCTGGACGACGCCGGAAGCATCGCCGAGGCTGTGGCCATTGCGGATGACCGCATTGTCGCAGTGGGCGAGCGGCGGCAGATGCTGGAATTGAAAGGACCGCAAACGCGTCTCGTCGAAACCGGCGCAACGATTGTTCCCGGATTCAACGATGCGCACGCCCACATGGATACCGAAGGGTTGCGCGACCGCTTCCCTTCGCTTGGCCACGTCCGCAGCGTCGCCGATGTGCTGACGCGCATTTCCGAATTCGCCCGGACGACGCCGCGCGGCGAATGGATCGTCACCATGCCGGTCGGTGACGCACCGTTCTACTTCGGCGGACCGATCGTGTTGCGCGAACAGCGAATGCCGACCCGCCAGGAATTGGATCGCGCGGCGCCGGATCATCCGGTGTGCATCCTGCCGCCGTCGGGCTACTGGAGCCTGGTGCCATGCTACACGGCGCTCAATTCGCTGGCGCTGAAACTCAACGGATTGAACCGCACGTCGGCTTCGCCGGTGGAGGGTGTCGAACTGGAGCGCGATGCCGCAGGCGAATTGACCGGCGTCATCGTCGAGCACAACTATCCGGACTCCGCGCAGATCGCGCTGCTGCCGGCCGTCCCGCGATTTTCGCCGAAAGACCGCCGCGATGGCATTCTGCGTTCGGTGCGCACCTATCATACCGTCGGCACGACCAGTGTTTATGAGGGACATGGATGCGCGCCTGACGTCATCGGCGCCTATCGCGATCTCCGACAGGCCGGCGAACTGACGATGCGAATGCATCTCGTCGTCAGTCCGACCTGGAAGACCGGCGACGAGGCCGAAATCATGATGCGCGACGGTCTGGCCTATGCGCGCGGCGCTGGCATCGGTGATCCATTGCTGCGCATCGGCGGAATTTTCGTGAGCTATGGCGGCGAGCCGACGGCCGCCACCGCCGCGCTGGCCAATCCGGCCGATCTCGGCTGGTCCTGTTACATCAAGCAGGCCAATACCCCCGCGGAATTCGAAAGACTGTGTATGCTCGCCGCGGTTCACGATCTGCGAATCCATACCATCGTGATCGACAAGTTGCATGAACTGTTGCCGATTCTCGAACGCGTCCATGCCAAGCACGATATCTCGCGTCGCCGCTGGGTGCTCGAGCATATGAGCCACGCCGCAGCCTCCGATCTGGCACGCCTCAAGGCGCTTGGCATCGGCGTCACCCTGATCCCGGATTATCATGTCTGGAAGGTCGGCACCCGTTTCTTTCCGTTGTCGGAAGCGGATCGCGAGCTCGTGTCGCCCACGGCGCAACTCGACGCGCTCGGTGTGCCGGTGGCGTGCGGCACCGACAACAGCCCCTTCAATCCGTTGGCCACGATGCGCGCGATGCGGACGCGCCGGGAACGCACTACGGGCGAAATTCTGGGCGCGGGCGGCCGGACCTCGGCCGAGTTGGCGCTGCGCGCGATGACGCAGAATGGCGCGTGGTTCTCCTTTGAGGAGGCCGTCAAGGGACGGATCGTGCCAGGCTATTTCGCCGATCTGGCGGTGCTCAGCGGTTGTCCGCTGACGACGCCGGGCGAAGAACTGGAGACACTGTCCTGCATCGCCACCATGGTCGGAGGACGTTTCGTCCACGGCAACGTCTAGCTCCAATCTCTGGGAAATTCTCATGGCCATCGATCTGCAACTCGCTCCGTTCGTCGCGCGACTGGAGGAGGCTTGGCCGGAGCCACCGCTTTCACTTTCGGTCGAGGTCTGGCGCGAGCGCGTCGAGCGGCTGTCGGCCGCCGCGCGTGCCCCATATCCCGAGGGGCTCGATGTGGAGACCCGGATTGTCGACGGACCGCGGCCGGTGCGCGTGCGAATCTACCGTCCGCGCTCATCGCGGCCGCTTCCCGCACTGGTCTACATGCACGGCGGCGGCTGGGTGATCGGCAGCATCGACAGCCACGATTCGATTACGGCGGCGATCGCGGCCGATACGCCCTGCGCCGTTATCAGCGTGGATTACGCCCGCGCGCCCGAGCATCCGTTTTCGGCGCCGATGGAGGACTGCCGCGCGGTCGTCGGCTGGGCATTCGCCAATGCTGACGCGATCGGCATCGATCCGGCCGCCATTTTCGTCGGCGGCGATTCCGCCGGCGGCAATCTGGCGGCGGCGATGACTATCGCATTCCGTGACGGCCCGCTGCAACTGCGTGGACAATTGCTGCTTTATCCCTGCGTCGATGTCGATTTCGCGCGTCCGTCCTACATCAGCGAAGCGCAGGCGCCGTACCTGAAGGCGGCGGAAATGGTCTGGTTCTGGAAACAGTACTGCCCCGGCGAACAGCAGCGCGGAAACCCGCTCGCCGTTCCGATGCGCTGCGCGAATCTGTCCGGCTTGCCACCTGCCTTCGTCGTGGTCGCCGAGCACGATCCGCTGCGCGATGACGGGCACGTCTATGCGGAGCGGCTGAAAGCCGCTGGCGTTGCGGTCACCTTCAGGCCCGGCCACGGCCTTATTCACGGCTTCGTGCGCGCGCGAGCGTTGTGCGAAGCGGCTCAGGCCGAACATGAGGCTATGACAGAATGGCTGCGGACGACGGCGCAGTGATATAAAGGTAGCCTGAACCATCGCGGCCGCCAATGCCGGCCGTCGTGCAAGGAGCGACAGGATGTCCCAAGTTCAGGCGGCGGTTTCCCAGGGCGCTCGCGCCGGGGTAAGCGAGACTTTGCGCGTTCCGCAAGCGATGCTGGCGTACCTCCTCGGCATTGCACCGGCGCTGGTGCGCCGCAGGTTCGCCAAGGGGCGGGCGCTCTACAGGCAGGACGAAGTCAGCGATCAGGTCTTCGTCGTGGTGTCGGGCCGCGTCGGCATCACCATGCTGCGGCCTGACGGGCAGGAGCTTCTGATCGATATCGTTGGTGCCGGCGCGTTATGTGGTGAGGGTGCTGCTTTCGACCGGCTGCCGCGTTTCTCCAGCGCAAACGTTCTTGAAGATTGCGAGGTGCTGGTGATTCCGGCCGCGGATTTCTGCAAGCTGATGTCCACTCATGCGGTGCTCTCACCGCTGGTGGTGCAAACGATTGCATTGAAGCAACGGACGTTGGCGATACGGCTCGCGCAGGTCACGCAAGCCTCGCCGGAAGTTCGTATCACCGAGTTGCTGTCGCAGATCACGACGCCCGATGCGCCGACCATCGTTCTCACCCATCAGCAGATCGCCAATCTGATCGGAGCCTCGCGCATCACCGTAACGCGTGCGATGCAGAAACTGCGACGAGACGGTGCGGTGCGGTCAGTATGAATTGGTCAGGTCGCATCTCCCGGACGCGTGGGATCATATGACGGATGTGGTGCACGCGCAGCCGTGATGCGATCGTCGCGGCCTGTGTACCGCGATACGACATTCCCCGACGCGATCCGTCATGCTCCGGTCGATGCAATGACCGGGGCCGTTCGGATGACCGATGCGACAAAAGCTTTTTCACGCGAAGCGGGCGCCGGTTCGCGTGAAGAAAATGCGTCAGAATGCGAAGTCGCGACTCCTTTCCGATTCTATTCGAACGGAAACGATGCCAGCTTGATGTTTCGTCGCCTGATGGGGCGCTTCGCGACCGGCGTTGCCGTGGTACTGACGGCGGGTGAACAGGGACCGATCGGGCTGACGGTCAATTCGTTCACGTCCCTCAGCCTCGACCCGCCGTTGCTGTTGTTTTGTGCGCGCAACGAAAGCCGTGCCGGGCGTGCTGCAATCGCCTGCGGTTCGTTTTCGGTGAACATTCTCTCGGATGCGCAGCGGCATATCTCCGGCTATTTCGCGGGACGGACCGAGGGCTGGGACATCGATGCCTGCGGCCGACATCGCCACTGGTTCACGATTCCCGATTGCAACGCGGCGATGTTCTGCGAGGTGGCGAATACCTATCCGGGCGGGGATCACACCATCATCGTCGGCGCGGTGCGGGAGATCGTCGGCCCGCCGACCGCAAAGCAACCGCTCCTCTACCATGAGGGGCGCTATAGCGCCCTGCCGCTGCGTGCGGTCGGCACAGTGTAGGCCCCCACCTCAACGGACAGTCGGCCGGCGCTTGAGCAGGATATGTCCGTCGACGATGTCGATACGGTTCTGTTCGCGCAGCCGCTGAAGGGTTCGTGTCACCGTCACGCGCGAGGTGCCGGTCATGGTCGCGATCTGCTCGTGCGTGACGTGAGTGACGAGGAGTCGCCCTTTCGGGTGATCAATCGCGAACATCTCCTCAAGCCGCGTGAGCAATTCCATGATGCGATCCTGCGGCTCGCGCGAGGCAAGATGCTTGAGACGGATCGCGACGACGCGCTGTTTCAGGCTGGTGACGCGCAACAGCGACGTCGCAAATTCCGGATGCGCGCGGAAAATCTCCGTCATCTTCGACGTATCGAATTCGATGGCCTCCGTATCTTCGATAGCGGCGGCACTGGAGAAGCGCGGCAGGCCGTCGAAAGCCGAGCCTTCGCCGCAGATAGTATCCGGCCCCATGAGTTCCAGAACGACCTCCGATCCGTCGGCTCGGAAGATCGAGATCTGCACCAGTCCCTTGAGCACGAAATAGAACCGGGTCGAGACTTCGCCTTGCTCGTAAAGCACGGTGTTCTTCTTGAACTTGCGGCGTCGGCCATGGGAAGCGTGTCGGCTGATCTGTTCGACGAGCTGACGGTCGATGCGCCATGTGCCGAGCTTCTTTTTCGTCATCGAATGCGTTGTCCGGGGCATGATCCCAGATTGAACGGAAAAGATCCGCCATCCCGTATAGGGCGATACAGCCCTGCGGAAATCGGTCAGGTTAGCGTCGTCGGCATCAGTTTTTCGGACGGAGCCGATGGCGTCAATGGCAGTCGCGCAAGCAGATGATCGGACCGGAGCGGACGGCGGCGCGCCTGCCGTCGTTGCCAGAGCGGTCGAGATGCGGGAATGGCTGCAAGGCAAGGCAGCCGAGATCGAGCAGCGCCGCAGCCTTCTGCCGGAGGTGGTGGAACGCCTGGTGGCGGAGGGCCTGTTTCGGATCACCCAGCCGGTTCAATACGGCGGGCTTGGACTGGACCCGCGCGCCGCGTGGGAAGCAACCTACGAGATCGCGCGAGGCTGCTCGTCTACCGCCTGGATTCTGGGCCTCTCCAGCGCCAACGTGGTGATGATCGGCAAGTTCTCGGCGGAGGCCCAGCGCGATGTCTTTCTCTCCGGCAAGCCGACCATCGTGTCGCTGCTGACCGGCGGTGTCGGTCAGGATCTGGTGGCGGAGCGTGTGGATGGCGGGGTGTTGCTCAGCGGCCGCTGGCGTTATGCGTCCGGCATCGACGTCGCGACCTGGGCCGGGCTGCTGGTGCCGATCCCGTTCGATGGGCAGATAGTGCCGCATGTCGTGCTGGTGCCGGCGAACGCTTTCGCCGTGGACCAGGGGAGTTGGAACGTGCTCGGGATGCGCGGCACCGGTAGCAAGGATATCGCGCTGACGAAGGCATTCGTGCCTGAGCATCGCTGGATGAACTGGCAGGTGTTGCAGGATGGCGGCTGTCATCCGACCTGTCCACGGTACGGCGCCATCACCGCCGTACCTCTAAACCCCATCAATGCCATGTCCACGCTGGCGCCGACCCTGGGTGTCGCATCCGCGGTGGCGGAGGAATTCCGCGCGATTGTGAAGGCGAAAGTCAGCCCGGCGGCGCAGAAAGCGCTGGTGGAAGATCGTGTGGCCCAGATCGAGGCGGCGACAAGCGAAGCGACATTGACGATTCTGCGTCGCGCCCTGCTGGATGACGCCGACGCACTCATTACGTCTGCGCGGGAGGGGGATGTCAGCCTGATCGCGCGCGCGGCCATGCGAACACGCTTCGCCGTCGCCTCGCGTCTTGCCTTGCAGATCACGCAGCGGTTGTTCGCGGCGCTTGGCGGCTCGGTGCTGCCGGCCGGGACGCGGATCGAACGGTTGTTCCGCGACGTCCACGCCATGAGCAGCCACATGCTGCTGCAACCCGATGCTATCGGCGAGCCTTACGGTCGCTTGCTGCTCGACCTACCGCTGCCGCCGACCGCGCGGATCTGATTTCGTTCACGGAGACCACAATGAAGAAACAGGCCATCAACTCAACCAATCCGATTTTCGCGACCCCGGACGGATCGACGATCTTCAAGAAATTCGGCTATTCGCCGGCGGTGCGCGCGGGCGATTTCCTCTATGTCGCCGGCCAGATCGGTCTCAATCCGGATGGTTCGATGCCGGCGAACGACGAGGGCCAGTTCGTCAACGCCTTCGACCGGCTCAAGATCGTGCTGGAGGAGGCAGGGGCCTCGCTCGACGATATCGTCGAACTGGTCAGCTACCATGTCGGGTTGCAGAATCATCTCGGCAAATTCGTCGAGATCAAGGGCCGCTACATCCGCGAGCCGTACCCGACCTGGACTATCCTCGAGATCGCCGGCCTGGCCCGGCCCGGGCTCGTCATCGAAATCAAGGCAGTTGCTTACGCCCCGAAATAGCGGTCCGGCCGGGAAGGAGGCTGCGGCAAAGAATGTCGGCGCTTGGTAGCGGCTGATACAGACGCGCCTCGGCTACCGGCTAACCTGCCAGCCAGAACCGCCGTCGCAATCAGCAAGGGGATCGCCGTGAGCACTGGCCGCATCAAGGATATCGCCAATATCCAGAAGCTGGGACATATCGAGTTCCGCACCACCGATCTCGAACGGGCGCGCGACTTCTATGTCGATCTGATCGGATTGCACGAAACCGCCCGTGACGACAACCGCATCTACCTGCGGTGTACCGAAGACAAGCAGCATCACACCTTCGTGCTGCGAAAGGCGGACTCCGCCGGCGTCGGACACATCGGCTTCGTGGTGGCCGAGGAGGCCGACCTCGACCGCATGAAGGCCCGTTTCGAGGAATTGGGCCTGCCAACGCGCTGGGCCGGCAATGACATGCTCGGACAGGGCCGGACGCTGCGGATGCAGGATCCGTTCGGCTTCATCATCGATTATTACGCCGAGATCGAAACGGTGCCGTGGCTGGTGCAGCAATATCACCTGCACAAGGGCGCGTCGCCGACCCGCATCGATCATGCCAACGTGCTGACGCCCGACGCGCAGGCCGGTTATGAATGGTACACGCAGGAATTGGGCTTCGGTTGCGCCGAGCTGACCGAATCCGACCCGCCGGAAAAGCGCATCTGGGCAAGCTGGCTGTTTCGCAAGTCGACGGTGCATGACATCGCCGTGATGACAGGCGCGGGACCTGCCGCGCATCACGTCGGTTTCTCGCTGCCGGATACGCTGTCGATCATCCGCGCCTGCGACATGCTCGCCGGAGCCGGTTATGCCGACAGTCTCGAGCGCGGGCCAGCGCGTCACGGTATTTCCAACGCGTTGTTCGTCTATGTGCGAGATCCCGACGGAAACCGCTTCGAGCTCTACACCGGCGATTACCTCACCGGGAACATCGCGGCGGAACCAATCCGCTGGAATCTCAACAATCCGGTGCGGCAGACGCTGTGGGGAGCGCCGCCGCCGCGCCGCTGGTTCGAGGAATCCATGGCGGTGGAGACTTTCGACGGCACCGCGATGCAGGAAACCAAGTCGCCGCTGCTGCCCGCGATACCGACCTACGTTCTCGACTGAAGCGCCCGGAGAGGACGCGATCAAAAACGGTTCGACGGAGGCGGCCTGCACCTCGTGCACCGCTTCTGCCGTGAAATCAGCTCTGTTGATCTTATTGGGAGTGGCCTATGAAAATTCATTCAATCGCTGCGGCCGCCGCCGCGCTGGCGATCTCGTTTTCGGCGCACGCGGCCGACAAGCCCGAACTTCGCATCGGTTCTGTCGTGGCGATGACCGGGCCGGCGTCGGCGCTCGGCCTGCCGGAAAAGAATGCACTGGAATTGTTGCAGGAGCAGCTCGCCAAGGACACCAGTCTGCCGTTTACCGTCAAGTTCATCACCTATGACGACGGATCCGATCCGACCAAGGCCGTCAACAATGTTCGCAAGCTCATCACCGAAGACAATGTGCATGTGGTGATCTGCTGCACCACGACGCCGACCTCGATGGCGATTCTGGAGACCGTGACGCAGGCCAAGGTCCCCAACATCTCGCTGGCGCTCGGCCAGAGCGTGATCGAGCCCGTGAAAGACCGGCACTGGATCTTCAAGACGCCGAGCACCGACCAACTTCAGGTGACGGGACTTGTCGACGACATGGTCAAGCGCGGCATCAAGAAGGTCGCATTCCTTGGCCTCGAGGACTCCTTCGGCGAGGGCGGCTGGATCGCAATGCAGAACGTCGCCAAGGCCAAGGGCGTCGAGATCGTCGCATCCGAACGCTTCTCGCGTACCGATACCAACTTCACGCCGCAGGCCTTGAAGGTGCGTCAGTCGAATCCGGGCGCGGTCTATATCCACGCCATTCCGCCTTCCTCGGCGCTGGTGCATCAGGCGCTCAAGCGGGTTGGCTATACCGGACCGATCTATCACTCGGGCGGTTCCGCCAACAACGCATTCATTGCGATCGGCAAGCAGGATGTCGAAGGTGCGCTGCTTGGTACGACGCCGGTGCTCGTCTACAAGGACTTGCCGGACAGCAACCCGCTGAAGCCCGTCATCACCAAGTTCGCGGCGCTCTACGAAAAGCGCTTCAACGTGCCGAAGGTCGATATCTTCCCCGGCCAGTCCTGGGATGCCGGCAACATCACGTTGAAAGCAGCGGAGCAGGCGGTGAAGGCCGGCGCCAAGCTGGACGATCTGGATGCCTCGCGGGCGGCATTGCGTGACAAGATCGAGGGCGTGAAGAATTTCGTCGGCGTCGGCGGAATTTTCAACTACAGCCCGACCGATCATCTCGGTCTCGACCATCGGAGCACTTTCATCTCTGTGGTCAAGAACGGCGAATTCCGCTTGTACGAATCCAAGTAGGCATGACCGATACCGTTCTCTTTCTACTGGTCGATGGGTTAACCAGCGGCCTAGTTTATGCGCTGCTCGCGCTCAGTCTTGTGCTGGTGTTCACCGTCACGCGTGTGGTGAACATCGCGCAAGGCGAGTACGTGATGCTTGGCGCCCTGACGCTCGCCGATCTGTCGCAGGGACGTATGCCTGGCACGTTGTACCTGCTGATCGGCGGGCTTGTCCTCTGTGCCATCCTGGACGCCGGTCGCTGGCGCCGCGACTGGCGCCAGGCGTTGCTGTTCACCGGCGGGTTGATCGTCGCGGGAATTGTCGCGTTGGCGGTGACGCGTGGCGCGCTGGCGCTGCATCTGCCGATCATCGGCATGATGGCGGTGGCGCTTGTTCTGGTCGCACCGCTCGGAGCGCTGATCTATCGCTTCACCGTCCATCCGATTCCGAATGCGACCACCATCGTCTTCGTCATCATTTCGGTGGGCGTGTCGATGAGCGTGCAGGGACTTGGCCTTCTAATCTGGGGCGCCAATCCATATCCGGTCGATCCGATCGCGGCTGGCGGCGTGATGTTGGGGCCGGTGTTCGTTCCCTATCAGAGCTTCGCCATCCTGATCACGGCTTTGCTGGCCATGGGTGGGCTCTACGTGTTCTCGGAATTCACGCTGACCGGGAAGGCGTTGCAGGCCTCCGCGATGAACCGGCTCGGTGCCCAATTCTGCGGCATCCCGGTCAATGCCACCGGCGCGCTTGCGTTTCTGTTGGCTGCAGCATTCAGCGCGGTGAGCGGGATGCTGCTCGCGCCGCTCATCACAGCGAACTACGAGATGGGCTTTATGGTCGGTTTGAAGGGGTTCGTCGGTGGCGCCATGGGGGGCTTGATTGACTATCCGTTGTCGCTGGTCGGCGTGATGATCGTCGGTGGTCTCGAATCCACATCCGCTTATGTCGCCAGTGCGTATCGCGACGTGCTCGTATTCAGCTTGCTGATCCCGATTTTGCTTTGGCGCAATACGCGCTCGCGCGCGGAGGCTAGATGATGAGTGTCCGCGCCCGGCTCGCGTTCGGTGTGAGCGTCGGTCTTCTTGCGATACCGTGGGTGCTGCCGTCCTTTTATGTCGGCATCTTCGCCTATGCCGGAATCTATGCGCTTGTCGCGGTCGGTCTCGTTCTTCTGTTGCAGGCTGGGCAAATCTCGTTGGGGCAGGGCGCGTTCATGGGGCTCGGCGCCTATGGCTCGGCGCTGGTGGCGCGAGCCTATGGCATCGATACGCTGGTGACGCTGGTCCTCAGTGTCAGCACCACAGCGCTGGTGGCGGCATTGATCGGCTTCATCACGCTTCGATTGCGCGGGCACTATCTGCCGCTGGCGACGCTGGCATATGGTATCGCGCTCGCAAGCGTTTTCACCGCCTGGCACGAGGTGACGGGTGGCGCGTCCGGGCTCGACAAGATTTCACCGCTGTCGCTGTTCGGGTTCGCGCTGACCGACGACCGCCTCTACACCCAGTTGATCTGGGTGATCACCCTTCTCACGGTTCTGGGCTCGTTGCGGCTGCGCACCTCGCGCACGGGACGGGCCATCGCCACGCTCGAAGGGCACGATGGCCTCGCGCAGGCGTTCGGGGTCGATACCACGGTGCTGCGCGTCAAGGTGTTCGTCTTTTCCGCCGTCCTGGCAGCGCTGGCGGGCGCGCTGTATGTGCACCTCCTGCGTTTCGTCAGTCCTTCGCCGTTCTCGCTTCTGACCTCGTTCAAGCTGCTGATCATGGCGGTGGTGGGCGGGCCGATGAGCGCGGCCGGGGGCGTTATCGGCGCGTTGACCCTTGAGAGCGCGCAGTGGACGCTGCAGGATGTGCTGGCGCGCTGGGGCCTGTCCGGAAATCTCGAAGTCATCGTCTTCGGCGTTATCCTCGTGGTGATGCTGCTGAAGTGGCCGCAGGGTCTGTCGCCGGCGGTGGAGCGCTTTCTGCCGAAGCCGACGCTGCGAAGCCGCACGGGCGATGGCCTTGCGCGAACCGTGCTTAAGGAAGATCGCGGCGAGGTACTTCTGAGCCTCGAGGATATCGGTATCCGGTTCGGTGGATTGCAGGCGCTCGACGGCATCGACATGGAACTGAGGCGCGGCGAATTCGTCGGCCTGATCGGCCCCAACGGCGCCGGCAAGACCACGTTGTTCAGCATCATCTCCGGCTTGCAGCAGCAGACCGCCGGCCGAGTGACGCTGCTCGATGAGCCGCTTCCTGCGGGGCACGACATCGTGCGTCGCGGCATGGCGCGTACGTTCCAGCACGTGCAACTTATTCCGGACCTGTCAGTGATCGAGAACGTCGCGCTCGGGGCCTATTGTCGAACCGACGCCGGGTTCATTCGCGGTCTGTTTGCGCTGGACGGCGAAGAGAATCGACAGGCGCTTGCCAGTGCCCGCGCCGCGCTGGAGCGCGTCGGGCTCGCGGTGGAAGCCGACCTCGCGGCCGGAAGCCTGCCCCTCGGCAAACAGCGTATCGTCGAGATCGCCCGCGCGTTGGTCGCCGATCCGCAAATCTTGTTGCTGGACGAGCCGGCGGCGGGTCTGCGCTTCTCGGAGAAACTGACATTGGTGAAGATCCTGCGTCAGTTGCAGGCAGAGCACGTCACGATCCTTTTGGTCGAGCATGACATGGAATTGGTGATGGGATGCGTCGAGCGTCTCGTGGTGCTCGATCGCGGGCGGATTATCGCGCAAGGATCGCCCCAGGAAGTGCAGGCCAATCCGGCGGTGATTTCCGCGTACCTCGGAGGTGGTCGTGACAAAGCTGCTTGAGGTGACCCATCTCACGGTCGGGTACGGCGAGGCCATTGCCATTGACGATATCAGCTTTTCCGTCGCGCGGGGCGAGTTCATCACCTTCATCGGTCCCAACGGGGCCGGCAAGACGACGCTGCTCAACAGCCTGATGGGGGTGCTGCAGCAGTCATCCGGTACGGTGACTTTCGCCGGCAAAGACCTGAAAGCATTGAAGCCCGAAGCGCGGGTGGCGCGAGGCATTGTTATCGTGCCGGAACGGCGCGAATTGTTTCCAGGCCTCAGTGTCGAGGATCATTTGCGGCTCGGCGCCTTCCTGCGCCGTCGTGAAGGCCGCGCGAAGATGGCGGCCGCGCTGGAGCGGATTTACGCGCTGCTTCCGAAACTGAAGGAGCGACGCAGGCAACTTGCCGGCACGCTGTCCGGCGGCGAACAACAGATGGTGGCTGTCGGCCGTGCGCTAATGGCTGAGCCGCAGCTTCTGATGCTCGACGAGCCGTCCACCGGGCTGGCTCCGCGCATCACTGAGGAAATCTTCGAGGCGATCGACCGGCTCAAGGCCGCCGGCATGACCGGCATTCTGGTCGAGCAGAACGCCAATCTTGCGTTGTCGGTGGCCGAACGCGGTTTCGTCCTCGAGGTCGGCAATGTCGTCGCTTCGGGCGAGGCCGAGCAGCTTCGCCAGGACCCGCGGGTGCTCGCGGCCTATCTCGGCGCCGGCGATCGCTATCGCGAAGCCATGACCGACACTTGAATTATCTCTCCCAAAGAAGAAGGAAGAAACATGTCACGTACTGTCGTCGTTCCGCCCACCGGTCTTCGTCCGGGCATTCCCTATTCGCCGGCGATCCGCTGGGACAAGCTGCTTTTCGTTTCGGGCCAGACCGGTTCCGATCCGGTGACGCGCGAATTCCCGGAGGACATCAAGGCGCAGACCCGTATCGCGCTGGAGAACGTCAAGGCGCTGGCGGAAGCCGGCGGCGCCTCGCTGGATACCGCGTTGAAGATGACCATTCACATGACCGACATGATGAACGAATTCGCCGCGATGAACGAAGTGTTCTGCGAATTCTTCCCGAAGGATCCGCCCTCGCGCACCACGGTCGGCGTCGCGCATCTTGCCCGCGCCGGCCTCAAGATTGAAATCGACATGATCGCCGTGGTGAAGGATGCCGTCTGAGGCAACGACTATTCTTCTGCGCGGTGGCCGTCTTGCGGCTGCCGCGCACTGCGATGCCGACAGCCTTCTGATCGAAGGAGGACGCATCGCGTGGATCGGCGGGGCGAATGACGCGCCGCGTGCCGACCGAACTATCGATCTCGACGGCAGCCGTGTCGTTGCAGGGCTCACCGATGCCCACGCGCATCTGTTCATGCGCGCGCAGGAGTTGCTGAACCTGCAACTCGGCCCGACGGCCGGCACAATCGCCGAACTGCTGAAACGTCTGCGCGCTGCTTGTGAAGCCGCTGCGCCTGACGAGTGGGTAATGTCGGCGGACTACAGCGAACAATTTCTTGACGAACGCCGTCATCCGACTCGCGAGGAACTGGATGCCGTATCCGGGGGACGCCCGGTGCTGCTGCGGCGGAGCGGCGGTCATCTATCGGTTGCCAATTCGGCCGCGCTGCAGCGTGCGCAATTTGATGACACGACGGTCGATCCGGTCGGCGGGACCATCGAACGCAGCAACGGCCGTCTCAACGGTGTGCTCACCGAAAATGCCGCCGATATCGTGGCCGCGTTGATCCCGCCGCCGTCGACGGCGCGTACCATCGCCGCCATCCGCAAGGTCGTCGACGAATGTCTGAGCTACGGCATCGTCGCCGTCACCGAGGCGGCGGTAGGTTTCAACAACGGCTTCAAGGTCGAATGGGACATCTGGAACGCGTTGCGCGACGAGGGCGGCTTGCCGCTGCGCATGGGTTTCATGCTGCGCATCGATCCGAACGAGGCGCGTGACTTTGGCCTGGCGCCGTCCGGTGTCGACGATCGCTGGCAGGTGCGGACGCTGAAGTTTTTCGTCGATGGCATTATCGGCGCGCGAACGGCGGCGTTTTTCGAGCCTTATGTCGATCGTGAGACGTCCGGCCTCCTGATGGAGCCACCGGCCGACCTGCGCGCCAAGGTGATCGACGCTCACGCCTGCGGATGGCAGTTGGCCGCGCATGTGATCGGCGATCGTGGTATCGATCATTGGCTGGAATGTTTGATGGCCGCGCACAAGGTTTGGCCTCGCGACGACGCGCGTCATCGTATCGAGCACTTCGCGGTGCGCGGTCCCAAGGCTGTCAGGCAGGTGCAATCGCTCGGTGGGGTGGTCGTGCCGCAGTACGGCTTCCTGCGTCGGCTCGGCGCGTCGTTCGCCGAAGCAGTGGGTGAGGCGCGCGCGGAACGGCTTTATCCTGGCCGAACGCTGCGCGACGCCGGCATCGTCGTCGCCGGCAGCTCCGACCATCCGATCGGGCCACTCTCACCATATCTCGGCATTGCCGCCGCGATCGATCGCAAGGCCGGCAATGGAATGGTTCTCAATGCCGCCGAAGCGCTCACGGTCACCGAGGCGTTGGCCGCCTATACCGAAGGCGGCGCCTTCGCGATGGGACACGAGCAGCGCCGAGGGCGCATCGCCGTCGGGCACTATGCCGATCTCGCGGTGCTCGATCGCGATATTCTGGATCTGGCGCCGACGGCGATCGAACCAACGCGGGCGCGGCTGACATTGGTCGGCGGCACGGCGGTCTTTTCGGACGGTACGCTGACCGTAGAATAAGACGCAGAGACTGCCCTCAAAGGACTTGCGTGAAGATACTTAACACGTTAAATACATTGCATCGGCCGAGCGGGAGCGTCCCCGCGATGGCCAATCCATTTCAGTTCGCGACCTGCTGATCGCCACAGGAGAGCACCATGAACAAGCCTCTCGCCAATGATGCCTTGACCGACAATCTGCGCAAGGCGCAAACCTATCTGGCTCGTTTCAAAAGCGGTCCGGTACCGCATCGGATTGCCGGAGAGAGCGTGACCAACGCCGAAACGTTCGAGAACCACGATCCGACCGACAACTCGGTGCTGTGCAATGTGTCGTCGGGCGGTGCGGTGGAGATCGATCGCGCCGCGCGCGCGGCGGAAGAAGCCTTCAAGGTGTGGCGGGCGGTGCCGGGTGAGAAGCGTCGGGCGCTGCTGCACAAGATCGCTAACAAGATCGAGGCGCGGGCCGAAGAGATTGCGTTGATCGAGAGTGTCGATAGCGGACAGGCGATCCGTTACATGGCAAAGGCCGCGCTGCGCGGCGCCGAGAATTTTCGCTTCTATGCCGACAAGGCGCCGGAAGCCAATGACGGCTTGTCGATGCCGACCGAGACGCATCTGAATTACACGATCCGTCAGCCCATCGGTCCGGTCGGTGTTATCACGCCGTGGAACACACCGTTCATGCTCTCGACGTGGAAGATCGCGCCGGCGCTCGCGGCCGGCTGCACCATCGTGCACAAGCCGGCGGAATGGAGCCCGCTCACGGCGGTGATCCTGTCGGAGATCATGAGCGAGGTTTTCGAGGGCGCCGGCCTGCCCAAGGGGATCGTGAACCTGGTGCACGGATTCGGCGAAAGCGCCGGCAAGGCGTTGACCGAGCATCCGGCAATCAAGGCCATCGCCTTCGTTGGCGAATCGATCACCGGCAGCCACATCATGGCGCAAGGCGCGCCGACCTTGAAGCGTGTGCACTTTGAACTCGGCGGCAAGAATCCCGTGATCGTGTTCGATGACGCCGATCTCGACCGTGCGCGCGACGCCGTGCTGTTCATGATCTACAGCCTGAACGGCCAGCGTTGTACCTCGTCGAGCCGTGCGCTGGTTCAGCGTTCGATCTACGACAAGTTCACCGCGGAGTTGAAGGCGCGCGTCGAGAAGATCAAGGTCGGCCATCCGCTCGACCCCGCCACCGAGATCGGGCCGCTGATTCACAAGCGGCATGTCGAGAAAGTGCTGAGCTACGCCGACCACGCCAAGGCGGACGGCGCCACTGTCGCCACCGGCGGCAAGCGGGCGATGGAGGGCCAGGGCAATTTCGTTTGCCCGACGCTGTTCACCGATGCGAAGAATTCGATGAAGATCGCGCAGGAGGAAATTTTCGGACCGGTGCTGACCGCGATTCCGTTCGAGGACGAAGCCGATGCGCTGCGCATCGCCAACGACGTGCGTTATGGTCTCGCCGCCTACATCTGGACCGGCGATGTCGGCCGTGCGCACCGCGTATCGCAGGGCGTCGAGGCCGGCATGGTGTGGGTCAATTCCGAGAACGTCCGGCATCTGCCGACGCCGTTCGGCGGGGTCAAGGCCAGCGGCATCGGCCGCGATGGCGGCGACTATGCCTTCGAAATCTATATGGAGCAGAAGAACATCGCCATCGGTCTCGACAAGCATCGCGCGCCGAAAATCGGCGTCTAAGCTGATCGACGCAGGGGGCAAAAGATGGACAGCAGAATTCCGCGCTTTGATGCCAGCGTTCTCGGCGCGGTCGCCGCCGGCGCACAGCTTTATGAGTTGTCGCACGCGATGGCGCCGTCGATGCCGGTCTATCACCAGCACATTCCGTACTCGCTGGCGCTGCATCGCCGCCACGGCGACCCGCATCCTGCGAAGCGGGAGGACGGTTCCAGCTTTGCGAACGAGGTGATCGTCACGTCCGGACATTCCGGCACCCATATCGACGCACTAGGTCATTTCTCCCGCAATGGCTGCCTGCATGGCGATGTGCGTGTGGCCGATGTCGAGACGCGCGACGGCTACCGCGAACATTCGGTGGCGGACATCCCGCCGATTATTCAAAACGCGGTGGTGCTGGATGTGGCCGCCGCCAAAGGCGTCGATTGTCTCGCGCCGGCGCAGGAGATCACCGTCGCCGACGTCGAGGCAGCGTTGGCATTGAGCGGTGCGACGATCGAGCCGGGCGACGCGGTACTGATCCGCACCGGCTGGTCGAAATATTGGACAGACGCGGAAACATTCATCGGCCGTCGCGGCGGGATGCCCGGTCTCGGTGAGAAGGCGACACGCTGGTTGATCGCGCGCGGCGCGACCTTGATGGGATCGGACACGCCCGGCTTTGAATGCCTGCCGACGCCCGGTGTTTCCGTTCACGCGATCCTGCTGGTCGATGCCGGCATCCACATCATTGAGAATCTTAACCTGGAAGAGATTGCGCACAAGCGCCCACCGCGCGCGCTATTCGTGGCGCTGCCGTTGCGTTTGACCGGCGCGACTGGCTCGCCGATCCGTCCCGTCGCCATCGCCTGAAGGGCGCGGCGACCTATTCTCTCGCGATAGCCTGCGCGTTCACTCGCGTCCGATTTGAGTGGGAGGGCAAGTCCTTCATCGACTTGCCGTGGCGGGTCTGCTCGGATATACCTACCAATCGTTAGGGAGATTACCGAGGGCCGTTGTCATGCCGCTTGCCGGCCGATCCTATGATGAAGTGCGTAACGCGTTTTCCTGGGCAATTCCGGCGCGGTTCAATATCGCGACGGCGATCTGCGACCGCCATGCCGGGACAGGCCGCATCGCGTTAATCCATGAAACGGCGGACGGGACTGCCGCCGATTTCACCTTCGAAGTTCTTCAGGAGCGTTCAAGGCGGCTGGCCAACGCGCTGTTGGCGCACGGCATCGATCGCGGCGACCGCATTGGAATTTTGTTGCCGCAATGTCCGGAGGCGCTGATCGCGCACCTCGCCGCCTACCGGATCGGTGCGATCGCGCTGCCTCTGTTCACATTGTTCGGGCCGGACGCGCTTGCCTATCGGCTCAACGACAGTGGCGCCAGGGCGGTGGTGTCGAACGCTGAAGGTGTCGAAAAGCTGGTTCAGTTGCGGGATCAACTGACGGCCTCGCCGCTGCTGATCTCAATCGAGGATCGCGTCGATGGTGCGACGCTCGGATGGTCTTCGTTGATCGAAGCCGCGTCGTCCACCCATACTACGGTCGATACTGCCGCCGAGGATCCTGCCATCATTGTCTATACATCGGGCACGACGGGAAATCCGAAGGGCGTGCTGTATGCGCATCGGACGTTACTGGGTCACATGCCCGGTGTCGAATTCCCGCATGATTTCTTTCCGCAGCCGGGCGATTGCATGTGGACGCCGGCCGACTGGGCCTGGGCCGGCGGCTTGATGGACGTTCTGCTGCCGTCGCTGTTTCATGGCATTCCGGTGCTCGCCAAGCGGTTGAAGAAATTCGATCCCGAGGAAGCATTCGCGCTAATCGGCCGACATAGTATCCGCAATGCATTCATGCCGCCGACCGCGCTCAAGATGATGCGTCAGGTGACTCGGCCGCAGGAGAAATTCGCCTACGCCATGCGGTCGATCGCGAGCGGCGGCGAACGACTTGGCGAAGAGATGTTGGGCTGGGGCCGCGAGACTTTCGGCTTGACGATGAACGAATTCTACGGGCAGACGGAAGCCAATCTGACGATCGGCAACTGTGCGTCGATCATGCGACTGAAAGAGGGATCGATGGGGCGTGCGATGCCCGGTCATGTGCTGGAAGTCGTGGACGACGAAGGGAATCCGGTGAGGGCCGGAGAAACCGGGACCATCGCGGTCAAGGCTCCAGACCCGGTGTTCTTCCTGCGTTACTGGAATAAGCCCGACGCGACGGAGGATAAATTCCGCAACGGCTGGTTGTTGACCGGCGATACCGGCCATCGTGACGAAGAAGGGTACTTCTGGTTCCACGGCCGTAACGACGATGTCATCATCTCCGGTGGCTACAGGATCGGGCCGACCGAGATCGAGGACTGCCTGATGCAGCATCCAGCGGTCGCGCTCGTCGCCGTCATTGGTGTGCCGGACAGCGTCCGCGGTGAGATCGTCAAGGCATTTGTCGTTCCGCGCGCCGGGGCCACGGTGGACGATGCCCTTCGGGAGGACCTGCAGCACTTCGTCAAGGCTCGTCTGTCGGCGCACGAGTATCCGCGGCAGATCGAAATCCGCGACTCGCTTCCGATGACCATCACCGGAAAAATCCGCCGCAAGGATCTCCGCGACGAAGCCGGCGGAGCGACATCGTGACCGGCATCGTGTGCTTTGAGACGGCGACCAGAGGAAGGAATTGATGGGACTGCTCTTTGACGAATTCACGGTTGGCCAGCGTTTCGAAACACCGTCACGAACGATTACCGAGGCCGACATCGGGACTTTCGCCGGCCTGACCGGTGACTACAATCCGGTCCACACCGACGAAGTTTTCGCGGCGGCGACCGGCTTCGGCGGCCGGATCGCGCATGGACCTATGGGCATCGGGATCGCCTTCGGCCTTGCCTCGCGCCTCGACCTGATCGACGGGACTGTGGTCGCGCTGCTTGGCGTGACCTGGGATTTCAAGGCGCCGATGCGACCGGGCAGCACCATTCGCGCCTTGATCGAGGTCGTCGAAACGCGCAATGTCAGCAACCCCGCTCACGGCTTGCTGGGATTGTCCATTGCGCTGGTCGACGAAGCCGACAAGCCGCTTCAGGAGGGCAGCGCACGTCTCTTGATGCGGAAGACGCGGCATGAGAAAGCGAAATGGGGTCGTGTTTGATCGCAAGGAGAGGTGACCATTAGCCAGGCAGTTGCACGAACCGCGAAGGCGTCCGCCGCCAAGTCCGAAACCCAGGACCCGAACGGCGGAGCCAGACAAATCCTGAACGCCACGGCATGGTTGCTGCGCCATCGCGGTTACGAGGCAACGACGACGCGCGCGATTGCGGAGCGGGTCGGCATCAAGGCTGGCAGTATTTATCACCACTTTCCGTCGAAGGACGCGATTGTCGAGCAGGTGATCAACGAGGGCGTGCTTCTGGTCCACAAAGCCGTCACCGCGGCGCTCGATGCTTTGCCGAAGAAGGCGACCCCGCGCGATCGGTTGCAAGCGGCTATCAAGGCCCATCTGCTGTCGTCGCTCGAACACAGCGACTATACGTCGGCGTCGATCCGGGCTTTCGCATTCCTCCCGCCGGAACTGCGCAAGACATGCCGTGTCGAGCGGCGTCGTTATGAGGATATCTGGCAGCAGCTCATGCGGGACGCCTCGGAGGCTGGATATATCCCCAAGGATGTGTCGCTCGATGCCGCGCGCCTGATGCTGCTCGGCGCGGTGAACTGGGCCGGCGAGTGGTATCGTCCGGGCCGCGTCCCGATCGACAAGATCGCCACCGACTTCGCGCAGATGGCGTTCGGCGCGCGGCGGACCTGATCTCACTTTCTGTTGGCTTGCGCCTATTCGGCGGCCTGATGGGTGATCCCGGCATCAGGCCAACGCCCGAGCAGCATGGCCTGACGTTTGAGCGCATCCGCCTCGGCCGCCATTTTGACGTGCCCGAAGCCGCGGATGGTAAGCGGCAAGGCTGCGATTTCGACAGCCAGCGCGTGATTAGTCGTGGTCAGTTCCGGTATGATGCGTGTCCGCAGCAATATTTCATATTGTTCGATCATGCGGCGCTCGGATTGGCGCTCGGCAGTATAGCCGAACGGATCGGCCCAGCTTCCGCGCAGGAATTTCAGCCTGGCAAGCAGTTTGAACGCCGGCACCATCCAGGGACCGAACCTCATCTTGCGCGGATGCCCGGTGACCGGATCGCGACGCGCGAACAGCGGCGGCGCCAGATGAAAGGCGAGGGTGCCGCCGTCGAACTGTTCGTTCAACCGCGCAAGAAAGCCGGTTTCGACGTGCAGGCGTGCGACCTCATATTCGTCCTTGTAGGCAAGCAGCTTGTGAAAGCTGCGGGCAAGCGTGGCCGCAAGCTCGGTCGAGCCGGGTCGGACCTGACTCTCCGCGTTCGCCACGTCGGCGACCAGATCGCGGAAGCGGCGCGCGAGGTGTTCGTTCTGATAGCGGATCAGTTCAGCCGCCCGGATATCGACGATATCGGCCAGCGACGTTGCAGGCGGCTGTCGGGTCGACCCGGAGGCCAGGCCAAGAACGCTGTCGGGATTTGCCGCCAGCGCGCGGCCCCACGCGAAGGCGCGCTTGTTCATCGCGACGGCCGCGCCGTTGAGTTCGATCGCTTGCAGGATGGACGCTTCCGTCAGTGGTACGCGACCTTTCTGCCAGACGATGCCGAGCGCCATCATGTTGGCGCCGACCGCATCGCCCAGCAACTTTGTCGCGAGCGCCGACAGATCGGCGAATGAAGCCTCGGCGTGCGCTTCGATACGGCGTTTCATCGCCGCATCGGGAAACGACAGATCCGGATTGGCGGCGAAGTCGCCGGTCATCACCACATGGTCGTTGATCACCGCCACGGCGTTCGGTGCGAGCAGTCCAAGCACTTCCGGCGTTGCCGCCACGGCGAGGTCGCATCCGATCAGGGTATCGGCTTCGCCGGGCGCAAGCCGCACCGGGCCGATGTCATCCGGGCTCGCCGCGATACGGACATGAGTGGTGACCTCGCCGCCTTTCTGGGCGAGACCGATCTGATCCATCACCGACGCGCCGCGCCCGTCGAGATGCGCCGCCATGCCGAGAATGGCGCCGACGGTGACGATGCCGGTGCCGCCAATGCCGCCCGCGACCAGATTGGCGGTGCGGGACAAATCCAGCAGCGGCGCCGGCACCGCCGGCGGCCCGATTGCGTCAGACGTCGGCTTCCTTGCGATGCCGCCCTCGATCGTCACGAAGCTCGGGCAGAAGCCTTCGACGCAGGTTGCGTCCTGATTGCAAGTCGTCTGGTCGATCTGCCGCTTGCGCCCGAATTCGGTTTCCAGTGGCACGACGGAGACGCAATTCGATTTCTTGCCGCAATCGCCGCAGCCTTCGCAGACGGCCTCGTTGATGATAACGCGCTTGCCGGCATCGGGCATCTGACCGCGCTTGCGGCGACGACGCTTTTCGGCGGCGCAGACCTGATCGTAAATCAGCACCGACACGCCGGGCGTTTCGCGCAACGCGCGTTGCACCGCTTCGAGACGCGCGCGCGGATCAACGATGACGCCGGACGGCAGCGTTTCTCCGCGATGGCGTTCCGGCTCTTCGGCGACGATCCGGATATTGTGCACGCCTTCGGCCGCGAGTTGCCGCGCGATCTGTGCGACCGTGAAGCCGCCTTCGGCGGTCTGACCGCCGGTCATGGCGACGGCATCGTTGTAGAGCAGCTTGTAGGTGATGGTGACGCCGGCGGCGATCGCGGCGCGGATCGCCAGCAAGCCGGAATGGGCATAGGTGCCGTCGCCCAGATTGACGAAAACGTGCCTGGTGCTGGTGAACGGCGCTTGCCCGATCCAGCTCGATCCTTCCGCGCCCATCTGGGTAAACGTCGTGGTGTCCCGATCCATCCACTGCGCCATGTAGTGACAGCCGATGCCGGCCAGCGCGCGGCTTCCTTCCGGCACCAATGTCGAGCGATTGTGCGGACAGCCGGAGCAGAAGTAGGGCAGGCGTTTCGCCAGCACCGGCTCGATGGCTTTGCCTGTCGGATCGACGGAAAGGAAACGTGGCGGCAGTTGATCGCCCAGTCCCAATTTCGCGAGGCGACGGGCGATCACGCGAGCAAGGTGATCGACGGAGAAGGCCGCGCGTGGCGACAGCAGCGGTTGCCCTTGCTCGTCGATCTTACCGACCAGCCGCGGCTTGCGGATGGAATCGCCGGTGAGGAGAACGCGTGCCACCTGATCTTCCACCAGCGGACGTTTTTCCTCGACGATCAGGATCTCCTCGGCATCGCCGCAATGCTCGCGCACGAAATCGGGATCGAGCGGCCACGGCATACCGATGGCGCAGAAGCCGATGCCCAACTCTGCGAGTCGATCGATATCGAGGCCAAGCATCGAAAGCGCTTGCATCGCGTCGAGCCGCGATTTGCCAACGGTGACGATCATCAGCCGGCGGCGTTGCGGACCGGGATCGACGATCGCGCGGTTGAGACCGTTCGCCCGGCCGAAGGCAATCGCAGCCGGAAGCCGCAGGTCGAACAGCCGGCGTTCCTGTTCGAGCGGCGTATCCGGCCAGCGGATCGATACATCGGTTGGCAGTCCCGGTGGCTGAACGATCTGCGGCACGACGTCGGCGAGCTCGACGGTTGCGGCGGAATCCATGGTATCCGCGAGCGCTTTCATGCCGACCCAAAGTCCGGTCGCGCGCGACATCGCCCATCCGATCAGGCCGAAGCGCATCACCTCCGCGACATTTGCCGGATGCAGCACCGGGATCGATGCGTCCAGAAACGCGTAATCGGATTGCGACGGCAGGCTCGCGGATTTGCAGGCGTGGTCGTCGCCCGCAATCGCCAGAACGCCTCCGAACGGCGCGGTGCCCGCTGCGTTGGCGTGCTTGAGCGCATCGCCGGAGCGATCGACGCCGGGGCTCTTGGCGTACCAGATCGCAAACACACCGTCCCGCGTCGCGCCGGGCGATAGGCCGATCTGCTGGGTTCCCCATACGCTGGTGGCGGCGAGGTCTTCGTTCAATCCCGGTTGAAAGACGATGTCGTCCTGCGCGAGGTGGCGTTTGGCGGACCACAACTCGCGGTCATAAGTGCCCAGCGGCGAGCCGCGATAGCCGGAGACGAAACCCGCCGTGTTCAGTCCGGCGGCGCGATCGAGGCGTCGCTGCATCAACGGCAGGCGCACCAGCGCCTGCACGCCAGTCAGATAGATGCGTCCGGTCTCGCGGTTGTATTTGTCGTCGAGCGAAATCGGCGCGTCGGCTGGGTTGTTCATGCGATCCTCAGAGCCGCTTCGCGACTTCCTCGAGCATCACTTCGGTGGCGCCGCCGCCGATCGACTGAACGCGCGCGTCGCGAGTCATTCGTTCGATCACGCTTTCGCGCATGAAGCCCATGCCGCCATGGAACTGAAGGCAATCGTACATCACGGCGTTGACGAGTTCACCGCAATAGGCCTTCACCATCGAGACTTCGCGGGTGACGTCGCGACCCTGCGCATCGCCCCATGCCGCGGCATAGACAAGCTGCCGTCCGGCTTCCACCTCGGCGGCACGCATCGAGATTCGCTGTCGGATGCCTTGCTTTTCCCACAATGGGGCACCGAAAGCCCGGCGCGTTTTCAGGTAAGCCACGGTCAGGTCCAGCGCGGCCTGGGCTTCGCCCATGGCCATCGCGCCGATCACCGTGCGCTCGTTCTGGAAGTTGCGCATGATGGCGTAGAAGCCCTTGCCTTCCTCGCCGAGCACGGCGTCGTGCGGCACCAGGCAATCCTCGAATACCAGTTCGGCGGTGTCGGACGAGCGCCAGCCGTGTTTGTCGAGTGCGCGGCTGACGCGAAGGCCCGGCGTTCCCTTCTCGATGAGGAACATGGTGATCGCCTTGCTGCCGCCGGACAGGTCGCCCGTCTTCGCAGCCACGCAATAGAGATCGGCGTGGACGCCGTTGGTGATGAACATCTTGGCGCCGTTCAGCACATAGCCGGCGTCCGTCTTGCGCGCGGTGGTGCGGATGCCCTTGACGTCGGAACCGGCGTCCGGCTCGGTCACGCCCACCGCGCAGATCGCTTCGCCCGACACGATCTTCGGCATCCACCGCGCCTTCTGCGCCTCGCTGCCGGCGTTGAAGACGTGAACCGATGCCATGTCGGTATGGACCAGTGCCGTGATCGCGACGCCCGAGAAAGTCGAACGGCCGAGTTCTTCCGCGAAAACCACGCTGCCTAGCGTGTCCATGTTCGACCCGCCGTAGGCTTCGGGATAGCGAATGCCGAAGAAGCCGAGCGAGCCCATACGCCGCAACACCTCGCGGGGAATGAAGCCCTGCTGCTCCCATGCGTCACCGTGCGGCTTGATGTCTTCCTCGACGAAGCGGCGGACCTGATCGCGCAGCATTTCGTGCTCGGCAGTGAAATACGGCGACGACGTTCGCGCGAGTCCGTTCATTTCCGATCTTCCTCATCGATCCAAATGGATCGGCTTCGACACGGGCCGCCACTGAAGAATATCAGGATTACCCGCTTCCCTATCTAACAGTTGTTAGGTATAAGGCATCGCGAGACTGACCGCAAGCCGGCTGACGCGGTCGCCGGCTGGAAGGGGCACGATGACTGCATCATTTGAAGCGCTGGTCGAAACATTGCGAAGTCGGCATGGAGCCGTCGTGGAGGGCGGCGGTGAAGCGTTGGTCAAGCGCCACAAGGCCCGCGGCAAGATTCCGGTGCGCGATCGCGTCGACTTGCTGCTCGATGCCGGCAGTCCATTTCTCGAACTGTCACCGCTCGCGGCTCACGGTCTGTATGGCGGCGAATTGCCGTCGGCGGGTATCGTGACGGGGATCGGCATCGTTCATGACACGCCCTGCATGGTGATCGCCAACGACGCCACCGTGAAGGGCGGCTCGTTTTTCGCCGAGACCGTTCGCAAGCATCTGCGCGCGCAGGAGATAGCGGAGGAGCATCGGCTGCCATGCGTCTACCTGGTCGATTGCGGTGGCGCGTTCCTGCCCGAGCAGGACCGCGTGTTTCCGGATCGCGATCATTTCGGAGGCACCTTCTACAATCAATGCCGGATGTCGGCCGCCGGCATTCCGCAAATCTCTGCGGTGTTCGGCGGCTGCACCGCCGGCGGCGCTTACATTCCGGCGCTGTCCGATGAGTCGGTGATGGTGCGCGGTACCGGCCGCATTCATCTCGGCGGTCCTCCCATCGTCAAGGCGGCGATCAACGAGATCGTCGACGGCGAAACGCTGGGCGGCGCGGACATGCACGCAACGGTATCGGGCGTCACCGATCACGTCGTCGATAGTGAAACCGCCGCCATCGGCAGGCTTCGTGAAATCGTAATGGGATTCGGCGCGTTGCGGCGCGTGGCGCAGCCACCTTTTACACCGTTGCCGCCGGCCAGCGATCCCGAGGAACTGGCCTCGCTGGTGCCGGTCGATCTGAAAAAGCCTTACGACGTGCGCGCCGTGATCTCGCGGATCGTCGATGGCGGCGAGCTGCATGAATTCAAGCCGGCCTATGGCGCGTCGCTGGTGACCGGCTTCGCGCGCATCCATGGTTTTCCGATCGGCATTCTCGCCAACAACGGCGTGCTGTTCTCGGAGTCATCAGTAAAGGGCGCGCATTTCATCGAATTGTGCGACCAGCGGCACGTTCCACTGCTGTTCCTCCAGAACATCACCGGCTTCATGGTGGGCACCGAGGCCGAGCGCGCCGGCATCGCCAAGCATTCCGCGAAGCTGGTCTATGCGGTCTCCAACGCACGCGTGCCGAAATACACGGTGTTGATCGGTGGGTCCTATGGGGCCGGCAACTATGGCATGTGCGGTCGCGGCTTCCGGCCACGCTTCCTGTTCACCTGGCCGAACTCACGCATCGCCACCATGAGTCCCGACGTCGCCGCCACTGTCGTCACCGAGTTGCGCCGCCAGAGCCTGAAGGGCGGCGGCGACGAGGCAGCCATCGCTGAACTCGATCGCCGCACCCGCGAACAGTTCGAGGCGCAGAGCGATCCGTACTACGCAACCGCGCGGCTTTGGGATGACGGGATCATCGAGCCGGCGCAGACCCGTGACGTGCTCGGCCTCTGTCTCTCGCTCTCCGCCGATGAGCCGCGCGATCAGTCGGCGCGGCCCGTATACCGAATGTAGGACAAGGCATGTTTCGTACGCTTCTCATCGCCAATCGCGGCGAAATTGCTGTGCGCATTATTCGTACGGCAAAGCGCATCGGGCTGCGCACCGTTGCCGTGTATTCGGACGCGGATCGCGATGCCATGCACGTTGAGCTTGCCGATGTCGCCGTGCCGATCGGTCCCGCGCCCGCGCGCGACAGCTATCTCCGCGCTGACCGCATCGTTGGCGCGGCGCTGGCGGCCGGTGCCGATGCCATCCATCCCGGCTATGGCTTCCTCTCGGAACGCACGGAGCTGCCGCAACTCTGCCGGCAACACGACCTTGTCTGGGTCGGGCCGCGTCTCGAGGCCATCGCCGCGATGGGATCGAAGATCGAAGCCAAGCGGCTGGCTGTCGCGGCCGGGGTGCCGGTCGCGCCGGGTTACGACGGCGAAGATCAAAGCGACGAGCGCCTTGCGACGGAAGCGGAGCGCGTCGGCTTGCCCGTGATGATCAAGGCATCGGCGGGTGGCGGCGGCAAGGGGATGCGGCCGGTGTATGAGGTTGCCGGGCTTCGCGAGTCGCTGATCGCGGCGCGCCGCGAGGCGGAAGCGGCGTTCGGCGACGGCCGCCTGCTGATCGAAAAGCTCATCGAACGACCGCGTCATGTCGAGGTTCAGATCCTCGGCGACAAGCACCGCAATCTCGTGCATCTGTTCGAGCGTGATTGCTCGGTTCAGCGCAACAATCAGAAGCTGCTCGAGGAAGCTCCCGCGCCGAACCTGTCCGATCGGGCGCGTCAAGCGCTTCATCGCCACGCGGTGCAACTCGCATCCAGCATCGGATACGATTCGGTCGGAACGATGGAGTTCATGGTCGATGCCAGGACCGAGGATATCTTCTTCCTTGAAATGAACACGCGCCTGCAGGTCGAGCATACGGTGACAGAGGAAATCACTGGTCTCGATATCGTGGAATGGCAGTTGCGGGTCGCGGCCGACGAACGACTGCCGTTCAAGCAGGATGACATCGGCTGTCGCGGTCACGCGATCCAGGCGCGTCTTACGGCGGAGCGCGCCGACCAGAGCTTTCGTCCCGACACCGGAAAGATCGAACGGTGGTCGCCGCCGGCCGATGTGCGCATCGACAGCGGCGTTGCGACGGGGACCACGATCGGGCTGCACTATGACAGTCTGTTGGCGAAGGTGATCGCGGTCGGAAGCGACCGGGACAAAGCGGTTGCGCAACTCGCGACCGCGCTTGATCAACTGACGGTGCTGGGACCGGCGACCAATCGCGCTTTCCTGTGCGATGCCCTTGGCACTTCCGACTTTGCCCAGGGTCGTGCGACCACCCGTCTCATCGGTGACAACTGGCCGAATGGCTGGAGCTTCAATGCGCAAGACATGGTGCTGGCGCGCCGCATGGCCGCGCTCGTCGTCAGGATCTCGCGCGGCTTGTCGGAACAACAATCGCCGTGGTCAGGTAAGTCCGGCTTCCGCGTTCTCGGTCCTGGCGGCCGCACCGGCGTCAGCCATCTGACGGTCAAGGGCGACACCGATGCGTGGGCTATGACCGTGGCAGGGGACGGCGATCTGTTCACGATCTCCGATGTCGACGGCATCCTTGCCGTGGCGGCAACGGTCGCACAGGGGGGCATTGTCGCACAGATCGGCCAGACGACTTATCGGATGCCGTTTGCCGTCGACGGCCATCGCGTTGCGATCCGCGCCCGGTCGGTGGAAGCGAGTTTTGAGGTTCGCCTCACGGCGGATGTCGCGCTCGAAAGCGGCTCCGGTGCGAACAACGTCGATCCCAACAACGTCACCGCGATGATGCCGGGTCTGCTGGCGGACGTCATGGTGGCGGAGGGCGATGCCGTCGAGGCTGGACAGACTGTGGCCGTTCTCGAATCGATGAAGCTATTCACCGATCTGAAGGCGGTTTGCGCCGGGCACGTCACGCGTGTAGCGGCGGAGAAAGGCAAGACGGTTCGCGCTGGAGATTTGATCGTCTCGATCGAGCCGGCGACCAGCACAGCATCCTGAAGGGAGAATGAGATGCCGGGATTGTGGTTCGAGGAATTTTCAGTTGGGCAGACGTTCGAGCATCCGATCACCCGCACCGTGACCGAGATGGACAACATGCTGTTCTCCAACATGACGCTCAACCCGCAGCCTTTGCACATCGATTTTCATTTCGCGGAGAAGACCGAGTTCGGCAAGCCGCTGGTGAATTCGTTGTTTACGCTTGGCTTGATGATCGGGATCTCGGTGCACGATACGACGTTGCGCACGACCATTGCCAATCTCGGGATGACCGACGTCAATTTTCCCGCTCCGGTATTCCACGGCGATTCGATCCATGTCGTAACCACCGTGGAAGCGGTGCGCGCCAGCGGCTCGCGGCCAGATGCGGGATTGGTCACATTCCGACATCGCGCATTCAACCAAGACGATCAGGAGGTCGCGAACTGCGTTCGCACCGCCTTCATGCGTCGGCGACCGGACGGAAAAGCCAGTTAGAGCTCATTCTCGGTTCAGCGGAAGCTCAAAACAATAAATCAGGGGAGAAACCAGGATGGATTTGTCATCGAAGACCATTTCCCGGCGCGGGGCTATTGGCGTCACGCTCGCCGGCGCAGCGACAGCGGTTGCATCGCCTGCTGTCGCGCAGTCGCAGCCGAATTTGAAATGGCGGATGGTCACCAGCTATCCGAAAAGTCTCGATGCGCTCGACGGCGGTTGCCGGATCTTGGCAAAGATGGTCGGCGATCTTACCGACGGCAAGTTCGACATCCAGGTGTTCGCGGCGGGTGAAGTGGTTCCTGCGTTGCAGGTCCTGGATGCGGTCCAGACCAATACCGTCGAGATGGGGCACTCGGCGAGCTATTACTATATCGGCAAGAATCCTGTGCTGGCATTCGACACCTGCCTGCCGTTCGGACTCAATGCGCGACAGCAGAACGCTTGGATGACGCATGGCGGTGGTGCCGCGCTGATGCAGGACGTATTCGCGCCTTACGGGTTGCGAGCGTTTCCCGCGGGCAATACCAGCGCCCAGATGGCCGGATGGTTTCGCAAGGAGATCAAGACCGTCGAGGATTTTCAGGGTCTCAAGTTTCGCACCGGCGGGTTGGCGGGACAGGTTCTGGCCAAACTCGGTGTGGTGCCGCAGCAACTTGGCGCGGCCGATGTCTATCCCGCGCTCGAGCGCGGCACCATCGATGCGGCCGAGTGGGTGGGACCATATGACGACGAGCGTCTCGGCCTGCAGAAGGTGGCCAAATATTACTACGCACCTGGCTGGGCCGAAGGGTCCGCGCAAGTATCTCTCTATGTCGGCCAGAAACATTGGGATGCGCTTCCGGCGAGCTACAAGGCGGCCATTGAAGCGGCCTGCGCCACGGTCAATGGCTGGATGCTGGCCAAATACGACAACGGCAATCCGGCGGCGCTTAAGCGATTAATTGCTGCCGGCGCGCAGGTGCGCATTTATTCGCGCGAGGTCCTAAACGCCCTGTATGACGCTACGGAGAAACTATATTCGGAGCTGAGCGCGCAGAACCCGCAATTCAAGAAGGTCTACGAGTCCTGGAGCGTATACCGTCAGGAAGAGCTGTTCTGGTGGCGCGTCAATGAATTGTCGTTCGATTCGTTCTCCGCAGCGCGCTTCGGGCGCTGATCGCGACAGGCGCGGATCGGGGCTTCGGTGCCGACGGTGCGGCGTGCGAAGCCCCGGTCCGCAGTTGGGTGGCCTTCATGGTCGCGCCGTTCGCGTGCTATAGCGGGCAATGTTTGACGTCGACGGATGGTCTGTCTCATGCGCTCCTTTCTGTTCATTCCCGCGGACTCTGAAAAGAAATTCGCCAAGGGACTGACAACTGCTGCCGATGCATTGATTCTCGATCTCGAGGATTCCGTCGTCGTCGACCGCAAGCCGCAGGCGCGAACGATGGCGCATGGCTTCCTCAACGATCATATCGCCAGGGCCGAACGTCCTTATCTGATCGTGCGGGTCAACGCGCGTGACACCGGATTGACCGAATCCGATCTCGACGCCGTCATCCCTGCGCGACCGGACGCCATCATGTTGCCGAAAGCCGAGGGCGGAGCGGATGTGAGCTATCTCGACATGGAATTGGCACGCCGCGAACAGGCGAACGCGATTCCCGTCGGTCACACCAAGATACTGGTCGTCGCCACCGAAACCGCGAAAGCGATTTTCCAGCTTGGAACTTACGCCGGGACGAGCGCGCGGCTCAGCGGCCTGACCTGGGGCGCCGAGGATCTGGCCGCCGATATCGGCGCGGAGTCCAAGCACGATGCGGCCGGCCGTTACATCGAGCCGTTTCGGCTCGCGCGTTCCCTATGTCTGTTCGGGGCGGTTGCCGCCGACGCGCAACCGATCGATGCTGTCTATCCTCCGTTTCAGGACCTCGAGGGGCTCCGCCGCGAATGCGAGGAAGCGCGGCGCGACGGCTTCACTGGCAAGATGGCGATCCACCCGGGGCAGGTGGCTATCATCAACGACGTGTTCACGCCGAGCGAGGCTGCCATCGCCGAAGCCCGGGCCGTGATCGCGGCATTCGCGGCCAATCCGACCACTGGTGCCGTAAGTCTGAACGGTCGAATGCTGGACATGCCGCATCTCAAGCTGGCGCAACGACTGCTGGCACGCATCCCTTCATAGCGATGGCCAAAGCTAAGTCCTACGTCACGGAGCGTGGGCTCAACGCGCCGAAGGACGCGGGATCGTAGGCCAGCTTGTATTGCATATCGGCGGCAACGATCGGCTGCTTGCAGTGATCGCAAATCACCGACGCATGGAAGTCGTGCCCGCAGGCCGTATGCTTGAGCAGGAGAGGGAGCTTGCCCTTGGAGAGCCAGCGGTCGCCCCAACGCAGCATGACGATGAAGGGGCCGTAGAGATCGCGTCCCATATCGGTGAGAAGATATTCGTAGCGATCGGGCGAGCTTTGGTACTGCCTGCGCCGAAATACGCCGCTGGCGACAAGACGAGAAAGACGGTCGGTCAGAATGTTCGGCGCGATCTCGAGCTCCGTCAGGATCTTGTCGTATCGTCGATTGCCGAAGAAGGCTTCGCGGACGACCATGAAGCTCCATTTGTCGCCGATAATTTGCAGCGCCCGTGAAACCGAGCTTGGGCGTCCGAGCAGAAAACGATTGCTGTCGGATGCCCGCCTGGTGTTGCGGCCGGCTTTGGCCGGATGGCGACCGGCACCCGGCCCATCGCGATAGGTAACGCCCCGAGCCTCGACACCCTTCCCGCAATGGGAGCAGGCGACCACGGGATGACAAGCGCACCCGCAAGTCATGTGAATCAGCGTCAGCGGAACCGGATTGCCGTCGGCCAGCCAGCGATCCCCGAATTGCATCAGCGCGATGAAGCTTGGATACAGATCGAACCCCATCTTGGTGAGTCGATATTCTTTACGTCGCGAAGACCCGCTCGCGACCTGACGGAAAATGGCGAGTTGCGTCAGCTTTCTCAGGCGATCGGTCAGGGTTGCGCGTGGAATGCCGAGCGCGGAGCGAAAGGCCTCGAAGGTCTGCGTTCCAAAGAAGGCTTCGCGGATGATCAGGAATGCCCAGGCATCGGAAACAATGTCGAGCGTTCGCGCGACCGAGCAGTTGCGCTCGCGCCGCACCGTATCGCGGCGGGCCTTGCCCGGTTTCGGAGCCGATCTGACCGGCAATTTCGCGGTTAGAATCTTGGCGGTGGCAGGCATCGTGGATGGGTTCTCGTGGGATGGAGGGAGCAGGCGCCGCGCGCGGTGCGCTCGTTTAACATATCATCGCGATTGACTCCCCGGAAACTTCAGTCTAGTTATGCATGTTATTACAGTCTAGTTATGCATGTGACTGAAAAAGACAAGCGCATCGAGCAACCTGGGGAGGAATGACGCGATGGCTGGAATTCAAAGAATGTTGTTGGCAGCAGCCGCCGCCACGGTGCTGGCCGGCCATGCGGCGGCGCAGTCCGGCAAGATTTCCGACGATGTCGTCAAGATCGGCGTCCTGACTGACATGTCGGGCCAGTTCTCGCACGAATCCGGCGAAGGCGCGGTCACGGCGGTCAAGATGGCCGTCGAGGATTTCGGCGGCAAGGTGCTGGGCAAGCCGATCGAGGTGGTGGTCGCGGACCATCAGAACAAGCCCGATATCGCTTCGGCCCTTGCGCGCAAATGGTTCGACGTCGAGAAGGTCGACATGATTGCCAATCTGATCAACTCGTCGATCGCGCTCGGCGTCTCGCAGCTTGCGAAGGAGAAAGACCGGATTGCTATCGTCAACGGCTCGGGGTCGTCGCGGCTCACCAACGACGCGTGCACGCCGAACAGCATCCACTACGCTTACGATACTTACGCGCTCGCGAAAGGAACCGGCGCGGCGTTGCTAAAAGCCGGAGAGAAAAGCTGGTACTTCCTGACGGCGGACTATGCATTCGGCCACGCTCTGGAGGCCGACACCAGTGCGATTGTCAAATCCCTCGGCGGAGAGGTCGTCGGATCGGTGCGTTATCCGCCGGAGACCTTCGATCAATCGTCGTTTCTGCTGAAAGCGCAAGCCTCAAAGGCGCAGGTGGTCGCGCTGGCTGGTTCCGGCACCGTGCTGGTCAATGCAGTGAAGTCCGCGCAGGAGTTCGGCATCCGGAAGGGCGGGCAGGAACTGGCTGGGCTGCTGGTCTGGATCACCGACATCAAGAGCATGGGACTCGACCTTGCGCAGGGGCTGGTGCTGACCAACGCGTTCTATTGGGATCGCGACGACGAAACGCGCGCCTGGTCGAAGCGGTTCTACGCGCGGATGAAGCGGATGCCGCATATGGGTGACGCCGGCGACTATTCGTCGACCATGCACTACCTCAAAGCGGTCGCGGCAGCGGGCACCGACGACGCGCAGGCAGTGATGCGCAAGATGCGCGAACTGCCGGTGAACGACTTCTTCGCCAAGAACGGCAAGATCCGCGACGACGGGCGAATGGTGCATGACATGTACGTGTACGAGGTCAAGAAGCCGTCGGAATCGAAGGGCGAATGGGACTACTACAAACTGCGTGAAGTGATCCCGGGAGATCAGGCGTTTCGTCCGCTCAAGGACAGCGCTTGCCCGCTGGTCAAAAAGGGCTGACGCTGTCTCCGGGCGACTGGATCCCTCGCGATGTGGCGGCTTACCGCTTATGTCGCGAGGGAGGATCGCAAGACCATCCGAGAGCGGCGTTGAAAAAGAAGCCGATGCCGCAGGGCCGGTGCCGTGGATCATGGGGTGATCGATGAGGGAGCGACCGGGACCGGATGCAAGAGTGGCCTACCTCCACTTTCGCGCGATGACGACGCGATAGGGCTACAACGATGCGTATCGCCATACGACCAACGTCGCGTATCTTTTCTCGAGACGCGGGTCGGCGGGAAAATTCGTGCAGTTCCAAGCGCGCCTCATCGATTTCACCGCGAGAAAGCCGGTGGGGCAATTCTTCGATCAATTCGGCACGCGGGTTTCCAGTGCGGCTGTACTTAGTAAGTAACGATCTCACACGACAAGGCAAACATCGTGGCTGATATCGAATGTACGGTTGAGAACAGTATCGCGACGGTCACGCTAAACCGGCCGGCCATGCGCAATGCCGTAACGCTGGCGATGTGGAAGGATGTCGCGAGACTCTTTCGCGAACTGGGGGCGAAGCGCGATATTCGCGCGATCATCTTCACCGGCGCCGGCGGCCACTTCAGCGTGGGCGCCGATGTATCCGAATTCTCCGTCGTGCGCTCGAATGCGCAAGACAGCGCGGACTACGAAGTCGCTGTCGATGCGTCGTCCGAGGCGATCGCCGGCGTTCCTCATCCGGTGATTGCTGTGATCGATGGCTACTGCCTCGGCGGCGGATGTCATCTTTCGATGACGTGCGATTTTCGCTTTGTCGGCAGAACCGCTCAGATCGGCATCCCGTCCGCCAATCTGTCGATCGTCTATGGCGTGCAGAGCACGAAACGACTTCTGGCGCTGGTGGGACTCACGGCGGCGAAACGTATCCTCTACACCGCCGAGCGGCTCGATGCCGCCGAGGCTGTGCGCATCGGTCTTGCCGACCGTTTGAGCGATGCCCCGCGAGACGAGGCGCGCGCCTTTGCGGAGCAGATCTCCGGAAAGGCGCCCCTTTCGATCGCCGGCGCAAAATACATTCTCAATCAGGCTTCGATGGGAGAAGATGGTCCGCTTGCTCAGATGATGATCGATGGCGCGTCGGATAGCCACGACTACCGCGAGGCAAGGCAGGCGTTCGCCGAAAAGCGGCCTGCGGCGTTTAAGGGGCTCTGACGATGAAGCCGCCGCCGTTCGACTACATCGCTGTCGATTGTGTCGAAGCCGCCGTTCAGGCGCTGGCCGACGCAGGTGGTGATGGAAAGATCATCGCCGGCGGCCAAAGCCTGATGCCGATGCTCAACTTCCGGCTGCTTCGGCCGTCGGTACTGATTGACATCAACCGCATCCCGGATCTCGCTTTTGTGCGGGACGATGGCGACGAAGTCCGCATAGGTCCGCTGACGCGGCATCGCACGCTGGAAACCTCCGATATCGTCGCCACGCAATTTCCGGTCCTACACGCGGCGATGGGCTTCGTTGCTCATCTTGCCATCCGCAATCGTGGGACCATCGGTGGAAGCCTCTCGCACGCCGATCCTGCTGCCGAATTGCCGATGATGTCCCTGCTACTGGACGCGCGTCTGGAGATACAGTCCTTATCCGGGAGCCGAACGATCGAAGCGCGGGATTTCTTCCTCGGCGCCCTGACCACCGCGCTCGGTGACGGCGATGTGCTTGTCGGCGTGTGCTTGCCGAAACTGCAGAACCGAACCGGTTGGGCGTTCGAGGAAGTTGCGCGTCGTTCCGGAGATTTTGCATTGGCGTCGGTGGCGGTGATCATGAGCCACGACAGGGACACGATCGCCGATGTTCGCATCGGCATGATGGGAGTCGGCGAAACGCCGATGCGGGCGACCGACGCGGAGAGCATTCTGACGGGACAGCGATGTGATGAGACGGCGATTGCCGCGGCGGTCGATGCGATCCGGGCCGCGGTCGAGCCTAACACTGATCTGCATGCGTCCGCCGAGTATCGCAGACATCTGGTCGGCGTTCTCGCGCAGCAAGCGCTTGCCAAGGCGTGGGATCGATCGAGGAGGTTCTCCGATGACTGAGCCTGTGATGGTTCGGATCACCGTCAACGGCGTCGTTCACGAAAGGCCGGTCGAACCGCGCCTTCTCTTGTCCGACTTCCTGCGCAACGAGCTCGGACTGACGGGGACTCACGTTGGATGCGAGCATGGCGTCTGCGGCGCCTGCACAGTGCTGGTGAACGGCGACAGCGTCAGATCATGCCTGCTTCTGGCGGTGCAACTCGAAGGTGCCGAGGTGGAGACGGTTGAGGGGCTGGGCGCGATACATGCGTTACACCCGATCCAGAAGGCCTTCCATGAGTGCCATGCGCTGCAGTGCGGCTTCTGCACGCCGGGAATGTTGATGACGACGATCGATCTGTTGCGGAAATCACCGTTGGCGAATGACGAGGATATTCGCGAAGGCTTGTCCGGAAATCTCTGTCGCTGCACCGGATATCAGAACATCGTTCGCGCGGTACGCAAGGCGGCCGACGAACTGAAGATCGTCCAAACTGACGAGGTTGCGTCATGAAAATGCATGTTCTGGCCGGTGGTCGGCTGAGAATGCGCAAGCATATCTATTTCCCCGATGCCGATCGCAACGAGTCGATTGAACTTCCGGTGAATTGCATTCTGCTTCGGCATCCGAAGGGAAATGTGCTGTTCGATACCGGCTGTCACCCCGATATCGTCACCAAGGCGGAGGAACGATGGGGACCATTGGCACGGGTGATGACGCCGGTGATGTCCGCCGACGACAACGTGATCAGCAGTCTGCGCGCCGTGGAGCTTACGCCGGACGATATCGACGTCGTAGTCTGCTCGCATTTGCACCCGGATCACTGCGGTTGCAATCAGTTCTTCAGGAAGGCGCGGATTCTCGTGCGCGTCGAGGAACTCGACGTTGCGCGGAGTGCGGATGCGCTTGGGGCAGGATATCTTCCCGTAGAGTGGGATTATCCACTGAACTATCAGGCGGTGACGGAAGATATCGATCTGTTCGACGATGGAGCCATTCGGCTGATGCATCTGCCGGGCCATACGCCGGGAACGATGGGCGCGCTGGTCAACCTTCGGCACAGCGGCCGCTTTCTGCTGGCGGCGGACGCGGTGAGCATTCGGGCAAATCTGGATGGCGATATCATTCCGAAGAACACCTGGAATAGGGATCTGTGCCGCGAAAGTTTTGCAAAGGTTCGCTCCCTCGAGGCTGACGGAGCCACCGTGATCTGCGGCCATGACGATGTGCAATGGCAATCGCTGCGCAAGCTGGCGAATGGCTATGACTGAACCGGCGCCAAAATCGGCTCGCACTTCCCGAGAGACCGAGCAGTTTGCCACGCGCCCCAAGATCGTCGGGGCCAGCGTCAAACGAACGGAAGATCCGCGCCTGTTGACCGGCCGAGGTGCCTATGTCGACGATCGAAAGGTGCCCGGCGTGCTGCACGTCGCGTTCCGGCGTAGCGATCATTCCCATGCGTTGATTGCGTCGATCGATTGCAGCGAGGCGCGCAAGGCGGCCGGCGTTGTCGCCGTGTTCACGGCCGAAGACATGTCCGAGGTCAATGCGGTGTTCGCGACTTCGCGCATGAAGGACTACTACGCCACGCCGACCACCGCGCTGGCTACGAGCAAGGTGCGTTATGTCGGCGAGCCTGTTGTCGGGGTAATCGCGCAAAGCCGCTATCTTGCCGAAGATGCGCTCGAACTGCTCGACATTGTTTATGAGCCGCTGCCTGTGGTGATTGATCCCGAAGAGGCAGCCAAATCGTCGTCCGCGATCCTTCACGAAGACGCTAACAGCAATGTCCTTTGCTCTCGCCAGTTCAAGACCGGAGACGCCGAGGCGGCGATCGCGGGCGCCGCCGTTCGCGTCGCGGGCCGATTCCGTGTCCATCGCAAGTCTCCGACCGCGATGGAGAATCGTACCTATCTCGCCGAATATGAGCCGGGTCGCGACGAGCTCACGCTCCATACGTCGTCACAAGTCCCGGGAATTATCCGCGATGCGCTGTCGGATGCACTCGGTATGCCGGGCAGCCGGCTGCGCGTGATTGCTCCCGACGTGGGGGGCGGTTTCGGCGGCAAGGCCTCGCTGTATCCCGAGGAGATTTTCGTCGCGTTTGCGGCGCGGCGTCTCGGGCAGGCGGTGAAATGGACCAGCGACCGCATGGAGGATCTGGCCGCTTCCAGTCAGGCCTTCGACCAGATCGTCGATGCCGAATTGGCGCTGGATGCCGAGGGTCATGCGATCGCGCTCAAGGCGGATGTGATCGGCGATGTCGGCGCCTACTCCATCTATCCCTGGACCGCTGTGATCGAGCCGGTCCAGGTGGTGAGCTTTCTTCCGGGCCCCTACAAGATCGCCAACTATCTCGGGCGCGTACGTGGTGTCGCGACGTCGAAGCCACCGACCGGACCGTATCGCGGCGTCGGCCGTCCCACGTCGACCTTCGTGACCGAGCGCTTGATGGACATGGCCGCGCAGAAGCTTGGCATGGATCCGGTCGAATTGCGGCTGCGGAACATGATTCAACCCAACGAGTTCCCTCACCGCATCGGCTCGGGGATCATCTGGGACCAATGCGCCTTCACCGAATGCCTCGATGCCGCGTGCGAAAGGGCCGATTATCGCGCATTGCGCATGAGACAGGCAGAAGCGCGTACTGCCGGCCGTTGGTTCGGCATCGGCGTTGCCTGCTACGCGGAGTTGACCGGCATCGGATCGCGCATCTCGGCGGCACCGGGTATGCCGATCAATACCGGCACCGAGACAGCGAAGATTGCGATCGATTCCACCGGCGCCGTTACCGCCGCGTTCGGCATTGCGGCGATGGGTCAGGGGCTGGAAACGACGCTTGCCCAGGTGGTCGCCGAGCATCTCGGCGGTCGCGTCGATGATATTCGTATTCTTCAAGGCGATAGCGCCGCTGTCCCCAATGCGACCGGAAGCTACGCCAGTCGCAGCGCCGTTTTGGCGGGCGGCGCTGCCACGCTCGCTGCCCGAGAGGTGAAAGAGAAGATCATTCGCGCGGCGTCGCATCTGCTAGAGACCGCGCCGGAGGATCTCGTTGTCGAAGATGGCGCTGTTTCGGTCGTGGGCACCGACCGGGTTCTTACATTTCGACAGTTGGCGAGAGCCGTATATCTCGAGATGGGACGGATGCCCGCCGATCAGCGAGAGGAGTTGGTCTCAACGAAGACTTACGATCCGGTGTTCGGCACCAGCGCGACCGCAGCGCATCTCGCCGTCGTCGAGATCGATCCGGCGACCTACGAAGTCAAACTTGAGCGGTTTGTCGTGGCCGAAGATTGCGGCCGATTGATCAATCCGATGATTGTCGACGGGCAGGTGCACGGTGGCGTCGCGCAGGGCATCGGCGCCGCGCTCTACGAGGAAGTCGTTTACAACGACGAAGGCCAGAACGTCACCGCGAGCCTTGTCGATTACATTATCCCGACCGCAACCGAAGTCCCTCCAATCGACGTGGTGCACATTGAGGCGGATTCCGTGACGACCTTGAATGGATTCCGCGGCATGGGCGAGGGCGGCACCATCGGCGCGCCCGCCGCCGTCGCGAATGCGGTCGCCGATGCCCTGGCGCCGTTGGGGATCGATATCCTTGAACTTCCCATCTCTCCCGACCGGCTTTTTCGACTGATCGAAAGCAGCAAGAACCATAAGGATCCATCTCATGGACATGAAACTTAAAGGCAAGGTTGCGCTGGTCACGGGTGCGGCGCGAGATGTCGGGCGTGAAATCGCGCTGTCCCTCGCGGCCGAAGGTGCTGCCGTTGCCGTGAACTACCGCGGCTCGAAGGATCAGGCCGATGCCGTTGTCGCCGAGATCGAGCGGAGCGGTGGCAAGGCGATTGCGTACCGCGCCGACGTTTCGGACTTCTCTGCCGTTCAGGACATGATCGGAAAGGTCGTCGCTGATTTCGGACATCTGAACATCGTCGTGAACAATGCCGGCGTTGCGCTACGCAACCGGTTCGTCGAGACCACACCGGACGAATGGCAAAGACAGATCGATACTTGCCTGTATGGAGCCATTCACGTCTCCAAGGCGGCCGCGTCACATCTGGAAAAGGCAGGAGATGGCCGGATCATCGCTTTGATCGGGGATTCGTCTCGCGTCGGAGAATCCGGTCTCGCTATCGTCGCCGCCGCGCGCGCCGGTGTCATCGGGCTGATGAAATCGCTTGCTCGTGAATTCGGGCGGTTCGGGACCACCGCGAACACCATCTCGCTTGGGTTGATCGAGACCGCGCATGATCGCGCATGGGTCGATGCCAACCGCGACAAACTTACCAAATTCTATCCGCTTCGCCGCTTGGGGCAGCCACAGGACATCGCGCCGATGGTGACGCTGTTGGCGTCGCCGCATGGCGGGTGGATCACCGGGCAGGTGATCAGCATCAGCGGTGGATTCAGCATGGTCTAGCAAGTGCACTGTCGAACCAAGGGACGTAGATATGCTACGGACGGACTTGATCGCGTCGGTTGCGACGCTAATTCAACGCCACGCTGATGAGCGTGGCAACAAGATCGCGTATCAGGATGTCGCTCGCCAGGTGACGTACGGCGAACTCGCCGTTCGAACCTCGAACCTTGCGGGACATCTCGCCGATCTCGGCATTGCGGCCGGCGATACCGTCGCGATTTTCCTGCCGAACAGCGTAGCGTGGATCGAGACCTGCTTTGCGATCACCCGTGCCGGAGCGATTGGCGTTCCGATCAGTTACGACGCGACAGAAAGCGAGATTGCATATCGGCTTCAGGATGCGTCCTGCAAGGCGATTGTTACCACCGACGAGCGGGCGGGGATGATCGATACGATCAAGGCACAGTGTTCGACAGTGACTACGACCATCCTAGTGGATCGCGGAGCGAAGCACGATGAAGGTTTGCGGTTCGAAGGCCTCGCCTCGACCATGCCCGCTTCAACGCCGCGCGATTCCTCCTCCATCCACGATGCCGCCTACATCATCTACACTTCGGGAACGACGGGGCGGGCGAAGGGTGTGCTGCTGTCGGTCCACAGCATGTTGTGGGTGACGGCATCGTGCTGGGCGCCCATCGCCCAACTGTCCGAAGATGACAAGGTGCTGTCGCCGCTGCCGTTGTTCCATTCGTATGCATTGAATCTGTCGGTGCTCAGCATCCTCGCGGTCGGCGCGAGCGAATACATCATGGAGAAGTTCTCTCCGGGCGAAGCGCTGAAACTGCTCGAGGGCGGTGAATTCACGGTGTTTCCCGGCGTTCCGACCATGTTTCACTATCTGCTGGAAGTTGCCAAAGGAAATACTCAGGCGAAGCTCGGTCGTCTTCGTCTTGCTATCTCGGCGGGTGCGATCATGCCTGCGACGCTCAATCGGGAATTCGAGGCGCGTTTTGGCGTCACGCTTCTCGACGGATACGGCATCACTGAAACCGCAACCATGGTGACGATGAACTGGCCGTCCGGCGGACGTGTATTGGGATCGTGCGGACTGCCCATCCCCGGCCTCGCCGTGCGTATTGTCGATGCAGCGTCGGGGCGCGACGTTCCCGCCGGCACTGAAGGCGAGTTGATCGTCCGCGGCCCGAACGTGATGATCGGCTATCACAACAAGCCGCAGGAAACGGCCGCTGCGCTGCGCGATGGCTGGTATCACACCGGCGATCTGGCCAGGAGCGATGAGAACGGATTTCTGACGATTACCGGTCGCTTGAAGGAACTGATCATCCGTGGTGGCCAGAACATCGCGCCGGCGGAAATCGAGGAGGTCGTCAGCATTGTCGATGGCGTGATCGACAATGCTGTTGTCGGTCTTCCGCACGATCTTCTCGGTGAAGTACCTGCGCTTTTCGTGGTCAGGCGCGAGGGGTGCGAGCTCGACGCCGATCAGATCGTCACACATTGCCGAAAGCGGTTGTCGTCCTACAAGGTTCCATTTTCCGTGCATTTCGTCGATCAGATCCCGCGCACCGGATCAGGCAAGATCATTCGTTTCAAGCTGCGTGAGATGCTTGCGGGCGGCTGAGCAATTGCCGTTTGATCATTGCAGGTGGTGTCCCGGTCCACAGCGCTCCGGCCGCATTCGTTCGCTGCGGACAGGCCTCGATTGATCGCAAGCGCCGCAAGTTCTGACGGATGCGTTCGCACAAGGCCGCACCGTTTGTCGGTACCGTGAAGTGGCACCCCGGCGCGATATTTCACTTCGCGCGATATCCCGTTGCGACGTGTGTGATGAATATGGTGGCGACGGTTTGAGAGCGTGCTATCCCTAACGACGATTTGCCAGCCTCGTCTTGAATTTAACGAGGATAGCAAGCGGTTCTGTCATCGAAGGGTAAATGCATGAACGAGTTCGGGTTTTCGACGACGATTTCAAAGGACGGCGCCGTGATATCGGGGCCCTGGTGTGCCCCCAGGCAGATGCTGGCCGAACAGTCCTATGATGGCCACGCTTCGATTCATGATGACGCGACGGCGCAGAAACTCGGATTTCGCGGTGGCACGATTGAGGGACCGACTCATTTCAGCCAGTTCGTTCCGCTCGGAATTGCGATTTGGGGACAGGCGTTTCTGGAAATCGGATGTATTTCCGCGCATTATCGCAATGCTGTTTTCGAAGGTGAGGAGGTCCGAGCGTTTTTAACTGCGCCGGAAAGCGGCATGACTCATGCCGAAATCTGGATGCAGAAAAAAGATGGGACCGAAGTTCTTCGCGGCTCGATATCGCTGGCGAGCGATCCATCGAAGACCGCGCTGGAGCAACGGGTCGCCGGGCTGAAACCGGTCGGTCAACTCGTCATTCTGCGGGATATCCGCATCGGGATGAGGTCGAAGCGCCAGACGGTCCGGATGGACTTTTCGCAGAACATGGGTGCGCTTTATCCGTTCTCTCTCAACCAGAAGCTTCAGAAGATCACCCAGCCGTCGTCGTGGTACACGTCGCAGGGTGGATCGTCGACGCCATGGGGAAGGCCGATCATTCCGATGGAAATGATCAGCGTGCTGCTGAATCACACCGCGAAAGTCGATCCGTTCCCGGTTCGCGGTTCCTCTGTCGGTCTGTTTGCCGATCAGGAAATCAAGCTCATCGCGGGACCCCTCTTTGTCGGAGAGGATTACGAGATCGAGCGGGAAGTCGTGGCATTGAGCGAAAGCAAGCGGACTGAAAGCATGTGGGTGCGTACGTCGGTCTATCGACCGGGCTCGAACGACGTGATTGCCACGATGTTGCTGAACAGCGCCAGTCTGAAGGAGTCGTTCGTGGAGGCTGGCGCCTAACCGGGAGAGATGGCGCTGAGATCGACCGCTTCCTTGCGTAATTCCGTCAAAACCGCCAGTGCGCGATCGCGGTCGTTTTCAAGCAGGAGGCGCAGACTCTCGCCCGCCGTTTCTGGGTCTCGCCGTCGAATGGCCGCGAGCGTTTCCGTCATCAGGTCCGCCGCTTCGCGGCGGACCTCCGGCGTCAGATAATCGAGAGGCGTTTTCCAGATCGTCTCCCAGACGGTCTGGTTCGCGAGGTCGATCGACAATTCAAGGAGCAACTCGTTGCCGGAGCCGTGGGCGATCATTCGCACGGCGCGCGTTGTTACGCGTGCAAACGCGATCGGGTCTCCGGTTTCAACCATGTCGTTGAGTTCGGCGCAGCGGCGTCCCAGTGTTTCGACATAGCTTTCCACTGGGGTGGTCGCCATCGTGCGCGCTGCCAGTAGCGAGAGCGCGAGACGAACATTGAAAAGATCGGCAATCGATTTCAGCGAGAGCGGCCGCACGTAAGCGCCACGGCGGGGCAGCAGATCGACCATGCGTCGTCGCTCGAGAATGCGCAGCGCCTCGCGCACAGGCCCGCGGCTCACACCGAAGTTTTGCGCGAGGTCGAGTTCGATCAGGCGTTCGCCGGCCTTGCGCCGGCCCGCGACAATGTCGGCACCCAATTCTTCCGCAAGTTGCTCGGGGATTGTGCGCGGTGAAAATCGCCCATCCGTGTCGCCATCGTTTGCCGCTGCCAGCTTCAAAAGGGGCGCTGCCATGAACTTTTGCTCCGGTTTTCTTGGCGGGGCTGAGCGGCCTCGCCATCATTCATAGCCCAACTTGTCAATTGTTGACAATTGACAAAACATCGCCTTTATAGCCCTTACCAGCATTCAAGGGAATTCTGCAGGGCGGCATCGTCGACAGAATCCTTTTATTTGCAAATGTTTAGCCGATTCTTGCGCGAATGCGCAAAGACGATCAAAACCCGGCGCGAAGATTGGGTTGATTGGGAAGGAGCGACTTGAGTGAGGCAGTCAGCCCCAAAACTGATTTTCCTGGCTTTCACCTTGGGCCGATGCGGCGACGCCCCATCGGGTCGAGAAACCGCACCTTGCGATTGCCAATTCGTGTTCGCAGCGATTGAGGCGGTCTGAGTCATGGCGATCGCATCGGCTTCTTCGCAGTCTGCCTCCCAGGTGAGTATGGATCACGCCGGCTCGTCATCGACGAATGCGTTGCTCGATGTGCGCACGCTGTCGCTGGCCTTTCGGACCTCGGAGGGCGAACTGCCGATTATTCGCGAGGTCAGCTTCTCGGTCGCGCCGGGTGAGCGGGTCGGAATCGTTGGCGAAAGCGGATGTGGAAAGACCGTCACGGGACTATCCCTGTTGCGACTTCTCCCGGAACAGACCGCACGGCTGTCGGGGCAAATTCTGTTCGAGGGCCGCGATCTCGCGACGCTGACGGCACGGCAGATGCGCGCGGTGCGCGGGCGCGACATGGCGATGATTTTCCAGGAGCCGATGAGCGCGCTCGATCCGGTGTTCACCGTTGGCGAACAGATCGGCGAAGCTTACCGCGCGCATTTTCCGGTCGACCGCAAGGAAGCACGACAGCGTGCGATCGCAGCGTTGGCGGAAGTCGGCATCCCGGCGCCGGAACGGCGTTGCGACGAATATCCGCATCAACTCTCTGGCGGTATGCGCCAGCGTGTGATGATCGCGATGGCGCTGATTTGCCAGCCGAAGCTTCTGATAGCCGATGAACCGACCACCGCGCTTGACGTGACGGTCCAATCGCAAATCACGGATTTGTTGCGAACGCTCAGCGAGCGAACCGGAACGGCGCTGTTGTTCATCACGCACGATCTGGGTGTCGTCGCCGAAACCTGCACGCGAATGATTACGATGTATGCGGGCGAGGTGGTGGAGGATGCGCCGGTCGACGACGTGCTGATGAAGCCGCGTCATCCGTATACGTCCGGTCTGCTGCGATCGCTGCCGAGTCTGAGTGCGCGTCGGAGCGTCCTGCCCTCGATTCCGGGGCGGGTGCCGTCGCCGAATGCCATGCCGGCCGGCTGCCGTTTCGAGCCGCGGTGCGCCCATGCGGCGGAAGGCTGCGGGGGTCGACAAACGCTGGCGCAGCTTGGCTCACAACACTTCGTTCGATGTTGGAGGGCGGCGGAGATTTCGTTGCCGGGAGCGGTGAATTGAGCGCGACGGTTCAAGACCTGACGACGTCATCCACGTCGGCGCCGATCATGTCGGTGCGGAATCTGCGCATTCTGTTTCCGACGCGGGATGGCGGCGACACTGTGAAAGCCGTCGATGATATCGACTTCGACGTGCTTCAGGGGGAGACGCTCGGCATCATCGGTGAATCGGGGTCCGGCAAGACCACGCTGGGGCGAGCGCTGGTCTCGCTGATCAAGCCGTCCGAAGGCCAGGTTTTGCATCAGGGGCGCGACCCGGCAACCTTCAGCCGTGCCGAGTTTCGCCGCCATCGTCGCGACTATCAGATCGTCTTCCAGGACCCGAATGCCGCGTTGAATCCGCGCATGACCATTCTCGATAGCGTGATCGAGCCGGCCGAGGTTCTCAAGGAGGGCAACGACGCCTCGCGGCGTCAGGCAGGTCTTGAGGTGCTATCCCGCGTCGGGTTGCCGCGCGAACTGGTCGACCGTTATCCGCACCAACTCTCGGGCGGACAGAAGCAGCGCGTCAACATCGCGCGCGTGCTGATGTTGCGGCCCAAGGTGATTGTTTGCGACGAGGTGGTGGCGGCGCTCGACGTCTCCATTCGCGGCGACGTTCTCAATCTCTTCGCCGACCTGCAACGCGAATTCGGTCTGACGTACGTTTTCATCACCCACGACATCTCCGTGGTGTCCCATATCTCGGATCGCATCGCCGTCACCTATCTGGGCAAGCTGATGGAATTGGGATCGGCGGAGGACGTCATCGAGCGTCCGCTGCACCCTTATACGCAAGCTCTGTTGTCGGCGGAGCCGCTGCCGCTGCCGTCGAGTATGCGCACCGAGCGGCGCATCGTGCTCGAGGGTGAGATTCCAAGCCCGATCTCGCCGCCCAGCGGTTGCCGATTCCGCACCCGTTGTCCGGCCGTACAGCCGCGCTGCGCCGACGAGGTGCCGGCCTGGCGCGAATTGAAGCCCGGACACTGGGTGGCCTGCCATTTCTCGACCGCGGATGGACCGCCGCCCAACGACGCTGCGTCCGGTTTCGCAAACATGTCTCAACACGGTTCTTAACAGGGAGGATAAGATGACCAACTCCAATCGCACGCTCGGGACGCTGACCCGGCGCGACATCATGGCGCTGGCGGGCGGCGCGGCATTGGTGGGCCTCACCGGTCTGCCGGCGTTTGCCGAGGCGGCGGCGAAGAAGGGCGGCATCCTCAAGGTTGCAGCGCCGGCCAACCCGTCGTCGCTCGATCCTGCTACGGGTGGTGCGGGCTCCGACCACAGCATCCTGTGGACGATGTACGACACGCTGGTGGAGTGGGACTACGCCACCCTGAAGCCGCGCCCTGGACTCGCCAAGTGGAAGTACCCTGATCCGAAGACGATGGTGCTCGACATCACCAAGGGGATCAAATTCCATGACGGGACCGATCTCGATGCCGAAGCGGTGAAGTTCAATCTCGAGCGCAATCGTCAGGACAAGCGCTCCAACGTCAAGGCCGACCTCACCAGCGTTGAGGCTGTCGAGGTTACTGGCCCGCTGCAGGTGACGCTGAAACTGAAGAATCCCGACACCGCGCTGCCGGCGATCCTCTCGGATCGCGCCGGAATGATGGTGTCGCCGACCAATATCAAGGCGCTCGGCGACGACACCAACCGCAAGCCGGTCGGCGCCGGTCCGTGGAAGTTCGTGAGCTGGGCTGACAACGCCAAGATTGTCGTCACCCGCAACGAGCATTACTGGCGCGATGGCCGCCCCTATCTCGATGGCATCGAGTTCTCGATCATCCCGGAACTGGCGACCGGACTGCGGTCGGTTATCGCCGGCGAGAACGAGATGGCATTTTCGCTGCCGGCGCGGCTGAAACCGGTGATCGATCGCGCCAAGAACCTGCAGGTCATCACCGCGCCGACGCTGTACTGCATTCAGCTCTATTTCAATTCCGTTCGGAAGCCGCTCGACAACGTGAAGGTGCGCCAGGCGATCAACTTCGCGCTCGACCGTCAGGCATTTGTGAAGGCCACCATGAGTGGTCTTGGCGAGCCGGCGACCATGACGCTGCCGAGCTCCCACTGGGCCTACGACAAGTCGGTCTCCACGCTCTATCCGCATGATCCCGCCAAGGCCAAGAAGCTTCTGGCCGAAGCCGGCTTCAAGGACGGCGTTGAGCTGACGATCGGCAGCTACAACGATCAGGACTCGGTTCGTCGCAGCGAAGTGTTGCAGGCGCAGCTCGGCCAGGCCGGTATTCGTTTGAAATTCACCCGTGGCACCATCGCCGAGATCAGCGCGCAATTCTTTGCCACCGAGAAGAAGTTCGACATCCTGCTCTCGGCATGGACCGGCCGGCCCGACCCCAGCATGACTTATGCGCTCGGTTTTGACAAAGGCGCCTACTACAACGCCGGCCGTGAAGCCGATCCCGAACTGGTCAAGCTGATCCAGCAGAGCCGCGAAAGCGAAGACCTCGGCGAACGCGCCAAGGTATTTGCCAAGATCCAGCGCTTCATCATGGAGAACGCGCTCTCGGCGCCGATTGCCTTCCAATACGAGCTCGATGCGCTCGGCGAGAAGGTGAAGGGCTACAAGCCGAACCTGCTCGGCAAGCCGAAGTTCGAGAACATCTCGCTCGGCTGATCTCACGGCGTCGCGTCGGCGGTCTCGTACCCGCCGGCGCGGCGCCTCCTCATCCCGTTCGGACTGTCCGCGTCATGTCTCTGTCCCGTAAACGCAGCATCATCGTCCGCCGCCTGCTGCAGGCGGTGCCGGTGATCGTGCTGGCGACATTCATCGTGTTCGGGCTCCTGAAGTTGGTGCCCGGCGACGTCGCGGTCACGCTTGCCGGCGACAATGCCTCGGACGCTCGCATCGCCGAAATCCGCCACATCTACGGGCTGGATCGTCCGTTCCTGGTGCAATACGGCTCGTGGCTGGCGAAGGCGGTGCAGGGCGATCTGTCCAACTCGCTGGTGTCGAGTGAGCCGGTGCTGTCGTCGATCGAGCGCTGTTTGCCGCATACGCTTCTGATTGTGGTGCTGGCCATGATGATGGCGCTCCTGATCGGCATTCCACTGGGCATCGCGGCGGCGAGCCGACCGGGATCGTGGGCGGACAGCTTCGTCATGACGATCGCTTCGCTCGGCGTGGCGATCCCGAATTTCTGGCTCGGCATGTTGCTGGTGGCGTTCTTCGCGCTCGATCTCAACTGGCTTCCGGCGACCGGCGCGACCCCGATCAGCGAAGGCTTCTGGGACGCGATCAGCCACGCGATCCTGCCGGCCTGCGCGCTCGCCGCGGGCGGCATCGCGGAAGTGGCGCGCCAGCTCCGTTCTTCGCTGGTCGAAATCCTGTCATCGCAGCAGGTGCGAACGCTTCATGCCAAGGGATTGCCGCCGTCATCGATCCTTTGGCGCCACGGCTTGAAGAATGTCAGCGTCAACCTGCTCACGGTCATCAGCCTGCTGTTCAACCGTATGCTCGCAGCCACCGTCGTGGTCGAGGCGGTGTTCGCGATTCCGGGGATGGGCAATCTGATCGTCAACGGCGCGATCCAGCGTGATTTCCCGGTGGTACAGGGCGTGGTGTTCACCATGGTGCTGATTGTGGTGACGCTCAACCTGGTGACCGATGTGCTGTACAGCATCCTGGATCCGAGGATCAGTTGACATGACCGATACCGCTTTGGCGCTCGAAGCCCGGCCCAGCCGTTTGAGCAAGTTCGGCAAGTGGTTCATGTCGGACCTGCGCGGCGCCATCAGCCTGTCGTTTCTTGTGCTGCTGATCGTGGTGTCGGCGCTGGCGCCATGGATCTCGCCCTATTCGCCGATCGCGCAGGATTTCGACGCCACGCTGGCGCCGATATCTGGCGCGCACTGGCTCGGCGCCGACGATCTCGGCCGCGATACCCTCAGCCGCTTGATCTACGGCGGCACAGCGTCGCTCTATGCGAGCTTTCTTGCGGTATTCGTCGCGATCGTGATCGGCGTGCCGGTCGGCCTGCTGGCTGGCTATCTGGGCGGCTGGGTCGACGAGATCGTCAGTCGGGTCATCGACAGCTTTCTGTCGTTTCCAGCAATCGTGCTGGCCATCGCCGTCACCGGTGCGCTCGGCATCGGCCTCACCAACGGTATGATCTCGGTCGGCATCGTGTTCGCACCGCAACTCGCTCGTCTCGTGCGCGCTCGCACGCTGGTGGTGCGCCATGAGCTATATGTCGACAGCGCCCGCTGCTTCGGGGCATCGACAGGACGCATTCTGTGGCGGCACGTGCTGCCGAACACCATCCAGCCTGTGATCGTTCAGGTGACCTTGCTGCTGGCCGGGGCGCTGCTTGCGGAGGCGAGCCTCAGTTTTCTCGGGCTCGGGATCCAGCCGCCCAATGCGAGCTGGGGTGCGATGCTGGCGCGTGCCTATCAAAACATGGAGATCGCCCCGGAGCAGATGTATCCGCCCGGCCTTGCGATTCTGTTTACCGCGCTGGCATTCAACGCGCTCGGCGAATCGCTGCGTGTCGCGCTCGATCCCACCATGAAACGCCGCTGACGGGTTTCCACGATGCCGCAGGTTATGACGCCCGAACAGACATTCGCAACGATGGTCGCGGAAGGCGACATCGTGCTCGACAGGCTGGACGAATGCGCGCGTACGGTTCCTGACAAGGTCTTCATCCATTACGGCGAGGATGGCATAGAGCTGACATTCGCCGAATTCAAGCGACGCACCGATCGCATCGCTGCCGGCCTCGCGGCGCTCGGCGTTACCGAAGGGGTGCCGGTGAGCGTGCTGACGCGCAATTCGCTGCTCAGTGCGCTGTCGATGTTCGCGATCTGGCGGGTCGGCGGCATTTTCGCACCGGTCAATTTCAACTTTCGCGGCGTATTGTTGTCCTATCAGCTCAAGGACACCGATCCGTTCGCGCTGATCACGGACCCGTCTTTCGCGGAAGTGCTCGGCGAGGTGGTCGAGGACATTCCGTTGCAGCGGCTGGTGGTGCATACGCCGCATCCGAACGACCATGACCGCACCGACGATGCTTTCGGTCCGGCCTTCAAGCGGCTCGAAATCGTATCGTTCGAAAGCCTTGCTGCTAGCACCGCGCCGGTGCCGGCCATTCCGCGCGGCCCGTTCGATCTCGCCAATATCGTCTACACGTCGGGCACCACCGGTCCCTCGAAGGGCGTGCTACAGCCGTTCCGCTGGATGAACCATTACGGTTTCCAGACCCGGCAACTGACCTCGTCCGACGATGTGATCTACTGCGACCTGCCGCTGTATCATGTCGGCGGCGCGTTCTTTCTGCTGGCGCGCGCGGTGTGGCAGGGCAACACCGTGGGGCTGTGGGACAAGTTCAGTCCCAACAAGTTCTGGGATCGCATCAAGGAATGCGGCGCCACCAGTTGCGTGCTGCTGGACGTGATGGTGCCGTATCTGATGAGCGTCGAGCCCCGCGCCGACGATCGCGCCAACACCTTGAACAAGGTGCATATGCAGCCGTTCCCGCGCAACCATAACGAGGTGGCGCGTCGCTTCGGTTTCGATTTCGTCACGGCCGGTTTCGGCCAGACCGAATCCGGTTCAGCTTTTGCGGTGGTGATCGACCAGTTCGGCGACGAGCAGGGCACGCCGGCGGCGCTGTGGCGCGGGCCATCGAAAGCGGAGATTCGCGCGCGCTGCGCGACCATCGGTCGGCCGCTGCTGGATGGCGCGCAGACCCTGCCGAAGGGGCTGATGGGTGTGCCGAACCCACTGTTCGAAGTTGCCATTCTCGATGACGACGACAACGTGTTGCCGCCCGGCGAGGTCGGTCAGCTTGCGTTCCGTCCGCGCTTTCCCGGCCTGTTGCTGCAGGAATACTTCCGTAAGCCGGAGGCGACCATCAAGGTGTTCCGCACCTGCTGGTTCCACACTGGCGACGCCTGCAAGCAACTTGACGACGGATCGGGACTCTATTGCTTCGTCGACCGTATGGGCGGTTTCTTCCGCGTGCGCGGCGAGAACGTCTCGTCCTACGAGGTCGAGGCGCTGATCGCGAGCCACGCCAAGGTGCGCGCGGCAGCCGCTGTGCCGATTCCGGCGAAGATCGGCAGCGAGGAAGACATCGCTGTGTTCGTCGAACTCGTGACCGGCGAAACCCTGGGCGAGGACGAGTTGCGCGAGCACGCCAAGCGGGTGATGCCGAAATACATGCAGCCCGCCCACATTCGTTTCGTCCCGGCGTTGCCGGTGACGCCGACCAACAAGGTCGAGAAATACAAACTCAAGAATCAGATTCTGAGCGAGCTCAAGTCATCCGCGTCGTAAGCGGCGCACAAGCATGAAGGACCGGCGAGCATGGCCGCGGCTTTGAATGAAAAGGACTATCTGGATCAGGTTCACGCACTCTGGCGCAAGGCATGGCCGAAGAATGCGTCGCGTGAGCCGCAATATCTCCATGGCGAAGTCGCGTTGACCGAATATCTGCGAGCCTGGGCGAAAAAGCAGCCGGAGCATCCGGCGGTGATCTTCTACGGCCATAAGCTAACCTATGGTGATCTCGACAAGCAAAGCGATCGCTTCGCGGCGCTGTTGATGTCCAAGGGCGTCAAGAAGGGTGACCGCGTCGCCGTGTTCATGCCGAATTGCCCGCAATTTCACATCGTGTTCTTTGGCATTCTCAAGCTCGGCGCGGTGCATGTGCCGGTCAGCCCGTTGTCGCGCGCGTTCGAGCTTGCCTACGAGTTGAACGACACCGATGCCGAAGTTATCGTCGCGCAGGACCAGTTGATCGAGACGATCAATCAGGTAAAGGGTGAAACCAGGCTGCGCGAAATCATCGTCACCAGCCTCGCCGATGTAATTCCCGCCGCGCCGACCATCCCGGTGCCGGATTCGTTGGGTGCGCCGCGCATCGCAATTCCGGGCGCGACCGACCTGTTGCCTGCGCTGGCCGCGATGAGTGACGTCGCGCCGTTGCCGCCGGCCGCGCTCGACGATGTGGCCGCTCTGAACTACACCGGTGGGACCACCGGAATGCCGAAAGGTTGCGTCCACACCCAGCGCGACATGGTTTACACTGCGGCCGCCAATTACGGCACCGGCCTGACCAGCAGCGAGAAGAGCGTGTTCCTCTCGTTCTTTCCGGAGTTCTGGATCGCCGGCGAAAACCTCGGGCTGATTTTCCCGCTGTTCTCCGGCGCCACGCTGGTGCTGCTGTCACGTTGGGACGCGGTCGGCGTGTTGGCGGCGATCGAAAGATACAAGGTCACCATCATGGCCATGCCGGTCGACGGCGCGGTCGAGATGATGGATAATCCGCGCTTCAAGGAGTTCGATCTCTCGTCGCTCAATCAGGTGCGGGTGGTGTCCTTCGTCAAGAAGCTCAATGCCGGTTATCGCCAGCGCTGGAAGGATCTGACCGGTACCATCCTCGCGGAAAGCTCGTGGGGGATGACCGAGACTCACACCTCCAACACTTTCACCACCGGCTTTCAGGACGACAATTTCGATCTCAACGCGCAGCCGATCTTCGTCGGCCTGCCGGTGCCGGGCGCGGAATTCAAAGTCACCGATTTCGATACCGGAGAGCTGCTGCCGATCGGCACCGAGGGCGAGATTCGCGTCCGCACCCCATCGCTGCTCAAGGGCTACTGGAACAAGCCGGAAGCAACCGCCGAATGCCTCGTCGATGGGTGGCTGCGCACCGGCGACATCGGCGTGATCGACCCGGACGGCTTCATTCACTTTCTCGGACGCCGCAAGGAGATGCTGAAGGTCAAGGGCATGAGCGTGTTTCCGCCGGAGATCGAGGCGCTGCTCGGTCAGCATCCGGCGGTTCTCGGCTCGGGTGTCGTCGGCCGCGAGGATCCCGGCAAGGGACAGGTCCCCGTCGCCTTCATCCAGCTCAAGCCGGAAGCGATCGGCACCGTAACACCGGAGGAAATTCAGGCGTGGTGCAAGGACCGCATGGCCGTCTACAAGGTGCCTGAAGTCCGCATCATCGACGCGTTGCCGATGACCGCGACCGGCAAGGTCAAGAAGCAGGAACTGAGCGCCTGATTGTGATGCGAGGCTGCGGATCGTCGCGGCCTTGCTTGTTGTCGTATTGAACCGGAAATCACTCATGTCATTCCGCAAGCTTTTGATCGCCAATCGCGGCGAGATCGCCATCCGTATCGCTCGCGCGGCCGGCGAATCCGGCATTGCCACGGTCGCCATCTATCCGGCCGACGATGCGTTGTCGCTGCATGTCCGTGCCGCCGATGAGGCGCGTGAAATCCCCGGACGCGGGGCGCGCGCCTATCTGGACATCGAGGCGGTGGTAGCGGCGGCCAAGGCCACAGGCTGCGACGCGCTGCACCCCGGCTACGGCTTCCTCAGCGAGAATGCGGGACTGGCGCGGCGCTGCAAGGAAGAAGGCATCACTTTCGTGGGTCCGTCGCCGGAGGCGCTGGACCTGTTCGGTGACAAAGTGGAGGCCAAGATATTGGCGAAGCGTTGCGGCGTGCCGATCATCGAAGGCACCGAGGGCGCAACCACGCTGGACGAAGTCAAGGCGTTCTTCGCGTCGCTCGGCAACAACGCGGCGGTGATGATCAAGGCGCTGGCCGGTGGCGGCGGACGCGGCATGCGCGTCGTCGAGCAGGCCTCGCAGTTGGAGGACGCCTACGCCCGCTGCCAGTCGGAAGCCAAGGCTGCGTTCGGCAGCGACGGCGTTTATGTCGAACGCCTGATCCGCAAGGCGCGTCACATCGAAGTGCAGATCATCGGCGACAAGCATGGCGGCATCAGCCATCTATGGGAGCGCGAATGCACCATCCAGCGCCGCAACCAGAAGCTGATCGAGGTGGCACCGAGCCCGTCTCTGAGTGAAAGCCTGCGCGCGCGCATCGTCGATGCCGCCAAACAACTCGCGGCAGCGGCGCATTATGACAGTCTTGGCACTTTCGAATTTCTGGTGGACGGCGAAACCACCGGCGACGAGCCGGCGTTCGCATTCATTGAAGCCAACCCACGCCTTCAGGTCGAGCACACCGTTACCGAGGAAGTGCTCGGCATCGATCTTGTGCGGTCGCAGATCGCGGTCGCCGGCGGCGCGACACTGGCTTCGCTGGGCCTGACTCAGGCGGCGGTGCCTGCGCCGCGCGGTTACGCCATCCAGCTTCGCATCAACATGGAAGTGATGGACGAAAAAGGGGCGACCAAGCCGACCGGGGGCACACTGTCGGTTTTCGATCCGCCGTCCGGTCCCGGCGTGCGCGTCGATACGTTCGGATATTCCGGTTACAAGACCAGCGCGGCGTTCGACTCGCTGTTGGCAAAAGTGATCGTCCATGCACCGGCCGCGCGCTGGCCGGATGCCGTGGCCAAGGCCGGCCGCGCGCTGCGGGAATTCCGCGTCGAGGGCGTCGCCACCAATGCGCCATTCATTCAGGCGGTGCTGGCGCATCCGGATTTCGTCGCCAACCGCATCAGTACCAATTTCGTCGATACGCATGTCGCCGCGCTGGTGGCTGCGACCAGGACACCGGAGCGCCCGCTGTTTTTCGAGCAGGCCTCGGGAGCCGCGGGCACGGGTACGGCGAAGACCGCGGGCGGCGCCACGACCGCACCGGAAGGCTCCGTTGCCGTGCCGGCGCCGCTACAGGGCACCATCGTCACCATCAACGTCGCCGAGGGCGATCTGGTGCGGCCGGGTCAGCATATCGTGGTGATCGAATCGATGAAGATGGAGCATCTCGTCGCCGCGCCGCAGGGCGGCAAGGTGGTGAAGCTCGCGGCCGGCGACGGCGAGACGCTGATGCAGGGCGATGCGATCCTGTTCATCGAACCGGCGGACGTGGGCAGCAGCGCGGTCGAGGAACAACTCGATATCGATCTCGACCATATCCGTCCCGATCTCGCGGAGGTGATTGCCCGCCACGCCAATACGCGCGACGAGAACCGTCCCGCCTCCGTGGAGCGGCGGCGCAAGACCAATCAGCGCACCGCTCGCGAAAACATCGCGCAGCTTGTCGATGAGGGCTCGTTCGTCGAATACGGATCGCTGGCGATTGCGGCGCAGCGCCGCCGCCGTCCGCTCGACGACCTCATCAAGAATACGCCGGCGGATGGTTTGATCACCGGCGTCGCGACGGTCAATGCCGACAAGTTCGGCGCCCACGAGGCGCGCTGCATGGTGATCTCCTACGATTACACCGTGCTGGCCGGTACCCAGGGCCACATGAACCACAAGAAGATCGACCGCATGCTCGGCCTTGCCGAGCAATGGCGGATGCCACTGGTGTTCTACGGCGAAGGTGGTGGTGGTCGTCCAGGCGATACCGATCGTCTCGGCATGACCGGCCTCGACGGTCCGTCCTTCGTGCAATTTGCGAAACTGTCCGGCCTGGTGCCGGTGGTCGGCGTGGTCTCAGGCTATTGCTTCGCCGGCAACGCGGCGATGCTGGGCGTCTGCGACGTCATCATCGCGACCAAGAACGCTTCGATCGGCATGGGCGGCCCGGCGATGATCGAGGGCGGCGGACTGGGCGTCTACCATCCGGCGGAAGTCGGGCCGGTGTCGTTCCAGTCGCCGAATGGCGTGATCGATATTCTCGTCGAGGACGAAGAGGAAGCCACCGCCGTCGCGCAAAAATATCTGTCGTACTTCCAGGGCGCGGTGACGAGCTGGGAAGCGCCGGACCAGCGGCTGCTGCGCCGGGCGATCCCGGAGAATCGGTTGCGTGTGTACGATATTCGCAACGTGATCGATCTGCTGGCGGACGAAGGCTCGGTGCTGGAAATCCGCCGCGACTTCGGCGTCGGCATGATCACCGCTTTCATCCGCATCGAAGGCAAGCCGTTCGGTCTGATCGCCAACAACCCGAAGCACCTCGGCGGCGCGATCGATGCCGATGCGGGCGACAAGGCCGCGCGCTTCATGCAACTGTGCGACGCTTTCGATATCCCGCTCGTCTCCTTGTGCGACACGCCCGGCTTCATGGTCGGTCCCGAAGCCGAGAAGACCGCCATCGTGCGCCACGTCGCGCGGATGTTCGTCACCGGCGCTAGCCTCACGGTGCCGCTGTTCGGCATCGTGCTGCGCAAGGGCTACGGGCTCGGCGCGCAATCGATGATCGGCGGCGGCTTCCATGCCTCGTTCTTCACGGTGGCGTGGCCGACCGGCGAGTTCGGCGGCATGGGTCTTGAGGGCTATGTGCGGCTCGGCTTCCGCAAGGAGATGGAAGCCATCGCCGATCCGGTCGAACGCGAGAAATATTATCAGGACAAGGTCGCGCAACTCTATGCCAACGGCAAGGCGGTCTCGATTGCCTCGGTGCTGGAGATCGATGAAGTGATCGACCCGGCCGAGACGCGGGACTGGATTATGGCTGGCCTGCGTTCCGTGCCGACGCCGGAGAAACGGACGCATCGCAAGCGCCCCTGCATCGACACCTGGTAATCGGGCTGATGGAAGATGCTCCACCTCTCTCCATGGAGGTGGAGGCGAATGGCGACCTCAGCCGCTCAGAACGGCGGGCGAGACGCCGCGTTCGATTACGCTGCGCATGGCGAAGCTGGAATGCAGCCGAACCACGCCCGGCAGGCGCGAGAGATGCTGGTTGTGGATACGCTCGTAGTCATCCATGTCGCGCGCCTGCACCTGAACGAGATAGTCGTCGCTGCCTGACATCAGGTAGCAGGATACGACGTCCGGGCATTTGCCGATCGCCTTTTCGAAGGCGGCGAGAGCATTTTCGTTCTGGCGGTCCAGCGTGATGTTGACGATCACATGCATACGGTAGCCGAGCGCGGCGGCATCGACCTCCGCGGCGTAGCCCCGAATGACGCCGGCCTTCTCCAATTGCTGCAGCCGGCGCGCGCAGGCAGTCGGCGATAATCCGACCCTTTCCGATAGCAGAACCTGACTGATGCGGGCGTCACGCACCAGCTCGCGAACGATCTTGCGATCAATTGCGTCGAGGTCGGTTGTCATTGATGCTCTCGATTCCAGCCAGGATAGTCAATTTCGTAGCGGGAATCTGCGATTTTCTTCCATTTTCGACATGTTTCGGCGCGGAGCCCCGGGGATGGCCATGCGCCAGACGGCGTTGATCGCCGGCGTCCCGGCGCTTATGAGATGACAGGCATCGTGAATGCGGCACGAACCGGCAACGGCCAAGGGCGATTGGATATTGGGCATGGCAGATCAGCAATCGGACGACACGGGAGCGCTTCTGAATGAAAGCGCGACCCGGCTGTTTGGTTCGTTCGACGAGAAGGATATTCGTGCGGTCGAGCAGGGCGAGTGGCCGGATGCCGCCTGGGCCAAGGTACAGGACGCGGGTTTTGCGCTGGCGCTGGTGAGCGAGGCGGCGGGCGGTTTCGGCATCGCGTCGGCAGAGGCGATCTCGCTGTTGCGCATTTCCGGCTATCACGCCGCGCCGGTGCCGCTGGCGGAGACGATGCTGGCTAATCGGCTGCTGAGCGAAACGGGCTTCGATATCGCGGATGGTCCGGCAACCGTTGTCGTCGCGGAGAGCGGCGCGTTCACGCTGGCGAAGCACGGCAGCGACTGGCGGATCAAGGGGCGTGCGGCCGGGGTGCCGTGGGCGCGCCATGTCGGGACGATCGTGCTGTTGGCTGCGCACGAGAACAAGTCCTTCGTGGTGCGGCTGACGCGCGCCGTCGCAAGCGTCGCCCCCGCGATGTCGTTCGCAAACCTTCCCGCGGATGATGTCGCCGTCGATGCGGAGATTTCTGATCACGACGTGCGCCCGGCCCCGGCGAACTGGACGTCGCAATCGCTCAAAGCGGCGTTCGCGGCCTTGCGTGTATCGGAAATGGCGGGTGCGCTGGCACGCGTCATGGAGATCACCGTCGGCTATGCCAACGAGCGCGTGCAGTTCGGCAAGCCGATCGGCAAGCAGCAGGCGATCCAGCAGCAACTGGCAGTGCTGGCCGGGCAGGCCGCGGCAGCCGGCGGCGCGGCCGAAGTCGCGAGCGCCGCGTTCGACGGTGTTGATGTGCTGGCGATCGCTGCGGCTAAAGTGCGCGCCGGCGAGGCCGCCAGCATCGCCGCGCCGATCGCACATCAGGTGCATGGTGCCATCGGCTTCACCGAGGAGCATCGGCTGCACTTCTTCACGCGGCGGCTGTGGGGCTGGCGCGACGAATGCGGCTCGGATCGCTACTGGAGCAAGGTGGTTGGGCAGCAAGCAATCGCGGCCGGCGCCGACGGGCTGTGGCCGTTCGTCGTGGCGGTCGGTGCAGGTCAGGGGGCATGATGTCGTTCTTCACATTTCCCAATCCGCCCGTCATGCCGGAAGCCGAGACGCTGCGCGGCGAGGTGCGAGCGTTCCTTGCCGAGGAACTGAAGACCACTCCGCCGCATATGCGCGCGGCATCGTGGAGCGGTTTCGACGCAGACTTCTCCCGCAAGATGGGTCAGCGCGGCTGGATCGGCATGACCTGGCCGAAGCAATATGGCGGGCACGAGCGCACCAGCCTGGAACGTTACGTCGTGCTGGAGGAGATGCTCGCGGCCGGCGCGCCGGTGGCCGCGCACTGGATCGCGGATCGCCAGAGCGGCCCATTACTGTTGCGTTTCGGCACCGAAGAACAGCGTAAGGCCGTGCTGCCGAAAATCGCAGCCGGCGAACTGTTTTGCTGCATCGGTATGAGTGAACCGGATTCCGGATCGGATCTGGCCGCCGTGCGCACCCGCGCCGAGCCGGTCGAGGGCGGCTTCCGCGTCAACGGCACCAAGCTGTGGACCACCTTCGGTCATCGCGCGCATTACATGCTGCTGTTCTGCCGCACCAGCGGCGGCCCGAGCGACCGTCATGGTGGCACCAGCCAGTTGCTGGTCGATCTCAAGACACCGGGGATCACCATTCGCCCGATCGCCGACCTCACCGGCGCGAAGCATTTCAACGAAGTGGTGTTCGAGGACGTGTTCGTGCCGTCATCGGCGCTGATCGGCGAGATGGGCAACGGTTGGCATCAGGTGACCAGCGAGCTGGCTTACGAGCGCTCCGGCCCGGAGCGCTTCCTGTCGTCGTTCGTGCTGTTCGCGGAACTGGTGCGCGTCTTGCGCGATCATCCGTCGGAGCAGGCGACCATCGCGGTCGGCCGCCTCGCATCGCACTTCGTGGTACTGCGGCAACTCTCGCGCGGCGTCGCCTGGCTGTTGCAGAACGGCAAGAACCCGGCGCTGGAGGCGGCGGTGGTGAAGGATCTCGGCGCGCTGGTGGAGCAGGAGATCCCGGATATCGTTCGCTCGCTGGTCGAGATCGAGCCCGGTTCGGAACGCACGGCTGAACTCGCCCGCACGCTGCATTATACCGTGCTCGCCGCGCCCTCCTTCTCGCTACGCGGCGGCACCCGCGAAATCCTTCGCGGCATCATCGCGCGCGGCCTCGGACTGCGCTGAGGGGCGGTCTACTCCCAACGGCCCCTCCCGGCGCGCGGCCGATCGGTGTAGCCTTGTCGGCAACACTGGCGGAGAAGCGCAGGACCGGATGAGACACGAGGAACATCGCCCGACCGCCGCGATGGCGGACATCGTTGTGCCTATCGATCTTGGCGCGACCGCGAGCAAGTCGCGCCGTTCGGAGATTACGCTGCATCAGCTTCGCGTGTTCTGGACGGTAGCGCATTCCGAAACCCTGACCCGGGCGGCCAAGCAACTCGGTCTGGCACAGCCTTCGCTGTCGCAGCAATTATCGAAGCTGGAATCGATTTCCGGCGCGCGGCTGTTCGATCGCCGTTCCAATCAACTGAAATTGACCGAAGCGGGCGCACGCTTGATGCCGAAGGTTGAGGCGGTGCTGCGCAGCATGGGGGAATTCGAGGACAGCCTGAACGAACAGGCCGGGGGTGCGCGTGCCACCATTCGCCTCGCAGGGGTCAACTCGATCCTTGGCGTGATCCTGCCGGCCGCGATGCAGCGATTTCACGCCGGCTTTCCCGATGTCGATTTCGATATTCATGAGCAGGCGCCCGCCGACGTACTCGAGCTTTTGAATACCCGCCGCGTCAACATCGGCCTGGTGGCGGCCAGCTCTATTGCCCAGACAACCGAAGGTTTTCTGCGTATCCCGATCGTCGATGACCCTTATGTGCTTGTTGTCCCCGAGCGGCTCGATCTGGCGAAGTCCAAGGTTCCGAATCGCGACCTGCGGGCGGGGGATCGCGCCATCCTCAATCAGGTTATCCAGTTCGTGTTCGGCAGTCCCCATGCCAAGCAGACCGCGAACTGGTTCGGCGAGATGCTGCCGGACCATCGCGTCATCGCCCGCTGCCGCAGCTTCGAGGTGGCGATCCGTCTGGTGCGGGCGGAACTCGGCATTTGTCTCGCCCCGGCGCTGTCGGCTGTCGTGGGGGCCGGGCCTCTGGACGGGGTGAAACTCTATCGGGTTGCCATGCCGCCGCGCCAGATTGTGGCGCTGCTGCCGTCGCAATACCGGCGGCTCGAGCCCTACGCGGCCTTTCTCGATGCACTGCGGCAGGCTGGAGAGGACTTCAAGATGCCGCCGCTGCTGGAGACACCGCCGTTCCTGCGCAACGCCCGCAAGGTGTAGGTGGGTGATTGCTGCGTCGCAAAATAGGCGTTTCCTATCCATCGAATAGGTGGCGAACTTTCCGGCGACGCGTAAACTTGTAACGTGGCAATCGCGCCACCCTAGGAGATGGAAATGGCCTGGAAAGCACCGAAGATCGTTGAAGTGCCGGTCGGCATGGAAATCAACATGTACGCCTGCGCGGCCCGCAAGTAAGCAGCTTCGCGACGACCTGTCCCGGTCCAGGAGCGAGGCCATGCTTCGTGTTGTCGTTCTTGGAGCCGCGGCGGGCGGCGGAATTCCGCAATGGAATTGCGGGTGCGCGGTCTGCCGCGCATCGCGAAACGATCGCCCGGAGTTACAAAGCACGCAATCGTCGATCGCGGTCAGCGTCGACGATGTGCATTGGTTCTTGATCAATGCCTCGCCGGATATCCGGCAGCAGATCACCGCGACGAAGCAATTGCATCCCAAGCCCGACGCGCTCCGGCACAGCCCCATCGCGGGCGTGATTCTCACCAATGGCGAGGTCGATGCGGTCGCGGGCCTGTTGTCCTTGCGGGAAAGCTCGCCCTTCACGATCTATGCTCATCGACAGGTGCTGGCGATCCTGGCCAGCAACAGCATCTTCAACGTGCTGAACGACAGACTTGTGCTGCGCGAGCCGGTCGCAATCGATCGCGCCTTCGAACCGCTGTTGCCGGACGGCTCGCCGTCGGGACTTGAGGTGTTGCCGTTCGTCGTGCCGGGGAAGCGCGCGTGGTATCTCGAAGGGCAGCAGCATCCCGGTGACGACAACGCCGAGGGCGATACGCTGGGCTTGCGCGTCACCGACAAGTGCAGCGGGCAGTATTTCTATCATCTCGCCGCCTGCGCGCGCGTGACGCCTGATCTGGCGCGGCGTATCGAGGGCGCGCCGCTGGTGTTCTTCGACGGCACCGTGTGGCGGGACGATGAACTGATTGCCGCAGGGCTCGGCCAAAAGACCGGACAGGCGATGGGGCACATCGCGATGTCGGGCGCTGATGGCGCCATCGCCGCGCTTGCGCCGCTCAACATCCCGCGCAAACTGTTCCTGCACATCAATAATTCGAATCCGGCGCTGCTGCCGGACTCGCCCGAGCGCAAAGCAGCGCGGCAGGCAGGCTGGGAACTTGCCTCGGACGGAATGGAGATCGTTTTGTGATCGCGACCACGGCTTTTTCACTGATCGTCGACAAGCCGCTACAGAGCGCGGACGATCTCGACGCGGCTCTGCGCCACATCGGCGTCACGCGCTATCATAACCTGCATCCGTTTCATCGTCTGTTGCATGGCGGCAAGTTGAACAAGGGGCAGGTGCAGGCCTGGGCGCTCAACCGCTACTATTATCAGAGTACGATCCCGATCAAGGACGCGGTGGTGATCTCCCGCTTTCGCGACCGTGCAACGCGACAGGAATGGCGACATCGCATCGAGGATCACGATGGCGACACCGGCAGCGAAGGCGGCATCGAGCGATGGCTCAAGCTCACCGAAGGTCTCGGGCTCGATAATGCCTATGTCGAATCCACCCAGGGCATTTTGCCGGCGACGCGCTTTGCGGTGGAGGCCTACGTGCATTTCGTGCGCGATCGCACGCCGCTGGAAGCGATCGCCTCGTCGCTCACCGAACTATTCGCGCCGAACCTGCACGAGGAGCGCATCTCCGGAATGCTGACGCATTATGACTTCGTGAATCCGGATATCATGAGCTACTTCAAGCGCCGGCTGACGCAGGCGCCGCGCGATGCCAACTTCGCGCTGGACTACGTCAAGGCTCATGCCACGACGCCGGCGGAACGCGAAGCGGTCTGCAATGCGCTGATCTTCAAGACCAACGTGCTTTGGGTTCAGCTCGACGCGCTGTATCATGCCTATGTCGACGGGCATGTGCCGCCGGGCGCTTTCGTTCCCGCAGCGGGCTGAAAGACACATTTATGGCCGCATCGCGCAGTCGGAAGTTGAGCGTGACCGAGGCGAGCCACCCGGTTTTACCGCGTCATGCGCAACTGAAATTCGACAAGACACGCGAACGCTGGGTGATCCTTGCGCCGGAGCGGGTGCTGGCGCCGGACGAGATCGCCGTGGAAGTTCTGCAACTCTGCGACGGGCGTAGCGTCGCGCAAATGCTCGACCAGCTGGCGGACAAGTATGCCGCGCCGCGCGAGGATATCGGCGCCGATGTGGTCGCGATGTTGCAGGATCTCGCCGACAAGGGATTCCTGATCGAGGCGAAGGAGCCTGCGCCGTGACGCCGACCCCGACGAATGCGAAGAAGATCGCAGGAGAGGCGGTCGACAGTCTCGCCGTGCTGGAGTCGCGTGGATCGGTCGCCGAGACATTCGGCATCCCGCTGGCCGTGCTGGCCGAGTTGACGCATCGTTGCCCGCTGCAATGTCCATACTGTTCCAATCCATTGGAGCTTGACCGCGCGAACGCGGAACTCACCACCGACGAGTGGAAGAAAGTGCTGAGCGAGCTTGCCGAGATTGGCGTGCTGCAAATTCACTTCTCGGGCGGCGAGCCGACGGCGCGCAAGGATCTCGCGGAACTGGTGCGGCACGCCACCGACGTCGGGCTTTACACGAACCTGATCACATCGGCTGTCTTGCTGACGAAGGACAAGCTGCGCACGCTGGCCGACACCGGCCTCTGTCACATCCAGATCAGCTTCCAGGGCGTTGAGCCGACGGTGGCGGATCGCGTGGCCGGCATGAAAGACGCGCACGCCAAGAAGCTCGACGTGGCCCACTGGGCGCGCGAACTCGATCTTCCGCTTACTGTCAACGCGGTCATGCATCGGCAGAACCTGCATCAGCTTGCCGATATCATCCAGATGGCGGTCGATCTCGATGCCGACCGGCTCGAAGTCGCCAACGTGCAATATTACGGGTGGGCCTTGAAGAACCGCGCCGCGTTGATGCCGACGCTGCAACAGATCGAGGAGACCAGCCGCATCGTCGCGGAGGCCGAGGAGCGGCTGAAGGGTGTCCTCGCCATAGACTACGTGGTGCCGGACTACTATGCGCTGCGCCCCAAGAAATGCATGGGCGGCTGGGGACGCCAGTTTTTCAACATCTCGCCGACCGGCAAAATCCTGCCGTGTCATGCGGCGGAGACCATCACCGGGCTGCATTTCGAGTCCGTGCGCGGCAACCATTCGATCGCCTGGATCTGGCAGAACTCCGATGCTTTCAATCGCTATCGCGGCACAGGTTGGATGCCGGAGCCTTGCCGGAGTTGCGATTTCAAGGAGGTGGATTTCGGCGGTTGCCGCTGTCAGGCCTTTGCGCTGACCGGCGATGCCGGCAATACCGATCCCGCGTGCACGCTGTCACCGCTGCACGAGCGGATTTTCAAGATGGCGGAAACGGAAGCCGCAGGCGATGTCAATCGCTTCATCTACCGCAACTTCAAGGGCGGTACGGCGGAAGACTCCGCGGCTCGCCGCGGTTGAAAGCTTGGTGTGGTATAGAACCGCAACCTACGACCAAAGTACCGTCGGGGCTCGTAGGCGCACTGTTACAGTGACGTGATGGATTTGGCGTCCGGCAGAACCCTCTCACGTCGCACGGCGCTGCTGGGCGGTTTCTGCCTGTGCTGCGTGCCGGCGCGGCTGCGTGCCGAAGCGGCGGCTGCGCCGCAACCGGCGACGATGGTGGAAGTCGCCCCCGGCATTCACGTTCGACAGGGTGTCACGGAAGATGCCACCGCCGGCAATTTCGACGCCATCGCCAATCTCGGCTTCATTGTCGGGCGGGATGCCGTGGCGGTAATCGATCCCGGCGGCAGCCTGCACGATGGCCGTAGCCTGCGCCTCGCGATCCGTACTCGGACGCATCTGCCGATCCGCTATGTCGTGCTGTCGCATGTGCATCCCGATCACATCTTTGGGGCGGCCGCGTTCAAGGCCGACGCTCCTACCTACGTCGGCCATGCCGAACTGCCGCAGCAACTTGCGTCACGCGGCGCGTTCTATCGCGACGGCCTCGAAAAGATTCTCGGGGCGGGAGAGGTGGGTGAAGTCGTCGCACCGACCGTGCTGGTGGCGAGGGACAAGCCGGCGGAGCTCGATCTCGGTGGTCGCGCTCTTGTCCTGACAGCGCATCGGCCGGCACATACGGTCAGCGATCTCAGCGTGCGCGACAAGCAAACCGGAACTATGTTCGCCGGCGATCTGCTGTTTGTTGGGCGAACGCCGTCGCTCGATGGGGACCTTAAGGGGTGGCTGACGGAACTGGCGACGATGCGCAATTCCGATGTGCGTCAGGCTGTTCCGGGTCACGGCCCGCCACTCGTGCCGATGCAGGACGCGGTCGCGCCGTTGGAACGCTACTTCACGGTGTTGCGCGACGAGACGCGTGCGGCCATCGCGAAAGGGACGCCGATCGAAGAGGCCGCGACCACGTTGGCGCAATCGGAGCGACCCCACTGGGCGATGTTCGACGCCTACAACGGCCGCAATGTGATCGAAGCCTATCGGCGGCTGGAATGGGAATGAGGCGGCCATTCTTCGCGCGCCGCACATTTGCGCTGTGCTTCTTTGCGGCGACGATGATGTTGGTCGCTATCGCGCATGGACGCGCGCAGTCCGATGCGCCGCCGGAGCCCGACGGCTATTGGCAGGGGCCGATGAACGGCCGAGTGCCGGCAACCGTTGCCGGCGGTACGGTGATCGACACCCAGGCGCTGTCTGCGTTGCTGGGCCGCGAGCCGGTTGTTGTGATCGACGTGTTTCCCGCGCCGCGTCGCCCGGAGCATCTGTCATCGCCATGGCGACCGGTTCCGCATCACGATATTCCGCACAGCGTCTGGATTCCCGGCATGGGGTCCGGCGTGATCTCAGCGGCGATGACTGCTTATGTCCGGACGCGGCTGTCGGCGCTCACCGGCGGCGACTTTGGCAGGCCGGTCCTCGTCTATTGCCGCGCGGATTGCTGGGCGAGCTGGAACGCCGCGAAACGCGTGATCGCGGAAGGCTATCGTCGCGTATTCTGGTATCCGGACGGGATCGAGGCGTGGCAGAATGCCGGGCTACCGACCGCAGTCGTCGAACCGGAAGGGCCGGGCGTGCAATGAGGCTTCATCAGGGAGAGCGCGGATGAAACGATTGCTGATGGCGGTGCTGCTGGTGGTCGCGGGCGTCAATGGCGCGATGGCCGATGACGAGACGGCCGAGCGCGAGGCACGCTGGCGGAGCGTGGCGACCGATATATTCGGCGAGCGCGCCATCGAGGATGGCAGCGCGCTGCTGAAGTTGAAGGTGCCGGAGCAGGCGATGAATGCGGCGCTGGTCCCGATCAGCGTCGAACTCATCGGCGATCGCCCGATCACAACGGTGTCGGTCGTCATCGACAACAATCCGATGCCGCTTGCGGGTCGTTTTCACCTTGGGCCGGCTTTTGTGCGTAACGACATCAAGATGCGGGTGCGCGTCAACGAATTCACGCTCATCCACGCCGTCGCGGAAACCGGCGACGGCAAGCTCTATGCCGTCTCGCATTATATCCGGGCGGCAGGCGGGTGTTCTGCGCCGGATGCACGCGCTTCGGCCGATGTGCTGGCGCGAATGGGCAAAATGCAGTTGCGGCGCGAGAGGTCGTCGGACCTTGCGCAGGTGCCGACGCGGCTGCTTATCAGCCATCCGAACTATAGCGGGATGCAGCAGAACGCGAGCGGCGACTACACGCCCGCGCGTTATCTTGAACGCGTCTCCGTCAGCGTCGGCGGCGCCAAGGTCTTCGACATGGAAGGCGGCATCTCGTTGAGCGAGGATCCCTCGATCGGCTTCAGCTACGCGCCGAAGGGCAACGGCGAAGTCGAAGTGAAGGTGCAGGATAGCTCGGCCGCGCAGTTCTTGCAGCATTTCGATGCGCTGAAGTAGGGCGCGCGGCTACAGTCGATGAATTGAGTTTGAACCGTCATTGCGGGGAGCGCAGGCGACGAAGCAATCCAACCTGTTTCGTGGCCTTCTGGATTGCTTCGCTCGCAATGGCGACGAAATGAGCGATCGAGCAACAAGCTCTATCTCACTCCGAAATCCAAATCCCCAAAAAGAAACGGCGCACCTCGCGATGCGCCGGAGTGGTCCTCTGCGGGAGAGCTGCCTTAGCCTGCGTCTTTGACGGCGCGTTGAGCCATGACCTTGACCAGATTGGCGCGATAGTCTGCGGCGCCGTGAAGGTCAGCCATCATACCGTCGGCGGAGACAGTGACGCTGTCGAGCGCGGACGGGGACCAGTTGGCCTTGAGCGCCTGTTCGATCGCCGGCACACGCATCACGCCGTTTTGCGAGGCGCCGGTGGCGGCGACGCGAACTTCGCCCGATTTGGTCTGCGCCACGAACACGCCGGTCAGCGCGAAGCGCGAGGCCGGGTGACGGAATTTGGCGTAGCCGGCCTTGGCCGGGATCGGGAAGGTGACCGCGGTGATGATCTCGCCGTCTGCAAGCGCCGTCGAGAACAGACCCTTGAAGAAGTCGGCCGCCGGAATGCTGCGCTTGTTGGTCTTCACCGTAGCGTCCAGCGCCAGCACCGCCGCCGGATAATCCGCCGCCGGGTCGTTGTTGGCGAGCGACCCGCCGATGGTGCCGCGATAGCGCACCGCCGGATCGCCGATCACCCCTGCGAGAGCCGCCAGCGCCGGGATTGCCTTTTGCAAGGCCGCGTTGGTGGCGACGTCGTAATGCGTCGTCGCCGCCTTGATGGTGACGCTGTCGCCGCCGACTTCGACGCCGATCAGCGCCGGGATTTTGGCCAGGTCGATCACATCGGACGGCGCGGCAAGGCGTTGCTTCATCACCGGCAGCAGGGTCTGCCCGCCCGAGAGGTATTTGGCCTCGCTTCCCTTGGCGAATGCCGCCGCGGCGTCGTCGATCGAGGAGGCGCGATGATAGTGAGTCTCGTACATGATGCGTCTCCCTTGTGTTAGGCGCGGGCCTGGATGGCGTGCCACACCCGGTCGGGGGTGGCCGGCATCTCGAGCTGATTGTTGCCGATGGCGTCGGTGATGGCATTGATCACCGCCGCCGACGCGCCGATGGCGCCGGCCTCGCCGCAGCCCTTGACGCCGAGCGGATTGCCCGGACACAGCGTCGTGGTGTGTTGCAGCTTGTAGGACGGCACGTCGTCGGCGCGCGGCATCGCGTAGTCCATGAACGACGCGGTGATGAGCTGGCCGTTGCCGTCATAGACCGCGCTTTCCAGCAACGCCTGTCCGATGCCCTGGGTCAGGCCGCCATGGACCTGGCCCTCGACGATCATCGGATTGATGAGACGCCCGAAGTCGTCGGCGGCCACGAAGTTGACGAACTCGGTCTTGCCGGTGCCGGGATCGACCTCGATCTCGCAGATGTAGGTGCCGGCCGGGAAGGTGAAGTTCGATGGATCGTAGAACGCACTCTCCTTCAGGCCCGGCTCCATGCCATCCGGCAGGTTGTGCGCGGTGTAGGCGGCGAGCGCCACCATCGGCAGCGCGATCGACTTGTCGGTGCCGGTCACCTTGAATTCGCCGTTCTCGATGACGATGTCGCTTTCCGAGGCTTCCAGTTGATGCGCTGCGATCTTCCTGGCCTTGGCCTCGACCTTCTCCAGCGCCTTGACGATGGCCGAGCCACCCACCGCCAGCGAGCGCGAGCCGTAGGTGCCCATGCCGAACTGCACCTTGTCGGTGTCGCCGTGCAGGATCGAGACCTGGCTCACCGGCACGCCGAGCCGCTCCGCCACCAACTGGCAGAACGTCGTCTCGTGGCCCTGGCCGTGGCTGTGCGATCCGGTCAGCACTTCGATGGTGCCGACGGGATTGACGCGGATTTCGGCGGATTCCCACAGGCCGACGCCGGCGCCGAGACTGCCCACCGCTTTCGAGGGGGCGATGCCGCAGGCCTCGATGTAGCAGGAGAGGCCGATACCGCGCAGCTTGCCTTCCGCCTTCGCCTTGGCTTTGCGCGCCGGGAAGCCGGCATAATCGATCGACTTCATCGCCGCGTCGAGCGACGCCTGGAAGTCGCCGATGTCATAAGCCATGATCACCGGAGTCTGATGCGGAAACTGGCGGATGAAGTTCTTGCTGCGCAGTTCGGCCGGATCGACCTTCAACTGCCGTGCCGCGGTCTCCATCATCCGCTCGATCAGGTAGCTCGCCTCTGGGCGGCCGGCGCCGCGATAGGCGTCGACCGGCGCGGTGTTGGTGTAGACGCCCATCACCTCGGCATAGATCGCCGGGATGTTGTACTGGCCGGACAGCAGGGTCGCGTAGAGATAGGTCGGCACCGACGACGAGAACAGCGACATATAGGCGCCGAAGTTTGCCAGCGTCTTGACCCGCAGGCCGAGGATCTTGTTGTCCTTGTCGAAAGCCATTTCGGCGTGGGAGACGTGATCGCGGCCGTGAGCGTCGGTGAGGAACGCCTCGGTGCGGTCGCCGGTCCACTTCACCGGACGATTGACCTTCTTGGAGGCCCACAGGGCCACCATTTCTTCCGGATAGATGAAGATCTTCGAGCCGAAACCGCCGCCGACGTCGGGGGCGATCACCCGCAGCTTGTTTTCGGGGGCGATATTGTAGAACGCCGAGAGTACGAGGCGCGCGACGTGCGGATTCTGCGAGGTGGAGTAAAGCGTGAAGTGCTCCTCGGCTTCGTCGTAGTTGGCGATCGCCGCCCGCGGCTCCATCGCGTTGGGCGCGAGGCGGTTGTTGACGAGGTCCATCTTGACCACGTTCGCCGCCTTGCTGAACGCGTCATTCGTGGCGGCCTGATCGCCCAATTCCCAGTCATAGACGATGTTGTTGGGTGCTTCGGGGTGCAGTTGCGGTGCGCCGTTGGCGATTGCGGCCTTGAGATTGGTGACCGCCGGCAGTTCCTCGTAATCGACCTGGACAGCTTCGGCGGCGTCGCGTGCCTGGTTCTTGGTCTCGGCGATCACCACCGCGACCGCCTGACCGACGAAACGCACCACCTCCGGCGCCATCGCCGGCCAAGCGCCCATCTTCATCGGCGTGCCGTCCTTGGAGTGCACCGCCCAGCCGCAAATGAGGTTGCCGACCTTGTCGTCGACAATCTGCTGCCCGGTCAGCACCGCGACCACGCCCGGCATTTTCAGCGCGGCCGATGAATCGATGCCCTTGACCTTGGCGTGGCCGTGCGGGCTTCGCACGAAGTGCGCGTGCGTCATGCCCTGCAATTTGATGTCGTCGACGTAACGTCCTTTGCCGGTAGTGAACCGCCGGTCTTCCTTGCGCAACACGCTTGCGCCGATGCCTTCCACTCCCATGGGATCTCTCCTTGTTCGATCGCGGGCCGCGCCGTGACAGGCCGCGTGCCCGATCGCTGGTTCAAATCGCGGGGTCCGCGCATCGCTCCGAGTTCACGGAGCGCTGACGCGCGAAACCTGACCTTGCACCTCGAAACTGCGAAGCCCGTACGCGGCCGCGTTATTCCGCCGCCTGCGCCGTGTTCATTCGCCCGGCCGCGTCCAGCACCGATTTGACGATGTTGTGATAGCCGGTGCAGCGGCAGATATTGCCTTCCAGCTCCTGTCGAACCGTTGCCTCGTCGAGCTTGCCGCCGTGGCGCTGCACGATGTCGACCGCCGACATGATCATGCCCGGCGTGCAATAGCCGCATTGCAGTCCGTGATTGTCGCGGAATGCCGCCTGCATCGGGTGCAATTCGTCGCCATGGGACAATCCTTCGATCGTCGTCACGCTGGCGCCGTTGGCCTGGCCCACCAGCATCGTGCACGACTTGACCGCTTGCCCGTCGACATGCACCACGCAGGCCCCGCACTGGCTGGTATCGCAGCCGACATGCGTTCCGGTCAGATTCAAATGATCACGCAAAAAATGGACCAGCAAGGTCCGGTCTTCGACGTTGCCGGAAACCAACTTCCCGTTCACCGTCAAACTCACTTCTCCCACGAGACACCTCCCGTTGACTTGTTATATTTCCAAATTAGAGGCACTCGCGGGGAACTTTGCAACAGCGATCTTGGTAGTAGGTTGCCGTCCATCGCGCAGCCCTCACGACGGGCTAGAAATTCATTCCGAACAACAAGCGGATTTGATGTCGCTCGAAATTCACCAGATCGAGGGGGCCGGGTGCATATGCCGCACGGCCGGCGACCTGAGCGCTCCAGGCGGCGGCAACCCAGGCGCGCGATGACAGTTTGATGAACAACGTCGGCCCGAGAAAGCCGGCGTGCCCGGCAAACGCGTCGAAGCCAAGGCTTTCATAGCGTCGAAGGTAACGGCCCTCGATTCCGAGAAAGACGCCCGGCGACACTCGCGCCATCACGGCGGTTGCGACACCCGCGGTCGCCTCCCGCGACCAAGCGCCGCCCGCGCGCGCGTGCCATATTTCCGGCTGATAGAGCAGGTTGAAGGCCGCAACGATCCGGTCCCGGACGATCTCCTTGTCGAAGGCTGCGACCAGATCGGCCCCGTATTCGCGAACGCGCGCGCCTGAGCCGTCGTCGATGCGGGACCAGCGCGGTTCGATGCCCAGCGCGAAGCCGAATGGCGCCGTCGCGCGGTCGAGCAGTCGATAGCGAAAATCCGCCGAGAAGCCTCCGATCGCGAATTGCCTGCGATCCTCGAAGCCATTTACGCCGGCGATGTCGTGCGCGACGAGTTCGGCGGTATATTCAGTGCGAAGATTTGGTAGAGGAACGAACTCGGTGGAGAAAGTTTGCTCCCCGGTACTGTATTTGCCGGCGCGCTTGCCAAATCGCGCGGTCGTCCCACCTTCAAATTCGCGTTCGCCGAGCGTTCCGACATCGCTTCCGGTGGTGAAGGCGAACAGATGTTCGGTTTCGATCTCGCTTGCGCGGCACAGCATGGTTGATTGTGCAACTGCGAACGAGAGCGCCAGCAACATCTGGCACGCAGCGATAGCATTTCTGTGAATCGTTCGCGCGGAAAGTCCCCGAACAAATAATCGGTGATCCCGGTGCCACCGATGCGGATGCAACGATTGCAGGACGCGACCGGGATCCGATGGCAATCGCATGATGACGATCCGTGTCCGGGAGAAATTCCCGATCTTTTCATGGACTACTACCTTCCGCCTATACTGGCGATGAAAATCCGATGCTGTAATTCCCGTCGCGATGGCGGCCGCAGGTTGCCGGTCGGTGCCTTGCAATACGTTCTGCGGATCCGGTTCGTCGAATTGCGGACGCAGCGAAACAAACATTGGGAGGAAACAGATGAGGTTGAGGAGCAGGGGATTCTTGGCTGGCGTTTCGATCGTCGCCAGTCTGGTCGCAGGATCGCTTGGCGCCAGCGCCAACGATGCCGTGACCAAGGCGGTGTCGGATTCCAATCAATGGGCCATCGCCGGGCACGACTATGCCAACACCCGTTATAGTTCGCTGAACCAGATCAATGCCGACAACGTCGGCAAGCTTTCCCTCGTCTATTCCTTTTCGCTGGCCTCGCTGCGGTCGAACGAATCCTCGCCGGTCGTCATCGGCGATACGCTCTACGTCACCACCTCCTGGGGTCCGAAATACGTCTACGCGCTGGATGCGGCGACCGGCGCCCGAAAGTGGACCTATGAACCTGAAATTCCCGATGACGTGCTGCAGTATGCCTGCTGCGACGTGAACAATCGCGGCGTCTCCTATGCCGACGGCAAGCTGTATATCGGCCGCCTCGACGGCAAGCTGACCGCGCTCGACGCCAAGACTGGCAAGGAGCTGTGGACCTCGAAGGTCGTCGACTACAAGCAGGGATCGGTCATCACCTCGCCGCCGCTGGTGGTGCGGGACAAGGTCATCACCGGCTTCGGCGGCGGCGAATACGGCGTGCGCGGCGCGCTGCTCGCGTTCGATGCCAATACCGGCAAACAGCTTTGGCAGACCTACACCACGCCTGCGCCGGGCGAACCGGAAAGCGACACCTGGAAGGGCGATACTGGCCTCCATGGCGGCGGCGCGGCGTGGCTGGTCGGCTCTTACGACGCCAAGACCGACACCGTCTATTGGGGCACCAGCAATCCGGGACCGTGGAATACCGGCGTGCGCTCCACCGGCGACGGCAACTTCGGCAAGCTGACCAACCTCTATACCGCTTCGACGCTGGCGCTCGATCCGAACACCGGCAAGATCAAGTGGCACATCCAGACAACCCCCGCGGACGCGTGGGACTACGACGGCGTCAACGAACTGGTGCTCGCCGACCTCAAGATGGACGGCAAGACGGTCCCGGCGCTGCTGAAGGCCGATCGCAACGGCTTCTTCTTCGTCGCCAACCGCGAGACCGGCAAGGTTCTGTCGGCCGAGAAGTTCGTGCCCTCGACGAACTGGGCGAAATCCTGGGATATCAAGACCATGCGCGCGGTCGAGGATCCCGCCAAGCGTCCTGGTCCGAACCATCCGGCGAAGGACATCTGTCCGAACCTGATCGGCGGCAAGAACTGGCAACCGATGTCGTTCAATCCGAAGACGGGTCTGGTCTACATTCCGACCAACAACGTCTGTATGGACTGGTCGGTGAGCGATGTCTCCTACAAGCGCGGCGTGTTCTATCTCGGCGCCGAATTCCCGACCAAGGAAGGCCCGGGCGGCTATCTCGGCGAACTGGTCGCCTGGGATCCGGTCAAGCAGAAGAAGGTCTGGGGCATCAAGGAAGATCTCCCGTTCAACGGCGGCACGCTGACCACCGGCGGAAACCTGGTATTCTCGGGCAACATGCACGGTGAATTCCGCGCAATCAACGCCAAGGACGGCAAGATTCTCTGGAGCAAAAAGCTCGGCTCCGGAATCGGCGCTGGCCCGGTAACCTATTCGGTCAAGGGCAAGCAGTATGTCGCCGTCGTGGTCGGGCGGACGGCGGCTTTGCCGGCCTTCCTCGGCGAAGTCGGCAAGAAGATGACGGCGGCGGCTCCTGAAGGCGGTTCGCTGTTCGTATTCGCGCTGCAGTAAGACAACAAAGGGAGCCAGGGATGCTTGCATATCGTTTGGAGTGGAACGGAATGTCTTTCAATCGCCGAACCCCTCGTGTTCTTGCAGGTATCCCGGCTCTCGTCGTTGCCTTGTCGCTGCTCGCGCCGGCTTCGCAAGCTGTCGCGGACGATCGTCGGCCGCTGCGGTTCTGCGCCGATCCGACCAACCTGCCGTTCTCGAGCGACGACCCGGCCAACCCCGGGCTTTATCTCGAGATCGGTCAGGCATTGGCGAAGGCGCTGGATCGGCCGGTGGTCTACGATTGGTACAAGTCGTATTTCGGCAAGCGCACCGTGCGGGAGACTTTGCTGGGCAAGCAATGCGATGCGTTGATCGGGTTGACCCCCACCACCGATTTTATGGGCCCGGCGGTAATCTTCTCCAAGCCGATCATCAAGGAAGGCTACGCGCTGGTGACAGCGAAGGGCCGCAAGATTTCCGGGCTCGCCGACCTCAAGCAAATGCGGGTCGCGGTCCAATACCAGACCACGCCGCAGAACATGCTCGCGCAGCGCGACGAGATCGTGAAGGTCACGGTCCTCAGTCCCGACGAGGGCATGAAGGCGCTCGACCAAGGCAAGGCCGATGTCGCCTTCGTGTGGGGCCCGGTGGCGGGCTGGCTCAACAAGACGGTTTATAACGGCAAATACGACATCCAGAGCGTGGACGGCGAGGCGCTGTCATGGCCGGTCGCGATCGGCTTCGCCAAGGCGTCGAAGGACCTTCGCGATGAGGTCGACGCGGCGTTGCCGAAAGTGGAGGGGATGATTCCCGCACTCGTCGAGAAATACGGCTTGCCGACCGATGCGCCGGTCAAGCTGACGGCCCTTTCGCAGCCTTTGGTGCGACTGGCATCGATAGATGCGCCGGCCGAGCCGACGGTGCTGGCCGATGCCACGACCGCGGCCGCGCCGACCTTCGCCGCGCCGGCACCGCTGACTCCCGAGGTGATCAAGAGCCGCGAAAACGACTCCGAGGCAGTGACCTCCGGCCGTGAAACTTTCAACGGCACCTGCGCCCACTGCCACGGACCGGACGCGGTGCAGAGCGAGCGTCACATCGACCTTCGCCGGCTTCACAAGAAGTACGGCGACGACATGCGCGATACTTACTGGAAGACGGTTCATAACGGCCGGCCGGCCAAGGGAATGCCGGCATGGAAGGATGTCTTCGACGACAAGCAACTGAACGAGATTTATGCCTACTTGCTGACGGTGCAGGTGCCGGCGGGAAACTGAACTGTCTCGCGTTTGGCCGTTCCCTCGTCGGTCGAACGCGCTATAGTGAGGACATTGCAGTTCGGCGATCTGTTTTCAGAACGTCGGATGGTTCTGGCCGTCGTGAGAGGCGCGGAATGTGCACGGTGGAATCGGATTGCGCCCGAACTGGATCGCGTCATCGATTGTCCGCCGAGCCTACGTGGACGCGGGCGACCGCTCGCGGGGCCGGCACATGACGAATTTCCTGATCATCGACGATCATCCTCTATTTCGCGAAGCGCTGGGGAATGCCGTGCGTCAGGCGCATCCCGACGCGGTGATTTTCGAAACCATGTCGATCAAGGGAGCGTTGCATATCCTCGCCGAGAAAAAGGGAATCGATCTGGCGCTGCTCGATCTTTCGCTGCCCGACGCGACCGGCTTTTCGGGTTTTATGCGATTGCGCGAGACTTATCCGCGGCTTCCGGTCGCGATTGTCTCGAGCCATGAGGATCAGGACGTTGTCAGCGAGGCGCTTTCCCTTGGCGCTGCCGGCTACCTCCCCAAATCCACCTCCAAGGGCGAGTTAGCTCAAGCCATCGAGTGCGTTCTGAGCGGATCGGTCGCAGTGCCCAAGAATTTTGTTGTCGCCGGCGAGCGCGGCGATACCGATTTCACCCATGCCCTGCGCCAGCGCCTGCAGGAGTTGACGCCGCAGCAACTTCGCGTGCTCGATCTGATCCGTCGCGGCTACCAGAACAAGCAGATCGCCGCCGAACTCAAGCTGGCGGAATCCACCGTCAAGGCGCACGTGACGGAAATCCTGCGCAAATTGAAGCTTTTCAGTCGCAACAAGGCGGTGATCGAAATCGGTAAAATCAGTCTGCCGGTTCCGAAGAAGCGTGGCAGCGGCAAGGGCGAAGCCGTAGTCATCGATGGCGATCCGAAGCCGGCTGAGTCGGGCGCCATGGTCAAACGCCGCTAAACTCGATAGGACGACTCAATTGTCGTCAGCGATGGCAACGTCGACATCACAAAGCACGAGACGAACTCAGAACACGCCGGAGAAAACACGCTTTATGCTTCGCATCGTCGTCGCCGCTTTTTTGATCATCGTCGCCACGCCGTCCTTTGCCGCGGACATCTTGCGCATCGGCCTGCAAAAGACCGGCACCTTCGCGTGGCAACTCGACGTTATCAAGCGACATGGGCTGGCCGCTGCCGCCGATCTCGATCTCAAGCTCACCGAAATGTCGTCGGCCGATGCCGGTAAGCTGGCGCTCAACGCCGGTTCGGTGGACGTCGCGGTGGTGGATTGGCTGTGGGTGGCGCGGGAGCGGGCGTTGGGTACCCGGCTGCAATTCTATCCTTACTCGACCGCGATCGGCGCGATCATGGTCAAGCAGAATGCCCCGCTGCGGGAGTTGGCCGATCTCACGGGCAAAACCCTCTCGATTGCCGGCGGGCCGCTCGATAAGAGCTGGCTCATCGTGCAGGCCGTCGCGCTCCGCCGTGGGCTCGATCTCAAGCGCAAGGCGACGTTGCAGTACGGCGCGCCACCCTTGATGTTTCAGAAGACGTTGCAGGGGGAATCGCAGGCGAACCTTAACTACTGGAATTTCTGCGCCCGGTTGGAAGCGCGCGGCTATCGTCGCCTCTACGACATCCGAGAAGCCCAGATCGAACTGGGGCTGAAGCAGCCGCTGGCGCTCACCGGCTACGTCTTTTCCGAGAAGTTCGCGACGGCGCACCGCGACGCCATCGAACGATTTCTGACCGTTGTGCAAAAAGCCAACGATATCCTGCTACAATCCGATGCCGAATGGGAGGCACTGCGGCCGCTGATGCAGGCCGAGGATCAAACAACCTTCCTCGCTTATCGCGATCGCACACGGGAGGGTATTCCACGCCGGACCATTCGGGCCGAGGAAACCGACGCGCGGACGCTGTTCAGGACGCTGGCCGATATCGCAGGCCCTTCGTTGCTCGGTTCCGTGAAGGAAATTCCCGCCGGCATGTACTATCATCGTTCTTCATCTGGAGGATGAACGTTGGCGAAGGTTCTCTCGCTGGCGGCGCTGCTTGGCCTGTGGGCGTTGATCGCGTGGCTGGCGCAGTCGCCGTTGCTGCCAAGCCCCATGAGCGTAGGCCAAATGATCGTCGCCGAGACGCGGTCCGGCGAATTGCCGTTTCAGATGGCCTGTACGCTGGCACGTGTCGTTGCGGCGTTCGCCATCGCCTTCACGCTCGGCGTCGCCGGCGGTTACGTGATGGGGCGCTCGAAGCTGATCGACCGCTACGCCGACCCCTGGTTGGTGGTGCTGCTCAACCTGCCGGCGCTCGTCATCATCATCTTCGCCTATATCTGGATCGGGCTCAACGAAACCGCAGCCATCGTCGCGGTCGCGCTCAACAAATTGCCCAACGTCATCGTCGTGACGCGGGAAGGCGCGCGCTCGCTCGACCCGACGCTCGACGAAATGGCGCAGGCGTTTCGCTTCAGCTGGCAATCGAAGTTGCGCAACGTCGTCCTTCCGCAACTGGCGCCGTATCTCGCGGCGGTGTCGCGCTCGGGGCTGTCGATCATCTGGAAGATCGTGCTGGTGGTCGAGTTGCTGGGGCGCCCGAACGGTGTCGGTTTCGTGCTGGGGTCGTCGTTCTCGCTGTTCGATATGACGCGGATTTTGAGCTATGCGATCTCGTTCGTCGCGCTTATGCTCGCCATCGAAACATTCTTGGTGCAACCGCTTGAACGACGCACAAACCGCTGGCGCCGCAACGCCGCTTGAAATCCACATCGAGTCGAAAACCTATGTCTCGGCGGAGGGAAGGCCGGTCGAGGTTATTCGCGATCTGAGTTTGCAACTCGATGCGTTCTCCTTCGGCGCACTGATCGGTCCCTCGGGCTGCGGCAAGACCACGATCCTGCATATCGCCGCCGGTCTCGATCCCGACTTCACCGGCGAACGGCGAATTCCGGGGCGTGGCCGCCTCGGCATGGTGTTTCAGGAGCCGCGCCTGCTGCCATGGCGGACGGTGGCCGACAATCTTCGTCTTGTGCTGTCGCCGGATGAGTCACTGGACAAACTCGCCGGGCTGATCGAAACGCTGGGGCTCGGCGCGCATTTGTCGCACTATCCGGGCGAGTTGTCGCTCGGCCTGGCGCGGCGCGTGGCGATCGCGCGCGCCTTCGCGGTACGGCCGGACTTCCTGCTGCTCGACGAGCCTTTCGTGTCGCTGGATGTCTCGGTCGCGGCGCGGTTGCGCGAGGAACTGACGACGCTGACGCAACGCGAGCGCGTCACTACGCTGCTGGTCACGCACGACCTGAACGACGCCATTCAACTCGCCGACAAACTGTTCTTTCTCTCGACGCGCCCCGCGAGCGTCGCAGTCGAAATGGTCTTGCCGCCGCCGCGCGGCACGCGCAGCAGGGCGATGATCGACGAGATCGCCGGCGAGGTCGGTGCGCGCGTCCCGGCGTACCAGTCTGGCGCTGAGCGGGGTTAGGCCGCCGTCAGGCCAGCCGCGACTCGATCGCCACCCGCACCAGTTCGGATGAGGAGCGCACGCCGAGCTTGTGGCGAATGATCGATGAGGTGTTGGCCACCGTTTTGTAGGACGCGTTGATCATCCAGGCGATCTCGGACAGGCTTTTGCCGGCGCCGATCAGCCGCAGAATCTCGATCTCGCGCGACGTCAGCTTGGCAAGCCGGCTCGATGCGAAGTCCGGTCCGGCGAAAGCAAGGCTCTGCGCCAGCGACGGTGGCAGGAATGTGCCGCCACCTCCGACCGCGCGAATGGCGCTGACGAGATCGCCAGGGTCGCCCGATTTCGAGACATATCCTTTGGCACCGGCATCGATCGCCCGCGCCGCGAAGATCGGATCGTCGTTCATGCTGAACATGACGATGCGCGCGTCGGCGTTGCGCCGGAGAATCCGACGTGCCAGTTCGAACCCGGAAACACCGGGAAGATTGATGTCGATCACGCACAGTTGCGAGGGGTCGTCGGCGAAGGCGGCTTCGCCGCTCTCGGCATCGGCGGCCTCGCTGATAACGATATTGGGATCGTCCGCCAGCATGGCCCGGCAACCCGACACCACGATAGGGTGATCGTCGACGATCAGCACCCGAAGTTTGTTCGACGTTTTCGCCTTTGCCATGAGGACCGATAAGGTTGACACGCGCATCTGGCGATCATGCCAGAATAATGTACCGTTGGATTAGATCGTCGCCATTTTCGTCTGTCAACGCTCTCCCCGGAGCCTGCGACGCAACGGCATAGCGGAACGAGAGGATGTGGCGGAAATTTTCCCTGAGGACGCGCCTGAACCTGCTGTTCGCGCTGGTTTTGGCGCTGGGCCTGGCGGCCAACATCGGGCGTCTCGTGCTGGAGGCGGGACCGCGCATCCAGGCCGAGGATGACAGCGTAATGCGCCTTGCGCGCGAGTTCGTCGATACGTCGATTGCGGACATGAAGACGAGTGCCGATCCGGATGCGAAGCTGGCTGGTCTCGTCGAGGGGCTGCAGAAGCTGCGGCATGTCAGTGTCAGGCTCGTACGCGAGGGGGTGTCTGAAAGCGACGCGCCGGCCGATGCGCGCGAACCCCGGGCCGATACGCCGCCGGAATGGTTCGTCTCGCTGGTCCAGCCGGAATCGACGCCGCTGCGCATTCCTATTGTCGCTGAAGGCAAGGCTTACGGCACGCTGACGATTGCCTCGCATCCGACCGACGAGATCGCCGAAATCTGGGACAGTATCGTGACCCAGATTCAGTTCGGTTCGGCCATCGCGGTGGTATTGCTGATGCTGACGATGTTCGTGGTCAGCCGGGCGTTGGCGCCGGTCCAGTCGCTGGCGGACGCCATGAGCGATCTGGAATCCGGTCGCTACGACGCCCGCGTGGTGCCGACCGGTTCGGTGGAAATCGCCGCGATCTGTGCCAAGCTGAATCATCTGGCGGCCACGCTTGGCGATGCGGTCGCGGACAAACAGCGGCTGACGGAGCGCGTTGTCTCGCTGCAGGATGTCGAACGCAAGGAAATTGCCCGCGAACTGCACGACGAGTTCGGCCCCTATCTGTTCGCCCTGCGCGCCCATGGGACGGCGCTGATGCGCATGGCCGATGCGAGGACGCCTGACATTGCAGGCGTGCGCAAGCACGGTGCCGCGATGCTCGAACAGGTCAATGCACTGCAACAGTTCAACCGCCGTGTGCTCGACAAGTTGCGGCCGGCGGGCCTCAACGAACTCGGGCTTGGCGAGGCGCTGGCCGCGCTGGTCCGGTTCTGGCGCGATGCGCACCCGAACGTCATTGTGAACACCGAAATATCCGACGGACTGGGGCCGGTCGGCGAGACGGTGGAATTGACGATCTATCGTGTCGTGCAGGAGGCCCTGACCAATGCCTTTCGCCATTCCGGTGCCACGCAGGTGAGCGTGACGATCGACCCGGTTGCCGGATCGCCGGTTACAGGACCGGTGCGTGACGGCGCGGCCGCCCGTGTCCGCGTTGGCGATAACGGCAAGGGGTTGCCGCCGGATCACAAGCTAGGCCTCGGCATGACCGGAATGCGCGAGCGGGTGATGGCGCTTGGCGGCCGCATTGTCGTGTCGTCGGCCGGCGGTGTCATCGTCGAGGCGGTGATCCCGTACGGTGCGGGGGACTAATCGCAATCATTGTTGTCATTGCGAGGAGTGTAGCTACGAAGCAATCCAGTTCTTGCTTCGTAGCTTCCGGATTGCTTCGCTTCGCTCGGAATGACGGGGATCTTTCCCGTTCGCGAGTAACGCCGCCCGCCACCGGTTACAGCTTGATCCGGATGCCACCGTAGATCGCGAACGGCATGCCGGGCACCAACGTCTGCTGATCGCTCAGCGTGATCGGCAATCCGGCCTTGGCGGTGCCGTTCGGTTCGAAATAGGTGCCGTAAAGGGCGTACTTGTTGTTGAAGAGGTTGTTGATGTTGGCGAACAGCGTGACGGTCTTCGACACCTGATACGAGGTGTGCAGGTTGACGACGGCGTAGGCCGGCAGTCGCGGATTCTGATTGGCGTCGTCGCCGACGAAATACTGCTGCCCGACCGCGACCAGATCGGCGCCGATCTTCCATTCCGGCGTCACCATGTAATCCACGCCTGCCTTGAACTGATGTTGAGGGATGCCAGGAATGTGGTTGCCCGGTACGACGTGGATATTGCCGTCGTCGTCCGCCATCGGATTGTTCGGCGAGGCGAGATCGCCGGCAAAGCGGTAGGTCGCGTCGATATAGCTATAGCTGGCATAGACCATCCACTGGCTCGACTTGTATTCCGCCGACAGTTCCACGCCCTGGCGGCGGGTTTCCGGCACGTTCTGGTAGTAGCCGCGCCCGGCGATGCTGCTGGCGAGGGTGACGATGTCGTCGATGCTGTCGGTGCGGAACAGGCCGGCTTTCCAGTTTAGCGAGCCGCCCCATAGCGCCGAGGTGCCGCGCAATCCGACCTCGTAGGTATGCCCGACGACCTGCTTCAGCGGAGGGTCCGATACGAGGAAGCTTTCCAGCAGACATGGCTTGTCTGGATTGGAGCAGCCGAGTTCGAGCGGCGTCGGCGCGCGGTTGGATTCCGAGTAGCCGCCGTAGACGGTCAATCCCGGCGTGATCTTGTAGGTCAGCCCGGCAATCGGATTGAGCCGCGAAAATCTCGAATCGCTGTTGAGGTCGGGGCTGGTGCCGAGCACGTCCCGCACCGCGATGTCGGCAATGTTGTAACGGACGCCGGCGGTGGCGGCGAGGCGGTCGGTGATGTCGAACGTATCTGTCGCGTAGATGCCGTAATAGGTGTTGCGGCTGGTGATGCCGAGCGGTGCATAGCCGACGTCGCCCGCCGTATGGATCACCGATCCCATGCCGGGAATCGCCGGGTTGCTGCCGACGCTCAGGTCCGGGAAGATGTAGCCGAGAACGCTCGCTCCGTTGAAGTCGGTCTTGCCGCGATCGATGCTGCCGCCGATCACGAAACGGTTGCCATGATCGAAAAGCCTGGCGTCGTTGGTCGCCTGCAACGAAGCGCCGAAGGTGGTGCTGCGGGTGTTGGTGCGGTCGATGGTGCCATAGGGCACCGGGCCGCAGGTATTGCCGGCGCCCGGCGGGCAGGGGATCGGCTGGTTGTTGGCATCAAGGATGGCGAACTGGTTGCGAAACGCCAGCGCCGCCGCGCCGGTGAAGGGCACCGGCCGGGCAAAGCCGTCGTCCTCGAGGCACAGGTGATTGGCGTAGGATGACGAATTGCTGCAACGCTCGAAATCGCCATCGTTGCCGTCGACATGAGACTGGCGGAAGAAACGTCCGTAGAGGCTGCCCTGCAATGTCCAGTTGTCGGTCAGCGCGTATTTGCCGTTGAGGCCGAGCAGGGCCGTATTGTTCTGTGTCGTTTGCGGCGTTGTATAGACCGAACTCCAGTCGCGGTTCAGCATTTCGATCGGCGTCGCCGCGGCGACGCCGAAGGATGACGTCGCGACCGATCCGAACAGATGGAATTCCGCCTTGTCGTCGCGCCAGCCGACGTCGCCGTAGAAGCGGCCGAGCGTGGTCGGTGACTTCTGCCGCCAGCCCTTGTCCTGCATTCCCTGCGCGGCGAAATAGGTGCTCCAGTTGCCCGACTCGGCTCCATATTGGAGACCGCCCTGAACCCGGCCGTAGGAGCCGCCGGAAATCTCCTGCTCGAAGCCATGCCAGGTGAAGCCGTTCTTGGGCTGCAGGTTGATGGCGCCGCCGAGCGCGTTGAGGCCGAAGATCGGATTGCTGGTGAAGACGTCCGCCTGCTGGATGGCATTGGTCGGGATCAGGTCCCAGTTCACGGTGTCGCCGAAGGCCTCGTTGAGGCGGATGCCGTTCATGTAGACGGCCATCCCCTGCGGCGTGCCCTGCAGCGGCGATGCAGCGAAGCCCCGATAGCGAATATCCTGCTGCGCGCTGTTGCCGTTGGGGTCGGACAGGCTCACGCCGGGAATGCGCTGGAACAGCGTATCGGTGATGTTGGGGGATGCGGCACGCTGGAAATCGTCGGCGTGAACGGTGGTGACGGTGGAGGGCACCTTGTCGCGGTCGATGCCACGACCCTGAAATGGCGTATCGGCGACGACCTGGATTTCCGGCAGCAGTTCCTGCGCCCTGGCCGCCGACGCGGCCGCCAGTACGCCGGGGGCCAAGACCCACAATGCGAGTGTCTTCTTCATGGACGCTTCCCCCAAAGCACGGCAGTTGCCGCGATGACGTGGCGTTGGCCGTCACATCTTGGGAACAATGGTAGTGGTCGAAGGACCGGCCGGGCATCGTCTCTAGGTCGTAGACGGGCGGGAGAATCCGGCTCCATGACCGGGAAAAATTCCCGATCAGCTTCGCCGTCAGCCACTCGGACCACCGCGCCGGGCCAGAAAGCCGCGCGAGGGGTCGTAGGCGACGATGGCTCCGCACAGGAAGACGATCGCGCAGCCGGCGACAACCGCCAGCGACACCCACTCCACCTTGCCGTAGAGCGCGAAGCGGATCAGTTCGGTGACGTGGGTAAAGGGATTGGCCTGGCAGACATAGTACAGGAACGGGCTGGATTCCTTCACTCGCCACAGCGGATAAAGCGCCGACGAGGCGAAGAACATCGGGAAAATGACGAAGTTCATCACGCCGGCAAAGTTTTCCAACTGCTTGATCAGCGACGAAATCAGCATTCCCAGCGCGCCCAGCATGAAGCCGCTCAACAGCAGCGCCGGGATCACCAGCAGATAGCCGAGTGGCGGCACCTCGATATCCCAGAACCACGCGATCAGCAGGAACGCATAGACCTGCAAAATCGACACCATGGTGCCGGCGAGCAGCTTCGAGGTTAGAAGCCACCAGCGTGGGAAGGGGCTGACCAGCAACGTTCGCATCCCGCCGGTCTCGCGGTCGTACACCATCGTCAGCGACGATTGCATTCCGTTGAAAAGCTGGATCATCGCGATCAACCCCGGCGCGATATAGACCTCGTAAAGCACGTAGGTTTCGTAGGGCGGGATGATGGAAACGCCGAGCACCTGCCGGAAGCCTGCGGCGAAGATGAACAGCCAGACCAGCGGCCGGACCAGCGCCGAGATGAAGCGTTCGCGCTGATGGATGAAGCGCAGGGCCTCGCGCCAGACGATGCCGCAGAGGCAAATCCAGTATTGCAGCAGCGTGAAACCATGCCGCTCAGGCGTGTCGATGGGGGCGGTCATGCGTCCGCTCCAGCAACAGTCGGGCGTTCCGCTTCCGTCAGCCTGGTGAAAGCGCTGCCGATGTCCGGCGCATTCGCCGCAGCGACGACATCGCCGACCGGGCCTTTCGCCAGCACGCGTCCGCTATGCAGCACCACCACGTCGTCATCATCGCCGACCTCGTCGATGAGATGCGTCGCCCACAACACGCCGATGCCGCTCTGCAGCAGGCGGCGCACGTGGCCCAGGATGTCTGCGCGGGACTTGATATCGAGGCCGACGGTCGGCTCGTCCAGCAGCAGCAATCGCGGTTGGTGCAGCAGCGCGCGGGCAATTTCGACCCGGCGCATCTGGCCGCCGGAGAGATTGCTGACCCGTTCGCGTCGTCGGTCCGTCAAGTCGACCAGTGTGAGGACGCGGGCGATCTGCTCGTTGGCCTGCCGTCGACCGATCCCGTGCAGCGCCGCGTGATAGATCAGGTTCTGCTGCACCGAAATGTCGACATCGAGCGCGCGCGATTGAAACACCACGCCGAGTCGGCTCAGCGCCGCGCCGGGCTCGCGCGCCACGTCATGGCCGAGAATGCGGATGTGGCCCTCGCGGATCGCATAGAGCCGGGTGATGAGCGAGAATAGCGTCGATTTGCCGGCGCCGTTCAGGCCCAGCAATACCGTAAACGAGGCAGGCCTGACGGAGAAGGTGACGTCGCGCAGCGCGATGCGCGCACCATAGCGATGACCGACGCCGACGACCTCAAGTGCCGCCGGATCGGCCATGTCGCTCGTGCGTATCGGGGACCCGACCTCGCTCACTTCGGCCCCATGGCGATGCCCCACGGCAGCTCGCCGACCTGAATCGACTTGATAACCTTGAGGCTAGCGACGTCAATGACGGAGACGTCGTTCGACAGGCCGTTGGCGGCGAGCAGGTATTTTCCGTCCGGCGTGAAGGCGCCGTGCCAGACCCGCTGACCGACCAGCAGATACTTCAGCACTTCGTGCGTGGTGCCGTCGACGACTGCGATGCGGTTCGCCGGCCCGAGATGGATGAAGCCCAGCTTGCCGTCGGGGGTGAGATTGATGCCGACCGGTTGAATCTTCTCCGCGCGCAGGCCGGGAATGGCGAAGCGGACGACTTTGGTGATTTTGCGCGTCGCCGGATCGATGATCGACAACCCGCCGCCGACTTCGGAGGTGATCCACAGCTCCGATCCGTCAGGCTTGAACGCCGCGGCCCGAGGGCGCGAGCCGATCAGAACGTTGGCCACAACCTTGCGATCGCCGGTATCGATGAAGTGCGCCATGCTCGTCGTTTCCGACGTGCAGATCACGATCTTGCCGTCGGGGCTCACCGCGATGCCTTCCGGCTCGACGCCAACCGGAATCTTCGCCACCGCCTTGCGCGCGGCGACGTCGATCACGGTGACGGCGGCGTCGTCTTCGTTGGCGACATAGAGAAACTGGCCGGCGGGATCGAGCGCGAACTGCTCGGGATCGGGGCCTGACGGCAGTTCGCCGATGACTTTGCGCGTCGCGGTGTCGACGATCTGAATGGTGTTGTCGTCGCCGGTGGCGACGAACACGAACTTGCCGTCGCGCGAGACCTCGATGCCGCGTGGCCGTTCGCCGGTCTTGATGGTGGCAATCGTCGCCATCGTGTCGGTATCCACCACCGAAATGGAGTTACCCTTCTCGTTAGAGACGTAGGCGATATAGGCGAGGCTAGGCGCAGTCATCGCCGCCAGCGCGACGACGGTCAGACCGACATATCTGAAAGTGCTGGTTACGATCATGAAAGTCCCGCCCTGAAAAGCACCATCACTGAAGTTTGCATTTGGTTTCGGGGCGGTCCAGCCCGAGCGTATCGAGTTCGGATGTTTGATGCAGGAAACCCTCCTGCGGCGAGATCGACACGGTGTTGCGGCCGTCAAACAGGAGAATCGGCTGACGCAACTGGAGATTCCAGTCGCGGAGCGTCAGCTTCTGTCCCTTGAACGCCGCGATCGAGAAGGTCGGGCTCTTGATGTAGGCGAACAGCTTGGTGGGGTCGGCCGTGTTGGCGTGCGCGGCGGCTTCGCCGACGATGCGAACGGCGGTCCATAGCTGCATGTCCAGTGGGGTCATGAAACGCCGGAATTTTCGCTTGAAACGGTTCTGCAGTTGCAGCGCACCCCATTGGTCGAACGCGGCATCCCATGTCGTCGGTACCAGTCCCGCTGAGCCCGCGACCGGACGCGGCGTCCAGGTCCGGTAAGGCAGATAGCCGGCGAACACCTCGCTTTCGTCAGCGGCGATCAGGATGTCGTAGTCGGGCGTCCCCTGCGTCAGGTCGATCATCTGGCGCTGCACTTCGGCGAGGCCGCTGTCGGTGCGCCGCGCGCCGCCTGTGTCCTTGAATTCCTTTTCGGCGACGATCTTCGCGCCGAATCGCTTGGCGGCATGCCGCAACGCATCGGCATAGAGCTTATCGCTGTCGTGCGAACCGCCGATGAGAAACCACTTTCGCCATTTCCTCAGTACCAGATATTGCGCCAGCGCGTCGGCCAGCATGTAGCGGCTCGGCGCGACGTGGATAACATTCGCGCGGCAATCCTGTTCGCGCAGCCGTTCGTCCGGCGCGCCGGCATTGATCAGAATTTCACCGGCCGCCTTGCCGGCATCGGCGGCCTGCAAAAGCTGGGCGGCAGGAAGGTTCGCTGCAATGAAAGCCACGCCCTGATCCGCGAGTGCCTTGACGGCGGGTGCGGGATCGTCGCCATCAGCGATCTTGCTCTCGATCAGTTCGAAATGTTGGCCGAGAAAGCCGCCGGTGGTGTTGTTGTCGTCGATCGCAAGTTGTGCGCCGGCGAGGCCATCATTCGGCGCCGGAATGTCGATCAGCGAAATCTTCTCTTTGGACGGTGGGCCGTGCAGATAGCCGATCTTGATCGATTGCGGGTCGGCCAGGGCGGGTGTGACGATCCAGCTTCCCTCAACGCAGACGGCGATCGCCAGCCACAATAAAATCGCGGGAGAAGGGCTCTTCCGGGACGGGTTCCGCAGCGAGTTAAGCCATGCGGCACACCTTCCCATGCAAGCTCCCGAACCCGTCAGATCGTTATCTTTTATGCTCCGTTTCCGGAGCTTGCGATCATGATCTATAAAATGCGTCATGCGGCAAGGGCCTACTTGGTAGTAGACGGAACAGGATGCGCTGACGGGACGTTCGAGGCATCCCAGCGCGCATGCTGCTTGCCGCGAAAGTACGAGTGAAATCAACTTCCGCCGCTATTCGGGGCGTGCTATATCGATAGGCAAGCAACGAAAATGTGAATATCACCCGGCAAACGGGTGTCGTGAACATGCCATTTGCGATCGGCGAAATCGGTTGCGGTCATGTTCGAGGTGAGGATCGCCAGGACGTGACACGATTTCTGATCGTCGAGGATCATCCGCTGTTCCGGGAAGCGCTGGAAAGCGCCGTGTGCGTGGCCAATCCCGATGCCGAGATATTGCAGGCGACGTCGATCGACGAGGCACTTGCCGTTCTGGGGTCGACCCATGCCGTCGACCTGATTCTGCTGGATCTGTCGATGCCGGGGACCACGGGCCTGCTCGGCGTGGTTCGAATCCGCAAGGCGTTCCCCAAGAATCCGGTGGTGATCGTTTCCTGCTTCGAGGACAAAGAAATCGTCCGCAGCGTCTTGTCGCTCGGCGTATCGGGATATATCCCGAAATCGACATCGAAGCGTGAACTGGCGGATTCGATCGGCGAGGTGCTGCGCGGTTCGATCTATCTGCCGAAACGATTCATCGATGCGACCCGGACCAAACGGGTGCAGCCACATAATATCGAGTTGCTGAAGCGGCTGCATGAACTGACACCGCAGCAATTGCGTGTGCTGGATATGGTGCGCCGCGGCTTGCAGAACAAGCAGATCGCCTACGAACTGAAAATCTGCGAGACCACCGTCAAGGTCCATGTCTCCGAGATCTTGCGAAAGCTGAATGTGGCGAGCCGCACCAACGCCATTATCGAAATCTCGAAAATCGATTTTACCAATCTCGCCGGCGAAACGCCGGCCGAGCACGCCTCGCCCGACTACGCGCGCTTGCAATAGGCAAGCCGGCCCGGCGTCGCATCCCGGTCAGGCATTAAAGGCTTTCCGCTTTTGACGGAAGCAGGAATCGTCATGCGCGGATTTGATTCGCGTATCATCGTCGTTCGGAAAGATGGATCACCGGGTCGAGTCCGGCAACGGCGTCTCATGGAGTTTCGATCAGAATCGAAAGCTCTCTATGGCGTTTTCGAGCGAAGTGGATACCGGTTCACGTCAATAAGACGCGTCGAAAAGAAGAATCTCGAGCCCATTCCGATTCAATCGGAATGGAAACGGCTCTAGGCCAGCAGGAACGACAACAGCGACCGCATTTCGGCGGGCTTGATCGGCTTGCGCAACAATTCAAGTCCGTATATCGCGGCTTCTCGTTCAGCGTCGGTGGAGTAATCGGCCGTGACGATGATGGCCGGCACGTCGATCTTGATCTGCTCGCGGATCGCATTCACCGCATCGAGACCGTTCTCGCCGTGATCGAGGTGCAAATCGGCAATGATCGCATCCGGCGGCTCGCCAAGGGCGCCGATGCTCTCCATGGCGTCGGTTGCGGATGTCGTCGTCGCGACATCGCACCCCCATTTTTCCAGCAGCGCGGCCATGGCCTCGGCGCTCGACGGATCGTTCTCGATCAACAGCACTTTGCGGCCTTCGAGAACATTGTAACGGAAGTCGAGATGCTGAACCTCGCGCCCGGTCTCGACGGCATCGTCGGTACGGGCACGCTGCAGTGTGATGGAGAAGGTCGATCCACGACCGAGCCGGGAGTCCAGACGAATATCGTGGCCAAGTTCGGAGGCGAAACGATGCACGATGGAAAGGCCAAGACCGAAGCCGGTCTGATCGCCGTCGTTCGCCTCGCCACGCTGAAATTCGACGAAGATGGCCTTCTGCTGGGCTTCGGCAATGCCGGGGCCGGTGTCGTGAACCTGGATACAGACACGGTCGTCCCTGAGCCTGCATCCCATCAGAACGCCGCCCTTCTGCGTGTAGCGCAAGGCGTTGGACAACAGGTTTTGCAGGATGCGGCGCATCATCAACGGATCGGACACGACCGCGTGGGGCGAGGGCAGGATTCTCAGCGAAATGCCGCGCTTCGCCGCCACAGGCGCGAATTCCTGACGGAGCGGCTCGAACAGCGAGGCGACCGTGATCGGTCGGATATCCGGCTTGAGCACGCCCGCATCCAGCTTCGAGATATCGAGCAGCGTTCGCAGCAGGTCCTCGAGCGTCAGCAACGAGCGGTCGACCTGACCGATCAGCGCGGCGCCCTGGCCGGAAATATCCATCTCGGCCAGTGTCGACAGCGTCAGTCGCGCCGCGTTCAGCGGCTGCAGCAGATCGTGGGTCACCGAAATCAGCACCGAGGATTTCAGCGAACTGGCCGCCTCGGCCTGTTGCTTGGCGCGCAGCAGGTCGTCGTTGGAGCGTTCGATCGATCGCAAGGCTTCCTGGAGTTGCCGAGTGCGCTCCAGAACCCGGTTGTCCAGCGCGATGGCGGTCTCGAACAGCGAGAACGCGTTCGCCTGCTGATCCATCGAGCGTTCCACCCGGGAGATCAGCGCCGCGTTGATCTTTCTCAACTTGATCGCTTCCCGCTCGAGCGCCTGCAACGTGCCGGGATTTTCCGAGGTCATGACGGCGCGCGCCTCTTGCCGATGGCGACGCCGGTCAGTGTTTGATTGACGTGCATCGAACGGTACTGCTCACCGTAGGTGTGAAAGCCGACGACATGATTTTCGCGGTAGAGCTGCGAAATTTCGCGGGCGAATTGATGCTGTTCGGCGTCGAGACGACGGAAAAGACATTCGAAGCCGAGATAGAGCGACACATCGCCCATTTCGGCACGCGTTTCCTCGAATAACTCCTTCGTGACGCCGATCTGATTGCGCGCATTCGCCACCGTCAGAACCATTCCCTCGTCGATGGCGCAGAAGAAATTCAGCGATCCGTCCGGATTGACCTGCTGAATCGAGCGCGCATAGTAGGCGCCGCCGGCGCGCACCAGCACCGGGTGGGAGGCGAACGAGAACATATCGAGTTTGGTATCCATGATGCCGACCGCGCGGGAATATTCCTCCGCCGCGGGCTCCGCATTGATTTCCTTCACGATGCGACGTTCGATATCGGCCTCGGTCACAACCATCTTGGTGGAAGAGGGCTCGAAGTTGTCGCACTTGAACAGACGAAACGGCAGCGACGTCTTCAGCAGGATCAGAATCGCCGCATCGGTGTGGGCCTTGCCGCCATAGAACACCCACGTCTTTTCGAAGCGCAATCCGTCGCCTGCCGAGCCGCCTACAACGGGGATATTGTCGAGCGACGCATAGATCGACGACATCACCGCTTCCTCGCGCTGACAGAGGCCATCGATCAAGAGCAGTCCGAAGGACTTTTCCTCGCTGTCGCCCGTGCCGCTGCGCGACAATTCTTCCCGCAATTCGTTGCCGATGCGGCGGCCGTCTTCGATACGGAAGTTGGCGAGGTCGAGAACCGGCCGCGCCACGATGGTGAAATCCCGGCTGCTGAAACCGAGAGCAACGACGCTGTTGTCGCCCCAGCCGTCCGGCGTCAGTTCGCCTGCCGTGGTGCAGCCGAAGATCGGGATATCCCCAAAAGCCATGGCGAGTTCGGAAGAGAATTCATGCGGATCGTAGGATGGCGAGGCGAAAACCAGGATCATCGCCAGCCCGTCAGTGGGCAGTTGCGCGGCAAGTTCGGCCGACGCTGCTGGGGCCTCAGCGGCTCTGGCCTGTGCGATGACAACCCCGGACTCGTCGTTGAACCGGCTCTCGGTTCGGCCCACGTGATTTCCTCCCCTGTGACGTCATGTCAGGCGACACCGACGTCTTTGTGGGGAGAATACAGACTTCCCGTGGCGACTGCAATCAAAGGGCAAACGCCCCGACCGGCCAGGCGCAACGTCGTGAGGGCGCGGGTCGTCCCCCAAACGACCGCCGTTACGTGGAGACCGCCGGTTGCCGGGGAGGTCTGCTGTGGCGCCAGTTGACGGGAGCGCAATTCGTCAACAAGGTTCGCGGCGGCGGTCGTGCGCTGGATAAAATGACAATTCAAAGGGGAGCAGGAAGTTATGAGAGGTCTCAAGGGCCGCGTTGCCATCGTTACCGGGGCTGCCGGCGGAATAGGGCGCGCGATCTGCCGCCGTTTTCTCGAGGAAGGAGCGCATATCCTCGCGGTGGATATCAACGCTGATGCATTGAAGGCGTTGGCCGTCGATCTGTCCGCGGATGAAACGCAATTGTATCCGCTGGCGGTGGACATTGCCGATTACGGTGCGGTCAAGGAAGCCGTGGATCGCGGCGTCGCCAGGTTCGGCAAGCTCGATATCCTGATCAACAACGCCGGCTGGGATATCGCCAAGCCGTTCCTGCAATCCGAGCCGGATCTTTGGGACAAGATCATCGCGATCAATCTGCGCGGTCCGCTGAACCTGCATAAGGCGGCGATGCCTCACATGATCGCGAGTGGCGGCGGAAAAATCGTCAACGTGGCGTCGGACGCCGGCCGCGTCGGTTCGTCGGGCGAGTCGGTGTATTCGGCCTGCAAGGGCGGTCTGATTTCCTTCTCCAAGACAATCGCGCGGGAATATGCGCGCGACAATATTCGCGTCAACGCGGTGTGTCCCGGCCCCACCGATACGGCGCTGCTGCGTTCTTTCGTCGGCGACGGCGAGTTCGGACAGAAAATTTATGAGGGCCTGAAGCGGGCGATTCCGCTCAAGCGGCTCGGACAACCGGACGACATTCCCGGCATGATCGCCTTCCTTTCCAGCGACGACGCCAACTTCATCACCGGGCAGGTGATCAGTGTGTCCGGTGGCCTGACGATGAGCGGGTAGAACTCGTCCGGTTCTGTTTCCGTCAAAGCCAGACAGCGTTCGACTTGCGAAATCGGGGCTCAACCCCGCCATTGTGAAGAGCGCAGCGCCGAAGCAATCCGGTTCTTGCTCTATGACCCCTTGGATTGCTTCGCTTCCCTCGCAGTAACGCTGGCGCTTAAACCGAATCTTTCGGCATCGTAATGCCGAAGCGATGGATTTGGCGGTGGATAGTCGAGCGGTCGACGCCTTGTGCGCGAGCGACACGCGAGATGTTCCAGCGGTGGTCGCGCAACGCAGCCAGCAGCATGTCCGCCTGATCCGCCATGGCGGCGCTGGCCGTGGTTCGCTTGGCGGCTCGCCCGGGCGAACTCGTCTCGGGCCGGGAACGCGTGATGCTTTCGGGCAGGTCGCCGGCATCGATCACGCCTTCGCTCGAGAGGGCGCAGCCATAGTCGATGGCGTTCATCAACTCCCGGATATTTCCCGGCCAGTCATAGGCCAGCAGCGCGGCACGCGCCGTGTCGGTCAGCGAATAGGCGGTGCCGTGCGTCGCGGCGAGCTTAAGCAGACGCTGCTCGATCAGCCACGCCAGATCACTGCGTTGGCGCAACGGCGGCAGCGCCAGCACCGCACCGTTGAGGCGGAAATACAGATCTTCCCGAAACTGTCCGGCCTTCACCAGATCGACCAGATCGCGATGCGTCGCGGCGATCACGCGAATATTGAGCGCCACCGGCCTGGTGCGGCCGACCGGGGTGACCTCGCGCTCCGCCAGCACGCGCAGCAGACGGGTTTGCGACGAAAGCGGCATGTCGCCGATCTCGTCCAGGAAGAGCGTGCCGCCGTCGGCCTCCAGCACCAGCCCTTTCTTGCCTTTAGCCTTGGCGCCCGTGAATGCCCCGGCTTCGTAACCGAACAACTCGCTCTCGATCAGGCTTTCCGGGAGCGCTGCGCAATTGATCGCGACGAACGGCTTGCCGGCGCGTGCGCTGACCGCGTGCAGCGCCTTGGTGAAGTGCTCCTTGCCGGTGCCGGTTTCGCCGGTGATGAGCAGGCTCATCTGCGTGTTGATGAGCTTCGCCGCGCGCGTCACCACGTCCGCCATGGCCGCGTCGCCGTGGAACAGGTTGCGGAGCGGCGCCGGCAACGAAGGCTCGCTACGCCGCGCCTCCGATGAGGCAACCCTGGCGGGTGGCGGCAGGGTCTGTGCGAACAGCGTGGTGCCGCTGCTGCGCAGGCGCAAGGTACGCTGCGCGGTCGGTCGCGAGTGGGCAAAGCGCGGCATGTCGTCGATACCGCATTCGAAGATATGCGCGATGTTGTAACCATCGCCGCGCAGGCGAATCTCCGGCCGCTTGCTCAGTTCCCGCGCCAGCAACTGCCGCGCCATGTTGTTGAAGCCGATGATGCGCCCCGAACCGTCGAGCGCCATCACGTAATCCGGGTCGACGTCGACGAATTCGGCCGAGCCCGACAGCTTGATGATCAACTGGTTGCGGAAGCGGTTCAGCAGGTTGGCGTTCTCGATCTTGTGGGCGAACGACTTCACGAGTTGCAATGCCAGGAATTGGCTGGCCTTCGGCTCCGGCGAGCGCAACGCCGAGATGTCGAGCACGGCGGCGAGTTTGCCCGAGGGATCGAACACCGGCGCGGCGGTGCAGGTCAGCGGGATGTGCGTTGCGTCAAAGTGATCGGACTGATGCACCGTCAGTGCTTCCTCGGTGGCTATACAGGTGCCGACCGCGCAGGTGCCGGCGTTCGGCTCGTTCCAGTCCGCGCCGAGATAAAGGCCGGCCTTGCGCAGGTTGTTGTTGAAAGTCGGGTCGCCGATGAAGTCGACCGTGATGCCTTTGGCATCGGTGAGCAGCAGCACGTAGCCGAGCCCCGCGATCTGGCGGTAGAGCATTTCCAGGCCGAAGCGCGCGGTGTGAAGGAATTCATCCATCGCGTCGCGATGTTCGCGCAGGCGTCCGGAGGTGACGATGCAGGCTTCGCGCAGCACGACCGGATCGAGCTTGTGCTCGGAGACGCAACGCAGCCAGGACTGATGAATGATGGTGTCGCGCGCGCTGTTCTCGCCGACCGCGACGCGCACCAGTTCGTCGATGTGAGCCGCCTGCTCCGTGATCACGGCAGCATCTCTCCTCGGTCGTCGTCCCACGCACGATTTTCTGATTGCGCGGAGTGTCCCCCGGAATGCGCCGCTGATCAAGACGTGTTGCGTGCCACACCTGTTGCATCGGGCCGTTGCGTGCGTTCTCCCGCCGTTCATCTAACGCGAGGAATTCCCATGAGAATCCGATGAATGCGGCGATGGCACGCTCCTTGCTGACATTGTAACCGAGGCAAACACGACCTCGGCATCAATGCGCCGCGATCGGCAAAAGGGCTGTGGCCTGCCGGCGGCACCAAGGGAGGATCACATGCTCGAGAAGGCTCCGAACGGACGCGTGACGACGTTACTTGACGCGCTCGGCGACGCATTGTCGTCAGGCGACATCGAACGCGCCGTCGCATTGTTTCAGACCGATTGTTACTGGCGCGATCTCGTGACCTTCACCTGGAACATCAAAACCATGGAGGGGCAGGATCAGGTAAGTGACATGCTGAAGGCGCGGCTTGCCGACACCAGGCCATCGAACTGGCGCATCGCCGACGGCGAGGACGCGATGGAAACCGACGGTATCACCGAGAGCTGGATTCAGTTCGACACCGACGTGGCGCGTGGCTACGGCCATCTTCGCCTGAAGGAGGGACGCATCTGGACGCTGCTCACCACCATGAGCGAGTTGAAAGGCCACGAGGAGAAGTCCGGCTTCACCCGCCCGCTCGGCGCCAAGCACGGCCACGGCAAGGATCGCAAGAGCTGGAAGGAGGAGCGCGAGCAGGAAACGGCCGAACTCGGCTACACGAAGCAACCTTATGCGCTGATCATCGGCGGCGGGCAGGGCGGCATCGCGCTCGGCGCGCGGCTGCGCCAACTCGGCGTTCCGACCATCATCATCGAGAAGAACGAGCGTGCCGGCGATAGCTGGCGCAAGCGTTACAAGTCGCTCTGCCTGCACGATCCGGTCTGGTATGACCACTTGCCATATATCGACTTCCCGAAGAATTGGCCGGTGTTCGCGCCGAAGGACAAGGTCGGCGACTGGCTGGAAATGTACACCAAGGTGATGGAGCTGAACTACTGGAGTTCCACCACGGCGAAGTCGGCGAAGTATGATGAGAAGGCCAAGGAGTGGACCGTCGTCGTCGAGCGCGACGGCAAGGAGATCACGCTGAGGCCGAAGCAACTCGTGCTCGCCACCGGCATGTCGGGCAAGGCCAACTGGCCGAAGTACAAGGGCCAGAACATCTTCAAGGGCGAGCAGCAGCATTCCTCGACCCATCCGGGTCCGGAAAGCTATCGCGGCAAGAAGGTAGTAGTGATCGGCTCCAACAACTCCGCCCACGACATCTGCGCAGCGTTGTGGGAAGGCGGCGCGGACGTCACGATGGTGCAGCGTTCGTCTACCCATATTGTGAAGTCGGACACGCTGATGGATATCGGGCTCGGCGCGCTCTATTCGGAGCAGGCGGTGGAGAACGGCATGACCACGCGCAAGGCCGATCTGATCTTCGCCTCGCTGCCTTACAAGATTATGCACGAGTTTCAGATTCCGCTGTACGAGCAGATGCGCGAACGCGACAAGAATTTCTACGACGCGCTGGAGAAGGTCGGCTTCATGCACGACTGGGGTGACGACGGCTCGGGCCTGTTCATGAAATATCTGCGCCGCGGCTCCGGCTATTACATCGACGTCGGCGCCTGCGATCTGGTCATCGACGGCTCGATTAAGCTCAAGAGCGGTCCGGGTGCCGCTGTGCAGGAACTGACCGAGACCGGCGTGAAGTTCGTCGACGGCACCGAACTGCCTGCCGATCTTGTGGTCTACGCCACCGGCTACGGTTCGATGAACGGCTGGGCCGCCGACCTGATTTCAAAGGATGTCGCCGATAAGGTCGGCAAGGTCTGGGGCCTGGGCTCGAACACCACCAAGGACCCTGGGCCGTGGGAAGGCGAGCAACGCAACATGTGGAAGCCGACGCAACAGGAGGCGCTCTGGTTCCATGGCGGCAACCTGCACCAGTCACGCCACTACTCGCAGTATCTGTCGCTGCAATTGAAGGCGCGGATGGAAGGCATTCCCACGCCGGTCTACGCCTTGCAGGAGCGACATCACCTGAGCTGAGGGTGCGGGATACCGAGTGTCAGAGATGAAGGGTTGGTACAGCGCACTTCGCTCTCAGAACGTCATGGCCGGGACAAGCCCGGCCATGACAAAACGAGAGCTGATTTATCAGATTATCATGTCGGACGATGACGACTGCCGAGCGCGGTCTTGATCGAGTCGGGATCCTTGATGCGTTCGATCAGAAGCCCGATGCGGTCGCCGCCCCAGAACAGTTCGCCGTTGAATACCATGGTCGGAACGCCGAAGACGCCGAGGTCTTCCGCCTCGGTAATGAGGCGGTCATGCTCCTCGCGCGCCGGACCGTGGACGTAGGCTTCAAAATCCCTCGCCGATCCGCCGACCGAGGCGATGACGCCGCTGATATCCGCGAGATTGTCGATTTCGAGATCGTGATTCCAGAAGCGGCCGAACACCGTATCGTGATAGGGGCGGAAGATGCCGTTGCGCTGTGCGAACAGCATCCCGGCGCTGGAATAGAACGCGTCGTAGATTCGCCGCGGCCCCTTCATGGTCAGGCCCTGCGCGTTGGCGTAACGGCGCGCGTCCATATAGGCGTAGCGCACCTTGCGCCAGAAATGCGGCGTGCGCTCCTCCACGGTGCCCATGAACTCCGCAACGCGCAGCGTATAGGGCATCCATTCGAGTTCGACCCCGTAATCCTGCTCCAGCGCGAACAGCGGCTTGTTGGCGACGTAGGCGTAGGGACTCTTGTAGTCGGTGTAGATGCGGACGCGGGGCTTCGTCATGGTTCGTTCATCTCATGCATTGGTGACGCGATAGTCGCGCAGATCGGGATCGTGGGTCATCTCCCAATAATCGACGAAACGCCACGGCATTGCCGAGAAGACTCGGCCGTGGCTGTTGCGGTAGTACGTCGTCATGCCCGGATGGGTCCAGATCATCTGCTCGTGCTCGGCGTCGACCTTCTCAACGTAGGCATCCTTCACCTCCGGGCGGACGTCGACCGCCGCGATGTCCTTTTCGATCATTTCCACGAGGAGCGAGGTGATGTAGCGCGATTGGCATTCTGCCTGAAAGATCACGCTGCCGCCATGCGCAGGCCCGGTGTTGGGGCCGAGCATCACGAACAGGTTGGGGAAATCCGGCACAGTCAGGCCAAGATGCGCGGTGGGATTTTCGCCCGCCCAGGCATCGCGGAGAGTCTTGCCGTCGCGGCCGGTGATGTTGAGCTTGGCCGCCATCTCGTTGACCTTGAAGCCGGTGGAGACGACGATAACATCCGCTGGATTCATGGTGCCGTCCGCGGTGACGATGCCGTCGCGCGCGATATGATCGATCTTTTCGGTGACGAGATCGACGTTCGGCTTGCGGAGCGTGCGGAACCAGTTGTTGTCGAGCAGGATCCGCTTGCCGTAGGGCGGATAGGTTGGCACGCACTTCTCGATCAGGTCGGGGCGGCCTTCCAGTTCGGAGAGGATGAACTCGGTCAGCTCCTCGCGGTGCCGATCGTTGCCGGCATTCACCGCGCGATCGGGATGCGGCCAGTTCGGATCCTTGCGCAGGAACGGCAGCAGACCGTCGCCGTAACGCCAGAACATGTTGAAGCGGTACCACTCGGCATAATACGGCACGTGCTCGAGCAGCCACTGCGCGCCGTCGGTGATGTTGTCCGAATAGCCTGCCACCGGCCGCGACCACTGCGGAGTGCGTTGATAGACCGTGACCGAGGCGACCTGATCGGCGATGCTCGGCACCAGTTGCATCGCGGTCGCGCCGGTGCCGATCACCGCCACGTGCTTGCCCTTGATGTCGAGGTCCTGTGGCCACCGCGCCGAATGAAAGATCGTGCCGGCGAAGTCGTCGGCGCCCTTGAACGGCGCCATCGACGGATCGTTCAACTGCCCGATGGCGCTGACCAGAATGGCGGACGATACCTGCTGCGGGCCGTCCGGCGTTTCCAGCGTCGATATCCAGCGCTTCGTGGCTTCGTCCCATCGCGACGAGGTGAGCCGCGTCCTGAGCCGAACGTGTTCGCGAACACCGAAGCGGGCGGTGGTCGCTTTCAGGTAGTCGTGGATTTCCTGCTGCTGCGAGAAGTAGCGCGTCCAGCGGTTGCGCGGACCGAATGAGTAGGAATAGGAGTGATTCGGCGTATCGACGCCGCAGCCGGGATAGCGGTTGACGTACCAGGTGCCGCCGATGTCGTCTTCCTTGTCGACGATGGTGTAGGGAATGCCGAGCTGGTTAAGCCCGACGCCGAGCGCGATGGCGCAGACACCGGCGCCGACGATCAGGACATGACGTTCCTCGATCTTGTCGGCCGCCGGCTGCTTGTTCCACTTGGCGTGGCGTTCGATCAGGCCCATTTCCTCGCGCATCAGCGGTGCGTATTCCGGCGCGACTTTTTCGCCCAGCGTCGCGCTCATCATGCGCAGCATCAGGTCATTGCCGGGATCGGTGATCACCGGCCTGGCGTTGCCGCCGAGGACTTTCAGCGCCGCCTTGCGGATGTCAGCCTGAACCTCGTCCGACAGGCCGGCGCGCGGATCTGGGATCAGCCGTACGTCGCGTCGCGGCGCGTAAGGTGGCTCCAGCCATTTCATGTCGCCGGTCATGTGAACCAGCACCATCAGCAGCACGCGGATGTCGGCCTGCTCGAGGGCGGAGGGGAGATCGAACTCTTTCGGCGTCGTGGCGATGTTCATAAGCGGATGCCTCGCGTTGCGTCGTGTGCGTCGAAGAGATGAATTATCGGGTCTTGCCGTGGATTTTGCCGTCGCCGTCCGGCAGGCCCCAGTACGAATCCCAGGTGGAGCCGGCGAGGAAGCCTGCATCGACGGGAAGGTTGATGCCGGTGATGGCGCTGCTGGTCGGGCTGAGCAGCCAGACGATGGCTTCCGCCACTTCGGAGGGCTGCACCAGCCGACCCATCGCGGCGTTTCGCGTCAGGCGGTCCTCGCTCATCGCGCCGGAATCGATGCCGGCCTGCAACGCCACGGTGCGGGTGAAGCCGGGCGAAACCGCATTGACGCGCACGCCGGCGCGGCCCCATTCGCCGGCCATGGACATCGTCAATTGAATCACGCCGGCCTTGGCGGCGGTGTAGGCGTGGATCGGCCCCGATGTCATGCCGGCAACGGACGCGACATTGACGATGGCCCCGTGCTTGCGCGCGGCCATGCGCACGCCCACCGCGCGCGCCACCAGAAACGTGCCGCGCAAGTCGATGTCGACCTCGCGATCCCAGTTCTCCATGCGGATACGGTCGAGGCTGTGCATCTTGCCGAACACGCCGGCGGCATTCACCAGCCCGGCGATTGGGCCGTGCGCGGCTTCGATCGCCTCGACGCCGGCGCCGACATTGTCCTCGCGCGCCACGTCGAAACTCTCGGGCCAGACGATGACCGAAGCGGGCGCGTCGGCCGGAGGTTCCGGCTTGATGTCGGTCACGACGACGCGATGGCCGCGCTCGGCCAGCATTATCGCGGTGGCGGCTCCGATGCCGCGGCTGCCGCCGGTGACAAGAATGATTCCGTCCCTGGTCATGTTTTTCTCGTGGGGTTCGCGGGTTTGAACAATCCGCGCGTGATCAGTTTCTGATAGGCGGTGATGACGTCGTCCGGCACCGAGGCCGTATCGCTGCCGGAGGCGTAGCGGCGGCTGAGATAGCCCCGTGCGCCCATGAACATGTGCACGATGGCTTCGAATTCCTCGTCGCTGTAATCGACGATGTCGCCATCGCTCCGCGCGCGTTTGAATATGCGGATAAAGGCAGTAGCGACGTTGTCGAGGTGCTTCTGGTAGCCTTTGGGGGCGAAGAACTCGGCTTCGTTGAGGATGCGCTGGAATTCCGGCACGCGATGCACGAATTCGAAGAACGCGCGGAAGCCCGCCAGTTCGCGTTCCGCGGCAGGCATGTGCGGGCCGGCGCGGTCGCGGATGAAGTGCACCATGTCGATGCCGATGGTGGGCAGCAACTGGTCCAGCAACTCCTGCCGATTCTCGAAGTGATTGTAGAACGTGCCTTGCGCGACGCCGGCGAGTTCGGTGATGCGCGCGACGGAGGCTTCGGCATAGCCGTATTGTCCGACCACTTTGGTCGCGGCGTCGAATAACCGTTGCCGGGTTTCCTCGTTGCGTTCGGCGCGACTGAGTTTTTCGGTCTTGCGGCCGCCGCGCGCGGGAACGGAGGCGGCTTTAGCCATCCGCGGCTCCTTCCAGTTCGGCGCGCAGCACGCGCTTCAGCACTTTGCCTGAGGGGTTGCGCGGCAGGCTGTCACGCAGGATCAATTGTTTCGGCACCTTGAAGGAGGCGAGACGCGCGCGGCAATGCTCGGTCAGTGCGGCGAGATCGAGCGTGGCGCCGTTGGCGAGCGCGATCACGGCCACCGGCCGTTCGCCCCAGCGCGCGTCGGGGACGCCGACCACCGCGACCTCGCTGACCTGCGGCAACTCGTAGATCACCCGCTCGACTTCGGAGGACGCGATGTTCTCGCCGCCGGAAATGATGATGTCCTTCTTGCGGTCGGTCAGATACAGGAAACCGTCGGCATCGAGATAGCCGACGTCGCCGCTGCGAAACCAATCTCCGAAAAAGGCGGCTGCGGTTTTGTCCGGATCTTTCCAGTAGCCCTTGGTGATCTTCGGTCCGCGCAGGCAGATTTCGCCGGTTTCGCCTGCGGCGACGGGATGTCCGGCGTCGTCGCGGATTTCGATTTCGACATGGGCGATGGCGCGGCCGGTAGAGCCGATCTTGTCGATCTCGCAGCCGGCTTCCATGAAGGTGTCGCCGCCGCAGGTTTCCGTGAGGCCATAGGCGTCGATGTAGCGACCGTTGGTGAAGTAATCCGAGAAGGCGCGGATGCGCGATTCCGGAGTCTTCTCGCCGCCGCCGATGGCCCATTGCAGGCTGGAAACGTCGTAGCGGTCGCGTTGCGGCAGGGCAAGGATGGAGGATGTCATCACCGGTGCGAACCACGCGCCGGTCAGTCGTTCGTTTGCGATGGCGGCAATCGTTTCCTCGGCATCGAAGTTGCGGTGGATGCACAACATGCCGCCATGCCACAGCACCGCGATGCCGGGCAGGTCGAGCGCGCCGACGTGATAGAGCGGTCCGACCACCAGCAGGCGGGTGTCGCGGCTCAACCCCAGCACGATGGTCTGGTCCGCCGACTTCCAGTACATGTTGTCGTATGTCAGCATCACGCCTTTTGGGCGGTCGGTCGTGCCGGATGTGTACATCAGCCGCATCAGGTCGCCCGGCTGCACGTGATGCAACGGTGCGGGCACGGCATCCGGCGCCAGCCGCGTGGCGTCGAACTGCGTCGCCTCGTCGATCAGCACCACCGGTGCGGGACCGCCTGCGCTGCCAGCCAGTTCGTCGTCGGCGATCAGAATCCGCGCGCCGGAATTTTCGACGATGTAGGCGACCTCGTCGCGCGAGAGACGAAAATTGATCGGCAGGAATACCGCGCCGATGTGGCTGGTCGCGAATGCGATATCGAGAAACGCGGCGCTGTTCTTCATCAGCACCGCGACGACGTCGCCCGGCCTGACGCCGCGCGAGGCGAGCCAGCCGCCGGTCTTGCGGATGCGAACGTCGAAGGCGGAATAAGAAATGTCCTGGCCGCGATATTTCAGCGCACAGCGCTCCGGCGTGCGGCGGGCGTGATAGGCGATGAAGCTCGATAAATTGATCATTTTGACCGTTGAAACGCAGTGTTTTCGCTCGTCGTCCAGGTGCAAACGCGCAAGTCTGAACCATGAGTCGTAATTCATATTTCGCTTGACGTCACCCCGTCGCGTCTGAAATTCTTCGCTGCACGGAGACGGATGATCTCCGACCGAGGATGCGTATCCGTTGTGGAGGGCAGGATGACTAAGACTGGAAAGCCGGGCATCGACCGGCGGACGACGCTTGCATTGATGGGCGCGGGCGCCTTCAGCGTCGCAACGCCGTGGGTGGCGCGGGCGCAGGCCAAGACCATCAAGATCGGTATGCCGACCATTCTGTCCGGGCGCGTCGCGCAACTCGGCACCTCGTCGCGCAACGCGGTCATGATCGAAGTTGAAAAGATCAACGCAGCGGGCGGTCTCGCCGGGCGTCAAATCGAAATGGTGGTGCGCGACTCCAAGGGCCAGCCGCAGGAAGCCGCACGCATTGCGCGCGAACTGGTCAACACCGACGGCTGCGAAATCATTCTCGATGGCGAAGCGTCGTCCGGCTCGTTCGCGGTGCATGAGGTGGCCCGCGACATCGGCGTGTTGTGCATTCACACCTGTTCGGAAGCCTCCTCGCTGACCGCCGATCCGAAACAGCACATCCCGAACGCCTTCCGCTGCGTGCGGCAGGGCATTCACGATTCCATCGTCGGCGGCAGCTACGCGGCGAACATCGCCAAGGCCAAGGGCCTGAAGAAGTGGGCGACCTGCTCACCCGATTACGCCTACGGCCGCGACACTACGGCGGAGTTCGTCACCTATCTCAAGCACTTCGCGCCGGACGTCGAGATCATCAGCGAAAACTGGCCGAAGCTGTTCCAGCCGGACTACACCGAGACGGTGACCAAGATCCTGCAGGCGAAGCCGCAGGCGCTCTATTCCGCGCTGTGGGGCGGCGACCTGACGTCTTACATCGATCAGGCCAACATCTACGCGATGTTCACCCAAATGGAAGTCTTCGCGGTCAACATGGCGGACTACACCGCGCTCACCGTGGTGAAGAACCTGCCGAAGGGCATCCACTCCGGCAACCGTTACATCAAGACCTATCCGGCTACCGCCGAGAACGCCGCGTGGGGCGACGCCTACAAGGCGAAGTACAAGGAGTATCCCACCAACTGGTCGTGGCAGAACGCGACCGCGGTGATGTTCCTCAACGAGGCGGCGAAGAAAGCCAACTCCACCAACGGCAAGAAGCTGGCGGAAGTGCTCACCGGCCTCACCATCAAGTGTCCGTTCGGCGCCGACGGCACCGTGACCATGCGCGGCGAGGACCGCACCCTGGTCGGCTACGCCATCGGGTGGGGCACGACGATCCCGACCGAGCCCTACGTGCCGGACGTCAAGAGCGGTGACTGGAAGCAGATCTTCGCGCTCGAAGCCGAATGGAAGAAGAGCAAAGGCTACACCTGATCGTCGATCGACCTCAGCGAGGGAGGCCGCGCGACGGCCTCCTTCCGTCGTTTTCGTTGAAGGTTCACAGGCCGGCATGATCCGGCAAGTCTGAACGGATATCCCTTGGATCTCGACGCGCTTATCGGCTGTCTTGGCAGCTCCGCCTGCGTGGTGACGCAGACCACCAGCGGCCTCATCATCGGGATGCTGCTGTTTCTCGTCGCCGTCGGGCTGACGCTGATCTTCGGCGTGCTCAAGATCGTCAATTTCAGTCACGGCGCGTTCTATATGTTCGGCGCCTATTTTGCGCTCACCGGCTATCAACTGACTGGCAGCTTCATCGTGGCGCTGCTGTTCGGCGCGATCGGCGCGGCGATCATCGGTCTGATCTTCGAGCGTGTCTTCATCAGCCGCGTCTACGGTCGCGACGTGCTGATGCAGCTTCTGGTCTGCTATGCATTTGTGCTGATTTTCGATGACGCCGTGAAACTGATCTGGGGCGCGGAATTCAAGTCGATGGGAATGCCGGCGGCGTTCCAGGTGCCGCCGTGGTTCATCGCCGGCGGCGTGGTGCCACCGTTCTATATCCTGCTCATCAGCGTGGCGCTGGTGGTCGCGGCGCTGCTCGGCATCGGTCTGGCGCGCTCGAAACTCGGCAAGGTGATCCGCGCCGCCGCGCATAACCCGGACATGGTGTCGGCGCTCGGCATCAACACTGCGTTGATCTATGGCGGCGTCTTCGCGCTGGGATGTGCGCTGGCCGGACTTGCCGGCGCGCTGGCCGCCCCGGTGCGCTCGATGACGCCGGGCATGGGCTTCTCGGTGTTGATCGAATCCTTCATCGTCACGGTGATCGGCGGCATGGGCTCGATTCTCGGCGCGCTGATCGGCGCATTGCTGATCGGCTTGATCCGTTCGTTCGGCTCGCTCGGCTTTCCGCTGTTCACCGATGGCCTGATGTATCTGTTCATGGTGATTGTCCTGGTCGCGCGCCCGACCGGCTTGTTCGGCAAGGACGTGGCATGAGCGAGCTGAATGTCGAGACCCGTACCGGAGCCGTGCCGTTCGCCGAACGACCGCGCCGCGCCGCCTATGTCGATATCCTGTTCGCCGTGGTCGCGTTCGCCATTCTGGCCTCGCTGCCGTTCCTGTTCGAGAGCAAGGCGTTGCTGGATTTCGTGATCCGCTGCTCCGCCTTCGGCCTGTTCGCCACCTCGCTCAACCTGCTGGTCGGCTACACCGGCTTGATATCGTTCGGCCACGGCATGTTCTTCGGGCTCGGCGCCTATGGCTTCGGCCTGCTGATGCAGCGGGCCGACGTATCCATTCCGGTGGCGATAATCTGCACGCTGGCGATCACGGCGGTGGCGGCGGTGGTGATCGGCGCCATCTGCGTACGGCTGAAGGAGATCTATTTCGCTTTCGTCACGCTGGCGTTCCAGATGCTGATCCACAGCGTCATCCTGTCATGGCAATCGCTGACCGGCGGCGACCAGGGCCTGCGCGGCGGCATCAAGCGCCCGGTGTTCTGGGGCATCGATCTCACCAGTCACGTCCAACTCTATATTTTCAGTTGCGCGCTGCTGGTGATCGGACTGTTGCTGATGCGCCAGATCGCGCAATCGCCGTTCGGTTATACGCTGCGGATGATCCGTGACAACGCCACGCGGGCGTCGTTCATCGGCATCAACGTGTGGCGCGCCAAGCTGACGGTGTTCGTGCTGGCGGCGCTGTTCGCCAGCGTCGGCGGCATGATCATGAGCCTGTTCGTTTCCGGTGCCTATCCCGAATTCGCCTACTGGACCATTTCCGGCGAAGGCATCTTCATCAACATGCTGGGCGGCGTCACCACGTTCCTCGGTCCGATGGTCGGCACCGTGCTGCTGTTGATCCTCAACGACACCGCGACCCGGCTGACCGAGCACTACGGTCTGGTGCTTGGCATCGTCATCCTGTTCTTCGCGCTGGGGCTACGCAAAGGCCTGATGGATTTCGTCGTCGACTGGTATCGGGCGTGGCGCGACAAGACGAGGGAACAGTCCCGATGAACGCGGCGGTGAACCCAGCAGCATCCGGTCATGTTCGCGTCGTCACCGGCGGCGCCAGCGGCATCGGCGCGGCCTGTGCGCGCCGGCTCGCGCAAGATGGCGCCGGACGTGTGGCGGTGGTCGATCGCGATATTGCGAGGGCAGAGGCGATTGCGAATGAGATCGGCGGCCGCGCCTATGCGCTCGACGTCGGCGACGAACGCGCGGTCGAAGCCTGCGCGGCAGCAATCGAGCGGGAGTGCGGACCGGTCGGCGTCCTGGTCAACAGCGCCGGCATCATCCAGACGCCGGTGCGTCCGCACGAATTGCCGATAGATCGCTGGGACGACATCGTCCGCGTCGATCAGCGCGGTACCTACGTCGCCTGCACCGCATTCGCCCGCGCTATGATCGCGCGCCGCTGTGGCAGCATCGTCAACATCGCCTCCATTGCCGGCATGCGGTCGATGCCGTTGCATGCCTATGCGCCGGCGAAAGCGGCGGTGATCTCGATGACGGCGTGTCTCGCGGCGGAGTGGGGGCCGGCAGGTGTGCGGGTCAACGCGGTGTCGCCCGGCTATACGCTGACGCCGGCCTTGCAGGACGCCATCGATCGCGGCGAGCGCGAGGTGTCGAACCTCTCGAACAATGCGGCCTTGAAGCGACTGGTGACGCCGGAGGAAATCGCCGCGGTCGTTGCATTCCTCGCGTCGGATGCGGCGTCCGCGATGACCGGCGTGAACGTGCCGGTCGATTGCGGCTGGCTCGCCGCCACGCCGTGGAACACCTATGGCGGATTGAGGGAGGCGAGCGGCTAGCGATGCTGGAAGTTCAGCACATCTCGAAATCGTTTGGCGGCGTGAAAGCGACCGACGACGTCTCACTCGACTTCGCCACCGGCTCGCTGACGGCGGTGATCGGCCCCAACGGCGCCGGCAAGAGCACGTTCTTCAATCTCATCACCGGTGCGCTGAAGCCGGACACCGGCCGCATCCTGCTGGACGGCATCGACATGGCCGGACGCTCGCCGCCGGATATCGTGCGCCACGGCATCGGCCGCGCTTTTCAGGTCGCGAGCATCTTCCCCTCGCTGACGGTCAGCGAAACCATGCTGGCGGCGGTGGGCGCCGATCAGCGTCGCGCCGGCGTGATGTATCGCCGCTTCCCGCTCGGCGAGACGCGCGAGCGCGCCGATTACGTGATCGAATTGCTCGGGCTCGCCAACAAGCGCGACCGCGTCGCTTCCGCGCTCTCGCACGGCGACCAGAAGCTGCTCGATATCGCGCTGGCGCTGGTGCTGGAGCCCAAGGTGCTGCTGCTCGACGAGCCGACCGCCGGCATGGGCACCGAGGAACGCTGGCGCATGATCGAGAAGGTGCATGAATTGTGGATACGCGAGAAGATCACCGTGGTCTTCATCGAGCATGACATGGACATCGTCTTCAAAATCGCGCCCTCCATCGTCGTCTTGTGCTACGGCCGCATTCTCGCGACCGGGACGCCGGACGAAATCCGCAGGGATCCGGCGGTGATCGAGGCCTATCTCGGCACCGACGAACATGCGGGTGCGCTATGAGCACGCAAGCGGTCATCGAGGTCGAAGGGCTCGACGTCTATTACGGCACCAGCCAAATCCTGTTCGGCGTCGGGCTGTCGGTGCAGCCGGGCGAGACCATGGCGCTGCTCGGCCGCAACGGCGCCGGCAAATCGACGACCATGAAGGCCATCGCCGGCCTCGCGCCGCCGCGGCGTGGTCGCGTCACCTTGCGTGGGCGAACTGTCTCCGGATTGAAGCCGCATCATATCGCGCGGGCCGGTCTCGGCTTCGTGCCGGAAGATCGCCAGATTTTTCCGGACCACAGCGTTGAGGACAATCTCGTCATCGGTCACAAGAAAGGCCCGGACGGGCAGGACGACTGGTCGATCAGGCGCATCTACGAGGTGTTTCCGTTACTGGAGCCGCTGCGCTACCGCGTAGCCGGACGGCTCTCCGGCGGCGAACAGCAGATGCTTGCCATCGCCCGCACCTTGATGGGCAATCCGGTGCTGCTGTTGCTTGACGAGCCGAGCGAGGGCCTCGCGCCGATCATCGTGCAGCGGATCGGCGAACTTTTACGGCAATTGCGCGACACCGGCGCGACGGTGCTGATCGCCGAACAGAACATGCATTTCTGTCTCGGCATCGCCAGCCAGGCGACGGTGATCGACAAGGGCCAGATCGTCTACAGCGCATCCATCGACGACCTGAAAACCAACGAGCAGATTCGCCAACGCTATCTCGCACTTTGATCCAACGACCACGTCCTCTCGCCAAGGAGGCTGCCATGCCCACGCTCACCCGCGACATCGCCACGTTCACCTCGGCGTTAGCGCTCGACACGTTGCCGCCGCAGGTGGTGGAGAAGGCGCGCACCTGCGTGCTGAATGCGTTCGGCATGGGATTGAACGGCCTCGATACGCCGTACGTCAAAGTGGCGCGCGAAGCGGTGCTGGCGACCGAGGGCGAGGTCGCCAACGGGGCGACGCTGTTCGGCGACGGCCGCCGCACCACCACCGCCGGAGCGTGCCTCGCCAACTCCGCGCTGTTTCACGGCCGCGCGCAGGAAGACACCTGCGGCGCGGCACATTTCGGCACCATCCTGGTGCCGATGCTCACCGCGATGATCGAGGTGCAGCGCCTTCCGCTGGATCGCCTGATCCCCGCGCTGGTCGCGGGCTATGAGTCCGGCGGGCTGCTGGAGCAGGCGTTCGCGGGCAAGACCACGCCAGGCGGATTCCGTTCCACCGCGACCTACGGCTCCATCGCCGCGGCCGCCGCCGCGTCGCGCCTGATGGGACTGGACGCGGCGACCACCGCCGCCGCGCTCGCCAACGCGGTGTCGTTCTCCGGGGGCGTGCTGCAATCCTTCGCCGACGGCACCGACGAATGGCGCTATCAGCCCGGCATTGCCGGCCGCAACGGCCTGACCGCCGCTGCGCTCGCGCGCGCCGGTTCGGTCTCCGCGCCGCAGGCGATCGAGGGCAAGGCGGGTTTCGTCAAGGCGTTCGCCGGCGTCGACGTGCCGGCCGATCTTGCCGCTTCGCTCGGCCGCGACTGGGCGACGCTGCGCGTGACCTTCAAGCCCTTTCCCGTGTGCGCCTTCAACCAGACGCCGGTGACCGGTGCGTTGAAACTGCGCGAGGCGCTCAAGGGCGAAACGCTGCGCGCGGTGCGCGTGCGGATGAATCCCTATGAGACCGGCTATGCCGGCATGGACGCAGTGGGACCGTTCAATTCGATTTCCGGAACGCTGATGAGCATTCCGTTCTGCATCGCAACGACGCTCATCCACGGCGTGCCGGACATGAAGCGGATGACCACCTATGACGACGATAGCGTGGCGTCGCTGGTTCATCGCACCACCTTGATCGGCGATCCGGCGGTGCCGCAACTCTGCGCGGTGATCGAGGCCGATACCGCGAATGGCACCAGGGTGCACGAGCAGCGGATGACATCCGCCGATTATGCCTACGATCGCGCGACAGTGTCGCGGATGCTGCGGAGGATCGGCGACGAGCAGGCGGTGCCACCGGAGGCGTTCACGCGGATCGAGGATTTTGCCGACCGTCTGCCGCAGGGCGCAATTGCGAACGCGATTTCGTCCTTCGCGGTCCGGGCCTGAATCGCGGGCCGGTCTTTCTTCAGATTGTCCGGCAAGACTTTTGGCTTCTTCTCCCCAAGACGGAGATTTTTGGGGAAATCCAAGTCTTGACGAGGCGCCTCCTAGTCTGATTAGAAATTATTGTCGGACAATAATGGAGGCGATGTGAGCGCCCATCCTGCCACTTATTCGCCTGCGGCGGAGCTTGCCATGCTGCGCTCGGTCGCTGACACGATGCCGGCGGACTGGCATCGGCTGGCGGACTATCTGCGCGCGCAAGGGATGAGTTTCGATCCCGATCAGCCGATCCGGCAATTCGCCGGCGGTTTCGCCAATCGCAATTATCTCGTCGTCGTCGATGGGGCGCGTGTGGTGTTGCGCCGACCGCCCGATGGCGACTTGCCGCCCGGCGCGCATGACATGGCACGCGAGCACAGGATCCTATCGCGGCTTGCCGTTGCGCTGCCGTTCATCGCGCCGAGCCTGCATTACTGCGACCGCCGCGATGTCAACGGTGTGCCGTTTCAGCTGATCGAATATCGCGGCGGCGTCGTCGTGAGCGGCACCGATTTGTCACCGGTCGCATCTCACGCCGATGCGCCGCGTCTGTTGTGCGAGATGCTGGTGGCGACGCTCGCGAGCCTGCACAAGGTCGATGCGCAGACGGTCGGGCTCGGTGATCTCGGCAAGCCGGATGGCTTCGTCGCGCGCGCCATCGCCGGATGGTCGAAGCGCGGCGCGCTGGTTGCGAACTCCGATACGACGCGAAAGCTGCTCGATGACGTTTCGCAATGGCTGGCGCGGCAGCGATTTCGCGCGCGGCCCGCCACGCTGCTGCATTGCGACTTCAAGCTCGACAACATGATCCTGAATCCCGAAACGCTGTCGCCGGTGGCGCTGGTCGATTGGGACATGGGCACGCGCGGCGATCCGCTGTTCGATCTCGCCACGCTCCTGAGTTACTGGGCCGAGCCAGGCGATCCGCTCGCGTGGCGCGAACTGGGGCAGATGCCGACGGCGCTTCCCGGCTTCTGGACACGCGCCGAAGTTGCGCAACGCTACGCGGCGGCGACGGGATGCGATCTCGACGATCTGCCGGCGATGCGCGTGCTGGCGCTGTTCAAGCTGGGCGTCGTCTTCCTGCAACTGTATCGACAGTGGGTCAATGGCGCAGTGAAGGACGAACGCTACGCCGACTTCGCCCGCCTCGGCGAAAACATGATCTTGATTGCGCGCGACGTCGCGACCGGAGGACTGAACTGATGACTGCACTCGATCTGAATTTCGCGCTGCCGGCGCATGTGAACGACCTCGCCGCGCGGGTCAAAACCTTCGTGCAGGAGCAGGTCGTTCCTTACGAGAAAGATCCGCGCTGGACCTCGCATGGGCCGACCGACGAATTGCGGCGCGAGTTGAATGCGCTGGCGGCACGCGCCGGCGTGCTGGCGCCGCACGCGCCGGTGGATTTCGGCGGCGCCGGGCTGTCGCACATCGGCCGTGCCGCGGTGTTCACCGCCGCCGGCTATTCGATGCTCGGTCCCATCGCGTTGCATTGCGCCGCGCCGGACGAAGGCAACATCCACATGCTGGATGTGATCGCCAATCCGGAGCAACGCGAGCGTTATCTGAAGCCGCTCGCGACCGGCGCCGTGCGGTCGTGCTTCTGCATGACGGAGCCCGCGCCGGGCGCTGGCTCCGATCCGGGGCAGATGCAGACCACCGCGCGGCGCGACGGCAACGAGTGGGTGATCGACGGCGACAAGTGGCTGATCACCGGCGCTGAAGGCGCGGCCTTCGCCATCATCATGGCCAAGGTGGTCGGCGGCGAGGGCGACGGCGGCGCGACGATGTTTCTCGCCGACCTGCCGAACCCCGCGATCCGGATCGAGCGCACGCTCGATACCATGGATTCCAGTTTCGTCGGCGGCCACGCTGTCATTCGCATCGACAATCTGCGGCTGCCGGGCGATGCCGTGCTCGGCGAAGTCGGGCAGGGCTTTCGTCACGCGCAGGTGCGGCTTGCGCCGGCACGGCTGACGCATTGTATGCGCTGGCTCGGTTCGGCGATCCGCGCCCACGAGATCGCGACCGACTATGCGCGCCGCCGCACCGCGTTCGGCAAGCCGCTCGGATCGCACGAGGGTGTGTCGTTCATGCTGGCGGACAACGCGATGGACATTCACACTGCGCAACTGACGATCTGGCACGCCGCGTGGGTGCTCGACAAGGGTGAGCGTGGCGGCACTGAAAGCTCGATGGCCAAGGTGGTGTGTTCGGAAGCGGTGGCGCGCGTCGCCGATCGCTCGTTGCAAATCCTCGGCGGCCTCGGCATCACGCGCGATACGGTGGTGGAACGCTTCTATCGCGATGTCCGCGCGTTCCGCATCTACGACGGTCCGTCCGAGGTTCATCGCTGGGCGCTCGGCCGTCGCATCGTGCAGGGGCAGGTCGGCTAAAGCACGACATCGACAACAGCAAGAACAATAAGAACGGGAGGGAGTCATGCGCGACGTGTTCTCGTTGGACGGGCCGGTGGTGGAGAGCCACGCCGCGATGTGCGCGAATTTCGACTGGCGCGTGCCGGAAACCTTCAACTTTGCCACCGATGTCGTCGATCGATGGGCACGCGAGCGCGACGGCCCGGCGCTGATCTGGGCGAACAGTGCCGGCGAGGAGCGCATCTTCAGCTATTCCGAACTGGCGAAGCTCTCTAACCGGATGGCGAATGTGCTGCGCGCGCGCGGCGTCGAGAAGGGCGACCGCGTCATCGTCATGTTGCCGCGCCTGCCGGAATGGTTCGTCGTGGTCATCGCGGCGATGCGGATCGGCGCGGTGCCGATCCCCTGCGTCGAGATGCTGACGGCGCGCGATATCGCTTATCGCGTCGACAACGCCGAGGCGAAGGCGGCGATCTGCCGCCCCGAGCACACGGAGAAATTCGCGCTCATCGCGGAAAAAGTCCCGGTGAAGATCGCCATCGGGCAGGCGCCCGGCTGGCTCGATTGGCACAAGGAAATGGCAGTCGCGGCGGATACCGCCGAGGCCGCGGTCGTCGATGCCGAAGACCCCGCAATCATGTATTACACTTCCGGTTCGACCGGACATCCGAAGGCGGTGATCCACTCGTCGCGTGCGATCTATTCGTGGCGCGTCTCGGCGATCTACTGGCTCGATCTTCGCCCCGGCGAAATCATCTGGTGCACGGCGGACACCGGCTGGGCCAAGGCCGGCACCAGCATCATCTTCGGCCCGCTCAGTTGCGGGGCGTGTTCGTTCTTCTACGACGGCCCGTTCGACGCCAGGCTGCGGCCGCAACTCCTGCGCAAGCACGGCGTGACCGTCTATTGCGCGCCGGGCACCGAACTGTCGCGCGTGGTGCATGAGGTGAAACGGGGCGACCTGCCGGCGCTGCGGCGCGTGGTGACCGCAGGCGAGGCGATGAACCCCGCTGTGGCCGAGCGTTGGGAGGAGGCTACCGGCATTCGCATCGACGAAGCCTATGGGCAGACCGAGGTGCTGATGGTGGCACTGAATTATCCCGGCGAGCCGGTGAGCTACGGTTCGATGGGATTGCCGTCGCCCGGCACCGAAATGGATGTGATCGACGCGGCCGGCCGGCGGTTGCCGCCGGGGCAGGAGGGCGACCTTGCGGTCAAGCTGCCGAACCCGCAACTGATGCTGGGCTACTGGAAGGATGCGGAAAAGACCGCGGCGTGTTTCGTCGAGAGCGCGGAAGGCCGCTGGTACCTCACCAGCGACCGCGCCGAGAAAGATGCCGACGGCTACTTCTGGTATCGCGGCCGCTCCGACGATGTGATCAACTCCGCCGGCTATCGCATCGGCCCGCTGGAAGTCGAGAATGCGCTGGCGGAACACGCCGCGATTCAGGTCTGCGCGGTAATCGGCAGTCCGGACGATGAGCGCGGCGAGATCGTCAAGGCGTTCGTCGTCTTGCGCGACGGCATTGCTCCGTCGCCGGCGCTGACGCGCGAATTGCAGGACCACGTCAAGTCGGTGACCGCGCCGTACAAATATCCGCGCGCGATCGAATATCGCACCGAATTGCCGACGACGATTACCGGCAAGGTGAGCCGGCGCGCGCTGCGCGATGCCGATCGCGCCGCGGCTTCCGGAAAGCCGATCTCATGACCGCGTCCGCCACCACGCCGGCGGCGCGCGGCGAACCCGCTTATCGGCAGGTGGCGCGCAGCATCGAGGACAGGATCATGTCGGGGCAGTGGTCGGTCGGTGATCGCGTACCGTCGGAAACCACGATGGCGAACGATTTCGGCGTGCATCGCTCGACGGTGCGCGAGGCCATTCGGGTGCTTGAGCAGAACGGCCTGGTGCGCCGCCACGATGGCGGCAAGCTCCTGTACGTCACCGCCCCGCGCGAGGCGGATATTTCGGCGCGGATCACGGCGGCCATCGTGCTGCACGAGATCAGTTTCCGCGAGTTATGGGAGAGTATGCGTTGCTTCGAGCCGGTGCTGGCCGAATGCGCGGCGCGGCGCATCGACGACGAAACGCTCGATCTGTTGCAAGCCAACCTCGATGAAACGAAAGCAAGTCTGGAGGATCGGCAGGCGCTGGTGCAACTCGACATCGCGTTTCATCAGATCGTCGCGCGCGCCTCGCGCAATCGCGCGTTGCAACTGTGCCGTCAGCCCATCAGCCAGTTGTTCTATCCGTCCTTCTCAAAGGTGCTCACCAGCCGCAGCGCCGGCGAGCGCCTGCTGTTTGCGCACGAGAAAATCGTCCAGACCCTGCGTAATCGTGACGCAGTTGGCGCGCGCGGCTGGATGGACAAGCACATCGTCGACTTCCGTCGCGGCTATGAGCTGGCCAATCTCGATATCGACATGGCGGCGGACTGGCCGGTGGGCAAACGATAAGTTGCGTCGCATCCCATTCCCAGGGGGCGAAATCCGCATCCGCTGCATGTTGCGAGTGCAGGGTGAGTAGGGGTCAGGACCGTCTTGTCCAAGATACGTAAAGGAATTGACGCAATCGGCGGCCTCGGGCAGAATTGCCGGTGGACGCTGTCGAGCGTCGAAAGAATCGCAAGTTTTGGGAGGTGCGAATGCGCGCTTGGATCGCCGCGGCGGCCATCACGGTGGGGTTTGCAGGGAGCGCGGTTGCGCAGCAGGGGCCGGTCAAGGTCGGCATTCTGAACGATCAGAATTCGGTTTATTCCAGTATCACCGGCATGGGGTCGGTTGCGGCGGCGAAGCTCGCGATCGAGGACATGGGCGGCACCATGTTCGGCAAGCCGATCGAGATCGTCTACGCCGACCACGGCCACAAGCCGGACAACGGCGTCAACATCGCGCGGCGCTGGTTCGACGTCGAGGGTGTCGGCGCGGTGTTTGATATCTACAGTTCGGGCGTATCGCTCGCGGTGCAGAGCCTGGCCGAGCAGAAAAACAAGATCCTCGTGGTGTCGATGGCCAGCAGCAGCGACATCGGCGGCAAGTCCTGTTCGCCGAACGGCATGCAGTGGGCCAACGACGGCTATGAAGTCGCCAACCTGACTATCAAGGGCGTTTCCGCCGACAAGGCGAGTTCGTGGTATTTCATCACGGTGGACTACACCGCCGGTCATTCCATCGAGGCCGACGCCAAAAAGATGATCGAAGCCGGCGGCGGCGAGTTCAAGGGCGCCGTGCGTTTCCCGCTGAATACGCCCGACTTCAGCTCGTTCCTGCTGCGCGCGCAGGCGTCGGGCGCCAAGAACATCGGCGTGATCGCCGGCGGCGCGGACCTGAGCAATGCCGTCAAGCAGGCGGGCGAGTTCGGCATCGAGCGCGCAGGCCAGCGTTTCGTGCCGCTGTCGATGACGACGGTGGATATCGAGGCGCTCGGCAACAAGGTGACGCAGGGGATGCCCCTGGTGTTCAGCTTCTACTGGGACGAGAACGACAAGACCCGCGCCTGGAGCGAGCGCTTCAAGAAGGCGTTCGGAAAAATGCCGACCGACCCGCAGGCCAACGTCTACAGCGCCGTCCTGCATTATCTGAAATCTGTGAAGGCGGCCGGGACCACGGAGACCAAGGCAGTACTGGCAAAGATGAAGGAAACGCCGGTGTCGGATTTCTTCACCGACAACGCGAAAATCCGTGCCGATGGCCGGTTGATGCGCGAAGTCTACTACGCCGAGGCCAAGAAGCCGGACGAGATGAAATCCCCGACCGATCTCGTCAAGCTGGTCAAGAAGGTGTCCGGCGAGCAGGCCTTCGTGCCGGCAGCCCAGAGCGCGTGCAAGCTGCTGAAGCAGTAAGTTCGCCGCGAGACGTCGTCATCCTGATCGCTAGGTGGATGCAATCGCTTTTGGGATGGACGCGCAACACGACAGTGGTCTTCCCGCCTTCGCGGGGACGACCAAGGAGGATGTTGAATCGCAATCACGGTTTGATTGTTCTCGTTCAGCTCTGAAAACAAAAAGGCGGGATATGCTCCCGCCTTTTTCTTTTGCCGATAGTGAAGTGCAGCCCCGCTCACAAGAACTGCGACAGCTCTTCCTTCTTCACCTTACCGGTGGCGGTCATCGGCAACGCATCGACGATGCGGATCTCCGGCAGCTTGTAGCCGGCGAGGCGTTCCTTGCAGAATGCGCCGAGAATTTCCGCCGTCACGCTCGCGCGTTTCTCGGGAAGCAGGGTGATGAAGGCGACCGGCACTTGTCCGCGGGCGTCGTCTTCGCGGCCAATCACGCCGCTGCCGGTGACGGCCGGGTGCTGGCCGAGTACCGCCTCGATCTCGGCGGGAAACACGCTCATGCCCTTCACCTTCAGCATTTCCTTGCGGCGGCCGAGGAAGTGCACGGTGCCGCGTTCGGAGATCATGCCGAGATCGCCGGTGCGCAGCCAGCCGTTCACCAGCCCTTCGGCGGTGGCGTCCAGCTTATTCCAGTAGCCTTTCAACAACGAAGGCGTGCGCACGCACAATTCGCCCTCGGTCCCGATCGGCATCAGCTTGTCGGAGCCGAACTCGAGAATCTTGAAATCGGTCGAGGGCACCGGAATGCCGGCGAAGATCTGCTGCGCCTTGAGGTCCTGGTCGTCGTCCTGCCAGCCCTGGGTGAAACTGTCGAAGGAATGGGTTTCGGTCATGCCCCACGCGGCTTCGCGCAACGTCGCGCCCGTGAGGTCGCGCCAGCCTTGCCGGAAGGCCGGGTTCAGCTTCTTGACGAACGACGCCACCAGCACCTCGCGTAGCGAGCGCATGTCGTGTTTCGTTGCTTCCGGATTGCTCATGATCTCGACGGCGTTGTCCACGACCATCATCGATACGGTGACTTTGTGCCGCTCGACCGCGCGGGCATAGGCGACCGGGTCCCAGCGCGCCAGCAGCACGCAAGTCGCGCCGGTGATGACAGGCAGGAGGATGCCGACGTCCTCGCCGGCGATCCAGAAGATCGGCCAGAAATTGATGACGACATCGGTATTGCCGACGTGCGCGCTGATCGAACCCATCACCGCGCCGGTGAACAGCATGTCGCGCTGGGTGTGAACGCAGCCTTTCGGCATTCCGGTGGTGCCGCCGGTGTAGTTCAGCGCCGCGATATCGTCGAGGCCGACGTCGATCTGCGGCGGACTTGCGTCTTCGGCCAGCGCCGTCATCAGGTCGATCGTGCCGGGGATTTCGATTTTCGGCACCGCCAGCGCCGCCGGCAACGGACCTTCCGGATCGGACGACAGCGCGTCGCGATAGCTGGTGGTGATGACGTGGTCGAGCGTGCATTGCGGCCGCACCGTCTCGATTAGCGGAAACAGTTGATCCTGCACCACGGCGATCCGCGCGCCGGAATCGTTCAGTTCGTAACGCAGTTCATGCTCGGTGAACATCGGATTGACCGGCACATGCACGCAGCCGGCTTTCAGGATGCCGTAGAAGCACACGTAGAATTGCGGGCAGTTGGGCAGGAACACCGCAATGCGGTCGCCCTTGCGCGCACCGAGCTTGACCAATAGCGCGGCGAAGTTGTCGCTCAGGCGATCGAGATCGCGGTAGCTGGTTTCCGCGCCGTAGAATTTGATCGCCGCCTTGACCGGCTGCTTCTCGGCCCAGGCGTGGAGATAGGCGGTCAGCGGCTTCTCGCCGAACGGAAAGCGCGGCTGGCGCGGGACGTCGGCGGGCCACGCCTTGTCGACGAGTTTGCGGACATGGGCAAGATAGCTGGCTTCGTCGCGCGTATAGTCTGCCACGGCAGTTTCGGTCGTCACGGCGTCCTCCTGGTCTTTTAGAACTCCGTTCCAACAAGATCGGGACGGAGTTCTACATTCTAGATGTGGCGCGTTTTCTTGACGCGAACCGGTATCCACTTCGCTCGAAAACGCTATGTTCGCGTCACCACAGATCCACCCGCGTCACCTTCCGGTCGGAAGTCTGCTTCGGCCGGGGGATCGATTTGAGGCCGCGCATGATCCAGCGGCGAGTTTCGCACGGGTCGATCACGTCGTCGACTTCCAGAAATGTCGCGCTGCTCAGCGCCTTGTTTTCCTCGTAGGACTTGGCGACCATATCGTCGAACCAGGCTTTTCGCGCGGCCGGGTCCTCGATTGCCGCCATCTCCTTGCGGTAGGCGAGTTTGATCGCGCCTTCGAGGCCCATGGCGCCGAACTCGGCGCTCGGCCATGCCACGATGAAGAATGACGCCTGGCTGCTGCCCGCCGTCATCGCCAGCGCGCCGAGACCGTAGGCCTTGCGCAGCACGATGGTGAAGAACGGGATGCTGGAGCGCGCGCCGGTGGCGAACATCCGCGAGACATGACGAACCTGTGCGGTCTTTTCCACCTCCGGGCCAACCATCATGCCCGGCGTGTCGCACAGCGACACCACCGGAATATCGAAGGCGTCGCAGAGCTGGATGAAGCGCGTGGCCTTGTCGGCGCCGTCGGCGTCGATGGCGCCGCCGAGGTGGTGCGAATTGTTGGCGATCAACCCGAGCGGACGGCCCTCGATGCGAATGAACGCCGTGATCATGCCGACGCCGAAGCGCGGACGCAGCTCGAGCACCGATCCGGCGTCGGCCAGCGTATCGATCACGCTACGGATGTCGTAGGCCCGCAGCCGGTTTTCCGGCACGGACTGGCGCAGCAGGCGCTGATCGGCGCAACTCCATTGGTCGATCCGGCCCTGGAAGTAGGAGAGATATTGCTTCGCGGCGGCGACGCCTCCGGCTTCGTCCTCGACGAGAATGTCGATCACGCCGTTGGTGGCCTGCACCGACACCGGGCCGATGTCCTCGGGGCGGAAGACGCCGAGGCCGC